>JADMIO011564950.1_pt1 | contig 97915 bp, 42 predicted proteins | sample 8958161 | NCBI WGS metagenome assembly JADMIO01 (sample SAMN16585339, study PRJNA669376) | soil metagenome | isolation source: Crop rotation soil | place: USA: Cullars Rotation, Alabama | collected 2011
GCCGCGACTTCAAGTCACGTGAATTCCAAGCTTCGGATCCCACTGTGCTGGAAAGGCCCGATCTAGTCATCCTTGGTCTTATCTTTGGTGGTCCGGCCGGCGCGGCTGGATTCATTATGTATTTGAATCATCAGGCCAAGGCTCGACAAAACAAGATGACCGAGCAGCTTCCACAAGTTCTCGAGTCGATGGTCAGCTCGCTGCGAGCTGGTACTCCTGTCATGGAGACTTTCAAGGTCTTATCTGAAACCGCACCCGATCCGATTCGCTCCGAGTTCAAGCGAGCACTCATCTCGTTGCAGCTCGGCAAATCATTTAGAGAAGCTCTAAATGAGATGTCGACCCGCATCCGCACTCCCGATTTCAAGCTCTTGACCCAGGCCGTTTACATCAGCCAGGATGTCGGAGCTAATCTGGCTGATGTTGTTGCCACCATTGCCGAGGCTATCCGTGAACGATTCAAGCTGCGGGACTTCATGAACAGCTTGACGGCTCAAGGTAAAGCGACCGCGGTCTTCATTGGTGTTTTGCCATACGGCATCACGGCGCTTACCTACGCGATGTCGCCAGGCTATATGATTCCGTTTTTCAATCATCCAATCGCCAGAATAGTGTTCATCGCGCTAATCATATGGGAAGGTATTGGTTTCTGGGTCCTGATGAAAATTACTACTTTTGAGGTGTAGCAGAGATGACATCGATTTCTGCAACAGGGATTATCACGTTTTGCAGCATCATGCTGTTGGGAGGTTTGCTGCTATTGATGCAGCAAATTTTGACGCAGCATGTGGACAAATATTTTGTGCGAGTGCGAGCGCGCAAGGAGACAGCCCAGGGATCGGCTGCCGAGGCACCCAAGGAATCGGCGATCCTGGTTGCCGCGCAAAGCGTGGGAGAGCTTATCCTGAGTGTCCTGCCTAACCTCGCTGATAAACGAACGATAGCCTTGTTGCAACAGGGAAATTATCGGACTCCCCAGCACTTGGCCATGTTTATCGGCATCAAATCGATCGTCGTTTTCGCCTCGGTTTTTCTTGCACTGCTGTCAGCCGCTGCCAATGGAAGCGCCGGTAACATACTTCTGGCTGTACCGATTGGCGTGGTTGGTTGGATGATTCCAAACTTCTTTCTTGCTACTCGTGTAAAAGCTCGTCAGGCAGAGATTCTGCGCGAGTTGCCGACAATCATCGATCTGCTTATCGTGTGCGCACAGGCCGGTCTCGGTCTGCTCAGTTGTGTGGACAAAGTTTCCAAGGAAGTTGAAGAGTCATGTCCTGTCTTGTCCTCGGAGATGAGACAGCTTATGAACGATGTGAAGATATTCGCCAAATCGGTTGCGCACTCTCTGGCGGATATGGGTGAGCGCTGCGGCGTCGACGAGTTGGTCAACATGGCTAGCGCCCTTATCGGTGCTGAGACGAAAGGCTCCGACATTACCTATCCGCTGCGCCAACAATCAGAGGCATTGCGCGACAAGATGAAGAGAAAGAAAGAAGAAGAGGCATCAAAAACTCCGGTTAAGATGGTGCCTGTAATCATGTTTTTCATCATGCCGCTCATCCTGTGTCCCATGCTTGGTCCTGCCGTGATCACGATCGTTAATTCACTGGGTCCGGTCATGGGCGCCGGCAAGCACTAATCTTGAAGCGTTTCTACAACGCCACGCGCGGCAAGACTCTGGCTGACAGGGCAATTGTCTGCGACAATTTTTTTCTCCGCATGCGCGGACTGCTCTGGCGCCCTCAATTGAAAGAGGGTGAGGGCCTTTATCTGGACCGGTGCAATTGCATTCATATGTTTGGCATGACTTACGCGATTGATGCGGTCTTCATGGATCGCTCAGGTTCGGTAGTGGGGCTTGTGAATGCAATCAAGCCGGGACAGGTCTCTGCCGCCTTCAAAGGCGCCACCTCCTGTCTGGAGCTTCCGGCTGGCACCATATCCGATACCACCACTGCAATCGGAGACACGATTGAGATTTATAGTTGAGCACAGCGGGGATACCAGCAGATTTTGTTTCGATCACAGCATAGCCCCGCTGTGCGTAGAGACGCTCCGCTGCGGAAAGCTCGATCGCTTTCCTCCGCTCCGCTATGTGCCGGCATGAGACCTGTAGGCGGGCAATGCCGCTCCTACATTCCCAAAAACTTCCTGGTCGGCTGCTCGAGAAAAAGGGCGCAGAAGGTTCCGACCGCGTAGAACGGTCCGAACATCAGCTTCGACTTGCGCGCATCGTTGAACCGGCTCCAGTCCAATTGTTTTAGCACTTGCAAGTTGCGTGAGAAGAGAATTTGCGGAAAGGCGACGATCAGTTGTTTCCATGGCACTGCTGATGCCAGACGTATCCAGGCTATCGGCGCAAACGATAGGAAGAACCAGAAGAACACAAGAAAGATCATGGATGGACCGAGCAAACTGCCTATTGCCGCTATCAGTTTTACATCACCCATCCCAAATGGAAAGCCGAAAATGCGAGTGGCGAGCATAATGCCCACTCCCAGAAACCAGCCTTCGACAGCCCAGAGCGCGCCTTGCGGTCCGAACTGCACAAGTTGCAAAATTATTCCCAGCGCCGCTGCCGGAAAGGTAAGCAGGTTTGGGATTTTAGCCGTGCGCAGATCGATTACGGCGGCTACGACAACAATTACCAAACAAGCAATCTGCGCTGGCGACAGTGGTGGCATTGTAATTTCGCGATCGTCTCGTTTGCATAGGGGCAAGGCATGACCGACTTTGCCGGCTTGTCGATCGGAACGTCGACGCCTGCCGCTCGGCTCTTCCGCCCTTACTATTCCATGATCGCGATAGCGTCAATCTCTACGCTTACGTCTTTGGGAAGACGCGCTACCTGCACGGTTGCCCGCGCCGGTTTGTTTGCGCTGAAAAACTCGCCATACACACGATTCATTTCGTCGAAATCCTGCATGTCCTTCAGGTAGACAGTCGTTTTCACTACTTTAGTCAATGCCGACCCCGCTTCTTCCAGAATCGCCTTCAAATTGCTCAAGACCCTTTGCGTCTGCTCGGCAGTCGTTCCCTGCACAATCTGCCCGCTTGCCGGATCAAGCGCTATCTGTCCGGACGCGAATACAAACCCATTTGCCACTACGGCTTGAGAATACGGACCAATCGCTTTTGGAGCTTTTTCGGTAGTAATGACCTGAACCATTGCGTTCTCCTTTCCGGCTAACTGAAGAACCCAATTATATCGGCATGACGATAAGCATCATCATGTCTCAAGAATGATTGATCTCTTGCTGGACGTAGGGCAAAAAGGTGATGCCGCTGTGACTAACAATCTTGCTTGTTTTGAGCCGCTGGCAATTTAATTGGCTTCTCCGCATTACAATTAGTTTCAACATGACGTGATTCCCGGGCCAAAACGAGTTTTTCCGGCACTTTCGGTGGTCAAAGTTTTTTGCTGTCTGGCTGCTTAGTGTCCGTCCGCGCCGGGGAAGATTCCGCCGCTGGGATCGAAGAAGCCGCCGCCTGGTGCGCCGCCCGGCAAGCCATCGCCCGGATCGAGCGGATAGCCGGCCGACTGGCCCTGCCCGTTGCGCATCATGTGATCGCCGGACACGCTCATTTCCGGACCGCCGATGAATTCATCTTTACCCCAGGCTGATGGCAGCACGCTTTCGTGTCCGGTGGTCAATCCGGCACTGTCCGCCTGAATGCCTGAGTCGATGCGATTGACGCGGTTAAACCCGCTTATGGGCGGAGGTCCACTCGTGCCTTCGTCTCCATAAATCTGGAAGGCCAGTCCGCCTGCCTGTTGAACGAAACTATCCAGGCTGGTCGGGGGCAAACCGTTGTAGCCACCGAATACCGGCGCCAATCCGCCTGTCGAAGTGCGCGGCAGTTGAACGTTTTGCGGGCCGGTCGGGTAAGTCCAACCGAGGCTGCCTCCCGTTTTCGCCGTTTGGCGCGCTTGCGCGCCGGTCGCCCCGGCAGTGCCTTCGCCTTGCGCCATCACCGGAGCGCTCAGCCAGGTGCATATCGCAATTGCAGTGATAATTGGCTTTAACATTTTGAATTTCTCGCTGAATAACCCTAAACCAGATGTCGGCGCCGCCCAGTTGCGCCGTTGTTTAAAACCTTAGTTGCCGCCCGGAAAAATTGGAGGAGGAGCAAATATCCCTCCGCCGTCCTGTCCCGGGAAGCCCCAGCCAGGTAAGCCGCCGCCGTCTTGAGGACCGCTTGATCTGCTCGGTCCGCCTCCGCCATTGTCGACGATATTCAAATCGACGCTGCTGGTCGAGGTCGGTGGCAGATAGCCGCCGAAATTGGCGGACCCTTGATAGGCACCACGGTAGACGTCATAGCCCGAATTGGGAAAGCCGTAATTGAATTGTCCGGACGGAATCGGTCCGGCCAGACCGCTTTTGGGTGCTTCGAGAGCGGTCGTCGAAGGATAAAGCATTGGACCGTTGAAATCGTAGACGCCTTGCGTCCCGGTCGTCCAGGTATTGCCGAGCCCCGGATCATAATTGCCGTAGGCCGGCATCTGCTGCACGTCCTGCCAGGTCGTGTCGGTCAGGCGAGCTTGTGCCCCTGTTGCTCCGGCGCTCTGCTCGTCGGTTGCGCCTTGTGCCAGCACGGGTGCACCTCCCGCCAATAACGCCATCGCACATATCATTGTGTATTTTTGAAGCTTAAACATAATCTTTGACCTTATGAGCAAATGCCCTTCTGAAGATCGGGCCTGGGAATTTCGCTAAATGCGTAGCAAACCCATCGGGAGGGCCCGCCATATTTATACCCGGAAACCATAATTTCTAATTGGATCAATTGTCTTGTTGGGACCTCTTTAGCTAGATAAATTATGGATCGCAAGATGTGGAAAATTCGGGTCATGACTGCCACCGGCCGGCGCTGTCCGCTGCTGACACTACATGTGGTATCAAGTTGTCGGTCCACACCGATTTGATTGCTGGACCCGTGACGATTAGCGCACTGCCAGCCGAGACGGCTGCGATTGTTTTCTGTTTTTGCTCGTTTGTCAGCATACGAAGATCCCTACCACCAGTCCGGCAGCGTCGTCGTCTCGAAGAGTAGTAATTGCAACAGACCGGGAGGAAATTTCCCGGACCTTCAGACCGCCTTGTAGCGCAGGTTTTGCGCCGCAGAATCGGACTTTAGATGGCAGAATATTACTTTTCATGTACTTGATTGTCAATAGGCCTTCTCCTGTCTGGAGGTTAATTCTGGCGGGACAGACGAGCTCCCTGATTGACACTACGGTGTGAGCCGTCGAATTAGCGGCGCCAATTTAGATAAGATCAAGCGCGTCCGGTCGCGGACCCGCTTTCGGAGTTTAGGAACAATGGCGATTTATCTTGGAGTAGAGACTAGCTGTGATGAGACTGCTGCGGCTGTTGTGCGCGACGGCAGGGAAGTGCTTTCGACCAGGCTTCTCTCTCAAATCCCTTTGCATCAGCAATTCGGCGGCGTTGTGCCGGAGGTGGCGGCGCGCAAGCATCTGGAGACCATCAACCTGATCATTCAAGATGCATTGGACGCAGCCAAAATCCAGCCGGAGGATCTAACCGGCATCGCTTGCACGGTCGGGCCCGGTCTGGTCGGCACGCTTCTAATCGGGCTTTCGGCTGCCAAAGCATTGAGTTGGGCCTGGGACCGGCCGTTGATTGCCGTAGACCATTTGCTTGCGCACGTCTGTGCTAATTACTTGGATACAGATCTGGAGCCGCCTTTCGTGGCGCTGCTTGTCTCCGGCGGGCATACGCAGATTATCCATTTCGAGTCATACAGTGTCGGGCGAATCCTCGGACAAACGCGTGATGACGCGGCCGGAGAAGCATATGACAAAGTAGCCAGGCTGCTGGGACTGGGATATCCGGGTGGCCCGGCGATCGATCGCCTGGCGCCTGAAGGAGATCCGCAGGCATTCAAGTTTCCGGAAGGGGTTGTGCCGGGATATGATTTCAGTTTCAGTGGCTTGAAAACGGCGGTCAAGAGAACGATTGATCGGCTCGAGCAGCCTCTACCTGTTGCCGATCTGGCAGCCTCATTCCAAGATGCGGTCACGCGGGTACTCGTGAAGAAGACCTTGCAGGCCCAAAAGGAGCTGGCCGTCAAACGCGTGGTACTGGCCGGTGGTGTTGCCGCCAATCGCGAACTTCGCCGGAAGTTCGAGCAGCAGTCTCCGGTGCCGGTCTTCTTTCCGAAGATGTCGCTATGCACAGATAATGCAGCGATGGTGGCAGCGGCCGCCCATTTTTGCGGAAGTGCGGCCGCACTCGATGTCGGTGTCTATTCACGCCAGGCGCGACAGTAATTTTTCGGTGCAGACAATGGACGGTTGCGCATCCTGCTCTTATGTGTAATTGCCATATTTGTATGGCAATTACCCCAGAGAAGGTCCAATTTCACTTCCGGCCCGCAAAACCACGTGATATTGTGTCGAACATAGCCTACGTGGGAGGGCATACTTCCACGCCATTCTGAGGAATGCGGAGTAAGCTCCGAGCTTAAGTGATAATCCCCATCTCCAGGTGTCTCTGTCATATGTCATTTGAGGACAAGAATTTGACCTGTCGCGATTGCAACAGGGTTTTTGTTTTTTCTGCAGGAGAGCAAGAATTTTTCAGCGCCAAAGGTTTAGTAAACGAACCGAAGCGCTGTCCCAATTGCCGCCTGCTTATGAGAGTCCAGCGCAGCGGAGAAGATCCCAACCGCACAACTGAAGTGAATTGCGCGGAATGCGGTGCCCCGACGCGGGTCCCTTTTCAGCCCAAAGGGTATAGGCCTGTTTATTGCACATACTGTTTCCGAACCAAGAAAGCCGAAAGTCAAGACAACAAGGGAGGACCAGACGTCGACATTTCGGTCCTAGCGGTCTGAGGGAAGTAAAAATTTGCGGTAGTTAGAAGTTAAGGGCTGCGTCAAGCGGCTCTTTTCTTTCTGTAAGCGCGGAGGGGAGACCGGCTTGATTCGTCTTCAGTGGCGGCGTAGCTCCGTCGTGCGTGTTCGACGCTCCGCTGAGGATTCCTGCAGCGGAATCCTTCGCTTTGCTCGCCGCTGGTGCGGGTGGCATTTGACAGAAGACAGACGGGCGATTAAATTACTCTTATTGATGCCTGCGGGAAAGGCAGCAATTGGTGGCTCAAAGTGGCGAACGTGTACGACGAAGGACCGCTAAATCCCGAAGTGGAGGGACCATCTGCCAGGCGCAAAAAAGTGCCCGATCTCGACGCGCGCGAAGTGACGTTTGCTCGACGCTTTATGCATCCGGAGCAGATTGAAGCTATCAGGGACTTCTTGAAGCATGCAACGGCGGACGAGATTGCCACCATTCGTAAGCTCTATGGTGAGACACCCGAGGTTTTGCGCGAGATCGGTTTGGAGCTTTAGCTAGAAGTTGTCGCCATAAACTTTTGTGACTCGCGACACGTTGTAACTCAGGAAAATGACTGGTGAATCGACGGTCTTGTCAACGCTTCACTATATAATAAATGTCAGTGAAATTAGTAATGGCGCGAAATACTCGGATCGAGCGGAATGACGGAAAAAACAATCGAGCCTTGTCCGACATGTGGTCGGCCAACCCCAACTGATACCCGGTGTGTGTTCTGTGCAACCGTAACCGATCTGGATCTGAAGAGCCTCCAGCTTGACTATGTGAAGTCAGCAGAATCGGATGACGACGAAGATCTTCCGCGTGCAGTCAGCATCATTGTTCAGAAAACGGGACAGCGCTTTCCGCTCAAGAGCCGCAAAGTGAAGATCGGCCGTGGACCTTCAAATCAGGTGATCATCCCCGACGATACGTTCACGTCGCGAAATCATGCCTGGATAACTTACGAAGATGGTGAATTCTGGTTGGAAGATCTTGGCTCCACCAATGGCACTCTCTTAAATGGACATCCTGTAGTTAAGCGTCAGGTTCTCTCTTCTGGAGACAAGATTCGGGTCGGTCATACCGAGCTGACCTTTGAGGTCGAAAAGAACTAGACCTTAAGAGGTTAGTCAACCTATGCCACTATTGAAATCGAAGGCTAGTGGAGCGCTAATCGCGGCGGAAACGGCTGCCAGTGGAGCGGAGGAAAGCGGTCGAGCTTTCCGAAGCGGAACGTATGGACGCGCGGAAGGCGAGCGGCACGAGCCTGGAGCGCTAATCGCGGCGGAAACGGCTGCCAGTGGAGCGGAGGAAAGCGGTCGAGCTTTCCGGAGCGGAACGTATGGACGCGCGGAAGGCGAGCGGCACGAGCCTGGAGCGCTTATAAATGGATAGGGGCGGACCGAAGAACAAGGTTGAGCTCGAGTCGCAGGTGCTCTGTGCGGCCTTGCGACAGAGCTGGACATCTCGCGACGCCAAAGGTGCCGTCACCTCGGCGCGTGAGTTGTATCAAATCTTCCCCGACCTCTTGCCGCCACCAAAATTGGGACCAGATGTACAACTGGTTAATTACTACGAACTTTTGGGGGCGAGACACCAAGCTTCAGTCAATGTGGTTGTCTCGTTGTTTCTGCGTGCAGCCAAGAAATTTCTTCGCAATGAGAAGGTCAAAGAGCAAAGAGAAGCCTACAGCCGCATTCTCGACGCCGGATTTGTCTTGCGCAAACCCAGGCTACGTCTGAGTCACGATCTGGTAGTCGTCCGGCGCTGGTTGATTCAGGATAAAGCTATTCCCGAGGACGGCACTCTGGAATCGGCCGAGACGGCTGGAGAGATTCCTAACGAGCAGCTCTCCAGGACGCAGCCGCTGGTGACCGAGCTGCCCAAATTGGTGCAACTACTGAAGGAGGCTCAATTTATTGGGCCGGCTGAGATACAGGCTCTCACTGCGCAAATGGCCCTGGCTCCGGAAATTCCACTGGAGCGACTGGTGCTGGACTCCGGCTACGTAACTCAGCAAGAGATGAATTCTCTCAAATTAGCAGAGATGTTGCTCGAGCAAGGCAAGATCACGATGGCTCAATTTCAAGTGGCCATCTACGATGAGCGCACTTCAGGTATTCGTATGGCCGAATCTCTGCAGGTGCGAGGATGGCTTCCTGTCGAGGTTTCTCCCCACGCAGACGAACGAAATAACGGTTCCTGAGTGGTAATATTGTAGGTTTGTGGATGGTCGCCGCAGAGGTGAGTGCGGATTGAGCGGGCGGCAACCAGAAAATCGCGACGATAGCAGCGTCGCGAGCCACGATCGCCAGGCGAGGGTGGGGCTGCCCAGGGACCAAGCGCGATGGATTGGAGTAAACGGCAACGGCATACACATCGTTCGCTCGGGCGGTCTCGAGCGGGCGGGCAGGCGATGAGCCGGGCCGAAGAGATGGACAAATTGCGGTTTGCCAGCCGGACTGAGCGGCTTGGCATAGGCGACACTAGTAGTCAAGGGTTGATTGAATCAGACGAGCAAGGTGGCGGTCCGTCAATTCCTGCGTTGTCCTGGCTGGCGGAGACCATTGAAGAGCAGGCATCCGAATCGACTGCCATCACGGCGCAATTGAAAGAAGTTCTCAATCAGTGCTTGCTTATGGCAATCGCGGACACGGAAGGCGTGTTCGAGCCGCCCGATCTGTCAGGACCGGCAAGCAGCCCGGAAGAGCTGCTGAGAGCTCTCGGTAAGATAGTGTCCAGGCATTCGGACGGTAAGACCAACCTGTCCTTCTCGAGCAGCTCGCGTTTGCTTGAAAGAGAACGGCAGAATGCCTTTTTGAGCGGTGTGCCAGATGAGGATTCCGATGACGAATGCTCAGATTGGAAAGACGGATTGTCGGCTGAAACGATCGCCTCAGGTACTGCTGAGTTAGCGACGTCGGCGGTCGGTGCTCTCGTTAAGAAGCGGCGTCAGAGATTCGTTCCGGCTGTCACCACCAAACCGGATGGACTGAGAGTGGAAACATTCGAGGATGGAGCGGAAATAACGAAAGATGCGCACGGACGAGTGCTGTCGATTCATTCGGCGGTTGGTGAAAGCCTGTCCCTTCATTACGATGGCGATGGAAATCTCGATTCCTTTCATCGCAGCGATTCAAAAGGAAACGATCACAGCATCTGCAAGCGAGACCATCATGGCGTGGTTGTGCGTGATTCGGGCGGACGTGCCAGGGCGGCCGGAGAGTCTATGACGGTCGATCCGCATGGTTGCCTTTCCATACACAACCATGACGGACAAATGTTGAGTGTCGATCTCGTGCGCGGACTGCATATTGAGCGACGAAAGCTGGCCGATAGCTCTGGGCATTTGAGCACGATGACGGCTGTTTTTACCCATGACGGATTTCGCATGGCAACACATTTTCACGAAGTTATCGTCAACGATCACTCACGGCAGGCTAATTTCGGTGGTCGCAAGGTCAGCCCGCTGAGATTTTATGGTCGCGATGGGTCAGCCGTTGAGTTTTCAAACGAGGATGATCTGTTGGATGTTTGTCCTTCCCGGGTTCTGCCGCCAGCGAGCTACCCGGTCGAGCAGCTTCGGCGTGGCAAGAGGCAGGCAAGAACTGCCTGGGAAGCCGTGCAGGAGTATCTCGAACTGCTTTTGTGAACGGAGCCGTCTGTTCGATCATTTTGCCAGGCTCGTATTTGGCTGTGTAATTTGATTCTGGACAACCGCGCAGAGCGGATGTTAAGATGCCGCCTGGCGTATGCGGCAGATATACCGAGCTTTAAGCAATGACCAAAGTCAAAGCGATACGCGAATGCCTGATAATGCTCATAACCATTTTGGCGATTTATCACGCCGTCAGTTCGGTCGTGCATAGTGTCGAGCGTCAAACCTTTTTGCACAACCAGGCGGTCGCCTTGAAAGCAGGCCAGTCCCAGGCTGAGCAAGTGAACAAGGAATTGCGCGAAGGACTTACCAGCTATCGTTCGTCGAGTGGCATCGAAAGGCTTGCTCGCGAGCGCTTAAACCTGGCTGGACCTGATGAAATCGTCGTCCGCATAGGCAAGTAAATGCCTTGATCATTGCCTGGTCCTGACCATGCGTACGTTGCGATACGTACGGGTCCGACCGAGCATAGTTATGGGACCGAACTGCCCGGACCAATTGCGGTCTGGGACTGCCCGTTCAAGCTGAACTTATGGATTGGCGACCAAAAAGCCACCGCAATGCGGTGGCTAAAGGTGGAAGTCCAGAAGGTTTTGGGATTTAATCCCTATCTGACGATTGCTCTGGAGAGCCAGAAGCTTCGAAGCTGACGATAATTGTTGAGCAGTTGTGTATTGATCGGAACCGTCCTGTGTACCGGGGCGAAAATAACTTTCGGCACGGTCACCGGTGGGGTGGCCGGACCAAACATAAGAGGACCGGCTAAGCTAGCGGTTGAGAAAAGAGTAAGTCCGAAACCACCAGCTAATACAGCTGCAGTGAGTAGGCGTTTGATCATGGGAAAACCTCCGAACTTCCAGTCTTTAGCAGTGACGCAAGGCGCTCTATAAGCATCTATGATAGAACGTATCATCACAGCGAGACCTTGACAATATAATAACACGTCGGATTTGCATTAATATCTCTTAGAAATTTAAATTTGGTGCTGGTGGAGCTTTCACTTGACTCTTGATCTATTGATTGTCCTTGCTTGTTGCATACTTGGCCTGCTCGCTCATGGTTCCAAGCACCAGTCCTGGTTGGGCTGGATCTTGCGCGCGATTATCGGCATCTTCTTTTTGGTCGAGCTCGTGATGTGTCTTGGCTGGTCGTCGGAAGAGATAAATACACAACTTGGCAATACGGGCATTACCCCGGGGCAATGGGGGCTTGGTGTGACTGCTTCGCTTTGCGCGTCGACCGGAGCAAGCCTCTTTTTCTACGCCAGGCTGGCCCTGTCATATCTGCTTACGGTAGTGGATCAGCTCGTTTCAGGACAGGTGCTAATTGCGGCTTTCAAACGAGCAAATGTCCTTAAGAGTTTCATTGCCGACCGCATCTTCCTTCCGACTTCGATCCCGCATCTGGTGGCACTGTGGATATTCGTTACCACCGCCTGTTTTTTACTCGGATCGATCGACCCGTCGAGCGTAAAGGTTCCGCTTCTGCCGATTCCTATCCCTGTCCCGCTCGAGCAGCTTCTTTCTTACAACGGACTTGGACTGGTGGCGCTGGCGCTCTGCGGTGTCGGAATATTTGTGAGTAGAAAACCGCGCGAAGCGTTTTTGCGGGTGGGTTGGCAAAAGCCGACAGGAATCCAGGTCGGCATCGCGGTGGCACTTATCTTTGTCACTTTCGGCTACGACTATGTATGGTCGCTCTTTACTCATAATATGGAAGGTGGGCTGGCCTCCAAATTGACCACGTATAACGCCGGGACATTTACACCCGGCGGCAGCGGCGGCGGCGGTGGCGCCGCCGGACTGGCTCCGTCGCTGCTTCTTGCTCTCTTTACCGGCATTTGTGCGGGAGCCGGCGAGGAGACGCTTATTCGAGGAGCGCTGCAACCGGTTTTCGGTATCCTGCCTGCGGCAATATTGCATGGGCTACTGCATGGGCAGTTTAGCCATGCGCCTGTCTATCTCGTTCAGGTCGCCGGGTGGTCGGCGATGATGGGAATAGTAAAACGCTATACCAACACCACCACTACACTGATGGCGCATGCCGGCTTCAATTTTTTGACCACTTTTCTCTTTGCATTCAATCCCTGACCAGCTGCCGGAACGCTGCCTGTGCGCTGGACGGAGTCGGCTGCACCGCAAGTGGTATCGCCGGCGTCGGCAATTGAAGTCTCTCGTTGCCATTTTGTCGGGTCTCTGTTCCTGTCGTTCTCAGCATACTCACGCCGCACTCACAGTTGCCGCTTACCCTTGAATCGAATTCAGGTAATGAGGTGCTTTCCATGTCGAATATCTTGCTCGTGGAGACGGACTTCGATATTGCGCAGAGACTGCGAAGCTGGTTTGTCGCGGAAGGATGCCAGGTCGACCTGGTTGGCAGCCGTAATGAGGCTCTCAATCTGCTTTTGCCTGGCAGTTATGACATTGTCATTCTCGAATATCCCGGCTCGCATGGCTTTGCCGAGTTCTATAAAAAGATTCTGGACGTGGGCGGCAATGTGCCCATCTTAGTGTTGCCGGCGACCGGGAGCGTAAGCCGGGCGAAATTGACCAGGATACTGACGGAGCACGTCGCCAGGCTGCTCAGTTGCGCTTCAGCCGCGGACCGGGCGGAATTTGCCTCAGCGTCTGCTCCTAACAAACAATTGAAGGTCGGTGACATAACGCTCGATCCATACCACAAAATAGTCATGAAGAGCGGCTGCGAAATATTCCTTACTGCCCTCGAGTTCGATTTGTTGGAATCCATGATGCAATCGCCTCTAACAGTGCTGACGCTCGACCGGTTCAACAACCGCCCGGACTCTCCGCGTGCCTGCGCTTCGCCCGAGGCGTTTCGCACCTGCATCAAGACTCTGCGACGAAAGCTCGGCGAGCATGGACGGTCAATGATTCACACGGTGCATGGACTGGGTTATAAGTTGATCGGTTGACTTCTCGTCTGGCTTGCCGGCCGTCTCCGACTAGCTTGCTGGCAAACAAAAGCCCGATCGCAGCGCGCGATACGCTTACGAGGGCTTCCCAAAAGTAAAGTGTGCGTGCACTATAATTCAAAAAGGCGGAAAACTGGCGGCGCTTGGGGGTAGCCTGCATGGCGAAAATCCTATTGGTCGAGGACGATCCGCAGTTGGTCAAGAAGATAAAAGACTGGCTTGTCCATGAAAAATACGTGGTGGAAGCTGTGCAGGATGGCGATCAGGCGCTGGGACTGCTGGAGACGTATGAATACGACATAGTCGTTCTCGATTGGCAGCTTCCCGGCATGGAAGGAATAGACGTCTTACGCAAGTACAGAGCCGGCGGTGGTAAATGTCCGATAATAATGCTGACCGGCAAGTCGGAAATCGAAGAGAAAGAGACCGGATTCGACTCCGGTGCCGATGATTACCTCACCAAGCCGTTCGCTCCCAAAGAGCTTTCTGCCCGCATTCGCGCCTTGCTCAGGCGACCGGCGGAATATGTGGGAAACAAGCTTACGGCCGGCAATCTTGTTCTGGAGACGGATACGCGAAGGTTGTACAAGGACGGCAAGGAGGTCGAGCTTCTCGCTATGGAAATGGCTCTGCTCGAGTTCTTCATGAAGCATCCCAATCAGGTGTTCAGCCACGACGCCATTCTCGATCGCGTCTGGAAGTCCGACTCGTTTACTTCCACTGAAGTTGTACGCACCTACGTTAAGACTCTGCGTCGAAAGATAGACGTGGAAGGAAAGGAATCAAAGATTCGCACCGTATTTGGTGTTGGATACAGATTCGAGCCTGAATGATGCTTTGCGTTCGGCGCGTAGACCGTGTGATGCAACAAGTCAGAGCTTTCACCAGTCTGACCGTGGGACGTACTTAGCAGCCTCGTCATAAGCTCTCTTCTCCGCGGCGAAGTCTCCCATCGCATGGTAATTTTCGGCGAGATATCTACGGGCAAGACAGCTGCCCTGGGCATGCCAGGGATCCTTATCGTAGATCGCTACTGCTTTTTGATAATAATCCTTTGCTTGCTTGTAGTCTTTTCTCTTTGTGCTGCATTGCGCTAACTTTGCCCAGGCAGACGCCTTTAAATATGAATCCCTTCTCCGGTCGGCTACGGATAGAACCTGTTTGCAAAGCGCGTCCGCAGCTTCAATATTCTTGTCACTAATATAGATATCCGCCAGGTGGTAAAAGGTGTTGCTAAGAATGTGGGAGTCCGGCGCCGTCTCCAATCGCGGCAGTAATTTTTTGTATTCTGCTAGCGCTTCCGATGTCTTTCCTTGCTGAGATAATGCCTCGCACAAGCTCGATTGCGCTCTTAGTTGTTCTTGTTCGACTCCCAGTCCGCCGTGCGGCCACTTCAAGTGGAGCTGATGGAGTAGGTTATGCAGGCAAGCTTCGGCTTTAGCCGGTTTCTTCTGTTTCAAATAAACTTCGGCCAAATGCTGAGCGCAGGCGATCGTTTGTAACCTTCCATAACCGAGATTATGCTCGAGAATGCCGAGGTTTTCTTCCAGCAAGGCTTGTTGATAGTTAAAATCTGAAGGGCAGAGCGACTGCATTGTCTCCAGCGAACGGCACAAACGCATGTCATCCGGTCCAAGCTTTCTAGCTTCGCGCAAGGCCATTTCAGCCAACTTACGTGCCTTGGCGAAATCGTAGTGCTCGCGATTGCTTTCGGCAGCGAGCTCATACTGCAGCCAGGATGAATTCGGTCCTGGCACTCCGGTCATATCCCTCAAATACTGGTGATGCACCAGATGAGGAATTATCTTGGACACCATCGATGCTTTCCCGCTCTTCAGACCACCTTTTCTTTGGAATTTCAAGATTAGCTGCCGAGCTTCCTCCTGTCTGCCGCACTGAATGAGCAAGCGGGCATAGTCGGCTATTATGCGCTGCTCGCCAAGTTGGCAAAACGGCAGCGCTCTTACGATCGCTAAACCCTTCTGGTAGAGGACTTCAGCCTTCTGAGTGATACCTTGATCTCGATAACAGTTTGCCAGTTCGCTGGCCGCTTCCAGCCGGGCTCCGTCAGGCAACGCGGCTACGGACCTACCGGCAGCCAAATCGTTATCTGATTCTTCGCAGATTGACCAGGCCAGCTCATATAGGTTACGTGACTTGTCGACCTGACGCTCAAGCTCGTAAATGTGCGCAAGATCGAGCAGGCTGACAATTGAGGGCGCACTGATCTGCCCAAATTTGGAGCCCTCCTCAAGCGCTGTCAAATAGCATTGGGTCGCTCGAGAAATGTCGTTTTGGCACTCCGCCCTGTAACCATCGTCTCGGTTCTTCTGCCAGATTGTCAGACGATCTTCATAGTTTAACGGAGTGACTGCCGAACACCCGCTCAGCGTTTGAGCCAGGCACAAAATGATGATCGCTCTGAGAAGAAATGTCATGCCGTTGATAGCTATACCCAAAGCTGGGTATTTAAATTCGTGGGATGCCACTGTCAGCTGCGATCTTGCCAGTTCGCATAAGCAGGTCAGAGTCCAGGTAATGAAAATCAATCTAACTCTTTCCAAACAAGGATTCATATTGATTGGCGTTCCGCTTGTCTTTGAGCTCTTGTTCATTGCCATACTTCTGCTCTTGCTTCGGCAGGTCGAGATGCAGGCTGATCGCGAAGCGCGATCCAATGCAATCACCCAGAGCGCCACCAACCTGGGAAATATGTTGGTCCAATCGGGTTCTGCTCTGCTCATGAGTCTAGGCAGCATTAGCCCTGATGATGTTCAAAAATATCGCGAGTTAAATACCCAGGTTGCTAACTGTCAGCAAAGGCTTGAGACGCTAGTCAAAGGAAATAAGCACGAAGAGCAGCTCGTGGCGTCAACTAGGCCGGTGATTGCCAAAACTCAACAAATAATGCAGGAACTGCTGGTTGCCGCTAGCACAGACCCAGCTCGGCAAGTCGTGAATTTGCAGTTTCTCTGGCCGGAGCTCGAGCATCAAATGAGGAAGCTGGAATACCTTTTGGTACAGGTCATTCTGGAGGAGCAGAAAATATCCGGAATCAAGTCCACCGCGGAAGAAAAGGGCCTGGATATTCAATACAGAGCAGCGCATGCACGCCAAGCGCTGAAGCAGTTTTTGATTGTTGGGGTGGCACTCAATGTTCTAATTGCTGTCGCACTAGCTCTTGCCTTCAATAAGGGCACCAGGAGCAGGTTGGCGATCTTGATGGATAATACTAATCGCCTGGCCCGGGCCGAAGCTCTTGCTCCCGCACTAGAGGGTTTGGACGAAATTGCGAGGCTGGACAATGTTTTTCACACTATGGCTGACGCCCTCACTGAAGCCGCTCGCAAGGAGCGGGCTGTCGTTGACAATGCTTTGGACGTCATTTGCTCAATCGATCACGAAGGAAAGTTTGCCCGAGTGAATCCGGCTGCCGAAGAGAGCTGGGGTTATAAACCGGAAGACCTGATTGGACAGACTTTGCTTTCAATCGTCCCCGAAGAGGAACAACCGAAACTTGCTCGAATAATGGACAAGTTGAAAACGGATGCGACGTCCCTCTCGTTTGAAGGTCAGCTCACGAGAAAGGAAGGCACCATCGTGGATGTGCTCTGGTCCGCCCACTGGTCGGAATCGGATAACGCTTTGTTTTGCGTTGCACACGATGTTACAGAGCGGAAAGAGCTCGAGCGACTGAAAAAGGAATTTGTAGCAATGATTACGCACGACTTGCGTTCGCCGCTGACCGGGATTCTCTTCTCAACCGGACTGATCACTGAAGGTGCTTTTGGTGAGTTGAGCGATCAGCTGAAGGAAGAGCTTACGACGGTTGAGAAGGCTGTAGAGCAGATGCTCAGATTGATCAATGACCTTCTTTTGGTGGAAAAGCTCGAAGCAGGCAAAATGCAAATGTTTATGGACAATGTGCCGCTTACACGTGTATTGGAACGCTCTGTCAAACCTCTGCGATCGATCGCTGAGTTCCAGAAGGTGAAGATGATTGTGCCGGCGACGACTGCGGAAGTCTATGCAGATGAGGATAAGCTTGCACGGGTGATGGTGAATTTAGTGTCGAATGCTCTCAAATTCTCACCTCATGGCGGCGAGATTCGCCTATCGATTGAGGAAAAGGATGGATCTGTAAAGGTTCAAGTAAGCGATCAGGGACCGGGCATTCCTTCCGACAAGCAAGAGTCAATTTTCGAGCGATTCAAGCAAGTGGATGAGAAAGGCAAGAAAGAACAATTGGGCACCGGACTTGGACTTGCTATCTGCAAAGAGATAATTGAACGCCACGAAGGTGAGATTGGAGTTCTAAGCGAGGTTGGGAAGGGCAGCACTTTCTGGTTCACAATTGCAAGTGCGCGTCAAACCCAGGTTGACTCTGAGCAGACGGCGCGGTCCACGATTTGACCACGCAGGAAAAATTTCCTCACCCGGGATGAGAGCCGATGTGGAGCGCAAGCAATCTCAAGATTTTCCACAAGGGCATGATACTGATTGCGGTGCCACTCGCATTTGAGATTGCCTTCGTGACCGTTCTTGTTGTACTCAGGCACCAGGCTGAATCAGAAGCTGCGCAGGCCGAGAGGTCGAAAAAAATAGTGGCGATCTCGCAAGGGATTCCACAGGCAGCTACAAGCGCGGCTCAAATCTTGTTCATGTCAGCCTTTGTTGACTCTGGTGACTGGCATGCTGACTACAAGCGCGCTCGCGCTGAAATTGACAGGCAATTTCAAGAATTGCGCGAGCTTGTAAAAGACAATCCGCGCCAGATGGAGAATTACAGGCAGGTACAGGCACTGGAAGCAGATAATCTCGAAAACCTCGATGAGGTAGCCGATGGTTTGTCGGACAGTCGTACCAGAGCGATGTTCACGCTTGCAAATTACAAAATTGAGATGGTGAAGCTTCTCATCAAAGGCAACATTGGACTGGACAAGATCGCTCAGGAGGAAAAGAAACAGAGTCATGCCGAAGGGGCCTCTCGTTCTCGAGCTCGGCTCGAGACATGGCTCTATGGGGGGATTATCTTGAATATCGCTCTGGCGGTTGCGATGGTCTATTTCTTCAGCCGAGAAGTCTCCGGACGAATTTCGGTGCTTGTCGACAATACCGATCGTCTGGTGCGGCAAGAGACGCTTATGCCTCGCCTGTCCGGCACCGATGAGATCGCCCACCTGGACGAAGTGTTTCACAAGATGGCCACAGCATTGGTTGAAGCCGCCCGCAAGGAACGCGCGATTGTCGATCAAGCTTTTGACGTCATTTGCTCGGTCGATGGTGCTGGGAAGTTTGTGAGAGTGAATCCGGCTTCGTCCGGTGGCTGGGGGTTCGAGCCCGAAGAGCTGGTTGGTCGTAGTCTCGCGGAGCTGGTGCCCGAGGAGGATAAACAAAAGTTTGCTCGCAATGTAGAATTGTTAAAGCGCGAAGCAGCGGCAAACGCGTTCGAAGGACGGCTCACGCGGAAGGACGGCACGACCATCGACGTCGAATGGTCTGCGCACTGGTCTGACGCGGATGAGACGCTCTTCTGCGTGGTGCATGACATTACGCAGCGCAAAGAGCTGGACCGGCTGAAAAGAGAGTTTGTCGCCATGATTACTCATGACCTGCGCTCTCCGCTGACAGGAATTCTCTTCACAATGGGGCTCTTCAATGAAGGAGCGTATGGAGAATTGTGCGGGGAGATGAAAGAGCAGATATCGACTGTTGAAGGAGCGGTAGAGCAGATGCTTGGTTTGATCAATGACCTGCTTTACGTGGAGAAGCTGGAAGCGGGCAAGATGGCAATGTCCTTTGACATCGTGTCACTGTCGCGCCTCCTGGACCTGTCGGTAAAACCGTTGCGTGCCATCGCTGAGCACCAGAAGGTGTCGCTGATTGTTCCGCCGGTCGACACTGAGCTGTATGGGGATGAAGACAAATTGGCTCGTGTGTTGTTGAATCTCGTGTCGAACGCAATCAAATTCTCTCCGCAGGGAGGAGAAGTCCGCGTAAGCGTGGCGGAAACAAACGGTTTCGTAGAGGTGAGAGTCTGCGACCAGGGTCCGGGCATTGCTCGGGAAAACGCGCAAACTATTTTCGAGAGATTCAAGCAAGTCGGTGAGAAATCTCGAAAATCTCTGGCCGGTACGGGACTGGGTCTGGCTATCTGCAAGGACATTATCGAAGGGCATCGCGGAACAATTGGTGTCGACAGCGAGCTAGGACATGGCAGCACGTTCTGGTTCAGACTTCCCCGGTCGACCTGATTACTGGCTTTCCCCTCGGCGTTTGAGAAGTATTTGCAAAATTGACTCATGTGATTGGGGCTGCCTGAAGACTTTGCAAGCGGGCAGGCTCTGCCTTAAATTGGCGGCGCCTGCTTTACTCACTTTGTCGGGAAGAAATAGAATCGCCAGAGTTTTTTTTTGCTCCAATTCTTTTAAGCCGGCATCAGTGATTCGTGTGCCTGGCAGTTTTAGCTGTGTAAGCGGCAGATCTTTTATGTAGTGCAAAGAGCGATCGGAAGCGCCGGTCTCCGAAATGTCGAGATCGGTCAAGGCTTGCAAATTGGCAAGTTGAGCCAGTCCTGTATCAGTAATTCTTGGGTTGCGTCGCAGCGACAGTGTGCGGAGATTGATCAACCGCCCGACGGTAAGCATGGCGCGATCGTCGAGATCGCTTCTGCAGAGCCAAAGCGTGTGCAGCCTGGTCATATCTTTGAGGGCGACTATTCCGTTAAGAGTGGGGGCCGTGTTGTCCAGATACAGCATCAGCAGATGCTGGAAGCGGGAAACTGTTTTAAGCGCTTGGTCAGAGATGGTTGGTCCGCGCAGAGCCAGGAGTTGGAGCTGGGGTAACTTGGTTAGTGAGGCAAGACCTGCTCCAGTGAAACGCGGAGAGTCGACCTGCAAAATATGCAAGTTGGACAGCTCGCTTAGACTGGAAATTCCCTGATCCGAAACTTCCGTATCACCCAAATCCAACCGTTCAAGCGATGATAGTTTGCGCATGAAACTCAAAGCGCGATCGCCTATGCTCGTGTGGCTGCAATCAAGCTGGTGTATACCAGACAAGTGGGCGATGTTGGCAAAAGCAGCATCAGGAACTGTAGCGCGGTTGAAGTCAATATATGCAAGATCGTCTGGAGCCAGGTGGCGAAGCGGTGAGAGATCCCGCGCCAGGCAATCGAGCTTGAGCACCAGCCATTTCCCGACCGGCACGACGACTTTACCTTTGGCCGGACCGAGCTCTTTGCAATTGCGAATTTGAATGAATTCCTGGTTGGGGGCGGACAGGAAAAGCGTGCCAAGCGAGCCGTCTCCTTGAAAGAACACCACTTTTCCGGCGGGAGATGCATTGCGGGCGCTGCCTTGAGCCGGTCCGCAAGCGGATTTGCTCACCTTTCCGGCTGTGGTAGCCGGCCCGGCTGGCTCACCGGTGGCGCTGGATACGAAGGCGACCGCACCGGTCAGTGCCAGGATTGAAACGGACATACGGTGTAGCTGATGCTTTCTGTATTTCAATCTGTGCTTATCAGGGACCAACATACAATTTCTTCGCTCGCAGGCGCCGTCGCGCTTATCAATTGAGTCTACCAGTCTTACTATATGGACGACTAGAAGCTTGCACAAAAAAATGAGAGGGACGGCTCCGTTGCAATAGGAGCCGCCCCTCTACGACAAATGGCGCAGCGACGGATTCGCTTGCGCTCAGGATTCCGGCGGCTACTCACCAGGATCTATTTCCTGCTTGCGGCGGCGAGCTCCCTCATTTTGCTTGCCGATGCTTTTGCCCATCAGGCCAAAGATCGTAAGCAGAAAGCCCGCTCCGTGGGGCAGATGGCGGCTGATGGCGGCAAGCTGAGCTGCCGCCACCAGTCCGCGCAAATGCCTATTCCCAGGTGTGCGGGCGCACGCAAATGCAGTCCCAGAGCTTTCTGTAGCAACTGCCGCAGCGGGTCAAATAGACCGGCTCGCAAGTCGTACAGATGTCCTGGTACTTCATCCCGCTAACAAGCGGTGTTTTGCACCGCTGGCAGTGCTTTACCCCGGACCCTGCGTCAGTGCTGCTGGCAGGTGCCGTCGGCTTCTCGATCTTGTCCATGTTCCTCCGGTGAGGTGAATTGTGGGAATGGCAGCGACCAAGAGTTGCTCGCAAAGGACTAGGCGGTCGGACCATCGGCAGTCAACGTCCTGATCTCCCAGTTTCCGTCGCCGAGAAGGTCGAGAACCTTGCCGTGGTACTTGGTGAGAGTCGGACGGTGCCCGACGCTTACGTAAGTCGTTCCGCTCGCCTTGAGCAGACCGTAGAGATGCTCTTCATTCGGGACGTCGAGCGCGCTTGTTGCCTCGTCCAGGATGGCGTACTTCGGCCGAGCCATGAGCAGCCGGGCAAAAGCCAGCCGCTGCTGCTCGCCGAGCGACAGGACGTCGCCCCAGTGCAGCACGGTGTCCAGCCCGCCTACGCGTTTGGCGAGATCGGGCAGGTTGACCTGGTCCAGCACAGACAGAATCTCCGCGTCGGAAACAGTGGCGTCCTCGTTGGGGTAGAGAACCTGCTCCCGCAGCGACCCGAGAATCATGTACGGCTTTTGAGGCAGGAACATCATCTCACCGAGATCCGGATGGATGATGCGACCGGTACCGGAATTCCACAGTCCGGCAAGACCGCGCAGAAGCGAGCTCTTGCCGACCCCGCTGCGACCCATGACCAGAAGCCCTTCACCGGAGGTAACCTCGGTAGTGAGCTTGCTAATCAGAGTGCGCTCATAATTGGGCGTCATCAGCGTCATCTCTTCCATCGCGATGTGCGGCGCGATCACGGTTTCGATTGCCGGGCGTCCGGGCTCACCGGTACGGTCCGGTTCGTCGAGCGCTTCCGCGAAGGAGCCCAGACGATTGGCGATCGCTGCGTACTGAGCGAGCGACCGGAATTCCGTCACGATCAGGGCCAGAGCAGCGAGAATCTGCCCGAACGCCATCGCCGCCTGTTGAAACATCCCGATCTTGGCGTGATGCGCGAAGAACAGCGGAGCGATCACCAGGTACGGGATGATCACGACGAAGTAGTCGAACGCTGTCTGGAGGAATCCGACGTTGCGAGTCCAGCCGGTCAGCAGGTTGAAGTTGTAGACGGTGTTGTCGAAACGACGCTCGACCGTCTCCTTTTCCCGCTTCTCGCCCCGGTAGAAGGCGATGGACTCCACATTGTTGCGGATGTGGATGAGCCCGTATCGGAAATCGGCTTCGAGCTTGAGCTGGTCGAAATTCAGCTTGACCAGACGCCGCCCGAAAAACAGGATCAGAAGCGACCCCACCAGTGAATAGCCGATCACGATAAATGTCAGGCTGTGCGAGATCTGCCAGAGCACGGTGCTGAACGAGAACAGCACGACTATGGAGTCCAGCAAGGTCAGTCCAAGCCCGAGTGTCTGGCTGACGAATGCATCGACATCCTGCGCCATTCGCTCATCGGGGTTGTCGATCGTCGGGTTGGAATTGATCCGGTAGTAGTTGCGGTGCGCGAAGTAGCGCTCCAGGAGATTGCGAGTCATCCACGCCCGCCACGCCAGACCGAGTTTGGCTCGAATCCAGCGGTACAGCACGACCACAAAGGTTCCAATCACGAACACTTTGCCGATCGTGTAGATGGCTGCATAGAATGCCGCCTTCGCTGCTTCTGCCGAACCGGCATCTTTGGCCGCGGCGAATTCCGCCAGCGTGTCGAAGATCGAGCCGTTCAGGTAATTGAGCTTGACGTTCAGGTAAGTGACGGCGATCGTCCCGACGAGCAAAAGCCCGAGCAGTACTCGTCCGACCCACTTCGCCTTCATCTGAAACGGAGAGAACACCTTGGAAAGGGGCCATGGCCATGACACGGTGGTCAAGTCATTGGCGAACCAGAAAGGTTTGCAAAGGGCGACGATACGCCGCCACAGAGAACCCTGTGACTTATTCATAACGGTTTCCTTGTCTCGGGGCGCTTGGTAGAGCCAGGCTCTGCGCTCCGGTTATGTTGGAGTTGGAAGTGCTTCCCCGTTCAGCAAAAGAGCCAAAGCGGCGCCGGATAAGCATTGCCAATGCTTGCTGGATTGCTCAAAACTATCCCGGCGAAGCTATTAGCTCCGAGCGTTGGGCTCTTGGAAGGGATAGTGATGCGTGTGGGGTAGCGAAGAGATCTCGCGAGAACAGTTTCGAGTAGCTAAACAGAACCACCTTAGCTTAATTCATGACATCAAGTGAATATTCCAATAGCTCTTTATAACCGCGCGTGCGGAATCAAGAAAAAAGCTTAGAGAGGTGGTTTTACATACGATTCCGAAAAAGTATTTTGGGGGAATCTTGAAAGTATAGGCAGATTTTTACTTTTCAGGCGGCACGCATAAGAATGGCGCAGTTCGCGCGGAGTTAAATCCAGGATGGCTCTTGTAAACCTAGCAGGCTGACTGGACGAATCTACCGATTGTCGCCAGTTGCTGCCACGCACTTGCCAGACTCTCGACAACGGAGGTGGGCCGGGATACGAAAGTGCCGAACTTGGAGCGCAGCTTTCGCGATCTGTCTCGTCTGAACAGCTCATTCTGGGTGGTCGTGCCGAGCGCTTCTTTTGCCTGAGCAATTGTTCTAGCTACGTAGCCCATTCTGTAGATTGATGATCCGGCATTCAAAGTGATTGTCATCTTTCCAGCCCTCGTTTTGCCAGCGCCTTTATGTGACCAACTTTAAAACGCACTTGTGAGTCAAGTGTGAGTCATAGAAATTGCCCACTGGGCCGGGTAGAATCGTTCGTTTCGGCTAATCCTTCTTGCTCAATTGCTGGGCTGGTTCTGACCGGGTGTATCCGTGCATTCATCTCACTTTTGGCGCCAACCGGGCGTTTAGAACTTCCAATTTGGCGCTCGAGCGATGATTTGAGCTGTATATCAATTGAAGCGGAACAAACGCTTGCTCGGCGGATTTCCATTGCTCAGGAGTGCCTGTCTGGTGACCGAGAGATAAGGACTTGTCGAGCCACTTGTCTGCTTTCTCGAAATCTTCTGCCCGCGCGCAGCACGCGGCAAGCAGAAGGAGGGCGTTCGTCTTCTGTGCTTGATTCAGCCGTTGCTCGCACGTCATAAGGAGCTCGCAGACTTTTTGTGCGGGAAGAAAGTCTCCGTGATCGAAAAGCCACTGTGATAGCTGTAATTGCCAAAAGATCGCCTGATCAGGATCTTTGCCTTTTGCGGACGAAGAGATCGCTTCATTTTGTATGCGGTTCGCATCAGCAGTTTTGCCTGCGAGGTAATGAGAAACGGCCAGCTCATTGAGAGACTGAGCGGCAAGTCCTTGATCTACAGGTTTGATCTGATCGCTTGTTGCAATCAACTCTGTCGAGGTGTTCTGAGCTAATTGAGCTTTGTTGTCCCCGATATACATTCTGACCAGGCTGTCCTGCCACCACCACAAAGCATTTGGGTCGTGCGTCCTCTTTTCCTTTATAAGCGCGATCATTTCCCTGACAAGGTCTTCTGCGGCTGCCTTTCGTCCGTCACCGTAGAGCGTCCATGGATATCGCTTGAGCTCATCCGATATTGAGGGAATTGTCTCTGCTGGCATTGATTTGACTGTTGCGAGCACTTGCTTGATCGCAAGCTCTTCGTCTTTGTTCCTCTTTTGCTCGGCGTAAAGATCTGCAAGCCGCATTCGGGCGCGCGCTGCCTCATCAGACTTGGGTTGCCACTTATCCATCTCGGCAATCGCGCGTGCTAGGAAACTTTCGGCTTGATCGTACTGGTGACTTTTTCGGCATGCAATGCCGTAATGTGTCAAGCCATAGCACTTCATCGCTAAATCATTAAAATTGGCTGCCTCGTCGATCCCCTGCTGTGCATATTTTTTAGACTTGTCGTAGTCGCCCATGTCGCAGTATGTGCTTGAGATATTGACTAGGACTTGCGGCAGAAATTGCCATGCCTGGGGAGTATGTTGAGCGACCGACAGCGCTTTTTTGTAATACTCAAGTGCTCGCTGATTGTCATTTCTTTGCTTTGCATAAAATTCACCCAGTCTACTCATTTGTCCGGCAAGAAACGCGCCGCCTGGACTTGGGTCGACCGAACTTCGCACGTTGTATAGTTTGACAACCAGTGGTTCGGAGAGGGCAAACTTCTTCTCGGACTGATATTTACCGGCAAGGTATGACAAACATTGTTTTGTATTGTCATCCTTGTCTCCTACTGTTGCTTCAAGGATCGCAATAGCTCGCTCGTATTGCTGCTCGGATTTCTGGACGTCGGGCTCCATCGATGCCAAAGCCTTAAGTGCGATAGCTAGCCTGACGTCATCAGATCCAAACTTTTCAGCTTCTATGACGGCTCTTTGGGCGTACTTGTATGCTTTTGCAGCGTCTCCCTTGTGATACATGTGGTTTGCCCAGATGATTGATGCTATCCACGAGCCATCCGGCGCAACTCCGGGAGAGCCGCTGAATTGAGTATTGATAAGCATCTTCAAAGACGATAGCGCGGCGGACATGATAATCGATGAAGCCCTGGTGATTTGGCCTGCTTCATTTACCAATTGCCTCGCTTCAATACTTCTGCCTGTCTCGTCAAGAAGCTTGGCATAATCGATCAAGATCTGGCTTTCGCGAATGCTTGTTCGAGCGTTCATCAGTCCGGAGCGGTTTACGACAAGGGCTAGCTTGTAGAGCGATTCTGCGCGGCTATGATTGTGCTGATCTCGGTAAATGTTAGCGAGGTTAAGAAGGGTGGTGATCATGGAATTTGTGGGAAGCGCCGAGTTCGAGCCTGCTTTGAGATTTGAAAAACAAAGGTCCAATGCCTTCTCGTAATACTGGCGCGACCTGTCCAACTGGTGACTTTCTTTGTATAGCGAGGCGAGATCATTAAGGCTCGTCAACATCAGTGGTCCTGAGCGATTCAATTTGGCTGCTTCATTCAATGCTTCCTGACCTTTTTGCAACGCTAGCGATAGATCGTTGGCGACGCATGCGCGGTATGACTGTTCGCGAAGTTGTTGCCAGAGTCGCAGATGATCCTCGTAGTTGAAGGGGGAAACCATGCCACATGCGCAAAGCAAACATGTCGCGCAAATGGAGACAACTAGTCTGACTGTGCAAGACAGATTGATTCTGCAATTCAGCAGGCGGCCATGACGTTGTTCATGAAGCATAACTTCCGGCTCTTGTCGGTCTGGGAATATTTATACCCGCCAATGGGTACGTAAACTCACGAGTCCACGACGTGAATGTCTGATTCGGATTGACTGCGAGAAGTTGCCAGGGGACCCACTGATGCGGTTGAATCTTACCCTCCGGCGCAAGGGATACATCCTGGTATTAGTACCGCTCGTTTTCGAGCTTCTGTTCATAACGGTTTTGGCTCTTCTGTTGCGCCAGTCGGAGCTGGAGGCTCAACGGGAAACGAGATCGCATTTGATTCTGTCGGCTGCAGACGGCGCTTGGAGGACCGGTCACGACGTGACTATAGCGATGGCGATGTATGTGTCGACACAGGACCCGGCTGAGCTCAAGCGGCTGGAAGATCTGGTGGCAACCAGCCAGCGTCAGATGAAGCAATTGGGCATCCTGGTTAAGGGGAATTTACGCCAGGAGCAAGCATTCGCCAGAGCCAACGTCACCTACGACAAACTCTACAAGTTGAGCTCCGAATTCATCAACACAGATCGCAACGATCTGGTCAAATTATTTCAGTACTTTCGCTACAGCTTTCCCCAACTTGAATATCTTTCAAACAAGCAGACAGTAGAGATGCAAGTGATTATCGATGAAGAGAATCAGTTTGCCGGGAAGGGGTCGGTTGAACGATCGAGACAGACTGTTATGCAATTTCTCTTTTTTGGAGTCGCGATCAACATTCTAATGGGAATCGGCTTGGCGTTCTTTTTCAACAGAAGCACGGGGGAGCGGTTGGATGTTCTGATGGACAATACTGTCCGGCTGGGGGAAGAGAAGTCGCTTCGACCGCTTTTGACCGGATCGGACGAGATAGCTCGCATCGATCAGGTCTTTCATAAGATGGCAGATACTTTGGCTGAGGCGGCTCGCAAAGAGCGGGCGATTGTTGAAAATGCCGTTGATGTTATCTGCTCGGTCGATGCCGAAGACAAATTTTTGAGAGTGAATCCGGCTTCAGCCGAAGCCTGGGGCTACGAACCAGCTGAGCTGATCGGGCGTCGAGTGGTCGAGCTGGTGCCGGAGGAAGAGCGTCCTAAGCTCACAAGGGCAATTGAGAAACTCAAGACTGGCGAACCGTCAATGTCCATTGAAGGACGGCTGGAGCGAAAGGATGGTCAGGTTGTCGACGTTTCATGGTCTGCTCATTGGTCGGAGTCGGATAGATCTTTGTTTTGCGTTGCGCACGATATCACGAGACAGAAAGAACTCGATCGCTTGAAGAAAGAGTTTGTCGCCATGATTACTCACGATTTGCGCTCGCCATTGACTGGAATACTATTTTCGACTGGGCTTATCAATGAAGGTGCTTACGGAGACCTCAACGATCAAGTAAAGGACGAGCTGACGACGGTCGAGACAGCAGTCGAGCAGATGCTGAGCTTGATCAATGAGCTTCTCTATGTTGAGAAGCTCGAAGCGGGCAAAATGCAGATGTTTCTTGACTACATTCCCCTTTCACGAGTGTTGGAGCGCTCTGTTGCCCCATTGCGAGCAATCGCCGATCACCAAAAGGTAAAGCTGGTGGTTCCGCCAACCACGGTCGATGTATATGCGGATGAGGATAAGCTTGCACGCGTGATGGTGAATCTAGTATCAAACGCGATCAAGTTTTCACGGGAATCCGGAGAGGTCAGCTTGTCGATCAATGAGCATGACGGTTTAGTCGAAGTACGCATTACGGATTGTGGTCCCGGTATTCCCGCCGATAAACGTGAATCAATTTTTGAACGCTTTAAGCAGGTCGACGAAAAAGGCAAGCGAGAACAGCTCGGCACAGGGCTAGGATTGGCGATCTGCAAGGAGATAATTGATCAGCATGGTGGCACGATTGGTGTCGAAAGCGAGCTGGGAAAAGGAAGCACGTTCTGGTTCAAGATTTCGGCAGCAAAGAAAGCGGGAGAGGTGTCTGAGCCAACCGCAAACGTCTCTATTGCTGAATCAAACTTGAGCTGAAATAAGTAGCGAAATCACAGGCGCTGACCGGATGTTATATGAGCGTGTTATGCAGAGCTGTTAGCGCGCTGTCTGTCCGACATTAACCTGAATTGCTCACAGGATTCTCACAAGTGGGAAGTAAGCTCGAGACATCCGAGCGAGGTGCATGCTCATTGGAGCTGGCTTTACAGCTTCACGTACACGGTCGCGCAGCTTGAGGACGGACTCGGACTGGGATAAGGTATATGTTGCACTGGATTGCGAACAATTGGCTGGATCCATCTCGAATCGCCGGCAGCTTTCATGCTGAGCCTAATTTGTCGGTCATTGATGCCTGTGCTCGTGAGAGAGCGGATTATGCCTTGAAAGAAGCAGGAAAGATATTAGACCAGGGAGTTGAGCCGGATCGAATGTTGTCCCTGGTGCAAAATGTACTGGAAATTGATCGTCGATTCGGTGTGAGCATCATCGCCAGACCGCCGGCTTTATTAATCGATCAGATCCGCACCGCGCAGCGCCGGTTGAGATTGGCCGAACCGGATCAATATTACTATCCCTGGAGCGATCTACATTTAACCGTACTGAGTGTTCGCTTCAATTGCTCAGTGCAAGAAATGAATTCAATAGCGGCTACAGTGAAGGGCGCAATGCCCGAGCTGCTTACCGGACTGGCCGCACCAAACTTGGTATCACCTGCGATTTTTGCCGACCGTCACACAGTATCATTGCAATTCGACCAGGCGGATAACCATCTCCTGAAACTGAGGGAACGGCTCTCGCATCGATTGAATAGGGCTGGAATCAAATCAGAATTTCACTTTTCGCGGCCGGTAGCTCATGTTTCGATTGCGCGCTACACACGGCCATTGGCAACAGATCCTGTGAATTGGTTGAGGGCGGTTACGACGGCTCAGTTGCCGGAATCGGTAACGTGGAAAGTCTCCAAATTGTACGTCACATGGGGAGCGTCTCTTTATGGCATGCGTGCAAGCAACAAGCAGTCTGAGCCTTTTGAGTTGTCTGCTGAGAACGGCTGGGCGCTCAAGCGCAGGCTAATCTGACTGGCCGTTCTAATCCGACGGTGGTGGTTGCGTCGAGCGGCGAATCCAAATGTGTTTCAGGTCGCCTTTTAGCTCTTCCATGGTTTGATACCGGTCGCTGCGCTCTCGAGACAATGCTTTCAGCACGATCTTTTCCAGTTGCAAGGGTAAATTCAAGTCAGGTCGTACAACTGCGAAAGTTTTTGCCCCTTCAGTGACGCGGATTAGCATTGTCTGAAGCGCTGTCTTGGCTGAAAACGGCTGAACGCCAGTGACCATTTCATACAACAGACAACCGGCGGAAAATATGTCTGATCGTGCATCGAGCTCTTCTCCCGCACATTGCTGAGTCAAGGAGGGCGGACGCCTCGGCACCAGTGGAGGCAGTCTTTACTTCATACTTTTCGATCTCAAAAAACTTCTTCATACCGTTGCGTATGTAGTCGTCATCGTCAACGAGTAGAATTTTTGGCATGTTTGTGGACCCCAGCACCTCTAACATTGACTATATATGATAAACCGGGGGTTAGTCTGCGACATATTCAGTCAATGCCTTCTGAAGCGGGATAATCCAGCAAAACCTTGGCTTAGCGGTGTTGTGTCAGTGGGCCGTCAGCCGTGCGTTCGGATTGTCGCAATCGATTAGAGAGCAGCATTTCGACGCTGCCTGACTGGCAATACTTTGACTCACGAGTGACTCACAAACGCGGGCGACAATGCGCACATTGGACGACCGTACCAGTGGCTTAGCTTGGTAATTGGTTGGTAACAAATTGAACATAGGATTGCAAGCAAAGGGCAATAGAGTAAGGAGCGGCGAATATGGATACTTGCGGGCTGGAACTTGGGAACCTCTTGTTTGCGGTCGGGTCGATATGGGCGACCGTACTGGGTGTTTTTGCTTTTAACGTCATCAATGGCTGGTAATTCTTTGGTGGCGAATTGACAATGGAATTAACCGCAAATTTTGAGCAAATTGAGTCGAACCTCATGGATTCTGCGTACATCCAGGCGGCATCCGCTCAACTCTTCACCCCGAAGGGCTGCTCGCGTAGTCGAGAGAATTGCCAGGACGAGAGCGAAGTTCGACGTTTCTTTCGGAAAGTCGAGCAGATATGTACATCCGCCGACAGTCAAGAGAAGCAATATTCGACCGCTGCAAACAGCGCTGACTATCTGCAATTACCGCATAGAGACCAATGCCTGCCTATCGATGCGCTCGATTTGGAGCAGATAGCCGACGAGCTTTCGCGGGACTCAGTTGTGCTACCGGTGGATATCGGTAGCACTCACGCCTTCACTACTCACGCATCACGAGATGAACATGGCATTGATGTGGACACCACCCTTGGTGACATCGAAAATGCCATTTGGGAAGTAGTTCTTCACATAGAGCTGGGCCTTGGGATGTTTGATAACTAACGGCAACACTTTGCACATAGGTGTAGGCATACATTTGAAAGTGTAGGAGAGTTGTGAGTCTCTGGTAATTTTCGCCAAAACTCACATTTGACTCACAACCAGGCGATAGATTGACAGGTGTGGAAGGCGACAGAGAGCGCAAGTGATCAAAGATCACCAGCGCTTTGACGCCTGCAAGGCTGAGAGGACAAAGATCCTTATGAATGACGAACGTGCGCGTACCCGACCCGACCCAATTGAATTATTATTCGGCAAGCTATCCTTCTTTGACTCCGGAACAACCAGTGCGCAAAGCTGTTCGAGAGAGCCGGCCGACGAAAGCTTGCTCACAAGCCTAAGCACTGAGGCCTATGAGAAGAGCCGGCACGTACTTCCTGAGCGAGTAAATGCGGCCGTTGCTTCCCGTGAGGCTGGATTTCGTCTATCTAGGTTACCGGAAGCTTCACGAGGGCGAACAGACCAGATCCTGGCAATGGATTCACAGATAATTTCGACCTGGCGGGATCCCGTGTCGCTGACCGATATTGAAGGTGCGATCTGGGAGGCTGTTCTTCAGCTCGAAATCGGTTTTGGCAGACCCATAGTCAGGCACGTCTAATGGTGCTAGCGGCAAGGAGTAATAATTCATGGTATTAGATGGGCCTATCATTGATCAACCCAGGTACAGAGATCCCCAGGACCCTCCACCTGCTTCCATCTCTGACTCAACAATAACTTCCAGAGCTTCCCAGAACACGTGGCGGGAGATGGTACAGTCCACCGCCGATGATGCTAGGAAGTGGCTGCCAGGGCTGGCGTTCGTCGAAAGCGCAGTCAATACAACAATAGAGATCGCCAGAGCACATGCGACTGCCGCCGAGCAGCTAAAGGAGACAGAGCGGGACGGGAGGAAGATTGTATACGGTGAGAACCGGAATATTTCAGAGGTCAAAGACAGTAAGGGCAAGACGATCGAGAAGGTCGGACAGAATGGAGTCGAGTCGATCAGTTTCGACCATTATGGTAATGTTCTCGCCCAGCTGAAGGACGGTGGCGTCAGGATTACCAACCAGCAAGATGAAAAATCAGAGTTCAAAGACGAACCGGTGCCAGGAAATCCGAACCAGATCAAGCGCATTTTTAAACAACCTCCAGGCACTGAGGTCATGCTCGAAACAAAAGATGGCAAAGCTAAGGCTGTAAAGATCAGCTTCGACACTAAAGATGGTAAGGAAGAGTGGACGCTCGACGAAAAAGGAACAGCAAAGAAGGCTGGTGGTAAAGACAAGCCTGGTCTTCCAGGTGAGCTTCAACACGCAACAATAGATGCCGAGTCTGGCACATTAACTGGTTATGGGCAGGTGAAAGATGCCCGCGGAAAAGCAGAGAACGTCGAATTTAAAGTGAAAGCTGACGGTTCATGGACAGAGAACCATAAGTATTGGCAGAAAGATTGTTACCAGGTCACTAAGGACAAGAATGGCATCCCGATTGAAGTCCAGCATCCGGTGGTCGAAGACGGAAGAGTAATCGAAGGTTCTAAAAAGACTTTCCGCTTCGAGTACGATAGGGACTCCTCCGGTAATGTGATGTTGAAAGACGGCAAGCCGGTGCTGAATCAGATTAAGTTCGAAATCGACAACCCTCAGAACGGATCTACACAGGGCACCTTCAAGAAAACCAAAGATGGTCAGTGGCAACTTTTCGAATCGGTCAGCAACTCTAGTACGGGCCAGCCGGAAGAACGCCCGCTCATGAAAGATCAAAAACCAGTGAAATGGGCGGCGAATCCTCTCGTCAAGCCCGACGGCTCTCTGGTAATGACGGCTCCGGATGGCGCTCGCAGAGAGGAGAAGGCAGATGGTTCGGTAAAGACAGGCAAAATAGCCGGCGCTGAACAGCAGCGAGAGACGATTTTACAGATTGGCACAACCAAGGACGGCAAGCCGGTTTGGGTGCATGATGGTGCTCCGAGTCCGAGCGAGCTCTGGGGCTTTGACGGCTGGGGAGCGGAAAAAGGAACGTTTGGTCCGATGACATTTACCGGTGATCAAGACTACGATTTCACAATTAGCCAGAATGTCGACGAAAAAGGCAATATCACTCGGCGTGAGGTGCGCTTCCACAAGGAGGGCGGCATAACGGACAGGCATCGCGGCACCGACGGGCAGATGACGGCTATCCAAAATGTCAGCGGAATCGTGGTGGAACGTCAGCCTGACGGCACCTATAAGTGGACATATCAATTTGCCGGAGACAAGTCCGGCAGTGGCGGGGAAGAGAAGCAAGTCGTCCTGCACACTACAAAAGAGGGCCGCTATTCGGACGACTACGGCATGCCGGCTGACGACAGACCCCAGAACCTAAAAATTCAAGGCCTTAAAGGCGAAAGTAGTAGCCCGGAGAGTATTGCTTCCAACGCAAAGGGTCTTCAAGCAATGATGACCGATTACTTCAAAAGACCGGATGCCGATATGGAGGGTGCACACGCCCTGACAAAGGAGCTATTACGTCAGCAAATGGAGCTGGAAGATAGGCGGATCGCTGAAGCTGCAAAACAGAAAGACCGGCGAGCTCAGGTGGCAGCAGAAGTAAGACGACAACTTTATGAGGACATGCGCCGAGATTCTCCGGAAGCGTATCAGCGACGGCAAGAGTACATAAACGGGATCAGGAAGAAAGCTGCTGCCTGATCTGCGTCCCAATTTTGTTTTGCAAGCGAATCACGCATTTGAGTCGATTCGGGGATTCTCGCGAACATTTATAAGGATATAGAACTACCATGACTGCCTTTGACAAAAACTGCGATGCCGAAAGTCCGCTAGCTCAATCTTCAACTACTGCCAGCCAGCGGATGTTTGAACAGGTGGTGTCATTGCTGTCACCAAATGTAGTAGCGTTCCAGGCTGACAACAAACTGTGGTCAAAAAGAGAGACTAATGGACCAGGAGCCGAAAGCGAAAGGTTTGCTGCAAGCGATGCGGTTCGCCCAGTTGGCAAAGCGATTACTCCCGAGGAGAGGTCGAAGATCAAGACGTTAGTCAATGAGCTTGGCAGTGGTAGCTTCGCCGTGAGAAATGTGGCGGAGAAAAAACTCTCTGACAAATTGGACGACGATCAGTTAAATTTGACAGTTTTGTCCGAATTGAAAGATGCCCTGAGCTCCAGTGAAAATCTTGAGCAGAAGAGACGTGCTGGAAATTTGGTCTCGAAGTGCATGAGCAAAATGGAATCTCCCACCATGTCCGAGTGGCTTGCGAGTTTTGAGCGCACCGGACCCTACCAGACTTACGTGCCACCTCCTGATGTGTTAACCGTCGATTCGACTAGCAAAGAACTGGAAGACCGCCAGGCGGCACTGGGCCTGCTTATTGGCATAATGAATGATGGCGAGTACCAGAAGGCTAAATCACTTTCACCAGAAGAATCACATGAGCTATTGAAACGGCTGCGAACTCACAGAGACGAAGCGCATATGATTGACAGCATTCGCGCGTCAGTTGAAAAGCTTGATTTTTGCAGCTTTGATCCATCGTTGACCAGGGATCAGTTGGCCTCCACTTTATCCAAACTCCGAGCATTGCCTAATCTGAAGCAGATATCTCTGCCCCGCGGCACAACAGATGATCATCTGCGCGAAATAGCTGGTTGCAGGCATCTCAACTCGTTGAGAATTACTGCAGACGAGATTACTCCAGATGGGTTGATGCACTTGAAAGACCTCAAAGCTCTTTCACATCTAAGCATTAGTAAGTTGTTCTATTCAAACGAAGACTTTGCTGTTGGTCTCCAGCACCTGAATGCTCTTCCAAACCTGAAGTCTCTCAGCCTTTACAATTGCCGCTTGGCCGACTCAGGATTGAGTGACCTCAAAGCACCAAGGCTCACAGAACTGACAATGGAAAAATGTAGGATTGAAAATCTAGGCCCGGCGCTCAAAGACAGAATGCCGGGACTAAAGACGCTGGATTTGTCTGACAGCGCGCTGGCAGACGAGACATTGAAGAGTCTGCAAGGGCTAAAAAATCTCGAGACCCTCTACCTCTACAAAACGAACATTTCTGATCGTGGGCTAGCACACCTGAAAGATCTCGAAAAGCTTCGCCATCTCAATCTGGATTACACGTCAAACATTGACGGGACTGGCTTAGCCTCTCTAAGTAATTCTGATGGATACTTGCCAAATCTTGCAAAGCTTAGTCTGGTCGCGATGAAGCTTTCGGACAATAGGAATCTGCAGAATCTCAAAAATCTTCCCAACTTGAAGGATCTTTCTCTAGTTTATGGACACTTTACTGATCAATCTTTGCAATATCTGCCGCACTTCAATCAGCTCGAGAGATTGAACCTGGCACTAACAATGATATCCGGCACCGGCTTGGCGCATTTAGATCTTCCCCAGCTCAGATATCTCAATCTCTCTAACACGCCCATTAAGGGAGACAATCTCGACTGCCTGAATAAGCTGTCGAAATTGGAAGAGCTTCACTTGAGTGGTGCCGATATTAAGGATGCGTACATGGACAAACTGGGCAAGGTCAAGGGACTGAAACGATTGGATCTCAGCTCTACAGCCCTGTCCGACCAGGGGCTGTCTAAGCTCGGGGGGCTCACAGAGCTTCAGGCGCTCAATTTGTCCTACATGCCGCATTTCAGTAAGCTCAATAGCTTGCCTGTACTTCCGAAGCTCGAGTCATTGCGAGTTAACGGCAACTGGCCACCCTCCCGAAAGCGTGAAGATCTCGATCAAGACACTCAGGAGGATGGACTGCTTGCATTCAAAGAGCCCGGCAAATTTACAGCGCTGCGGAAAATAAACATCAACTACAACACTTTTCAGAAGCCGCTTGAACAGTTGGAGGTGTTGAAGCAACTACCAAATCTGAGCGATGTTACCGTCAGCGAAACAGTAGATCGGGTTATTCTGGATAAGCTAAGTCAGTTAATGCCGAAAGTGAGATTTAGACACGGGATGAAGGACGATATCTACACCTGGTGAATTAGTCCGTGACTTGGAGTAAGAAACATTGCAGGAATCCTGACTGTCAGATCACTGCGCCTTGAATCGATGTTCCTGGATGGTGTCTAAAGTGATACCGCACTCGCGTAAGTCGGCAAGATTTCCCTCTCCCAGACCATCTAGCAGCGCGTAAGCTTGCTGTTTGTCGGGCAGTTTTTTCCGCAAGTGCAGATCTCTTGGTTCGTCTGCCACCAGTGAAAGGAACTGGTACGCTAGATCGAGGCGGCGCTCAGGGGTAATTTGACCGATCTGCTCAGGTGAAAGACCATGCAACAGCGCCAACGCTCTGTCAGTTGCGAGTATGCCTGCTCGCAGTTCTATGTTGGCGATCAGGTGAACCTTCACCGCCGGCGGCAACTTCTCTATCTGCGAAGAGTTAAGCTTGCCTGCCAGTTTCTGAATTTCCCGCTGATTCAATTTCAATTCAATAAAGTCTGGTCTGGCTGCAACTGCTAGAGCTTGCTCCGGAGTAGAAGTTGCACCGCAGTATCCGTTCGACCTGCGTACGATCGCAGCAAAAATCTTCCCGTCTAACGTTGCCAAATCATTTGGAGCCAGCCTTGCCACCAAGCCCAAGCAATCGCACTGCGCGACACCATCAGTGTCCAGGCATTTTAGCCAGGTGTAAGCCCGATCGGAAGTAACACCGTCAAATCCGAATTTCGGGATGCTTTGCATTATTGCGAGGCGCTGCCCTTGACTTAATGCTTCAATCTCTTCACTGGAAAGGGTCTGGAACACCAACCTGCCTATACGGTCGGATACGGTCTTCAGCTCCAATGGCTGCAATGCGCCTATCACCTCTGCGATCTTGATTTGGCGAACATGACTGATGTTTGGACCGGCCTCTTCCGCACGTTGCAATAGCTCCCAACGTCGGTGCGGATCGAGTTGCAGTCCTGCTGGCGAGGTTACCACAGCTAGTGCTTCTTGCGGGCTCATCGCAAGAATGGCTGCGCTAGTAATACGGGACGGGTTGAGTGACGTGCGGGAGCTGGATGGCAGGGGTGTGTTCAATGAGGCAGATTGCTTCTTAGTGATCGATTCTGAGGTAATGCCCATCTCACCAAGTTCTGCAAGTTGATCTGAACTGAGGTTTCTGAGCAGGGCATGAGCTTGCTCAGGGCGATCCAGCTTGCCCGGCAATTCCTCCTTGCCGATAACAGCAGGGAAACGCCATGCCAGATTTAGGCGGGCGTCGAGTGTAATGCGCTCTATTTGCTGCGCTTCGAGTCGTGTCAGCAATGCCAGCGCCTTGTCGGTGTTGACCTTGCCTGGTTCACTGAAATCTAGTCGATTAGCTATTTCCACACGAGCGGTGGGGGGGAGCTCCTCAACTTGATATAGGCTTAGCTGATTCCACAATCGATCAAACTCTCTTTGCTTCAGATGTTTGCAGAGACCCGGACTGCTAAATAAAAGCAGATCCTGCTCCTGTGAGTGCCCGGGATCTGCTGCACTCTTCTGTCGTGTATTACTGGATTTAGATGAACCTATTTGCACCAGTTCCTTGAGCAATTCTAATTTGGCTTGTGGTGCGGACCCGTTGAGTGTATCAAACACGGCGGACTGACTAGTGCCGCTCAAGCTGGAAATAAACTTCCATAGTTGATGCTGTTGTCTGGGCTTCATGCCCTCCGTCAAATAACTGAGATTGCGTTCGTCGAACAGTTCTCTAGCTGATTTTGGAACAATGAAGGTAACTTTGTGCATGGACTCGCCATTCATGTCGCCAATTCTGTCGGTGGCAACGATTTTGATTTTGCCAAGTTCGTTAGCCCTCAGCATCAATTTGTAGCTTGTGGATTCGCGACAGTCTGCGCTCCACTCTCCGCCTCGCAGCTTTATCACCTCCAACAGGTTTCTCAGCAGGAGATTTCCCGCGCCTCTGTGTTGCGGTAGGACAGCCAGGTCGTTTACTTGCCTGCTGTTTGAATCCATAACAGCGTATCCGACCACACCGTGCTTTGGCATTTCCACAACCAGTCCAAAATCTCCTTCAGATACGAACTGCCAGTCTTTTGGATAACAAAGTTGCGCCACCTTCCTCATCGACTCGATGTCAGGCTCGAGCGCTCCGCGAACGTGAGTTGATTTGAGCGCAGGTGCCGTTCGCCGTATGGTTTCACTTTTAGCGAGCAATACCTGCTTGCCGGAGTCAGAGTAACCCGAGAAGTCAGTGGGCAGCTTAAGAGTGTGATCTCCAGCAGATTGCCATCGGGATAGATCGAGATCGCTCGTACCCGTTCCAACTGTCACTGTGTGGTATTGCGATGAAAGATCGTTTGCTGCCGCCTGATATATTTCTGCAACCAGATTATGGCGGGATCTTTCTTTGCCACCGATTGACTGGTGAGTAGTACGCAGTCCCTTTGCTTCAACGTTGTCAAAGCATAACCCGCCATCATTCGACACCCATGTCCACGACTGTGCCACCACATTTCCGTGTTTGTCTTCCACAACGAAGAAGCCCGATCGACGGCTTTCTTGTCCATACCAGGCTGCTGACCCGCCTGCCCCTTGGGGGTGCTGACAGCAGTTGGTGTGCTGTCCCAGGTAAAGACCACGCACGTCTGAGCGCGGCAAAAACCGACCCGTAAGGTCTCCTTCTCTCCAGCGCTCCTGTAACGGGAATGGACTGGGTACACCAAGCGACCTCACAAATCTTTCCTCGTAGTCGTAGTAGGCAATCTGTGATACTGCCCAGGTGGCCGACTCGGCTGCAAATTCCTTGTGTTTGGCTTGCGGATATTTGACGGACCGAGCTAACTTTAGGAGTTCCTTGAATGGAAGTTGGTGTTTCGAATCGTCAAGTTTAATCCAGTTTTTGGCGATAATCTCCAGTTCCGCCAGGTTTCTATCCTTGTAATTGTTCTGTCTGTCAGTTTGAGCAATTCTCAGTAACTTTTGCGAGAGTCCTTGCAAGTCTTTCGCCGAGCTAAGCGGTAGCCAATAAGTGGCATCATGGCTGGTGCGATCGAAACTATGCTGCAGATCGAGCCACTGGTGCCACTGATTGCCGAACGACAGAACCAGTCTCAAAGCCAATTGACCTTCCATAGATTTGGCGCTGTCCTGCGCTTGCTCGATCGTCAAATGTTTAATGTTTATTGGCTTGCCAGCCTTTGACGATAGGTATTCGAAAGCCTCGCAAAACGCCTTCGCCTGCAGCCCTCTAATCAGCCCGAGCTGAGCTTCCGTTGACAATCGCTCGCGGGCGGTTCCTCCGGCTGCTCCGGCGGTCTCAATGGATTTTGCAATGAGCTGGCAGATCGGTTCTGGCAGTTTATTGTGGAAAGCTTGAACTGTAGATTCCAGTGCTCCAGCCTGGCGTAGCACTGCGTCTCTACCGCGGTCCCGGAGTTGCGCATAGTGCTGCCAGAATTTGTCTATGAACTCTCTTAGGTCCGTCTGCCCGCCTAAAGTTCCAAACGTTTCGTTCCAGGACAATTGAGCCGCAGCTCTTTCCCAGGAGAGCAGTCGCGAGATTTTCGATGACAAGTCACGGCAAAGCGCTTTTCCTTCTTCCATGTTCGCAGCCATGTCAATCCGGTAGCTATTTGAGACAGCCCACCAGGGCAGGTTGGCAACGAGCAGAGCTTGGCTGGCCGCCCATTTCAATCTTTGCTCAATATCTGGCGATCCGACCTTGACCCCATGCACATATGCACACGCGTGTCCGAGATAGAATTCCATTTCTCGGTCTGAAGTGATTGCAGGAGTGTACAGATTGGTCTCAAACCAGGAGTGTGGCGGAAGCAGAGGATAGGGATTGTTTGCTCCATCGGCTTCGTTTGCAAAGGCGCAATGAAACTTGGCACCACGTACACTGGTGTCGAGGAATTTTACTTTCGTCAGATTTACAAGCGTGAGATCAGCATTGTCGAGTCGAGCTCCTACTAAGTTTGTGCCAGTCAAGTTTGCTCCAGCCAAATTGGAACCGCTTAGATCAACTCCGGTAAGATTCAAGTTGGACAAATCCTTGCCTGATAAATCGATGTTTTGGAACTTCTGTCCGACAAATACTTTCGACAGATCTCTTGCAGATAGTTGTGCGCTTAACAGATCAGATCTTCGTAACAGTAATACAGTTGCAGCAGCATGATCTGACAATTTGGCGAGGTCCAAACCATGAAGTTGCCAGGGCGATAGATTTTGAAGCAATCCATCACGACCTGACGCTAAATGCTCGAGCTTTTCACCAGTCAGATTCTTGATCTGCCCTGGCGAGACATAAGATGAAACGTCCGATTTCATCAGGGCGACAAAGGACTCAGTTGATAATCGAGATGGTTCCAGGCGCTGCACTTGCCAGAATCGCAGGGCGTTCAATTCGTCCGGCGACTTGACCAGTCTTTCCAGCGCATCTGATGATAGTTTGTTTGGATCTACCGCGCGCATAAGTGGCGGCTGACGTTGTCCGCCATGAGAGGGACTTTGAAAGGCAAAGATTTTGCGTTCAGTGCGCTCATTGACAGCTACAGTTTCGACAGACTCATGAACAAGTTCGAGGAAGCGGGTCATTACTTTCTCTCCGTCGCCATTTAAGATGAGCGTCCGTAAAGACGAAGGCAGATCTTTTGGTGATTCCATTTTGTCGTGATTGGGGCAATCTAACTCGAGCGACACCAGCTTCGGAAAGGTACTCGCTGTCGGCCATTTGGTCAGCCCGAAACAGTAGCTCATTTTGAGCGATTTGAGATTGAAAAGTTTGGCAGGTAGTGCTGTCAACTTGTTGCATCCATGTAGCTTGAGCGTCTCAAGATTGGCAAGATTTCTCAGGCTTGTCAGGTCATCTATATTTGTTATCTCGAGATGCCGCATAGACTGAGGGATGTAGTCTGTCCGCTGCACGCGATCGCAATTATGGATATATAGGTGCTCAAGCTGCCCGGGTAGAATGCCGCAATCAATCGTGACATGTTTGAGGCTCCCGATCGTGAGAGAGCGAAGTCCCGGTGGCAAGCTCTTCGGAAACTCCGTCAATCCCGGCAGACTGACGACAGAAAGAGCCTCAAGAGACGATGGTAGTGGTCCAAGGGCGGTTAAAGAGCGGCAACAATCAACTGTGAGTGATTTCAGCTCCGGCAGCTTGGGTAGACCAGTTAGATTGGCGCAGATAAAGCAGGTCAGCTCTTTTAATGATGGGGGCAGCTCACGAGGGGTCCTCAAATTTTTGCAAACTAAGAGAGTTAAGGCATGGACTGAGTGCGGAAGTTCAGGAAGCTCGGTGATGTTGTCACAATGGTCGAGCTTTAAATGAATTACTTCACCCGGCGTTATGTCTGCAAGTGCCTTTGTAAGGAATTCTTCTGTCACTTCCTTTCCTGTAAACGTGAGCTCTCGCCTGGATGCTTCGCCAGACTTGATTTCTTCAAGAGGATGGTTTTTCTCGAGAGGATGGTTGCCCGGTTCGCTCTTGGGACCGGGACCGGACATTCTCAGGATCTCTCGTATTCGCTGCAGACCTCGTGCAAAGAAATTCTTCGGACCTTCACCTTCCGTGCGCGCAGCTTGCTCTGAAAGGTCACGTCTGAAGGTGGCAAGTGGCAGCACCAGGTTGACACCATCCCGGGATATGGTTGCGTTACCGTCACGTACGGAGTTAACTTGCCATCCAGACCAACCTAGATGATCTATGATTTGGCCCTCTTTAAGAGCACCAGGGGTAATGCTGCCCAATTGGGCTAACACAGGAAGCTCGTACCCGGCACGATAAACACGTTTGGAATCGCGAGCCTGGTCGACTAAGAATACCGCTTGCCCTTGTTCGCCTCGTTGAGCTTTAAGTGGATAAGCCGTATCAACTATGTAAGTCTCTTTCCGCCCATTGACAGTAACTGTAACCTCGTTCCAGGCATGATTGACAGCGGCCATCCCACTAGGTCGGGCATGAGGTCCTCCCGCCCCTCTCACGGACGCAATTGCTGCTCCATCGAAGATCCTGTCGACCAGAGAGTGGAACAAAAGTGCACTTTCCCGGCAACTCATCGCCCCGATAAATTTGCTCAGCGGTATCGGACCAGCTTGCTGGTGCTGATTGATCACTTGCAGCCAGCCCGATACGGTGTCGCTACCGTCGGCGGTGCCAGCTTTCATTCTGACAAATTGCGCCAGCGCCTCCAGTTGCTCCCGAGTTGGATTAGAACCGGGTCTGGCGTCAAGAAGGCCGAGCCTGCGAAGTTCGGATGAGGCTTCAGTTAGAATCCCTTGCAGCGCCGCGTCGGCTCTGAAGGCGACGACTACAGATGGAATTGCTCGCAAGTACCCCTCGGCTGATCTCGCCATTCCTGAGTTCTTACTGCCGACGGTAAAGCCGTCTTTCAGGCGACCGGCTATAAAGTGATTTCGCTCGTACTCTTCAGATCGTCTGACTGACAGTCTGCCGCCGGTTGCAATGTCCGGCTGCTTTCCAAGGCGAATTGTTTGAGCAGCAAGCGCTCTGCTCAGTCGCTCTTCTAAGTGAGCGCGTTTATCTGCGCGCGACTGATCGCTGGTAGCAGGCTCTTGCAGTTGCGCATCCAAGAGACGATTGAAGTATTGAGCGTAGCTTCCCTTGAGGGTCAGAGCGGAGAGGAACGGACCCTCATCCAGGATTCCCATTATTCGTGCTTTACGCACGGTTGCCTCATATTGCCGCTGAAAATCGGGCGACCCCTGCGTGAACTCGACTCGCCGCTGCTGTTTTGCGACGTGCTGTCTTAACAGCTCTGCGTGTCTGCTCTCAACTGGCTTGGTTATCGCCCCGTCCATGCTGGTTGCCGATCCGGTGCTAGGTAATGATCGCGCTTGGCGTGCTGGTTGTTCAGATTCCGGAACGACCTCGAATTTGACTCGGAACATTTTCTCATTGCCGATTCGCTGATCCAGCAATTTTGGCGAAGAGACAAATCTGATCTGCCCGCGTCGGGCTGCTCGCTGCAGGAGGTTGTAACTTGTTGACTCTCTGCAGTCTGCGCTCCATTGCCCTCCGACTTTTCTGATGTGGTCATAAATAGCTTGAATGAGGTATTGCGAGCGGTACTGGTATTCGGGTAAGACAGCGAGATCGGAAATGTATCTTTGGGAGCTTTCGATGGTGGCATATCCGACAACGCCGCGCTTCTTGTCTTGAAGCACAATGCTGTGATCGAAACCGTCGGGAATAAAGTCCCATCCGCCCGGGTAGCACTGTTCAGCAATTCGCTTCATGGCAGCAAGATCTGATTTGCTTCCGAGCCGTGCGACTGTCTCGGGCCTGTCGCGGCCGCTAAGCAGACGACCGATCCAGCTACTCGCGATTGTATTGCCGAGCGCACTTAAACCGCTAGATAGAATCTCCCTGGTTTTGTTTGCAAGCGCGTTCCTTTTCGCAAGCAATACCTGCGTACCACTGTCAGAATATTTACTTGCATAGGATTGCGGCAACTCGAGATGGCGACTACCTGCCGCAGACCAGGGTGTCGTGTCCAAATCGCCGTGCTTTGTTCCCAAAGTTATCGTGTGGAATTTCCGGGCGAGATCATTAGCTGCGCTTTGATAGATCTTTTGAACGGCCTTTACTCGCGGTCCAAGCCCTTTCGCCTCGACATTGTCAAAACACAAACCTCCGTTGTCCGAGATCCATGCCCAACTCTGCGCTATTACTTCGCCTTTCGCATTTTCGACTACGAAGAACCCTGATTTCGGACTGGTCTGTCCGAAAAATGCGCAGTCAGACCCCACGCCGCCCGGATGCTGACAGCAGTTGGTGTAATGCCCAAGATACATTCCTCTCACATCATCTCTTGGCAGGAATCTGCCGGTGTAGCTGCCCGATCGCCAGACCTTGTCGAGCGGGAACGGGGAAGGAACCGAAAGAGACTTGAGATACTTCTCCTCCAGCTCCCGGTATTCATGCCGGTAGACTCCCCAGAAGGCGGACTCGACGGCAAACTTTGTATTCCTGGCATTGTGGTAATGAACAGATCTGATTCTCTCCAGGACTGCATCGATTGGCAGTTGTCCAAAGTCCTTCTGCCAGTTGGATACGACCAGGCTCAGCTCAACAGGTTGCCTGTCCGCATGCTTGAAGAGGAAGTCCACAAGCCCCGCATTGACCTTAGGATCTTTCCTCAGTAACCAGAATGTAGAATCATGAAAGGTTCTTCCTAACGCTGATTGAGAGCGGAGCCAGTCATTCCATTTATTACCAAACAAGAGGACCAGGTTGAAGACGGGTGTAGACTGCTCGAACGTCCCTGCAGCATGTAGCGCTCTCTCGATTTCGAAAATGGGACGCCCCGAATAGCCGGTCTCCGCGTGCGGCGGGTTTGCAAACTGATTCCAGAGTTCGGTGTTGCTCTTTACGATCAAGTCTTCAACCGCCTTGCGGTAGGCTTTTGCTTTGAAACCCCGCATAAGCTCGACTATTTGTGTTGCAAACGTGTCCTTGGACACCGGAGAGATGTCGGCGTATTTGTGTATTGTTGCAGCGAGGAGCAATCTCTGTGGACTGTCCAGTTCGCGCTCGAAGAGAGCATCGATGATCATATAGACGTCAGGAATCTTTGCTAAGACGGAATCCCTTCCTTGTGATACGTGTTCTGTTAGCTTGTTCCAGAAGGTCTCCCGAGCGGTTTCTGGAGAATCCACCGCTTGGGCGTGGGCTTCGGACCAGGCTACCCTTGCGGCCAACCTCTGCCATAGATGCTTTTGCTCACCGACCTTGTCCGCTATATCTACAGGAAGGTTCGGTGCGGCAACCCAGGCCTTCGCTCGTGACAGGAATGGCTCTGTCTGTGAAAGACTGTCTGTCACCAAGAAGTCATGCTTGCAGAGCGCCAACTTAGCCCAATCTGGCAGAGTTGACAGTGGAGAAGTCACTATTGCCAGCGCCGCCTCTCCTGAAACACCCTTTCCGAGAAGCTGAAGTAGAGCCTGCTTTTGTTCGTCAGTGCGCAAAGATGTAGCATTGCCAGCAAACACATTTTCCAGGAAGTCACGATTGGACGGCTTGTCTTTCAAGAATTCAAAGGCACCATAGAGAGAACGTCCCTGTTTTTCAATGGTGAGAAGCTCGTCGATAATCTTCTGATTGTTCGGATAATGAGATGCCAGCTCTCCGTAGCTGCGCAGTTGCCCGGAGTTTATCAGCCCTAAATTGACCTCTGGTTCTAGCACCAGCTTTGCTACTAGCGGGCGGTGAGCTTCCGAATTGGAGGAGATAAAATATTCCAGGTGCTTATAGTTGATTTTGCGTGAGCCGAGTTCCAAGAGTCTATTCATTACCTCAGAGCCTGCTGGGTAATGCGCAAGCAGTCGTTCCAATGCCTCGAGAGTGTACTCATCATGGAAATATGCTGCAGGAATGCTTGCCTTCAGCATCTCTCCGATTGCAAGGGCGCGGGAGCCTGGATCTCGCTCGAGGTTGTGAGCAAGGAGATCTAGATGCAGCCCCTCATCCTTCCACAATTGTAAAATCCTGGCCATCTCCGGAGATTCTGGTCGGAAATATCGCTCTATTTTCGCAATGTCATATAGCGGAAACCGTTCAAACCTGGGGTGATCAAGCACACCGTTTTTTATTGCTCTTTGAACGACAGCATCTCCACCCCACGTCGACTTCACGAAACTGGCAATAGGGCCTAAATCAACGCCGCTGCTCTCGAGCTTAAGCAGTTGTTTCATAAGCTCAGAATCTGGCGGAATGTGTTCTTGCAACATGGACAATGCGTATAACCGACCGCTCTTGAGATGTGCGGCAGTCGGCTGGATTTGATCGTTGGTGAGAATTTGCTTTACAACTTGTGGTCCCGTTGTCGGATGGAAATAGAAGAGGTTGGCAAAATCCGCTAATACTATTCCTTGTTTTGCAAATTCAATGACTCTGGAAAACTCGGGAGAATTGATCGGGAGACTCTGCATTATTATTTCTGCGGACAGCAAGTTGTCTCGTGTCAATTTATTGGCACCAACTTCGAGCCTGACAAGTTCTGCCACAAGTTCAGCTCTAGCAGTTCTCACATCAGATTTTTCATTGACAAACCGCGAGATTTGTCGAAGATCAAGCCCTTTCTTAACCTTGTAGTCATAGAGGCGATCGAGCACTTCTTTGTTTGACGCTACAGGTTCTGGAAGATTCATTCTGCTCAGAGCCCAACTGCGCTTTACTTGCTGCCAGGTCTGGCTGATTAGAGAACGAGGAGTCTCGGACTTCTCCCCCAAACTTGCGCTTTTCTGCTCCGGCAAGCTCCGCCTGAATGTGATTAATGGCAGCTCGAGCTGCGTTCCGTTACGAGTTATGGTGGCAGTGCCGTCGGCAACATCGTTGACTCGCCACCCGGCCCATCCGAGGTGATCTATTGTCTGACCGACTTTCAGCGCACCGGCTGTGACTCGACCGAGCTGGGCTAGCGGAGCGAGATCTGAGCCCTCTCTGTATATGCGTCCGGTTCGCTCCGCTTCAGCCCGCGTAAATACAAATTTTGTTGTGTCTCCTGTGCGTAATGGATTCGCGACATCAACGATGAATGTTTGTTTCTTGCCATCGATGGTAACCGCAACCTCGTTCCACGCATGGTTGATCGATGGTGTCTCATCCTTGTGACTTTCGCGGCACCATCCTCGGACTGTCGCGATGTCATCTCTGAAGAACAGTGACGAGGCGGAGGCGTGGAAGAGCAAAGTTGTTTCGCGACAACTCATTACTTGATTTTCAATAAACCGGTCGAGCGGCACGGGCGCAGACTCCGATTGTGCTGCAATCTGGAGCCAGCGAGCGCACGGATCATCCCCAGCAGCTAAGCCGGAAGTGCCACGAACGTATCGGGACAGAGCTTCGAGCTGATCAACGGTGCCGTCTCTGTGATTGAGAAGACCTTGATCGATTAGAGCATTCTGGGCGGCTGCGATTGTCATTTCCAAAGCGGATCCGGCTCGCTGATCGACAGAAACTCCTGATATCCGCCTTGCGCTGCCGGAGGGATCTCTTAATGTGGCACCATTTCTGGTGTCAAGTGTCAGTCCGAATATGTTTCCAGCCAACCGATGGTGCCGTCTGTATAATTCGGATTTTCTTTCTGCCGGAGTGGCGTGCGGATTGACTGGGTCCGTGCTCGGGAAGCGAATCGATTGGATGTCGAGCGCTTTCTCGAGCCGAGTTGAAAATTGTTGATTGAGCTTCGGCTTAGAAGCGGGATCTGAATCAAGGGTCTTAAGCTGTGCTTGCAGTAACTTCAGGAGCGAGTCAGAGTGTCTCCGCTCGAAGAGATTGAGAGCGGCATCGTGCTGTTGTCTCGTAATGAGCGCTGCTTCCAGGGCGACGGTCAGTGTTTTTTCGTATGCGCTACGACCTGCGGGGGATTGGAAGTGAAGGTTCAGATTCGAGGCGAGATCTGTTTTTGCTGTCGCCATACGTGCGGCTAACTGTTCCGGCGACATGGAAAGTATTTCTTTGCGCGGTACTCCCTTCTTCTCAAGCAGCAAGCAGAAGCGAGCCAGATGCAGTTTTGACTGATGATCTGCCGTTATCGAATTGGACAGAGCCAGATCCAGCAAATGCGCGCGCAGATCGGCCGGCATTGTGTAGACCTCTTTGGCGAAGTTCAATATGCGCGCGTATTCTCGCAGCCTCTCGAGCGAGGATTCCGAATGTATGTGGTGCGGAATTGACTCCAACAAGAGCTCAAAATTCTGCTGAATGGTTGGCGGCAATTGTCTCTCACCAACCAGGCGCCTTACATGATCCGCATATAGCTGGAGGTGTTGGTGCACGCTCGGATGTGGCACAGGCAGAGGTGCAGGCAAGCCGGCAAGTTGCCTGAATGTGCTGACGTTCTGTCCACTCTCCTGTTCATGATAAAGCTCTTTGTATGGTCGCATGCATGTTCGTTCAATTCTTCTTTCTGCCTTGCGAAGCTCAAGCGAGAGCGTAGAAGTGGATTGTGCGTCAATGGTCCGCTTTCGTCTGGCGATTAAGTCACGGATGAGCGCCGGCGGACCCTCGGGCCAGATCATGCGGTCAGTCACAGAGTCGGACAATTCGTGAAGAGCTGACTGAACTCCACTTATCTCCAGGTAGTGCATGACTTCCCAGACTGCACGCAATTCGAACATCTTTGCGCGGCTTATGTTGTTTAAGACATCTGAATTTGCATGAAGTGACGAGGCCAACTTCTCAGCTCGTTTGATCTCCGCATTCGAAAGAGGACGCCCGACTTGCACCGCGGCCTTAAGTGTTGCGGGTTTAACCATATCCTCCGGTCGTACATCCGGACCATTCGTGAACTGATCGTAAAACTTGCAGGCCTTTGCCAACTGCCTGCGCGAAATGTTTCCACCCGTCCAACCGGCAAGTTGAGCGCACCAGCGGGACAGCAGAGCATGTTGTTCGTGGTGAGTAGATTCATGAATCGCGATCACCATGAATTCGCCGGTGTCGTACCATCTCACCGCATGATGCATGCTTATCTCGATCGATGGCGGATCTGGCGTGAATGCACCCCGCTGATTCCTTGCCATCTCGGTGAAGTCAACGAAGGTCGGGGGAAGACCGACAATTGCGCCCGCCTCATTGACCGCGATTCCGAGTTCGTGCCTCAGTGCTACGAGCGGACTTATGAGTTCTTGCGACAGACTGTGCTCGACAGACCGTGCGGCGATAACATCCTCGTATCGGCGCAAGAATTTCTGATTATTAACCAGTAGCCGACGCATTTCTTTTTCGTTGTAGAACATTTCGTCTGGAAGTGCCTGCTTGTTCTTAAATAGTTTTGTGCAAATATCTCTCCTCAATGGCGTCGCGAGCTGGAAATGCTGATCTCTTGCAACTGTCCATTGCTGGTGCAAGTCTGGCAGATCATGTCTCAGGGAAGTTGAGTTGCGCAGGTTGTTCATACGCTCTAGCAGGAGGGCAGCAAAGAGACGAGAGGAGCGATACTCGGGCGGCGCGCTTGCTATTTCATGCAATGCTGGGCTCAATTGGGCGATGTCGAGCTTGCTCAGCGAATCTGCTGCTGCTTGTCTTTTTGCATGGTCACTGATGTCGGCAAATACCCCCAGCAGAATCGGAATCTCACTGTGCGATATGCCGCCGGAGCGGAGTGCCGACTGCAGCAAGTCGCTTACCGGTGATTTCTTTAGCCACAGCTCGTCTAAAAGCGCCGACCTCGCTTGTGAGGACAAACCACGTGAGTCGGAAGCTGGTCGGGACGAAAGTCCCAAAAACTCTCTTATTCGATCGAGGCTGCGCCCAAAGAAGGAGCGTGGTGCAGATGGCTCTTGCCCAGCCATCTCAGGCAAGGTGCGCCTTAAGTTGTCGATTGGCACAGCGGTAGGTTGAATGTTTTTTGGCCTTGCATCGGTTGAATTGCCGTGGCTTCCGGCCGTTCCATCCAGACTGAGATATTCGCTCCGGCTTTGGCTTCCGTCGACCGATTCATTCTGGGGATGTGACCGTGCCTGACGGTCCCGCCTTTCGGCGAGCAAAGCCTGGTTTTCACTGTCGCAGAATCCATCATAATCAGATGGAAGCGCCAGTGTCTTTGAGCCGGCATCTTTCCACCGTATATCAAGATCGCCTCTCTCGGTGCCGAGGGTAACTCTGTGATAATGCTCGAGGAGATCGTTTGCTGCCTTTTCATAGATATGCTGCACAGCTTTCATGCGCTTACCGGTTGGCTCGCGAAGCCCCTTTGCCTCTACGTTGTCGAAGCACAAACCATGCAGACCTCCACCGAGTTCGGTGGCCCATGCCCAGCTTTGCGCGACGATTTCTCCGCTCTTATTGAATACGACAAAGAAACCGGAATTGGGTTTGGATTGCCCATAAAATGCACATTCTGCGCCAGCTCCGCCTGGAGATTGGCAGCAATTGGTGTATTCGCCCAGAAACATTCCTCTTACGTCATCACGAGAGAAAAATCTTCCCGTGTAGCCGTCTGATTCCCACACTTTGGCTGGATCGTGCAGGGGCGCAAACTTCAGTGACTCCCCATAACAAGACTCAGCCGTCCGGTAAAGATCAAGAGCGATTCCGTGTCTGGCGGCTTCTGCGGCTAGCGCCGGGTACTTCGCGTCAGGATAGGCTCTTGAGCAGGACCTCTCCAATATCTTGTCGAATGGAAGTTGTTTTTCCTCTGCCGTCAGTTCGTGCCAGTTAGAAGCGATCAACTTAAGTAATGATGGATCCTTGGTTTTATGCTTGTCATTGAAGAGAAACTCGGACAGTCCTTTCAGCTCACCGGCCGATCGGCAGGGCATCCAATAGGTTGCATCGTGAGCGCTTCGACCCAATGCCGCTTGTGAGCGCAACCAATCGCCTCCTCGCGCACCAAATGTACGAGCAAGCCCGAGTGCGGCTCTTGCTTGCCAGTTGCGGCGCGCGCACTGGCGAGCTATATCAGTTGCGTTAGCAGCAGTGCCGGCAGTATGTTGAGCATGTGGTTTGAAGTTTATAAGCTCGTCCCATTCACTGGGCGTATCGTGTGCCATCAGAGACTCTAGCGCCTGGCGATAACCTTTCAGCCCCACCAGTAAACTCCATGGGTTCTGAACTTGACCACCTTCAGTTCTTGCGCTTGTTCTGTTCAGTTCGTTTATGGTGGCAATGAGCAACTGACTGTGAGATTTCTCCAGACCTCTGCCATGCAGGAAAGCGACGGTCCGTGGGACATCCTGCGCATTCTGCAGCACTACTGTATGACCTTCCGCTTTGATTCGCTCGAATTCCGACCAGAACAACTCGTGAAGTGGTGCTTCCGACTGAGATGTCACCTCCGTTGCGCGGGACCAGGCAAGGCGAGCGGCGACTCGTTCCCACATCGGCTTTTTGCCTACCTCCTGGGCAACGTCGGCAGGAAACAGTGGATTCGCCTTCCAACCTTTGGCCCGGTTTACAAACATCTCCGTGTCGGTTAAGTTGTCTCCAGGCAAGAACTCGTGTTTGGATAGAACTCTCTGTACCCACGACGGTAGCTTGGAGAGCTGCGAGCCGGCGATTTTGGATGCGGACTCGACTGATGCTCCCGGCTCGAGCAACTTCAACAAAATCGCTGTCTCCCGTCGGCTGCGGGTGCCAGAGGCAAATTCCTCGAGAATCTTCTTGACGGAAATTTCGTTGCGAGATTCTGCTGCCGGCCCAATCTTAATGGTTCCCGTGGTGGCGGCGCTACTGTGCGAATTCAATGGCTGCTCATCAATGAATTCGGACAGGTGATGGAGCGACAAGCCCTCTGCTTCAAATTTTCGGATTTGCTGCATCGACTTGGAGTTTTGCCCGAAGCGTCGTTCCAGTTTCAACAAATCGTTGAGACGGCTTCCATTCAATTTTTCGGGTGCGACGCCTCTATTGATTTCTCGTTCGACGAGATTAGACTCGTCCTCTAAAATCGCTCTGTCCCCGGGAAGAAGGAAGGCATACAAATCACCGGCGCGCGAATCTTCTTTGACCAGCTTACGGAAATACTTCATTATTTCGGGATTGTCGTGCCACAAACTGTGTGCTTCAACCAGCAACCGCAATCGGCCCATATGGATGTAATCAGTTTTGCCATCAATAGCAAATTCTGCAGCGGACATGAACCTCAGGATCTCCTTTTTGATGAAGTCCACTTCGCCCTGGTGACTCGATATGAGCCGAGACAGGTCATCAAACGGAAAACGGTTCTTGCCCTCGAGCTTCAGCAAATGGTCTAATGCTTTGGCCCCGCTAGTTTTGTCTGCCGAGAGAATCTTCTCTAATTGCTGCAGATCTCCCAGACGAACTTTATTAAGCTGTTTGGCGGTGGCGCCACGGCGCAGCTCTTTCGCCAATAGCTCTTGACCGCCACTCCACTGCGAAACTAATTCGACGTGGTAGAGAAAATCGATATCGTCGTTGTTTTCCCGCTTGTCCAAGTCTCGAATCAGTACCAATTCCGGTGACTCTTGACCGAGGCGACTTTCAAGCAGCGCCAGCTTCCACAGTCGATAGGAGTCAAGCTGTTCGGAGGTACCGCCGGCAAGCAACTCTCTTCGAACCAAGTCTGCTCTCGCAACCGGACCCAGTGCTGCGAGACGCCGGTCGTAATCGCTAGACCCGCCGTGTTTGTATCCCCTTCTTATGAATTCGGACACAGCAGAGACGTCCAGGTGGTCATTGGCTTCGAGCTCCCGAATTCTCTTTACTGTATTTGAGCGCGCACCAAATGTGTCCTCAAGCACAGACAGGGCTAACAACCGGTCAGGAGAAAAGAGTCTTGCAATATCCGGCTCTGGTGTGGACAGTGCACCCAGTACTTCTTTTCTGACCAGTCCTTTCGCTGCGGGGTTGGCTTGCAAAAATCCTGCAAGCTCCTCGATGTCTAATCCTTCTGTGCTCGCCAGCGCGCGAATGCCTTCCTTTACGTCGGGGTACCGCTTGAAGCAGGTGTCCAGAAACTCTGTCGTCTGCATTGGTGCGCGCGATTGAGATTGTCTGCGCGAGCTCGGATCGATACCGTAATGTCGTCCCCATGGGCTTTCTATCTCGGGAGACCATGCTGTACTGCCTTCCTGTGAGGGTCGATCTGTTTCCCGGAATGCCGGGTGCAGATCATTCATATGTTTTCGGTCGAGTAATCTATTTTGAGTGAGGTAATCTCTCAAATCATGAATGTCCGCGACAACATCTGCGTCGGCTGACGCCGGATCGGCCGCATAGGCTCTCAGTAACTCAGACAGTCCAAGAGCAACTTCATGCCCGGCGGCACGCGCCCTTTCTTTGGCGGCTCGAGCTCTGTCGCGTGCATCCTCACGACTTTCAGTCTTTCTCCTAACAGGATAGCGAGAGTCTCTCAACTCCGTCACTGCATCCTGCAACGAGCTTAGAAGCTCAATATTCTTTCTCAATGGATGCTGTCGCAAACGATTCTGGATCTCTTGTTTTGTCAATCCCTCAGCCTTAAGATCTCTGGCAAGCTGAGCTTCTTGTGTGCGCAATGCAAATTGAAGCGGTCCAAATTCTGCTGGCGATCGCAAATAGGCCGTGCGCGCGTGCCTGCCAGTCGAAGCGTCAGACGCACCATCAGCCAAGTTCCTAGCTCTCCAACCTGTGACCGATGAAGGCAGGGCTGCTATCGCTCTGTTCAAAATTTCCGCGCGGCGATTGAAGTCTTCATTTTCCTTAATGGTGCTTTCGCTATCTCGAACTCGATTGATTTTCTTGGGTGAGAGCGCTTTCTTAACAGAGTCCTGTTCGTCCAGTATCAAACGAAGGTGACATAGCTCTCCTCTGAGCGCTCTGATGAGTTGGTGAACTCCTTCTTGACCGGCTCGTGGCCCAAAAGCTGCGGTAAGGTGCTGACGTACATCCGGTTCGAGAGTGTCAACCATTCCTTTGCAATATTTCCACATATAGCCATAGGGAACCCGCTGAAGCTGTTTGAGCCCGGCTACTATTCTTTCGCGATTGGAACGTAGCCAATCCGGTTGTGACGCATCATGCAGCGCCGGAGCCAGTCCAGTTAGCGAGTCTTTGATCAGCCTGGCAAAGAGGCGGCGACTCTTCGCGTCGAGCTCGACGCGCTGATTGATAACGCATCTGTCATTGAGCAGCTCGGCGCGCGGTCCCCAGCGACCAGCATTTCTGAGATCCGAGCGCACTATGCGCAGGAGTGTGGCCGTTTCACCATCAACAGATGTCTCAGACCTGCCACTGCGACGTCTTTCCCGCTCAAGCGATAATCTGTCGAGCAGGTGTCCGATTTCTTCGGCATAATTGCTTCCGGAATTTTTTTTGTGCGGATCGACATAAACCGTCCAAGTGCTCGGGATGAGCAATCCATCGCATCTCATGTCGATGGCACGACGAACGATATCCGCAGAAGGGCCAACCGGCTCGGTTGCGAAATTGACCGCGCTCATAATTTCTCTGGCCGTCAACTTGTCCACTCCTAGAGCGATGAGATGCTGACGACCTTGCTTAATTAACTCTGCCCGCAGCGCTTGCTCCGCGTCTGCGACCCTGTTTGACAGTCCGAGTTTGTCTCCAGCCCAGGCAGTCCAGGATGCTCGCGATTCATCAAGGTTCTTAGCCAACTCATTCAATCTGCGGTCGTGCGGCGTGACATAGAGTACTGCTCTACCCGCTGCCTTATCCAGACCTTGCTGTGGAGCGTGCTCTCCACCGGCAAGTCCTCCTTTTGAAGTAGAAGCTTCAGTCGCGGTCTTTCTACCGGCTTCTTGTTCTGCCCGAACTGAGACCGGTTGAAACTGAACTCGGTGCATACGTTGTCCGTCCATGACTTGCTCGGGATCGGACAGTTGGTCGGATACGATCCTTATCTCTCCTCGAGCCGCGCGCCTGAGCAAGAGTTGGTAACTGGTCGCCTCACGGCAGTCGGCTGTCCAAGTGCCACCAGCCCTGTTGATGTAGTCAAATACCGATCGCAAGAGCGCGGGAGCACCGCGGTATCGATAGTCGGGATGAACAGCGAGATCGGATATGTATCGGTTGGCGGATTCGATGGTGGCATATCCAACTACCCTTCCTCCAACTTGCACAACTATGGCTTTATCGTATCCCTCTGTGACCGATCTCATTTCGGGATCTGCCTGATCGGCATAACAAGCGTGAGCAACCGCTTTCATTGCCTCCAGGTCTGATGCGTGACCAGTGCGCGTCTTGGCTCTGCCCGCTGCGTCCGTCCTTGTTTCAAGTCCGCCTTCAGGTCTCGCTTCCGGGCGCACACCGAGAATTCGGCCGATCCATGTCTTCCCGACCCCGCTTTTAAAATCATTCCAGGCATTGCCGAGCACATTGCTGGTTCGGCTCGAAACGGGACTGGTTCCGCGCGGAAGAAGCACCTGTTCGCGGCTGTCCCTGTAGCCATGATAGTCATCGGGCGGTCCTTGCGTTCTCGCGCCGGCATCGGGCCAGTCGGGCAAAGTTAATTTGCCAGCCTTGCCGAGCGTAACGGTGTGGAAACCGGCATTGTAGAGGTCTGCTGCGCACTGCTTATAAATGTCCTGGATGGCTTTTGATCGGTCGCCGATTCGGTATCCCTCAACGTTGTCGAAGCAAAATCCACCTTTCTCGTTTTTCCACACCCAGCTTTGAGCAATCACCTCGCCTTCTTTGTTTTCGATCACAAAGAAGCCGCCATGCTTGCTCTTCTGTCCATGAACGGCGCACGGCTCGCCAACGCCGCCAGGATGCTGGCAGCAATGAGTTATCACTCCTAGAAACAAACCCATTTCTGACTTACGCGGCAAGAAGCGACCCGTAAACTCATCACACTTCCAGGCTTTTTCCATCAGGGTTGGAACGATCGGATCCACCTTGAGCGACGAGCCGTAGATCTGCTCAAACTCCTTGTATTGCTCAGGGGGCATTCCATTTTTGGCCGCTGTCAATGCAAATTCCGTATGCTGCACGTCGGTATATTTGCTGGTGGCTATGGTTCTTACTATCTGGTCGAACGACTGTCCCGAGAATTCCGGCTTCCAATTGGTGGCTATTCGCAACAGATCTTGGTGCCCTTTACCTGCATTCTTGAGAAGAAAGTCTCCCAGTCCCTTAAGCTCGGCAACTGGTTTTACGGGAAGCCAGTAGGTCGCATCGTGCGCGTTACGACGACCTTCCGGCTGGCTTTCGTTCCAACGGTTGAGCCATCGCTCCCAGTTGGGACCGAACACCAGCGAAACTCGCAAGGCTGCCTCGGGAATCCATGAATGGTGAACGCAATCCCAGGAGATTTGCGTGGCATTTTTGTATCTGCGCCAAGGTGACGGAACGTAATCTACAAGATCAGTCCAATATTTCGGTGGGTTTGTCGCCATCAAATGATCTAGCGCTTTGAGATAAGCACCGGCCTTCAGATTGCGCGCAAGATTAATGACTACCTCCAGCTGCTCCTGTCTTCGTGCTGCAAGCGCTCCTTGATTGATGCGCTGTTCCAGAGTGGCAGCAAGCACCTGGCTGTGGGCTTTACCTAATACATGTCCATGAAATACGTTGATTGCGTGCGACACGTCCGGTACATACTTCGTCGCGGCATTTCGTCCTCGCGCCGTGAGATTATCGAATGCTGCTGAAAATTGCTGCTTTGCCATCTCCGGCGAAGCGGGCTGGTGGCCCTGGACTTCAGCCCACGCGGCTTTTGCGCATAGGCGTTTCCATGGTTCGGCTCGCCCTACCATTGCTGCGCTCTCGGACGGAAGGCTGTATTCAGCCTTCCAACCTTTCGCGCGCAGAACTAGCAGTTCAATATGCTGAGGATCGTTGAGATTGTCTGTTGGCAAAAACTCGTGCCGAACCAGAATTTGCTGAACCCAATCCGGCAGCTTTGCGGCGCGTGATGTGGCAATTTGAAAGGCGGAGTCAATCCGGGCACCATAACTAAGCAACTTGAGGAATAGCTTTGCTTGCCGATCCGGCAGTTGACCGCCGGATTTCTCGCCTCTTAAGACTGATACTATTGACTCAGCTCTCTCGCCCGTATCTTTATGTAGATACTCGAAAAGGTGTCCGGTCCTAAATCCCTGTGCTTGAAGCTTTTGAATCCTTTCGATTATGTCGGGATAAGCACTCAGGTGTTTGTCTAGAAGCCAGTTGTTATGCAGCTCGCTAACCGAAAGTTTATCCAGTATAAAGCCTGGTGCTAAACACTGCTTTGCCAGATATCGAGCACGGGACTCGGACTCAGCTTTTCCAAAGTCGATGAATTGAGCGAGATTGTGAATGAATTTGTTTGACTGTTCATATGTGCCCAGTGAAATAGCATGATCAAGAATACGATCTACTGCGCCTGGCGGCAGAGCAGTCGACAACCGCTCCAGAGTGTTCATTTCATCAGTGTTGTTTAGCAGGCTGACCGGTGCATTTCTTGTGAGTAGGTCTCTAATCAGTGGACCGCGGACTTTTGGATTTATCTCAAAAAAGTCTTTCAATAAATCGAGCCGAAGCTTTTCATAAACGTGCCGCTGCATCAAAGTTTCTGTCAAGTCACGGCCTAAATGAGGTTCTAGCAAGACCAGGGTTTTAGGACCAGAGGACAGGTTAGCCGTGCTGCCAGGTTTTGCAGCCTGCAGCTCTATCAGTCTTGTAATTATTCTCGCGAAATCTTCTCGGTTGCGGCGCAATTCGCCAGCCAGTGAAATGAGATTAGCGGGGTGCAGATCTAGCAAAGATTCGATCGTGCTTTGATGGAGTTGCCCATCAAGCATGTGGATGCCATCCAAAAGCATGTGGAAAGCATCGTAGCTCCAGAAATTGACTCTAGGGAGAATTTTCTGTGTCAGCAGTTTACCTCTGTCGATACGTCCGATGCCGTCAATAGGGGTCTCAGGTCCGCTCTTCATAAAGTTGAGCAATGGGGACAAGCGATCGGTGTGAAGCACCTCTCTTGTCTCATTCGGCTCAAGCTTGCAGCAAGCCATTATCTGCTCGAGCTTCTCCAGTCTCCAGCCATGGGCTAAGCCGATATGGTTTGTAATAAGTGATTCGATCAGGCGGGCTCTCGATTCCCTGGTCGCCGGATTTGCATTCAGGAATTCGAGAACGGACTTGCCAACGTTGTCATAGCGTTGGAACTTTTGGAACTTATATAGGAATCGTAGTGCTTCTGAGTTGGATGCAAGAGGCTCTGGTATGTTCTGGCGCCAGACAAACATGCTCAGCCTGAGTGCGTCAATCGCTTTCCCTGGGGCGCGCAGAACCGCCTGCGCTGGAGCTGTGACGAAATTGCGTGTAAACTTTGCAGCTGAGTCGCGAACTACACCACGTTGCTTACCGGAGGCATCATCCGAGCCGCCGCCAGATCTTCCTTCAACCTCCTTCGTGCTCAATACACGTTCATCACGACCGATAACTCCTGGCAACTCACTCTTCCCGCGAGCGGACGATTTACTGGATTGATGAGAGATTTGATTTTGATTTAGTGCATCATATCGTCTTAGATGATTCTCTAAGTTGTTGTTGCTAAGATTCTCGATTGCTCGCACCAGAGCAACAGCCCTCAAGTGCGGATCGCTCTTTGCAGAGATCGTTGCGACAGGCCGGCGATAGATACCAATGTCGAGCTCGCGGTTCAAAGTATTTGTCAACGCCTCGTGAGGCCGTGGTGAATTTTTCTCATCCAAAACGAGGACGGACACTTTAGTGTCCCTAACTTCGACACCGTATATGGTGACTGTTTGTCCGTCGGCTAAATGCACCTGAGCGCTGGCGGTGCGTTCGTTTGATAGTTTGTATACGGCATTGTCCTGAGGACGGCGCCCCTCTGTTTGTCCGGAGTAGTGTGCTTCCGTGAAGGAGCGGGAAAACTCGTTCTTTGGCTCGAAGCGTCCGGCATAATAGCGCGGCTTCTTAGCAAAGAAGCTCGGGTAGTTTTCGATAAACTGCGGAAGCGGCGTTGTAAGCGCCAACAGATTTGGATCGACGTCTTCTCGATAGCGTCCTGTCTCAAGTCCGATCGCATCGAGAATGGCCCTCACCTTTATCTGTGCGATGCCGGCCGTCCCTCGTTGATACATCCAGGACTGACCGGATAGCCATTCGAGCTCTGCGGCCAGTTTGAGCATTTCGCTCAAATTGGTGTCGCTACGTGACTGCTTCCCGAGGTCGATAAGCTGTTTGAAGAGTTGATCCTGTCGGATGCGAACTTTCTCCAATACTCCCGGATCATCGGGCGGACTCCAGACTAACAAGTCCATGTCCTTATATAACAGACTTGTCTTCATGAGGGGAAGTTGCTCACCGCCTATTTCGGCGTACATTACATGCTCGTTGGCGCCACTGAGTAGACTTAATATTTTGCTGCGCAAATGCCGATGCTTCTCGAACAACTGCAACTGTCCGCTCTTTACTTTTCCCGTTGATGCATCTGTTGGGCGTAAAGTTCCAAATTCGCCAGTCATTATGTCGATAAGATTGTCTGGATTGTTGATTGCAACCGAAGGATAGCCGGCGGCAATAAATTGCTCGAGCTCACTTTGGTTGGCAAATTCTCCATGCAGAAGCCCCTGTCTGGCAATTGCAATCAGGTCTTCTGCTTTAAAGGCGGTCTCTTGCTTGGCTCCATAACCCCACTTCCCAATCAAGAAGCGCAGACGATCGCTTGGTTGGGCATCAAGCGGATCGTGCTCAACCTTTATCGGTCCTGACTCGACCTTGCGTGTTTCGGATTTCTCTAAGTATGTCTTCAGGCGATCCAGATGATACTTTTCTCTGGGAATATCATCAGGATTTATTCCTCGAGCTTCACACTGACTTAGAATATACTTCCGGATTTTCTCGAGTTTTCGTAAATTTATGTCTTTGATGTCTCGAAGGTTTTCATCCCAGTCAGGTGCCTTACCGTAGAAATCAGCTTGCAGTGATAACTGCTTCACCTTCTCGGCTACGTATTCGTGTACCGACTGATGCAGTGGAACTTGCGAAAGTTTCAAGTCCTGCCATAAGTCCCCGAGATAGCCTGAAATGGCTTTTCGATAACTCGCCTTGAATTCTTCAAGCGCTTGAGACAGCGCAGGAACCTTTAGGGATTCTAGTTGGCGTACCTCGGTTATTTGTAGCTGGGCTCGATTGGGATGATCCTCCGGTAATATGTCATCTAGGTAGCGCTCAACCGCTCTTCTCGTGGGCTGTTCCAGCAGTTTTTCTAGATGGTGAGCTTTGTGGCGCTCTTCACCTCTTTGCTGATGTGGATCGGTTGTGCCTTCGTCACGCGCTTGTTCGGATAGGCGCCTGAAGTGTTCGAGCGAATGCTCGATCATCGGTGCGCGCCAATCAGCCACGACCACATTTCCTGTCGCTGTTCTGCCGAACATTCTTTGGCCAGATGGCTGCCGGCTTTCAAAATAATCATCCGGTGAGAGGACTCTGGCGCCATGGACAATGGTGACAGTTCCTTTTTCAGAATTCACCGTTGCTACTGTAAAGTCCGGCCACCCCATGTAGTCGATCTTGTCACCGATCTTCAAGGCTTGTCTTGCCAGCAATGCTCTCCGCGCAATCGCACCGCGTTGAGCAGCCGGCCTTAACTCGTTGCCGCACCGGTAGGAGTAGCCGTCAGGCAATAGGTCACGTGCGACTAACAGTGCCGCGCTCTTTAGCTCGGAGCTTAAGGGCCGTGTCGTATCAACGATCAGTCTTCGCTCACCGGTGCTATCACTAATGGTGACTTCGTTCCAGGCGTGGTTAATAGCCCAGGTTTTTGCTTTGCCTTCACCCCTGACCATGGCGACTTTCGCACCGGGAAGCAACCGGTCGGCGAGCGCTTTGAACAATAAGGCGCGCTCGCGGCAGGAGATATAGCCGTAGTTCAGAAGTTCGCTAAGCGGGATTGGATGACCGGAAACTTCTTTACTTGTCACAAATTCGAGATAGTCATGAGCACCGTGTGAAGGTAAATTTCTAACGTAGTCGGCCAGCGCCTGGAAGTGATGGTCAGTGACTGCCGCTCCATGGTCAGGTCGATCCAGATTGCGCTCTTTGAATACTGCAAGAGCTCCGTCGAGGTGATGAAGGCTGCTCCTGTCGAACCGTACACCAGGGATGGTGGTACCAGTATCTGCATCTCTGCTCCGCCAGCGCGACCTGGTGTCTATTACTAGACCTTCTTCAATTCGTTCGTCCAGCCGATGATTTTGCCGATATGCATATGATTGCTTGTCGGCAGGTGATTTTCCATCGGGAGGGGCTTCCCTGTAATGCTCATCCGCAAGTGCAACAAGTCGCTTAAGCCTTCGTTCAGCACCAACCATCCACTCATAGTGGCTACGTCCTCGCAGAAGCGGCGTTGGGGCGGGCGGCGAATTGTCATAAAACCCGCGCCTTATATCTAGATCCAACCGCAAATCACGTGGTAGAGAATCCAGGAAGCGCGCAAAATTTCTTGCAAGGCGCGGTGGCAGGTTCAAGGCTGCCATCATAGTTTCCTGGTTCAACACTTCGGTCGCGAATGCCCATACGAAGCTGGAAATGTACTCCGTAGCCTGGTCGGATAAATGAATCTCACGCATTCGGGCACACTCGACGCCGTTCAGCCACAGGTCTCGGAATCTCAGGTCGTGAAGGTGTGGGGACCGAATCAACAAGTTCCTCACCGCTGTCCCGGTTATGTCACTGTCGAGCACAAGGCTTCGGAGCTCGGTCAAGGCTCTTAAATGGGTGAGACCGGCGGCTGTTATGGGAGTATTTTGGAGATTCAGATTGCGGATGTTGGTCAGGCGGCTGAAGTGGGCGAAACCGGCGTCGGTTATCGTTGCGTAACCCAGCACCAGTCCCTCGAGCTTGGTTAGCCGGCTAAGGTGCGCAAGCCCCGAGTCCGTTATGCCGCGAGAGGGGTCGCTGCCCATAATCAGGGTTTGAAGGTTGGTTAATGTGCCAATGTGCTCGAGACTGGACTCGGTTATGAGAGTACCTGCGATGTTTAAGTAGCGCAGAGAATTCAGCCCGCGCAGGTGCTCAATGCCGGTATCAGTTATAACGGTGAGTGAAAGTGTCAGGCTTTCCAGATTCTTCATGCTGGACAGGTGGGCAAGGCTCTTACTGCGCAAGGCAGTGGACCCAAGATTGAGGTGCTTGAGGTTGGGCAGGTCAGCAAGGTGCTGGAGTCCAGCACCGCCTATGTGTGTGCTCCTGAGACTGGCGCTTTCCAGGTTTTTCAAGTCTTTGAGGTGCACCAGCCCAGCGTCGGTGATCTCGGTCGAGCTGAGGTCAACGCTCTTGAGATTCTTAAAGCGACTGAGGAGCTCAAGCCCGTTGTAATCCAACTTTGACTGGCTCAAATCGAGATGTTCGATGTGTTCCACCAATTCGGGAAATTCATGTGCGATACGAGCTAGAATGGCGTGATCTGCTTTTACTGATAAATTCCCAGCAACCCATTTGTCCTTTACGAGGTTCCGCAAATCCGATAGGGAGAGTGTTCCATCCTGATCCCTGAGGTTTAAGTACCAGCGAAACTCATTGCCCGCTCGGTGCAGTCCGCTTATCAGATTTTGCACGGAAACGGAAGCACCAACCTCGAACACAAGGCGTGAGGATTCAACCGAGTCTTTATCGGTGGCGTACATTCCCAACTCTTGGAGTGAATCATGCACTGCCAACCAGCTATGTTTATGGGCATCCGGACCGCTCTCGAGTACAATGCGGCGGCCTGCGAACTCGCTTCCTTCAAAACGGTTGCCGTCTGCGACTTCGGCGAAATCAACGGTGTGCTCACCAATTGAACTCAGCGTTCGTTGGAACGAGACCTTTTCAGGTTTCCGTGTATTTAGCGCGTCCCATATTCGGCGGGGAATGTCGCCTTCGAATTCTCCAATCTGGGCTCCATCTCTTGCTCCATGCGTGATCAGATCGTTGCTGACCAAGAAATTCACTATCGCGTGAAGATACTTTTCATTTGGATCTAGTTGTTTGTCGATTAACTCGAGAGCCGCTTTTCGGGTGTTCTCCCGCACTTGCTGGCGAAGTTCCGGCGTTTTTGCGGTGCGTTCTTTCGCTAATCCATTAACTACGTCTCGAATGAGATCGACTGAGCGAATGGCCCTTGTAATCGGATGTTGCTCCAGTGCTTCTCGTCTCGCCTCTTTGCTCAGCCCTTGCTCTTTGAGCTCTTTCATTACGTGCCGGCGCTGCACCCTGAGATTGAACAAGAGCGGATTGAACTCTTCGGGAGAGCGCCAATAGCTGGCACCGTGGTGTCGTCCAGTGGTGGCATTGGATAGACCTCTGGTGGCATTGAGCATCACTTTATGGTGCCGGAGCGTTCCGCCGTTGTCGTTTTTGATGGTGGCATATCGTTGCGCCAGCTTTTCTGCCACCTGGTCGGCTGCTCTCAATGAGGCATTCACGGCCAACTGATGTGACTTCCATTGCGGCCTCGATTCTTCCAGAACCAGCCGTTGGTGGCAAAGCTCGCCCGAAAGCTCGTTTGCCAACCAGAGAAGTCCGTTTGTCTTTCTTCCGAGTCTTCTTTGAGTCTCCCAGTACGTCCTGCGCAAGAATTGCTCCTTGCCTGTCATGTCGGGATGTTCTTCCCGCACTGACTCGAGCTTACGAATGGCTCGCACCAGAATATCGGCGCTAGTTGGAGGCCATCCATTGTCTCTAAAATCACTGAGTAAATCCCGTGTGAGCGTTTGGATAAACTTGCGCTCCGACTTGCGCAACTCCTCTCGCCTCGCGACTTCAATAGAGACTTTTCCCATCGTGTCTCTGTGGTACTCGGCGCGCCAATCTCTTACGCCTACATTTAGGTAGGCTGAACGCGCGGCTAACCTTTCGAAGATCTCGGGCTCAACCTTCGCTAAAGCCATTCGCACCAGAGCCTGTGCCATGTGTTTGCACTCTTCTGCAAGAGCGCTTGAGGCGTTGGGAGCGGTCGGATCTATATAGATTTTCCAGCGATCATGTAAAAACAATCCCGAAACGCGCTCGCCGCTAGCCTGGCGCCTGGCTATCTCGTCAGCAAGCTCGCGCGGTGGCTTGGTCACTATTGTTTGGCGGTCGACAATGTTTTTAAATTCCGGACCCAGCAATTCTTCAATATAGGCGTTGGCTTGTCGCTGCAGCTCATTCTGTAGTGCTTCCTCTGCTCTGTTAACTCTTCTGTCCTTGAAGAACCATGCCGATTCCTTCAGCTTGGCGACTTTTGCAGAGAGCTCGTTGACCCGCATGTCGTCTGTTGTTTTGCAGAATACATCCCGCATCGCCAGATCGTAGGCCGCGACTTGACGCTGCCCGGCCGTAGCAATCTCACTTTCACGGCGAGCCTCGGCTCTCGCTTCCGCTGAAACTTCCTGTACTGATTGAGCCCGAGGGAATTTACCATTGTCGAGGAGCCATTGCGCTCTGTCGAGCAATCCTTTGACCTCCGGCTCCGTAAAACCGCGTTGCAGAAGTTGCTCTTGTCGATCTCGAGGACCATATTCCTTGAGGAAACGTTCGACCATAGTGAGCGCTTCCGGCGACAATTTCTTTCCGGAGAAGTCAGCATGGAGTCTGGCATTGATTCCGGAGTTTTTGTCGATCGTCCAACGTGGTTGGCTGTGAGTGCCGATGTCGTCATAGGCAATATTCTTGACGCTGACTTTCCCGGCCTGGTAAGTGAGTAAATATTTTGATGCCAGCATAGCCTCAGAGCCGAAAAGCAAGCGTTGCACCATTACCTTCTCGACCGCTTTGTACAACTCTCGATACTCCTGAACCAGGCGGGAGATGTTGTCAATGCCACCGTTTCCATACTTGAATCTGGCCATCTGATCGAGTTGAAGAGCGAGGTTTTCACCAGCAAACTCTTGAACCAGTGCCATAACTTCGCGGCCATCGGGCAGAGTCACTTTTGTAACCACACCGTCAGGATGTTGCCCGCGGCGATTGAACGGCTCCATTACTTGAGTGGCCTCAGCGGCAAACAGCTCGTTTCGACCCCTTCCGTTCTTGACTGACATCTCGCCGTGATTCGGAACAATCACAGCGACTCTCATTTCGCCGTCAGGCGTGTTTAATTTTGCGAAGCGGACTTCATTCTGCTGACCACTAAGGACGCCTTTCTCGAATTGAAGCTCTAGCTTGCCGTTTCCTGCAACGAGCGCATTCTCAAGCCGCATTCTTTCTGTTGCCGGTCCAGCCGCTCGGCCCTGTTTGTACTTATACAGTTCCTGATCGGCATGGTGCACTAAGTCTTCCGGCTTGAATTCCGGCGTAAATACGTTCTCGTTAGAGGCTGAGACGCCTGTACTTAGTGTTATCGACACGTGATACTCTTTCTGTTCTTGCTGCCCATTGGCAAGATCGCGTTCCACGTGGCCGTCTTCGACGATTAGTTTGATAGTGTTTCTAAGTTTCGCCGCAATTTTCTCCGAAGTATCCTTGTTTGTTTTTCGCAGGATCACGGAGAACTCGTCGCCTCCCGTGCGGCACACAATGTCCTCCTCCCGGCAGATGTCCTTGAGCATTTTTCCGACCAGCTCAATCACGCGATCTCCAGCCTTCGGTCCATGCAGAAAATTGGCGGCACCGAGGGAGTTCACATCTATTGCAAGCACTGAAACGGGGGACTCCGGGTGTTGTTCTACATATGCGAGCTCAGCGGCAAGAGCTTCCCGGAAATATCTCCGATTGTGCATGCCGGTCAATCTGTCAGTCCTGGCCATGTCATGCAGTCGCATGGCGAGATTCTCCAGAGCTGCTCTGGACATTCTGTCTATACTTTTCCAATTGAGTTGGGAGCTCGTTGAAAGAGTGTTCGGCAGATTGACTCTTTCTCGCGCCGCGATGGCAGCTTGCTCGAGGATAACGGCAGTGTCTGACGGTGGAGCTTCCCTACTTCCCTTCTTCCAAAGAGATTCTGCTTCCAGGGCGCGTTCGTTGGCTAGCTTTGCCAGGTCTCGTGCTTGATGACCTGGCTTCCTACCCAGTTCATTTGAGGTAGCAAATCCGGCGCTGAGCGACACGGTGATTGGGTCCTTCTTTTGATTGGCGTCCGCTGGGACGATCACCTGAACCCTGTTTTGTAGCCGGTCAGCTATCTCTTTAGTTTGCTCGGCATTAGTTCCGCGCACGACGATGGAAAAATCAATTCCAGTGCGAGTGACCAGATGATACGGATGATCTTTGAACTGCTCCTTAAGCAATTCCCCAATGCGAACAAGAACACTGTCTCCCACTTCGTGTCCACGCGAATCGTTGACAGCCTTAAAGGCATTCATTTTTACAGTGATTACAGAAACAGGAGTTTCAGAATGTCTCTTCGCGTATGACAGCTCCCTGGAAAGATGTTTATTGAAGGCTGTTGCATCCGGCAGTCCGGACAGCTCATCCTGGTGAGCGATCCGATACAACTCCCTCACTAAGTGCTCCAGCTCAGGTCGAGAAAGTTTTTCCAAAGCCAATGGTTCTAGTGGACCACTGGTGCGCAGAAACTTCTCGACGTGGTGACGACCGGATTTCGATAGACGTGATTCAATTGGGTATGCCGTCGTCCGGTTCGATGGCTCCGGTTGTTCAGCGTGGCTTCCTTCAAGCGCTTCGGGCATTGTGGCTTTGACGGCGTTTGCTCCGGCATCGTAATGTTCTTCTTGGGTCCGTAAACCAGGTTCGCCCGTAGCACCTGCCCGCTGGGCTTCCGGCCGTGAAGTGTCTGTTGCTTCAGCAAAGGCAATCTTAAGCGGCGCTAGTTTGTTTGCCATGTTTTGCAGCGCTTCATTCAGCTCCCGTGTGGACTCTTGAAGTCGCGGTTCGAACTCGGCATTGCAACGAGCTAATTCAATATCCCTTTCGCCGGCGATCAAATCTAACTCCGACAGCATGTTATTGCGGCGCTGTTGTTCGTATTTCGACAGGCCTTGCTCCTGCTCTTTCTCTTCGATCGCAGCCAGCTCATGAGCAATTTCCATTATCAATTCGGCATGATTGCTGTTGATCTCTTGTTGGCGTTGAGCGAGCTCGTTCCTCAATTCATCAAGGTGTATCTCCTTGTCTAGAACCGGCATGTAGAGTTGATCTATCTCGGTGAGTATTCGTGCGGACTTTTCATTGGGTGCTTTGGAGGCTAAATCTTCGTGTAGTTTCTTGGCCGCCTGCGCGTTTTCTTCCAGTTTGGTTTCGAGTGCCCTCAGCTCCGGGAGGAAGTTATGCTCGACGTATGCCTCACCTATTTGTTGCAGCCCTTCACTTACGTATCCGCGGTCAGACCTCTCTTCGATTTGGGCTATTCGCTTTTGCAATTCAATTTTTTGCTCGAGTAATTGTGCTCGTTCTTGAGTTAACTTGCGCTCGGACAGACGTCCAGCCTCACGCCTGCCGACATGCTGAGCAAGCTCGTGAGTCCCGAAATTCAACTGAGGTTGAGCGGTGGTTGCAACGGGTGGTGCGGTGATTGCTGGCGCTGCAGCCGGTGCCGCTTGCGGAGGATTGCCTGCCGGTTGATTGCCGGTCATCTGGGTGGTTGCCGGCGTACCAGTAGATCCAGCAGGCAGACGGCTTGACTCGCTTCCACGTTCTGAAACCTCTTTCGGTCCTTGAGTCGGCGCAGTCGATGTGCTCGTTGGATCTGTCAGGGTAGACGCGCCGGTACCCGGCTCCTGCTTCAGCATATGCGCGAGTTTTTCCGAGACCTCCTGCAAATGCTCGGCTGGCGGTCCTTTCTCCATGCCGGAAACAGACACCTTTCCGTCGTTGACGCGCAGTCGAACAATGCTGACCGTGCTGTTTTCAGCAAAGCGAACGATCTGTGGCGGGTCAAACTTGATGTCGATGTTCTGCGGTGCCTTTGATTGAGCGGCAACTTGACCCGCAATCGCATCATGGATATTGCGCGCCACATACATCGCTTGCACTTCCTTGATTCCAAGCCTGTCGATCAGCGCTGCTCGGTGGTCGTGCATGAGGTGATTGAAGGAAGCCGGATCTAGACTCAGAATTCGATCGGCGCTCAAGGTGTTGGCCATGCTCTTCAGAAAAGCAGGCTCAAGCGCGCTTACTACTTTGTCTGGCGGACTGCTCAACATAGTCACTGCATGCGGCGCTTGTCGAGCAATGTGCGGATTCGCTGAGAGCGTTTCCTTGAACAGGTTTGAAATCATCGTTGCCCGATCTTCCGGAGTCTTCGCTTTGCTCAGATCAACACCCGTATGATTGGACTGGCGTCCTTCAAGCCTCGCGGCCACCAGATCTGTGAATTTACTGAGTTCGTAAATGTCGCGGGCACTCAACCCTGGTGAAACAGCACGGACACTTTGTGCATGTTCTGCAACGTGCGTAATGTCATAAGCTTTTGCTTCGCCGCGTCCCCGGTCAGCCGCCTCATGAAGGTGGATGATTTCGGCGACTGTCAGCGCATCACTTCTAGCGATTGATGGGATGTGATTTTGGATTTGAGTAGCGTGATCCAACAAGGCGTGTGCTGTGGAGAAAGCCTTCGGCTCAGAATCCGGACCGGGAGACTGTGTTACGCGGTTAACGAACTGACACTCGGTGAACGAAAGTTCCTTATCACCGAGTCGAGCTCTTACATCATTTACTATGCCTGCACGTTTTTCGGCTTCACGGTGGCCTAACTGGAGTCCTTCTCTACTGGCGGCGTCTGTCATGATCAAGGCTTTCTGCCAGGCATCGTGCCAGGTTGTTGCTGTGGACTGGAATTCATCTGCTCGTTTGAGAGCTTTTTCGAGATCTGTAAAGTGCTTCTTCTGTAGGACTTGGTGATAGAGTTGCTCAAGGTTCTCCGGAGGCTGCATTCGAGAGTTGGAAACTGCTGAAAGCTGTTGGATGATATTTCTGGCGTTTTCCTGGTTCGTATGCTCCAGGTGCTCAATCCTTGTTAAAGGCATTAGCTGCGCCACTTTCTCTGTTGAAAGACTCTGCAACTGATTCTTCGTGTAGGTGTTGAAGACTGTGAACAGTCCTTCGCGCTCCTGTTTGTGATCAGGCTTGAAGGAGCGCATAGCCTCAGCAAACGAGCTTGCCAATTGACCCCTTTGCGAGTCGTTAGCTGAGGTCGCACGCTCGGCGACAGCAGCATGAATCTTACCGAAAAGGACCTTTTGCTCGTTTGTGCTCAAGGCGTTCATATGCACTTGAGTAACCGAGTTGAGCATGTGTCCGATCTCTTTGTGCGATGCACGCCTTAAGGATTCAGGAGTGGCAGCGCGGGCTTGCTCAAAGTATGCGCGCGACTCTATGCTTCCTGCCAATGCGCGAGCCAGTTGACCTCCCTGCTTGCCGTCAAGCATATCTTTCACTTGTGTCCAGGCATTCCTGTCATAAGTTTTGAGCAAGCGAGACCCTTCTTCCTGCCTCTGCACAAATTCTCTTGTTCGGTCGGCGCGTTCAGCACCAGATCTGGTGCCGCGGAAGTCGATTGCGAATTCGGATTGCGGGCGAATCTTGTCAAAGGCGCTGCGAGTTTCCGCAACACTCAAGCTGTCTCCAATTCGACCAAGCGTATCCGACCATCCTTCCCTTCGCCTGATGTCCAGCGAGTGCCGAGCCAGCTCCAGCAATTTATCCTGCGAGAGTTTTTGATCAGGTTGTTTTTCCTTTAGATATGTGTCGATTTTGGCGGCCTCAAGTGCCACTTCCAGCGGTAATTGTGGATTCTTTTCGCGTAGGCGTTTGGCAAACTGTTCTATTTCACGTGCATTCGGCCAGTTTTCCCAGTTGTGCTCTAGTTTCTGCCGATCGTTGGAGCGGGACAACTCCAGCCAGCGTGAAAGGGGATCTCTCGAACCGAGCGATGGAGAACTTTCGGCGAGGTGACTGGCAATGCGCTCAACTTCTTTGTCGCCAAGCCCTGTGTTTGAACGGATGAACTTGCGCATCCACTCAGGCACGTCTTTCTGACCGGGTGTTTTGCCTGGTGTTCCCGTTGTTGCGACGGACTCACCAGACTCGATAGAGGGTCTTGCTGCCAGTTCGAACTTAGTGTCACCAAGTTTTGCCAACGGGTTTTGCTGGCGATGAGCTTCCTTGGCCAATTGCAGTTCTAGAAGCTGTACATGTAAGTTTTCAATCAGATGAATGCCTGCACCTAGTTGTTTTTGCAATTTCTCATCGAGTTTTGCCAACTCGACTTCGAGCTGCTGCTTCCTTTCTATTGCCGCCTTTTGATTTGCGTTCGTGCTGGAGGATTGAGCATTGGGTTTGCCATTTTCGTCCAGGATCCCTTCTCTTATTAGATCTCCACGCAGTACACCGTACTCGGCTACTTTATCCATCATGGTTCCGGCGCGCTTGCCAAGTGCACCATGCAGTTGCTCTTGCGAAAGCCTTATACGCTCGTCAAAGTTGGATTGAATTTTGCGGTCAAGATCAGCGAGCCTCTGCCGATATTCTTGATTGTTCGGATTTTCCCTGGCCATCCGATCCAATCTTTCCCGTCGGTTGGTATAGCCATGGGCTTGCTCCTGAAGCCTGGTGATTTCCATCCGTGCTATTTGAGCATTTACATGATGCCTTCCAGCGAATACGCCGTGGTGTCCTTTCAATCCACCAAGTGTCGATCCAAGTCCCATTTCGAAGGCAGACTTGCCTTCAAAGTGAAGGCCCTCTTCGGTGACACTTCCGGCTAAACCCTGTCCAAGCACTGCGCTCTGCGCGGCGTTAAAATGGCCAAACGCCATCTCAAACTGGCTTCCCCAACCTGCCAGAAACTTCTGCGTTCGGGTCAACTGGACTGCGGAGCCTGGATGTTCCAAGGCTTTGCGTGCTGCTTCGATATGTCTGCCTGCACCAACGTGGAAAAATCCATGCCCGACTCTGCCCATGCCATGCATGAAGCCACCGCCGGCGAAGCCCTGCCAGCCGGATTCCAAGATCTGCACACCATCGAAGTGACCTTCAAACGCCTGGTCGACTGCGGTGTTGGCCATGGCACCCATACCGCCGGCTTTAGCGCTCAAGGTTGCATGCAATAGCTCCATTTGAGCTAACTTTACCCACGTCTTGCTCGTGTCTGCGATCGAGGAATGTAGTGCTTTACCCATCGATGCAGCGATTTCCGCCTCGGTTCCCTTCGCGAAGTGTCCAGCATCCACCAGCGCCTTACTCAATTTCATAAGCGCCTTAGGATCTACCTCTTTTTCTCCTGCGCCCAGAGCTTTTGCTAGAAGCTTATTCATCCCTGAGGACAATGCACGTTCTGCGCCGGCTTCACCTTCTTTTGCGGCAACTTTGATCCCTGTGTGAAATAGATTGACCATCACCCTGCTGGCAGCTAAATTGCTTGCTTTGCCTGCTAACATTCCTATGATTTTATTTGCGCCTGGAACCTGTCCGGGACCGATGAAATTGGTAGCTGCTCCCATAAAGCCGCTGGAAGTTGTCTTCAGGACATTATGCATATTCAGCTCGAAGTCGGCTCCCTCGATGGCTGCACGTGTGGCGAGTTTCAAGCCAGCACCAATCGTGCCTGCAACAATGAGAGTTGTGAGGGAGACTCCACCGGTAAATGGGGTCGCAGCTACAGCTCCAATTGTAATGGTCGTGTTGGTTATGACCTCAGCCAGCTCGTTTTTGGCTTGCTTAAAGCCCTGCAACGACTCTGCGAAATTTTGTTTGAGTTGTAGTAATTCGTCCTGGGAAATCTGGTGTCCCTCGATATTCGCTCGCTGAATCGCCGCGTGCATGTCGTGGAGCGATTGTCTGGTTTGATTGAGCGATGCGCGAGCACCGGTCTGCTCCAAATACCTGATGCGCAAACTGCCACTTTGTGATTCGGTGCTCTGCCGGATGGATTGCAGCAACTCATTTTGTCCGGTTGCGATATAAGTGCGGACAACCGGATTGAACTCTGCCTTCTCTCCGTCGCTAACAGCTCCCTTAAGGTCATTTGCAGCATCATCTAGACCGTACTTCCTGGCGTATTCGTTGAATATCTCTCTTCTTTTGCCTGCTGCTATCTGGGACATTAAGTTGATAACATCGGGGTCTCTATCTGCAATCCTGCTTTCGATCTCTTCTTTCGGCAGTCCCGCTCTCGTGAGTCGCTCTTTTACGGCGGCTTCAGCGAGGTTTTTATCGGATAGCAACTTCAGAACGTCTTCCTTACTCACTCCCGCTTCGGCAATGAACAGGCGAACTCGGTCAGCCTCGGTGGCTTCTCCCTGCTTCAAGATATAGTCCATGACCTCTTTGGCCTTGGCATTAGACGGAAAGATGGCTGACATTCCCGGCATGGCATCGATTATTTGGTCACGATCGAGCGTCAATACGTTGTCCTTGCTCAGAGAGAGAATGTTTTTAACCAGATCGCCCTTTGACAAAATTTGACCGTTGTATTGATCCTCCATTGTTTTGCTGAGAAGCAAAACGGACTGCGTTGACAAATGCTCACCCCGAAGCAGTGGTTTTGCGATGCTTTCGAATTTTTCCGGTCCCATCAACGACCAGGCTGTTTTAAATACTTCCTTCGCGAAGTCCACGTCGTTGCGCAATCGTTCGACAGTGTCCTTGTCTTTCATTGTGGCTTGAATTTCACGGGCTACAGCCTGTTGTTTGGCTCCTCGTGGTCCACCTTCCAGATAAGCCAGATTCATCCTCTCAACGAAATCCGGCTTTATCTCCTCGCCCGGCTTACTGTTCCTCACGCGCTCAATGAAATGCACCGCCGCTTTGTAAGCGGGATGAAATTCACCGACTTTGTCTCGCAGGTCCTTTTTTATATCGTTCGCTAGGCTATCTTTTGCATCCCTTATCCTATCTAGCTCGGAAGGACGCATATTAAGCACGGCTTCGGCCATACCTTTGCGATCATTTCCCCAGGACGACTCGGCGTCCTTCAGTTGAGTGGATATATCCCGGCGAGCTTCCGGTTTGACCGCTTCATATCTTTGTTTGCGGAAATAAGCTAGATCAATCTTCTCTTGCTCATTCAAAGCTTGCTCGGCTTTGTGTCTGGCAATGCGATCGTTGGGATGCGCCTTCATCAATTCAAGATACAATTCTCGCCCTGCGATGAAGCGATCAAGTTCTTGCTCTGATTTTTTGACTAAGTGCGAGTCTTTCTTAAGCTCATCCTTTCTAAACTGGCGATAAAGAGCTAAATTACTCTTGTCCTGCTCACTTAGAGCCTGCTCGACTTTTTGTCTTCTGTCGCGATCCTCCTGGTTGGGCGTCGGATGGTCCGCGATCAGTTTCATGTGCAATTCGCGCCCGGCAATGAACTGATCGAGTTCTTGATTGGATTTGCTGGCGAATTGTGGAATTGCGCGAAGCTCTAATTTCGTTGATGTTTGAAGAGCCTGGGCCTTGGTACGGTAAAGATTTAAACCGTTTCTGATTCTTTCGGCATCTTCCTTATTAAAGCCACCATTGTTGTTGTAATCTCCCTTTAGCACGCTTTCGATCACGCGACGGTGCTCTTCTCCTCCTTCGATCAATTCGTCGAGCTTTTGCTGATCCATTCCCTCGATTGCTTTAAATACGGAACGCATTGAATCAGCCCATGAAAAGCTGTAATTCGCTTGCGCTTTCTCAAGGTCTCCGATCACGGTCCCGCCGCGTAACTTGTCGATGATCGCGTTCTGTTTGTCGTTACCGACGTAGATTTTGTCGAGGTCCTTAAACCAATCTTCGTAATCTTTGAGCGACTCTCTGTCAGCTCCAGTGAGCTGTCCGTCAGCACCGCCGGTGATCTTGTCGGGATTGCGCTTCAGGTATTCACCGTGTTGAAATTTCAGTTGATCCTCTCGAGTTAATTTAGCGATTGATCTTTCGATTGCCGCATCGTCATTTGATCGCCACCGCCTGTAAGCATCCTTTACTTCTAATCGCGCGTGGAGCTTACCTGTCTCCAGATAAGACTTGGCACGGTCCACCTCGCCGCTGCCAAAGTAATCGGAGAGCTGGCCGTTGCCTGATAGCAGCACTCCCTTCGCTGCCTCTCTAGCCTCTTTCGAGGCCATTCTGCAAGCCTCTTCGAAGTTGCGAAGTTTCTGAGCCTTGCTGATTCCGTCTTGAGCGGCCGCGATTATCAGATCCTTTAGTTTCTCATCACGTTTTCCCGGAGCCACGTAGCCATTTTCATCGGCACCAACATAGTCTGCTCCGTTCTTGAATGTTTCCAGGAATAGCTGGTTGTATTTTGACTCTGTGAACCACGCGTGGCTGTGCAAGTCCTCAATCATGCTCTTACCACTGGCGGTGTACCGTGTCTTCCACTCGTCGTTGGCCGCTTGCAGTTGCTGTGAAGTTTGTGAGCTTATGATCAGGCGAATAGCTTCGGCTGCGGTTGCTTCACCACGCTTGCCGCCTTTCCCGACGTCGGTCAGAGCGGCGTGTACCTCACCGGCAACGTCAGCGGTGAGGTCGATGCCACGCTTGGGTTGTTTGTACTTGTACTTGTCAACGAATCCCTGGGCCTGATCTGATTCAGCACTTGAATCCCATTTGCAAACGGCATTCAGAAGTCCGTCTCCGAAGGTCACGCCTGTTAATTTCGTTTTGAGTGCATTCTCCAGGGTGTCTCCATATTCCTTTTTGAAGAGCACCTTGAAGACTTCCAGTTCCGCTTCACTATTAATGGTCCCAAGAATTTCTTGCACCTTTGCCAGTCGCGTTTCCTTTGACCACTTGCTGTCGCTCCAGGGAACGGGATTGAGTGTCAGTGCTTTGTCCAAACGCTTTGCGCAGGCGGTCAGATGTGTCTTCCCTGCCTGGAATTCTTTGTCCGTTTCGTCAGGACGACGGTTTCGCTCCTGCCCATCCAGGTTTAACTCCAGAACATTTCCGTCTCGATCGACAGTAACTACGCCGTCCCTGGTCTGCGTCCTGTTTCTGGTGTTGATCCAGTGAGTTGGGGATTCGGCTTCCCATTCGGAGCCATCGGAGTCCTTGAACCACTTTGGATTTCGCGCGAAAAACCCGTTGAAGTTCGTCTCCGGATTGTCATCGTATTTAAACTCGCGAACGATGGTGCCATCCTTACCTTCGGTCCGGATGTAGCGATCCTTGTCGTCCTGAATTGTGGTTACTCCTAGCTCTTTCGTTATTCTTTGTCCGTTTTCATTCTCTACAGTCAGCTTCCCAGACCGTCCCAAAATAGTTGTTACACCGTCCATATTCCGGGTGGTCACAGCACCGCTATCGTCGATCCTGCTAACAAAGCCTTCAGTGGTTACTTCCCAGAAGCCCCTGAAAGTTTGTCCGGTTGGTTTGCCCTTCTCATCGAATTTCAACCAGTCTTTGCCATTTTTGGTGCGCCACTCTTCCTTCTTCCAGTTGCCAGCGGAATCTTTGTATTCGTGGGATACGTTGCTCATGACAGTTTGACCCTGTGCATTCACAGAGTATTTGAATTGGAAATTACTGCCCGTCGCTGCGACAAAGATGTCTGTTACCAGCCCGAGATCATTGGTAGTGATAGCTCCTCTTGAGCCGATTGTTTCAGTGCCGGCAAAGAGACCAGTCTTGCTGTCGTATTTGGCGATGATGGCAGCACCATTAGCGGTGCGCCCGTTCTTTAACTTGCCAGTGCTGGTCTCAAAGTTGTCAAACTTTCCACTTGTCTGTGTAACGATCGTTGTATTTGTCGTGTGGTGGGTTTCGGTTATGGTGCCATTTTCATCGACATTAATTGTTCTGTCCAGGACCCGGCCAGTTGTCTTTCCTTTCTCGTCGAATTCTTCAAAATGTTTTCCATCTGCGGCTACATATTTGCGGCCAGTTGGATAGGCAACGCTATTAACTGTTCCATTTGCAGCATATCCAACTGTGTAGCTTTGTTTTTTCGCGTTGGTTAGCGAAGTCACCTTGCCTTCGACAAAAGTCAGATAGGACCCGTCTGACTTGTTGAGGTACTGATTTCTCCCATCTTCAGACGCTTGCAAAACCGATCCATCTCTTCCAACTTCAATTTTGCCTTTCCAGGCAATCGGTGGCCGGCTTCCCGCTTTTGTCCACTGGCCATCCTTTAGAGTCCAGGTGTTTCCGAACTGATTGCGGAAACTTGTGAGCGCCCCGTCCTGACTATAACCAAACTCGAGTAAGTCTCCATTCTTATGGTTGACTTTGAACACCTGGCCAAGAGAGTTTATGAATGTGTCAGTGCCGAATTCATTCTTGAACTTAGAACCGGTGAATTTTCCTAGTTTATCCCTACTGTCTGTCCAGCCGTCGGTGCGCTGCACTTCCTCCTGCCCATCTAAAGCGATGTGGTGTACGGCACCATTGCTATCTATAGCGATGTTACCTTTGAAGATATCGGAGGGTTGTCCACTGGTTGCTACGGTTATCCAACCCTCGGAGCCTTTTTTCTGAGTTCTAGATCCATCGGGGTGGACTATACAGTCGAGTTTACTCAAGTGATCGTAGTCGAATGCCGTATGCTTGCCATCCCGCCCTTGGCTCCAACGAACCAGCCCTTTTTCGGCATATACAACAGAACCATCCAGCTTCTCTGTGAGCTTTGTTTCAGCTCCGTTTGCTGTGGTGCCCTTGAAGACGAGATCGCCATTTTCTTGAAGGATGTATGCCCCCTTTAAAATCGTGCCACTGGCTTTGTCCTGCCACTGCTCTTCGTCGATACGCTCTAACATTTGCCTGGCGCCGTTGGCATAGATTATCTCAATGGCTTCGAGCTGGCCGCTGTCATCTGTCTTAAACTTTCTCTGGTGCCCTTGACCGTCCTGCGTCTGGATCAATTGAGGACTTCTGACGATTCGCGTGTTATTTTCACCGAGAGTGATTGAGTCGTTGCCGTTAATTATTGTCGTTTTGCCGTCAATATTTCGCTGAACGCCGCTACCGCCACCCATCATGATTCGGAACGTGCCATCCGGGTCAATCTCTAGTTTGCCTGTGATTTTCTCGCCTGATGGTTGCTGCGTGAAGGTTTTTCCGTCCGCAGAAGTGTAAGTATTGCCGTAACCGTCGCTTATCTTTATCGCGCTCGTACCGGGATCGTGCTCAAACTCACGGAGCCGGCCATCGCGGGTTTGTATTTGACGCCTGGCAATCTCGTCGCCCTGCCATTTAAGATGTGTGGCTGAGCTGTCGCTGCTTTCTACTGATGTAACGTGCCCTGTTTCGGTGACGCGCCGGATAGTGCCGTCGATCTCCCGTATTACCCGGTTAGCCCCGTCAGAACCCTTGGATTTCAAAAACTCAGTAATTGTGCCTGAGTATTCGTTGACGCTGATATGTGTGAGTTCTGTTAGACTGCCGTCTCGGTTTGTACGTTTCCAGATTCCAGCTTCTCGTTTGGCTTGGCTTCCATCACCAAAATCTATTTTATTCAGCTCGCCTTGGTCTCTGGAGAGCTTTATTTTGATACCTTTGGCCGTCACAATCTCCGTTGGTTCGCGGATGTTAATTAAACTGATTTGAGAACCATCCGAGTTGCGAATCAGGCCCTTCAGAAACTGCTTGTCTTTGTTGGTTTCATGTTCTTCGTATACGCCTGATAATTTGTCTACCGTGCGCGTGCCGTACCAGGTTTGTTTGGTCTCATGGTTTACCCAAGTATTGGTATATCCGTCTTTCTCATTTCCCTCGCGTTTCCATATGCCTTTGCCATCGCTATCCTTGACGGACACAAGCTCGATCTTGTCCGTTCTGGCATTCCTCGCGTAAACGTAATCATTCTTAGATGGTTTTCCATCGATACTCGGACGCCAGATTTGCGTAATGTTTCTTTGTGCATCGTACGTAAACTTTGTACCGTCCAGGTTTAAGGAGTGTGCGGACTCCCCGCTTTTGTGCTCGTGCAGCGAGCCATTGTTTTCAACCCATTTCTTGCCTGTGAATTTTTCGCCATCGTCATTTATCCAACTGCCGCCCTTAAGTTGCCACACCCCAGTTTTATTGCTGTAACCAATCAGCTCGTTGTTGGCGCCGTATGTATAGGCTGTGATGTTTTTCTGTGCGTCGATAGTGCGGATTATCTGTCCCGCCTCATTGCGAATGATAGCGGCACCATTCTGGAAGGACTGAACATTTGTCTTTGTTCGCGGATGATATGCTGTGACAGACCCATCGCCACCAGCACCAATACCACCCTCTCCGATCGAGTAGCCGCCCTTGCCATCGAAAGTGAGTCCACTGCGCGTGGTCTCATTTGTGACCTTGCTTTGCCAGAACAGACCGGTTTGGGAAGTATACTGGTTTCCTCGCGTATCTGTGATCGCTATGGGAATTCCATCTTTGTAGCTGACTTTGACCTGGGTTCCATCGCCTGGTCGTCTGATGTTCGTTACATTATTATCGTTGTTGTAAAAGACCTGGTAAAACGCATTGCCATTTCTTTCCAATCCTTCCGCTTTTATAAATTGACCGTTGGCTTCGTAAGTGTTACGCACATATGTCGTGTCCGCCCGCATGATCTCCAGTACTTGCAGAGCGCCTTCACCAGTGCGAGCGCCAAGTTGGTATTTGGTCTGGTCGCGTTTGTCGACCATGAGAAGATTGGACGCACTTATCTCCAGCCCGAGCTTACCGCTGTTTTTATCCAGTTCTTTGAATCCGCCGAGAGCAATTACGGTCAATATTGCACGTTCGCGCTCGCGATCCTTAAGCTCGTCGGCACCAGTTTTTGATAGTTTATCTAGCTGGTCGTTGATCAGTGCCTCACGAATACTTTTTCCTGCTAGCTCATCACGTTTTTTATCAAGATCAACAACATCTTTGGGTGATTGGCATAGAGCACGTGCTGATTCCGGTGACAGGTGAGCGCTAATCACTTTTATGTCTTGCGCACTCCAGGAGCCGGCAGTTGCTTTGGTGATGTCGATTGCGACCTTACGTTCAATCGGCACGCGTGAGTCCAGACCGGCAAAGGCGGAGGCTTTGACCTCCGGCTTCGCTAACGCTGCTTGCGCGTTTTTCTTGCTTGATGGATCTGAGCTTACACATCCGGCATACAATGCTCGTGTAGCTTCTACTTGTGTTATCTTGTTGCCCGCTGTCGGAGGCTGAGAGAGGACTGCCACGGCTGCCACCATGTCAGCTTTGGATAGTTTTCCACCTGCCTTCATTACGGAATTGCTGAGCTGACAGGCAGCCTGCCGCTGCAACTCGTGCAGCATCGCAGGTGGTAGCTTATCCAAATTTGGTACGGTTATCGGCGCGTCTGTATTTGCTTCGTTCTGCAGGCGATTTAGCTCGCTCTTCGCGGACTCGCTTCCGTTGGCAAGCAATACTGCATTGATCCCGGCACGAGCGTATTTGTTACCAGCGGTGTCTTGTGCTGCCAGACTCTCCATAGCTCTGGTGGCAGCGGCAAAATCGGCCGGACCCGGTGACCGTTTGTCATTTAGTTGCCTCAATACCGCTAAGTTGTGAGCGGCTGCGGCCCAATCTGCACGATCGGCTGCTTGCTTATTGCCTAACCCGGCTTCGACTCTGAGATCTGTTTCCAGTTTGGCCAGGTCTTCCGGTGTCGAGCTATCGGAGCGACCCTTACTCCTCATCTCGACTCGCATTTTGTCCAGTTTCTCCTGGGCCGCGTCTTTATTCGGACCGGTGAGTTCCTGACGAAGGCGTTTCAGCTCCGCGACCGTTTCGCTCAGTTGTCTCGAAAACTGAGCATTGTTTTTGACCTGCTGACTCTGAGACAGTTTATTGAGCCGGTCCAACCCAGATTGCCAGTCAGCATCCGTGGCCGCACGGCTGCTGACGATACTTTTCACTTCGTCTACCTTTTGAGCCGGTGGACGATTGTCCATTTGCTTGTCCCAGGTGAGCTTGATTTGATCGAGGCGCGATCGTGCTACCGCCTGCGCTGCGATATCCTTGCCGGTACCCTTCATCGCATGAGAAAGCGCCTGGTTAAGCTGAGCGCTCAGGTCCGCTTGTCCCGAATGATTGGCATGCGCAAGTGCTGATGCAAGCGCTCTAGCGTCAGATTGGTTTATCTGATTGGGGTTCAACTGGAGTGTCTGTTTGAATACTTTAGCGGCTGTTAACTGCAGGTGCGTGGTGAGCTCCGGAGAAAGACGGTCTAGCTTCGGCGCAGGAATTCTCTTGGCATTATTGTTGTCCTGCGATTCAGTGAGCGCTGCTTGCGCATTTTTATCGTTCCCGACAAGTATTCTGTCTAAAGCAAATCGTGCATAGAGATTGTCTGCAGTGGGTTGAGTCGCCAGTTTTGCTACTATTTGATCGAGCTTTTGTGCTGCATTGGGATCCGATTTGTCGATCGCTTCAATTTCTCTGATGGCGCAGATCGCCGAAATACGGTTGGCATCAGCGAGAGCGTTCTTATTGCCCAGGGCTGCTTCTACCCGGAGAGCCAGTTCGCTATCCCTTAATTGCTCGAGTGTAGAAGCTTCGGGAGCGGTTTTTGAAGTTTGCACCAGATTTGCTTTGTTGAGGGCTGTTGCGGCGGACACCTTGTCTGGACCGCCTAAGGCTAGCAATAGCGTTTGCTTGACCTGGTCGGACACCGCTTTATCTCGCGCTTGCTGCGCGTGTTTTAATGCAGTCGCCAGGGCCTCTGCTTCCGCTGCCGTAATCTTGCCTCCGTCTTGCGCGACTACTGTGTGTAGCTGTTGAGCTGCACTGAGCAGGACAACCTTTTTGTCTTCAGAAGATAGACTTTGCAGGGATGGAACGGCTATCTCTTTCGTCTTTTTATCAGCGTTCTGAAGTTTATTGAACTCAGATGTTTCCTTATCACCGCCGCTGGATGCCAGCAGAGCTCCAAGAGCTCTACGGGCATAACCGTTGCCAGGAATTATCTGCGCGTCAGGAGTTCTCGATGTGCGGGCTGCCTGACCGAGCGCCGCCACTTCCTGCTTCAATGCTTCAGAAACATCAGCATCCGCCGACCTCGCTGTTGAAATTTCCTTAAGAGCGCGGGCGGCCTCTATCCACTGCGATCCCTCGAATGCACTCGCATTACGGCGCGCTAGCTCAGCCTTCAATGCCACATCCGCTGCTGCAAGATCATCCGGCGACGAGGTGCTATCGACATTCTTCAGGAGCATCTCCGCGCGTTTGTTGGCGGACAACTGTTCGAGCGCATTTTGAGCTTGTCCATGTAATTTTTTGACAGCATCCTGAGAATCTCCCGGTGATTCACCTTTCAACTGCGGCAATAGCGTTTTAAGTGCAGAATTCCCACCGAGTAATTCAAGAGCAGCCTTTGCTGTTGTGTTTGGAGGCTTGCCGGAAGCCAGTTGCTCGAGGCGAGTAAGTTCTCCGGCTAACTGTTGCTCTCTGCCTGGTTTGGGAGGTTCTGAAGCATAAGGCCGCACTTGGTATGCTGGCTTTGTTGTCCTGAAGTCGGTTGCTACTTTTGGTACCCCATCATAGACTCCAAAATGGTGCTGAGTTCCCTCCCGTGTGTCTGTAACAGTTCTATCGTTCACCGAGACACCATATTGCTGCGAGCCGTTGAACAAGATTCTCGCTTCTAGAAGAATTGCTGCACGGATGGCAGCTTCTCTGCGCTCACCGTGGATACGGTCATCTCGAAGGGTCACGTCCACACTCCGGAGCAAGACCGATCGAAGTGTCGAGCCTTTGAAGTCTTTAAAATCCTGATCGTCTAGTTTTTTGTCCAGGGATGACTTGGTCAGTCCTTTCACCAAGCGGTCGGAAATTTCCGCTCTCCCAAAGTTATCTTGTATAGCCTTGATGTCCTGCTGCGTATACTTATCTTTCTCAATCAGGGTTGCCATCTTCTCGGCAGCGTGCTCTCGATCGGCTTTCCATGGTGAGGAGAGAGCATCACGCACCGCTGTCCTGTACTTGTTCATGATCTCGGAAGGTACGTCGCCCATCTCGATCATTGTGGATATGGTTTTCAGAGCACCACTGCCATTATTCCTTTGAGGATTATGAGAGTTGAGCAACTCATGTAGTATTTGTTCTCTGACAGTCGAGTCCTTGCGCGCCATGTCAATCAGTTGCTGTTGTGCTTTAGATGCAGCCTGAGTGTCCGCACCTCGTCCACTGGCGACTTCTGCGAGTCCCGTAATTCCTCTCGATTTTTCGGCTTGGACAGTGCTTTCAGCTTGCTTGGAGAACTCCTGCACCTTCTGCGCGGCGTTGAACGGCAGGAGATTCCTGAGTGCGATGATGGCGTTTACGTCATCGATGGAGCCAAGCAGGGCCGGGTCGGCCTTGCTGCCATCCTTATCTGCCATTCCCTTGAGTTTCTCAATAACATCACTGCAATCCTTGTCATTAGCGAGAGGGTTCACCACTATGTTCGTGGCGGCACGCAATTTCTGCTGCAGCGTCGCTTTGTCCACCGACGCATAGAGGGTGCGTTTGTCTTCCTGGAGACTTGCTTCTGACAGCGTTTTTGCAACTTCGAGCTGCTTGGGTCCGCGGAGCCCAAGCTCGAGAGTTCTGCTCGTTATTTCTCTTATGACGTCATTATTTGCTTTGCGCGCTTCGTTGAGTGCAGTGTGCTGTGCGAAGGCATCAGCATCAGTCAGCTCGCCCTTCGCGGACAGGGCATCTCTTCTCAATGCAATCGCTGCGGCAACTTGGGCTTTCTTGAGCTCCTGCTCTGGTAGTCTGCCAAGATCGGGAAGTTCCAAGCTCCTTGGAGTGCGATTGCCATTCTTGAGCTTGCCTAAGTGCTCCTGCGCATCTTTGTCATCGCCGATCAGGATCGCATTTAACCCTTTATGCGCATACGAATTGCCGGCAGTTGAGGCACCAACGAGATTTTGAACCACTCCCTGAATTTTTTTCGATACGTCCGGGTCATCCTTCTCAATGCTGCTCAGTTCTTTCAGCAGACGTCGAGCTTCAAGCCAGTTGGCTAATTCCTTGGCCGCCGGATTGCCATCGGCAATCTCGTTCTTGAGAGCTTCTTCCGACTTCTTGAGTTGATCGACGGTTGGGTTGTCTCCTAAATCACGAACTGCCCGTTCCGCACGCATTACGTTGAGCCTGTTTTCGACCTCCGGTTTAAGTTGCGTCTGAATTGCAGAAAGCGCAATCATTTGATTGGGATCGTTGGCCGCTTTAGGATCTAATTTGGAGATAAAAGTATCAGCGTCTACCTGGCTCTTAATGCCCAACTTGCCCAGGAGCTCTTTGGCAGTCGAATTGTTTTCTAAGAAGGCGCTCTTTGCGAGTGCTTGAATGTTCCCAGCTACTTCCGCGGCTTTTGCGGACCTGTTCTCCTGAGCCGTAGCCGTTTGAGCGTCTGCAGCCTTAGCGGCGATATCGCGGGCCAAATTGAGCGCTCGCAGTGTATCGGTGATCTTCGCTGCCGGGGTGCCTTCACCAAGCACTCCAAGCTTACCGAGTTGTTCTATCGCATCCTTACGGTCCTGGTTGGTTGCATATCTGTTAGTGAAAGCGGCTGCCACAGAGTCCGCTTTCTGTTCTATGGTCTTGCTCGGATCGGTCCAGGTTTGTTTCGCTTCTCTGAGATTCTCTTCGCCCACACGTCTGCGCTCTGCGGCGGCTTGTGCTTCCAGGAATCTATTGCGCTCCGCCAGCGGTTGCCCGGTAGTGGCGATATCGAGTTCCTTCCCATCAAGGAAGGTGTATCGCATGCCACCGACCGGCTGACCTAACTCCGCGGCGGTCATTTCCTTCATGCGGGCGCCATTTGACAGGAAGTCGGTTCGTGCCCCAAGCTCCAGTTTGTTGTTTGCACCGATGCCCCTCACTTCCCTCCACTTGGGACCATCGTTGTCATGCATGAGGACATCGGTCAGTTTGCCGCTTCCGTCGGTTACTCTGCAGATTGGCTCCCCTGGTTTACGATCTGCTTCCTTCGCCCAGGCGAAGTTTCTGATGTTGCCATAGACATCCTTTGTTTGTAGAAGCAGTCCTTGTTCGTTCCAGAACAGATGGAACTTCCCATCTTTACCGACTTCGCCTAATCTTTGTCTCTCAACGCGGTTACTATCGATAATGGAAACGGACTTGTCCTCGTTCAAAACCTTTGCTTGAACAAAGGTTTCGGTTGGTCTGTTTTGATTATCGGTCCCCGACTTCGTAATGATTTCGATGCCATTAATCCGCTTGTGAAGAGTGCCTTTAACTTGCTTGCCATCGAATGTGGTGTACGTGCCCTTGACGGAATATGTACCATCTTCACCGTAAGAGGAGAGCGCACCATCGCTTTTTCTGCGCAATTGACCATTTTTCAGCTCATCGCAGACGCTCTTCTGACCCTCGTTTGTAATAGACCAGACCACCTGTAGCTGTGGGCTACCCTGGTTGTCAACGCCCCACTTGTATTCCTTGATATTGCCTTCGGAGTCTTTGCTTTGAAGGAGCTTCCCGGATGCGTCCGCTGTAAGCCATGAACCATCTTTATTCTGCTTCGAAAGCAAGATGCCTTCCGGGTTTCCATTCTTCGGTTTGTATATCGATATCGAACCGTCGTCACCAATTTTGACTGTAGTGGGGCCCTTGTAGCCTTCCGGCTTGTAGGATGTTCCGGGTGGTTCAAGCTCTTGTCGTTCGGGAGTTTGACGGATTGACCATTTAAGCCACGGCATAAAAAGGTCGGGACCAGTTGACGTCTGGTCTGGTTTTGGTGACTCTTTGGTTCTCTCTTTCTGCTTCTGTCCGGTTGGGGAATCGGGCGACGGTTTAACTTGGGATGCATCACTGGTGGTGACACTGATTGAACCATCCTCCCTGAAATTGATTTTCCCGGTTGCGGTGGTAGGTGTTTGCGTAGATCCTTCAAGCAGAACTTGCGTCAGTTTGTGCTGACTTGCCTGTGTTTCGACCTTCCACCTGGTGCCATTTGCTTCTGTAATTCCTGCAATCTGTCCGTTCTTTGTAATAGTGGATCGGCCGTTCGATTCGATCGTCTCTGTGGTTCCGTCTGCACCGAATATGGTGACCGTGCCGTCTTTGCCGATAGTGACGTTGGCATCGGTGGTTGTTTCTGTGATTCTTCCCGTCCGTGGATCTCGCTGACTGACCTGCCAACGATCCGTTCCTAATGTGTGTCCTTTGTCCGGTGTCTTCTGTTTGTCACCTTCCGGTGGTGCTTCTACGGGGGAGGGCGGTCCGACAAAGTCCGGCTTCGTCGCATCGGGAGGAGGCGGTCCGACAAAATCAGGTTTATCCTGCTTGGTAGAGCTCTTACCCGGCTCCTGCTGGTCAGCTTTTGCGCTCCGCACACGAGTAAGCACTCGGCCATCGGGCAATTTGATTTGATTGTCGTTTACCTCTGTTGCCTTCCCGTTGGCATAACCAATTCGGGTTATCTCACCAGCAGAATTTGTCGTGATGTCAAAGCCGGCGACAGGCTTTCCTGTCTGGGCATCGAACTTAAGTACATGCGATGTGACGTCGCCAGTCTTTGTGTTGATCGTCGCGGCATAAGCCTTTTTGCCGCTCTGAATGTCCTTTGCTTCTTGTTCGGACTGCGGCTTGAATTGGACTAACGTTATTCCCTTGGCCTGATCGTGTTGAACAAGCTCGCGTCCTTGCTGGTCTCTGGCTGCCTCTCTCCACTTGCCTTCGGCATCTCGGTACCAGGTTGTCTGTTGTCCGCCGCTGTGCTGGTAGGTCTGGTGGTGTTTGCTCCATTCGGCGAACCATTCTTCTTTACTGCCGTTCCTATTGTTTCTCGTGTATTTGAAAGTATCGTTCTTGGCGTCTCTTTCCACCGTGCACGAGTTGCCGTTCTCGTCCTTGAAAGTAATGGTGGTGATGCCTGTGGTCTCGTCGGTCTTCACCAGCTCGTTGCCTTTGGCATCTTTCTGTATCGCAAGCCACGTGTAGCCGTCCCAGAATTCTTTCCCCGCGGGCTTTCCTTCGCGGTCAAATTTCTCGCGAATGTAGGTGTTGAAGTTTCTTATCTCACTCGTGCCGTCTTTGTGGTGATACTCCATCTGGCCATTTTTGTTGTCATATCTGACAGAGCCATCCGAGAGGACTGTGAAGTCACCCTTGATCACGCCGGTTTGCGGATCACGCTCAACAGCTAACTTGAAGTCGCCGACTTTTTGATCTTTGTTTATCGAGCCATCGGCATTGTGATGAACCCAGCCTTTGTCGGTTTTCTCCAGCCAGCCCTGTCCTTTCGGAAGGTCTATCCTGTTTGCGTTGCCGAGCTGGTCGCGCTTCAAGCTATGTGGATTTTCGATCTGCGGTGTCAATTTATCCCGCAATTCTTTTAGCGCGTTTTTGTCGCCTTTTTCGAGCCGTTGCTGAATCTCTTTCTGGTTCTTTTCGTCGCCCAGATGTTTGAGTATGGCCGCAGCTGGACCCTCCGGATCTGATTTCTTGATCTCTTGCAAGCGCTTAAGCGCAGCCGCTGCCTGCTGTGGTGTCGCGGCACCGACCGCGTCGAGAGTAAGCTCTCTGACTTGCTCTTGGACTGGCCGCTTAGTACTTGCGGAGCTGAGTGTTGTCTGTACTTCAAATGATCTCAGTCCACGCTGTCTGCCGAGCCCGGGCACAAGCTCATCGTGGAGCATTTTTGCCTGAAGCCTTTCGATCGGGTCGCGTGATTCTTTGTTTGTTCGGAAAGCCGTCTTGAAAGCATCTACCATCGCCTCTGTTGTTTGCCAGTCCATGCTCTTTCCGGACTCTGCCATTTTCGTAGCGATAGCGGATAGACCTTTGGCGGCTTGTTGTTTGATTGCAGCCAGATCACCTTGATCGAGATGGTGCAGATCAGGTATGGGCAACTCCCCTTCTCGCATTTTCTTTGCAGTGCCCGACTGGGACAGATCGGCCAAGAGGCGCTCGGGACCAGCGCGCGTGTCCAATTTAAGAAGCCTGGCCAACACGCGCTCGGCACTCGTGTTGCCGTGCTGCTTCGCTTCCAGAATTAGTTCGTCGACTGCAATCTTAACTCTCCTCGCAGCTTGCTCCGGAGTTTCGCCATTACGCCGACCGCTCATCGACTCGACAAGTTGTCGAGTTCGTTCCGTTTGTTTTTTCCCGCTGTCGCTGCCGGTTTCCGCTGAATCGCCTTTGTCGGACTGGGAGAATAGCAGTTTGTCGACATGGTCCTTTGCGAACCGTACCGCAGCCGTTTGCCAGTCCTTGTATTTGTCTCCCAGTCCGGCCGTGCCTTTATTTGCCGCTTCTTCAAATGCCTTTTTCTTATCCTCGACCTTTTGCCAATCGAGTTTGGTTTGATGCAGCCAACCGTTTTCTGCTGCTCCGCCTTGAGTCTTTTCAACTGCTGCAAGCAACTTGCTGACATTCGCGTCAAATTTTTGCAAGTTATCTGAGCCGGCAAACTGCTTTATGGTCGCTAGCACTTTCTCAGAGCGTAGTTTTCCCTTGTCTCCCTGTTCTCCTGGCTGACCTTCACCCTCTTTCGGCTCTTTCTTGGCTTTATCCGTCCCTATCTGCTCCTTCGAGAAGAGAGTGAAGCTACCGAAATCTTTCAGCGCTTCGTTACTCAGGAAGCTATTGAGCGCCTTCCTGAAGTCGTCGTTAAATCGAGGAGTGGTCAGGTCCGGCGTAGTCGGCCGGGATTCGTCCCGGCGCTCGGGTTGCTCCGGTAATTCCTGTTTCTCCGGCTTACGTGGAATATCTGTCATGTTAAGCGTTTGATGCGACAAACGGCCGCTTGCGGCCAGTCTTCTGGCCAACGGACCACCCAGCCCATTAGCCTATATACCCACGGAAAACACTGCTTACTCCTGCCGTGGCCGGACCGCAACAATTGCGAAATGCCCCAACTAGCAAGGCGTGAGCTCGTGAGTGACATGTGAGTTTTGGGGTGGGTAAACATGTATGGAGTTCCCTCTAAATGTTCAGTTCTGCCGCGGCACTCCATCGCGCTCACCAAGGCTGACAGCGCTTACGTTAGGATGCAGGTGTTACCGACCGGTTACTACTGGCAGAGGCACGTCAGCTAACGTCGCGCCCTGAACGGACCGATTGTATGAGCAGATTGTGAGATTCCGGTGAGTCACTCCATGGCATCTTCGATCATTTCCATTCGAATGTTTTCGGCTCCGCTGTGATTACTGACTGCCGTCATGCGGACTGAAATCGATCGGGCCGGCTGCTGGGCGAATGGTCACTACTCCTTTCTCGTCGACCTCTATCGTTCCGCAATATCTAACTTTGGCACGACCTTGAGTGTTAAACCAGGCACCGTCTATGAGGTCATATTTCCCTTCGCTTTTCGTCTTGATTTCAATAGCCACACCGTCTCTAAAGCACACCTTAACACCGTCGGGGTGCTCGATCATGGAGACCGTTATGTCCGGTCGCAAGTGAATCTTGGTCCCGTTACTTTCCTGCCGTGTGCTTGAGCCGTCTCTCCTGAGAATGATAGTGGTGCCATCGTCTTGATAGATGGTTCGATATCCCTCCTGGGCAATCAGAATAATGTCACCTGTCTTAGGGTCGGCCGTCACGTCTCCATGATAAATGCCTTGTTGGTCATGTCTCTCGATAAGCCACTGATTACCGCTAGCCATTAGTTTGAGCTCTCCTAACTTGGCTTCGGACACCAATCCATCGGCGAGCACTGCGTAATTACCATTCTGGTGTTCAATGCGCTTACTGGATTCGATTGGGAAATGACTAAAGGAATGTGATTGAGCAGGTTTGCCCAGTTCGTTGCAGAAATTTTGAAGAAGCGTGGTGTATGGATGTTGCTGTTGATTCAGCAGGTTGTTGTGCTGGCTATCTGGAATGTCACTCATGATGTTTCTCCCGAAAATGCCAATTGCTCGCCGATGTTGTGGAGCATATGTCCGGGTTGTGAGTCAGTCGTGAGCCGGATGAGCGAGAGGGCTGGTCTGGCCTGGTCTCCCACATGCCAATAACGCTTGGGCCGGGACCCGTACGTTGTCATACATACGGGGTGGTGGAGTGGTCGATTCGAAGGCTGTCCCCTGTTAATTCGTCTGAAACACAGCTGAAACAAATCCGCGATTTACCTGAAACAAAATGCCGGTAACATCCTCGGCATCTGGGAACTGGGTTGACCGCGGAGGGTAGAGAAATATGAAACTGGATAACGTAGTGACCGACTTAGGAAGTATCGCCAGCCACCTGCAAAACCATAGCTCGGACGAGCAGGCGCATCTCATTCAGGGCGTATTCATGGAAATCGGTCGTGAAGCTCTTCACGAATTCAACAGCACTATGAAGTCTATGGGAGTTCACACACCCGTGCTCGACCAGATTGAAAAAAATCTGGCGCAGCAAGAAATGCAAGAGTTCTTTGATGCCCACCTTAATGTTCAAGATGTAGTCGATCTGTACAACTTGCACAGCGACCTGACCAATTAATGGATCAGCCGGTCACGGCAGCAGTCAGTCTTTCTTTGCGTCCGCACTCTTCTCATCAGACTTCGCCTCGGACTGTTTGTTCTCCGTCGACTCGGTCTTGTCCTTTGCCTCCTTCTTCATATTTCCCTCGCACTGTTCGGGCGAACATTGGTGAGAAGTGCCGTGGTGCGCTGGGCAGGACCAGGCGCCGAGCTGAGCACACAAATATGTACAGCAAAGGGTTGTTAGTAGTCGAAGTCTCATGAATCATGCTCCAAAAGTGATGGGTCCCTGGTAAAGACAACAGCTGGTACTGCTACATTTTCTCGAACGAAATTCGGATCCGGACTGCTTTCGGATAAAACTCTCGCTCTTCTAATGGTTGCTATTTGAATCCCTGCTAGCACCAGTAACACGCCGAGTATCTTGGGAATTGTAAGCGACTCTTTTAGAATTAGCGCAGCCGCAATGACTATGAGCGGGCGCTGCAGCATGTTGATGATTGAGATTCTGGTTGATCCTAGAAGATGCAATGCGTACAGGAAAGCAACATTGGCTGCTGCGGCGGCCAAGCCCAGCCATGCTCCCAACTGCCAGGATCCCTCGGGAAACGGTGCGGAAACCGGGGCGATGAAGAGTGCTGCTACTAATCCATTGATCAGGAAAATATAGGTCGACACCACGTTTGGTGCATAGTCAGAAGTTATGTTCTCCAGACTCACTCTATAGATAGTGGAACTGATTACCGCACCAAATATGAGCAGGGTTCCGAGCGGATCGAAAGACAGTCCATGCAGGTCTAGGCCCAGGATAACTCCGGTTATGCACAGTCCGAATCCAAGCCAAAACTTTCCGCCAATCAGGTCCCTGCCGAGACGCTGATTTACGAGGGCCACAAATGCCGGGGTTGTTATGACAACGGTGATGACAGCGACCGCGGGGAGACGTTGCAATGCAAATAATGTCAATCCATTAGTGGCCAACAGAAGACTGCTCACCATAAGGACTTTGCGCAGGCCGTTCAGTCCGATCCAGCGCCATGTTCTGGTCAGGGGAAGAATGAAGAGCCCGCCGAACAGGCTCTTTAGAGCAAGCAGTTGAACGGGGGTGACCGGACCGAGGTAACCCAGTTTAACTATGATAGGCTCGATTGAAGCTGCAAGAATAGCTATGCTGACCCAGAAACTGACGATCAGGCTGCCATTACCCATTGATCACCTCTACGATCTTCTGGTAAGAAAGATTGTCCCAGCCGAGCCGTTTAAGCGTGCGGCCACGTTCGGCGAACTGTATGCCGAGAAGCGCCGAAGCCAAATTGATTACCGCATCGATCAGCGGTGTTATCAGACCGGCTTTTCTGGCGAGTTGCTGAATTGGAACAAGCGAGCAGGCGACATCTTCTTCGATGAAACGGTGCTTCAAAGTATCAGGAGCTTGACTGAAACGGTAATTCGGCACCGACCGCATTGCAGTCAGAAGGTCATTGTTAGTGTCGCATCCATAGTAGCGATTGAGTAGTTCTTTCATTGGAATCAGTTCGGTTCCGTATGCATGTGCAACCGTACCGAACTCATGCTCCATTTGCTCCAGCAGCACAACAGTTCGCTCGGTAAATCCGTCTTGATAGAAAAGAAACGGAGTTCCGCTGTCTACTTTGTTCATGTTGGCAAGCATGGTAAGCGGATGCGCCAGCGCGCCGAAGTCGGTCAGTCCGCGTTGCACCACGTTGTCGGCGAGCGCGAGATTCGGAAAATATCTTTTGATAATTTCGGCGTGCTGCACGGTTTTCGAGCGCGTGCCGGCAGAGAACAGGGTCCATTGCTTGAACCCACGCACCCAGATCGAGCCGTTATCCTGAATTCGACTGGCGAAGAGAGTATCAGTCTCCATTACAGGGACTTCTACTGCGTCGTATTGCCTGAGAGCTTCCGAAAACTCAACTACTCCAGCGAATTTGCTGGAAAAGAGAATGACCTCATGACTCGCACGCAGAAATGGTGCCAATCTGCGAGCTATTTCCGTGTACGCAGTCGTTACGGTCGCGATGAATATGGTTCGGCAGTTTGCAAGCGCAATTTCGGGTTGATCGGTGACGGTTTCAAGTCGAAAATTGCCTTCAAACTTTCCAGTTGCAGCAAGCTGATGTTGAGCGAGTTGCGAGTCGACTTTCTCGAGTGAACGAACGAGCAGACGGACGGAATAGCCGTTCTGCGCAAGATAACAGGCAAGTGAGCGAGCGGCATTACCGGAGCCGACAATTGTCACTGTTGCGTCTGTCTCTGCTCGCCGAGTTGATATCGACTGTACCGAAGTCGAAGCTATCGTCAGTCCGGGAACTGTTTCAATCTCTGCCCTGGAGTGCATCTTGCGTATCCCTCCGAACGGTCTATTACAGGTCGTTTGAACGGAACAAAGATCAAAGTTGAGTGGCTACCTGCACGAATTTCCTCTTGACGTCGATCGCCAGTTTGGAAACAAGGTCTGTTGAATGGTCGCTAAATTCTAAAGGAAAGCTAAAGAAGTTGTATTAAAACGAGTCCTAATCGTGGATTGGGAGGCGAGACCGGCTGTTTGTCAGCCGATCTTCCGACGTAGATGGCTGCAACCAGCCTGAGCGGGCGTCGCGTGAGGCACCGGCTCAGGCCGCTGGACTGTAAGCCGCCAATTCAATGGCGGTGTTTCGGCGACGAGTAAGGAGTTGAGCACATTGCCAGAGGTTGAATTACTGACAAGTAGGCGGAATGTCGTTGTTCGCGGACGTGCCAGGAGCTCCCTCGTTGTTGTTGCTTGGGGACCCCGAGCCACCGTTGCCGGGTGAGCCGAGGCTGCCGGGTTGAGGGCCGCCCGCTCCGGCCAGTCCGGTCAGACTGAGCGAATCAATGCTGATGATCTGTTTTTTGCCTACCAACTTGCGCTCGGCCATCTCCTCCAATTCCCTGTCTATTTCGGTCATTGAGCGCTCGGGCTCCAATATCGAGACAACATCCCTGTAATAGAGCGTTTCCTTCTCGATTAACGCCTGAGCGAGCCGGTCTAATTGAGGTCTTCGGGCGCGTAGAATCGTCTCGACGCTGGTCAGGCAGCCGTCGACGATTTGTTTGATTTCGAGCTCAATTTCGCGCTGAGTTTCCGACGATGCGTTGTATTCAGGGTTAAATAAGCCCTGCGCGGAATTAGTGAATGCCACTTCCGTATTGAATTTCCACGAACCCATGCCATAATCGCGAACCATCGCGCGTGCAATGCCTGCGACGTTGCGCAAATCGGAAGACACTCCGGAAGCTGTCGTTTCGTTGACGAGGCGCTCGGCAGCATAGCCGCCCAGCGAGATTTCAATCTGAACAAGATATTCGTCTCTTGTCACCTTGAAGTAGTCTTCTTTGCGCACCGGCCAGACGTAGCCTAGCGCCGAGCCGGATGGTACGACGGTGACAACCTGAATGCGGTCGCGTTTGTTGCGGTAGTAGCAAACAATCGCATGCCCGGCTTCGTGATAAGCGGTAGTTCTCAATTCATCGATCAGCACATGCCTGCTGAAGGACATGCCAAACTGCTGCCGCTGAATGGCTTGAATCAAGTCTTCTTGATTGATCTTCAAACGTCCGTGCCGAATAGCGATCAGCCCTGCTTCATTGACGATATTAGCCAGATCTGCTCCGCTGCTGTACACGGTCATTCTGGCGACATCACGAGCATTGACCGAATCGTCATACGACGTTTTCTTCAAGTAGCTCTGGACAATCGACTCTCTCCCTTCGAGATTTGGGAGCGGTACGTCTATCCTGCGATCGAAACGTCCGGGCCGCAGTAGCGCGCCGTCGAGTAGATTGGGATTATTGGTGGCACCAATCGTGAGAACCTTATGTTTGCCGAAACCGTCAAGCTCGGCCAGGAATTGGTTCAAAGTTTGATTGTGCTCCTGCTTGCCGCCGGCGCCATGATCTACTCCTCGGGCGTGTCCCAACCCATCTATTTCGTCGATGAAAACAATCGCTGGTTTGCCCGAGCGCCTGGCCTGTTCGTATACTGCGCGCACACGTTGCGCGCCCAATCCTACCCAGACCTGTACGAAATCGCTTCCGGTAAGCGCGTAAAACGGCACGCCTGCCTCATTGGCAATCGCCTTGGCAAGCATCGTCTTGCCCGTGCCTGGTGGTCCAACCAGAAGAACGCCCTTCGGCGCCTTCAATCCGGACGAGGCAACGATGTCCATATGTTTCAGCAGTGCCACGACTTCCGACGCCTCTGCCTTGGCCTCATCCATACCCTTTATGTCATCCAGCTTTATGTCGACGTCCGGGACTCTGCACAAGCTAATTCCGCTGGTGTTGAGCTTGTGACCGGCGGTAACTGAGATTTTGGCGGCGGCCTCTTCCAGGTCCTTCTCTTCCACCGTAGTGCGCCGTGCGCGCACGGCAAGTATGGCTGCTTCATTTACGCAGGCAGCAATGTCGGCTCCGGAGAAGTTGATAGTCTCTTTGGATAGTTTTTCGAGATCCGGTTCGGCAGAAATCTTAATAGCGGCAAGATATTTTTGAAAGATCTTCTTGCGCGCCTCAGCGTCCGGCAAGCCTATATAAACCTTGCGGTCAAAGCGTCCGGATCGCATGAAGGCGGAATCAAGCTGCTGCTCTCTGTTGGTGGCCCCGATCGTGATGACGTTGCTGTGCCCAAAGCCATCGAGCTCGACTAGCATCTGATTGAGCTCTTCGGTTCTTTGATTACCCATTCCTTCCACATGCGTTTCGCCGCCGCCGATCGAGTCGATCTCGTCGATGAAAACGATGGACGCTGGGCTTTTACGTGCTTGAGAGTAGAGAGCTTTGATTCGTCCGGAGCCTTCGCCCCTGGCCTTGCTGAGCAGATAAGGCGCTGAGAGCCCGAAGAAGGGTACCCCGGCTTCATTTGCGATTGCCTTGGCAAGCATTGTTTTGCCTACGCCGGGAGGACCTATCATGAGAAAGCCTTTTGGCAGCTTGGCGCCGATTGTTCGCAGCTCATCTCCGCGCTTCAGGAAGTCGATAATCTCGCTGATGTCTTGCTTCACATCATCTATACCGACTACGTCACTAAGACGGATGCTGGGGTCGCCGGTAATCAATTCGACGCCGGACCCGACGAGCGATCTTTCCAGACCGACCGAGATGCGATCGAGCGCTTGTTTCATGATGTCGGTCGTGACCTTACCGGGACCGCCCGGACGGCTTCCGATCAATGCAGCTTCATTGACCGCGTTGGCTATTTCGGCGGGCGAGAAGTTAACCGTCAGTTTGGCCAGTGCTTCAAGGTCAATGTTTTCAGCGCAGGCAACTTTGGCGAGATAGTACTTGAAGATATCAACGCGCTCTTCGATTGTTGGCGATTGGAAGTATATGCGCCTGTCCATCCGTCCCGCGCGCATGAGAGCAGGATCGAGTATGCCATCATTGTTGGTGGCGCCAATCACGAGGATGCTGCTGCTGACGAAACCGTCCATTTCGGTGAGCAGAGTGTTGAGCGTCATGTTCATGTCGGACTGTCCGCCGAAACCCATGTCGCTTCGCCGGCGGGCACCCATCGAATCGATCTCGTCTATAAAGAGAATCGCCCGCTCGTGCCTGCGCAATTTGCGAAACAGGGTCTTCAGTTTGAGAACTCCCAGACCCATGATAAGTCCACTCAGTCCGGAGCCTTCCACTACATAGAAAGGAATTCCGACTTCATTGGCGATCGCGCGTGCAAACAGCGTTTTGCCTACGCCGGGCGGGCCGACGAAAAGCATACCTTTGGGAACTTCGGCGCCGGAGTCCCGGTATTTGTCCGGGTTGGCGATCATGTCGATCACCTCTTTAATCTCCTGCTTGGCCTGGGCGTTACCGATCAATTCCTCTAGCGACTTAGGTGCTTTCGGGCTGATTGGTGGGTTCTTGAATAGAAATGGAAATATTCTGCGCCAGATTGTCTTTGGTGCCCGAGAGTCGGCTCTGGGCGGCAGTGGAAAGATAATCGATACCAGTAAGTAATACTGGATGAGAATTACAAGCGCACCGAATATAGTGGCGGCTATCACCGACACGACGGAATACTTGAGGAGCGCCGGCAGGGAGGCAAATGGATTCCACCATTGCGCGGTGAAGATCAAAAGCAATGTCCACAGAATCAAAAAAGTCCAGCGAGCCCAGGCCTTCATAAGTATTTCTGTCCTCGTGTTAGTTGTTGGCGGCGAACGGGAATTCCACTACCGTGTTGTCCGGATTTCGCCTGTTCTCATCTACATCTGTCATTACCCGCACCCCGCGCGGTTTGTCGACGATTCTCATCTCGGAGATGACACCGTCGTTCTTCTTCAGTCAGCAGAATCCCTTGCCGATTATGTCGGCAACGGCTGCCGGAACGTCGCTCGGCTGGTAGCTCATGTTATTGAGCAGACAACATCCGATCAGAACGGTTATAAAAGTGACTATGTACCTTTTCATTGCAGTTGGGAGGTGAGTTCGGGACCGGCGGACGCAGTTGTCGGAAAGGATATGCCTGCGCCGTTGAGCGCACAACTGAAGACGAGCACGATAAAGAATGAGACGACGTAGCTTTTCATGGAAACTTCACTCGGGCTGGGGGATCAGGCATACATTAGTAATATTCCCTGATTTTAACCTTATTCTATCCGTCTGCGCCTGCCGGTACCAACCAGTTATTACTGTCGCCGGACTGGGGAAATCCCTGGGCTTGAATTTTGCCCGGACGGCTCGAGGGACATGCGGGTTGCACCTGTTTTGCAATTGGATTGCATTATGCCGTGCCGCTTGGGCGGTCGGTTCGGTCAGAAAGCAGCGGGCAGCGCTGTTCGCTCGTTAACCGAGAAAACCTTTCAACAGGGAGACAAGCCGTTCTTTGGGAACTTCGCCTACAAGCTTCTCGCGCGCAACTCCCTGGGTGAACACGACAATGGTCGGCAGCTCGCCGGTAGTGTATTTCTCTGCCAGACTCTGGTTCTCATCGGCATTTACTTTTACGACCTTGAGCTTGCCTGAGTACTCGCTGGCCAGTTGTTCTAGAATGGGCGCCATTTTCTTGCACGGCACACACCACTTGGCGCCGAATTCGACGAGCACCGGCTGGCTCGACTTCAAGACTTCGTCACCGAAGGTAGACTCCGATACGTCCGCAATCTGAGAAAATGCCGACTGCGTATTGGTTGACGGCGGTTGTTCCGCCTGTCCCGTGCTGGTGCTGGGTGTCGTAGTGTCGGGGGCGGTTCCGGAACAACCGTTAACCACGCTGCCGACTATTACAGCAATCAAGAACGCTATCAAAAACTCTTGCATGCCTTATACCTCAAGCCCCATCGTCTAGTTTAAACCAATTGCTGACTGGCGACACCGCGGTGTGGGCAATTTATGCGACCGACCAGGCAGGCTGATTGACGTTTTCAGTTGATGTCCGAAAAACAGGCACGCGTGAACGCGCGCAATGCCGATTGACACGGCAGTTATGAGCCGTCCTATCAGTTGCATTGCCGCAATTTGGCGGCAAAAAACCATCGATGCCAATCGCAATTGACGAATTGAGACTTCGACCGAACGCACCGTTAGATGTGCTTGTTGATCGCTGTAGCGAGAGTCGATTTCGGAACCGCGCCCACCACCTGCTCCACGACCTGTCCGCTCTTAAAGAGATAGAGGCTTGGAATGCCGCGGATCGTGTAAGCCTGAGCGGTTTTCGGATTCTCATCCGTGTTGAGTTTTACAACCTTGAGCCGGCCTTCGAACTCCTTGGATAAATCCTCGACTACCGGTGCCACGGCCTTGCACGGTCCGCACCACGGTGCCCAGAAGTCAACCAAAACGGGGACATCAGACTTCAATACTTCTTGTTCGAAGGTAGTGTCGGTTACATTTGCCACACCAGACATTAAATTGGACCTCCCCTTAAGCTGGAAATGTTGACAAGCCTTAATCCAGCTTGGAAATTATAAATACCAAAGTATAGTTTCTCACACAAATATCAAATTGTCTTAAGTTTGCGTCCCTTCCTCAGCTCTGCGCTTGTCGATGCGGAGCTCCGGGATAGAGACCGGCGAGCGTTTTCCTTGCCTGAGCCGTGTTTAGGGGGAAAGCTTCCAATCGTGCCATGCGACATAATAAGGATGGCAGATACGGAGCAGACCTGAATGCACTTGCTGGAGCGGATTTATCGATGGCTGTCGCGCAGTCTGGCTAACCAGCTACTATTCACTTATCTACTCGTGCTGACGATTGCGCTGTCTATCGTCAGTATCTGGGCTTTGTTTTTGATCAAGACCGAGTCGATAACGGATCTCCGCAATGCCATGGAGGTCGAGGCGATGAATCTCGGTCTGGAAATCGACAACGACCTTGCGCTCGATTCTCCTGCTGCCAGAAAGCGCATTAAAGCCGCTGTCGATCGCCATGCTGAGAAGGTAGGCGTAGTAATCACGGTTGTCGACGATGAAGGGCACATAATTGCCGATTCAGGCAACAAGCTGCAGATGGAGGGAGAAAACATCTCCAATCAACCTGAGATAACCGAGGCGCTGGCCGGCATTGCCGCCATGTACACCAGGGCTTCGGCTAGAACCAACTCGGAGTGGCTATTCGTCGCCTACCCAATTAGAGCGGCCGGTCAAACTGCCGGCGTAATTCGGCTTGGGCTGCCTCTCAATCAGCTCAACCAGAGATTGAACAAAGACTTCCTGACCTTTCTTGAATTTATATTGGGAACTGGCTTCATTACGGTCTTTATCAGCCTTCTCCTGGCAAAACGCGTCACCAAACCGATTGGCGACATGAGCACGATGTCCAAGAAAATTGCTCATTCCGGTGATATATCGGCATTCGTGCCGGTCAGCCGTCAGGACGAGATTGGCGAGCTGGGTCTATCCTTCAACCAGATGATCGGGCGTTTGCGTGAGCAGGAGCGTTTGCGGCAAGAATTCATCGCCAATGCCTCGCATGAATTAAAGACACCGACAATGGCGATTGGCTCGGTTGTCGAGGCGCTTCAGGCGGGCGCCGCGAAGGATCCTGACCTACGCGACCAGTTTCTCGGATCGCTGGAAAAACTGGTGGACAGGCAGTCAAGACTGATTCAAGACCTTCTGGACATCACCCGCCTTGACGGCGGTCTTGAAAAAGATTGGCACGGCGAGGTCAATCTCAAGCAAGTCATTCAGGATGCGGTCGAAGAAATTCGTCCGCAAGCGGAAAAGAAACAAATAGTGCTTGCTAACGCAGCCGACTCGAACGGATTGTCCGTGTCCGGCAATCCCAGCCCTTTCCAGCACATTGGGATCCTAAGCTTAGAATTCCACGTGGACAAGTTGTCGCG
>JADMIO011564951.1_pt1 | contig 97912 bp, 81 predicted proteins | sample 8958161 | NCBI WGS metagenome assembly JADMIO01 (sample SAMN16585339, study PRJNA669376) | soil metagenome | isolation source: Crop rotation soil | place: USA: Cullars Rotation, Alabama | collected 2011
CGCGACAACTTGTCCACGTGGAATTCTAAGCTTAGGATCCCAATGTGCTGGAAAGGGCAAACCAGTCCCCCGCAAGGAGGGCCGCAAGAAAGTCACCGGCCAGGCGCTGTACGTCGATGATCTGTCGTTCCCTGAGATGCTCCACGGTGCGACGGTTCGCAGCCCCTCCGCGCGCGGTAAGATCACGAACATCTCTTTCGACGGCGACATCCCGTGGGACGAATTCGTCATCGTCACTGCCAAAGACATTCCCGGCGCAAACTATGTCGCGCTGATCCTGAACGATCAACCGTATCTCGCGGACGGCTTCGTCAATCATCCCGAAGAGCCGGTCCTGTTGCTCGCGCACAAAGATAAATATCTCGTCGAAGAAGCACGCCGAAATGTATCGATAGAGATCGAAGAGCTGCCCGCAGTCTTCTCGCTCGAAGATTCACTCGCGAAGAAAGAGATCATCTGGGGCGAAGACAACGTCTTCAAAAAGTTTCTGGTTGATAAAGGCAACGTCGACGACGCCTGGGCCAGCGCCGACTTGATCGTCGAAGGCGAGTACGAAACGGGCGCGCAGGAACAGCTCTACATCGAGAACAACGGCGCCATCGCGATCGCAAATCCAACGGAAGGCGTGACGGTTTGGGGCTCGATGCAGTGCCCGTACTACGTTCACAAAGCGCTTGTGAAGCTGTTCGATCTGGCGGACGAAAAGATTCGCATCATCCAGACGGAAACAGGCGGCGGCTTTGGCGGCAAAGAAGAATATCCTTCGCTCATCGCCGGACACGCCGCGCTCCTCGCGTGGAAGTCAGGCAAGCCCGTGAAGATCATCTACGATCGCGCGGAAGACATGGTGGCGACCACCAAACGCCACCCGTCGCGTACGCGACAGAAAACGGCTGTTACGAAAGATGGCAAGCTGCTCGCGATCGAGATCGATTTCGTGATTGACGGCGGTGCTTACTGCACGCTCTCGCCGGTAGTGCTCTCACGCGGAACGATTCATGCCGCTGGTCCATACGTCTGTCCCAACGTTCGCATTCACAGCCGCGCGGTCGCGACGAACGTTCCGCCGCACGGCGCGTTCAGAGGATTTGGCGCGCCGCAAAGCATCTTCGCGCTCGAACGGCACATGGACAAAGTCGCTCATGCCGTTGGTCTGACGCCCGAAGAGTTTCGACGTCGCAACTTCATTCACGAAGGCGAGACAACCGCGACCAGCCAGATCATTCGCGAGCGCGTAGAGATGGACCACCTGCTCACGCGCGCGTTAGAGCTCAGCGACTATCATGCGAAGCGCGAGCGGTTTGCGCGCGAGAATCACGCGAGCAACGGTTTCTCGAAGAAGCGCGGCATCGGCTTCGCGACCTTCATGCACGGCGCGGGTTTTACCGGATCGGGTGAGGTATACCTTCAATCCGTCGTCTCTGCTGAAGCGACAGCGGAAGGCAAAGTGCTAATACTGGCCGCAAGCACGGAGATCGGACAGGGCACCAACACAATCTTTTCGCAGATCGCGTCGGAAGCCCTCGGTTTGGATTTCGAGTCGATCGAGGTTGTTCAGCCTGACACGGGCCACGTGCCGAATAGTGGTCCAACTGTCGCTTCGCGCACGTCGATGGTGGTTGGGAAGCTCGTTGAATCTGCGGTGCTTGGATTAAAAAAGACACTAATCGGCAGCGGTCTGCTAAGCCAGGAATATAACGACGCCCATTTTAAGAAAGCGTGTGCTGATTACATTGCGAAGTTTGGATCGTTGAAAACTTCGGCGACGTACCAGCCGCCGCCAAACGTGCATTGGGACGATGAAAAGTATCAGGGCGATGCTTACGGTGCTTATGCGTGGGCGGTCTACGTTGCTGAAGTGTCGTTTGATGAGTTGACGTATGAAGCGCGCGTCGAGGATTTTGTAGCGATGCAGGAAGTTGGGCGCGTGTTGAATCCGGTGCTCGCGGCGGGACAGATCGAAGGTGGCGTTGCGCAGGCAATCGGTTTCACGTTGTTTGAAAACGTGGTGTGGAAAGATGGCCGCATGGCGAATAATCAGATGACGAACTACATCATCCCGACGCCAGCGGACATTCCGCCCATCCGCGTGTTTTTCGAGGAGAACCCATACGCGTATGGACCAGGCGGCGCGAAGGGCATTGGCGAGCTGCCGATGGATGGCGCCGCGCCCGCGATACTCAATGCGATCGAGAACGCGACGGGGATTAATTTTAGTCGGATCCCGTTAATGCCGGAAAGACTTATAAAGGCATTCGTTTAGTTAGACAGGATTAACAAGATTTTTCAGGATTCACATGTAAATCCTGTGAAATCTTGTGCATCCTGTCAAAGGTTTTATGCTAATCACTTTCAACATCAACAATGAACCACGCACGATCGACGTCTTCCCGATGGCGCGGCTGCTCGATGTGTTAAGAGAACAATTGCATCTCACGGGCACGAAGGAAGGTTGCGGTGAAGGTGAGTGTGGCGCGTGCACCGTCGTTCTCGATGGACAGATCGTTAACAGTTGTCTGGTCCCTGTGGGCCAGGTTAACGGCGCCGACATCAAAACGATCGAAGGCGTCGCCGATCAAGATCAACTACACGCCGTGCAACAGGCATTCATCGATCACGGTGGCGCGCAATGCGGCATCTGCACGCCGGGCATGGTGCTCGCCGCCGTCGATCTTCTAAATCGAAACCCACAACCATCAGAAACTGAAATACGCAACGGTTTGGCCGGCAATCTCTGCCGCTGCACGGGCTACATGAAAATTTTCGAATCAGTGGTGCGCGCTTACCAGAAGTGAGAGCCTTCATTCCAAACTACCAGCTGACCACGCCGTCATCCCTCGCGGATGCGCTCGCGCTGCTCAACCGTGAGCCCGGTGTTTGGAAACCATTTGCGGGCGGCACGGATCTGATGGTCCTACTCGAAGCCGGCAAGTTGTCGCACCGGAACTACGTAAACATCTGGAGCTTGAAAGAGCTGCGCGGGATCGAAGTGATTGATTCCCACGTCACACTCGGCGCGCTCACTACTTACACTGAAGTTCAATCTCATCCCGTGTTGCAAAGTGAGTTTCCGATGCTTTGCCAGGCGGCAAGTGAAACCGGCGGTCTCGCCATTCAGAATCGCGGCACGATCGGCGGCAACATCGTTAACGCATCACCGGCCGCAGATTCACCTCCAGCCTTGCTCGCTTACGACGCTGAGATCGAGCTCATCTCAACGGACGGCTCACGCTGGTTGCCGTATCGCGGTTTCCATACGGGCTACAAGCAGATGGTCATTGGTCCAAACGAGCTACTCTCGCGCATTCGCATGCCGCGCAACACTCGCGGCGCGACGCACTACTACCGCAAAGTCGGCACGCGCAAAGCACAGGCGATCTCGAAAGTCTGTCTTGCCGCACTCGCAAAACTCGACGATCGCCAGATCAGCGACTGCCGAATCGCACTCGGAAGCGTCGCGCCCATCGTCGTTCGCTGTGTGCAAACTGAAAACGCGTTGCGCGGACAAAAACCCGATACTGATACAATCAAATCAGCCTGCGCAACGTTGTCGCAGGAAATCTCTCCCATTGACGACATCCGATCCACGGCAGACTATCGTTTGCAGGTAGCTAAGAATCTGCTGACTGACTTTGTATTAACATTACGAGCTTAACAAACCCTCATGATCGTTTATCCACAGATTACGCAGATTGTTTGTTGCATCTGTGTAATCTGTGGATTGGCTTTGGGCCAGGACGAGAGCATCGAAGGCTTCATCGCAGGTATTAGGGCCAACGCAGTGAAAGGGGAAGTTATTTACCAGCGTGGCGACGGAAAGTTTTCACTGGAAGCCGGCATGAAGCTGGAACAGGGCGATTTCATTCGCTCCGGCAAAGACTCGCATGCAGAGCTACTGCTTCAACCCGGAAACTTTCTGCGCGTCGGCGCTGACACCGAGGTCAATATCTTTAGCGATCAGCACGACAAGATGCGTCTGAAACTGAACAAGGGCTCCATCGTTATCGAGCTTTTGACGCGCGATAATGCAGGCTTCTCGCGTTACCTGATTGACGAAGCGACTGAGCTGATCCGCGTGATCACTTCCGATGCTGAAGTCTTCATCAATCGTCCCGGCATATTTCGAATCAACACGACTGCCGGTGGTCGAACTGAAGTCGTCGCGCGCGAGGGCGAGGCTGTTATAAACGGATTCAAAGTGAAAAAGAAACGGCGCGCGGTCACGGCAAATGAAAGCGTCACAGTTTCGGAAATCGACACGAGGATCGAAGACGACTTTGACACATGGAGCCGCGAGCGCGCCCGAGAACTCGTACAGGCAAACAAGTCGCTGAAGAAAAAGGAGCCTTGGGCACAACGGCTCAAGAAAGGTGAAACTGAGATTGAAGTGCCCGACGAGAGCGACACTGACAATGCTCGCGGGCGCGTAATCTCAGCGCGACCCGGAACCGTTAATTTTGTCGAAGAGGGCGTTGAGTTTAGTCGAGCAGCAAAAGAATGGGAGCCGTTAACTGAGAAGACGCTGCTCGAACCCAGCGACAAGCTCCGCACACAGGTGAACAGTTTAGCTGAGCTGGTGCTGTTTCCTGACACGCACCTCCGGATCGACGCATCGTCTGAAGTGCTGCTCGACCAGCTCACGAGCGACGCGATCACGTTGAAAGTCATGCGAGGGTCAGTGATTGTCGATGTCGCACATTTTGATCGGAAACAGGGGCCGCAAATCATCATCGGTGGCTCGTCGACGTCGGTCACAATCAACGACAATGGCAACTACCGTGTTGATGGCAACACGATCACGGTTCGTGAAGGCAAAGTGATTTTCCGCGAACGCTCGATCGGCGACTGTAATCGAATCGACGGCAACACGATTTCTGAATGCGACAAGAAGCGGGTCGACAATTTTGATCTCTGGAGTCAACATCGAGGCGAGGGAGAGTTGTACAATGGGCGAGGGACGGTGGCTACGGCGACTTACCTCGCGCGTTTGCGTCGAGGTCGATTCCGCAGCGCCGGCTTTTGGTATCAGGAACCGGGTCAAACAACTTACACGTTCGTTCCGTTTACTTCGCAGTTATTTCGCTCTCCTTATGGAGGTAACTACTCAACCGCATTTGCGCCACGAGGCACGACGATAAATCGCGGCGACAGCGGCATCAGAAACCCGAACCGGCGCGGACCTGAGATCCTGCCAAGAAAGCCCGACATCAGGCAGCCAGGTCCTTAAATGCAATAAAGTTCTTAAATCTCGTTCCCCAGGAAAAATAAAATGACACCAGAGATCCCCTTTCGGCGCAATGTAGTGGAGCCCGTGTCGTGTATTAAAGGCGGCTGGGAGCTTATTCGAAACCAGTACTGGCTGTTTGTCGGCATGACTCTGATCGGCGTCCTCATCGGGGGCGCTGTGCCGATCGTGCTAATGGGGCCAATGATGTGTGGCCTTAATCTGGCGTTTCTCAAGACTCGCCGGGGTCAGCCAATTGAATTCGGCACACTGTTCAAAGGATTCGACTACTTTGGGCAGAGCGTGATCGCAGCGGTGCTTCACGCCATTCCGGTTATTGTGATCGTGGTGCCTGCATACATTCTTTTCTACGTTTTTATGTTTGTAGGAATAGCAGCGTCCAGCAGTGGCGGCGGTGACCCTAACCCGGCGGCGTTTTTCGGAGTGATGGCGATGATTGGCATCTTCTGGCTCGTGGTGGTTGCGATCATCATCATCATTTCCATCGGGTTTATATTTGTCTATCCATTGATCGTCGATCGAAAGCTTTCAGCCATTGATGCGATCAAGTTGAGCTTCAGAGCGGCACTGTCAAACTTCTGGCGGCTTTTGGGAATGGTACTGCTTACGTCGCTAATGAGTACGGTCGGCGTGCTGGCCTGTTACATCGGTGCGTTCTTGGTCATGCCGATCGGATACGCCGCAATTGCGAAAGCTTACGAGCAGGTGTTTGGCCTCGATGAGGGAGTCGGCTTTGCGAATGTGCCGCCGCCACCGCCAGACTTCAGATGAGCTGACATGCCGCGTCCGGATCTAATCATTCGCGGGCAGCGAGTGGTGCTGCCCGAAACAATTGCTCCTCGTTCGGTTCACATCCGCGAGGAGCGAATTGTTTTTGTGGGCGACTACGACGAAGTAGTTGACGGCTGCGAAGTTGTTGATGCGGGCGAGTCGGTGGTAATGCCGGGGCTTGTTGATACGCATGTCCACATCAACGCCCCCGGACGCACTGAATGGGAAGGATTTCGGAGTGCGACGCTTGCTGCGGCGGCGGGTGGTGTTACGACTGTTGTCGACATGCCGCTCAATTCGGTGCCTCCGACGACGACACTCGCGGGCTTGAAAACCAAGTTGGAGACGGCGCGTGATGAGTGTTTTGTCGACGTGGGGTTTTGGGGTGGTGTTGTACCTGGAAACACTGCGGAGCTGGCGCCGATGCTTGCAGCGGGCGTGGTCGGGTTTAAGTGTTTTCTTGTGCCTTCGGGTGTCGATGAGTTTGAGCGTGTGACCGAGGCGGATTTGCGTGAGGCGATGCCGGAGCTTACGCGGCTTGGGGCGTTGTTGATTGTGCATGCGGAGTTGCCGGGGCCGATTAGGGATGGTGTTGGCGGCGCTGATTATCGCGCGTTTCTCGATTCGCGGCCGCGTGCTGCGGAGAATGAAGCGGTCGAGTTGATGATTCGTTTGAGTCGTGAGTTCGACACGAGAGTGCACATTGTTCACCTTTCGTCAGCGGACGCGATCCCGTTGTTGCGCGACGCGCAGGCTGCGGGCGTCAAGATCACTGCCGAGACGTGTCCACACTATTTGCACTTCGCCGCGGAAGACGTGCCTGCCGGCGCGACGGAATTTAAGTGTTGTCCGCCGATTCGCGAGCGCGACAACCGCGAAGAGCTTTGGGATGGATTGAAAGACGGGACGATCGGTCTGATCGTCTCTGATCACTCGCCGTGTCCGGGAGAGATGAAGCTGCGCGAGAGTGGCGACTTCATGAAAGCGTGGGGCGGGATCGCATCGCTACAACTTCGTCTGCCAGTCGTGTGGACTGAAGCGCGTCGTCGTGGATTCTCGTTACTTGATCTGGCGCGCTGGCTCTGTGCAAATCCGGCGCGTCAAGTCTCCTTCGAGCCACGAAAAGGATCGATAACCGTCGGGCATGACGCCGACCTCGTCATCTGGAACCCGGACGCCCAATTCACCGTCACCCCCTCCTCCCTCCAACACCGCCACAAAATCACCCCTTACATCGGTGAAGTGCTGAGCGGCGTCGTACAACAAACCTTCCTCCGCGGTCGAAAAATCACTGATGCGCCCCTGGGCCACATGCTGTTAAGATAGTTTAGCCACAAAAAGGCACACAAAAACTGAAAGGAACCTCACATGACCGAACCTCACAAACAAGAAAATATTTTTGCGCTTTGCGATGTCATTCGAGAAACGAGTTATGCAATTCACAAGTACCTCCGCAGTGGACATCGCGAGATAATCTACGAGAACGCATTGGCGCATCGCTTAGGCAAACTGGGAATTACAGTCGAGCAGCAGCAGGAACTTCGGGTTTACGATGAAGACGGCACGGTGCTCGGTCACCTCAGAGCTGATCTGTTGATAGAAAACAAATTGATCTGTGAAATAAAAGGCGTTGGCCACCTAATAGACGAGCATGTGGCCCAGTTGTTAGGCTATCTACGGGCGGCGCGCATTCAGCATGGTTTACTGATCAACTTTGGCGGACCACGACTTGAAATTCGAAAGTTTATCGTTAATTAAATTTGTGCCTTTTTGTGGCTAAAAATGAATTTCACTGAACTGATCGATTTAGCGTCCGAGCGCGTCGGTGGGGCGGTGCTTGTGGCGAATGATGATTTTTTTGCGCCCAAGGAGAATTTGCTCAGGGCGAGCGCGCCCGTGTTTATCGAGGGGAAGTATACCGATCGTGGGAAATGGATGGATGGGTGGGAGAGTAGAAGGAGACGCACACCCGGGTTTGATTGGTGCATCGTTCGACTCGGTCTGCCAGGCATAGTTCGCGGCGTTGTGGTTGATACGAGTTTCTTTCGTGGCAACTACCCAGAACATTGCTCACTCGAGGGCGCAACTTTTTCGAACCTGCCGACCGAACAAGAGTTAACCAGCGAAGCCGTTACGTGGGTTCCGCTGCTCCCGCAAATGCCACTCAGTGGCGATTCACAAAATCCATTTGAAATCCAGTACGACGAACGCGTCACGCATCTTCGTTTCAAGATCTATCCGGACGGTGGCGTCGCTCGGCTGCGCGTCTACGGCGAGGTCGTGCCCGATTGGGAACAACTCAAGCGTGGTGGCTACATCGATCTCGCGGCAGTAGAAAACGGCGGCCTCGTACTCTCCTGTAGCGACATGTTCTTCGGTCACCGCCACAACTTGATCATGCCCGGCCGCGCGGCAAACATGAGCGACGGATGGGAAACAAAACGGCGTCGTGGTCCAGGTCATGATTGGGCCATCATCAAACTCGGTCGCCCGGGCCAGATCCACCGCATTGAAGTTGACACCTCACACTTCAAAGGCAACTTCCCCGAGAGCTGCTCGCTCGAAGCCTGCAACATACCAAACGCAACGACCGAACAACTAACAGATCTCTCCACACCGTGGTCAAACGTCCTCGCACGCACAAAACTGCAAGCACACACACGCCACTACTTCGATCAGGAGCTGCACAACACAGGCGTCGCTTCGCATCTCCGATTCAGCATCTTTCCTGACGGCGGCGTGAGTCGCCTACGCGTCTACGGCACGCTCGAAGACTAAAACGTGCAAAAAGATCTCGCATGGTTAAACTCTCTCACTGCTGATGAAGCAGCGAAAGAGCTGCTCCAATGTTGCGGCTCGAAACGCTGGGCCGTCGAGATGGCAGCCGCGCGTCCATACGCGACTCTCGAAACACTACTCGCAAGAGCCGACGACGCTTGGTGGTCACTCGATCGCAGCGACTGGCTCGAAGCATTTCGCAGCCACCCAAAGATCGGCGAGAAGAAAGCGCTCAGCAAAGTCTCCGCGCAATCGCAGCAATGGTCCGGCCAGGAACAATCCGGCGTCGCCAACGCATCTCAAAACACAGTCGACTCGCTTGCGGCGCTAAACGAGGATTACGAACAGAAATTCGGCTTCATTTTCATCATTTGCGCCACCGGCAAAACTTCGGACGAGATGCTTTCGGCCCTCCGCGAACGACTCCAGCACGACCATGAGGCCGAACTCCCCATCGCCGCCGCCGAACAGGGCAAAATTACCGAGTTGCGGCTGAAGAAATTACTGACTTCTTCGTAATTCGTCGTCAGTTCTTTGGTAAACTGCATCCCGAGCATGAGCACCATCTCTACGCATGTCCTCGACACGTCCCGGGGAACACCCGCCAGCGGCGTCGCGGTATCGCTCGAAATGCAGGAGACTGACGAGAGCTGGACCGAGTTGAGCCATGCGTGGACCGACACTGACGGGCGCGTGAAGCCATTCTTTCTCGTCGACCGGCCCGTGTCGACTGGCACTTACCGGCTGGTTTTTGATACCGAACCCTACTTCTCGTCGCTCAGCGTCGCCTGTTTCTATCCTCAGGTGACGATCGTTTTTAACGTCGACGAAGGCTCTCAGCACTATCACGTTCCGCTGCTCATTAGTCCGTACGGCTACTCCACCTATCGCGGTAGCTAAGCGCGCGCCCAATATGATCATCCTCGACCCTACGCTAAGTGAATGGCTTAACCTGCTATTTCGCTGGATACACGTGTTTGCCGGCATTATGTGGGTCGGCACGACTTATTACTTCACGTGGCTCGACGCACGATTGACCGAGGAAGAAAAAGCAGCGCTCAACACCGGCAATGCAGCAGAGGTGTGGATGGTCCATAGCGGTGGCTTTTACGTCGTCGGGAGACGGAAGACACCTGATTTGGTTTCACGCACGCTGCACTGGTTTCGCTGGGAAGCAGGCATCACGTGGCTCAGCGGCTTCGCGTTGCTGGTCCTGGTTTACTATCTCGGCGGCGGCGCGCTCGTCGATCCTGACGTGCGCGACATCAGTGTCGGTGCGGCTGTGGCACTCGGCATCGGAATCATTGTCGCGTGTGGGTTTGTTTATGATGTGATGATGGCGTCGCCGTTGGGCCAACATGAGAAAGTTTTCGCTGCGATTGCTTACGTGCTCATCGTTGTCGTGTCTTATGTACTGACGAATTTCTTCAGCGGACGGGCGGCTTACATTCATCTCGGCGCGATCTTTGGCACGATCATGGCCGCTAATGTCTGGATGCACATTCTGCCGTCGCAGAAGAAAATGATTGCTGCGCTGAAAGAAGGTCGTAAGCCGGATGAGCGACTCTCCGCGCGCGCGAAGTTGCGCTCGAAACAGAACACGTTCATGGCGGTGCCGGTCGTGTTCATCATGATCAGCAACCACTTTCCGGGCGTGACTTACGGCGAGCGCTACAACTGGGCCATCTTAGCAGTGCTGGTGCTGGTGGGTTGGATCGCTGCGAAGTTTATTCGACGAGCGTAACGAATCGTGCTGCTGGACCAACTCGACGAGCTGAAAACTGAATTCACTCCAGCGGGCGCGCGTCGCGTTGAACGTTTACTCACACAACTTTCACGCAAAAAATTCACCGACACTGATTCACTCATTCGTTATCACGAGCTTCTTCTATTCGCGCGCGCATATCCTCATAACGCATCGATCGCGCGTGCCGCTGAACGCGAGCTGCGCGGATTTGCGAAAAGAGTTTCCTTCTTAGAACAGCAGGAGATCGACGTCGCGCCTTTAGAGCATCCGGAAGTTTCGGGCATTGCCGGAACTTCTGTTACTGACACGTTCAGCTTCTACATCGTCCGCCGGCTGCTACAGCGACATCCGTCGCAGCTCGAGATCTACTGGGAATGGTTTGAAAGCGAGAACCGGCTTGCGGCGACGTGGCCGCGATTCATGCCGCTGCTCGAAGAGGACGCGTCTGTCGAAGCGAACGTTCCATATCGCGAATGGCTAGCTGCCGCGCGCGGACGTAGTTCAGAGCTAGCGTGGCTGATGGAGCAATTCAACGAATTACCAAAGCCCGAGAATGAACGCGCTGAGCTCTACGATTCACAACAGCTCTACGTGCGCTGGACGCCGAGCTTCAACATGTCGCGCACCGGCATGCGTTTGTCTGGCAGAAAGTGCTTCTATCATCGCGGTCCATTGATTCAACGTCGCGAGATCGATCTGCGTAAAGAGCTCCTACAGCCTTCGCCTGAGTTGCAAAGGCTAACGCCAGAAGAAGGCGAGAAGGTGCTCGACATGGCCCGCGACTCTTCGACGATTCGTTATCGCGAGCTTTACGGTTTCACGCACGGCGATCCGAAACACGTCTATCGAGTGGAGCTCGGTCGCGGCGTCGAGATTTTCATCATGGAGTTGCGACGGGAGAAGCGACTTCCGTTGCGCAGCTATCACTCGGTGATGATCTACAAGAACGGCGTTGCGATCGGCTACTTCGAAGGGCTCTCGCTTTTCGAGCGCATGGAAAGCGGATTCAATTTGTATTACACGTTTCGCGATGGTGAAACGGCGTGGTTGTATTCGCGCGTGCTAAACGTGATGCATCACTTCGCCGGCGTCACCGCCTTCTCGCTCGATCCGTATCAAATCGGTTTTGAAAACGAGGAAGGCATTGAGTCAGGCGCGTTCTGGTTCTATCGCAAGCTCGGCTTTCGACCAACCGATCCAGAGATCTTGAAACTTGCACTGAAGGAAGAAGAGAAGATCCGGAAGCGCAAGGGATATCGTACTTCGGCGGCGACGCTGCGGAAGCTCGCGCGCAGTCCGATGATCTTTGAGCTCGACGAAAAGCGGATCGGTGATTGGGATCGTTTTCAGATCCGCAAGATCGGGTTCAGGGCACAGCGTGGGTTGAGTGCGGAAGAAAAGCAGGCGCTTGAAAGTCGTGATGAGAAGTCGCGGCGCGTGATTATTAAGCTTGGATCTTAGCCACCGATTACACGGATTGGCAGAGCCGGATCTGGTGTTCGAGGATTTTGGATGCAGGGAGAGCAAGGCTGGGGTCTACAGCGTCCTGCGGCACTAAGCCTACGATTTCAGTTCCTTCAACTTCGACACCCAGGCTGGTTGCTTCGCGCCGGATTGCGTCGTAAGCGGCGGTCATTCCCGTTACTTCATAATTAACTAAATTCATCGACACCTGGACCAGGCCGCGCGTGTGCAGTCGAAAGCCGAGGGCTTTCACGAACGGCAAGCCACCATTGCGCGCTCTGATAGTGCGCGCGATCTGGCGCGCGACGGTGATGTCGTCGGTGCGCAGGATCACGTTGAATGCGATCAGGAATGGCCGCGCGCCGACCGCGATCGCGCCCGCCGATTCGTGTACTTGCGTGGAACCGACGTCAGGAGCGCGCTCGGGATTCGTTGTTATTTGTTCACGCAGTAATTCCAGAGCGCCGCGACGCACGTCTTCAAGATTCACTCGCTCTTCGCGCAACGCGGCACGTTCGTAAAAGTAAACTGGGATTGAGAGATCGCGTGCGATGATCGCGCCGGCTTCGTGCGCGATTCGAACGCAGTCGTCCATCGTTACGCCGCGCACGGGAACAAACGGCAACACGTCGGTGGCGCCGAGTCGCGGGTGTTCGCCCTGATGTGTGCGCATGTCGATAAGTTCTGAAGCTCGCCTGACGGCGTTGACGGCGGCCTCGACAACGGTTTCGGGTGGCGCAACGAAAGTGATCACTGAGCGGTTGTGATCGGGATCGACGTGCGTGTCGAGCACGCAGGCTGGCTTGATATCAGTAATGGCAGCGGCGATTTGGCTAACAACCTCAGGTCGCCGGCCTTCGCTAAAATTGGGCACGCATTCTACCAGAGACATATGCTGAAACAGGATAACAGGATAACAGGATTTACAGGATTCATATGATGCTTGTATCTTGTTTGTTGTGCCTCAGGACCGATTCGTCACACAACGCAAAAACGCATGGCAACGGCTCGAAGACCTGCTCAAGCTGCTTGACGCCTCATCGCTGAAGCGCCTGGGACGTGAAGAGGTCCGCGAGTTGAGCCGCATCTATCGCCGCACGGCCTCCGATCTCGCCATCGCACGTGCCGAGTCGCGCGATCCGCGTTTGGTCAATTACCTGAACAGTCTCGTCATTCGCGCGCATGGTCGCATCTATCGTGCTGACGCACAGGGCGGCAAACGCATTCGCCTGTTCTTCACGCGCGAGCTGCCGCAAACGTTCCGTCGCACGTGGCGCTACACGTTCCTGGCGTTTGCTGTGTTTGCGGTCTGTTCGATCGTCGGTTTCGTGGGCACGTATCGCGATCCAGACTTTTCAGAAGTGGCGGGCGTCTCGCCGCAATTTCGCGAGCTGAACATCGAAACTCAGACACGGTGGTGGGAAGAGCTCAACCAGGCGAACCAGGCAGGCGCGAGCATGATCATGACCAATAACATCATGGTCACGATCTACACCTTCGCTTATGGCGCAACCCTTGGCATCGGCACGCTTTTTTATCTCGCCTACAACGGCCTCATGATCGCTTCAGTGGTGGCGCTGGTTTATCGCGCGGGCTACGGGAATGAGCTCGTGACGTTCATGGTGGGCCACGGCGTAGTTGAGTTGTCGTGTATCTTCATCGCTGGCGGCGCGGGGTTGTTGATTGGTAGTGCGATGCTCATGCCGGGTGATTTGACGCGCGCCGATGCGCTGAAGACGCGCGGCATGGAAGCCGTGCGGTTGATGATTGGCGTGGCGCTTTTTCTCGTGGTCGCCGGGACGATCGAGGGTTTCATCTCGCCCGCGCCCATCGATCCGAGGATTAAATATGCGATTGGGGCGATTACGGGCGTGGCGATGTTTTCGTATTTGCTGCTTGTTGGAAGAGACAAGTGAGACAGGATTTACAAGAATTTTTCAGGATTAACATGTAAATGCTGTAAGCATCTTGTTAACCTGTCTACAACAGACCTCGTTCCTTGACCCGCAAATAGGTCTCGAGCAGCGCCGGCGCGAGGGCAGCGGCGGTGACATCGAGCGCCAGTCCGCCGATCGATTCAACCATCCGCAGCGCCGCTTCTCGATGATGAATAATCTCCTCCGAGACAGATTGCGTAAACACATCATTGACCGACGAAGGCATCTGCCGCACGACCGCCTTCAAATCTCGATCGGCGATCGTCACCACAAGCGGCAAATGACGCGGCCGCAAAATGTGCAGCGAATTGAGAAGCTCCTTCGAGCCCTCTTCATCCACCAAATCAGTCAACAAAATAACCAGCGAGCGGCGCTTGCTATTCCCCGCAATAAACTCAAACGCGCGCGGGTAAGAAGGCTCGATCATCTCCGGTTCAACCGCATACAGCGCTTCGAGCGCGGATTCGATGTGATCGCGCCCGCGACCCGGCGGCAGGTAACTCTTGATCCCGCGTCCAAACACGACGAGCCCGGCGTTGTCGCCCGCGCGCGCCGCCGCTGAAAACAACGCGAGCGTTGCGTGCACCGCGGAGTCGAGTTTTGTCTCATGCTCGATACGCGCTGTCATCAATCGACCGGCATCGAGCGCGATCAGAATCGTTTGATCGCGCTCGATTTGATACTGGCGCGTAGTGAGTTTTCCGCGACGTGCCGTCGCGGTCCATGAGATGTGACGCAACTCGTCGCCACGCACGTAATCACGCATCGATTCAAACTCGCGGCCCTCGCCGCGCCACGAAGTCTTGCGATGCGAAGAAACAACGGAGCGCGCGCCGAGCGCTTTCAACTCTGCTTCACGCGCGCGACGCATGTTCGGATAAACCTTCACGGTCACGGGCTCGACGACTTTTGTTTGACACCAGATCAGTTTGGATCTCGATTTGAAGCGCAGCGCAGTTTGTCCAAATTCAAAACGACCGCGCTTCGGTGGTTTGACTGCGTAAACCAACGTCGCCGTGCTCTGCGCATCGACATCAACCTGGCCCTCGCGCAAACCGCTCAAACTCATCTGTGGCGGATATTCGTCTTTCAGCATCAACGATACTGGTTTACTCGACGCGTTTTGGATGTGAATCTGGACTTCGGTTTCCGCGCCCATTGCGAAGCGACTGCCAAATTCGCGCGAGATCATCAGGCCTTTCGGAAGCCGGCAGAACCTCGACTCGATCACCACGCCAAAGACAAGCAGAATGTTGTAGAGGAGTGCGATCCAGCGCAGCCACGGCCGGTCCCACGATAGCAGGAGAGGGATCAGAGCGAGCGCGAGCAGGAAGTAGAAGAGTTTTGTGAATACAAAACGCACGGGCGCCTCAAAAAAATTTAGCCACAAAAAGGCACAAAATAAGATCTATGCCTTTAGCTATCTGGGTACTTCGGTGGACTTCAGGATATCGGTAATCACTGAGTCAGTGGTGACGCCGTCGAGCTCGGCTTCGGCGCGCAATGTTAAGCGATGACGAAGAACTGGAAGCGCAACGTCCCGCACGTCGTCGGGTGTTACAAACTCACGACCACGAATCGCCGCCAGCGCTTTAGAGCAAAGCAACAACGCGACTGACGCGCGCGGGCTGGCGCCGTAATGAATGAACGGGTGCGCGCGCGTGCGCCGCACGAGATCCACTGCGTAACGCTGAACGCCCGGCTCCATTCGCGCGCGCGCCACTTCCGCGCGGCAATGAAGAATCGCGTCAGGATCAGGAAGCGGTCGAATGTCTACCTGATCGAGGCGTCGCGAATTGAACCCGTCGTTCCAACGCGACACTACTTCGAGCTCGTGTTCCTGGCTTGGATAACTCAACAGGATTTTTAATTGGAAACGATCGAGCTGGGCCTCGGGCAATGGATACGTTCCTTCATACTCGATCGGGTTCTCCGTCGCGAGGACAGTAAAGATCGGCGACAACTTGTGCGCCTCGCCGTCAATCGTCACCTGCCGCTCTTCCATCGCTTCCAGCAGCGCGGCCTGAGTTTTTGGCGGCGTGCGATTGATCTCATCGGCCAGCAGGATGTCAGTGAATATTGGTCCAGTCCGCAAGGTGAACGTCGAGTTGGAGATGTTGAAGACGTTCGTGCCCGTGATGTCCGAAGGCATCAAGTCCGGCGTGAACTGAATGCGACCGAAATCAGCGTTGATTATTCGCGACAGAGTTTTGACTGTTAGTGTTTTCGCCGTGCCGGGCACGCCCTCGATGAGCGCGTGTCCCTCGGCCAGCAACGCGACCAGGATCTGTTCGATCGCGTCGTCTTGTCCGACGATTACTTTCTGCAGTTCAGTGCGAATGTGTTCGACAGTGGAGGCGACGGTCTCAGGCATCGGTTGTCAGTTATAGCACAAGATTAAAGGTTTTCTGCTGCTTGTCTTGCTTCTCTTTGACGCATGCCCAAGCCGAGATCTCTTTCGACTTCGCGCAGGCGCCGCACCAGGTCGATCGATTCCCGCCAGGTACACGGACGGCCATTGATGACTTCTTCACACTCGCGCATCAGCGTTTCCAGTCTGTTCGCATCGATCGTCCCTCGCAAAGCGATGCGCGATGCGATTTCAGCTCGCGAGCTGTTGTAATCAACACCTGCATGTCGAGCAAGCACGCGGCGCATGCGCGTGTAGATGTTTTCGATCGCAAGATCGAACGCGCGCGCGCGTTGTTGCAGCTCCGCCATCGACGCAACAAACTCCAGACTCGATCGCCGATCGACTTGCCGCAACGGCAGTGGCCGACCAAAACGTTTGCCTCTCGTCCACAGCACTAACAGCACGATCAGGCCCACTTGACCGGCAATTAAAAGCACTGGCGTGCCTTCGAAGTAACCGGCGAAACTATTTTGAATCGGTCCTTTGCCCTGGTGAAACTCGTCGAAAGCAATCAAGCCCTCACGCGCGGTGAGAATATTGAGTGCGAGCTGAAGGTTGTCGTTTAGCTTGATGCCACTGTTCGAAACAATGTAAGGGTCGCTGAGGAGCACGACGCTACCTGACCCGTAAGCGTAGTCGATCAGCAATGCTCCGTTATCGTCGGCAATGTGTACGACAGGCGCGGGTGACTTCCCTTCTGTTTCTGCGAACGGCGCATCGCCGTCTTGCGGCTCAACTTTCTCGGGAGGCACAACGATCATGCGGGCGGCGAAACGAGAAGGCAATACTGATTGAATGTTGTGTGTGTAAACCGTCGGTTGCACGGGTTGAAGCGCGACTACATCACCCGTCATCTGTTTGATATTGGCCGGGTTGATGTCGAATGCCGGGAATTCAAGCTGTCGCGAGATGATGTCCCAACTCGTCTTGCTCGCCTTCTCTTTGTTTTCATTGAGCGGCTGGCGATCAATGATGACGTAACAACCTCCTGCGGCAATCCATTTCGTAAGCGCCTCGAGCTCCGCATCCGTGAAGTGCACTCGTGTTTGGCCCACGACCACGAAGGTCTTGATTTCCTTGCCCGAGTCAGTCAAGAGTTTTTGCGGCTGGTCTCGCCAGCGAATCACCTTGTAGCCCGACTCGTGGAGGAAGTCGAAAACCGCGCGCGCGCCGGTTGGTCCCGCGTGATAGGTGGAACGATTTGGCGCGAGCTCAGAGTCTTGTTGTTTTTCCTTTTTTACAAACCTGAGGCTGCTAACAAGGGCCAGCAGAGCAATGATGACCGCGAAGGTGAGAGTGATGGTGAGTCGCTGGCGCATTGTCTCTGTGTTTAGTTGCTCGTTTCAGATTGCAGGGCTGCGAGATAACCCGCGCGAAAGTCCTGCCAGTCGTTTGGAGTTGCATTCGCAAAACCGTACCAGTGACGTTCGAAACTATCGGTGAGCCCGCGCATGCGCGAATGAAGTTGAGGAACGCTGCGGAGCGAGTTCAAATAATCGCGATTAGTTTTGTGATGTGCCAGGCTGATCATTTTGCGGTCGCCTAATTCGACCAGCAATGCGATGTAAGCTTTGCGAATGGCTGCGCGCAGGTCGCCTTGTCGAGCAAGCGCTTCGGCTTCGGAAAGCAGATCGGTCGCCGTCGCTTCGGGCTCGAGTCGTTCGCCCAACACGATGCGCGCCTCGCGTTTCCTGCTGGTTTTGGGTTTACGCGAGCGTCCTGAAAACCGCACGTACAGAGTCTTGAGAACGTAAAGCAAAACCGCCACGGCAAGGCCGATGACGAGGATCTGCGCGATCCGCGTAATCCAGTTGATCCCGCTTCCGCTGGCGGCGCGAGGCTTCGGGAAAAACTTCGCCAGCCACTCGATGAAGTCCCGAATCGCTCGGAAGAGTGCGTTTGAGCCTTCTGTATTGGCAGCGTATTCCGGTCGCGCGAGAATACTCTCCATCCGTGTCCTGGCCCATTGCTTGTTCTCCGCTGGATTGCCGCCCGGGTTTGCACGTTCCGCAACTCTGGTTTCGATTGCTTGAAGAGTTCTAATTATGTGCGCCAATCTTTCGCTACGATTATCAGTCTTCTCAAGCTCATCGAGCTCCTTGTGCAGCCAGGAGTTATCGACGTTATAAACCTCTCCTTCAAACTCGATGGTCTGATGTTTGGGTAATCTCGCGCGAACACTCTCTATTGCGGCTGGCAACTCGCTGTCGAAGTCGTGTCCACTCGGTCTCAACTCCCCGAGCGTCGAGATCGCATATTTGAGGTTGGAGTGATAGTCAGTGATCGGAATAGCCGCGGCCGTCGCGGGAAACAGAAAAAGCAACAGCACGCTAAATACAGCAGCGAGACTGTAGCGATGATGTTTTGTTGAAGACTGAGACATTAACCGTTGATTTTCAATATGCTGCTCGACGGTCGCGGCATTGGCGGTGGCTGTTTACGTTCCATCGAGTGGAGCGCCGTTCCTAAAGGTGAGATGACGTTCACATCGGGCAGTTCACCAAGCTGTTGCGACGCCATCAACTCAATGTCGTAACCTTCATGCCTGACGCGCTCGTCAACGTACAGCAGCGACAGGCCCAGCATCCAAACCGGCGTCAGAAGGACCGAGCTCAATGGTCCAAGAGTGCTGTAGAGAACAGCGTACCACACGGGCCAGTCGGCTGAGTCTTGCAGCTTGATGCCGCTCGCCGCGCCGACGAATTGGATGATTGCGAATAGAAGCAACATCGCTGACATGATGCCGAAAGTCGTAAAGAGCGTCATTGCCATCAGGCGGCGAACATTGCCACTCGCGAGCGTGAAACTGCGGCTCACCGCGTCAAATACTCCCTTGCCTTCCACCAGCATTATCTGCGGGACGTAGACGATTCGTCCGACAATAACGAAAAAGAGCCAGAGCGATACCGCGATCATCAACAGCATGCCCACGAAGAACACAATTCCCGAGAGCCAACCAGGCGCGATCAGCGATAAACCACCCGCAATGATGAAGGTGAGGAATGCGATCATTTGACCACCGGAAGAAGAAACAAAGATGGCGGCAGAGATCCAAAACAGCATGATCAGAGAAGCGCCGACGAGTCCCCAGAATCGAGCGCGCACTGCGTTGTAAGTGGCGCGTGCTGTGACCGGATCGTTGCGAAGCAGATGCGCCACCAGAGTGCGCGTGGCGCCACCCATGACGACCAGTATGAAAAGATAACCGATCACCATGATGACGGCGGACACGATCAGGAGAATGACGTTCAGAAGCAGATCGCTGGATTCATAAGTGCGGAAAATCTGCCGAATGCTGATCGAAAAGATCACCCAGCCGGCGGCAACGATTATGACCGGCGGCGCGGCCGTCCTGATCAAAACAAACAGATGGCGGCGATAAAGTCTGACGGCGCGATCGATCAGATCGCCGGCGCCGAGAGGCGCGAGAGGAAGTTGAGTGGTGACTGATGAAGACACCCTCGTAGATTACCACGATGAACATCCACAGATTACACAGATTTTTTACCGCATCTGTGTAATCTGTGGATGAACTACTCACGGCCGAGGGCGCGCTTGCTCTCTTCGATCACTTTTCGGAGATTGTCGGCATCGGGGGCCGTGGGAACAACTTTCAGATACGTTTCCAGCTCTTCAACCACGCGCGCCAGCGCACCGCGGTCGAGGTAGATAGCGGCGAGCACGCGATGCGCTTCCTTGAAATCGTCCGGATTCGTCTTCAGGCACGTCAGAAGAGCAGTCTCAGCCTCTTCATTGCGATTTAGTTTATTAAGCGTGCGGCCGAGAAAGTAATACGCCACGGGAGTATCGGCCTTGACCTTCAACGACGCGCGCAAACTGGCTTCGGCATCTTTGAATTTCCCGAGCCGATACAGTGCAACTCCGCGGTTGAGCAACGGCTCATATGCTTCGGGATCGATTTTGAGCGCGGCTTTAAATGCTGACTCGGCGTTATCAAGCTCATTGAGCCGAAGATAAAGAACGCCGATCTGATTGTGAGCGTTGACGAACTGTGGATACTCGGAGACGGCGAGCTTTAGTTCTTTGATGGCCCCTTTATAGTCTTTCTCCTGCGACAGTTTTGATGCGGCTTCATAGTGGTCCAGTGCGGCCTTTGGGACTCCCGCATTCGCGACGCTGACGACCCCGGGCTTAGGCTTTTTCTCTTCGACGGCCCGCAAACGAATCGACACAAAATGAGTTTCCGGTACGATATTGCGGGCCCTCGTGATGTTGACTTCATATGCAACCGGCTCGTACTCCTTTTCGCGATCGATAACGATCGTGAACAGACCCGCTCCAACCTCGCTAAAAACAAATTTTCCATTTTCGTCGGTCGACGCCAGGATGTCGCCCCACTCCAGCGAAGCCAGCTTGATCCTCATGCGCGTTTTGATGGGCACGCCTTCAGGCGCATAGACCGTGCCGACGATGTAATTGTTTCCACCAAGGCGCGTGTTGGTTGATTCCGTCAGACCGCCGGCGAGCTGGCCCATCGCGAGAGCTGCGGACCAGGCAACGATGGCCCCCACGAAAAATAGACGCCGCGTCAAAGTACATGTTTGCGAGACCATGACACACGCTCCTCCGGGTTTGAATTGTTCGATTTCTCTATCCACAGATTACACAAATATTTTGCTGAATCTGTGTAATCTGTGGATAAAGAATCTTGCAAAAAAGGCGTTGCCAATTTGAGTTGGCAACGCCTTTTGGAAAACTAACCTTGCGGTTAGAAATTGATACGGAGCATGAAGTCCGTGATGCGGCCGCCCGGATCGTTCGATCCGTTCGGATCCTGATACGCCCAGCCATTCTGCATCTGGCCGAAGGTGCCGGTGAAAGCCGTGATGTTATTCACGTTGCCGGTCCAGCCGCCCAAACGCCAATTCGTGTGATTGAGCACATCAAACATCGTCATACGGAATTCAACGTTCGCTCGCTCGTTAATCTTGAAGCGCTTGCTGATGGCCGAGTCGATCTTGAAGAACTTCGGTCCATAGACAACGAGTTTACGGAATCCGCACTCACCTGCTGTTCTCGCCTGACAATTACCGAATCCAGACGGAGCGATGAAACGGCCAGTCGGCGCCTGTCCAGCGTTATAACCGCTGGCAGTGCTGCCGGTGGTCGTGAAGGCCCGGATGGTGTTGTTGATAATGTCTGCCGGGAGATAGGTGACATTGGCAACCGAAGTCGCGCCATTAGGCTGAGTAACGGTAGTGTTGTAGTACACACCAATCGCATCCTGCAGTTCCTTGGCGTCCATGCCAACAAGCTGTACGCCCTCCATCAGGATGGGAGAGCCACTCTGCCAACGAACTGTCGGCGTGAGCGTCCAGCCGCCTAGAACGAAGTCCGCCAGCCAGTGTGACGATGCCAGGTACTTGCGGCCATGGCCGAACGGCAAGTCATAGGTTGCGTCAAACTTGAAGGCATGTCTCAAGTCGATCTGCGAGAACGACTTGTCCAAACCACGATTGCGCAGGGCGTTGTTCGCTGCGTTGCTCTGGTCGCCAGCACCGAGACCGAAGAACGTGGTGTTAGACGAAGCATACGCATTGGTAAACGACTTGCCATACTGATAGCTCGCCTGGAAGCGGAGACCATCTGACATTCTGCGACGAACTTCAATCACGCCTGCGTCAAACCAGCTCTTCTCGGTGTTGTCGAACTGAAAACAGAAACCGAGCGTGGTTGGGCAGTTGTGGAAGAAGTTAACCGGTCGCCCTGCGGCGGCGGCATTTGCACGGAAGCCGGCGTTGTTTGCCAACTGACCAGCAAAACCGGTTACGGTGCCGAAACCAATTACGTTTGGATTCGCCACAGACAGCAGATTGACGAGCGTCGTATTTGCAAAGTTAGCGTTCGCATAGCTAGACGCCTGGTTTGGATTCACATTGCCTGCCAAATACGACACGATGATGGGCAATGGAACTGTTCCGGGAACGGTAGGATCGAAGCGGAAATTAGCGCCTTTGCCCGCAGCAATGTTCGCCAGAAGGTTTTTCTGAGCAAGAGCAAATTCAGCGCCAAATCCGTTCTCAATTGCATTGATTTCATTGATGTTGTACTGAACCTGCAAATCCTTGCCGCGGTTTCCAACATAACGGAACTCGATCACGGTGTCGCGACCAAGCTGACGCTGGTAACCGACGCTCCACGAATCAACATAACCGGAATGGAAATCCGGAGTGAAGCCCAGGGCAGCGTCCGCAGTCGTCACCGTTCGCGGATTGATTGGATCCGCAGCGAATGCCGGAGGAACGATGTTGGGATTACCTGGATTTCTAAAGAACGTGCCAACGGTTAGGTTGCCTAAATTAGTTGAACGTTGCAGCGAAAGCGAACCACCGGGATTTTGTCCAACGCTGTTCTCGACGATCAACGTGCCCTCGCGAACAAATGCACGCGAGAAACCGCCTCGGAACACGCTGGTGCCATCTCCGCCAAAGAGCTTTTTGGCCAAACCGGAGGTGAAATTAGGACTCCAAACAACACCCGCGCTCGGCGCGAAGTTGTTCATGTCGTCCGCAAATGCTTTTTCGCCAATCTCGTTGACGCGGACTTTCGGCACCTGACCCGTGAGCGTTCCCGGACTAAATAGATTACCCGGACCCGACACGTCAAACACCATGTTTGGATCTGTCAGAAGCGCGAAGTTTGCCGAGTTCATCTTCGCACCGGTTTGCGGCTGCCATCGAATGCCATAGGTGAACGTCAGATTCGATTTGGCGCGCCATGAATCCTGCACAAAGAGACCATTGGTGTTTTCTTCAATCTCGAAGTGGCGCGAACCGTTGAAATGGTATTTGCCATCGGCTCCGAGAATCGCGTTTGAATTGAAACCACTTACACGGCCAGTCAGGACGGCATACAGATTCTGCGCGTTAGTGATTTCTGCGGCAGTTGCGCCCGGAACTGTCGTGGGCGTAAAAGCATTGAGCAAGGCGTTATCAGTCGCCACCAACCCAAAATTGAGTGTTGGCGCCACTAAGCCCACTGAATCGGAAATGGTCTCTACCCGCTTAAGCTGTCCACCAAAGCTAAAGGTGTGGGTTCCCTTAACCAACGTTACCGTGTCAGAAAAGTCCCGCGTTGGCGACGAGCGCGCACTGAAGGCATTCCTGATCGCCGGGTTGGTTAGACCCGCCGCTGCCATCGTAATGGAGAAACCCTGCATTAAGTTGGTGAAAAACTCTGGTCCACCAACGAGCTCGAATCTCGAATCACCACCGAGCCAGCCAGCCAATTGTGAGTAGCGAAATTCATTGACGACGCTACTACCAAAGCTGGATCTCACTCCGATGGACAATGAGCGTCGATCTGAATTCTGCGTGCCTGCGTTCGCGAGATTCGGGAATGCCGGATCGACGCTGTTCAGGAAGTCGACGTTCGAGCGGAAAGGCTGATCGTTGTAGATGCCTTCGATCGAGTGGTTCTTCGTGATGTTGCCATCCATGCGAAGCACGAAGAAGCGTCGTCGCTGCTGGCCATCATTCGCGAAGTTGAACGGCTGTCTGAAGAAGAGACCACCGGTGCCAAGAGGATCAAATGAGCCTCTAACAGCCGTGGCAGCGCGAATGGTGTTCAGCATGTTGTTCACCGTTGGATCGATCGTCGTAACACCAAGACCTGCTGCTCCAGCGATGTTGAACAAGTTGACCGTGCTGGTACCATTGGTTCCATAACGGAAGATTCCGTTCTGTGCTTCCTGCGTTATAACTTGCCGTTGGCGGTTAGGCGAAGTTTCGTTGAGATGGAACCGCTCGTAGTTGAAGAAGAAATACGCGCGGCCTTTGCCGGAGCTAACTGATGGACCACCCTCGCCGAAATGCGGCAATGGAATTGGACCACCGAAGCTGCCGCCGAACTGGTTCAAGCGAAGCTTGCTCTTCGGAACCTTCAGGTAGTTGTTTTGGAAGTTAGCTGTGTTCAAGCCTTCATCACGGTGCTGCCAGAAGCCGCTGCCGTGATATTCGTCGGTTCCGCGACGCGTTTGGAATTTGATCGCCACGGCGCCGTCACCCGAACTCTCCGCGCCTGGAGTAGCCGTTGAAACTGTCACCTCGTCAATCGCATCGATGCGAGGACGAATGAAGGTGAAGAATCCGTCGGACGACTTTAGGAAGTTATCCTGCACGTCCACGCCATCGATCTGAATGGTGAGTGCGCTCTTCGGCAGACCATTAATGGATGACGTTCGGACCACGCCCGTGGTCGTTGTGCCAGGCAACGTGGTGACGAGATCGAGAGCATCACGAGACTGAATTGGCGTCTCGAGGATCTGCCGACCATTGATTGTCGTTCCTACTGTTGCCGTTTCTGTCTGCAGCACTTCCGCGCCGGAAGCAACAACAACTGTCTCGTTAATGTTGCCGGGCTCGAGTTGCGCGTTAACGGTGGCCGGGGTAGCGACGTCAACCTTGACGTTCTGAATCACAGCCGTTTTAAAACTGGGCGCCGTGATCGTCACAGTGTATGTCGGGGTACCTGCGGGAACACCGGGGATTGTAAATACGCCGTCACCCTTGGTGACAGCCGTATACTGCTGTCCGGCTTCACCCTTAACGGTGACATTCGCGCCAGGCACAACTGCCCCGGTTTGATCAGTCACAGTACCGGAGATGGAGCCGGTCGTACCCTGGGCTTGAATAACGATCTGGCAAGTCACTAGGACCAGCATCGTCATCAAGAGCGTTGTGAACTTTCTCATTTTCCCTCCTCAGGATGAAATATCGAGTGTGGTTTTACCGCCTGCTAAGAGCCTTTCCCTTGAACACGCCGCACCTGATGCTAAAGGGAAATTCCAGTTTCGCTTCAGGATCGATCGAGGACTTCGATCACAAGTATTGGTTGTCTAAATTTTTCTTAAACCTGCTTAGAGCGAGGAGGCTCTAATATTCCTCCGTACCGGAGGGTGCATGCGAGCAAAGTCAACACGGCAAAAACCATGCCCTTTTCGCCGCATTCAATTTTACGGGTAAATGTACGATTACTCGGCTCCGCGGAAACCAAAATTTCGGAGAATCTTGGAGGTTCTGAATACGATATCTTGAACTCCGGGTCCGGCGGTTCGTCTCTAGACGTGCTTGTTCTGAGGTTTTTCGCCACTTCTGAGGTCTCTCGAAACCGACGGCTTCACGACCTCGAATTCGAAGTGAAGCTCCTTCGCACGAAAAATCGTTGAGAGGTAAAACTCCCAGAACTTCCGAGTGAAGCGCATCGACGGCCAGCGTTGATCGAGATTGACCACAAACTCGAGCCCCAATGCGCGCCAGAGATTCGCTAGACTGACGTGCGTGGCGAGCGGTTTCAACTCTGCTGTCGTGTAAAACGGAAATGGCGTGCGTGATGGAATGAAGCAAGTGAACGAGTAACTATTGAAGTGATTGCGGTGCGTTGGATCTGTTGCCCAGTCGGGATTCGAATAGTGAGGAGTAACGATCTTTAATCTGCCGCCCGGCATGGTGATGCGATGCAACTCATTGACGAAGCCAAGCACGTCAGGAACATGCTCTATCACATGGCGACAAATGATCTCTTCGAATTCATTATCAGCGAACGGGTATGGAAACGTTCCGAGATCGTGAATCACATCAGCGTGACTCAAGCGATTCGCATCGATGCCGATCGCTCCGGGAAATTTGTTTTGACCACAACCAACGTCGAGGATCTTCATGCTGACTGTAGCAGTGCCGGCAAGTCTTGCAGGTTGATCGCGTGAACAGGTTGGCCCAACGCGCGCGCTACTTCGCTAAGCTTCATCCCATCCAACATGATCGCATCGTCACTCTTCAACATCTGCTTCGGTATGCAAACGAACTTGCCTGCAACTCTTTCACGCGCGCGCAAAAGATCCTGACCCGTTAGCAGGCCAGCAACAGAAACATCGCCACCGAAATAACTATTCTCCAGCGACTCGACGATCAGCCTCGTTCCGAAACGCGCATTGAACTTGTCGATCATTTTCTTCAACACGGGCGCGAAGAGCGTGCCGGTGAAGATCGTTCCTGATGCCTGCGTGCTGCTGGTCCAACTCTCGCGTTCGAGTCGGCGCATGAGTTTTGTAAATTCATTCTCGAACGATCGGACCATGCCGACGCCATCTTCGATTTGCGGATAGTCGCCGTAATGCGATCGCGCCGGGATGCGTCTTCCGGCGCGCAAGTAGATCTCATCTCCGAGGAGAGCGAAGTTGGTTCCGAGCTTCGCGTGTAGTTCTTTCTGAATCTCACTCACTTGGTCGATTACTTCGCGACAGAACTCCGGCGTGACTCGCTCGAGACGCGCATCCGTGTTGTAACGAGTGAGACCAAGCGGAACGATCGCCACGCTCGTGATGCGCGGATGCTCAGCAGCGAGATCGAAGATCGTCTTCTTCAATATTTCTTTGTCGTTGATCCCCGGACACAACACCACTTGCGCGTGCACTTCGATTCCTGCATCGAGCAAGCGCGCGAGCTTCGTTGAAATGTCTGCGCGTTGCTTGTCGACGCCGAGCATGTAAGCGCGCACGTCAAGATCCGTTGCGTGCACCGAAACGTATTGAGGCGAGAGTCGCTGCTCCACGATGCGACGCATCTCGTCCTCGGTGATCGAAGTCATCGTGGTGTAGTTGCCGTAGAGGAAAGAGAGACGAACGTCTTCGTCCTTTATAAATAGCGACGGGCGCGCGTCAGCAGGATTGCCGTTACAGAAACAGAAGATGCATTCATTCGCACACTGCCGCGGAACGATCTGTTCGAACGACAATCCGAAGTCTTCACCTTCGGCACGCTCTAGCTCGACTTCCCAATCCTCGCCACTCTTTTTTCGTACTTCAAGGACCAGATCGGTTTCGCCCGCGGTTTGAAAACGAAAGTCGAGGTAATCGCGAACCACGCGACCGTTGACCTTTATTATTCGGTCTCCGCGTTCGAGATCCATCTCCGCGCCGAGGCTGTCAGGCGCGACGTCGCAGATCTCGACGCCGCGGCGGCGGATGTTTGTAACGGCCGGAGTGACTGCAAACTCGTACATGCAAACATACTGTGCCACAGATCTTCGCGGAGGAAAAATCAGGAATCTGACGGCGATTGCGCTTTTCCCGTACCGAGTGTGCGATTTCAAGCATCTGCCCCTGCTTATGAAAAACTTAATTCTTCTCCCGCTTCTGGCTTCGCTCGTCTGCGCGTCCTTTATTTCAGTATCAGCCCAGGAAACGGCCGTCGTGCCGATCAAGGCCTCGGTGAGTTCGGCCGCATCGTCGCCCGAGCCATCGCTAACCGAAATCTATCGTGTTGGCGTTGGCGACGTGCTCGATATTCGCCTGCTCAACTCGGCCAACAGCAAGTCCACGTTATTCACGGTCGTGGCCGGCGGCCTGATTGACCTGCCTATCGCGGGCGGCACGATCTCGGTCGCGGGACTCACGCCCGAGGAGATTCAGAACATCATTTCCGCCGAACTTAAAAGAAGAGCAGTTGATGACAATGCTCAGGTTTCCGTTGGCGTGCGCCAATATCTGAGTCATTCAGTGATGGTGACGGGACTCGTCGTGAATCCCGGCATTCGGTTTTTGAGACGTGAAATCGTGCCGCTTTACGTCGTGCTGGCTGAGTCACAACTGCGAAACGACGGCGGGCGCGTCGTTGTCCTGCGCGGAGGAACGCCCGGTCAACCGCACGATCTAAACGATCCAGCCACTCTTAACTTGACGGTGCAGTCGGGCGATGTGATTACAGTGACGACTCGGCCACAGGAGTTCTATTACATCGGTGGACGAATTAATTATCCGGGTCAGAAAGTGTTTCAACCAGGCATTACACTACTACAGGCAATTCTGGCGGCCGGCGGCACGGGCAAGCAGGACAACAAAGTGGAAATCTCACGCGAAGGCGCGGATGGCCGCCTCGTGACGATTAGCTTCACGATGAAGCAGATCAAATCGGGAGCCGTGCAGGATCCGAAACTGCAACCCGGCGATCGCATCGAAGTCTCTAAGTGAGCCGCAAAAAGGCACAAAAAGCACAAAAAAAACCGGAGAAAGCTTTTGTGCTTTTTGTGCCTTTTTGTGGCTAACTATTCTTCGTCTTTGTGCTTTATCGCGGCTAAATTTATTGACATTCCACGCCCGCTTTGTTAGTTATTCAGGGCGCTTCGTTGCCAATCCAATAATCCAACATAAGTTCAGGCCGTAGATTGCTTTCTGTCTGACGAGTGCAAATTAAATGAACAAACTAAAGCCGGCACTTTTGGGGGGCTTAATCGTCGGAATACTCTCCGCGATTCCTTTCCTTAACTACTGTTGCTGTATCTGGGCTATAGGAGGCGGCGTCCTCGCGGGCTTCTTATACATCAAGTCGTCCCCGATTCCAGTCAAAGTCGGAGAAGGCGCCGTGGTCGGCGTGCTGACAGGAATTGTCGGCGCGGTTCTCTACTTCTTAATAAGCGTCCCAATCGGCTATTTCCTTAGTAGCGCCCAACTCGAAGAGACACTGGTGAGAGCCGGCCTTAAGCTTCCCGTAGGCGTATCAGGACTGCTGCTGTTCGTGCTGGCCGGCCTGATTGGCGGGCTGTGCTTACTCGTCCTCGCGATCATCGGTGGACTCATTTCGGTGCCGATTTTTGAGAAACGAAAAGACGGACCGCCGCCGCCACCGCCATCGCAGAATTACGCCGTCTAATTAGGCTACGACGATCTTCGAAGACTGGATTCAGGAGAAACTAAATGTCTCAAGAGTGGACTCCCCCGCCGAGCTCGGGCGCGCCTGCCAACGTTCCTAATTACCTGGTACTCGCAATCATCACGCTGATTTGCTGCATGCCACTGGGCATTGTCGCGGTGGTGTTTGCGGCCCGGGTGAACAAACAGGTACAGGCTGGCGACACTGCCGGCGCGTTGGCGTCCTCTCGCAAAGCGAAATTGTTCAGCTTCATCGGGCTCGGGATTGGAATAGTTTGGTGGATCATCTGCATCGCGACAGGTGTGTTTGCCGGCGTCATCGGCGCTGTAGCCAATAGTTAACGGCACTTCCTGAAGCGGTGTATTAACGCACCGCATTTTCTCAGAATAATTTTCCTACGGATTTTCTGGACGCTTGAGCCCGCGGGCTCGCGTCCAGTTTTTCGATGCGATTGCGCGCAAGTTGAGCACGTGGCATCTTATTAAGTCGCTTTCAAACTCTTCTTCGAAAAACCGTAAATGAGATATTGCACAAAATGCGGCGCGCCTAACGACGACTACGCACAATTTTGCACAAACTGTCAGGCTGTCATGGCTCCCATCGCCAACTACCAGCCACCCTTGCAGACTGTTAACCCGGGTTCGGTTGTGAATTGGGAATCAATGGGCGCTGACAAAAAGGTCCCTGCCGGCATCTGCGCGATCCTCTTAGGTGGTTTTGGTGTTCACAAGTTCATCATGGGTTACACGACCGAAGGCATAATTCAACTGGTGCTCGGTCTGTGTGGCATTGGCTGGATCCTCGGGTTGATCGAGGGAATCATTTATCTGACCAAATCCGACGAAGACTTTGTGAGGACGTATTTTCAGAACCGGCGTGGATGGTTTTAGGATTACGAGATGTACCGGCGCTCGACCGTTATTGCTATCTGGTCAGTGTTACTCGCAGGAGTTGCGTACCTGTTTGTATTTGAGCCGGGTAAGAATGGTCTCTTTCCCGTTTGCCTGTTTCGATTCCTGACCGGTTACCAGTGTCCTGGTTGTGGTTCAACTCGCGCGATGCACCAGCTACTTCACGGCCACGTCGTCGCAGCATTCGAGCTCAATCCATTTTTCCTCGTCGCAATTCCGTTTCTGTTATATGCGCTGATTCGTTACAGCGCCGTCGTGATGCGCGGTGGCGTGCCAAGTCATAATAGGCTGCCTGCGCCTTACATTTACGCGCTGTTCTTTGTCGTGCTTTCGTTTTGGATCTTCCGTAACACGCCATATTATCCGTTTGTCTCTTGATGAGGTTTCAATGATGCGCGCACTCATTGTCGCTCTGGTACTGATGACGCTCGTTGTTTCAATGCCGAATGTTTTCGGCGTTGCGTCTGACAAGTCGCCTTTACGACCGGTCCATACGTTTTCGATCGTGGCGCGCGATCCGGCGACTGGTGAGCTTGGCGTTGCCGTGCAGTCACACTGGTTCTCGGTTGGCTCGATCGTGGCGTGGGCGGAAGCTGGTGTCGGCGCAGTTGCGACACAGTCGTTTGTCGATCCGAGTTACGGAAAGAACGGTCTCGAGTTGATGCGGGCGGGCAAGAGCGCGCCTGACACGTTAAAGGAACTGCTCGAGAAAGATGAAGGAAGAGAAGTCAGGCAAGTGGCGATGATCGACGCGCAAGGCCGCGTGGATGCGTGGACCGGAAAGAACGACATTCAAGCCGCTGGTCACATCGTCGGCAAGGATTTTTCGGTGCAAGCGAACTTGATGCTCAACGATAAAGTCTGGCCTGCGATGGCGCGCGCGTTTGAAAGCACCAAAGGCGATCTTGCGGATCGCATGCTAGCGGCGCTCGATGCCGCACAGGCTGCAGGCGGCGATATTCGCGGACGCCAGTCAGCCGCGATCGTCGTCGTCACTGGAAAACCGAGCGGACTGGCTTGGAAAGATCGCACATTCGATTTGCGAGTTGACGACAGCCCGGAGCCGTTAGTTGAGCTTCGCCGTCTCGTGAAATTGCAACGTGCTTACAATTACATGAATGCGGGAGACCTTGCAGTCGAGAAGAAAGACAACGAAGGCGCGCTGCGTGAATATGGCGCGGCGGAAAAGCTAGTACCGGATAGTGCGGAAATGATTTACTGGCATGCCGTGGCGCTCGTTAACATGGGGCGCGTTGACGAATCGTTGCCGCTGTTTCGAAAAGTGTTCGCGATGGATCCGAATTGGATCACGTTGACGCCTCGGCTCCCGAAATCCGGTCTGCTGCCCGACGATCCGAAGCTGATCGATAGAATCGTTTCAGTCGGAAAGAAAAAATAGGTAGGCCATATCCGTATTATTACGCTTGACGCTCAACATCCTCTCGCCTTATAAGAACAGGTACGCACTGTATCGCCCCGTTCCTCTCGTCCGGAACTCGAAATCGAAGGATCTAAGCAATGCGCATGCTAACCCCCGGCCAATGGTATCTCCGTTTCACCTGCGAACACTGCCAGCAGAAGGAAATTCTTTTTGCCGATCTCTCTCGCGGCCAGACCAAGCTGAAGGCAACGTACGTTGTCCAGTGTTCAAGCTGTTCTCACACGGGATCGTATGATGGCGACGACATCGAACGATATCAACACCCATTAACGGCGGAGGCTTGACTCCGCAACTTGTTGATTGGTCCTTTCAACTACCAAACACAATCCCATGATGAAATAGAAAATCGTTATCACCTCAGAGTCGCCCCAGTTGTAGTGGACCAGTCCACTCGTAAAGAATCCCACGGCGCCGCCTAACGCGCCGACGGCCAAACCACGCGCGAAATCGTCGATAGTTGTTTGACGAGTGATGCGCCAGAGCATGCGCAGATAAACGCCAATCAAGATCAACCAGACGATCAGCGCCGGCAGACCACGCTCCAACGCGATCTGCAACAGGTTTGAATGCATGTGGCCGATTGGCTGGCGCCCGTTGTCAAACAGTCCCCATTCGCGCCAGTGTCCTTTGATCGAATCGATGCCGACGCCGAAGATCAAATGTCGCGGCTTGCTGACGAGCAGGTGAAATCCATCCTTCCAGGCCATCTCACGCCAGCTCGTCGATTGATCGCTCTTGTCAAAGAAACCGATGCTGCGTCGCTGTTGTAGCAGGACGATGCCGGCCAGTACGAGCGGGATCGCACATGCTCCGACCACGACGATCGTGCGTCGCGATGACGTCAACAACAACATCGCCAGTGCTGAAACTGCAAAGCCGATCCACGACGCGCGCGTGACTGTCATGGCAAGGGCAAACACTAATCCCGCGACCGCAAGGAACAGCAACACTCCGGCTACGCTTCTCTTTTGTCTGAGGGCGAGCAAGATCCCGAGTGCGAGCGATGCGATCAGTTGCAAGACTTCAGCATACGTGACCCAGTGATTGTAAAAACCCGTGGCGCGCCAGTCGCGCCCGCGCGACCAGCTAGTGATGCCGAGTTGGTCCAGTGCATTTGTTCCCTGTAGCAACTGCGCGCGCGGCAGCTCGAGTTCCGGCGTCCATTCGACGCGATAGATCCGCACTGTGGCGATTGCAGGTCCGGAAGCGAGTGCGGCGGCTAACTCTTCCGGAGAGTCAACCGGACTGCCATCGACCTGCCAGATCGTGTCGCCGTTAATGATTGGCGTCGGTTGCGTGACCGATCGCGTCCGAAACACCGCTTTTGCGAGCGGGCTCTCGGGCTTCACGCCCTGCACTTTCACGCCTTTGCCGATCGCGAGCTGCCCGGCAGTGAGAAAGACGTTGATCATGCACGATGCGATCAACGTCAGCGCGAGCAAGCGCGCTAATCTCAGCGAGCGCGTGTTTTGAGAAACGAGGTAAACAATCGTGAACAGGCTTGCCGCACGCATCTTTCCGATCGACATGATCGGGCTGTAAGAAAAGATTCCCGAGACGCCGCTCAGGATGAAGAATGCGAGGAGGGCAAAATCGATCGGTGAACGCTGGAGTTGCGGTCGCGGGTAGACAATCAACCGCACGACCCAGAAAGTCATTCCGAGCAGCCACGCGCCTTGCGTCACTGCGATCGAGTGAGGGGCGAAGGTGGCGATGAGAAACAGGCAGGCAACGATAGCTCGTTCAAGCCAGGTCGAAATCTGCATAGATGGCATATTAGAATGTCGGTGGTCTACTAATCCATCTTAACCGGGAAACTTATGCGCTTCAGCCTGTCAATCCTGTTCTTAATCTTGTTAATCGTGTCTAACGTCTTTGCCCAAACTCCCGCGGACCAAGTGAAATCAGTCCAGGACGACCGCCTGGTCAAAGCCGCCTTCGATCATATCGACAAAGATCGCGATGCGATCCTGCGCGAGTGGATCGCCATCACCGAGATCAATGCGCCTTCAAAACAGGAACAGGAACGCGCCAAATACATCGAAAGCCTGCTTCGTAAATCGAAACTCGACATTCGCTACGACTCCGCCGGCAATCTGATCGCTACGCGCAAAGGAACCGGCGGTGGTCCAGTCACCGTTTTCGACGCGCACATGGACACAGTCTTTCAACCGGGCCTGAAGATCAAAGCTACCGTGCGCGACGGACGCGTCTATGCGCCCGGCATCGGCGATGACACGCGCAACATCGAAGCTCTCCTCGCGACGATTCGCGCCCTCGACGCCGCCAGGATAAAAACCAGGGGCGATCTCGTCTTCCTGTTCACGACCGACGAAGAAGCAGGAATGACGGGCGCGAAGCAGTATACGAAAGATAACAAAGGCAAAGTAGATTACTACATTGCGCTTGACGGCGGTTACGAAGGATTCACGTATGCAGGCATCGGCATCAACTGGTATCGCCATCACTTCATTGGACCAGGCGGCCACACGCGCTCGCGCACGCCGCCTTACTCCGCCACGTTGCCGCTCGCGCGCGCGATCTCGCGCATTTACGAATTGAAGGTGCCGTCGAATCCGTCGTCTAACTTGAACATCGGCATGCTAGGCGGATCTGAAGTGGTCAATGCGAAAGCGTCGGACGCGTGGTTCACGGTTGACTTGCGTTCGACGAATAATGACGTGATCACCGATCTCGAACAGAAGATCGCAGTGATACTCGATGAAGAAGCGACCGTGCAGGAGTGACAGTTAAGACTGACGTGATCTCGGCATCGCCGGCGGCTGTGTTGCCGGGCAATCGCGAATCGAAGCTCGTAAAGATCGCGGAAGCCGTGCATCGCGCGATGGGTTTCGATCCGCCGATTGGAAATGCGGGCTCAAACAATTCGAGCGCCGCGCTGCTGCAGGGAATTACGTCAATCTCGACTGGCGCCGGTCCGTGCAGCGATTCACATGCGCTGACTGAAAACTGCGAAATCGAGCCGCTCTATCGAGGTACCAAAAAGATACTTTTGCTGGCAGTCTCATTGGCAATGCTGGATCAGTGACCCTGGCCGCCAATCATCACAAAGCCTGTCCGCAGGATGATCTTCAAATCGAGGAGCAGCGACCAGTTCTCGATATAGAAAAGATCCAGTCGCACCATCTCTTCAAATGGCAGACGATTTCTTCCTGACACCTGCCACAGTCCTGTCAACCCGGGCTTCATGTCGAGCCGCTTGCGGTGCCACAACTCGTATGCTTCGACTTCGTATGGAATCGGCGGTCGTGGTCCAACGATGCTCATGTCGCCCAGCAGGACGTTCAGAAGCTGCGGCACTTCGTCGAGACTCGATCGTCGCAGTAGTTTTCCGATTTTCGTGATGCGTGGATCGGCGAGCAGTTTGTAAGTGGGTTTACTGTCGTTGCCGACATTTGCTTCCGCGCGACCGGCAATAAATGCTTTCTGATATTCGCGGTGAAGCTCGGGATCAGCCCCGGCTTGCATCGTGCGAAACTTGTAGAGTAGAAACAGCCGGCCATCCATGCCGACACGTTCCTGCGTGTAAAATACAGGTCCTTTGGAAGCTATTTTGATGAGCAGCGCGATCAAGAGCCAAAGAGGAAATAGCAACACGATCGTGAGCGTGGCGACAATCAGATCGAAAGTGCGCTTCAATATCCGCGCGCCACTCGACAGCGGCTCGCGAAACAGACGGATCATCGGCAGTACGCCAATCTGATCGATCTCGGTTTTGCGCGGCAGGCAGTTGAACAAACTGGGCGCGATCCGAAATTCGACACCCCGCCGGCGGCCACAGCGCATCATCACTTCAAACAAAGCGTCGGCATTCACGTCAGCGTCAGCGATGATCACTTCGTTTGCGCCCGAGTCGCGAATCACTTCGGGCAGTGAGTCCAACGTACCGATCACCGGCACGTCTTCGTAAGCCGCCTGCGCGTCGACAGGCGTCGTGTCAACAACACCGATCACGCGATAACCAAGCGCCGGTCGTTCGCGCATCTCTCGTATGAACAACGTCGCTTCGGGGCCGCGTCCGACGACGAGCGTTGGAATCAAGTTGATCTGCCGGCTGCGCACGAACATCTGCCCTGCACGCATGAGGAACCGCAGCGCACCGATGCTGACCAGCACGAAAATAAAATCTGCAACAAAGACGCTGCGCGCGTACGAGAACGCGCGAAACTCGAAACCGCCGCGATACAGGAACGCCGCGGCCACGATCAGCAACGAGCCGATGGCAGTGGCTTTGAAGACGCGAATGCTGTCGTCGACGAATGAAAACTCGCCGCGCACGCGATAGAGGTTGCAGTAACGAAAGCTCAACAAGCGGATGCTGACCACGAACACGAGCAACGCACCGTAAGGCGCGAAACGATCGCTCCACGCAAAACCTTCGCCCGTTGCGAATATCGAGGCGCCTTCGCGCGTGTAGAACGCAAGCATGAACGAGAGTGTGGCAGCGACGGCGTCGATAATGACGAGCGCCGTCTTCACGGCGGGCACAATCCAACGCGGCGCGCGCGCAGGCACGCGTACAATGCTGGCATCGATCGCTGATTGTTTAAGTCGTTCTGCTCTCAAAATATGGTTTCACGCAAGGGCGTCTTTGCGTGAACTATTCATTCAAATATTAACCTCACAACTTCTTCAATCACCTCAACCGATCGGCGCGGTCGGATTGCCTGTTTCTTTTTGACGGGCAGGTTTTGTAGATCGATGATGGTAGAGATGCGCTGCAACCTCCCCTCCTTCACCAGCTCCTCATCCACCGCCGCCCAGCGCCCGGCATAAATACTCGCCGCAGGCACGCCCAACGCCGCAGCTTCGCGATTGATCGTCCCACCCGCACTGATAACCAAGTCACTCGCCGCAATCAGGTTCGCTCCATCCAGCGGCGCCGCCGGTATGATTATTCGCTCTTTCCCCGAATACGCCGCGCGCTGTGCTGCATTTCGCGGCAACAATATCACCTGCACATTCTCGCGGCTTTGCAAGATCGCGACTGCCTCATCAAATAACGTGTTCTGAAATCGGTGATACAAAGCATCATGCGCCGGCGGCCGCGCCAGGACCAGCACATTATCCGCGTTAACTCCGAGCTCGCACAACCGCGTGCCAAACACAGGATCCGGCTGAAAGTCAGCGAGGTAAACATCCTCTTTCGTCCCGTGATAGCGCCGCACTTTCCCCACGTGCGCGCCGTAACGTCGCAAACGCTCAGCCGGAAAACTCGCGGGCACGATGATTCGAGACGCAAAACGGAACGCGAGATGGTTCGCGGGTTGATGCTCGTAATCCATCATCGTGATCGTCTTCAGCCTGAGAGCGCGCGCAGCGAGAATTTGTGAATATGAGTTGTGACTGATGGCGAGATCAAACTTACGCTTGCGCGCCCAGGCGGCGAGCGCCCACGCGCGACTGCCGATGCTGCCTGCTTTCTTCGACACAGCACGACCGCCATGCACGCCAACAACTTCGGGCGAGAAACCCGCAGCCCGCGCGAGCGGAACTGTTTCTGCAAACTCACGGGCCGTGATCTCGATCTCGTGCCCCTGCGAAACGAATCGCTTAGTTAACGCTTTGAAAAACGGAACGTGAGGAGAGTTTGCAAGATCGATCCAAAGGCGCATTTGGCAATCACCACTGGAGCTCGACCAGCCGGCCACGATCGCGCAGCGAGGTTTCGGCCGCTTCGATCATGTTCACCATGCGCAGCCCTGCTGGTCCATCCGTCTCGGGTTGCTTGTTGTGCTCGATGCAGTCGATGAAATGGAGTGCTTCGGTTTGTAGTGCTTCGGTGTTGTCGAGCTGAGGCGCCCACATGTCGCCAAGACGATAGCTCACCAGCATCTTGTAGACGTCTTCTGGTCCAGGCGTAACATTGATCCCTTTGTCGTAGACTTTGAGCTTCTCGCTCGGCTCCAGATCGTCGTAGAGGATCATCTTCTCGCTGCCGCCGATCAGCGTGTGACGCACTTTCACCGGCGTCAGCCAGTTTACGTGCACGTGCGCGATCTGCGCGCTCGCGAAGAAGAGCGTGATGTACGCGACGTTCTCAGGTTGTCCGGGCACGTGACTGATTCCGGTAGCTGACACCGCCACCGGTTTTGATGGAAGCACGTGATCGATAATCGAAAGATCGTGAATTGCGAGATCCCAGATGACGCTCACGTCGTGTTGGAAGAGACCGAGATTGACGCGCACCGCGTCGTAATAATAGATGTCGCCGAGCTGGCCTGACGCGATCAGATCGCGAATCTTTCGCACCGCGTCCGTGTAAACGAACGTGTGGTCCACCAACAGCACGAGGTTTCGCGCCGCAGCTTCGTCCACCAGCTTTCGGGCTTGGTCCGATCTTGCAGCGAGTGGTTTTTCAACGAGCACGTGCTTGCCGGCTTTTAACGCCGACATCGCCAGCTCGAAGTGTGATGAAACGGGCGTGGCGATCACGACAGCATCAACCTGTGGATCGTTGATTAGATCGTTGGAATCGGCGCAGGTCTTCAATCCCGGATAGAATTTGCCCAAAGACGACAGTCGCTCTTTGCGCAGATCGCAAACGCGCGTCACCTCCGAGCCGGGTGCAGCCATGAAGTTTCGCACGAGGTTCGGTCCCCAGTAGCCGTAACCGATTACGCCAATTTTGATCATTTGTCAGCCTGTTTCCTCGAGCAAACGCGACAATGCGTAAAGCATCCAGGCTTGCGTCCACCGCATGTAGGGTTTGCGAACCGTGTAGAAGCGTCGTCGTTGATAATAAAAGAACCCTCGACTATCGCGCAGGTTTTGAATAGTCCAGTTTGCAACTTTCCGGGCCAGGCTCAACGCGTCGTTGTCGAGCTCGCGGCACTCGAGGAAAGTTACGATTGCACTGGCTGCGGCGTGCGCATCCGCCGGATAAAGGTCGTGATCGTAGTATTTCGGCCAACCGTCCGCAAGAAAGAACGTGTTCTTCCAATACTGATACCCGTGCTCGAGTGCTGGTTGAAATTCATTTTTTTGTGTCGCGTCGATTATGCGCTTCAGCGAGAAGAGTACGTAAGCAGTGTGAAAGTTGTCGATCCACGCTTGTTTTGGTTCTGCGCCGTAGAGCCACGAGCCGTCCGGTTGCTGATTGTTGACGACGTAGCGAGCCGCGCGTTCGGCGACATCGATCAATTCTGTCTCGCCGGTGGTTTTGCTAACGCTGGCAAGCACCTCCGCGGCAAGCAGGCTCGCGTTGAAGATGCGCGTGTTTGTGTTGGGCGCGTAGCTGAAACAAACTTCGGTTTCAGTTTCGACCGTCCGCGGCAAGTCGTTCATGATGAAATCACAAACACTACGCGCTTCGTCGCATCCAGCTTCAATCAACGCTCTTGCCGCGAACGCACTTGGAACAATTGTCGGCGTACCACGCGGCGCAAAGAAATTTCGACTCTGCCAGTCGAAGTTATAACCCCAACAGGCGCCGCTGTAGCCATCAGCTTTCATTGCGAGCAGTGCGCTGAGAAAGTTGCTGGCCGCAGTCTCGGACTCTTCGGTCTTGACTCGTCGATGATTCGCAATCTGCGCGAGCGTGAACAACGCGATCCCCTTCGCATTGCGCTCCGCGGGCACGCGAATCACGTTACGAAAGTCAGCAGGAGATCTCTTGACGAGTTGTGTCCAGATGAAGCGAGCGTTGCGTGATTGGGCCAGCGGTGTCGATTGAAAGAGCCGGCTGTTCAGCGCGTCGAAGGGATCGTGTCCGGCGAAGTCATGTTCCTGGCACCACGAGAAGAGCTGATCGTACGCCGCCTGAATCATGTAATCCTGTCGCCAACAGAAGTCTCGATGCGCCGCGGCGTTTCGACAAAGCTCTCGTGCCACAACTCAAACATCAACAGCGTCCAGAGTAGCTTGCGATGATTCGCGATGCCACGTTCGTGTTCGTCCTGCAAACGCGCGACGTAGTTTGCGTTGAAAACTCCGGCGCGACGAACGCGCTCAGGCGACAGCAAATCGCGCGCGAGTGGCCGCAACTTCTCTTTCAACCATTCCGCGACCGGCACGCCAAAACCCTTCTTGCCGCGACGCGTCACGAATGGCGGCAGCATTTCTTTTACGGCCTTCTTCAAAATGTACTTCGTCTTTTGACCACGCAACTTGTAATTACAAGGCAGCGACGCTGCGAATTCAGCCACGCGCGGATCGAGGAACGGCGCCCGCACCTCGAGCGACACGGCCATGCTCGCGCGATCGACTTTTGTCAGAATGTCTTCGGCGAGATAGAGACGCGTGTCAACGCTTTGCATGCGGGTAACGAGATCTTCGTTGTCACACTCGTCTGCGATCTGTCGAGCGTGCGCATAGATCTCGCCGTCGCTCGCTGCAAGAGCTTCGGGTGTAAGTAACTCTGTTTGCTCTTCCGGCGTGAACGAGCCGAACCAAACGTGATGGCGCGCGACCGTGTCGTACTTTGCGCCAGTCACGAATCGCAACGCCTTGTAATCGAGTGAAAGGTTCTTCGTCTTTACCGGCATCAGTCGAACAAGCGGCTCGATGATCCTTGCGCGAATCTCCTCTGGAACACGTTTATAAAACTCGGCCCAGCGCAGTCCGGCATACATCGGATAGCCGGCAAACAGCTCGTCACCGCCGTCGCCGCCAAGCGCAACCGTCACGTGCTTTCGCGTGAAGCGCGACAGGAGATACGTGGGCACGAGCGATGGATCGCTGAACGGTTCATCCATCCATGCGCCGATCTCGCTGACGAGATTTGCTGCGAGGTTAGCGCTCAAACGTTCTTCGTGATGATCTGTGCCGAGAAACTTTGCGACGCTGCGCGCGTATGCGGATTCATCAAACGAAGCTTCAGCAAATGAGATTGAAAATGTCTTTACTGCTTCGTGCGAAGCTGCGACCGCGAGTGCCGCAATGCTCGATGAGTCAACGCCGCCCGAGAGAAGCACGCCGAGTGGAACGTCAGACACGAGACGCATGCGAACCGCGTCTGCCAGCAGCTTGCGCAGGTGTTCCGCGGCCTCTTCTTCCGACGGCGCTGGCTCGGCAGTTTTGTAACTGAGTTGCCAGTAACGTTCGACTTCCAGTCGACCGTCTTCGAGCGTGAGCTTGTGGGCGGCCGGAAGTTTGTTGATTCCCTCGTAGATCGAGTGCGGCGCAGGCACGTAATCAAACGACAAGTATTGTCTCAACGCCTGGAGATTGAGCGCCGGCTTAACTGACGGATGGGCCAACAGAACTTTCGGCTCAGAAGCGAAGAGCAGCGTGTTGTCGAAGACGCCCCAGTAAAGCGGCTTCTCTCCGAAGCGATCGCGCGCGATCAGCAAACGGCGCCTGCGGCTGTCCCACAAAGCGAAGGCAAACATGCCATTGAGCTCGCGAATCAGTTCGTCACCGTACTCTTCGTACAAGTGCGGCAACACTTCTGTGTCGGAAGCACTGCGAAATGCATGTCCACGTTTTTCGAGTTTCTCGCGTAGCTCGCGGTAGTTGTAGATCTCGCCGTTTAGGACTACAGCAACGCTCCTGTCTTCGTTGAAGACCGGCTGTTCACCCGTGACGAGATCTATGATCGCGAGTCGTCGCATGCCGAGTGCTACGCCGCTAGTTACATATAAGCCTTCGGAATCAGGACCACGATGGACCATCCGCTCACACATCGCATGGAGCAATTCCCGCGCGCCGTCGGGTGGCGGCGCGTGAGAATCAATGTTGGCCCAACCGGTAATACCGCACATGTTGTTTATTTGTGAGTCTTTTGGTTGTTGAAGCCGAGGCGTTCGCGCACGGCGTAGATGGCTTTCGCTTGTGATTCGTGATAGGTGCGTACGAGCATTTCGGCTAGCAGGCCCATCAACAGAAACTGCACTCCCACCGCAAACATTACGACGCTCAGAACCGGCAGAGGCGTTTGCACGAAGTCAGCTTTGTGAATGATCTTGAGAAAAAGGGCATATAGACCACTCAAAAAAGAGACGGCAAACGCGAGCAGGCCAAACGAGCCGAAGACGTAGATCGGTTTTGTTTGATACGACGCCATAAACTTGATCGTCATCAGATCGAAGACGACTTTGAGCGTGCGTGACAGTCCGTATTTCGATTTGCCCATCGTGCGCGCGTGATGTTCGACGGGGATTTCCGTGACGCGCGCGCCCGCCCATGCAGCGTAAATCGGAATGAAGCGATGCATCTCGCCGTATAAACGAACGTCTTCGAGCGACTCGCGCCGGTAAGCCTTCAGCGAACAACCGTAATCGTGAAGCGGAACGCCGCCGATCCACGAGATCAAACGATTCGCGAGCATCGAAGGTATCTTGCGCGTGACCATTTTGTCTTTCCGATTTTTGCGCCAACCAGATACCACGTCGTAGCCCTCGTCGAGTTTATCGAGCAGACGAGCGATGTCAGCCGGATCGTTCTGTAGATCGGCGTCCATCGGAATCAGGACTTTTCCTCTTGCGGCGTCGATGCCGGCGGCCATCGCTGCTGTCTGGCCGTAGTTCCGGCGCAGCGCGACGACGCGCACTCGCGGGTCGAGATAAGCGATTTCGCGCAGAATTTTCAGACTGCCGTCGCTGGAGCCGTCGTCGACGTAAACGATTTCCGCCGAGCGGTCCAGGGTTTTAAGCGCTTCTGAAAGTTTCGTGTGCAGCGGCCGGAGGTTGGGTTCTTCGTTAAAAACCGGAAGAAAAACCGAAATGTCAGGGGAATCGGTAGACAGACTGGCCCGGTCTTCTGCTAGTTGTTCCTGTTCGTCGAGAATCTTCATGAGTGGCTGTGTGGACGGTTCCTGGCGTCCGCGGGGCGCATGCACCGGACGACATTGTAGAACAGATTCACAAACCTCTCATCCTAAACCATTCGACAAAGCGGCGCAGGCCTTCTTCGATCTGTGTTTTGGGGTCGTAGTTTAGCAACGCTCGCGCATGAGAAATATCGGCGTAGGTTTGCGGGACGTCGCCTGGCTGCGGCGGTTGGCGCTCGATAATCGCGTGGGTGTCGAGTTCTTTTTCGAGGAGTGAAATCAACTCGTTGAGCTCGACTGTGCGCGATTCGCCGAGGTTGAAGATGTCGTAGTTGCTGTGGTTGTAGTGGATGGCGGCAATGACGCCGTCGATGATGTCGTCAATGTAGGTGTAATCGCGACGAGTGGTGCCGTCGCCGAAGACGGGAATTGGTTTGCGCTGGGTTATTAGTTTGGCGAATTTATGAATCGCGAGATCAGGGCGTTGTCGTGGGCCATAGACCGTGAAAAATCGCAGGCAGACGCAGCGCAGTCCGTAGAGATGCGAGTAAGTGTGACAGAGAAGCTCGCCGGCGGCTTTAGTCGCGGCGTATGGAGAAATCGGTTGTCGAATCGGATCGTCTTCGCTGAAAGGCACGTGAGCGTTGATGCCGTAAACAGATGATGATGAGCCGAAGACAAACTGTTTGATGTTGTGATGTCGCGCGAGCTCGAGCAGATTGAGCGTGCCGTTGATGTTTGTTTCGGTATAGAGCTGAGGTTCGGAAAGCGATGGTCGAACGCCTGCTCGCGCGGCGAGGTGAACTATGCAATCGAAGCTCGTTTGTTTGAAGATTTGTTCGAGAGCGGCGCGATCGCGTATGTCGAGTTCATGCAGGCTGTAGCGCGGATCTTTTAAGTGCTCGCGGATGTTTTCACGCTTGATCCCGGGTTCGTAAAAATCGTTGAAATCATCGACGACTGTGATGTGCGTGACGTCAGTTGATAACAGCCGATCAACAAGATGAGACCCTATAAAGCCTGCGCCACCAGTTACGAGAAAGTTTTTCATCACTTCTTTGTAGCATAAATCCACAGATGCCAGCCCCATCTTGACGCGAGTCTCGATTCGATAGCGCGTGGCAGGATTGGGCCAAGCAACGGCAGCCAGCGTTTGTTGAGAAAGTAGGTACGCAGCTCAACATGTGCGAAGTCCTTAAATAGCTCGCGTGCTTCGGCGCGGGAATAGACGCGCGCGAGCGGGTTGCCGGCGCCGTCAGTGTTCCTGCTCAGGAATTCTTCTGAGTTTGAATAGCCCGACTGAACTTTTAATCGTTGCGCGTGTTCGCGCAGGCTCTCTTCCGCTTCGCCCGTCAAGAGGTGAACCAGCTTGACGCCGGCGTTCCATTTCAACAGATTTACGCCTGCGCGACGCAGCATCGAGATGTTGACGCGATAGTTGTAGGAGTCGCGATGGTAGAGCATGACGACCGCCTTGCCGCCGGGACGCAGCACGCGATGGATCTCGCGCACGGCTGCGGCGGTGTCCGGCGTGTGATGAAGCACGCCGTGCGAGTAGACGATATCGAACGAGCTGTTTGGAAAATTCAGCCGTTCTGCATCGGCAACTCGGAAAGTGCCGGATAGGTCGAATAATTCAAAGCGCAGTTTTGATAACTCAACCGCGGCGTGGGTGAGGTCGATACCCGTGTATTTCGCCCCCGCTTTGGCAAACTGAGCGCCGTCAGTCCCGAGCCCACAACCCACTTCCAGCACATTAAGATCTTTTGAGCTGGCAAATCCCGCGGCCGCCGGAATGTGCCACTCCTTTTTATAGCGATGCTCTTCTACGAGCTCATAAAATCGGCGTGAGCCAGGAGGCGCCTCGGCAAACTTGGTCCCACAGGGATTCTGCTGCCAAAACGCGCGCACGCGATCTTTGAGTACGGTGTTACTCTGCGACATCTTGAACCTGGAAGGATACCAGTCGCGGAAGGTGCTCGACAAAGATTGATCTCGATCCATGATTTTTGAGCGGCGGCGTCTTTCATGTCTCGCTGCCTTGTGCCTCAAGGCCTGCCTTGCTGGGCGAAGCTGCATTGAGGCACAAGGATCAGCTGCGTCGTTGGGGTGAGGTACCCAGATTCGGTGAAGGACCCCACCTGTCCTACCAGTTGATTTTGCCCCCTCTACCAACTGGCCCGAATCAAACGCTCACTCGAGAACCTCTCGAAATCTTGCCATTCGTCAGACTTGCTCTTAAAATTTGCGAGCCCGTTGAAAAGCAATTGCGCTTAACGACGGGCGAACTATCTCATTCTCTGAAGCAGAAATCCTTAGAACAATCTAAAAAAGTTCTTAGTAATTTCTAAGGACTTCTGCCTCATAAGTCTCTATTATTCGACAATCGTAATTGGACCAGACTAAGTGGGAGTAGTCTATGCCTCATAACAACGTCTACTACGAATTTGGACCGTATCAACTAAATGTAAATACACGCCTGCTCAAACGTTCGGGTGAAAAGATCTCACTCACGCCTAAGGCAGCTGACATCCTGGTCCTGCTTGTCACGAGGGCTGGACAGTTAGTGGAGAAGGATGAGTTGTTAAAAGAGATCTGGCCCAACACTTTCGTTGAGGAAGCTAATCTCAGTCAGAATATTTTCTATTTGCGAAAGGCTTTAGGTGATGATCGGGTTGGTCCGACGTATATCGAAACTGTTACGCGGCGGGGCTATCGTTTCATCGCGAACGTGAGGGTTTTTGAAGCTGAAGAGAATCACCTGTCAAACGGTGTTCACGATAACAACCGGCAAATTGTTGCAGTTCTTCCCTTTTTGAACAGTACCGGCCATCTGGATTGGGAATATCTTGCCGATGGTCTGACGGACAACCTGATAAATAATCTCTCGCGTGTGTCGAAATTGCGCGTGATGTCGCACAGGGCGGTCGTTCGGTTCAAAGCGAGAGAGGTCGAACCGCAACAGGTCGGTAGTGAGCTTGGTAGCACTGTTGTGCTGATGGGAAAACTCAGCCTGCGGAATTCGCGCATCGCAATCGGCGTGGAGCTGGTAGATGCGTCGACGGGCTGGCAGTTGTGGGGCGAAAGCTTCGATTCCGAAAGTCAGGACATTCTAGAAATTCAGGACGCCATCACACGCCAGGTGTTGGCGGCTCTGAAGCTTCAGTTAACAGGCGAGGAAGAAAAGCGAGTTACGGCGCGGTATACAGAAAATGCCGAAGCTTATCAGTCGTATCTTGAAGGTCGATATCACTGGAGCAAGTACACGCGAACGGGTATCGATAAAGCCATCGGGCATTTTCGACACGCCATCGGCCTGGATCCGAACTACGCCCTCGCCTACTCTGCAATCGTCGATTGTTACCTCCGCCTCGCGACAAACTACCTGCCACCGGAAGACGATCTGCCCCAGCCCCTCCCTCCTCAATCCGACCCCGACGCCCGCATCAAACTGCGTTTCGAGTGGGACTGGAAAACTGTCGAACTCGAACTTCGTCGCGCAAATGAATTGAAGGCCAGTTACCCCTCAGCGCACCAATGGTACGTCGCATATCAAAACAGCAAGCAGATCTACAAGGATTCTACTTCGACAGGAAAGAAAAATTTTGCCAGTAAGGACGGGAACCCACAAATTACGGTGCAAATACCTTCCACTCGGCTTCCAGCGATAGAAGAGGTACAAATTCTATGCGCTGTGGCTCGCGACCAAATTGCCATCGGCAATTATGAAGCTGCAAATCTCATATTGCGACGCTGGTCCATGGAGAACGCTTGGCCCAAGCTGGACCGGTTAAATCCTTACACGGCGGCCGACCTGCTGCTTACTCTCGGGACTCTTCTCGCGTGCATCGCAGGCACGAAGCGAGTGGTTCACGGCCATAAGCACGCGGAAATCTTTCTTAGTGGTTCGATAGCGCTTTTTGAACAGCTTGGAATTAAGACGCGTTCGGCTGAGGCACGAATTGAATTGGCACGTTGTTTTTACCGGCAAGGGTCGTTTGATATTGCGCGATCAATGCTCTCGGATGCGTTGTCGGATCTGCCAGAAGATGAACCCGAACTTAGAACTTCGGGTCTTGCGTTGTGGGGAGCAGTTGAAAGGGATTCTGGGCGTTTCGTTGACGCTCTCACCAAACTTCGCGAGGCATTGACAGTCGGAGCTATCGGCGACTCATTTACAGCACGTTCTTATCACGAATTGGCTATTACGCTTAAGGATCTCGAGGTGTCTGAAGGTCTCGGAGACTGTACTGACGAAGCAGAACTCTATTTCGAAAAAACCCTCTATGTGTGCGAAGCGATAGGTAATCATCGTTGCAGCGCAGCAGCAGAAAACAACTTCGGCTTTCTGCTATTAAGCCTTGGATCTTTCGAACGGGCGGAACAGCACCTTTTGCGGTCCAGACGATTTTTCGCGTGTTTGTTGGATCATACTCGAGAAGCACAAGTCAACGAGACACTTGCTCGACTTTATCTTGAAACAAAACAGTACGTCGTTGCCCAAAAAGTAATCCAGAAAGCTGTGGATACACTCGAGCGCACGGATGGTGAAGCTCTAGTTGCCGAAGCACTAACAACTCACGGCCTCGTGGCTGCTAGGCAAGGCCGACAAAGTGAAGCAAGGAAGAGCTGGGAAGCGGCCTATAAAGTGGCAGAGAGATGCGGTGACGACGACAGAGCGGGACGGGCTCTATTGGTCATGTTAGAGGAACTCGATGACTGCCTGGATTTGACAGAAAAAAGTCAGGCGGCAGAGAAATTGAAAAGGCTGTTGGAAAACACTCAGCAGAAGGGACTGCAAGTCCGCGTACGAAGGTGCATTGATCAGCTGAACAATCAAACAAGGATTTCGGGTGATTAAGGGAGGGCCACCTTAACGAATTCTAAGCCCAATGGCTCACAATAACCTCTTTATAGAGTTGAACCACACCAATTCGATTTGAATAACCACTTTCTAAAGCATGGAATGAAAACTGTCGCAAGGGTTTCAGAGCGTCGGCGCTACTCATTCTTTTTCGGGCTGAAGAATTAGCCTCCGCAGAGCAAAGTCTTGAACGATGTAGAAGTAAACTACGAACTTCTAATCAACCGGGAAAATAAATCCGTCCAATTTATTTAGCGCGTAGAGACGTCGGCACTGTAAACTCATAACCAAGTCCTTTCTGTGGTATGTTAATTGCCCAAGTTGCGCGTAGAAGTGGTTTAGTAGTCCAAACACTTCAATTTGATAGATTTTGACTCAGCGAATCGATGGTTTTGACCGAAGCTAGCACTTTGACACTGTTACCAAACAGTAATAACGGTAATCAGGAGGTCTAGAAGCTGAAATCCGTTCATTCCAGTGGACAAGTCGACTCGAGTCGTGGAGATGATTCCGGCGCGAGTCGTAGAGATTGTACCTGTTGTCGAGATGGTTCCGGTTCTCGTTGTCGAGATGGTTCCGGTTCTCGTTGTCGAGATGGTTCCGGTTCTCGTTGTCGAGATGGTTCCAGCTTTTGCAAACGTGGTCGCGGATAGCGCCATCACCAATAATGTTACGTAGACAACTGATTTAAGGTTCTTCATACTTTGCTCCTGGTAATCTGAAAGTCAGGGGTATTGGTTCGGCTTCGAGGTTTTCGCGGCTAAGCCTCTCTTCTGGCCGACTCGTAACAAATAACTGATTCGCCTTGGTCACTACAAACAATGTGCCAACAACAACGGACGTTCAAGTGTTCCTGCTAAGTTATAGTGAATATAGATTTTAAAGCTAAAGCCGGTCATAATCTCTTTCAGTATCAGCTTTGCTCTTTCATGGTTAGCCGGTACACAACTTAGAAAAACTTTAGGATTATGGCAATTTCTAAGAGAAACGGTTGGTTCTTCGTACCAGCTAGCAACATTGAACCCTGTATAGCTAGTAGCAATGGATATCTAGTATGCAGCCGCCAGCCGCCGGTTTGGATCGACGCCACGCGGTAGCTGAATTGAAATGGCAAATGTGACTTCATTGAAGACCAAGATCAGAGAGAATCCGATTCAATTAACTCTGCTTCGTGAGAGCGAGCGAGTTTTGACCTGCTGCTCCCTAGCGCGAAAAAAGATTGAAGTCGGCGACTATGATGGTGGCTGCGCGATACTCGCCCCATGGTGGAAACTTGGAGAATGGCCGACTCAGCACGGTCTTGAACTCGTCGCTGCAGGAGAACTTCTCTTAACTGCGGGATCACTTACCGATGCAGTGGTGAGAGTCAGGCGGATGCTAGGAGGGCAACGTCTAGCGGAAGCACTTTTAAGCGGTGCAATTGCCCTTTTTGACCATATAGGTGAGAGTACTAGAGCCATTGAGGCACGCATCGAACTGGGTTGTTGCTACTACCACCAAGGGCTTTTTGATATCGCTCATTCCACCCTGAATTCATGTATCGAGGAGCTTGCAATTGAAGATTTCGAATTGAAAGCCGTTGCCCTAATAAGATTAGCTATCGTGGAGCGCCATTCCGGCAGATTGCAAGAAGCCTTGAGCCTTCTTGAACAAGTTTCGTCATTTGAAAAGAGTAGCAGTACATGGACCAAAGGTCGGTTTCGAACGGAAATGGCCAATACGCTGAAAGCCTTGGGCGTTGCCGAGGGCAAAATCCACTATTTCGACTATGCCCTGAGCCACTACAAAGAGGCCGCATTACAGTTTGAGCAGGTTGGAAATTTACGATACGTCGCCGCAGTTGAAAACAACCGGGGGTATCTTCTGCTCAGCTTAAAACGATTTAAGGAATCTGAAATCCATCTTGAACGGGCGCGAGCTTTATTCAAAAAATTAGGCGATGCCATTGGTTGCGCTCAAGTGGACGAGACTTTGGCACAGCTCTGCCTTGCTTCAGATAGACATGATTCTGCGGAATGCGCCATTAAGAGAGCCGTCGACACACTAGAAGGGAGCGGTGAAGATGCTCTACTGGCGGAAGCACTTACTACCCAAGGGCTAATTCTTTGCCGTCTCGGGCATAAGCAGGAGGCAAAACCGATCATCGAGCGGGCCCGTCGGGTCGCCGAAAGATGTGGCGACCGAGAGGGAGCAGGGCGGGCGTTGCTGATCCTGATTGAGGAGATGTGTGAGCAGTTGGCCGATGATGAGCGCCGGGAGATTGGAGCGCAGGCCAATCAACTCCTCGCTAACTCCCAGCAACATGCCACCCGCGAAAGGCTTCGGAAGTGCCTTGAAACCATCGCCGAGGCCCACACGCGCTATGAAGCTCAGCGGGAACAGGAAATCCACGCCCAGAAGATGGCGGCGTTGGGTGAACTGTCATTCGGCGTCGCCCACAACGTCAACAACACCCTAACCGGCATTCTCGGCCGCGCCCAACTAATCCTTCGCAACAGCAACGACCCGGGTAAAGTCGAAGCGGGCCTGGAGTTGATCATAAAAAGCGCCGAGGATGGCGCGCACATAATCCGCCGCATCCAGGATTTCGCCCGCCAGCGCCCGAGCCGCGAGTTTGAAACCATCGCTGTCGCCGAGTTGCTCAGGGACGCCTGCGAAATGACGCGACCGCGCTGGGAAACACGCTCGGAATTCGCTCCGATACGCTTTGCCCTGCACACTGACTGCACAGCCCACATCCAAGGCGACCCCGTCGAGCTGCGCGAAGTACTGGTAAACATGATCTACAACGCAGTCGACGCCATGCCATCCGGCGGCGAAGTTCGCGTTTCCACACAGGAAAATCGTGACCGCATAGTCATTCTTATTACCGACACCGGCACAGGAATGGGACCCGACGTCAAGCAGCGCCTCTTCGATCCGTTCTTCTCAACCAAAGGCAAAGCTGGCACCGGCATGGGACTGGCCGTCAGTTTCGGTATCATCCGCAGGCACGAGGGCTCGATTGAAGTCGATAGCGAGCCGGGTCGGGGCACCACCTTCAAGATCTCATTGCCTAAAGTGACCCAAGACACGACGGAAACTAAAACCGCCACTCCTTCGGAAGTGACTGTTTCAACTTCGGAAGACAAAGTTCGCGTACTCGTCGTTGACGACGAAACACACGTCCGCGAAGTATTGATCGAAGCCCTGGAAGCCGAAGGTTGCGAGGTCGTTTCAGCCCAGAGCGGTGAGATCGCGCTGGCGCTCTTCGATCAAAATAACGGGAAATTTGATGGAATATTCACTGACATCGGCATGCCCGAGATGACCGGATGGGAACTGGTCAGCGAAATCCGGCAACGGTCGAAAACCATGCCAATCGCCATCATCAGCGGCTGGGCCGACGCGATCAGCCTCGAAACGAAGAACGCCGTAAAAGCCGACTGGGTCGTAGCCAAACCCTTTGATATCGATAGGATTTCCAAAATCGCGCAGGAAATTGCGCAACGCAGGACAGTCAACGTGACTTAGGCACTGACGCTGAGTTCGTGGCGCTCGAGCTTGAGATAGAGACCGCGACGCGTCAAACCAAGTTCACGAGCCGCGCGTGAGATATTGCCACCGTGCCGGCGCAAAGCATCAGAAATCATTCGTCGCTCAACTTCCGCGAGGGCCTCGGCCAGCGTACCGGTTCCGGTGGTTTGAATATTTGAAGGCGGCAGAGAAGTTATTGACGCCGCTCCCGAAGGCGTGGTCGGAGAGGAGGTCCGCTTGAGCTCCGGGGAAAGATGCTCAGGTCTAATAATGGCCCCATCCTCCGCACGGGCCACGGTCCGCTGAATCTCATTGCAAAGCTGGCGCACGTTCCCGGGCCAATCGCTCACCATCAACAGATCGACCGCCTGGGGCGTGATCTGAATGTCCTTTCGACCAAACTTCGCTGAATAGTGATTTACGTAATAATTGACGATGGTCGGAATCTCCGATCGCCGTTCACGCAAAGGCGGCACGCGCAGTCGAATCACGTTCAGGCGATAATACAGGTCCTCGCGAAAACGGCCCTGGGCCACCATTTCTTCGAGATCCGTATTGGTTGCCGCGATGATGCGCACATCAACCTTGGCCGGTCGTTGCTCCCCGAGCGGTTGAATCTCACCTTCCTGCAGGAAACGCAACAGCTTTGGCTGAACGTCGAGCGGCAAATCGCCTATCTCGTCGAGGAAAAGCGTCCCACCGGCGGCCGTTCGAATCACGCCGTGCGAGTCGTTCACAGCACCCGTAAACGCGCCTCGCCGGTAACCAAATAGATACCCTTCCGACAATTCCTTCGGCACAGCCGTACAGTTGAACGGCACGAAAACCTTCACGCGGCGCGACGAAATGGCATGGATCGCGCGAGCCACCAGTTCTTTGCCAGTGCCAGATTCACCCGTGACCAACACAGTCACGTCAGAAGATCGAATCTTGTGAACTTCTTCGACTAGCTGCGTCATTGCCGGACTCGAGTGAATAAAGCCCGGCATCAGGCTCGTGCCGGTTAACTCGTCGGAATGTTCGCTGGTGCCACTCTTCTGCGCTCCCGCACGTAGCGCGCAAACATCCATTCCCAACCCAACCACCCGCAATAACGGCTCAAGCGAAACTCCATTCGGCAACTTCGAGCGATTCCGCGGCGAAAGGTACATCTTCGCTTCCGGAGCATTTGACGACTTCAGGAGGATCACCTCTGCGTCGTGCTTTTTACAATAACGATCACGCGCCGAGTCGTCTTCAATTGAATCCAGCTCGACGGCAATCTTTTCACTCTCAGCAGTAGCACAGCCCATCGCAACGACCACTTTCGGCTCGTTACGTTCACCACGCTCAGTAATAATCACATGTTGCGCACCGGTTTCCTGACGCATCACCGCTGCCAGCTCGCGTAACAACAATTCGCGCGACGCAACTGCCTCCGCAAGTCGCAGCGTCAAGAGTTGCGTCAACGCCGACTGCTCCTGAATCCGCTCAGGCGTCGCCCGCGCAAGCTCTCTCAACTCTTCCTCTGCGCGTGTTAAATCTATACGCGCGCCTAATTCACGAAAAGTATTAAGTGCTCGGCTGAGATGTTCCCCGGCGCGCTCGGGCCTGATGATCGCGTATGCACGTCCTAACTCAAGATGTGCTCGTGCCGCTCGATACCGATCGCCGAGCATATCGAATATCGAAACACTGCTGCCGAAATGCTGTGCGGCTGACTCAGCATCTCCCCGCGCCATGTTCAGCATTCCACTGAGCCGGTGTGCTTCGCCTGTGAAATTCAGATCAGCGGTCGCGTCTGACGTCTCAGCAGTAACGTGCTGAAGTTCTCGATTACACTCGTCGAGCTCGTGCGTTCTCAGATAAGCTTCAGCCGCAATTAGCCGCGACTCGCAAATACCCTGGCGGTCGCCGATGAGTTCAGCGAGACCAAGTGCTTCTTTCGCCTTGGCAAGTGCGTTAGCCGGATCGTCGGTCGCGAGAGAACAGCGTCCGGAAGTTCTTAATGCCTGTCCCGCATACCATTTGTTTCCGTTTTCGTGCGCGAGTGTGACAGCCCGGCCAAGATAATCCTTCGCTCGATCGAGATTGCCGCGAAGCATGTGCAACTCGCCCAGCGAATCAAGGATCATTGGCACTTTTGCCCCACGCTCATCAACTTCAGTTGCCAACGAAAGCGCGCGCTCCAATGCCTCTTGCGCCCTGTCCCACTGACCAATCAAGATCAGATTGATGCCCAGATTGTTATAACCATTGGCAGCATTTGTCTTGTGGTCCGTGCGCTCGTAATAGGTGATCGCCTTCTTTAGATAATCGATGCCTTCCTGCGGACGTTTGAGGAACCAGCAGGCACCGGCCATGTTTGCGTAGATCCTGCCGAGCATGTAGGCCGCAGGATGATCGCCGATAAGTTTGAGTGCTTGTTCGAGGTTTTCGAGACACTCCTCGTAGTTCCCTTCGTGAATATCGGCGACGCCGACGCCGAAATAAGACTCAGCAAGACCTCGCCAGTCGCCATTCTGACGGAAACTCTCCAGCGCCCGCTGCGCATAATCGCGCGCAATCGGATATTCACTGATCATTCGATACGTGCGAGATAGCGCCGCGTAAATGTGACCTAAGTTGATTGCCCCCGTCTCTGTGTGGTCGCGCAACGCAGCCTGTAGCATCGCGATCGCCTTCGGATGATCACCGTTGTAATTGTATGCAAGGCCGATTTGGACACGCAGATAGCTCACCGTCTGATCATCGAGCTTGGCGCGGGAATCGGAGTCTTCATACATCGCCACAGCAGCGAGCGAATCGCGATAATGGCCCTGTTGCTCGAGCGCCGTCGAGAGCGCACACCTCGCAAGCGCGAGTATCGCAGGATCATGGCGTGCGTTGGAGATGAGTAATGCAAGACGATCTTTTGCTTCTGTGGAAAGCCCCTGGTCGAGCAGCGACCGGATTTCGTCGAGCTCACGCATGAGCGACTCATGCGTAGGCTTCGCTCGCGAGCGAATTCTCACCCGAGCATCAGAGAAATCGACCACACCTCGGTCTGTAGGGGACTTTTGATCACGTCCAGGGAGGCCGTGACCCACACGTTTATCCATTTAGTACCTATAAAAGATCAATCCGACTGAATTTTCATGATGCGTGTTGGGAGGGAAAACCGTCAAAACTCGTTGCTAAAGTTTTGCCGCGCAAACGTGTATTCGTGGTGAATTTAACACATGGTCGCAATAACGTACAGTTTTCTTCCGCACAGAAGGCACAAAATTTTTTTGTTGGCGCGGCAGGCAATTGCCGAAGCTCAAATTAACTTGTCAAAACACAGAGGTTTACGCCGTAAGTTAATCAGCCCGCGCCTTGACACCCCAAAGGTCGGCCGCTATCATTTCCGTTTCCGTCTGCAGCGCGGAACTTCGCCTAGTGTTATATGTTTGAGTCCCTTTCGGACAAATTAAAACGCACGCTCAAGAACTTGCGAGGCGAAGGCGTGCTGACGAAAGAGCACGTTGACGCTGCGCTGAGAGAGATCCGTCTGGCGCTTTTGGAGGCCGACGTCAACTATAAAGTCGCGAAAGACTTTATTAGTTCTGTTCAGCAAAAAGCCGAAGGACAGCAGGTCTGGCAGGAACTCAAGCCGTCAGAACAAGTCGTCAAGATTGTTTTCGACGAGTTGGTTGAGTTGCTCGGTGGACAGTCATCGCGGCTTGTTTTTACTAAGCAGATTCCAAACACGGTGATGGTGGTGGGCCTTCAGGGCTCCGGAAAAACCACCTCGACCGGAAAAATCGCGCGCTGGCTCGCAGCAAATCAGGATCGAAAGCCGTTATTGCTTTCGGTCGACGTTTACCGGCCGGCGGCGCGTGAACAGCTAAAGGTTATCGCGAAAGCGACCGGCCAGCAGATCTTTGAATATCCGCAAAGCGATGATCCCTTGACGCTAGTGCGTGAAGCGCAGAAACACGCACAGCAAACAGGCTTCGATACGCTCCTGATCGACACTGCGGGCCGCCTGCACATCGACGATGCGCTCATGGAAGAGCTCGTCAAGATCAAACAGGAAACTCATCCGGTTGAGATTCTTTTTGTCGCCGACGCAATGACCGGGCAGGACGCAGTTCGTTCCGCTGAGGAATTTCACCGGCGCGTCGGAATCACTGGGGTGATCCTGACGAAGATGGATGGTGACGCTCGAGGCGGCGCAGCGCTTTCGATCAAGCAGGTTATCGGACAGCCGGTGAAGTTTGTCGGCGTTGGGGAGCGTTATGACGCGCTCGAGCCGTTTTATCCGGATCGAGTTGCACAGCGAATTCTGGGAATGGGCGACGTCTTGTCGCTGATCGAAGAAGTACAAGCGAAAGTCGACCAGAAAGAAGCTGAAGATCAACTCAAGAAGCTTCAGAAGAATGAGTTCACGTTAGACGACTTTCGTTCGCAGTTGCGCCAGGTCAAGAAACTCGGCTCTTTCTCAAAAATAATGAAGCTCCTGCCGGACCAACTGCTCGGTGGCATCGGCATGCCACAGTTGGACGAAGAGCAGTCGAAGATGATGGAGCAGGAGCTCAAGCGCACCGAAGCCATCATCGACTCGATGACGTGGGAAGAGCGCAACGATCATCGCATCTTGAACGCCAACCGGCGTCGTCGCATTGCGCGTGGATCGGGAACGTCAGTCGCTCAAGTCAATCAACTCATCAAGCAATACGTCGAGATGAGACAGATGATGCGGCAGCTTTCCAGCGCCGGGATATTCGGTGGCGCCGGCGGCGGCGGGCTGAAGGGCAAGATGCTGAGAAAGATGACGGGCATGCCTGACATGGCCGGGTTTGCTGGAGACGAAGGCGAAATGCCCTCGTTGCCATCGCTGCCGGCGGCACCGTCACGAAAGAAGTTGAAAAAGAAAAAGAAGAAGAGACGCAGGTGAGCCACGAATAGTGGCGCTTGAAGGAGGAAAGAATTGTTAGCGATTAAGTTAATGCGCACCGGAGCCAAGAAGAGCCCGTCGTACCGCGTGGTTGTGAAAGAGAAACAATCCAAGCGCGACGGCGCCTATCTCGAAAACCTCGGCACCTACAATCCGACGCGAAATCCCGCCGAGATCAAACTCAATCTGAGTCGAGTTAACTATTGGATCGAAAAGGGCGCGCAACCCACTGACACTGTCAGCCGGTTGATCAAAGCCAGCTCACGCGCTGAACAAGCCGCGACCGAGGCACAGGCGTAAGCAGTTCGAATTATGCGAGACGTCATCGAGATGATCGTCAAGGCGCTGGTCGACGATAGCGAGAGTGTAGACATTCGCGAAGTCGAGCAGCGTGGAGCCACGCTCATCGAAGTGCGCGTCGCGCCGAACGACGTCGGCAAGATTATCGGCAAGCAAGGGCGAACGATCCGCGCGCTCAGATCTCTCGCGCGCATCGGCGGAACCAAGAAGAACCGCCGCTACTTGCTCGAGATCGTTGAATGATCGATGGAAGACGCGGGCGCGACTGAGCTGGTGGTTATCGCGCGAGCGGTTAAACCCCGCGGCCTAAAAGGCGAAATCGTCGCGGAGCTTTTGACAGATTTTCCGGATCGGTTTGAAGACATTGACGAACTGATCCTCGTTTCGCCAAGTGGCGAGCGAGCAACAAAACGGCTCGAAGATTACTGGTTTCAGAACGATCGAGTTGTATTGAAAGTGGCTGGTTACGACGACGTCGAAACCGCCAAAGAGCTGGTCGGATTTGAATTCGCTGTTCCCGAACAAGATCGTGTGCCGCTGCCCGCGGATCATTATTACGATTGGGAGCTCGAAGGATGCACGGTCAAGGTTGGCGCCGAGAGTATCGGCACAGTCAAATCCGTGTTGAAAACCGGTGGCGCCGAGATCCTCGTTGTCACCGACGACAGCGGTAAAGAACGACTGATACCGCTCGCGGATTCGATCGTCGTGGAAGTTGACACTGCGGGAAAGACAATCGTGATCGACCCGCCTGAAGGACTTTTGGATCTTTGATTCTCAAGAAGGATGCTGCGCTTCGATATCATCACGATCTTTCCCGAGTTTTTTAGCGAGGCGATCGATTGTGGGATTTTGCGGCGCGCTCGTAACGCCGGCCTGGTTGAAATCACGGCGCACGATCTGCGGCAGTGGACCACTGACAAGCACCACGTCGTAGATGACCGCCCGTTTGGCGGAGGCGACGGGATGGTTTTGAAACCGGAGCCAATCTTCACCGCGGTCGAGGCCTTAACTGGAGCTTCGCAACGGCAAGACTTTCCGGCGAAAACGCGCGTGATGTTGCTGTCGCCGCAGGGTCAGGTCTTCTCGCAAACGCTGGCCCAGGAGATCGCCGACAACACCGCGCATGTCGTACTGATTTGCGGGCGTTACGAAGGAGTAGACGAACGAGTCGCAGAGGCGTTAATCACTGACGAGATCTCGATCGGCGATTACGTGCTTTCAGGCGGCGAGCCGGCGGCGACAGTGGTGATCGATGCTGTTGTTCGATTATTGCCTGGCGCGCTGGGCAGTGAGACTTCGGCAGTGTTTGAGTCCTTCTCGGAAGGTTTGTTGGACCATCCGCAGTACACGCGGCCGCCTGAGTTCAGGGGAATGAAAGTGCCGGAAGTATTGCTGAGTGGCAATCACGCAGAGATCGAACGTTGGCGCAAGGAAGCGGCAATCGCGAAAACGAGGCGTAAGCGTCCTGACTTGCTGAAAGAATAAAGAGGATTTTAAGGAGCATCGAGCAATGAATCGATTAGACACAATTGAACAGACGCAATTGCGTAGTAATATTCCACAGTTTCAGCCAGGCGATACGGTCCGTGTTCATGTGAGGATTAAAGAATCCGAGACGAAAGAGCGATTGCAGGTTTTTGAAGGCGTGGTGATCGCGCGCAAACACGGCGGCGCGCGCGAAACCATCACGGTGCGAAAGACGAGTTTTGGCGTCGGCGTTGAAAGAATTTTCCCACTGCACGCAACAATCATCGACCACATCGATCTCGTAAAGCGCGGCCGCGTCCGGCGCGCGAAGCTTTACTACCTGCGTGGATTGCGCGGTAAAGCCGCACGCATCCGCGAGCGCGACACGCGGGGTCACGGCGACGATGCTCAGGCCTCCGCAGCCGGCAAGAAATAAAGTTCGCCACCAGGCACAAAAGCACAGAACATTTCTCTTCGTTTTTGTGCTTTTTGTGCCTTTTTGTGGCTAAAAATCTTTTGAGGCAAAGTGCGGATCGCAATCGATGCTCACACGGTCGGGACGAAGCTCGGGGGCAACGAAAGCTACGCTGTCAATCTCATCGAGGCGCTGGCAGCGATCGACACCGTCAATCAATACACGATCTACATAACTACAAACGAAGCCCGCGAACGCTTCAGCAACCGTTGGCCCAACTTCAAGGCTCGCTCAACACTTCCCCACACACCCTTGATCAGAATTCCGCTGACACTCAGCGCCGAGCTCCGCAAAAATCCTGTCGACGTGCTGCATGTTCAGTTTACGGCGCCACCGTTTTGCCCGTGTCCCGTCGTCGTAAGCATTCACGATCTCTCGTTCGAGCATCTACCGCAGACATTCAACCGACGCAGCCGAACACAGTTGAAACTAACCGTGCGGCATTCTGCCCGGCGCGCCGCGCGAATTCTTTCGCTCTCGGAACATACCCGACGCGACATCATCGAAACGTATGGCATCTCGCCTCAACGCATTACTGCAATTCCCCCCGCCGCACCGGACCACTTTGGTCCTATAATGGACAACAGGGAACTGCAACGCGTACGACACAATTACGGGATAGACGGTGAATACATTCTTTCGGTCGGTTCGATACAACCTCGCAAGAATCTGGACCGTTTGGTCAGAGCTTACGCCTCATTGCGAGAAAGTGGCTCAGCGGATAAGCTGCCTAAACTCGTCCTCGTTGGAAAGTGCGCCTGGCTTTACGACGAAACCTTGCGCGCTCTCGACGAGACAAATATAAAAGATGCCGTGGTTTTGACAGGATATGTTCCGGAGACGGATCTCCCCGCGCTTTATTCCGGGGCACTATGCTTCGTTTACCCGTCGTATTTTGAAGGGTTCGGACTGCCACCGCTCGAAGCCATGAAGTGCGGTGCTGCGGTGATTGTCGGCAATAGGACCAGTTTGCCGGAAGTTGTCGGAGATGCGGCCCTGACGGTTGATCCATTTGACATTGACGCGATTGCCGGCGCCCTAAAAAAAGTGGTAAACGATTCGGCACTTCGGAAAGTCTTAAGCGTTAAAGGACAGGAACGAGCAAGGGAATTCAACTGGCGAGAGACTGCACGTAAAACCCTTGCAGTCTATGAAGAAATCGCACGGGCCTCGACAACCCCGTAATCTGATGCGCATCGCTATTTTAGGAACACGAGGAATTCCGGCCAGCTACGGCGGGTTCGAAACGTTCGCGGAACATCTCGCGACGCGTCTCGTCGCTCGCGGTCACGACGTCACGGTCTATTGCCGCGCGCACTACGTTTCACCGCGACAGTTGGAGTATCACGGCGTCAAACTAAAAGTTCTGCCGACGATCAGGCACAAATATTTCGATACCGTCATTCATACTTTTCTTTCCGCGCTCCATGCAGTTTCGGGGCGATATGACGCTGCGCTGATCTGCAATTGCGCGAACGCTCCGTTTAGCCCGATCCTGCGGCTTACCGGAACACCCGTGGCGATCAACGTCGACGGGCTCGAGCACAAACGCAAAAAATGGGGCTGGCTTGGGCGCCGCTACTATCGGCTTGCGGAGTACTTGTCGACTTTATTGCCAAACGAGATGGTGACCGATGCGCAAGTGATTCAGGACTACTATCTCGCGCGTCACAATGCTTCATCAACAATGATTGCTTACGGGAGTGAAGTTGAGCGACGGCCGGATCGCGCCGCAGTGCGGAAGTGGCGAGTGGAGCCGAATCGCTACGTTCTGTACGTGTCGCGGCTCGAACCGGAGAACAATGCCCACCTCGTTATCGAGGCTTTCAAAAAGGTGCGGACTGCTTACCGGTTGCTGGTTGTTGGTGACGCGCCTTATGCCGAGCACTACATCAACAGTTTGAAGGCGAGCGCGCGCGGCGATAAGAGGATCGTCTTCACGGGTTTTGTGTTTGGTCAGGATTATCGCGCGCTCCAGCAGAACGCCTACTGTTACGTTCACGCGACCGAAGTGGGTGGAACGCATCCCGCACTGCTTGAAGCGATGGGATATGGAAACTGTGTGCTCACACTCGCCACGCCTGAGAACATGGAAGTCGTGGGCGATGCGGGCGTTCCGTACATCGATGAGTATGACTTGTCGGAGAAGTTACAGCGAGTACTACGCGACGGCTCACTGGTCCAAGCCTATCGGAACCGCGCCCAGCAACGGATCCAAACTCACTACGCCTGGGACAACGTTGTCGACGAGTACGAACAACTCTTCGCGCGCATGTGTGGCCAAACAATCTCGCCTCAAGCAGCATCGGTCGAAACTGAAACCGCTCAAACAGTGAAAGCTTGACTCTTAACCTGCGAAGCAGGTTTCGTCGCCGTTAACCTGCGAAGCAGGTGTAAGCAAAGCTCGCGAAGCGAGCGACAGCGTAAAGCCTGGGGCGCGAGCCCCAGGATCTGAATCGAAAACATGATTGAGCCCGCGAAGCGGGCGACAGCCCAAACCATCGACGCGCTGTCGCCCGCTTCGCGGGCTCGAATTGTATTTCTATTCGGCTTTCCTGGAGCTTGCGCCCCAGGCTTTACGCTGTCGCTCGCTTCGCGAGCTTTGCTTGATACCTGCTTGGCAGGCTTTACGTCTGGCTCGCTTCGCGAGCTTTGCTTGATACCTGCTTGGCAGGCTTTACCGTCTGGCTCGCTTCGCGAGCTTGCTTGATACCTGCTTGGCAGGCTTTACCGTCTGGCTCGCTTCGCGAGCTTGCTTGATACCTGCTTGGCAGGCTTTACCTTCTGGCTCGCTTCGCGAGCTTGCTTGATACCTGCTTGGCAGGCTTTACCTTCTGGCTCGCTTCGCGAGCTTGCTTGATACCTGCTTCGCACTTCGCAGTTAAGAAGGCCTAAAAGAGGGGACGCCCCGTCTGTTCTTTGGGAACCGACGGGGCAAAAGCGTAACGGGTAGGTTCGGGCAAAACAGGGTGGCTGAAAGCATGAGAATCGCCGAACTGCAACGATTCCTACGGGCGGCGCGTCGTGCGGGGAATTAGTGCAAATTTTGTATAAAATGCACCGTCCCAAATAGCTTCAAACCAATCCAACAACCCTTGCTATTTCTTGTGTGCGAAATTATACGAATAAACTGTGACCTGTCAAGGACAATTTAAACGCTTTTGAAAAATGTTCGTGACAGATGGGGCCCGTCTATCGTTAGGAATCTCACTTCGTTGAGCAAACATGGGCATTTCACTGCTACTGGGCCCCTACAGAAACATGCCGGTCGCTATTCTCCGGCCCGTACCTGCGAGAGCCGGTAAGCCTGGCGCCGAACAGCTTCGGAAACATTTCGATTCTGCTGGAGGCTTTGCAAGTCTTTCGTGCGGATGCGCGGCAGGATGTTCATCGCCGTTGGCACCGGTGTGCGAGGATTCTTAGCGAGGTTGTGAATTATCGTGTACGAGCGCACCCAGGTACGGTTCATCGCAATGATTCGCAGCACCTCATCCGCAACTGTTCTCATCGCGGCGATGTTCTCGATTTCCTGCTCCGTAATCCGTGGGTTTTTAACGACCGCCGAACACACGACCTTGTTTGAATCGCGGACCAGAATGCCGCGCGCCTCGCGGTCGCCCTTCATCGCCAGCTTCATGCGATCCTTCGTGTTCATAAACATGATGCGGCGAATCAGCGAGACGCGCTCCGGACTCACCTCGCCCGATTCGAGTCGTTCACTGTCAATGACGCGTTGCGCGTTTGCCGCAGCCTCAGCCGCAGATTCCGACATGAGCTCTTCATAACGCTCTGCGGGCAGCCATGAGTCGTCGAGATCCGCATCGGAGACTTCTATGTGCTGAGCGATGAGCCACGCGTCTTCAACACTGAGTTCGCCGCCAACACTCGTCAATTCCGCTGTTTCGAAAAACTCTGCCGCCGCCGCTTGTCCGCGCGCTCTTAACTCGTCAGCGATCTGTCTTGCGCCACGTTCTTTCTCAAAAAACTCTTTCCGCGTTTCACGCGCACGTCTTTCTGCGTCGCCACTGCACACTGGATTACTGAGGATCGCATCGATGATCTCAGGTGAACGAACGAGTCGCTGCTGGTTGATCGTGATGAGCTCTAGAAGTGAGTTGTGTGGCGTTGCAGCGGCCAGTTTCGCGAGGGCGTGATCCGGAGTTCGCGTGTTGAGGATCGTTGCTTCGTAGAGCTGCGGTGATCCATCTGCTAGCGTCGCGAGATATGCGAGAACGTTTGGCGCCGTTTCCTGATCCGAAGCCGCGCTCAAGAGATCGTCGGGGCTCTCGGCTTTCAAGGTCTCAGTTGCTGCGGCTGAGATTTGGGCGTCGTCGCTGGTGGTGAGAGCAACGAGAACTTCAAGCAGATCGTTTTGCGGCAACGGCAGGAGGCCGCGCGCTGCTGCCAGACGCGCGGGCTGCGGAGCCTTGCCGGTAATGATGGCTTGAACGACTGGATTTGTAGATGTGATCTCGACGGTCAATGGGATGATTGGACCAATAAGTCGAGTAGGACCTATTGGTCCGATTCTAGGCGTTGATGCCGTGGCACTTTTTATACTTCTTGCCCGAACCGCATGGGCAGGGCTCATTGCGTCCGACTTTCGGCTGGTCTCTGACAACCGTCTTAATCTTGCCCTCTTCTTCGCCCGCGGGAGCAGCGCCTTGATTTGGTCCCGTGAATCTCAATGAGCCGGGACGCCGCGGCGGCCGTCTCTGCTGCAAACTCTCCGGGCTGCCCTGTTCAGAAACGATCTGCAAGTTGAACAACGATCGAATCGTCGAGGTATCGATGCGATCGAGCATCTCCTGGAACAAATCGAAACTTTGCTTCTTGTACTCGACGAGCGGATCTTTCTGTCCATAGCCAACGAGGCCAATGCCTTGTTTCAAGTGGTCCAGCGACAGCAGGTGGTCCTTCCACTGCGCGTCGATGATGTTGAGCATGATGATGCGCTCGTAAGTGCGCATCGCTTCCGGCCCAATTTGTTGCTCCTTGCCTTCGTACTTGACCTTGAGCCGCTCCCAAATCGCATCAACCACTTCCTGCGACGTCATACTTGAAATGTCGATCTGCTCGCTGTCAGTATCGAAATCGTAGATGGTCTTGATCTGGATCTTGTAGTTCTCGATGTCCCAATCATCGGGTGATACATCGGGATTCAGATACTGCCGCGTAATGTCAGACAACAAATCGTAAGCAACACCAGCCGACGGCGGATCGCCCATCAAATACTCGCGCTGATCCGGCTCTTCCATCAGTTGACGACGCAATCCGTAAATCGTCTCGCGCTGCTTGTTCATCACGTCGTCATACTCGAGCAGGTGTTTACGAGCTTCGAAGTTTCGGCCTTCAACTGACTTCTGCGCCGCCGCGATTCGCTTAGAAACCATCCCCGACTCGATCGCGACGCCTTTCTCCATGCCCAGACGCTGCATCAACGCCTTCACCTTGTCGCCGGCAAAGATGCGCATCAGATCGTCTTCGAGCGACAGGAAGAACCGCGAAGATCCTGGGTCGCCCTGGCGTCCAGCACGACCACGAAGCTGATTATCAATGCGACGCGATTCGTGACGTTCGGTGCCGATGATGTGCAAGCCGCCGAGACCTACGACTTCATTGTGCTCGTCTTCGACGATCTGCTTCGCTTGCGCATACGCGACTTTCCACTGCTCTTCAGTCGCCTCGTCAGGATCGATCTCATCCTTCTTCAGAAACTCGCGGGCCATGAAGTCAGGATTGCCGCCCAGCAAAATGTCGGTACCACGACCAGCCATGTTCGTCGCGATCGTCACCATGCCCTTGCGTCCGGCCTGCGCGACGATCTCAGCCTCACGCTCGTGATACTTCGCATTCAGCACGTTGTGCGGAACCTTCTCCTTCAGGAGACGACGCGCGATGAGCTCGGAGTTCTCAACCGAGACCGTACCGACGAGGGTCGGCTGGCCTTTCTCGTGACACTCCTTGATCTCTTCGATCACTGCATCCCACTTCTCAGGCAACGTGCGATAGATCACGTCAGAAAAGTCGGTACGGATCATCGGCATGTGCGTCGGGATGACGATGACGTCGAGCTTGTAAGTCGAGGCGAACTCTGCGGCTTCTGTTTCAGCCGTACCGGTCATGCCCGACAGTTTTTCGTAAAGCCTGAAATAGTTTTGCAGCGTGATGGTCGCGAGCGTTTGGTTCTCTTTCTCGATCTCGACGCCTTCTTTTGCTTCGACCGCCTGGTGCAAACCGTCAGACCAGCGACGACCCTTCATCAAACGTCCAGTGAAGTCGTCGACGATGATCACTTCGCCGTCCTGCACCACGTATTGATGGTCCAGCTTGTAGAGCGTATGCGCTTTCAACGCCTGCTCGACGCAGTGCAACAACTCCATGTTCGACGGATCATAAAGGTTGCCGACACCCAGCAGCCGCTCGGCTTTATCAACACCCTCTTCGGTGAGCACCGCAGTGTGTGCTTTTTCATCGACGACGTAATCGCCGGTCTTCTTCCCATCGATATCCTCACCTTTTTTCAGGTGCGGAATGATCGCGTCGGCGTTTTTGTACTTGTCAGTGGCTTCGTCGGATGGTCCGGAGATGATCAGCGGCGTTCGCGCCTCGTCGATCAGAATCGAGTCAACCTCGTCGACGATCGCGAAGTAGTGACCACGCTGCACGCACGTGGCGAGGTCAAACTTCATGTTGTCGCGCAGGTAATCAAAGCCAAACTCGTTGTTGGTGCCGTATGTGATATCAGCAGCGTACGCGGTCTGGCGCTCGAAGTCGTCCATGTCGTTCTGAATACAACCGACTTCGAGACCGAGGAAGCGATGGATCTGGCCCATCCACTCGGCGTCACGAGAAGCGAGATAGTCGTTAACTGTAATGACGTGAACGCCGCCGCGACCCGTAAGCGCATTCAAGTAAGCAGGCAAAGTGGCGACGAGCGTCTTGCCCTCGCCGGTGCGCATCTCGGCGATTTTGCCCTGATGGAGCACAATGCCGCCGATCATCTGCACGTCGAAGTGACGCATGCCGGTCGTGCGCACGCTTGCTTCCCGGACGAGGGCGAAAGCCTCGGGCAGGATTTCGTCGAGCTCGGCGCGCTCACGTCGCTTTCGCTCTTCTTTATCCGTTACATCCGCGACGGCTTTTTGCAAGCGCTCTTTAAACTGCCCAGTGCGCCCACGCAGCTCGTCGTCAGAAAGCGCCTTTATCGACGGCTCGAGCGAGTTGATCTTTTCGACTAGCGGCATAATTGATTTCAAAAACCGCTGGTTGCTGCTGCCAAAAACTTTAGTAAGGAATTTATCGAAACTCATAGCTCAATTAGTTTAGCCAATCAGTAATAATCTGTGAATCGGTGGTTAAACGCCTGGTTCTAAATTTTTCTTGATCATATCGATGACGCTCTGCCGCGGCATTGAGAAGTTGACCATCACCCGCTTCCCGTCGGGCGTCGCATTCGTATTCTTCATCAACACTTCTTCATCGTGACCCGCGCGCGAACTCGCTCCGAAGTACAGGAGGTTGTTCAACGCTTTCGCCAACGACTCTGCGCGTTCCGTCGAAGAGGCTTCTGACGCAACCGAGGCCAGCACGTCCTTCTCACCCTGCTTGACTGTGATCTTCACTGTCGCGCCGGGATTGTCTTTGCTGATCGGCTGCAAGTACGTGAGAAATCCGCTGTCGTTTAGCGCTGCGACGAGCTTGCCAAACAATTCAACGAGATTCTCGTCGCCAGATTTCTTCGTGAACTTTGCATCCTTCAGCTTGCCCTTCTCGTCGAGTTTCGCTTCGATCTCAATCTCGAAAGGTTTCTCGAAATCAAGCTTGCCCTGGTTTTTCAAGTCGTTCGCGTATGCGGCGAAGTCTTTCAGGACCTTCTTGTTGATCTCGTTTTCTTCCGGCAGCGTGACGTTGTTCTTCTCGGCGGTCTTCTCCAGCTCTTGTTGCGCTTGTTCGGGAGTCAACGGCGAAGCCGATGGACTAGCTTGCGCGATAGCCGCTGCAGGCGGCGATGGACTCGCTACCGGGGAAGCACTCGGGCTCGGTGACGGCGAGGCTTCAGGATCGACATGCGATTCCTTACTCGCCTGCGAGATTATCTTCGGCGCGAATGGATCTACGGCAGGTGCTTGTCCGGGAATTTGTCCTGCGGCGAGCTGCTGGGCGAAGTAGCCTTCCGGATAATGAAATTTGTCGCTTAGCTGGACCATCTGCACATCGTCGCCGATCTGAGTCGCCTTGTAATCTCTTTCAACAAACTTCGTGCTCGCTATAAGTGCGGCGATGTTCAATGTGTCGCGAAACGCGGGTACGTAAATCACCATCCACACAAACACGAGATGCAGGACGAGCGAAGCGCCGGCGAGCTTTGCTAACACCTGCCACCGCGGCTCGCGATTAACCTCAAACTTCTCGAACAACTCTGACATCCTGCAAAACCTGTCTTAAAAGCCTCCGGGTTAGACGCCATTGTAACTCTCAGGGTTCGCGTTAGCACTTCGCAGGCCACACTCTGAAAGTTAGAATGGCTTCGTGCGCCGAAATACCCGAAAAAACTGGGATAAACGCCGGACGCGTAGTCGCCGTGGCCCTGAAAACTCATCCGGCAAACGCGACCATGGGGCTAACGAACGAGCCTCACGCATTGTTTCACCGTCGCGCGAAACGAAACGACTGCTCGAAGGCATAGGCACACCTCGTAAGACGCCTTTCAAGCCCGATCCGTTTCAACTCGAAGCGCTCGCGAGTTTGGAGTATGAAGACGTTCTCGTCACGGCGCCGACCGGTAGCGGCAAAACGTGGATTGCGCGAGAGGAAATCCGGCGGCTTCTGGATAGCGGGCGCCGCGCCTGGTACACATCGCCGTTGAAAGCGCTCACAAACTCAAAATACCAGGAATTTATTGACGAATTTGGCGCCGCGAGGGTTGGAATACTCACGGGCGACCGGAAAGAGAACTCCGAAGCGCCGCTGATCGTCGGAACGACTGAGATCTATCGCAATCAGCTTTTCGACTCGCTACGTGGCGGGAATGAAGTCAGCGCGGATCTCGTCGTACTGGACGAGGCACACTATCTCGCGGATGAAGAGCGTGGGCACGTTTGGGAAGAAGCGATTATCTTTACGCCGCCACGCATTCGATTGTTGTTGTTATCCGCGACGATCGGCAACGCGCACGAATTTGCAGTGTGGCTGGAAGAGATTCGCGGCGTGCACTGCGGAGTGATCACTGGACCGATAAAGCGGCCAGTACCTTTGCGATCAGCGATGTTGCTGCCGGACAAGCGATTGTTGCCGTTGTTGGACGAGAAGGGACGCTTAAATGCTGAAATCCTTCAGATGATCGAAAGGGAACGAGAGCGGTAGACAGGATTTCATGATTTACATAATTCTCAAGATTCATCCTGCTAATTCTGAAAATCTTGTAATCCTGTCAAACAACTACTTAGAAACACACGCAAGCAAATGAAACTGCGCATGCCCGAGATGCCGTCAGCTACGCTGCTCGCCGCACTCGAGGGTTACAACCTGCTTCCAGCCATCGTCTTCCTGCCCACGCGCCGTCGCTGCGATCAGGCAGCATCCGAAGCCGCACTCACGCGCCGTGATCCAAACGATAGCCGCCGCGAGGCGCGACGCGATTTCATGCGCGCGTTTGTCGAAGAGCATCCGGAAGTTCGCGGGCATCGTCACTGGGACACCATAATTCGCGGTGGTGTCGCGTCGCATCATGCCGGACACATTCCTGCCTGGAAATTGGTGATCGAAAAATTGATGAGCGCCGGGCTATTGGATGCCATATTCGCTACGGCGACGGTGGCTGCCGGCGTCGACTTCCCGGCGCGAAGCGTTGTTCTCACTGGCGCCGACGCCCGCACGGGCAGTGGCTGGCGCGCGCTGTCAGCTTCCGAAATGCAGCAGATGACCGGGCGGGCGGGACGCCGTGGCCGCGACAACGTCGGCTTCGTCATCGCTGCTCCCGGTCTTCATCAGGATCCGGAACGCATCGCCCAGCTCTTGAAAGCGCCGCCCGATCCGCTCGTCAGCCAGTTTCGCGCCACTTACACAACCCTGCTCAACCTTCTCGACGCTTACGGAAGTTTCACTTCGGTGCGCGAGATCGCCGAACGCAGCTTCGCGTATCGAGATTTCGCGCGCCAAATGGCCCAGCTCGAACGAAGCCGCAGCGAAAGCGAACAAAAGATCCACGCCACATTGAAAGAAGCCGGATGCGATATTCCAACGTCAACAGTGCTCGGTCTCGAACGACTCATCGGCATACGCGCGCGTTTGCAGGAAACGATACCGCAAACACGCGCCGAGGTTTTTCATCGCTGGCTGAACGAGGTCGTGAAGCCGGGACGCGTCGTCGGAATCGGCCGTTCCGGTCGCAGGCTGGTGATGGTGACGGAAAAACGCGACGGCAATATTCGTGGGTTTCGTGAAGACGGTCGTCACGCGAGCTTTCCGCAGGAGCGAATCGGTCGCGTGTATGCGCCAGTTTTTCGCTTGAAAGAAGAAGAGATTGAACGCGCCTTCGACGAGATTCGCGGACGTGGCCGCGATCTTACGCTGCCCGAGCCACGGCTGCGCGACGCAGACGCTGAAGAGACAGACGCACTCAAGATCATCGACGACTCGATCGAGAACCTGCTGCCGCAGAATTCCAACAAGCAACGCTGCACCGACGTCGTTTGGCAACTTCACACGACTGCCGAAGACTACGAACGCGCATCGCGACGGATCGATGCATTGCGAGAAGAAGTGTGGCTGCCGTTTGAACAGCGCGCGAAAGTGCTCGCGATATTTGGTTATCTCGATTACGAAGCGGAGAAGGTCACGGATCGCGGCCGCTGGCTCGCAGACCTGCACATCGATCGTCCGTTGCTCGTCGGCGAAGCGCTGGAAGCCCGTCTCTTCAATTCACTGGAGCCAAAACAACTCGCGGGTATTATGGCCGCGCTGACCGCCGACGAAGATCGCGATTACGGCGAGCTCGAGTTGGCCGACGATGTGGTGACTTCCCTCGCGCGTTTCGAAGACATCGGTTTCAAAGTCTCAGCTGAAGAATGGAAACATGGACTCGAGCCCACGCCGGAGTTGAACTTCTCTGCGGCGGGCGCCGCGGTGCGTTGGGCCGGCGGCATGCACTGGTCCGATATCGTCAGAGAGACTCGCGCTGAAGAAGGCGATCTGTTTCGCATGTTTTCGCGCACAGGCGAGGCGCTGCTGCAGATCGCGGGCCTGCATCGCAGCCATCCCGAAGCCGCGAATATGGCCGCGGCGGTCGCTGAGATGGTCTTGCGTGACCCGATTCGATAGTATCTCCCGCGTATCTAAATAGATAAATACGGACTAAATAAGGAAAGGAAATTCATGTCTACTTCTTCCGCAGCCCAGCAACCATCTCCCCAATTGTTCTTCCAAACTATAAACGCGCACCAGCGCACCGAGGCTTTGAAGGCCGCCATCGAGCTTGAAGTGTTCACTGCGATCGGCGAAGGCAATACGACCGCGGCGGCCATAGCGAATCGCTGCCAAACGGCCGAGCGTGGCATGCGCATTCTTTGCGACTACCTGACGATAATGGAAATGCTAACCAAGAACGGCAACGAGTATGCGCTGACGCTCGACTCTGCAACTTTTCTCGACCAGCGCTCGCCGGCGTATCTCGGTGGAACGATCGGATTTTTTTGTACACCGGAGCTGCTGGAAGGTTTCCGTCACATGACTGAAGCTGTTCGCAAAGGCGGTACTGCTATCGATACCCACGGCACGATCAAGCCGGACAATCCAATCTGGGTGAAATTCGCACGCGCGATGGCGCCGATGATGGCGATGCCTGCGCAGTTGATTCCCAAACTGGTCGACCCCAATCCGGATCGCAAGTTGAAGATTCTGGATATCGCTGCCGGACATGGTCTATTCGGGATCGCATTTGCGCAGAACAATCCACAAGCAGAAATTCATGCGGTTGATTGGAAGGCTGTTTTAGAAGTGGCAAAGGAAAATGCGCAGAAAGCCGGCGTCGCTGATAGGTATCACACGATTGAAGGCAGTGCGTTCGATGTCGAGTTTGGCAGTGGTTATGATCTGGTCCTCATAACTAACTTCCTGCATCACTTTGATCCGCCAACAAACGAAACGCTGCTGCGCAAGGTGCACGCCGCGCTCGCCGATGGTGGTCGAGCCGTGACTTTAGAGTTTGTTCCAAATGGCGATCGCGTAACTCCACCTGAGTCCGCCGGCTTTAGCCTCGTGATGCTGGCCGGCACGCCAAATGGCGATGCGTACACGTTTGCCGAGCTGGAACAGATGTTTGCGAACGCCGGATTCTCGCGCAGCACGATTCAGCCGCTGCCACCGACATTCCAACAAGTAGTTATCTCCGAGAAATGATGCGATGCGCTTGCTCATATTTCTGATGTGTGTGGCGATGTTGCTACCGCAAACTCAACGAACTGCACCACCGGAAACTGACTACCTGCTCAAGCCGGCTCGCGTCTTCGATGGCGAGTCGGCGCAGGTTCACGACAACTGGGCCGTGCTCGTTCACGGCGACAAGATCGTGCGTGTTGGACCAGCAAGCGACATTACGCCTCCGGCCGGCGCGAAGGTGATCGATTTGCCGGGACTGACGCTCATGCCCGGTCTGATCGAAGCCCATTCGCACATCCTGCTTCATCCGTACAGTGAAACGCCGTGGAACGATCAAGTCGCGCGCGAGTCGCTGAGCCTGCGTGTCGCGCGGGCCACGAACCACCTGCGCAACACGCTCCAGGCCGGGTTCACGACAATTCGCGATCTCGGCACGGAAGGCGCAGGCTATGCTGACGTCGGTCTCAAGCAGGCGGTTGAACAGGGCATCATTCCCGGGCCGCGCATGATCGTCGTTACGAGAGCGATTGTCGCAACCGGAAGTTATGGACCGAAGGGTTACGCTTCAGAGTGGACCGTGCCGCAAGGCGCTGAAGAGGCTGACGGCATCGATAGTCTGACGCGCGTCGTTCGCGATCAGATCGGACATGGCGCCGACTGGATCAAGATCTACGCTGATTATCGCTGGGGCAAGTCAGGCGCGGCGCCGACCTTTTCGCTCGACGAGATCAAGCTGGTGGTTGAAACAGCGAAGAGCGCGGGCATTCCCGTCGCTGCGCATGCCACGACGGCGGAAGGAATGCGACGCGCGGCGATGGCGGGCGTCGAGACGATCGAGCACGGCGATGGCGGCACGCCGGAAGTTTTTCGCTTGATGAAAGAGCGTAACGTGGCGTTGTGTCCGACGCTCGCGATTGCGTCGGGAGCGAATATCGAGCGGAAGCGAAACGCATTTAAGGCCGCACTCGACGCGGGCGTGACGATTGCGAGTGGCAGCGACGTCGGAGTTTTCGCGCACGGCGACAACGCGCTTGAAATTGAGACGATGGTGAAATTCGGCATGCCGCTGATCGACGCGCTGCGCTCGGCGACCTCCGTGAACGCTCGCGTACTGCATATGTCAGACAGGATCGGCGTGGTTAAGCCGGGCTTGCTGGCGGACGTGATTGCGGTCGAAGGCGATCCGACGAAGGATGTTGGGGCGCTGCGAAAGGTTAAATTCGTAATGAAGGGCGGAGTCCTTTTTAAAGAATAGAACTGATACGACTGATTGGACCTATTCTTTTTCCACCAGCCGGGCCACGGTCAACAGCAGTTCTTCCGTCCGAAACGGTTTTCCTACGAAGTCGTTGAATCCGGTTTGCAGGGCGCGCACGCGGTCCTGGTCTGTGTGGGCCGTGACCGCTACACACGGAATGTGGGCCGTCGACGAGTTGGCCTTGAGCTCCCGAAAGACTTCCCAGCCGTCAAGCCCCGGCATCGAGAGGTCGACCATTATCAGATCCGGCGGGTTCTCGCGCGCCAGCTCCAAACACTCGCGCCCGTTTCGCGCCTCGCGAACGTCATAATTCGCGCCCGCCAAAAGCAGCCGCAGCAGCTCGCGGTTATCGTCGTAATCCTCTGCAATGAGTATGGTAGGTGGCATATTTAACACTGGACTACGTCCGGGTTAATCCGTTAGATTAACAGACGACGCCTTATGGCGAAAAACGATTTCTTGACTAGCTGAATACCAGCCGTTCATAATCATCCCCAGAGTTCTTGCGGCCCCTGCGGGACTCACCATTTGCTAATAATCAACCTTGGGTTAGAAATCCCTACCTGAAGACCTTGAGGTTCGTCAAAACAACACCACGATACGGAGGAGCGAGCTGTGGTCAACGGACACCTGGAAGACAGTTTGCGGCGTGAGATCGAGAGTTATCTCGAAACCCGCATGAGTGCGGTAAAGCAGGAGATAACCACTCTGCAAAGTCTACTCAACGAGTCGCTTTCGAATTTTCTCGAACGCCAGGGAGATGTGCAGATGGAAGGCAGCATGCTCGCCTCCATCACGGAGCACCTGCACGCGGCTCACGAGCGAGGTGTCGAGCTGGCTGCGTCCGAGTCGTCCCGCGCGAAGGCATCGAGCGACATGGCCATCGTGAAATCCGCCATTAGCGAGATAAACGAGCAGAAATCGCAAGCCGAGATTCTCAAAGCCCTCGTTAACCGTGCTTCTTCGTTTGCGCCACGCGTCGCTTTCTTCGTCATTAAAGGCGAACAGGCGTCCGGCTGGCGTGGTCGTGGTTTCGAAGGATCTGTGGGCGACGATGCGATCCAGGAGATCTCGTTTTCAGTGAATGCTGACACGGTGGTCGGCAGCGCCGCAAAGCAACTCGCGACGTGGAGTGGTGAACCGGGCTCGCATTCAGAAGACCATTTGATACTGAACCGCCTTGGCGAACAAACGGCGCAACGAATCGTGGCGATACCGTTGAAAGTTCGCGGACGCGCCGTCGCGGTTCTTTATGCCGATTCAGCAGCTCTCGATTCGGAGTCGATCAACCTCGAAGCCCTCGAAACGCTGGTCACCGTTTCGGGAATGGCCGTCGAGCTTTTGTCAGCCGCGCGTGGGGGGGCACAAGCTCCGAAACGAGCCGTCGAAGAAGCGCCCGCGCCGGTTGAACAACCGCAGCCGTCGTACGAGCCGACGAGTGAATACACTCCAGAGCCCGAACCGGAGAGCACTCCGGAACCGTCTTTCTCCGGTGCTGAAACGATTGAGAACTATCAGCCTGCCTACGAAGCAACACCGTCGCATGAGCAGGCGCCAGTTGAACCGGCGTCGTTGGTAGAGGCGGTACCGGTTGAAGAGCCGGCGGGTGTGTTTGACGATTCTTCAGCGACAGCCGAACAGCCTTCAATCGCCGGCGAGGAGCCGCCCGCATGGACCTCAGCGCCAGTCGAAGCGGCCGCGCCGCCGCGACGACGTTATGGTCAGGATGCGGAATTGCCTGTGGAAGTCCACGGCGACGAGGAGCGGCGTTTGCACAATGACGCGCGGCGGTTTGCACGCTTGCTGATTTCCGAGATTAAGTTGTACAACGAGCAGAAGGTCGTGGAGGGTCGCATTGAACACGATCTGTACGATCGTTTGCGCGAGTACATCGATCGCTCGCGGGAGATGTATGATAAGCGCGTGAAAGCCGAGGTCGCCACTCGCTACGATTATTTCCATGGCGAGTTGGTGAACACTCTTGCCGAGGGTGACGAATCAAAACTCGGCGCGAATTATCCCGGCGCAACCGTGAACGTGTAAAGTGTCATCCACAGATTACACAGATGTAGTTAATCAATCTGTGTAATCTGCGGATAAAAGTATTTCAGTGGCCAAACATCGCTTAGTTTTAATCTTCATCGGCGTTGCTCTGGTCGCTGTTGCCTCGCTTCCGTTTGTCCTGAGCGCGAGCTGCGTCACGCGGCCGCAAACCCTCGGAGAACAAAAAGCGCTCGATAGCCTGCGCAGCATGACGCGCAACGACGTGCTGCCGTCTGAAGACGTCGTCGCCGGAATCGAGAACCAGTTTCCACGCACTAAAACCGCTGCGCTCGCGCGAATCCTGCGCGCGAGAATTAAACTCAAAGCCGGAGATGCTGCCGGCGCTGCCTCTCTACTCGATACAAAACTGATCGCCGAACAGACTTCACTCGCTGACTACGCACTCTCGCTGCGCGGCAGCGCACTCGAGCAGGCCGGAAAGACGGCGGAAGCACGCGCTGTTTACCAGGAGTTGATGCAGTCGCATCCGACGTCGCTGCGCGCGCGTGATGCGGCCTTGCGAGCGGCTGATTTGATGACGAAGGCCGGCGAGATCGCAGCAGTTCCGTTGTTGTTGAAAAACTTCGCGCAGGCAGATGACCCGGCGGCGCTGCTTCTGACGGCGAAAGCTTACGAGCAGACTGGTGATCAGACGCGCGCTCTTGCTGCGTATCGTCGACTCTATTTCTTCGCGCCAGAGGCTGCGGAAAGTGCCGAGGCGGCGACAGCGATCACGCGGCTTGGTTCAACTACATCACCCGCCACCACGGAAGAAGCGATCACGCGTGCTCAGCGTTTGTACAACGCTAAAAAGTATGCCGACGCGTTAACGGCCTACAGCGACGCTTTCGCGAAGTTTCCCGCAACCGCCACCAACGAGAACCAACTCCAGCGCGGCATCGCTGCCTACAGTCTCAGAAGAACTCCTGACGCTGTTGCAGCGCTGAACGCGATTCCTACTTCGGCTGCCGAGACGCGCGCCGAAGCGATGTTTTATCTCGCGCAAACGTATGCGCGCGCGAAACAGTGGGAACAAGCCCGCGCGACTGCCGAAGAGCTGCGACGCAGTTTTCCGAACAGCAACTTCACGCCGCGCGCGTTTGTAGCCGTCGGGCAGATCGCAGCAGACGCAAACAACTCCGCTGACGCTTCGTATTTCAAGCGCGCCGCGGTTAATGGATTTGCCACCTCGATCGAGGTCGCGCAGGCACAGTTTGATCTCGCGTGGGAAACGCACCAGGCGAAAAACTACTCGGAATCGTCGCGAATGCTGACCGAGCATCTCGCCAATTACGCCGACAAGAACACTGACAATCGTGGACGCGCAGGCTACTGGGCCGCCCGCGATTCGGAACGCGCAGGCAAACTCGCCGAGGCACGCGCGCTTTACGAAGCAATGCTCGAGCGTTACGACGCGAACTGGTACGGCTATCTCGCCAAGCAACGGCTGGACGGACCCAGTCGAACGTTGCCGGCCAAATCGTTTCCTCCAGACTCGATCGTGGCGCGCGCCGTTGCGAATCTGAAGACAGTCACCGTTGCAGAAGAAACGGTTGGACCAGAAGAAGACGCGCGGATCACCAAGGCGGATGAGTTGTCGAATATCGGGCTCGACGATTGGGCGCAGAAGGAACTCGCAAAGGCCAGTGAAAAAGCTCCCGACAGTCCGAAGGTCAATCTCGCGATCGCGAAGATCTATCGCTCTGACGACGACAACGTTCGCGCGCTAAACACGCTGCGTCGCAGCTTCCCCGATTATTCGCAGATGAAGCCGGAAGAGATGACGCGCGAGCAGTGGGACGTGTTCTATCCGCTCAATTACTGGGACATCATCGCGCAGGAGTCGAAAGCGCGCAGCCTCGATCCATATCAGGTCGCGGGCTTGATCCGCCAGGAGACGGTATTCATAACGAGAGCCCGTTCTGGCGCGCAGGCTTACGGACTAATGCAGGTGCTGGTGCCGACGGCGAGACTGACAGCGCGAAAGTATGGCGTGAGTCGTGACATCACTGCCGAATCGCTTTACGAGCCGCGTCTGAACATTCAGCTCGGCACGGCTTACCTGCGCGATCAGATCGATAAGTTTGGCCGCATCGAGTATGTGGCGGCGGCTTACAACGCTGGGCCAAATCGAGCGGTTCAATGGAAGGCGTCGCTGCCGTTCGAGATCGACGAGTGGGCTGAAGCAGTGCCGTTCAAAGAGACGCGCGGGTACGTTCAGGGTGTGGTGCGAAACCGTTTACAATACCTGCGGCTTTACGATGATAAGGGAAACTGGCGGCCGGAAGTCGGGTCGAAAGCTGTTACCGGTGGCGATCCGAACGTGAGGAAACGGCGCGTCACGACCGGTGGGGAAGAGTAGCTTCACAGGATTTACAAGATTTTCAGGATTAACATGTCCATCCTGTAAAATCTTGTAAATCCTGTAACCAACTGCCGTTCAATCTAGTACGCATGAAGATTTTAATGCTTTTCGCTTTTCTGTTTCTTGTCTCATTCCCGCTTCGCGCTCAAACATCGTTAACAATCACCACTGAACCAAACGCTATCGTCTGGATCGATGAGATCCGGCGCGGGACGACGGACGCCTCCGGCAAGCTCACGCTCACCAAAGTCTCCGCCGGTCGACATTCGGTGCGTGTTCGCGCGAATGGATTTAAAGAGACAAGTGCTACTTTGCTTCCGGGGCGTCGTGCGCTCGCTGTGAAGCTCGTCGCCACGACGGATCCGGCAGAGTTGAAATTCCAGGAAGCTGAAGCGGCGCGTGAGAAAGCGTCGTTGCAAAACGCCGCTGATCTTTATCGTGAAGCGATCAAACTGCGGCCAGCATTTCCAGCGGCGCAAGTCGGCCTCGCGCGTGTATTGATGTCGCTCAACGAGTTCAAAGAAGCACACGCCGCGATTGACGCTGCTCGACGCGCGCGACCAGCGTACGCCGAAGCTTCCGCGGTTGAAGGTCGCATTTATCGGGAAGAAGCGTTTGATGACGATGCGATACGATCGTTTCGCCGCTCGATCAGAGAAGGCGGCGGCGTGCAACCTGAGGCTTACGTCGGCATGGCGAAAGTTTTGGAAGACAAGGGCCAGTTTGCAGAAGCGATCGTCGAATACAAAAAGGCGCTGGGCCAACTTTCTGACAGCGAGCCTGTGATTTACCAGATGCTCGGCGCCGCGTACGAACGCGTCGAGAAGCCGAAGGAAGCCGTGACTGCTTACGAGAAGTATCTCGAGCTCGCGCCAAACGGCAGCTATGCCGCGGCGATCCGCTCAATCCTCACACAACTGAAACGCGAAGCCGCCGGCGAGCAGATCATTCCTTAGATCCGTGTAATCTGTGGTTAAATTGCTTTCCTATGACTAGTCCATCACCCTCAAAGAGCAGGCATGTATCGAAAAAGGCGAGCTCGTTTACCGAATCGGTGATTCGGGAGATGACGCGCGAGGCGTTGAAGTATGGCGCCGTGAACCTGTCGCAAGGCTTCCCGGATTTCTCGGCGCCCGCCGACATCAAGCGCCGCGCGATGGAAGCGATCGATCAGGACATCAATCAGTACGCCATCACGTGGGGCTCGAAAGATTTTCGCGACGCGATTGCGGCGAAGACGCATTCGTATCTCGGCATCGAGATCGATCCGGAAGCGGAGATCACGGTCACGTGCGGCTCAACCGAAGGCATGATCGCGGCGATGATGGCGACCGTCGATCCCGGCGAAGAAGTCATCGTCTTCGAACCGTTCTACGAGAACTACGCGCCTGACGCGATCCTTTCTGACGCGCATCCGGTTTACGTGCCGCTGCGCGCGCCTGATTGGACCTTCGATCGCGATCAGTTGCGAGCGGCGTTCAATAAGAAGACGAAAGCCATCATCGTCTGCAATCCAAACAATCCGACCGGGAAAGTTTTCAGTCGCGATGAGATGGAGTTTATCGCCGGGCTCTGCCAGGAATTTGACGCGCTGTGCTTTACCGACGAGATTTACGAGCACATCCTCTACCCGCGTGAAGGCGCCGAGATCAAACACATCTCGATGGCCCAACTCGACGGCATGCGCGAACGAACAGTCGTCGTGAACTCGATGTCGAAAACATATTCCGTGACCGGTTGGCGCGTGGGTTACTGCATCGCGCCGCCGGAAATCACAGGCGCCATTCGCAAGGTCCACGATTTTCTGACAGTCGGTGCGGCGGCGCCGTTGCAGGCCGCGGGCGCTTATGCGTTGTCGTTGCCGCAGGAGTATTACGACACGATGCGGCGCGAGTATCAGAGGCGTCGAGACATGCTGTTGCCGGTGCTCGAGCAATCAGGTTTCGGAACGTTTGCGCCCGACGGCGCTTACTACATCATGACGGACATCTCGAAGTTTGGTTTCGCGGATGACGTGGAGTTCACGCGGCATTTGATCCGGGAGATTGGCGTGGCGTGTGTGCCTGGGTCGAGCTTCTACAGCAATCCCGCCGACGGCGCGCAGCAGGTGCGCTTCTGCTTCTGTAAGAAAGACGAGACGCTGCACAGCGCGGCTGAGCGACTGTCAAAATTAAGGTCAAGGTCTTAAAGCCATCCACAGATTTCACAGATTTGAACCGGTGTAATCTGTGGATGGTTTTTGGTATCACTATGAAACTTTTTGCCGCTATTTTTACTGTTGTAGTGTGTTTGGGCCCGGTCGTATTCGCGCAGCAACAAGCTGATCCGGAGTTTGATACATCAGTCGCGCGTCCCGCGTACAAGAAAGACGGACCGCGCGTGATGTTTGACGAAGCGCATCACAACTTCCACACCACCGACGGCCGCTACAAACCATTCGTCGATCTGCTGGTGAACGACGGATACAACGTCATTCGCAATCGCCAGCCGTTCGTTAAAACACGGCTCAGCGGCTTCAAGATTCTCGTCATCGCCAACGCGCTCGGCGCCGAGGAGGATGACGATAAAGGCGCCGACGACTCAGCATTTACCGCAGAAGAGATTGCTGCCGTTGCCGATTGGGTGAAGGGCGGCGGCGCGTTGCTGCTGATCGCTGATCACGCGCCGTTCGGTGGCGCAGCATCGGTGCTCGCGAGCAGTTTCGGCGTCGATATGAGCAAGGGTTACACGTTCGATCCGGAAAACTCGGTCGACGATCCAACACATCTGATCTTTTCGCGTGAGAACAAACTCCTCGCCAACCACCCGATCGCTGAAGGCCGCAATGAGACTGAGCGGATCAATCTCGTACGCAGTTTCACGGGTCAATCTTTGAAAGGACCTGAAGGCAGTGTCGAGATTCTCAAGCTGGCCGACTCGGCGACTGATAAGCTGGACGACACAGCCCCAAAGTCAACGCCGGCCGCCGGGCGCGCTCAAGCGCTTGCATTGAAGTTTGGTAAAGGCCGCGTAGTGGTCCAGGGCGAAGCGGCGATGTTGTCGGCGCAGATCTCAGGGCCGGACAAACACAAGATGGGCATGAACGTGCCGGGGAACGACAACAAGCAATACGCGCTCAATCTGCTCCACTGGTTGTCAGGAATATTGAAGTAGTGTGGGACAAGAAGCGTAAGTTGATATGGATCGCGGGCGGCGTGCTGATGGGAACGTACGTCGCTTACTCGAACGCGTTCACGGATGAGAGAGAGTTTTCGCTCAGCTTCTTCGTCTTCATGGAAGCGCTGATACTGATGATAATGGCAGGCCTATTCTACTTTTACTCGAAACGCTCATAATCATCATGTTGATTCTGCAAATCCTGTAATCTTGGCTAAGTCTCTCACACGATTTCAAGATTTACAGGATTTACAAGATTAATTGGGTTGCTGCATCGATTTGGACCGAACGGTGATGCCTTCGTTACCAACCACTAACAAGCTGCGGGCCTGGCCGAACGGCGCGCTGGACGGTACGTAGGAAAGCACGTAACGGTTCTGTCGCAGCTCGTCGCAAATCGCTTTCGCTGCTACTTGCGGTTCATCGATCGAGAAAATCTGGCCGCCGGTTCCTTCCGCCAGTTTATCAATCACGACTTTCGGCTTCGGCACGTCGCGCCGGATCGCGCCGCGCGTGCGATCGACCGCCTGGACTGCATAGACCATGATGTTTTCCGTCTGCAACTCTGCAAGCGTCTGTTCGAACGTCGCTTTGCTGCCACGATCGAGGCCGTCACTGATCACAACGATGATGCGCTTCGTATTCTGCATCGGCCGCATCGCTTCTTCGACCACCGCGCGGATCGCGTCGAACAAGTATGGCTGGCCTTTCTTTCGAAACAGTTTCAACGACGACTCGATCGCTTTAGCATCGTCGGTCCAGTCAGAGACGATTTCGGCATGTTCGTCATAGCCGACGATCAAAAGCTTGTCGCCTTCGTAAATCTCGTAAGCGAACTCGCGCGCGGCCTGCTCGAGCTTTTCAACGTCCGCGCGAATCGTCAGTGAATTGTCGACGAGGAGAACGATGCGCGCCGGCGATGGATCGGGCGTGAAATTGCGAATCGACTGTTGAATGCCGTTGTCGAAAACCGCAAGGTCGTTGCTCGTCACCGGGTTGGTCTGTTTGTTGTCGCGTCGCGCCACGACGCCGATCATCACGCCGCCAGCAGCGTTCGCGTTTGGTCTAACGCCGGATTGGGCCAGGATCGAGATTGACAGCAGTCCAATAACGAGGAGCGTGATCAGGAGTTTACATCGCGAACGCATGTTGAAATCCGGAGCGGCTATTCGCCGGTTGAAGCTTTAGAGGGTGAAGCCTTGTCGGAAGTCTTCGCAGTCTTCTGGGCGGAGCTCTCTTTCTTCTTGTCTGTTTTTTCGGTTTTCGACTCGGTCGTTGACTCGGATTCGGACTTCTCGCTTTTAGTTGTCTTTCCGGCGTAATCGGTGACGTACCAGCCGGAGCCTTTGAACTGAATCGCGGGCGCGGAGATCTTCTTTTCCAGCTTCCCGCCGCACTTCCGGCACTTCGTCAGCGGCTTGTCGCTGACCTTCTGGAAGGCCTCGACGTGAGCCTGGCATTTCTTGCATTCGTATTCGTAAATCGGCATGGGAGGATTATAGCAAGCTCATCCACAGATTACACAGAATCGGTGTAATCTGTGGATGGCTTTGCTTTGAACTTGCGTCGTGCTTCGTCTATCCTCTGTCCCGTACGATGTCGAATACCGCTCAATCCCTTTCTCTGGAACGCAAGATCAAAATGCATGAGGCGCGCGAGGGGATTATCAACCGCCTCGCGATGACTCTGCCTCACGCCATCAATCTTGACCGCTTCCTCAACGTGATCGTCTCCGAGCTGGGCCGGATGATGAACGTCGATCGGTGCGACGTGATCCAGTTGAAGTCTGCCAGCGAGTTGCGCATCAGTCACGAGTGGCGCGCATCGAATGATGTGCCTTCGAGTCTGGGCACGGTCATCCCGCTCGACCTCAAACAACTTCAGGAACACGTCGATCTGAGAAAGCCGATCCGGCTGGACGACATCTCCGCTTCTGGTCTCGATCAAAAGGTCCGATATCTTGCCGCAAGTCTCGGTACGCGATCGCTACTGGTCGTGCCGGTCATGCTTGGTGATGACTTGCTGGGCCTCGTTGGTCTACACACTACGCATTCGCCGCGCGAATGGCTCGATGATGAAGTGAGTTTTCTGCAATCTATCGCCGGGCAAATCGCGATCGGTTATCAATACACGCGACTCTACACCGATAAGGAACGCGAAGCCGAAACGAAGCGCGCCCTCTTGTCGATCGCGAACGCGTTGAATGCGCGCTCGGATTTTGGCGAGGTTTCGTCACTCGTGCTCGAACGCGCGATTGCGCTCGTGCATGCTGATTATTCGGCGCTTGGCGTGCTTGATCCGGCCGGTAGTCGTCTCAGTCTCGCCGCGTTCAAGGCGGCGCCCGAAGCGGCTGTCGATTCTGTTCATGGACTGTTCGACTCGCACGGCAAATCGATCGACCTGACTGCTTTTCCAGCAATGATTGAAGTGCTCGCGCAGGGGAAAACGCTGCGCCTGCTGGAAACTGATCTGCCGTTTACGTGGCGAATGGCTTTCAATGTCGTGCTCGGCGCACGCGCGGCGCTCGTTGCTCCGGTGAGAGTTGGCGGACAGACGTTTGGCTTGCTCGGACTGGTTTGGAGCCAGGTGCGCGAGGGCTTTGAGGATCACGATGTCGCGCTCGTCGAAGGCATCGCCGATCAGATCGGAACCGCGCTCGAGCGCGATCAGTTGTCGGCAGAGATCATGCACTTGCGCAGCGCGCTGCACGAGCGCTACGGCGAAGAACGCATCATCGGGCAGACGCCTGTGATACGTCGCGCGATCGAGCTTGCGTTGAGCGTCGCTGACACGCAGACCACTGTTTTAATCGAAGGCGAATCGGGAACGGGTAAAGAGCTGCTCGCGAATTTGATCCATTTCAATTCGGGCCGCGAAGACCAGCCTTACGTCAAGTTAAACTGTGGCGCGATTCCCGAGACGCTGCTCGAGTCGGAACTGTTTGGTCATGAGAAAGGCGCGTTTACCGATGCGCGCATGTTGCGGCGCGGCAGGTTTGAAGAAGCAAACGGCGGCACGCTCTTTCTCGATGAAGTTGGCGAGATGAGCCCGGCGGCGCAGGTGAAACTGTTGCGGGTGTTGCAGGATGGCGAGCTGACGCGCGTCGGTGGCAATGAAGTGATCAAAACTGATGTGCGCGTGATTGCGGCGTCGAATGTCGATCTGAAACGCGCGGTCGACCTCGGGAGTTTCCGTCAGGATCTGTTCTATCGTCTGTCAGTGTTTCCGATTAAGCTGCCGCCTTTGCGCGACCGCCCCGAAGACATTCATCCGCTCGTAATCCACTTCCTCGAGCACTACAAACAAAAGACCGGGCGCTTTATTTCCGGCATCTCGAAAGACGCGCTCCAGGCGCTGATCACTTACGACTGGCCCGGCAATGTTCGTGAGCTTGAAAACGCGATCGAGCGAGCGGTGATCATCGCTTCCGGACGCGCGATTGAGCTCGAAGACCTGCCCGAAGCGATCAGCAAGATCGCGTTGCAGGATCGCGACCGGATCAAAGTCGAGCGCGCGAAAGCGGCGAGCGAGGGGCGCACGACGACTTTCGAGGTCACGGTTCCTTCGTCGATGGAAGAGATCGAGCGCCAGGCGATCGAGGCCACGCTCGATTACACAGACGGCGACAAATCCCACGCCGCCCGCGCCCTCGGCATCGGCCGCAAGACGCTCTACCGCAAGCTGGAACAGTACAACGGCAACAACTAGTTATTAACCACAGATTACACGGATAAAGGCGGATGAATCCGTCTTCATCAGTGCAGATCCGCGGTTAATGTATGTTATATTCACAGACCGTAAAAATCCCTGTGTTTCAAAAGAAAGGACCCCATAATGGGAGACGAAAGTATTTCCAACAAACTGACTTACCTGCTCATCGGCGGCGGCATCGGTGCGGTTCTCGCACTGCTTTTTGCCCCTAAATCGGGCCACGAATTGCGCGGCGACATCGCCGACGCGACCCGAAAGGGCATCGATCGCTCGCGCGAGGCAGCGCAACAGTTGGGTGACCGTGCCGGTGAATACTACGAAGCGACGCGCGGCCGTGCCGCCGAGCTGTATTCGCAAGCGGCAGAGAGAGTTTCGGACGTGGCCCAAACCGCACGCGATGCAGCGTCACGTCAAACCGGAACTCTGACCGCGGCAATCGACGCCGGCAAGAAGGCTTACCAGGAAGAGAAGCGCAAGACCGAAATGTCTGGCCGCATCGAAGCGCCAAACTTTGGTGGTGGTGAGTCGACCAACTAACCCGAAATGAATCTCGCACTGCTTTTACAAATGAGCACTAACGATCCGATGTTCTGGATCATGGTGATCATCGCTGCGTCGTTTGTCTTTATTGCTGTGGCAATGATCGCGCTCGCGGTTTTCGTCAGCCGCGCGGTGAAGACTGTGAACCGGCTCGAAGAGAAGATCGAGCCGCTCCTCGAACGCGTCACCGCGATTAGCGAACAGGGCAAACTGGTCGCCGTGCAGGGGAAACTGATTGCCGAGCAGTTCACGGCAGTTTCGGGCCACCTGTCGACGGCGACGGGGCACGTTTCCGAGTCGTTGGCAGTGATCAAGAGTGAGATCATCGAGTTGAAGGAACTGGTGAGTGAGACGGCGGTCGAGGCTCGGGATAAAGTCGAGCTCGTTAGCCGCACGATCGATCGCACGCATCTGCAGGTGGCGCAAACGACTGACTACGTGCAGTCGAAGGTGATAGAGCCTGCGCGCGAGATTGCGGCGATTATGGCGGGCTTCCGCCGTGGCCTCGAGGTTCTCGTGGCGCCGATGCCGAAGCCCATTAATCAAACCTACGCCGAGGATGAGATGTTTATCGGTTGATTCCAGTTAGAAGTTTGATTCGAACGGACCCGAGTTCATCCTATGGGCTCGGGTTCTTAATTTTATGTAGACAGGATTACAGGATTTGCAGGATTACAAGATTCAATCCTGCAAATTCTGTCAATCCTGTAATCCTGTCTAAGGCTTTGTTACTATCTAACACTTACGCTTATGTCAACTGAAACCCCGCTCGATCTCAAGAAGACCGTCAATCTGCCAAAGACCGCCTTCGCGCAGAAGGCCAATCTGGCGCAGGGCGAGCCAGCGCGCCTGGAGAAATGGAACAAGCTCGATCTCTATCGACTCATTCGCCGCGCCGGCGAAGGCCGCCCAAAGTTCATCATGCACGATGGCCCTCCGTACGCGAACGCCGACATCCATCTCGGCACCGCGATGAATAAGATTTTGAAAGATTTCATCGTTAAATCGCGCACGATGATGGGCTTCGACACGCCTTACGTTCCCGGTTATGACTGCCACGGTTTGCCGATTGAAACTTTCGTCGAAAAAGACCTCGAGAAAAAAGGCAAGAAGAAGAACGATTTGAGCGTCGAGACGTTTCGTCGCATCTGTCGCGAGCATGCTGAGAAGGCTTTGAAGAGCCAGACGCGCGACTTCAAGCGACTCGGCATTCTCGGTGAGTGGGACAATCCGTATCTCACGATGTCGAACCACTACGAAGCCGAGACGGCGCGCATGTTCGCGCGCTTTGTCGAGCGTGGCTGGGTTTATAAAGGCGCGCGGCCGGTTTACTGGTGTCTCAAGGACCAGACTGCGCTCGCCGAAGCTGAAGTCGAGTATCACCAGCACACGAGCCCGTCGGTGTATGTGAAGTTTCCGCTGAGGAGCGATCCGGCGCTAATCGATCCCGCGCTCGCCGGGCGGAAAGTGTTTCTGATCATTTGGACCACGACGCCGTGGACGCTGCCTGCAAACCTCGGCATCACGGTGCATCCTGATTTTGAATACTCGGCGTTTGAGTATGGCGACGAGGTTTATGTCGTCGCGAGTGAGCTTGTCGAAGCAGTCGCCGGTAAGTGTGGTCTGGGATCTGATCTGAAGGTGCTCGCGCGCTTTCCGGGTTCGAAGTTGGACCGACTTGAAGCTCGTCATGCGTGGCTCGATCGTCCGTCGTTGTTGATGGTCGGCGAGCACGTGACGCTCGGCGGTGAAGCGGATGCGGAGACGGAGCTTGACGTCAGCGAAGCGCAGAAGAAGGCGGACCACAAAGCCGGAACAGGTCTCGTACACACCGCGCCCGGGCATGGTCATGACGACTTCGTGATCGGCAAGCGTTACGGTCTCGATATTTATTGCCCGGTCGACAATGCGGGGCGCTTCACGCCCGAAGTCGAACACTTCGCGGGCCAGCGCGTGTTCGATGCGAACGATCCGATCGTTGAGTTTATGCGCGAGAAGGGCGTGCTGCTTTTCAGTGAAAAGTACGACCATCGTTATCCGCATTGCTGGCGCTGCAAGAATCCGGTGATCTTTCGCGCGACGCCGCAGTGGTTCATCGCGATGGACCATGCGCATGCCGACCTTGTCGAGAAAGACGAAGACGGTCGCGATCGCAGCAATTTCACTGACAACTTGCCGGAAACGCCTGCCACGTCGTTGCGTGCGGCGGCGCTTTCGGAGATCGAGCGCGTCAACTGGATTCCCGGCTGGGGCGTCGATCGCATGCGCAACATGCAGAAAGGGCGGCCTGACTGGTGTGTTTCCCGCCAGCGTGTTTGGGGCGTTTCGATTCCCGTTTTCTATTGCGCGCGGTGCACGGAGGCAGTGGCCGATCCGTCTGTGATCAATCACGTCGCGGACATCTTCGAACGCGAGTCGGGCGATGCGTGGTACACACATCCGGCTGAAGAGCTGTTGCCGCCGGGTTATGCCTGCAAGGGATGTGGAGCGCAGGAGTGGACCAAGGAAACTGACATTCTCGACGTTTGGTTTGATAGTGGCACTTCGTCTGTGGCGGTGCTGGAGAATCGTCCGGAGCTGCGCTGGCCCGCGGATGTTTACATCGAAGGCGGCGATCAGTTTCGTGGCTGGTTCAACTCGTCGCTCCTGATCGGCATCGCAGCCCACGATCGCGCGCCATACAAAACCGTGATCACGCACGGCTGGACGCTCGACGCGCAGGGTCGCGCCATGCACAAGTCTGCGGGCAACGCGATCGAGCCTGAAAAGGTGATCAAGCAATCGGGGGCGGAGATCATTCGTCTGTGGTGTGCGTCGACAAACTATTTCGACGACATGCGCGCGTCTGATGAGATCCTTCAGCGCGTGACTGACGGATATCGCAAGTTGCGAAACACCGCGCGGTTCGCGCTCGGAAACCTCGACGGCTTCGATCCGGCGCGTGACGCCGTTCCTTACGACGAGCTGGAGGAGATCGACCGCTGGGCGCTCGCGGAGCTCAGCCGCGCGACGAAAGAGGCGCTCGCGGCGTATGAAGCTTACGAGTTTCACAACGTTTATCGCGCGTTGTTCAACTGGGCGACGGTGACGTTGTCAGCGCGGTATTTCGACATCATCAAGGATCGGCTTTACACGTTTGCGCCGCGTAATAAGGCGCGTCGGTCGGCGCAAACCGTGCTGCTCGCGATTGCGGACGCGCTCGCGCGAATGCTCGGACCGATCCTCGTTTTCACGGCCGACGAGATCTGGGAAAACTTGCCCGATCGCGAGGAGCCGTCAATCCATCTCGCCCTCTTGCCGAAGGCTTCGGAAGAGAGTCACGAGGAGCTTGTGTCCGAGTGGGAACGGCTGTTTGCAATCCGCGACGACGTGTTGCGTGCGTTGGAAGAAGCGCGTGTCGCGAAGCAGATCGGGAGTTCACTGCAAGCGAAGGTCACATTGCGGGCTTCGGGAAGCGCGCTCGAATTGCTCCAGAGGCATCAGAGTGATTTGCGGTATTTGTTCATCGTGTCGCAGGTAGCACTTAGCAGCGGGCAGGAGAACGAGGGCGTTTCAATCGCAATCTCGGTTGCCGAAGGTGAGAAGTGTGAGCGCTGCTGGAACTATTCGACACGGGTTGGTGAATGGGAGCGCTACCCGACGGTTTGCGAGCGTTGCGTCGCCGCGTTGAAGGAGATTGAAGAAGGAGCCACAGATTAACACGGATAAAAAATCGGCTTTCTTTCCGTGTTATCTGTGGCCAAATAATCGTGGATACCAGTATCGAAAAGGGGACGGGCTTTCGCACGCGCTTCGCCTGGCGCGCGGGTTACCTTTTGGCGGCGTTCGGATTGTACATGGCGGACCAGGCGTCCAAGGCGTGGGCTGTGAAGACGCTGCGCTTCGGCGATGAGCGCGTGGTGATCCGCGGTTTTTTGCAGTTCATCTACACTGAAAACCCGGGCATCGCGTTTGGGCAGTTGCAGGAAGGTGGATCGTTTGGCCGCTGGTTCTTCGTCGTGCTGGCGGTGTTGGCAGCAGTTGCGGTGTTTTATTATTTCATGCGCACGCCGCGTAACGACGATCGCGTGCTTGGCGCGTGCGCGCTACTGCTCGCAGGAATTTCGGGTAACCTGACCGACCGCGCTCGACTCGGTTACGTGATCGATTTCATCGTCCTGCACGCCGGCGACTATCATTGGCCCACGTTCAATATCGCCGATGCGAGCATCACTGTTGGAGCTTTATTGTTGGCGTACGATCTAATTTTTAGCCACAGATCGACACGGATAAAAGCGGATGTATCCTGAGCTATTTCGAATCGGCAATTTCCCCATCAACACCTACGGTGTGTTTCTCGCGATCGCGTTTCTCTGCGCGATCCTGATCGCGGTCAGACTCGCGCGGCGGGATGGATTGCCGGGCGAAAAAATCTACGATCTCAGTTTGTGGATGCTGCTGGCCGGACTCGTCGGCTCAAAGGTTTTGATGCTCTTCACAGAGCCTGATTACCGCGACAATCCGGCGCTGCTTCTGTCGCTCGATTTTCTGCGTTCAGGCGGCGTGTTTTATGGCGGACTGCTCGGCGCGGTGCTCGCCGGCTACTTCCTGATGAAGCGTTACAAGTTGCCGTGGTGGAAAACAGCCGACGCGTGTGCGCCAGGCATCGCTGTCGCCAACTTCTTCGGGCGCCAGGGCTGCTTTGCCGCGGGCTGTTGCTGGGGCAAGCCGACCACGCTTCCGTGGGGCGTGAAGTTTTCGGAGTTGGGCCACCAGATCACGGGCGTGCCGACTGACGTTCATCTTCATCCAACGCAGCTCTACGAGTCGTTCGCAATGCTGCTTGTGTTTTTCTTTTTACTGTGGCTGCACAAACGCAAACGCTTCGACGGACAAGTGATTCTCGCGTACGCATTGCTCTACTCCGCGATTCGATTCGCCATAGAGTTCGTGCGCGACGATCCACGCGGCGACGTGTTCGGTCTAACGTCGCTAACCGGACTCTCGACCTCGCAGTTGATCAGTCTTGTCATCGGCATCTGGGCGCTGATCCTCCTGATCCGTCGACGCCGCCGCGCGAATTCAGTAAATCTTGAAAATCCTGTAATCCTGTCTAAAACAGCCGTATGAACTCACTAAAACTACCCCTGTTTTTAGTCGTCGCTGTTCTTTTGTGCATTACCTCCGCGAAGACACAAGACAATCAACTCGCTCTGCCCGCCGAGAAGCACCTGCAAAATCTCAAGCAGCTAACCTTCGGCGGCGAGAACGCCGAGGCTTATTTCTCCGCTGACGGCAAGCAGCTCATCTTCCAATCAACTCGCGACGGCCGCGGCTGCGATCAGATCTACACAATGAACATCGACGGTTCGAACGTGAAGATGATCTCGAACGGCGATGGACGCACGACGTGTTCGTACTTCTTTCCCGACGCGAAGCGCATTCTTTATTCGTCAACACATCTCGGCGACAAGCAGTGTCCACCGCGACCCGATTTCTCCAAAGGTTACGTGTGGGCTGTGTATCCGACGTTTGACATCTTCACCGCCAAGCCCGACGGCTCCGATCTGAAGCAACTAACAAACACGCCCGGCTACGACGCCGAAACAACGATCACGCTCGACGGCAAAAAGCTCGTGTTCACGTCGATGCGTGACGGCGATCTCGATATCTACACGATGGACGCGAATGGCAAGAACGTGCGTCGGCTCACAAACGAGCTCGGATACGATGGCGGTCCATTCTGGTCTTACGACGGCAAGCAGATCGTTTATCGCGCCAATCATCCGCAAACGGACCAGCAGAAAGCCGACTACGCGGAGCTGCTGAAACAGAATCTGATTCGTCCGACGACGCTCGAGATCTGGGTGATGAATGCTGACGGGTCGAACAAGCGACAGGTAACGAGCAACGGCAAAGCCAACTTTGGTCCATACTTCTTTCCGAATGGAAAGCGAATCATCTTCGCGTCAAACATGGACGATCCACGCGGCAGAAATTTCGATCTCTACAAGATCAACACGGATGGGACCGGATTAGAACGCATCACGTTCAACGACACCTTTGATGGATTCCCGATGTTCTCGCCTGACGGGAAGAAACTCGTGTTTGCCTCGAACCGCGCGGCCAAGACGCAGGGCGAGACGAATGTGTTCATTGCTGATTGGGTCGAATAGGGCCGCAAAAAGGCACAAAATGAAGACTAAGAGATTTACTTCACTCATCGCCGCGCTGTTACTCGCGACGTTTGCCGCTGTCGCGCAGCAATCGGAATCTGAGCCCTCCGTGGCGAAGATTCAGCAACATGTCACCTATCTCGCCTCTGACGAGCTGGATGGTCGACGCACCGGCACGGCGGGCGCCAACGAGGCCGCAAAGTATATCGCCAGGGAGTTCGAGCGTCTCGGCATCCGGCCTGCGCCCGCAACCGACTCCCGCAAAATCAACGTAATGTCCGCGCGTTACCTGCAAACCTTTCCATACATCGGTAGCGTGGAGCTGGGCAAGAACAATGTGCTCTCATTACGCGGCAACGAAACCCTGAACTTTCGCGCCGGCGAGGACTGGATGCCTCTCGGCATTTCACCAAATCAGAAGCGCAACCTGACAGGAGTCGTATTTGCCGGCTATGGCATCACCGCCAACGAGCTCAATCACAACGACTACAAAGCCACCTACACTCGAAACCAGGTTGCCGTGATCCAAAAGGGCACGCCCGACGGCGACAATCCACACGGAAGATTCACAACTGCGGGTCAGTTGCGTTTTAAAGTCGCGGCCGCTCAGAGTGCCGGCGTTGGCGCGCTTTTGATTATCTCGGATGAAGATGATTTCAAAAATGAGGCGCTCGCGAAATTGCATTACGACAATGCCGGGCTGGCAGGCATTCCGGTGGCCGTGATTTCCAAACAAGCGGCGGAGAAGTTAATGAATGATGCAAAAGAGGTCACGCTGGTCACCGATGTAGTGCGTGCTGACGTCCCGGCACACAACGTCGTCGGCGTGATCGAGGGCTCAGATCCAGTTCTGAAGAACGAGAGCATCGTCATCGGCGCGCACTACGATCATCTCGGTCGCGGCGGTGAAGGAAGCCTCGCGCCGCGCTCCGGTGAGATCCATCACGGCGCTGACGACAACGCCTCCGGAACCGCAGGCGTGCTCGAGCTCGCGCGCATCTTCAGCACGCAACGACCAAAGCTCAAACGCACACTCGTCTTCATCGCTTTCAGTGGCGAAGAAGAAGGACTGCTCGGCTCGAATTACTACGTTAATCACCCGCTCATGCCGCTCGACAAAACCGTCGCGATGATCAATATGGACATGATCGGCCGCATGAAAGATCGCAAACTCATAATCGGCGGTGTGGGAACGGCGAAAGAGTGGCGCGGGCTTATCACCGCGGGAGCCAACAACGCATTCGAGTTGACGATGAACGAAGACGGTTACGGCCCGAGCGATCACTCATCCTTCTACAGCAAACAGATCCCGGTTCTGTTCTTCTGGACGGGAACGCACACTGACTATCACAAACCGTCTGACACGTTTGACAAGATCAACTACGCTGACGAAGCGCGCATTCTGAGCCTCGTAGCGCGCATCGTGACGGACGTGGATTCAGCAGACCCGCGACTCACGTTCACGACTGCTAAGAGCGAGCCGCCGCGCGGCGGGGCCTTCCGTGTTTATCTCGGAACGATTCCAAACTACGCAGACAGTAACGATGGGTTATTGATCGATGGCGTGCGCGACGATTCGCCGGCGGCAAAGGCCGGACTGAAAGCCGGAGACAAGATCGTCAAGATCAGCAATCGCGAAGTGAAGAACGTTTACGACTACACGTCTGCGCTGGGGGAAATGAAAGCCGGTCAGGAGTATGTGATTGAGGTACTGCGGGGAGGAGAGAAGTTAACCCTGAAAATCGTGCCTGAAGCTAGAAAATAGATCCATTTACAGATTACACCGATAAATAAAAATGCGGCGCTGGGATTAGGCAGCGCCGCTTTTTAATTTTATCTGTGTAATCTATGGATGGATCTACCAGCGGGGCTCGCGCTCGTAACGATCGTTATCGCGATCACGGCCGCCACCGCCGCCGTAACCACCACGACCGCCACCGCCACCACGTCCACCACCATAACCACCACGACCGCCGCCGCCCCGGTCAGTTCTGGGCTTGGCTTCGTTGACGGTTAGATTGCGTCCGCCAAAGTCTTTGCCATTGAAAGCCTCGATGGCTGCTGCTGCTTCTTCAGGGGTTGCCATTTCCACAAAAGCAAAGCCGCGCGATCGTCCTGTCTCGCGATCTTCAATGACCGATGCTGATTCGACTGTTCCTACTGACGCGAAAGCCTCGCGCAGTTCCTCGCTCGTGGTACGAAACGAGAGATTTCCGACATAGAGTTTTGTAGCCATTCTAACTATCCTTATCTGAAGGGAAGCGCGGGTCTTGCTGGAATTCGCTGATCCAGTTCGGGGGGGACGACCGATACTTTCGGCGAGCTGCGACGAACCCGATGCTCTAAAAATACTCGAGAGCGGCTTCTAACTGGTTGACAACTGCCTCACTCTCTATTCAGCCGAACCTCGTCGCCTTAACGATCACGGACAGGCGCAATCACCGTTGATGCGCGAGAGCAGGTAACTGGTAGGCAAAAGTATGCAGGAGCCCTTGGAAAGGGTCAAGGACAAATTTGACGTTTCAGCCATAGAATTAACAGATTAGCCAAAATCATCGTAATCCGTATAATCTGTCCCTCGTTCAGAAATCACCCACGAAAGGTTTGGAAAATGTCGCAACGTATTCCTATCACTGTGGCCAATGGCGACGGCATCGGACCCGAAATCATGGCCGCCACGCTCCGCATCCTCGAAGCTTCCGGAGCGCCCCTCGAGATTGAAACCATCGATATCGGCGAGAAAGTCTATCTCGCCGGCAACTCGTCGGGCATCGAGCCGAGCTCGTGGGAATCGTTACGACGCACCAAAGTCTTTCTTAAAGCACCCATCACCACGCCGCAGGGCGGTGGCTATAAGAGCCTGAATGTTACCGTTCGTAAAGTGCTCGGGCTGTACGCAAACGTACGGCCTTGCGTCTCGTATCACCCGTTCGTCGAGACGAAGCATCCGGTGATGGACGTCGTGATTGTGCGTGAAAACGAAGAGGATCTTTACGCGGGCATCGAGCACCGGCAGACGAACCAGGTCGTGCAGTGTTTGAAGCTGATCTCGCGTCCTGGATCGGAGAAGATTGTTCGTTACGCGTTTGAATACGCGCGCCGAAACAACCGCAAGAAAGTCACATGCTTCACGAAAGACAACATCATGAAGCTGACTGACGGTCTGTTTCACAAGATCTTTGACGAAATTGCGGTTGAATATCCTGACCTCGAAAACGAACATTGGATCGTCGATATCGGCGCGGCCAAACTCGCCGACACGCCGGAAGCATTCGACGTGATCGTGATGCCGAACCTTTATGGCGACGTACTTTCCGACGTTGCCGCGCAGATCGCCGGGTCGGTCGGCCTCGCTGGTTCGGCAAATATTGGCGAGCACGTTTCGATGTTTGAAGCGATTCATGGATCGGCGCCGCGACGCGCGGGCCAGAACCTCGCCAATCCATCGGGGCTGCTGCTGGGCGCAGTGATGATGCTGGTCCACGTCGGTTTAACTGACCATGCCGAACGTGTTCACAATGCGTGGCTGCGCGCGATTGAAGACGGCATTCACACGTACGATATTTACGACGACAAAGTCAGCAAGCAGAAGGTTGGGACGAAGGAGTTTGCCGATGCGGTCATCGAGCGTTTGGGCCAGACGCCGCAGATTCTGAAGGCGAGGAAGTATTCCAAAGGCGAGGAGTCGCATGCGAGCGCCGCCGCCAGCCGCAAGGCGCCGCAGAAAGAGCTTGTCGGTGTTGACGTTTTCCTCGACTGGACCAGGGGCTCGCCAAACGATCTCGGCGATGCGCTCGGTAAAGTCAACGGCGACGGCGTCAAACTCACGATGATCAGCAATCGCGGCGTGAAAGTTTGGCCCGGCGGCCACAAGGAGACTTTTTGTTCAGACCACTGGCGCTGTCGATTTCTGACCGAGGCGAACGGTGGCAAAGTCGCGCATGCGCAGGTTGTGTCGCTGCTCGGTAGGGTAGCTGACGCGGGTTTTGATTTCATCAAGACGGAAGGTCTTTATACATTTGACGGCGAGCGAGGGTTCTCGTTGGACCAGGGAGAATAAGATGGCAGAAAAAGATGGAAATAAACCGCTGGTGGCAGTCATTATGGGTAGCCAGTCTGACTGGGACACGATGCGCCATGCGGATGAGACGCTGACTCAGTTTGGAGTGGAGCACGAGTGCCGGGTGATTTCGGCGCACCGATCGCCGTCGCTGGCGGCGGAGTTTGGGTCAACCGCGGAATCCCGCGGCTTGGAAGTGGTCATAGCGGCGGCGGGCGGCGCGGCCCATCTCGCCGGCGTGCTTGCTGCGCATACCACGCTGCCGGTGCTCGGCGTGCCGATGAAGAGTGATGCGCTAAATGGGCTTGATTCGCTGTTGGCGACGGTGCAGATGCCGGGTGGAATTCCGGTGGCTACGCTCGCGATTGGAAAGCCTGGCGCGATAAACGCCGCGCTGTTCGCAGTGGCGATCCTGGCAAATAGCCGGCCGGAGTTGCGGCAGAAGTTGCACGAGTTTCGCTCGGCGCAGGAAAAGAAGATACGCGAAATCGTGCTCTAAAGCCTTTGACAGGATTACGGGATTTATACGATTTTCAGGATTTTCTTGAAAATCCTGTAATCCTGTCGCACAATCCCCCCATGTAACACTCGCGCCCAAACCACCTCTCTCTCTCGCAACCCGATGGACCAAAGAGAGTATGATCGGCCAGACAGTCTCCCATTATCGAATCCTGGAAAAACTTGGCGAAGGCGGCATGGGCGCGGTTTATCTCGCCGAGGACCTGCATCTCGCGCGGCGCGTCGCGATCAAGTTTCTCACCGCCACTGACCATCACTACCGCGCGCGCTTCATTCGTGAAGCACGGGCGGTTTCAGCGCTGAGCCAGATAAACATCGCGATGGTCCACGACTACGGCGAGACCGCGACGGGCCAGCCGTTCATCGTGATGGAGTATGTCAAAGGGAAGTCGCTCAGCGATCTTCTTGACGAAGGGCTCACGCTCAATCGCACGGTTGAAATCATTTCGGCCGTTGCTGAAGCGCTCGGCGAAGCACACCAGCAGGGCATCGTCCACCGCGATATCAAGCCTTCGAACGTCCTCGTCAACGAGCGTGGCCAGGTGAAAGTCGTCGACTTCGGACTTGTGAAGCACCTGTTTGAGCCGCCTTCGAGCGACGTCGATCTCGACGCGAAGACGATTTACGCGACGAAAACGCGTAGCGACGTGATCGTGGGGACGCCGCTTTATCTCTCGCCCGAGCAGGCGACCGGCAAAGAGGTTGATGGACGTAGTGACTTATTTGCGCTCGGAGCGCTGCTTTACGAGTGCATGACGGGGCAGTCGGCGTTCTCCGGCGGCAGTGTGCTGGAGATTGGCGCGCAGATCATTCACGTCACGCCGCCGCCGCCGTCGAAGATCAATCCGAACGTGACGCCCGCGCTGGATCGGGTGACGTTGAAGGCGTTGGAAAAGAAGGTCGACTCGCGCTACCAGACTGCCGCTGAGTTTCTCAAGGATTTGAAGGAGGCTGCGATCGGCTTGAGTGGCAACGGCGTGCCGGTGTCGAGCAAGCCAGCCAAACCGACGGAAGGATTCAAGCGCGCCACGAATGCCTTAGGGACGCTGACGATGCAATTACGGCGACAGCGTTTCTCGATAGCATCGGTAATTCCCATTTTTATCGGTGCCGGAGTGCTGGTCTGGGCCGTCTATTACTTCTGGCCGCGAACATATTATCAGCCGTCTGCCGGGGCTCTGTATTGGTACGACCAAGGAACTGAACACCTGCGTAACGGCACATACTATCAAGCGAGTAAAGCTTTGACTCAGGCGGTTGAACTCGACGAACGCTATGCTTTGGCCCATGCGCGCCTCGCACAAGCTTGGACCGAACTTGACTACACGGACAAAGCGAAGGATCAGTTATTGACTGCGCAACAGCTCAAGGATCACTCACCTTTATCGCCGCGAGACTCTTTGTATCTGGACGCAATCCTGGCAACCACGACCAGACAGTTTGCCGATGCGATCACTGCTTACAGCGAAATTGCCAAACTCTCACCCGATGACGGATCTGTCTATGTAGATCTTGGATACGCGTACGAGAACGATGGCAACACAGATAAGGCTCTTGAGAATTACCTGAAGGCAATCGAGTTGAATAAGCATCAAGATGCGACGGCCTATCTTCGAGCGGGCATCATCTACAACCGGAAGCAGCAAACAGACAAAGCTTCGGAAATGTTTGACGAGGCAGACCGATTGTACACTGCAGGAAGTAACGAAGAGGGTAAGATCGAGGTCCGCCGGTGGCGGGGCATTCTGTTTCGCGATAAAAACCAGTTTGACGAAGCGAAGAGTCAGTTTGAACAGTCGCTGCTTGCATCGCGAGCTATCGGCAACGAAGCGCAACAAATCACGGCGTTGATCGATCTGAGTTATCTCCATTCGCAACGTGGCTTGTTTGCAGAGGCGGAGAACTATGCGACGCAGGCTGTCAATTTTGCACAGCAGAAGCAACTCGAAAACCTCGCTACGGCTGGCTTGCTCGAGCTCGGAAACTCGTTTTCAAGCAAGGGCAATGAAGAACGAGCAGAATTCTATTTCAAGCAGGCGATCGAGTTTGCCAAGGCAAACAAAGGACGCCTGCGTGAAGCACGCGGATTATCGAATCTCGGAGGGTTGTACATCAAAACTTCACGAGTCGATGAGGGCGTAAAACTCGTGCTGCAGGCATTAAATTATTTTCAGCAAACGAATAATGCGCGAAGCGTCGGCATCTGCTTGACACAACTAGTGCGAGGTTATCGTCGTCAGGCCAATTTCGCCGCCGCCGAACAAGCATTGAATCAAAAGTTAGAGATCGCCAAGCAGAGCAATAACCCGAAAAACATTGCTGATGTGGATTTCGAGATCGGTTTGCTCCGTTTCGACCAGGAGAATTATCCGGCAGCGTTGGAGAAGTTTGACAGTGCTCTCAAGGTCTACGAGTCAGCAAAAAACACGTTCCCAATGGCATTCACCAATACGAACCGCGCGAAAATTCTGGTGCGGCTTGGCCGGCTTAATGAGGCAAAACTGTTGCTTGACGGCCTCTTCAAGCTTGCCGCAGAGGAGAAAAATGCAGAGCAATTACTTCCAGAACTTCAACTCATCAAAGCGGAGATGAATTTCAGTGAAGGAATTCTGGCCGAGGCAACGGCCACCGCAAATGAAGCTGTCAAAAAGGCATCGCCTAAATCTGATCTGCTAACCGAAAGCAAGTACTTTCTCGCGTTAGTGAAAAGCGCATCAGGCGGGAAACGAGACGCAAAACAATTGTGCGATGACGCTATGGATGTTTCCTCAAACTCCGGCAACTTTAGTCTATACTCAGTTGCGCTCCTGCGTTGTGGGGAGGCAGCCTGGAAGACAGGCGATCCGCAAACTGCTTTGGCGCTCGCGACTAAAGCGCAGGAAAGATTCGCACACAGTGAACAGCGAGAATCGGAATGGCGTGCGTGGGCCATCGCCGCACGCGCCGCGGAACAATTGGGAGATAAATCTAAAGCGGAAGAAATGTCCAGAAATGCTGTGTTTGTGCGCTCCAAACTGGAGCAATTGTGGGGCCCAGACACCTTCAAACAATACACCGCACGGCCTGATATTCAGGTTTATATTCGTTAACAAGTTGATCCACCTGGCTCAACTCCCAACTTTGCAAGGAGATCAAGATTATGTCAGACACACAAAAAACTGCCGAAACTCCAGTAAACGACGGTGGAACCACTGCTCCACAAGATGCTCCTCCTCCTCCGGAGCCGAATGAAGAATCGGCGGCTGAGACTCCAGTGAACCAGGGAGGCGGCGGTGACTAAACCTCACTGAGGCTTCCCAGGGCCTTGCTGACAACTGAATATTAGAGGCTTGGGCGCTTCCCGACGAGGCGCCCAGCAGCTAAACCTAGAAACCTCTTCCTTTCAGCCACTCTTTCACAACTTCCTTCGGATCGCGCTTCCTGCCGTCAATTTCGTAATTCAAACGACGCATCTCGTCAGTCGAAATCGCATTCGCGAGCTTCGCCAAAACCTCTTGCAGCGCCGGTACGCGCGTCAAGGAATCCTGACGCACGAGATATACGGCTTCGTAGGGTGGGAAGTAGCGACGATCGTCTGCGAGCTGGAACAGGTCCAGAGTCGGGATGCGGCCTTCAGTCGAGTTGCCGGCGATTAAATCCACTTGTCGAGACGAGAGCGCGATGTAGGTCAGCGACAGATCCATCTCGCGCACTTCGGCAAACTTCAATCCGTACGTCTTCGAGAAGCCCGGATAACCATCCGCCCGCGACATGAAATCCTGTCCGAAGCCGGCACGCCACCGCGGCGCTTCCGCCGAAGCATTTGAAATCGTCTTCAGATTCAGCCGCCGCGCATCTTCACCGCGCACGAGGATCGCGAAGGTGTTTTCAAATCCGAGCGGCTGGCTCACCGCAACCTTGAACCTGTCCGCATACTCCTGCTTCACCTCATCATAAACTGCGCGTGGATCGGTGATCGGCGCGTGTTGGAGTATGGCAGTGAAGGACGTGCCCGTGTATTCGGGATAGAGATCGAGAGTGCCCGCGATGAGCGCTTCGTGAGGCTTTCCAGCACAGTGGGATCCGAAGCTTGGAATTCACGTGACTTGAAGTCGCGGC
>JADMIO012791253.1_pt1 | contig 97901 bp, 79 predicted proteins | sample 8958161 | NCBI WGS metagenome assembly JADMIO01 (sample SAMN16585339, study PRJNA669376) | soil metagenome | isolation source: Crop rotation soil | place: USA: Cullars Rotation, Alabama | collected 2011
GCGACAACTTGTCCACGTGGAATTCTAAGCTTAGGATCCCAATGTGCTGGAAAGACGGTATTTTTGACAGAGCGCAACGCATGGAACACCACGGGGTAACCGGTTTGCGGGTTGCCGGCGGGGACCACCACGGAAGAGTTTTGACGCAGGATCCACGCAAATTTTCCTGACTTGATTTGCGAACGCACCACTTCCTGCAGCGCCCCACGCTGGTCGTCTGGTTCGCAGAGGGCCAGCACGAAATCCAGGTCGGCATCCTGCACGAGATAGAATCCCGTGACTTGAAACAATTCGAGGCGCGAAATGTAGAAATTCGTGAGGCTAAGAATATCCTCGACGCTGGTCTGCTCCTTGACCTCGCGCTGGAAGTTCTCCAGCGCAATGAACAGGGAGATCAGGTCGTTGGAGCCCAGCTCCCCCCGGTGCAATTTAGCGAGACCGAATCTAAGGATCTCAGGATAGAGGGACTTTTCCATGGAGTTTTTCCTCTGGCACCCGGTCCTTTGCTGCCATGAACGCCTGTTCGACCGGCGTCAACTGATCGTCAATCGATTTCACCACTGGCTCGATCAGGTCAATGGTCATCCCGATGCGCTTCCACGCCGGCATATCCAGCGGCGGGATCAGCCGTTCCCCGGAACAACCGAGCTGCATGGCGCTGACGAGATGATCCGCCACGTGGATCACGCACGCTTCCAATTGAAATGCCGAAGCCAACATCGGCACATGGTGATGCTCGACGGCCTGGACCAGGCTCGCAGGGTAACTCCATCCCTGCAGCACCCGCCCGGCAATCTGGGCGTGATCGTAGCCCATTAATCTTCGTTCCACTTCGCGCAACGTGATTTTGTTGCGGTCGTAGTGTTCAAAAATCTGGCGGGCCGTGGCCGGTGATTGAAACAACAGCACCAGCCGGCCGAAATCATGAAGCAAGCCAATCACAAAGAATCGCTCGGGCTTGGGACAACGCAACGCGATGGCCAGGTTGCGCGCGGCCACGCCGCAGGCCAGGCAGTGACGCCAGAACGATTGCGGGTTGACCTGTTGCGCCGACACGCCGTTGAACATGCGCATCACCGCTGTGGCCGCCACGAGGTCGCGCACTTGCTGAATTCCGAAAAGACTGATCGCTTCAAAGACCGTCTCGACGCGCTTGGCAAAACCGAAGAAGCAGCTATTGCCCAGCTTGAGCAATTTCGCCGTGAGCACGGGATCGGTCTCGACGATGGCGCAGACATCCACCAGGGTGCTCTCCGGATCGTTGAGCACCTCTTCCAGCTCGCGCAAAATTGGATCGTACGTCGCGAGGTTCGGAATGTTTTTGGTTAGGTCTTCCAGGGAAATCATGGGATCAAGCGGTAATTTTGTGGCGAGCCAGGCGACGAGCCATAATGTTGAGGATTTCCACGTGCACCGGGTTCGTCTCATCGAGGCTCCAGAATTGAGCTTTCATTTCGTCGAGAATCTCCGGCGTGACCGTGACTTCCACTTCGACTGCCTCCTGCGCGTCTTCGGCTCCTTCGATCTGAACTTCGTTAATGCCCCAGGTCTGGAAAATATTGATAAACCGATCCGATACCTCACAACCGGCCGGCGCCAAAAGGACGTCGTCCATGTTCTTGATATCAGCGGCCAGGATCATCCCGGCACGGAGGTTTTCAATCTTCACTTTGGTCATATTATTGGGGCAATCCCTTCTGGTTATCGGCAGTTACGCCAAAGACCTGTAGCGGGAATATTCAACCATGAGTTTTCCCTAAGGCCGGAGAGGAGGAATGCCGATACGCAATGATATGGCACGCTTGGATACAACGGATAAGGACCATTCTGCCGAACCGACTATGCCGCGGATTGGGGAGCCGGTTTGGGTCCAATGCCACGGATTTCGCTGCGCCGGGATGCTAGAGACAAATGGCACATGGGTGTCTTACTATTCCGGCGAGGAACTGCCGGAAGTGTTGCACTGGGTAAGCTTGTAAATCGGATGTTGATTAACGGCCAGAGACTTGGCCGGGACTGTTTTGTTGGTGGAGAGGGCTTTGGGTTGGAGAACGTGGTTTTACGTGGGTTAACACCCAGTTGTTGACTGCTGCCTGCCATGGTAAGCTGCGGCATGACTGGAACTTGCGTCGGGACTGGCGCAAGGAATGTAATGGATTTGAACGTGAGTGCACCTGCTTCAATGGAAGAGACTGTCGCTAAACCGATGGGGGAATCGGTCGAGGCGACGATTTTGGTAGTGGAAGATGAGCCCTTGGTTTTGACCTTTCTCGGGGCTGTTCTGGAGGATTTCGGGTATCAAGTACTTGAAGCCAAATCGGCCGAGCAGGCCTTGGAGATCTGGGGCAATCAACCCAGGCCCATTGACCTGGTCCTGACCGACATTTTTATGCCAGGAATGAACGGCGCCGATTTGGCCCGCGTCCTCTCGGCGCGCCAGCCCGGAATCAAGATTGTCTACACCAGCGGCGCACCCCGTCATCGCGTGGACGCCCTGGTCGATTCAAAAGATTCCATTCATTTTATCCCCAAGCCGTATCACCTGCCCTTGCTGGAAGAGATCTTGAAGAAGGCGATGAAGGACTAGGGCTGCAGCATCGCACTCAGCTGCGTTGGTCTGGTCGAGAACTCAAGACGCAAGGACGGATTCCCCCTCGCAGACTCGCTCAATCATTTCGAGCGCTTGATCAGGAGCGCGGTAAATCCGACGAACGCAACGGGCACGCAAGCCGCAATTACGAGCGCCCACGGGGCAGTCACTGGAATCCTATGTGCCCTGCTTTGCCAAATAACGAGAGTGTTCCGAGAATACTTTCCGACAGGCCCCCACTGTTCCAAGCCATAGCGTCCTCGGCCAAAACTGGCTGTGCAGTCAAACGTCCAACTGTGCTCGCAGGGAGCGACAAGTTCTGCCTTGGGCGTGATAACTGAAGCAGCATCGTTTTCGCTGGCACTGGCTGCCAAGCAAACAAGACCAAGAAAAAATCGAATAATCGAGCGCATAGCGTGATGCCAACGAAAGTAGCTGAGCCACCGGCGATCAAAAAGGTCAATTCTGAAACCAGACCATTGACGTCAGTTGGCCACGGCGCTTCGCTAGGCATCGGTTGCATTCGCATTGGACCTCTTCATGCGCCCAATAAAAACTCCACCAACGAGTGTAAGAATACCTCCCGCGAAAGGTACCCACGGGGAAACATGCATCTTCGTATAGCTCACAGTGGATGAAGAGCTGAAAGGCCCCTCAGTAGACTCTGAGCTGGTCTCCTTCATTGTGAACAATTCTGAATAAAGCGGAAGTGCGGTGAGCGCCAGCCCGATAGTTGTGGCACCCCACGCAGCGACTAGCTTGGTTCTCGCGCTATTCATGAAAGATGCCCAACAAAAGTAGCAAAGCCACCGGCGACCAAAAAGGTCAATGCTGGAACTAGACCGTCAACGCCGGTTGGCCCCTGATTTGCGCGAGATGCAAGGTTCATGGGTAAGGACAGCAGTTCAACGCGGTTAGGCAACGCACTGGCCTCAATGCCCACCTCCCCAGCAGTCGCAGCTTAATTCCCAATCACGCCAGAATTTGTTCTTTTTCTTCACAACCGGCTCACCACTTATTATTGGAGGCACTTCATTGCGTTGATCTTCTTGATGCATAATGAACGCTGTATGGCAGGCGCGAAAGCGCCTTCGCATCAAGAGGACCTCTACCCCAAGCCCCCACCTCCGGAGTAGTTTCTCGCAATACGCCGAGCAGGAACTTCGGCGATGCCTGACGCGATACGCACAAGCATACCCCTTCCGTGACGAAAGATGCGTGCGATAGAAGCGAACCGCAGACATAAGTGCGCGTGCCACCAAGCTGATTCCACTACCATTCGTCATTGCAACTGGGAGGTTCATTTGCCGCGACAAAGGCTCAGCGAAGCGGAGCCGAAGGATGTGGGCCGCAAAGCGGACATCGATGCGATAACCCGCGGGTGCTGGAGCGATTTGTCAGGTGTCATTTTTTGATTTTCCAACACGCCAGTAGTCATGCAACGCGTGTAAAAACTCATCTGTCAAACTATACCCGCTCGCAGAACCAATGACAGAATCAACCTTACAGAATGGGCAGGTAGCTGTCTGGCCTGGGTAACGAGCAAAGTCAGGCTCTCCCGGTCCGGAGTCGCCCCAATCTGGATCATCACTGTCGGTCCAATAGCGAATGTCGGCAGGGGTAAAACGCGAAAAGCAATGAAAGCATGCACAGAACTCACTGCGCTCCACCTCGGCCCGATTCTGGAAACTGTGCGCTATAGCTTGAGATGGACTGACAGGGGAGGTGCTCATAACGCGTTTCGTTCATGGCGGTCGGTGGGTGGAAACCAATGCACCCGCCGGGTACGCGCCTTCGCGAAGCGATCAATGGTCGTGTTGTTCGTGATTTCAGAGCATGGAGGCCGCGTGGTCATGTCTGTGTGTCTCCCGAAATGCTAGCGATGTATCGCGCTTTGATTGCGTCTGCACCGATGCGCTCTCGCTCACTCAGATACTCCTCAAGATGCTCAAAGAACCTGCGAAACGCGAGCGCATCATCACCGCCCGCGTGCTCTCGGATAATCTGCCGCCAGTGTCGTGAGCCGCCCTCATGGTAGTGGTGATACACCCAGAACTCGAATGAATCCAAAGCGCTCGTATCATCTGGACAGATTTTTGCCTGACTGAAAACCAACGATGAAGGAAAATAAATGACTCAGCGATGCCTGATCCAAGTAGAAACCTGGCTTCTTACCGATGGCGCGAAGATTATCGACGAAGTTCATGAAGGGCATGGCGTGCGACGCGGCCTAATGTGTTAATCGGTTCCATAGCCATACGCCGCCCGCCGAAAGGAAGCAGCCAAGCATCGCATAAAGTCCCGCTGAGGTAGCCAGTATAAAGCCGAACCCGCCGTAAAAAAAGTTAGCCACGACTTGCAGAAAACCGAAGCCAGGCTGCCAAGTGACAATGCACGCGTAAGTAAACCACGCAGCTACATCAAGGAATACCACGGCAATCAGAATAACGGCCGTTACGAAGACTCGACGCTTGAACCACAATCCGGAAAACATCCCGCCGAGGAAGGCGATTAGAGCTACTACTGGAAATTGATCGTCTCTCATGTTTGCGGGGCCTAACGGACAAAATCTGAGCCACCGGCGACCGAAAAGGTCAATCCTGAAACCAGACCTTTGACGCCGGCTGGCCAGTGCGCAACGAGCAAGGTCCAGTGTTGTTCCGTTTTCCGGTGCATGGTTAGGCGGCGTCGTGTGTCTTCTGCTGAACAGGGATGAATGAGACCACCGCTGAAAAGGCAAATACGAACCAGATCGGTGACCAAATCAGCCAAAAATATCGGCCCTGATCCGTGGTGAGTGCGGGTATCGCTCTCAATGACGCCGCTAAAAGACAGATAACAGAGAAAATTCCAACCACGTAACGACACCATCGAATGCCAAAGAAATACAGCGTGGCGGGCAAAAGCGCGACACCTGTAACAACCATCTCCCAAGTTCCCGCCCAGACAAAAAATACACTCAACGCGATGACCGCCAGGAAAGGCAGTGTATACAGAGCGATTCCAATTCTTTGAATGCGCGTTGTGACCTTCATGATGCCGCTGCGCCGCCTAACGACGGTTTAACTTTTGAGCTGATCGCACTCTATTCAAACGGGCCGAAACCAGGGAGTTGCTGGATCCGGAGACCGATCCGTTCCGGGTGAAGCATTCATTCCTTGAGAACGGAGTCATATTTCCAATGGATCTGATGGTATTTCTTTTCCCGTGAAAAAGCAATCTTCCCGCGAGGGGCGTAAAGGGCATCGGGGAGGAGTGAAAAAACAAAAAACCACGGATCCACCAATTCATTGAACCTTGCGCTGGTCGTTTTGGACTTAACCAAACGGACTGGGTTTGATAAATTCTGTAACAAACGGTCGCGATGAGTGTGTGTGGGAATTGGAGCAGGATCAGAATCCTGAAAATCTGTCGTGTGAGCAAGGGCCGCGGAAGGGGTCCAACATATTATGAATGCTAAAGGCTTATTGATCGTGGCGTTGATGGCATCGTTGGTCATGAATCTGATTTTGGCGCTGCGCCAGCCGAAGTCGTCGGCGCCCGCACCAGGGGCTGCGGCGCAAGCGGGCGAGGCGAAGGCAGCTGGTGAATCGACGCCCAGGGCGAAAACCAAAGTGCAGACCCTGCGCGAAGGGGTGACGAACACGGTGGTGAAGAAGTTCAATTGGGAATCGGTGGAATCGGCGGACTACAAGGAGTACATCACCAACCTGCGGTCGATCGGGTGCCCCGAGGATACGATTCGCGACATCATCCTGGCGGACGTGAACAAGCTCTATGATGAAAAGAAGAAACAGGTCCGCGGCACGCCCAAAAAGTATGAGTATTGGAAGAGCGGCAATCCGTGGATGGCGTCGGGCGATTCGGAAACCCTGGTGAAAATCCGCGCGCTGGACGAGGAGCGCGGCGCGTTCCTGCGCTCGCTGGGGATCGAGCCGGATTTCAAGACGGAGGCGGCCAATGTGTTCAATCCCTTCGAAACGATGCTGGACTTTTTGCCGGACAACAAAAAAACCGTCGTGATGAAGATGTTTTCGGACATGCAAACCAAGATGGCCAAGGTCATGAAAGACGGCCAGCCCGACGGCAAGGAAATGCAAAAGATGCAGCGCGAGATGGAGGAGGCGGTGAAGCAGCAGATGTCACCGGAAGAGGCGCTGCAGTTCGAGCTGCGATTTTCCACGACCGCAAACATGATGCGCAGCCAGATCGCCGGCTTCGACCCAAACGAGGATGAATTCATGAAGGTGTACAAGTTGCGCAAAGATTTCGATGAGCAGTTCAGCCCCATGGGAGTGATGGATGAATCAGAAGCGGAACGCGAGAAGCGCGCAAAAGCCGAGAAGGAACTCAAGGCGCAAATCAAGGAGTCGCTGGGTGAGGAGCGCTACAAGGATTATGAACTGGCGCAGGACTGGCAATTTCAACAGACGGTGCGGGCGCTCAAGCGCGCGGACCTGGGCATGGCGGAGGCGAAGCAGGTGAACGTCATGAAAAAGCTCGCTGAGCAACAGGCCAATTCGATTCGCAATGACCAAAACCTTTCTGACGCCCAGAAGACGACGGCGCTGGAGGCCATTCGCTCGGAGACCGAGTCGTCGTTCAAAAAATATTTAGGGGACAAAGCGTGGGAAAGTTACAATCGACCGAATTATGTTTATTGGCTCGATGGGATTCATCAGAAAGCGCAATTGAAGCCAAAGCCCAGACAGTAGGGACGAATGCGTGAACGGAGTGTTGGAGTTTAGAGTCATGGGATGAACACCGGTGAAAATGGGAAAGGAAAAGATAGAAACATTCGAATAGCCTGCGTCCCCCAGGTCGGTCGGCGTGTTGTGCAAGTGGTTGATTTCTGGCTTCGTGCAAAGCGGTGAGCAAAAATTGCGCACTAAAACGCCATAAACGTTGATGTTTTTGACAATTATTATGCGCCTCAAGGGATAAACTCCATTGACGAGTCGAACGAATGTGCTACGGTAGTCTTACCTAACATGAGTACGAGCAAACTTGATACGTCCGGGGTTTTTCAGCCTGTAACGCTGAAATCCACTTCCACCAATCTTTCACTTTCCGCGAGCGACGTTCGTATTCGCAAAAACGGAATCGAGTTTGTGAATCACTCTCCGATTACGGCCTGGACCGAAATGACAGTTGAATTGCATTCACCGAAGGACGGCAAAAAGATTCGCGCCACAGGCGTCGTGGTGGATTGCACAGGGAGCCGGCACACGGGCTACGCTGTGTCGATGATTTTCATGAATTTGTCGCGGCAGTCGCAGGCACATCTGAGCACACTCGCGTTTTCAGAACTGTGAGGCGGTAGGTCGCCGTCACATTGGGGGTAATGGAGCTATTCAATAAAATATTGAAAGCCGCCGTCGACGGCGGGGCTTCGGATATTCATATCAAGGTAGGTGCGCCGGTAGTTTTTCGCATTAGCCGGCGGCTCATTGCGATTGAATGCCCGGTGCCTACCGATGAGTGGATTGCAAACATCCTAAACGTGGTGGTTCCGCCGCATCAGCGGAAGCGGCTGGAAGAGGATCGCGAGGTGGATTTTTCCTACCTGGGACAGCAGATTGGGCGATTCCGCACGAACGTGTATCAGCAAGGCGGCAAGTGGGCGATGGCCATGCGCATTGTGAAGGCGAAGGTGCCGTCGTTTGAGGAATTGGGATTGGCGGAGGTATGCAAGAAGATCGCGGAATCGCAGCGTGGAATCATCCTGCTGGCCGGGACGACTGGGAGCGGAAAATCGACGACGCTCGCGGCGATGATCGAACACGTCAATGCGAATTTCAAAAAGCACATCGTCACGCTCGAAGACCCGATTGAATTTGTATTTGAAGATAACCAGTGCGTGATCGAGCAGCGCGAAGTGGGGCTGGACACGCAATCGTTTCAACGCGGGCTGACGAGCGCATTGCGGCAAGACCCCGATATCATCATGGTGGGTGAAATGCGCGACTCAATCAGCTTCCAGGCGGCGATGAGCGCGGCGGACACCGGGCACCTGGTAATGTCGACGCTGCACACGACCAACGCCGCGATGTCGGTTGGGCGCATTTTGGATTTCTTCAAGGCGGATGAGCGCGACACGGTGAGGAGGCAATTGTCGGGCACTCTGCAGGCGGTGATTTGCCAGCGCATGGTGCAGACGGTCGACGGCGGCGTGACACCAGCGCAAGAGATCATGATCAACTCGCCGACGGTGCGAAAAATGATTGAGGAAAATCGATTGGAGAAATTGCCCGCGGCCATCGAAACGGGAATTGACGATGGGATGCAGAGTTTCAACCAGGCGCTATTCAACCTGGTGAAGGCCGGACGGGTAAGCAAAGACGATGCATTGGAGAAGGCAACGAACGCGCAGGCGTTGGAAATGAATTTCCAGGGGATTTTCCTGAGTGCGGGCAACCGGATTTTGGGTTGATGCGGAAGGCCGCTTGATCCAAAAAAGATTCAACATAATGTTGACAAAGGAAGGGGCGAGATTATTTTTCTTTCGAATTTTAGTAGGGTTTGACCTGGGTAGCGGCACGTTTCTTAGGGTGGTTCCCCACCACCCGACTCCTTGGCGTCCGCTGCCCGGGTCGTAATTTTTGGGGACAGTGAGGTAGTACCAATGTTCGCGAAGCACTACGTGTATTGCGGACGATCGTGGGCGGTTAACAGGAAGGTGACGTGTCAATCCGTTTTCAAATGCCGGAGCAGCATCTCCACGGTGCGTTGCACGGCGCCTTGATTGGCTTCCACAACCTGGCGGGCGCGTGCGCCGAGTTTTCTGCGTTCCTTCTCGTCCGCCAAGAGTTCGGCGAGTGTCTTTTCCAACTGCGCAGCGTTACGAACTTGAATCACCCCATGGCCTTCGAGGAAGGCTCCCACTTCGGAGCGGAAGTTCTGCATGTTGGGCCCGAAGACAGTTGCCTTGCTCAGCGCACACGGCTCGATGGGATTCTGCCCGCCTTCCGCGGTGAGGCTCTTGCCGACGAAGACGACATCGGCAACTTCGTAGAAAAATACGAGTTCACCGGTGGTATCGACGATCAGGCAATCGAGCTCGCCGGGAGCAAATTTCGTGTCCGACGTGATCTTCGTGCGCCGGATGAATTTCAGTTTGCGATTGCCCAGGTATCCCTTGAAAAAAGCCTTAAGAAAAATCGCGGGGCCGCGAACCTTCAATTCATCCGAGATGGCTCGCGCACGCTCCATGTGTCGGGGAACCAGGATCAGGAAAAGGTCTGGGAATTGTTTGCGGAGCCGGAGGAAACGTTTGACGAGCAGCGACTCCTCACCGTCGTGGGTACTGCCGGCAACCATGATCCTCGCGCCTGCCGGGACGCCGAGCTGGCGAAGCATGGCCGGGACATCGAGGTTGCCGTTTTTCCGGCCAACTGGAGCGTCGAATTTCATGTTCCCCGTCAACTTGATCGCATCAGCCTTGCAACCCACATCCCGCAGCCGTTTGAGATCAGGTTCGTTTTGAGCGCCCACCGCGACGAACCTTCCGAAGAGGCCTTTGAACAGGAATCCAAAGTTGCAATATCGCGGATAGGATCGAGCCGAAAGCCGGGCGTTCACAAGGAACACAGGAATCCGCCAATCCGCCAATTGCCACAGGAAGTTGGGCCAGATTTCCGCTTCGACAAGAATGACCGCTTCCGGATGGATCGCGGCGATGGCGCGGCGCACGCAGCCGGGAAAGTCGACGGGGTAGTATATTTTTTCAACATGCGCTGGGAGCTTTTTTTGAAGTTCGCCCATGCCAGTGGTAGTCGTGGTAGAGACCACGAACTTCGCCAGGGGCAGCCGTTGCTCCAGCGCATGGATCAACTGCGCGCAGACATTCGCTTCGCCGACGCTCACCGCGTGGACCCAAATGACGTGGCGATTGGTGAGGGCGTATTTGAGCGTGCCGGTGTGACTGCCGAAGCGTTGCCAAAACCCCTTCTGCCAATTCCCGCGCCGCCACATCTTCAAGAAATAGAAGGGCGCGCTAAGCCAAAAGAAAATGAAGAAAAGGATTTGGTAAAACTTGCGCATCGGTGCCCGCGAGAATTTAAGGGGAATCCGGCAGTCGGCGCAAGAGCCGTGCCGTGGCAAAGTGCTTTAAGATTCTGAGACTGACTGAAGGAAACCAGTGCAAGGATTTTGCTTAAACGCGAAAAGGCAAGTTGCAGCGCTAACACCTTGAGGTGAAAGCCACTTCAAAAGGACTCGGGGCAGCCGATATAGATTCGTGATCGATTTGACTTGTAGGACCGTTTTCCCTAAATTCAGGTCGATTTTGCGGGAGGGTATGTTTTTCCTGCCCAGTGAACTGAACCATTCGCCGAGTGACAAATTATTTCTTATTAAGGGAGTCTAAACACCTTAGGCGCCTCCTGACGGGAGTGTGTTTCGCTGGACTCGTGTTTGCTGCTCGCGTCAATGCCGCCACGGTGACTGCTTGGGGACAAAACTCCGATGGACAAGCCAACCCGCCCGCAAGTTTGAGCAACAGTGTTACCATCGCTTCCGCAGGTGGCTATCACGGACTCGCGTTACTGACAAACGGAACCGTTCAGGCGTGGGGCACCGGCTCTCAAGTGATCGTACCGAATGGGATCAGCAATGTCGTCGCCATCGCTGGGGGCGGGGCGCACAACGTAGTTCTTCGAAATGATGGCACTTTGGCGGCCTGGGGTAATAATGTCTATGGCCAGTCTACCGTACCATCGGGGATGACTAATGTTGTCGGCGTGTTTAGTGGAGGTGATCACAACTTGATCCTGTCGGCTAATGGAACGCTGAAGGCCTGGGGGCGGAATACCGAAGGCCAGTCGACCGTACCTGCGGGCCTGAGCAACATCGTCACCGCTTCGGGCAATCTCTACCACAGCCTTGCCTTGCGCACGAATCGAACCGTGGCAGCCTGGGGTTACAATGGGTATGGTCAATGTAATGTTCCGGCGAACTTGAACAACGTAGTAGCGATCGCCGCGGGTGGTCTGCATAGTTTGGCGCTTTTGGAGAATGGCACGGTGGTCGCGTGGGGTTACAACGATTCGGGGCAGACCAGCGTCCCGGCTGGTGCGACCAATGTGGTGGCGATTGCCGCTGGTTATAACTTGAGCCTCGCACTTAAGGCAAACGGGCAGGTTGTTGCCTGGGGTGGTAATGCCTACCTGCAGCGAAATGTTCCCGCTGGCTTGACCAACGCCACAGCGATTTCCGCGGGGGCATTCTTTGGACTGGCACTGAAAGGCACCAATGCCCCGTTCCTTGCACCCTCCAGTTTGGTGGCGCAGCTATTACTCGGCCAAACGGCCATGCTGCGCGCCAATGCAAGCGGCTCCCTGCCATTGAGCTATAAATGGTTTCAAAATGGCGTTGAAATACCCGGCGCCACCAACAGCTTCCTCACGTTTCCAGTCTATTCGACCGCAAGTGCAGGCACTTATAGTGTCATGGCGAGTAACGCCTATGGATTCACTACCGGGAATATAGCGGACCTAAGTGTTATAGCCGGAGCGCCGATCCTGCTGACGCAGCCTGCCAGCCAAACTATCAACCCTGGAGGCTCCGCACTCTTTAGTGTCTCAGTTACCGGCGCTACTCCATTGGCCTATCAGTGGCGATTCAACGGCACAGACATTCCCGGAGCCACAGCGAGCGCTCTCATTCTTGATCCCGTTTCCACCAACCAGGCGGGTGTTTACTCAGTGCGTGTCACCAATTCTTTTGGATCAGTTACCAGCGCATCCGCAATTCTAAACATTGCACAAGTGATCAGTTGGGGAAACAATTCCGATGGCCAGACTAATGTCCCGCCGGATTTGACAGACATCGTCGCAATTTCAGCCGGCGCCTATCATCCGCTGGTCATGAAATCGGACGGCACGTTGCTCTCTTGGGGAACCGGCGCTCAGGCGTTCATCCCAATTAGCTTGGGACCGGTGCTGAATTTTTCCGGAGGCGGAGTTCATAGCGCCGCCCTGAAACCCAATAACACCGTCGCAGTTTGGGGAAATAACACCTATGGTCAATCCGTCGTTCCATCGGATGTTGACATCGTCACGGCGGTGTCCGCTGGCGGGCAGCATAACCTCGTTATCACACTGGATGGAAAAGTACGCGCGTGGGGCCGGAATACAGAAGGTCAAGCAAATGTACCGGCTGGATTGAGCAACGTCGTCGCTGTCAGTGGTGGCTCCTACCACAGCCTTGCGTTGCGGCGAAATGGCACGGTCGCCGCCTGGGGACTTAACACTTCTGGACAAATCACCGTGCCGGGCACCTTAACCAATGTCATAGCTATTGCAGCAGGCGGTTTGCACAGCCTGGCTCTGCGTCAGGATGGCAGTGTCATTACCTGGGGCGACAATTCGAGGGGTCAGCTCAATCTTCCGGCGGGCATGGGAAGTGTGTTGGCAATCTCTGCTGGTTACCAGTATTCAGCTGCTCTCAACAGCAATGGACAATTGATGATATGGGGCGCTAACGAATTTGGACAAGGCATCGTACCGGGAGCGGTCTCAAACCCAACCGCATTTTCTGCCGGTGATTTCTTTAACCTCGCACTGTTCGGGGCCAAGCTCCCGTACATTGGCAATTCCACTCTGGCAACTACTGTCACCAATCTTCAATCGGTGTCTTTCCAGGCCAACGCGTTCGGCGCTTTGCCGTTGTATTATCAATGGAAACGCAACGGTGCGGATATCCCCAGCGCGACAAATGTTTGGCTCACACTGACTAACTCCAGTGTCGCTGACAGCGGAATTTATAGCGTCATGGTGAGCAATTCCCTGGGTACGGCCACGGCGACTATCGCCAACTTGAATGTCTTGTTTAAGTATCCCTCGCTTAGCTGGACGAAGCCCGCGGATATCATCGCTGGAAACGCGTTGGACGCCAGCCAGCTCAACGCAGCCGCAGACGTGCCTGGTTCATTCACTTATTCTCCACCAGCCGGCACGATCCTGCCGCGAGGAACCAATCAAACGCTGTCAGTCACGTTCGTGCCAAATGATTCAGCGTTGGAGACAGTTACTGCCAGTACGAAACTCGATGTTTTAGGCGTATCTCAAACCATTACGGTAGACTCCATCACAGGAAAAATATGGGGTGACGTTCCCTTCGATGTATCGGCAACGGCATCATCGGGGCTGCCAGTGTCACTGAGCATTCAATCAGGACCGGCCACGTTGAATGGAAACACACTGACCCTAACCGGAACTGGCTTGGTGAGCCTTCGGGCCATCCAGTTGGGTGATTCAATTTTTCTGCCCGTGACGAATCTGGTTTCATTCAGCGTTCAGAAGGCGCCCCAAAGCATCACGTTTGGCGCGATTGGCAACAAAACTCTTCCCCAAGCTCCTCTTACGCTTGCTGCCACGGCTTCCTCGGGACTACCGGTCACTCTCAGCATTGTGGCAGGGCCAGCAACCATATCCGGAAGCACACTCACCCTGACAAATACCGGTATCGTAACCGTGCGAGGGAGTCAGGCAGGCAATGGAAATTATCTTGCTGCCGCCAACATTGACCAATCGTTTCTCGTGACACTCACATCAGGCAAGGTCATCGCCTGGGGAAGCAATGTTGATCAACAAACGAATGTGCCGCCGGCCTTGACCAATGTTATCGCTATTTCCGCAGGCGGCTATCATCCGCTCGCACTTAAAAAAGATGGCTCAGTCGTTTCCTGGGCGATCAGTTCTCAAGCAGTAGTGCCAACCAATCTCGGACCGCTCTTGGCCGTGTCGGCCGGCGGTGGGCACAGTTTGGGTATTCGTTCGAATGGCACGGTGGTCGCCTGGGGCTATAACACCAGCGGTCAGCTCAATGTTCCGCCATTCCTGTCAGACGTGTTGGCAGTAGCAGCCGGGGGTGATCACAGTTTGGCCATTAGGAATGACCGAACTGTCGTCGCATGGGGAAAGAGTTCAGAAGGCCAAACGACCGTGCCTGCAGTTGCGACCAACGTGGTGGCAATATCTGGTGGCAGCTACCACAGCCTCGCGCTTCGTGGCGATGGCTCAGTCGTGGCTTGGGGATTCAACAGTGAAGGAAGCACCATTGTCCCTCCAAGCGCGACGAATGTTATCGCGATTGCCGCCGGTGGATTACATAACGTCGCCCTTCGCCAGAATGGGACCGTCGTGGCCTGGGGAAACAACTTCGCCGAACAAATCAATGTACCCGCCGGACTGACAAACGTCATTGCTGTCGACGCCGGAGATAACTTCAGCATGGCGCTGAAGGCTGATGGCAGTATTGTTACCTGGGGAGGAAATACCCACGGCCAGCGCACGATTCCCTCCAGTGTGACTTTCGCTACTTCAATTTCGGCAGGAAGTTTTTTTGGGATGGCTGCGGTTGGCGATCCATTCCCAAGGCTGCCGCAACTCGTCATGAGTCGAAGCCTAGCCGCAGGAAACAGTGTCACGCTGAATGCCCCCGCATACGGAATGCCGCCACTGAGCTTTCAGTGGAGCTTTAATAACGCACCGATTCCAGGTGCAACCAACGCCATGCTGTCGTTAACCAACGTGCAAGCAAACATGATCGGCAGCTATTCATTGCTCGTAACCAATTTGTACGGCAGCGCGACGGGAGTGGTGGCAAACGTTACTTTTCCGGCGCTGATTAGTTGGCAAACGCCAGCAGATATTGTCTACGGCACGCCATTGGGGAGCCAACAACTCAATGCGACGGCTAATGTGCCTGGAGTATTTACATATAATCCCCCGCTTGGCACCCTGCTGAATAGTGGGAATGGACGTATACTCTCTGTTCTGTTTACGCCTGAGGATTCAGTTACATTTGGTCCCGCCGCCACCACTGTCCCAATCAATGTCCTAAAAGCGCCGCAAACGGTTACATTCGAGGATCCGGGACAAAAGGTTTTTGGTGATCCACCTTTTGCGGTAACAGCCACTGCCAGTTCCGGCATGCAAATCCTCTATGTCGTCATGTCCGGACCAGGGAGAAACACCGGAAATGGCAATGTGATTACATTGACGGGCGCCGGAGTCGTCGTGGTACGGGCGATTCAATTAGGCGGAGGCAATTACCTCCCAGCGCCGTACGTCGATCTAAGCATCATTGTTGAAAAGGCCACGCCTGTTGTCACCTGGCCCAATCCAGCTGACATAGCCTGTGGTACGCCGTTGGGAGCGGCACAACTGAACGCCACGGCCAGCGTTCAAGGAACCTTCACATACTCGCCTCCTGCCGGAACGGTACTCGATGTCGGCGCTCAAATTCTTAACGTCACCTTCCTGCCAACCGATTCTGCCAATTACAAAACCGTTACTGCTTCGGTAAATCTTAACGTGTACAAGGGAGAACAAACCATTTGGGTGGGACCTCCCGGTAACAAACGATCCGACCAGGATCCCTTTCCAATGATCGCCACGGCCTCGTCGGGACTACCCGTGGATTTGAGTGTTGTCTCCGGGCCAGCAACTGTCTCGGGCAACGTCATCACTCTAAACGGAACGGGAGTGGTAACCGTCCGGGCAATGCAGCCAGGAAATGGCAATTATCACCCCGCGACGACGGTTGAACGGAGTTTTAGAGTATTGTCGCCGGCAACCAGAATTTATGGCGCCGGCGGCCGGGGTCGAGGCCAGTTGACGGGAGGCCCTCAAGGAAACGCACGTCCGCCGGTGGTAATGACGTTCGAGGCCGATGAAGTGGCCGCCGGTGGGAATCACACTTTCTTTCTGAAACGCGATGGCACGCTTTGGGCAGTCGGGGCAAATGAATGGGGCCAATTGGGAGATGGCACCACGACTGATAAAGACAATCCAGTTCAGGTAGCAACCGGAGTTCGCAGAGTCGTTACTTCCGGGATGGTCACTTGCTTTATTAAAACTGATGGAACGCTGTGGGGCATGGGGCGCAATTCCAACGGGGAGTTGGGCCGGCCGGCGAGTTACATCGAAAGTACGCCTGTCCAGATCGCAACGAATGCCTTTGACGTAGCAATTGGAGATTATCACACGCTCTTTATCAAAAAAGATGGAAGCCTGCATGGGATGGGCTTTAATTACTATGGCCAACTCGGTATCGGACAAACCTTCCCGCAGCAGACGCCCGTTCACATCACCAACGACGTTATTTCAATCGCCGCGGGCAACAGCCACAGCCTATTTGTAAAGAGCGATGGAACATTATGGGGAATGGGTGGAAATTTCGGCGGCGCGCTTGGAGATGGGACGACCAACACTCGGACGACTCCAGTTCAAATTGCGACCGGCGTGAGCACAGTTGCGGCCCCTCATTATTTTGGCAACCACAGTCTGTATATTAAGGCAGATGGAACTCTCTGGGGAATGGGATACAATGCCGGTGGCCAATTGGGAGATGGAACGCTAATCAACCGTTTGAGCCCTTTACAGATTGCTACCGGCGTATGCGACATGGTCGGGAGCCAGGTATTCTCACTCTTTCTTCGCGAAGATGGGACGTTATGGGGTATGGGGATCGGTGGCTCAGGCGAGCTGGGCGAGGGGGGAATATTCAGGCAACCAACTCCTGTAAAGGTGGCAGACGGAGTAGTCACTGTTACAGCGGGTAACGTCCATAGTTTGTTTGCCACGAGTGATGGTGGGCGCGTCATTTGGACTAATCCTCCAGACATTGTTTTTGGAGTTCCCATTGGGCTCCCTCAACTGAATGCCACATCCTCAGTGCCCGGGAGCTTCACCTACACTCCATCATCTGGCACTGTCCTGAACGCTGGAACCGCCCAACTGCTCTCAGTGATATTTACGCCCAACGACCCGAGGTACAATACCGAGGCGGTATCCGTTTCCATTAATGTGCTCAAGGCTTCCCAGACGGTTTCTTTTGACCCTGTTGGAAGTAAAACTTTTGGCGACGCGCCATTTACCGTGAGTGCCACCGCCTCCTCTGGATTGTCAGTGGAGTTCAGCATCGTTTCCGGGCCGGCAACTATTTCTGGCAATTCTATCACGATCACCGGCGCAAGCTCCGTGACGGTGCGTGCCTCGCAACCAGGGAACAACAATTACAATGCAGCCCAGAGCGTCGACCAGACGTTTGTCGTTGCAAAAGCCACTCCTCAAATCACGTGGCAAAACCCCGCCGATATCGAATACGGGACACCGCTTGGCGCCGCGCATTTGAATGCGTCGGCGAATATCCCGGGGAATTTCCTATATACACCATCTGCAGATACCATCCTTGGTGTCGGAAACCATCAAGCTTTGAATGTCACGTTCACTCCGACCACTTTGGCCAATTACAACCCCGCCTTCCGCACCGTCGAGATCAATGTACTAAAGGGCAGTCAGGCAATAGCTTTCGGGACTATCGCCAACAAAACATACGGGGACACGCCGTTTTCACTGGTCGCTTCCGCATCTTCGACCCTGCCAGTAACCTTCAATGTCACTTCCGGATCCGCAACCGTCTCCGGAAACATGGTGAACCTGACTGGTGCGGGGTCCGTCACAATTCAAGGCTCGCAGGGTGGAAATTCCGATTTCAATGCGGCGTCGAGCGTCCAACAGACTTTCGTCGTTTCACCTGCGACACTCACGATAAAAGCGGACGATGCAACTCGCAATTACGGTGCTGCTAATCCGGCCTTTTCCGCCGCCGTGAGTGGCTTCGTGAATGGCGAAACTTTGGCATCCAGCGGTGTCACGGGCACGCCAGGTTTCGCCACGGTCGCTTCGGAAATCAGCGCCGTTCTTGGAAGTCCATACATGGTTATGCCAACCGTTGGGACCATGTCGGCCGCGAATTACACTTTTATTTTTGTCCCCGGAGTCTTGAGCATTACGAAGGCGCCGCTGCTCGTGACAGGCGACAATGCCACGCGGCCCTATGGCGCGGCCAACCCTTTGTTGAGCGTCACGATTACCGGATTTGTAAATGGTGAAACATTGGCTTCAAGCGGAGTTGCCGGCACTGCCAACGTGACCACGCCGGCGACCACTGCAAGTCTTGCTGGTTTCTATCCCATCGTGCCTGCTTTAGGCACCTTAAACTCGGAGAACTACAATTTCGTCCTCGTGAATGGTGTCTTGGCGATTTCAGGGGGAAACGATGTTGCAGCTTCTGCTTTCCTCGCACCGACTTTCTTCCCAGTCGGTGAAGGACCGTGGTCTCTGGCTAGCGGGAATTTCACCAGTGGCACTCTCCTGGATTTGGCTGTGGCAAATAATGGCAATAACAGCGTCAGTGTATTAATTGGAGATGGCAAAGGAGTCTTCTCAGCCACCAACTCCGTCGGCACCGGTGCGCATCCCACTGCGGTCGTCGCGGCTGATTTCAATCGGGACGGGATGGTGGATTTGGTGACGGCAAACGGAGATGACAACACCCTTTCAATTGCGATGGGCAATGGCAACGGGACTTTTGATGCGCCCATCGTCGTGGCTGCAGGCCAGCACCCCGTCGCGATGGCGACGGGTGATTTGAATCGGGATGCGTACGTTGACCTTGTGGTTGCGAATTATGACGGCGGTGAAATCATGGTCTTGCGTGGATCATCCAGTGGGCTCCTAGCTCCAACAAGCGTTCAGCTTGAGCCGGGCCTGAGTTCGATCGCAATTGCCGATCTGAAAAAGGACAACTTTCTCGACGTCATTGCTGTCAACAGCCAGTTGGGAACCGTTACCGTGCTGGCTGGATTGGGTAACGGATCTTTTTCCACGACTACCTACGTAACGTCCGCAGGACCTCGGGCAATTGGACTCGCGGTGGCTGACTATGATGGAGACACCAAGCTGGACGTTGCAGTAGCGAACCAAACGGAAAATACGGTGACTGTGTTGCTGGGTAACAATGGCGGCGGCTTCACGTCTGTTCAAAGTTATCCAGTGGCTGGAAATCCTGTGGCGGTTGTCCCAATGATCGTGACCAATTCCAAGCCGAATTTGGTGGTCGCGAGGTTCGATGATGGCTCGGTTGATATCCTCCCCAATAGGGGCAATGGCACCTTTGATTCTGTTCCGGCGACCGCTCACTATCCGGTAGGCGGCAATCCGGTTGCCCTGGTGGTTGCGGACTTCAACGGAGACAAGGACAACGACATTGCTGTCGCCGTTTCTGGCGATGATCGTGTGGCGATCTTGCTTAACAATTTCATGCCGAAAGTGCAGAGCCAGACGTTAGGTTTGCGTGAAGATGCCAACGTCCCCATTCCCCTTCCACCCCAGGGTAACGCGCCTGTCACTTACACCCTCAAGACACAGCCAACGAAAGGTGTGCTGAGTGGTGACGCACCTAATTGGACGTATGTGCCAAATCCTGACGAAAATGGAACGGATTCGTTCAGTTATACGGTTGCCAACGGAGTCAAGACCTCCGCCGTTGCAGTGGTTACGCTGAGCATTGCAGCCGTCAATGATCCGCCCGAGTTTGAATTGTCGACGGGAAATGTGGTTACGGTCGAAGATTCAGGCAAGCAGACCAATATTGTGGCAATCAATCTAGTGCGAGGACCGGCAAACGAATCCTCGCAGACGCTGTCGTTCCTCGTGAGCAACAGCGCCAGCAACCTATTCAGTGCCCAGCCCTCGATCTCTTATAAGACCAACGGCACCGGGGCTTTAGTGTTTACGCCTGCTGCAAACGCGCAGGGAACCGCAGTAGTTAGCGTGCGATTGAAAGACAACGGTGGCGTAGCCAATGGCGGAATCGACACTTCGCCTGCGTCGACGTTCCTGATCACGATCAATAACATTAATGACGCGCCCGTTATTACCAAACCGGCAGTTCCCTCCATCCCTGAAAGTGGGAACGTAATCGTAAACTTTACCGCAACTGATCTGGAATCATCTCCGGACACTTTGATCTATTCGATTGTTGGGACCACCAACGCGACATTGTTCCCCGATCCGTCGACCAATTTTATTTTCGGCGGCAGTGGTTCAGCGAGAACGTTGAGAATTTATCCTGCCATATTTGAATCAGGCGCTGACCATGTCAGCCTGTTGGTCAGCGACGGTACCAACAGTGCAGTTCAGACAAATATTTCGATTACTGTTAGCTCGATCAACAACGCGCCTTCGTTCGATATTGATACGGCGAGATACGGCTCTGGAACCGCAATCCCGCACGTAACCGGACAGATGACGCTGCCAAATTTGGCAATTCATTTAAGCTCTGGACCAGCTAATGAAAGTTCACAAACGCTCAGTTTCACGGTAACAGCCTCCAACACCGCGGTGTTTGACACCCAGCCATCCATCAATCCCACGGGCGCATTGACCTTCAAGCCCAAGCCCGGTACGCCGAATGGCACCGTCGTTGTGTTGTCGATAAAGATCAAAGACAACGGGTTGGGAACGGCGCCCAATGTGAACACCTCAGCTGCGCAGAATTACACGATCACCATAACCAATCCGTAACAGTCTCAAGTCATCTGTCCGCGAGTTTCACTTCCTTTTTCGCGGCATCGATGACCCATTTCTTTCCTGCAGGTGGCGCGTAGATGTAGGGCAGGTAGCCAGCAGGCTTCACGAGTTCGCTGACGTCCTTGGGCACTCGCTTGAATTCGTAGTAGAATTGTTGGACGAACATCGTCAACTGGCCCATCGCTTGTTCCACGGGTGGAGAAAAACTCCCCGGCGGCGCTTCGGTAGTGACCGGGCCGGCAGGCTCTGCCGCTGGTGCACCGGGCGGCGCTGGCGCTGACGGGGGCGGCTCAACCGCAGGGGCGTCCACCGAGACGCTGGGCTTGGATGGCGCGGGCGGTGGCAAGACAGGTGGAGCCGGCTTATTGCAGCCAGCCGCGATGATAGTGAAGAGAGCAAGCGCTAGAAGAACAGGACGCATTGGGGATTCGTTTTGAGCGAAACTAGGTCGACCATTCATTCACGTCAATGCCAGGATCATGCGGAATGCAGAGCAAAATATTCATTCCCTTGCTGCGCTGGCGTGCTAAGGTGCTCCCACACGAAATTGGAGCCAGCCTATGAAACCGGGATTCTATCAGTCAGGGCGCGGGGGTTTGCACTCTGAGGCATTTACGTTGATTGAACTGCTCGTCGTCATCGCCATCATTGCGATCCTTGCCGGCATGCTCTTGCCGGCACTCGCCAGTTCCAAGGAAAAGGCACAGCGCATTAAATGCGTCAACAACCAGAAGCAGATTGGCGTGGCCTTTCACATTTATTCCGATGAGCACAATGAAAAATATCCCGTGGCACCCACTTGGGCCACCGTTGGCGGAATCAAGGGAACAAATTCTTCCTACAACGCGAATATCTACGATTGGACTAATCGCCTATTGAACCCCTACGTGCAGGCACGCGAGACCTATCGCTGCCCCAACGACCGCGGCGATTCACTCAACGGCGGAATCAATAGCGCCTACTTCGGCTATGGCACCAGTTACCTTGTGCAATGGAATGGCAACAATTTCCGAGTCCAGAAAATTTCCGGCAATAGCCTCGTGCCTGGCACCGCCGGCTTCAATTCCATCAGGCAAAGTGAAATTGCGCTGGCCTCAACCAAAAAAATCATCCAGGGCGACTGGGTTTGGCATTTGAATCGAGATCTCCAGGATCCCCGCAATACCTGGCATAGTTGGAAAGGCCGGCGGCTGGTGAACTTCCTTTACGGCGATGGGCATGTCGACAAATTTGAAATGCCCGCCGCCGCACTTGGTTGGATCAGCTCCCCTGCCCCGGATCCGACTTTCGACTGGTGGTGAAAACAAAAAACTCCGCAAGCCGTCAAGGCGCGCGGAGTTGGGAATCGTGCGGTGTGAACTCGGGATTTATGAGTTCTTTTTCTTCTTTTTTTCCTTCTTTAATTCCTTCTTGGTCTTCACAGGCTGCGTTTTCAGCGATTCCTGGGCGGCTGCCTTTTCAGCGTCATCCAATTTGCCGTCGGCATTCTTGTCGAACTTCTTGATCATTTCCGGATCCTTTTCCAAGGTCGTCAGTTCGTCCTTGTCGAGGGAACCATCTTTGTTGGCGTCGAAGGCCGCCGCCGGGCTCGATTCGGGTTGGGTCTTTTTCTTCTTATTGCCTTTGGCGGCGTAGGCAGGAGTCCCGGCCAGCGCGCAGACCACGGCCACAATGAGTGTGGATAGAAAGAATCTCTTCATAATGCTGTTGAACGTGATTGTATTTGTTTATCTGCTTGTTCGGTCAGACGCCTGGGCAGTGCGGAAGGTTACAGGCAGTGATTCCAACGCTTTTTTCCGGTAAACAGGAATTTCCTGATAGCCGCTATTCGTTTATCAGGAAAGACTTTTCAAACCATGGGCTATTGGGTAAGGATGGCTCATGCCAGACTTAGCGCGAACGGGAGAAAGGGTCTTTCGGGGAATTCCCGTCTCTGGCGGCGTGTCCCAGGGAAGGATTCTTGTCCTTGGCAAATCTGGCGAAGCTGGCATTCCCAAGCACTCCGTTGGAGAAGCTGAAGTTCCCGAGCAGTTGGCCCGCCTTGACCATGCCTTGGCCAAAACCCGCGAGCAAATCCTGGAAGTCCAGCGCAAGGTCGGCGAAGGCATGGGCGCCGAGCACGCCTCCATCTTCGAGGCCCATCTTTTAGTGCTGGAAGACCCTACACTTATCGACGAGGTCACACGCTATATCAGCAAGCACCTTGTCAATGTCGACTACGCCTTCCAGGAAGTTGCCGAACGTTATGCCCGCACTCTTAGTGCCATGGAAGACGATTACCTTCGCGAGCGTGCGGCGGACATGCGGGATGTCAGCGCTCGCATTTTAAACAACCTCCTCGGGCGACAGGAGCAGATTGATCTCAAAAAGCTGAAGGAGCCCGTGATCCTGATCAGCCACGATCTTGCGCCCTCCACCACCGCACAGCTTGACAAGAACATGGTGCTCGGCTTTGCCACGGATATTGGGAGCCGTACGTCGCATACTGCGATCATGGCCCGATCGCTGCAAATCCCCGCAGTGGTCGGACTACATACCGCGACGACCCAATTGGAATCCGGACAATTTGCACTCCTGGATGGTTACAACGGGGTCATCATCGTCAATCCCACCGACCAAACGCTGTTCGAATATGGCCAACTCAAACGCAAACACGTCGATCTCGAAGAAAAGCTGCGCGACCTGCGTGATAAACCTGCGGTCACTATTGACGGCGCGCAGATAACGCTTTCGGCAAATGTCGAGCAAGTCAGCGACGCTGCTGCCGTCCAGGCAGTCGGCGCCGAAGGCGTCGGATTGTTTCGCACTGAATTCCTCTTCATCAATCGCGACACTCCGCCAAGTGAAGAGGAGCAGTTCCAGGCGTACCGTAACATCGCAGCCACGTTGAAGCCGCAGCCGGTGGTTATCCGTACGCTCGACCTGGGTGGAGATAAATTTGTCACGCACATGGACATGCCCCAGGAGATGAATCCGTTCCTGGGCTGGCGTGCGATTCGCTTTTGTTTGCAGGAACGGGCGCTGTTCCGGGCCCAATTGCGCGCCATACTTCGCGCTAGTGCGGAGGGGAACGTCAAATTGATGTACCCCATGATCTCGGGCCTGGACGAATTGAACCAGGCCAACGCCTTTCTCGAGGAATGTCGCGCTGAATTGCGCGCCGAAAAAATTCCGTTCGACGAAAAAATGGAAGTAGGCGCGATGATTGAAATCCCATCGGCTGTGCTAGTGGCGGATGCACTGGCAAAGCGAGTAAATTTTTTCAGCATTGGCACCAATGACTTGATTCAATATTCACTCGCCGTGGATCGCTTGAACGAAAAAATTGCGCACCTTTACGAACCCTCCCATCCCGCCATACTGCGGCTGATCAAAATGACTGTCGATGCCGCGCACAGCAATAACATTTGGGTCGGGGTCTGTGGCGAAATGGCGAGTGAATTAAACCTCGTGCCGATCCTGCTGGGCCTGGGTGTGGATGAATTAAGTGCCACTCCTTCAGCGGTGCCACAAATCAAGTTCCTCATTCGCCGGCTCAAAATGGACGAAACGCGAGAACTTGCAGACTTCGCCTTGAAATGTGAGTCAGGTGCGGACATATTGTCACGATCGCAAACTCTCGCGCGAAAAATTGCGCCGAGCTTATTTGAAAACTAGACGTAACGCATGAAAGTATTGATTCTCGCAGCCGGATACGCCACCCGCCTTTATCCCCTCACGCTGACCCAGCCCAAACCACTCCTGCCTGTGGCGGGCAAACCGATGATCGAATATGTGCTCGATAATCTCGCGCCCATCGAAGGCATCGACCACATCTACGTTGTCACCAACGCAAAGTTCGCTTCGCATTTTGAGAAGTGGTCCACCGCTTACTCGGCCACGCACGGCGGCCTGAAATTCACTGTCATCAACGACCATTCAACAGACGATTCCAACAAACTAGGCGCCATTGGTGATCTCAACCTGGTCCTCACCAAACATAAAATCGATGATGATCTGATTGTCGTGGCTGGTGATAATCTCTTCAGTGAGAAGCTCGCGGCTTTTGGTAAATTCTGCCGTGAGAAAAAAGCCCCAGTGCTGGGGACCTATGACGTGGGCAGTCTGGAGCAAGTGAAAAAGTATTGTTCCATCACCCTCGATCCCGCGGGAAAAATCACCTTCTTTGAAGAGAAGCCAAAACAGCCAACCAGCACGCTCATCGGGATTGCACTCTATTATTATCCCAAGGCAACGTTGCCTATGATCACTCAATATGTGAACGAGGGCAATAATCCCGACCAGCCGGGGCGATTGATCCAATGGATGTACCCGAAGATGCCTGTCTACACCTGGACCGTTCCCGGCCTCTGGTACGATATTGGTTCCAAGGAAACGTTGGAAGAAGCAGATCGGATTTTTTCGAAGAAGTAATCGAGCGCCTGACAATACCGCGTTTTTGCGGTCCAAAGGATTGGCAGGAAATTCGCCTACGACTCGCCAAGCTTGACGGCGAGTCGTGGCTTGATAATGACGCGTGGTTGACCGATGCAGAAAAAGCCCTGCTTGACGCTAGACTTGATGCGTACGCGCAAGGCCCGGACGCAGGTAGTTCGTGGGAGGATGTCGAAAGTCGCATTCGCTCGCGCTTGAAAGCATGAGGCGGCTGATCGTTCGGTCCGAAGCGGAGTCAGACATATCTTTGATCCTCGCGCAGTTACCGAATCCCTTTTGCCAGCACTGGGATTGCGTAAAGCGACTTCCGCGCTGCAATAAACAGCGTCTTCATGTCTTTGCCACCGAAGCAAAGATTTGCGGGCGCTTCCGAAACTGTTGCTGGCCCGTTCTTGCCCGCGTTGGGAACCTGAGGCGTCAGGATTTTCCCAATCAGGCTTCCGTCCGTTGCGAAGACGTGAATGCCATCCCCAGCGCTAGACCAAATACGCCCATCGGCATCGCAACGAATCCCATCCGGACCACCTTTGTTAATCGTGCAGAAGATTCTTCCATTCGCGAGATTTCCGTCGGGTTTGACGTCGAAGACTCGAATGTGTTTCGGTTTTCCCGAATCGGCTACATAAAGCCTATTCTCCGAAGGTGAAAAGCACAGGCCGTTGGGTTGATCGAAATCTCCCACGACGACGCGAATTTCTTTGGACTTGGGATTGAAGCGAAACACGTTTTGCCCCGCCTGCTCTTTTGGACGGCCGGCCAAACCATAACCGGGATCGGTAAACCAGACGGTACCGTCGGACTTGACCACCACATCATTGGGTGAATTGAGTTTCTTGCCTTCAAAGGATTCAACGAGAGTTTTGAGTGTGCCATCTTTCTCAAGAATCGCAACCCGACGGCCTCCGTGCTCGGCCGAGAGGAGGCGCCCTTCGTTGTCGATCGTGTTGCCATTAGCATTATTGCTGGGCTTGCGAAACGTGGTCACGCCACCGGCTTTGGTCCATTTCTTCAGCTCATCAGCCGGGATATCGCTGAAGACAAGATAACCGCCTTCGGCAGGAATCCATTGGGTGCCTTCAGTGAATTGGAAGTCGCCCGCGAGCTTTTCAACCTTCGCGTCCGCTGCCACAATTTTTTTGAACTCCGCCGGATTGGCGATTTCAAATTCAGCGGCAGTCACCACGCTTGTTAAGATCCCAGCGACGAGAATCCCAATGGAAGCCCGACGGCCTAATGCGAGAGAGAATCTGTTCATATTCATTTTCCCACGGCAATCATGTCGATTGTGATCGTTTTGCCCGTCATTCCTACTCCGGATACCACTGCCTTTGAAGCTGCAGGAGGGCGCGCCGGATCGTAATACCTGGGGCGTTGAGCATTGAGCTCGTTGCTCGCAACGGTGTCACTCACATAATACGTCGCTTTGACGAGGTGTAACAGGTCGCTTCCGGATGCCGTCAGGACGGTTTTCAAGTTATCATAGATTTCAGTCACTTCGGCTTTGCCGTCCTGCGAACTTTTTCCATAGAGGCCAGACAGGAAAATAATCGGGTCACGATTGACGCAAACCACGCGGCAGTAGATCGGCGAGGCCTTCATGTCGGGCGGCGTGATGAATTCCAGGGGCTCGCTGGATTTCGCAGGGCCGCCAGCCGCCACCAGTTCGATCTCAATTGGCGTCGGCATGTTCCACTCCACGAAGACAAGTGGCGGTGTCGGTTTTGATCCGAAATACTTCACAATCTCTTCTTCTACTTCCTTGACGCTGCTCATTGGCATCAGGAATGCCTTGAGTTGAACAATATCGGAATCGTTCAAGCCAAGGTGAACCAGGGTTTTGGAAAGGCTTTCCATGGTTTTGCGCGTGGCTTCGAGGAGAGTGCCTTTCTCAGCCTGGCCGGAGACAAAGACTTTGCTGCCCACGGGGAGGATGGAGGCATATGTCGGGTTCTTGGCTGCTGGGGTATTGGAGGGTGGGATTAAATCACTTCTCTTTGCGGTGCTCACGGCGACGGCATCCATGCTTACCAGCGCATGGGGGTCGGCGAGCTTTCCGGTGACGAAGGAAATGGCGGGACGTGCGCTCAGGGATTTGAAGCGTGAGGCGATGACTTTTTGGACGGTGGCGACGATAACATCGTTCACAGCATAAACATTCAGTTTCACAACCTGCGATAAATCACTCTCGGCCCCCTTGAGGACTAGCGCGAGGTTCGACAATACCTGTTCCGTTTGCCGCACGGCGTCGCCTTCACCGATCACCGAGCCGTGGCGGTCCACGGGCAGCAACTGACTTGTGTGCGCGAGGGCGGAATCCCGAACAACGACAGCTTTGGAGGTCCCGGTGTCCGCGCTCGGATCAATGTGTTTCACTTGTGCATTCAGGTATGAAGTGGCGGCAATCCAACTCATAATAAGGAAACGAATGGTGGAATTCATACGATGAGGAGATTGGCGCAGTTGATTTGGGAGATCAAGTATGTGAAGTAACGTTCGTGGCCACCATAGACGCGACTCGAGCTTTGCAGTGACAGTATTTGACAGAACGGCCGATGCGAGCCTAATTGATTGATGCATTTTCGTTTGTCCACGACCTGCTTCTCTCGCCTAAATGTTCTCTTATTGGTTTGTCTCACCGTGGCAGGACACGTGAATGCCGCTACCCGTCCGCCCAATATGATCCTCATCATCGCCGACGACATGGCCTGGGATGATTGCGGCGCGTTCGGGCACAGGACCATCCAGACCCCGAATATTGATAGGCTGGCGCGCGAAGGGATGCGGTTTGATCGCGCATTTTTGACGTGCAGTTCGTGCAGTCCCAGTCGCTCGAGCATGATCACAGGGCGTTATCCTCATAGCACCGGTGCGGAGCAACTGCATTGGACGCTGCCAAAAGACCAGGTGACCTTTGTCGAATTGCTGAAGGCAGCTGGGTACTGGACTGCGTCGGCTGGGAAGTGGCACTTGGGCGAAGCGGTGAAGAACCGATTTGATGTAGTGCACGAGGCCAATCCGGCGGGTTACCAATTGGCGACCGGCAAAGACGCGGGAAAGTCCAAAATGACCGCTTCACAGAATGGCGAAATTCAAAGCGGTTGCGACCAGTGGATACCTACGTTGCGCGAACGCCCCAGGGACAAGCCGTTTTTTCTTTGGTTTGCCGCGCTGGATCCTCATCGCGATTACGAGGAGTACAGCATTGCCAAGCCGCACAAGCCCGCGGAAGTAAAAGTGCCGCCGTACCTGCCCGATCACATCGATGTCCGCAAAGACCTCGCGCTTTACTATGACGAAATCACTCGCCTGGACATGTTCGTGGGCAGAGTGCTGGCAGAATTGAAAGAACAGGGAGTTGATAAAGAAACGTTGATTCTCTTCACCAGCGATAACGGGCGTCCGTTTCCGCGCTGCAAGACGACCGTCTATGATACGGGCATCAAAACGCCTCTGATCGTGCGATGGCCCGGACACGTGAAGCCCGGAAGCGTGTGCATCAGCATGGTGAGCTCAGTGGATTTTGCCGGGACGTTCATCGAGTTGGCCGGCCTGAAAGCGCCCACTACATTTCAAGGATTGAGTTTCGCCAGGCTGCTGAGTAATCCGGAACAGGTCGTTCGCCCTTATATTTTTGCCGAACACAATTGGCACGATTTCGAGGATCATTCACGCGCAGTGCGATCACAGCGATACAAGTATATTCGCAATGCCTATCCGGAATTGCCAAACACCCCTCCCGCAGATGCGGTGCGCAGCCCGACATTCACCGTCATGCGCAAACTGCGGGACACCGGAGAACTCACCACCAACCAAATGGGATGCTTCATCAAACCCAAGCCGCTCGAGGAATTGTACGATACCGAGGAAGATCCGTACGAATTTCGGAATCTCGTGGGGATCTCGAGCTACGACGGCGTGTTGAATGATCTGCGATCACAGCTCGCGGTTTGGACTTCCGAAACGGCGGATGCCATCCCAGCGGTCAGAACGCCCGATGAGTTTGATCGCGAAACAGGCGACCCCCTGCCCTCTCGCGCGAGACCGCGAGTGGCTCTGCCAGGACAACCATCATCACGCTGACAATCGGAAGTTATGATCTGTTTTCATGGGAACACACGGGTGCATGAAGAAAACTCCCGGGCGCCTTTTCGTTGTTTCTGGTCAAGCGGCGTGCATTGGGTTACCTAAGTGCTGATGAAACGGATCGGCATCTTGACCGCGGGAGGAGATACACCGGCCCTTAATGCGACCATTCACGGTGCGGTCGTGCGCGCCAATCAACGTCGCATCGAAATCATTGGATTGATCAAGGGCTTCAATAGCCTCTTCAATCCTCGCGTTCCACACGTTCATCTGAATCCCTTGTACCAGGACATCCCGGAACTGGATCCGACGAAAGGCGGTACGTTGATCGGGTCGTCGCGCGACTATGTTGATCCGGAGAAAAAGGATGATCTCGATTTAGTGGCGCATCGCCTGAAGCAAATTGGCATTGAAGGGCTCATCTGTATCGGCGGTGATGGCACATTGAACGGTCTTCAGCCTTTGGCAGAACGACTGCCGGTAGTGCTTGCGCCAAAGACAATCGATAACGATCTCGGCTTGAATTATTCCAGTGAGCCGGATGAGTGGATTCGTTCCAAGGATGAAAAGGCCAAGGTGGGCTTTCGCTACAAGCGCTCGCCATCGCATGCGATTTTCGACCTCGAGCACATCATTAATTATGTCACGCCAGGATATGCCACGGCGGTATTCGTGTCTGCGGGCGGTGTGGAACGCATTCGCACCACAGCGGAGAGTCATCGACGCATCGCGATTGTCGAAGTAATGGGACGTCACTCGGGGTATATCGCATTGGGTACCGCCTATGGGCGGCCCGACATTATCCTCGTGCCTGAGCATCCGCTGAATTTGGAATTGCTCGTCGATCGGGTGAAGTATTTGTACGACTTGCAAAAGAATGTGGTGATCGTGTGCGGAGAAGGCATTGTCGATGATCAGGGATTTGAACTGGGAGCCGAGACGAAGTCGACCGACCCTGCTGGAAACATAGTCCTTTCCGGCGCGGCGGAAGCCTTGCGATCGAAACTCATTCAAACCATTGGCGACAAATATTTCCAAAATTATCGCCGCGGCGAATCAGCGCGCGAAGCAATCTTCACCCGTAAAGTCGGGCACACGCAACGCGGCGGCCGGCCCATTCTGTTTGATCGGTTTTACGCCGCGCAACTTGGCGCGAAGGCCGTCGATCTTTTGGCGGAGGGCCGCAACAACGCGGTGTCCATCCTGCAGTACAATAAAGTGAAGGGTTTTCACGTCGAAGGCTACGATGCCAATCGATTCCGAGATCGTTGGGGATTGATCCACGCGCGATACATGCACCCGGCGTTGTACGATCCCAAGCGCATGAAACCATCCCAATTGGGCATCGAGTATCTCCTGCCGATTTTCACTGACGCGATTGGCGAAGATGACGCCGAGCACATGCGGCAAACACTGTTTGCCTCCGGCAACCTTGCGCAGCCGTATCACTCAATTAATACAGATGTGAACAAGCGGATTCGCTACTTGGAAGAACGAGCCGGGGAATGAGTCGTCGTCACAGCTTAAGTTGCCAGTAGCCAACGTTTATCCAGCGACCGAACTTATAGCCCACCTCATCAAACTCGGCTACTTTCTCGAATCCGAGTCGCTCGTGCAAGGTGACGCTCGCCTGGTTTGGCAAGGCGATCCCGCCCATAACGCGGTGAATACCCTTCGTCCGTAGTCTCGCAATCAACTCCTGATATAGCGTTCGACCGAGGCCACGACCACAAGCTTTCGGCTCCAAATAAACCGTGCTTTCCACAGAATAGCGATAGGCCGGTCGCGCACGCCAGGCGGTGGCATACGCGTATCCGATAACTTGATTGTCCATTTCATAAACCAGCCATGGAAGACGGGACGAGACGTCGGCGATGCGCCCCCGCATTGCCTCGATTGATACCGCTTCTTCTTCGAACGTGATCGTCGTGTCCAGGACGTAGGGATTGTAGATCGCGCAAATTGCGCCCGCATCTTCAGTCAATGCTTCGCGTATCATTCTAGAAAATTGGCTAAATTAGGACATCACTCGAGTAATTACTCGCAGGCCTGTTTCTTCCAGGCAAGCGAGCAGTAGGGGATGACTCTGGAAATCCACGGGGACCGAGAAGCGGGGACGAGGCTGCCCCGCCCCATCACTTCGCGGTTGAAGCCACAGCTTCACTCTCCGCCTTCAACACCGGACGATGGCGCGGTATCTCCGCCTTGAAATCACCGAGGCTCGGCCATTCCAGGCGCTGGTTCAAGTCCACTTCAGCGACGATGACAGAGCCCCATTTTTCTGCGACTGCGAGCGTCTTGCCTTCGTGATCGTATACGGCAGTGAGCATCCAATTGCGGGAAATATCCTCATAGGTACTGCTCACCAGGTAGACGTGATTCTCACACGCGCGCGCGCTGGCGAGTGATGGATTGCAGCCCCACACTGGCCACGCAATCACTTCCGCGCCGCGATTGCTCAACTGCCGCGCGACTTCAGGGAAAAATCCATCATAACAAACCATCATGCCAAGTTTGCCAAATCGCGTATCGAACACTGGATACTCATTCCCCGGCGCGATGCCCCCCGCCACTTCGCTGCGCGGCAAACAAATCTTGCGATACTTCCCCGCGACCTTTCCGTCCGGCCCAATCAACACCGCGACATTGTAAACGAGATGCGCCTCGCGTTCGAGCAATCCCGCCACAATGTACAAATTGTGCTTCTTCGCGAGCGTGCCAAAATAATCTGTCGACGGACCAGGAATCGTTTCGGCGCATTCGTGATATTTGAGTCCCGTGCCATAATACGTGAGCGTTTCCGGTAGCACGATCAGATCCGCCTTCTGATTGGCGGCGTCCTGAATCAGCGGTTCAAACGCGCGGCAATTCCCCGCAGGTGTCTTGTCCGCCGTGGGGCGCAGATGCACCGACGCCAGTCGCACCTTGCGCGGCGCGAGGGACTCCGTCTCTTGCAGCGCTACTTTGCTCCACTCGATCCTTCCCATTGGTGCCCATTGCAAATGGAGCTCGACGAGCGCACGAGTCGCCTTTGATGGAGCGCGATAAGTATCGGAGACTTCTATCCAGCCCGGTGCCTTCGATTCGCGATCAGCTGGATATTCCGGTTCGGCATAAGTGCTCGCGCCGCGAAGGAAATTCGTGACCGACGGGGCATCGCGCATTACCGACCTACCCTTGTCGTCCTGCCAGAGAATGCGGACCAGTGCGCTCAACCGCGGCGTCGATACATTTGAAACTTTGCGCAATGCAGTGAACTGATAACTCTTCCCGCCCGTCACTGGAAACGTCTTCGTCCAGGATCCGTCGAGCCCCTCGCGTTGATCGGCCGTGATCACCAGGGCTCCAGAACCGTCTGGTCCTCCCTTGGCATCGAATGAGAACGCCGGGCTGATTTCCTGCCGCGGCGAAGCAGTCTGCCAGCCTTCCGGTGCAGACACGGTCCCGGCATCAGATGAATTCGCGAGGATGGTCGCCGCCAAGGCGCACAGAACGGGAAGGACGAGTCGTTTCATAAGAAAGGGGTGGCGATTGAAATATCGTTTACCGTAACATTTCGACGCACTTTAGACCAAGAATATTTCAGCCACTGAACAGCCACGACCTTGAGCGAAAGAATGCTCGAATTGGAGTTTCGAAAAGCCGGCAAACTTCGGGGCGAAGGTAGCCGCAACCGGTTATTTGATAACCACCACTAACCGTGTCTTGGGATCGAGGATATAGCGCATCCCGGGGGGCGCTTTGGGCGCTTTGGGCCAGCCCGCTTCAGTAACGAGTTGTTCGAAGGTTTTCAATTCTGTCGTGGCCGTCATGTTGCGGCCGGCAATAAATTGGTTCATGGCGCCCACGGCCACTTGCGGGTCGCTGCTGTACACGCGCTTGAGAAAGCCATCGCGCCCCTCGAATTCCGTTCCTTCGGGTGCCGGTGCTGGCGGAGCCGCCGCGGGATCGGTTGCCTCAGCCACAACTCCTGCCGGAGGCGGTGGTGGTGGCGCTGACTCAGACGAGACGGATACCGTACGGGCCGGGGGTGCCGGCGTCTTCTCGACCGCTTCAGGTTTCTTTCCGCAACCGCCCAGCGCGAGGCCTGTCAGGACAACAACAAGGAGAGAGAGTTTATCCATGCTCGTAGAAAATTTCCGAGAGAAAATGTCGCCGCTCAAAACTCATCCCACAACGCCTTGGAATCCTGCAGCGGAAATTGAAAACCCACCGCGCTGGGTTTCATGCCCTCCGCATGCCCATCCACGAACATGCACATCGCCCGCCCGTTGTAACGCCCGTACATGCGCTCGTTATTGGCCGTGGTGCCAGTGTCATAGCAGCAAGTATTATCCGGCGTGCGGAAGAGCCACGTGCCGCTCTTCGGATTAGTCGCCACCCAGGTATCAGCGTTTGCCGAACCGCGCGGCGTGGGAGACATGATGGCGCAGTCTGCGAAAACCACCGTCTCACCCGGCTTGGCAATGCGTGCCTCGCGCATCATCGTCTTCGGATTGTTTGTACCGCCCGCTGCCGAATCGACATTCCACATCCCCAGCCGAGGATGGTTCATGCCGATGCCGAGATTGGTCACCGCCGGTGAAACGTAAATCTGTTCGTTGTTCCCGACATAGGGCAGCAACAAATCAACCCACTTGGTATTGCGCAACGCCTGCGCCCGCGTGTCTGGCACGATTTTTGGCGTCACCGGCGACCCTTGCAAGCCGAGTGAAACCAAGACGTCATTTTGGTCGTCGATGTACATTTTTCCGGCCATGGCGATCTGCCGTCCATTGCTCAAGGCCTTGGTGTATTTGGCCTTTTGCTTGGCATTGGCTAACGCGGGCAAAAGCATCCCTGCCAGAATCGCGATGATGGCAATAACCACCAATAGTTCGATTAATGTAAATCCCCAACTTCCGGAGACACGTGTGCGCTTGTTCATACAATACCTTAAGGTGATTTGGGACAAAGTACGTCAATGCTTCATAATGGTCAAGAACCTCAGAAATTTGCTCACTCAGGTTTTGGAGCGCTAATCCTATGGTTTTTCGATCCACTCATTTCCTTTCGATGCATCCCCACGAAATTGTTAATGCGATTTCATGCGCTTTCTCAGTAAATCAACACTTACGACGCGCGGTATCCGGCCCGACCAACGACTCCGGTTAACTCTGTGGTCGTCAGTGCAAGTCCCTCTTTACCCATGCGGATCATTGTTCACCGCCACTACAACTTTCCTCCCAGCCCGCGCCTGCCGTGCCGTAGCTTCCGAGCGAAGGCAGGTAAATCGTCATTCGTAAGGCCCCACCCATCCTCAGGGGGCAAAAGGTCGTCCGGTCGTCCAAACCATTGAAAACATTAGCGATCATTGACATCCCACCCGTCCTGTAAGTCGTCCGGTGCCGCCCTTACCCGTCCTGCGCTCACTTCGTGAACATAACTCGAAAACCGCCGCATAATATGCTTTGCTTAAGACATGAGGTTAAGTCCCGGACAAATATTGAGCACATTCCTTGCGGTTCTGGTTAGCACTTTCGCCGGTCCACTCAATGCCGCTGAGCGTCAGAGGGACGACAGGGATTGGAAAATTTGGCCCCACTTTCTAGCTGCGGTGACCAACCTGAACCAAGGTGCGACCCGCCTTCACGTCGCTAAACAGTTTGAGCAACTCAATGAGGAATTCCCTGGAAGTTTTTACGAAGCACAAGCGGCGGAGTACGCCAGAATCTTGCGTCGCATGGCGGACGAAGACGCAGCCTTCGTTCAGCCGACAAACATCGCCGCGCTGTCCACTTCAGAGCAAGCCCGGATCGCATTGTTCCGCATACGTGATCGCAACGCGTTGCAATGGTCAGATTCAGGGCACTGCCAAATATTTGGAGGGCTGAGAAACATGACCTTCTATGGTTACAGTATGGCCCAAACCAATGTTCATCAGCGTGACGCAATCCTCGATTTGGGTTTCAACGCGGTACCAGTTTTGATCGGCGCGTTGGACGATGATCGATTAACTCGCAGTGTCGGCTGGTCCCGGCGTTTTGCCCCGGCACGTTATGTTTTGCGCATCGGCGACGGGGCAATTCAAGCGCTGGAAATAATTGCCGGAGAGTCTTTCTACCGTCCAACTACGACCAGTTCCTATTTGTTGTCCGAGAAGCCCGAGCTTCAAGCGACCGTCAAAAAACGGGTCGCAGAATGGTGGAAGAAATCGGAGCCGATGGGGGAACCCGCCTGGCTCCGCGAGAAGATCAAGGAAGCAAGGGCCTATACCAAAAGCACGGGCTATGCGGGACCGGTCCAGGATGAAGAACGCTTTCTGTATCGGCTCGTCAGTCTGGAAGGTTCGAAAGCACTTCAGGACATTCATGACTGGCAAGATAACCACGGCACCGGGTATCGAGGCAGCTACTATCGCCTGCTCCTGATGGCGAGTGGAGTTGACGAGGTGATGGCGGCGGCCGACCCTGCCTCAGACAAATTTGAGTGCGGTGCTGCGCTGGCGTTGCTGCATACGGGCCGGACGACGGAGCAGGAATACAAGGCCACGCTTTACCGAGGCACCTTGAATGTCTGCCGTCGGACGGATCCGGGCCCGATCCCGCTGAACGTCCATCTCTTGTCGGACGCGAAGGATCCACGCTGCATGCTTTTGTTGTCGGGAATGGTGCGCCGGAATCGGAACAGCACTTACAATTCGATTTCCCTGGAGGCAGTTGGCGACGCGGTTTTGGACAAGCGTATGGCCAGCCAACTATTGGTCGCCATTGCTGGAACAAACCAGATCACTTCTGTGTGCTACAATCTGAATCAAGTGCTCGGCCAGCCTTTGGGCAAGCCGGAATGGAAAGTCTTCGAGCAGGCCGAAACGAAGGAGAAGCTTGTCGCGATCTGTGATGAGCGTGGCATCAAGCCAGCCACCTTGTTTCCATGGGACCCAGATTATCAATGATGCCTTCTCCTATGGCTTTTCGGTTAGCAGATAAGTCAACAAATCCCGCAATTCCGCCGCGCTCCTGATCAACCCCTCGGGCATCGGTGACTTATCCTGTATGGCTCGCGCTTTGATTTCCGTTTTCTCAATGGTCTTGTGCGACGAATCCGTGAGCAACATTTCCACCTTCGTCGCTGTTTCACCCACCATGAGTCCATTCACTGCTTCGCCATTCTTCAATTCCAGCGCCGTCCAGCGAAACACCGGCGACACCACTTTGTTTGGGGCGAGAATGGATTCGACTATGTAAGGCACCGTGAAGCGGCTACGTGCATCGGTTAGGCTTGGTCCGCCGCCGCCGGAGGCGTCGGCTTTGATCGCGTGGCAATTGATACACGCGAGGGATTGAAACAATTTCTTCCCGTTCTCGGCATTGCCCTTGAGCGCTTCCTGAGTCCAATCTGTTTGCAGGATTTCTGCGGGGATGGGTTGATCGCCGGCCTTGCCCTGTTTCAAGCGCTCGGCCAGCCCGCCGGTTTTCTCAGGGAGTGTCACGGGCATTTCGTTGAAGGTGCGGCAATCGAGATAGAGTCCGCTGGCACCGGCGTTGTTCTGAACACGCACAAGTAATTCATTGCTGCCGGGCTGAAGTTTCAACATCACCGTGTCCTGGAAGGGCAGCGCGGCACGCGCCATCGGATTGTCCCAAACCAATTTTCCGTTTTGCCACACACGCACGCCGTCGTCGGAGCCGATCAGCAGCATTGCGGCCTGCGCCGTGGCGCTCTCGAGCCGAAAATAGCCGTAAAACGACGACTGATCGCACGGGCCGAACAACTCCAGGAAATTGAAGTGCCGTCCCTTCTTCTTCATGCGCTGCCACTGAATCTTTTTGCCGCCCTCAGCATAATCCGCCGCCAGATTAATGGGCTCTAACTCGGGCGAATGCGAAGTCTTGAAACCTCCAGCACCATCTGGAAACGGCCCGGCGATCCACGCTTCGCCAATACTTTGGCTTTTCCCCGAAACCACCAGGCGCTGCCGCTCATCCTGTTCGTTGACCTTCGCCACGAGCGGCTCGCTTCGTTTGTCATCGAGCAGAAAAAGAAAATGCGCGGCCTGCAACCGCACCTGTTCGTCAGTGTCCTTCAAGCGATCCATCAGCAGCGTGAACAACTTTTCCTCGTCGGGACTGCCCGGGCCTTGATTCCAGTGATCGGCGATCATGAAATTGCCGACGCGCCCGAACTTGCGCAAATCGTAGACACCGTCAGCGAGTTGAATGATGTAATCGTTCGTGCGCGAGGCATCCAGCGTGTGGTTTGGCGGAATTACCTGGTGCACCGGCGGAATCGTGAGCCGAAATCCCGCGGCGAGAACACCGGCGAGTCGCACGGGAAGGTTGCTCGACATGCACAGAGACGTGAGCTGCCCGATCGTGGCTTTTTCTGCCAGCATCAAAGTCGCTGCCTGGCGGAGGTAAGTATCCTTACTAAGCGCGGGGCCGGTGACGATTTCGACCGGCACCTTCGGCGAGTGATCGAACAGGCCGAGAATCCCTGCGAGCTGGACTTGAGGATTCTTGTCCGTGAGTGCGCGTTTGAATTCATTGGTTCCCAATCCAAGCTTCGGAAATTCGTTGATCGCCCGCACCGCTTGCAGGCGCAAAGTCTCGTCAGAATCGATCGCCATTTTTCCAATTGCATCCGCGGCCCTGGGCGAATTGTTTGCCGCTGCCAGCCAAACCAAATGTCCTGCTGCAGGATCATTTGGCCTGATCGCCACGAGCCGCTTCGCTGCTTCTTCCAATAAGGGGCCGCCGCGCCGCACAAGTTCAATGTGCGCACGATAGCGCCGCCACCAAGAGGGATTCGACAACTCATTCCATAGCTTGTCTGCGGGTGCTTTCGTTTCTTCATACGCCTCGAACGGATGCGTGTCGGGATCATCGGCACGCGTGATCATCACAAGATCGCTTTTGTACACGGGAGACGCGTCGTTGTGCGCCATGTAGGCGATGGAGACAAAGATTCGTCCACCGCGACCCACAGTCACACTCACCGGCCGCGCATCGTTGCGCCCGACAAACAGCGGCACTTCGTCGGCCTTGAAACTCGCGCCACGATGAGTCAGTGGAAAGCGCGGCACAGCGCGCGTGCACCAGCGGGCGACGAGCAAATTGTCGCGGTACTTTTCCGGCAGGAACGTTTCGTTGTAATAGGCCTGGCCCACGGGGACGAAGCGCCCGAGATTGGGATTCATCGTCTCCAACAAATCCGCGCGCATCGGTTGCTTCTCCAGCAACCAGCCGCGCGGCCAACTGAAGTACGCGTGCGGCGTCACGTGCAATAATCGTCCCGGCACATATGCGGCGGGCATGCCTTCGTGATCGTTATCGTTGGAAAACAGATTCCACTGCGCATCAAAGGCAAGGCCGCAACTATTCCGCTGGCCGCGCGACACCACTTGAAAGCCGGTCCCATCAGGCTTGCAGCGCATCACGCCACCGACACCAGTGAATGGCGTTTTGGTTCCCTCCGGTTGCGAGAAATAGGTCCAATGTCCCCAATGATCTGGCCGCGAGTAATCACCGTAATACCAAAGCGGATCGCCGGAGGAAAAATAAATGTCGCCTTCCGGTCCAATCGCCAACCCATGAAAGCATTGATGCACATGGCCCCAGGGAATACCCCAAACCAGTTTTTGCGCCTTCAAGCCGCTGCGCTGCGTCACGCCATCCTTGATCAAGTACAGTGCACTGACTGTCAGCACGTACAAATCGTTGCCACGAATCGCGATGTCATACACCCATGTGTGATTGGGAAAGCGCAACAACTCCTGCTTCTTTTGATAGCCACCCTTGGCTTCCGGCTCGTAGACAAACAACGCCTCACGCCCGCCGACAAACAACCGGCCCGCACTGTCCAACTGCATCCCGAGGAATGACTCGGTGGGATCGGAATCGATGGGCACGGCCCTTAGCTCGGAATCAACGACAGAATAATCGGGTTCAGCGGCGGGGAGAGTCAGCAGAGCAAAGGAGAACACCGAGAGAAGGATGGAGAAAAAATGACGGGGATACATACGCTAAGCCACGCTACTTGTGAGTCTGCAAAATGAAAAGCATTTCAAAGACTGGGAATAAGGCAAAATCATAGATGGCAAAATCATGGGGAAGGGCACCGGGGAAGGAAGTCTCATTTGGTTAGTGTCCGAAACTCAATCTTTTGTTGATTACAGTTGATCCATTGAATATTTCGCAAAGGCGTGTGGTTTAGGAATCGTTGTTGATGGTCTTCCATCGAAGCCGGATTTACCGTTACCGCGGAAAGTGCGAAGGCTGTGTCTTCCGTCAGCAAATGTACGAGTTGCTGGCCGATGATACGATTTCCTGATCTAACCGGAACTGGACGGAGTACCTGCTCCGCGCCGCCAAGAAAACTTACCAATGCATCACGATAAAGTGTGATTTCCAGGAATGCGCCCCAGTCCACCAGCAGTTTCCGCACCTCACGTTCGATGGTGCCGACACTGGAAGATTCCCAGCGCGTGGCGATTTCCTGTTTGTAGAGCGCTTCGTTTAGGAACCGGCCGAATTCGTTGTGAACGTCAAAAACGATCCTCATCAATTTCCGATCCAGTTCATGGAACGTCTCTTGATCAAAATTTTGAATATTAGTGGCAACCTCGATTGGCATGGCCAAACAAATCAATACCGCGCTGAATTGATCAAGTCAAAATTGCGGAGATAAGGTCCTAAATCACAGAGGTAAGGCAAATCTTAAAAAGGAACACCTAATTGCCGAGTGTGCCAAATTCCAGCCTTTGCGTGCATAAATGTCAGCGTCTGGTCTTCATGATTTTGCCATCAATGATTTTGCCTTGTCCTCCGGTTCGAGAAAATGCGCGCGATTTTGCTCGGCGTTATGGAACGCTGCAACTAGGATTCCTTGCCTTATCGGATGAGCCAGCAATACGACCAATCCAAATTGAAGCGGTTGACGGCTTGCGAGGCGATTCGACTTCACCCGGAGAAATATCTTCCGGCAGAAAGCAATCGACGCAATGCGCTTTTGATGGGTGCGCTCTGCTTGTCACTGGCCGAAGCGCACTGTGGTTCGTGCACATCCATCCAAATCCGAGCGTCTCGAAATAGAGTTGCTATTTCGGATAATGGCCTTGGGCTCTCACTGAAAGTGGATGCGGACGGGCTGGCCTTTGCGGAACGAATCCTAACCGAGTTGTACGCCTGCCGAGATCACAAGGCGCACCACGACCTGAGCCACGAATTGTGCGGTGTGGGAATCGTGGTGGTGAACGCGCTGTGCGACGAATTTATCGCGGAGATTCATAGCGGTGGAAGAATACATCAGCAGACCTATCGTGATGGAATCGCCACTGGGAAATTTCAATCGATTGGCGAGACGTCTCGAACCGGAACTGAATTTCAGTTTACTATTGCGGAAAGGTTTGCCGGGAGAGATGAGTTTGATTTGGAGGCGTTGCGGACAACAATCGCGACGCTGAAGCTGGATCTATCAACTGTGAGGATTGTGACCAAACCATAAGGCTCCCTCACACTTCTCGCCCTCGACATTCACACATCATTGGGCTATGATTCAGCGTTGTGAGAGGCTTACTGCGCCATGCTTTGCTGATAGGTTTGTTTGGTAGCTTGCTCGGAATCGCCCAGGCGGGAGACAAGGTCGCGGCATTCACTGCCCTTCCCGAAGGTGCTGAGTTGGAGATGGTCTACGCCAGCACTGGTTGTTTCCATGCAGTCCAGTACGAACTGAAATTCCTGCGTTCGCCCGAGTTGGAAGTCCGAATTGTTCAGGTCGAATCCGAATGGTCGGTGGTTAAGCAAGCGCACGGAGCTACTAATCGTGTCGAGCTTGGGAAGTTAAAGTTGACGAAAGCCGACGAAGAAGGACTCGACCGGCTAATGAAGTTCTATCGGTCCAAACCGGGGGGTGGATGCACGACCGTTAACTTTATTACCGTTTCCCAACGTCAGGCAGGGACAGTAATCGCCACCGAGCAGTTTACGGACAAATCATGCTCGCATCGTGATGACGTGACTTGGGTAACGGATCTGGTTCGGCGTTTGCAGGTAAAGAAGTGACCCGTGGAAAATGCGCTATCCCGAATCCATCAGCGTTTTCTTTCGCGAGCCTTATGACGTAGTCGCGGTTCGGCTCACCAGGTTTCTATATTCGCATCTTGGCGAACAGTTGCCTGAACTGTTGGTCGAAGCAACTGTCGCCGATCTACTCGAAGCCAGTCAGCGCGCTGGCTGTTTTCTGGAACCGACTTTCACCTTGGGCTGGGCTGAGCAAACGCACTCTATCAAATTTGATGAGAGCGATACTTTTCGCGATATCGTGGAAGCAATACACACCAAGGAAAGCTCAGACAGGCAATCCTGACGAGTGGCTGTCGGTCTCCTGACGGCTTTTCTGACGGGTTAAGTGATTGATGTGCAAGAGTCCTGACGGGTTGACGGGTTGGCGCACCAAACGGTGCGAGTTCCGAGTGCGGGATTTCTGGTTTCGGATTGGGGCGCGAGGCTTCGGCGCGGCAAGGTGTATTGTTGGTACGGGTTTGGTACGGCTTGGTACGGGTTTTGGTACGGGTTGAAATTGAGAATCGTCAATGTTTACAGGCCTTGGTACGGCGGTACGGGTTAAAACCCCCAAGGGGGAGGGGGTAGCGTTAAATCGTTAAAATGGGGAACGCGCCAGAAACTGGTTTCTGGTTTCGAGTCGGCCTCGGGAAAGTTGAGGGTTTCGAGTTTGGAGTTTCGAGTTCCGCAAAAGAAATCGTCCCCAAGGGGACGATTTCTTTTTGGGTGTGTTTCAAACGTATTCGTGAGGTTTCGGACTGGCAATCTTTGGGGCGGTTTGTTAATCCCTTTCCACACATGAAATCTGATTCCTTTTCGATGGATCGACGGAGTTTCCTTCACACCACCGCCTTGGCAGCAGCAGGAGTTGCCTTAGGCGCTCCACAAGTCCAGGGGGCTGTGGCCAAACGCAATATCAAAGTGGGGTTGGATAATTTTTCGGTGCGCGCACTGAAGTTGAAGGCCAAGCCGCTAATCGATTATGCGGCGTCGCTGAATACGGATTCGCTGTTCATCACGGACTTCGGGCCGTTCGAGAATTTTGAAGATGCCTACCTCACCGAGATAAAAAAATATGCGGCAGACAAGGGGCTGCAAATTCAATTGGGCAGTTGGAGCATTTGCCCGACGTCGAAGTCGTTCAAAAAGGATTGGGGCACGGCTGAGGAACATCTGAAGTTGGGTCTTCGCATGGCGAAGACTTTGGGGTCACCGGTATTTCGAGTAGTGCTGGGTTCGAATGCGGATCGGTCCACCGAAGGCGGCATAGAGGCCCGCATCGCGGATACGGTTAAAGTGTGCAAAGCATGCCGCAGCCAGGCGGTGGATGCGGGGGTGAAGATCGCCGTGGAAAATCACGCGGGCGATATGCAGGCGTGGGAATTGGCGACGTTGATCGAAGCGGCCGGGAAAGATTACGTCGGCGCGAACATCGACTCCGGAAACGCGGCATGGACGTTCGAAGATCCCATGGAGAATCTCGAGATCCTGGGGCCGTATGTGATCACCACCAGCTTGCGAGACACGGCGATTTGGGAGTACGTCGACGGCGTGAAGGTGCAGTGGACAGCGATGGGTGAAGGCTCAGTTGATTTCAAGGCGTACATGGATCGCTTCGCGCAATTGTGCCCGGGTGTGCCGGTCCACATCGAAACGATTTCTGGTGGTCCTCGCGAGATCCCACTTTATAAGAAGGATTTCTGGAGTGTCTGGCCCAAGGCGCGCGCGAAGGATTTGTCAAAGTTCCTCGCGTTGGCGAAAAAGGGAAAGGCGATTGAGCCCTACAAAGCCCCGGCAGCACCGGATCGCAATCAAGCTGATCAATTGGGTCAAAAAGACCAGATTGAGAAGAGCATCAAGTATTGCAGGGAAGTCCTCGGGCTGGGATTGAAATAGATTTATAGGACCGCAGAGCTCCAGCGCTGCGAATCATTGAGGCTTTAAGGAAAAAGCGGCAATTTACAATCCACGCAGAGCTGGAGCTCTGCGGTCCTATACTAGATGGCGAAAGTCTATTTCTATTATTCCGCGATGAACGCGGGGAAGTCCACGCTCCTGCTCCAGTCGAGCTACAACTACCAGGAGCGCGGCATGAACACTTTGGTTTTCATGCCGGCGGTGGATACCCGTCATGGTGTCGGCAAGGTCAAGTCGCGGATAGGAGTGGAGGCAGACGCTCTGCCTTTCTCCAGCACAGACGATTTGCTGGCGATCACCCGCGAGGATTTGCAGAAACGAACAATCTCGTGCGTGTTGGTCGACGAGGCGCAATTTCTATCCAAGGCTCAGGTCAACCAATTAACCGATGTGGCTGACCGCTTGAGCATTCCCGTGCTCTGTTTTGGCCTGCGAACCGATTTCCAGGGGAATCTTTTCGAAGGCAGCCAATGGCTCCTGGCATGGGCGGACAACTTGATCGAACTGAAAACTATCTGTCATTGTGGGCGCAAAGCGACGATGGTGCTGCGGCTTACAGCGAGCGGCACGCCGGTCAAGGAGGGGGCACAGGTGGAAATCGGCGGCAATGAACGGTACGTCTCAGTCTGCCGCAAACATTTCAAGGACAGCCAGGCAGCGTGGCTTTTTTAGAGTCCTCCAAAACGATAAGTGCTTGCAGGTTTGACATTTCACAAAAAAACTGTCAAAGAGTTGCGGAAGAAAAGCTGACATGTCATGACGCCCCCGTAATCCTTCGCAAATGCGCAGGAACCGGGATTGTTTGCGCAGCAGAACGATAAAAAAACGACGCCAAACCAATGCCCTCCGAACAGCCAACGGAAGAGTTCAAATATTGGGGCTTCATCAGCTATAGCCACGCCGATGCCAAAACCGCGGATTGGCTGCACAAGGGCATTGAAACCTATAATGTCCCCAAGCGTCTGGTAGGCAAACCCACTCGCGAAGGCATCGTCCCTAAGCGCGCTTTCCCTGTCTTCCGGGACCGCGACGAATTACCCGGCTCTGCCAACCTCGGCGATAATCTCACGCGAGCGCTCAAACAATCGCGCTACCTGATTGTCATCTGCTCACCCAAAGCCGCAGCTTCTCAATGGGTCGACCAGGAAGTTCGAATATTCAAATCGCTTGGACGCGAGGATCGCGTCCTTTGCTTGATCGTAGATGGTGAGCCCAATGCCGCCGCCCATCCCGAGTTGGGCTTGCAAGAATGTTTCCCGGAGGCCGTAAGATTTTGGGTCGACTCGGATCGACGCATCACCGAGATCCCCACGGAGCCAATCGCCGCCGATGCGCGGAAGGGCAAAGACGGCCGGCACAACGCCCTGCTCAAGGTCATGGCGGGAATCCTGGGCGTCAGCTTTGATGACCTGAAGCAGCGCGACCAGGAGCGTCGCGAACGGCAACGGAATATCCAGATTGGTGTTTTGGCGTCCCTGGTGGGCGTGTTTGCCTTTCTCGGCGTCCAGTTAAACCAGCAAAAGAACAAAGCCGTCGCTGCTGAAGCCCAGGTAAAGAGCGAGCGTGACAAGGCCATTTCGGAAAAAATCCGCGCTGATCGAGCGGCCCTGGTGGCGATCGACTCGGAAGCTAAAGCCAAGATCTCGGAGGCCAAAGCCAAAGAATCCGAATCGAAGGCTGTGGCTGCGCTCGATGGGGAAAAAATGGCGAGAGCGGAGGCAGAAACAGCGAAGAATGACGCCATCAAAGCTCGCGACGCCGCCAAAACTTCGGAGAAGAAGGCCGTGGACGCGTTGGATGGTGAACGTCAGGCAAAACTCGTAGCGGAGGCAGCCCGAGTCGAAGCCGAGAAACAAAAGGCCGAAGCTGAGGTGCAAAGAGGCATCGCGGAAGAAAAGAAAAAGGAAATCAGCCGCGCACTGGCTGCTTCGGATTTTAGCGAAGCTACGCGCCTGATCGGCGAGGGCAGTGAAGCCAAAGCCATCGCTTCACTTGCACGGGCCTTGCGCTATGACTCAGGCAACACTGCTGTGTCCGCGCGCTTGCTGAGTTTGCTTTCTCAACGCAACTGGTCCCTTCCAAAACTTGAGCCACTAAAATTCAACGCGGAGGTCCGGATAGCTCAGTTCAGTCCGGATGGTCAGAAGTTGTTGGGGGTATCCGGCAGCGTCGCCCGTCTAAGCGATCCAGCGAATGGAAAGGAAATCGCGCAGTTCCGTCATAATAGTCCTATCACTTCAGCGCAATTTAGCCCGGACGGAAAATATCTGGCCACGGCGTCACAAGACAACCTTGCTCGCGTATGGGAAGCTGCGACGGGGAGGAAGATTTCGGAGGTCAAGCATAACGACTATGTGCTGTCGGTGCGCTTCAGCAAAGACGGCAAATCCATTGTCTCGACTACCCGCGATAAAATGGCGCGCGTGTGGGACGCCGCGACGGGCAAGATTATAGCCGAACTCCCACACGAAGGAAGAGTCGCATTCGCGAGTTTCAGCAGCGATGGAAAGTATATCGTTACCGCCGCCGGGTCTTCAGGGAGAATATGGGACATCGAAACAAGTAAACTTGTGGGTATGCCGCTGGACCACGCAGGCGGCGTGGAGTCGGCGATGTTTAGCCCCAACGGCAAACTGGTCGCCACCGCCTCAGGCGACCACACGGCACGCTTGTGGGACCCAATCACCAGCATGCCAGTGGGTGAACCGCTTAAGCACGACGATTTCGTTTTCCTCGCTCAATTCAGTGGCGATGGCCGATTCCTGGTAACCGCCTCACGCGACAAAACAGCCCGGGTTTGGGACGTCACCACGGGCAAAGCCGTGGGCACTCCACTTAAGCATGACAACGTGGTGAATTACGCTGAGTTCAGCCCCAATACCAAATGGGTCCTGACTCTTTCGGACGACGGCACGGCGCGAGTTTGGGACTCAGCAACGGGCAATCCCGTTACCGAAGCGCTCAAGCATACATCCGCGATCAAAGGTGGAGGGTTTTCGAGCGACGGCCAGTATGTGGTGACTGGGTCCGATGACAAGACGATGCGCGTATGGGAAATCGCCACCGGTAAGCCAATCATCAATACATTCAAGCATGATGGCTATCCGGTTACCGCCGTCGCCTTTTCCGACGATGACCGTCTGGTTGCTACTGGGTCCGAAGACCGCACGGCCCGAGTGTGGGAAGCCGCGACCGGAAAATCGCTTTTCGACTTTCCGATCAAGGTTGACAGCAGGGTGACTTCGGTGGCGTTGAGTCACGACAGCAAATATCTTCTCACGGCATCCGAGGATCGCATGGCGCGGCTCTGGGACCTTTCCAGCGGTAAGCTGGCATTCGAGCCTTTCAAGCACGAAAGCACAATCAACGCCGCAGTCTTCAGCCCGGATGGCAAGTATGTTCTCACCGCTTCGGATGATCGCACGGCGAAATTGTGGGAAACAGCTACAGGTAAGCAGTGGCAGGGAGACATGCGCCATGAGGGCATTGTTAAATCAGCATGCTTTAGTCCTACTGGAGATCGCGTCGTAACTGCGTCTTCCGACAAGAATGCGAGAGTGTGGTCGGTAGCCACCGCCAAGCAGGTCGGCCCAAACATGGCGCACAAGGATGGACTGCTCTCCGCTCAGTTCAGCAAAGATGGGAAATTGGTCGCGACGAGTTCCGAAGACAAGACTGCAAGGGTTTGGAATGCAGAATCTGGCCAGCCCGTTTGTGAGCCCCTGCCCCACGATGCGAATGTCTCATGGGTGAAATTCAATTCAATGTACCCATGGGTATTGACGGTTTCCGATCGGACGATCCGAATTTGGGACATCAAGACTGGCAGCCTTGTGACTGAGCCTCTCAAGCTGGATGAGCCGGTGAAGTACGCCAGTTTCAGTCCTGATGGACAATTACTCCTGACGGTCGCGGACAAATATGCCCGTTTGTGGGACGCTGCCAGTTGTGCACCAGTCGCGGAACCCTTCCGCCACGACGGCCCAATTCGTGCGGCGACGTTTAACAAAGACGGGCGCATGCTGGTCACCGGTTCAGGCGATTACACTGCTCGCACCTGGCTCGTGACCCTGCCTGGTACAGTACCCAATTGGCTCGTCGATTTGGCAGAAGCGGCGTCCGGTTATCATCAAGGCGACGCCGGGGCGGCGCAGCTGGTTTCTGAGCCCTGGAAGAAATATGCCGCTGCAAAAACCGGATTGAACGCATCAGCCAACGATGCATTTGCGGCCTGGGGACGCTGGTATAGCGCCGACCGTCTAGCTCGGCCCGTCTCGCCGCTCTCGAAGGTGGGCACCGCCGAGTACATTCGCCGGCGGGTTGACGAAGGCACCCCGGCTGCGCTGAACGAAGTGCTGGAACTGCAGCCCAACAATGGCTTGGCGCTCGCAAAGCTTGCCAAAGCCGCCAAAGAGATCGACCAGGCGGAGTTCTTTTCAGCGCTTGCCGAAAAATACGAACCAAAAAACCCGGATGTCTTGTGGTATCGCGCACAAATCCTGCAACAGGAATCGAAACAGGCAGAAGCATTCGAAGTGTTGACTCGCGCCATCGCACTGGACTCGCGCAATATTAACGTCTTCGGTCCCGCTGGAACCGAGGTCACTTCCATCAACAAGGAAAACAATATTTCCAAGGGCTGGCTGCCCAACGGCTGGTCAGACTTCAACGCGGCATTGCCGATTGGTGTGACCTACGAAAAACTGAATGATCCACCCCCCAACCTCACGGCCATTCGGATCAATGCATCCTCGAGCTCCCGGGGAATGGCTCAAATCAAGGGGCCGCGTTTTGTAGCCAAGCACGGCGGAAAGTATGTAGTCGAGGGTTGGGTCCGCAGTGCAAACAAGACCGATCTTGTTGTGTCCGTTCGACAGATTGTTGAACCGTTCCAGAAATACCAGGAGCAAGTTCAAAAGACGGGCGCCGAGTGGAGCCGCTTCCAGATTCGCCTCAATCCCACGCAGGACTACGGCGCTGAATTGGTACTCTCGCAATCCGGTGGGCCGCTGGACATCGCCGGAGTAGTCGTTCGCGGGGAGTAGTCAGTCGGCGCTTAGTCCAGGAAGTTCAACGCAGCATTGATTTCTTCAAACTTCGTAGAAATGCAACTCTATCGAGTCGCTTTCCCTTTGAATCCCCTGCGCGTTGTTCTGCGAGAGAGGAATTCATCCTTCGCCGAGCGCATATCCCGCCTGTAAGTGCATCCAAACCGCCCTGCCAATCGATCTATTTGTAGAATGAAGACAGACGAAGTTCTCTGGCAACCAGGCCGCACTGAGGATAGTTTCAAGCCCAGGACAGACTATGACAATCATTCGGCCTACAAGCCTGCTATGCTGATCGACCACGTCCTGGAACGCGATGTCTTTCCAGATTCAATCCTTCGCATAGGCATCAGGCGGCTCCTGGCGCAACGCCTTCGGGAGGAGAACAAGGGAAGCGTCGAAGCGCAGCAGGCGCATCTCCTCGCGTTGGTGGACGAGCTAAAGCGCAGCCCCATCGCTATCGACACTTCTGCAGCGAACGAGCAACACTACGAAGTCCCCACGCGCTTCTACCAGCTTTGTCTCGGCAAGCGTTTGAAATACAGCGGCGCCTATTGGCCGGACGGTGTCACCACGCTTGACCAGGCTGAGGAACGCATGCTCGCACTGACCTGTCAACGTGCGCAAGTCGCCGACGGTCAGCGAATCCTGGAATTGGGTTGTGGCTGGGGCTCAATGTCACTCTGGCTGGCGGAGCACTATCCGCAGGCTCAGATCACTGGCATTTCCAATTCGCGCACGCAAAAGGAATACATCGATGCCGAGGCGCAGAGGCGAGGATTCAAAAACTTGCGCATCATCACCTGCGATATGAACCGTTTCGAAGCGCCACTGGCGGAAGGCCGCTTTGATCGCGTGATCTCCGTCGAGATGTTCGAGCACATGAAAAACTACGAGCGGCTGATGGAAAACATCAGCCGTTGGATGACTCCCCAGGGGTTGCTGTTCGTGCATATCTTTACCCACAAAGAGTTCGCATACCATTTTGTCGCGAAGGACGACACTGACTGGATGGCACGCTATTTTTTCACGGGCGGAATCATGCCGAGCGATGACCTCCTGATCTACTTCCAGAAGGACCTCTCGATCATGAACCACTGGCGAGTCAGCGGCACCCATTATCAAAAGACGTCCGAGGCGTGGCTCGTAAACATGGACCAAAATGAATCCGAGATTCGGCAGATCTTTGCCCAAACCTACGGGTCGGCACACGTGACCAAATGGTGGGTTTATTGGCGCGTTTTTTACATGGCATGCGCGGAGCTTTGGGGCTATAAAGGCGGAGAGGAATGGCTCGTATCCCATTACCTCTTTAAGAACAAAGCTGGATGAAGTCAGCGAGTATTAGTTTGAATCGTGCGTTGGAGTCTCGAGGGCATCGGCATTGGAGAAGGCTCATCGACCACGTTGCAAAACGGTTTGGGACGTTAACTCTCTCAGTATTTTTGGCCGGAGCCGCCTGGGCTGGAGATTCCAGCCTCCAGGACCTGCTAAAGAAAGGTGATGATCTCGAACAAAAGGGAGACACGCAGGGTGCGATAAAATGCTTTCTTGCGGCCGAAGAAATTGCGCCCAGTGATTCTGAGATTCTCATTCGCCTGGCCAAGCAGCACTCCGACCTGATCTTCGAAACCACAGGTGAAGCGGAGCAGAAGAAACTCGCAGAAAAATGTTTGGCGTACGGGTTGCAGGCCGTTCAGGCGAGTTCGACCAATGCACGCGCGCACCTCACCGTGGCGATCGGCTACGCAAAGAATCTCCCCTTTCTGGATAACCAGGCAAAGGTCAATTATTCGCGTCTCCTCAAACAGGAAACCGAAAAAGCCATCGCACTGGATCCCAAACTGGCGCTAGGTTACCACATCCTGGGCTGTTGGCACTCGGAGGTCGCGAGCATGGGAATGCTCATGAAAGGATTGATGAAACTCGTCTATGGCGGGCTGCCAAAGGCGAGCAATGAGTTGGCGGTCCAGAATTTTTCCAAAGCGGTGGAGCTGGATCCCGCAAGGATCATCCATCGTTGGGAATTGGCGAAGGTTTACCTGGCGACTGGCAAGAAAGACAAGGCGATCGACGAAATCAAAGTTTGCCTGGCACTCAAACCCCATGACAAAGATGACGCCGAGGCAAAAAAATCGGCAGAAAAGAAACTGAAAGACCTGGGCGTCTTGATGTCGAGCGCCACTCCATGAAAGCGTTTGGCAGGATACTCGCGGCGCTCGTCATCTGCGCCTTCTTTACCGGCTGCGTTCATCCGATCCCCAAGACCGTTCAATCGCAAAAGAACCTCGAGTACAGTCGCGTCACCGGCAAACCGCTTCTGCTGGATCTTTACACTCCGAAAGAGCCCAATGGGAAGCTGCCAGTGTTGGTATGGATTCATGGGGGCTCGTGGCGCTCCGGGAGCAAGGCCCCCTGCCCTCTTGCCTTTATCGCAGCAAGCAATATTGCCGTTGCCAGCATCAATTACCGGCTCTCCGGCGAAGCTCCATTTCCCGCACAATTGGAGGACTGCAAGGCCGCCATCCGCTGGCTGCGGGCGAATGCGAACACCTATCAATTGGATCCCGACCGCATTGGAGTGTTCGGCGCATCTGCAGGAGGACATTTAGCCGCACTGTTGGGAACGACGGCAAACGTTTCTGAACTCGAAGGCAAATTTCGTGAGAACCTCAATTTCTCCAGCCGCGTCCAATTGGTTTGCGCCTTCTATCCTCCCACGGATTTGGATGCGCTGGTCGTGCGCCCGTTGGCTCGACGCAATCCCTACAGCGATGTGGGACGTCTCCTGGGCGGGCCGCTGGAAAAGAACAGGGATCGCGCAGCGATGGCGAATCCGATTCGTTACATCGGCAAAGACACGCCGCCCTTTTTCATCCTGCACGGCGAACGGGATCAATTGGTGCCAATCAGCCAAAGCGAATTGCTAAATGACGCTCTGAAAAAAGCAGGCGTGGAAGTTGTCTTCGCGCCTATCGCCGGCAAAGGACACGCCATTAGCGCGCCACCAGCGGTGGCGCATGACATCATGCTCTTTTTATCGCGGCATTTGCTTCAGAACACAAACAGTGCGCCAGCGGGTGGGTCACAATAGGCTGGCCAAATTCAGTTTACATCCTAAAGCGTGGCACAAAACCCTCCGTAAGGTCCCGCATCCGCTTGTCGAGATAATCGTCCCACGCCAACAAAAACGCTTCGCAATCCTGGTGATAATAGCCAGGCCGGATGTGGACTGCCAAACCATCGAGCGCCATTTGCTTCTGGGTGATGAGCGACAGGGCGTCGCCGGTAAGCGCGCCTGCGCGGCCGAAGGGATTAGTCCAAAACCAGAGCCATTCAAATGCCGCCAGGTTTCTCGCCCGGTTCTCAAATGCATTGTCCGGATCATTCGCACGGAACCAATATTCCTGCGCCTCCTGGCGAACGTTCGGCACCCAGTGATTGTCCGGATGCTCGATCAAATGTACGTCCGGACCAAAGTGAATCCGTCGCAGGTAAAACGGTCCATCGCGTCGCGCGCGAAATTGCGGATGATGCAAGCGACCCCACACCGGCATTTCCGGAAACGCCTCGTGCGGCGCCAGCGGCAGACTGGGATAGGGTTTGATTTTCAAATCCCAAATGCGAGTGGCATTCGGTTCCTCCTTGATCGCGAGGCACCAGGCGAAAAAGCGTTGCGTGCGCGGCAGATTGCGGATCGCGAAACTGTAGCAATGATCATCGAGCGTTCCAGTATATCGCTCACGCCACAATTCGCGCTGGCCAGACACCATCTGCGTGGCAAAGAACGTGTGATATTTCTGCGCCAGCGCGAGTCGTTTTTGAAACAAATTGAACGCCAGCAATTGGAAATGCTGCGGAGTATCGCCATCCTTGCGCGCGCTCGTCTTATCCACCCAGGCCCCGAAGATCTCCTGAAACTCTCGCCCCATGTCGTCGTAGGGTTCCTCGGCGATGATCGAGGCAAAAGTTCTGGGCAGGTTCATCGGGCCTCACGCCAGGACTGTTAGTAATCGGCTACGTAATATGCGCGCCTTGCGTCTCCACGTACACGGCGTAGATGCTCGTACTTCCAGCCATGAAGAGCCGATTGCGTTTGCGCCCGCCAAAGCACAGGTTCGCACAGATTTCCGGAAGTAGAATCATCCCGATGCGCTGACCCTCAGGCGAAAACACGTGCACGCCATCATAGCCGGGCCCCATCCAGCCCGCGGCGGACCAGACATTGCCATCGACATCACAACGAATCCCATCTGAGCCGCCCGCGCCGCCAATCTTCATCTTGCCCCCACGACTATCGACCGATTTGTCGGGCACGACCATGTTGGTAAATTGCTTTTGGTTTTTTAGTTTGTGGCCATCGACATCGAACACCTGGATGTCCCGCGGCTTGCCAGTATCCGCAATGTAGAGCTTTTTGTAATCCGGCGAGAAGCAAAGGCCGTTGGGCTTAGTAAGGGTGTCAGTCACCTTGTCGATCTTCCCGGTTTTCCCGTCGATGCAATAAACGGCTTCCTTCAAATCCAGCGAGCCCTTGTTACCCTCGTAATGCATCATGCTGCCGTAACCGGGATCGGTGAACCAGATGTCGCCATCGGGATGCACCACGGCGTCGTTGGGCGCGTTGAAGCGAGTGCCGTTGAACTTGTCCGCCAGCGTGGTCACGGTGCCATTGTGCTCGTACCGCACCACACGACGATTGCCGTGTTCGCAGGAAATCTGTCGGCCTTGATAATCAAACGTGTTGCCGTTGCTGTTCCCCGCAGGCTGACGAAACGTGGTGACGCGGCCGTCGTCTTCGATCCACCGCAATTGTCGGTCGTTTGGAATATCACTCCAGACCAGGTAACGCCCCACTGCATTCCACGCCGTGCCCTCAGCCCAAAACATTCCATCACTGTGATAGATACGTTGGATCGTAGTGTTGCCAAGTTTGTATTTATCGAACTTCGCATCGAGTGAAATGATATCCGTGTCTGGATAACGCATCGGCGTCTTGCCGGTCCAATCGCGGTCAGCCGCGTGAGCAACCGGTGCAAGCGCCGTGGCAGCTGCCGCCGCGCCGAGCTTGCCTAGAAACGAACGGCGCGTGGTCGCTGAGTCCTGGGGTGTGGAAATAGAGTGGCCGGAATTAAGCGAATTCATAGTTGTCGCATTCGAGGGTTACGGGCTAGGAGCCTGCCGCGAAATCGGGGGACGATCAAGGAAAAGGTGTGGGTGAGTAAGCCAGAAAGCCAGTGAGTGGGAGGTGCATCCGTGCACAGTCTACAGTCTACAGTCTACAGTCTGGGAGGGTCTTTGGAATTTTCCGCAAAGCGGCGCTAAAGCGCACGCAATCCAAACGCTTCGCGAAATTCAATGGACTATGGCAATCGCGCCAGCGTTTGGAGTGCGCGTGCTTCAGCACCGCTTTTCCCCAGCATTTCTGCCTTTCCTTCGCATTAAATTCTCCGCCGCATCTGGCGCCGATACTCGCGCATCGTTTGACCGACCTTGCGTTTGAAAAGTGTATTGAGGTATTCGGGATATTGAAACCCGGCCTGATCGGCGACTTGATAAAGTGGAGAATCGGTTTCGGCCAACAGCTCTTTCACGCGCTGCAGGCGAATCCGAAGGATCTCCTGTTTCGGAGATCGGCCCAGTGCCTGCACAAAGCGTCGCTCCAATTCCCGCCGGGACATGCCGGCCATGCGTGCCATCTCCTCGACCCGCAGCGCCTGGTCCGCATGCTTGCGCATATGTCGCACCACGCGCCGCAGACGAGCATCCGCGATGGCAAGGACGTCCGTGGAATGTCTCCGGACCACGGCCAGTGGCGGGATCAGGATGGGTTTGGAAGAAACACGTTTGCCGGCCATCATGGCATCCAGGATGGCTGCAGCCTGATAGCTGATCTGCCGCGTGTTTTGCGGAATGCTCGAGAGTGGTGGATCGCTCAGTTCACAGAGAATGGCGTCGTTGTCCACGCCGATCACGGCCACTTCATCGGGGACATTCACGCCCGCCCCGCGGCAGGCGCTGATGACTTGCTGGCCGCAGGCGTCATTGCAGGCCATTAACCCGGAGGGCTTGCGCAAACGATCGAGCCACTGGGCGAGTTCAGCCTGATGTTCCAGGCCATATTGCTCGAATTGGCGGATGGTGCTCGCGGGCCGGCCATCGTAGGGAACGAACACGTCGCACTCATGGCCCGCGCGGCGCAACTGATCGACAAAGGCAGCGCAACGCGCATCTGAAAATTCAGCCCCCGGATAACCGCAGTAGGCAAACTGGCGTAAACCCAGGTCCATCAAATGCGCTGCTGCCTGGCGTGCCACCGCTGCGTGATCTGTCTTCACGAGGGGAATGGCGGGATCACGAAGGACACCTCGCACATCCACTGCTGGCACACCCTTCGCCTTCACTTTCGCCAACACCTCCTGGCTCTCGATGCGCACGAGGATGCCTTCGCCTTCCCAATCGCGCAGCCAGTCGGGCAGCAATTCATCCAGCCCACCTTCCTGAAAATAGATGGACCAGCGGCGATGCTCTTTCTGATAGTCCGCGAGCCCAAGCAAAATCCCGCGCCCAAAGGGGCGAGAGGATTCAAGCAGAACCGCGACTCGCGGGCGCTCTGGCGTTTTGCGTTTCAGTGGCATCCGGTTCAGCGAAAAATTTCTGGAATGTCTCTAGCGAAACTCTCAAATATGGCTTGTCGCAAAAGCTCCGAATTCATACGCAAACCCTCAGTGACACCTCCCATGAGGCGTGTCAAGAATATCACTATGAACCCGGGGTCCGTTCTTGAGGGCACCCGGTATTTTGTTCGAGCCATGAAAACGTCGTACGTCCAACGTCCTGTCCGGATACCATTTGCAACCATCGCCTTCACCCTGATTGAACTGTTGGTAGTCATCGCCATTATCGCCATTCTTGCGGGAATGTTATTGCCCGCGCTGGCCAACGCCAAAGAAAAGGCACTCGCCACCAAATGTATGGCGAACAACAAGCAGCTTCAATTGGCGTGGCTCCTCTATTTGGATGATTACAACGACAAAATCGTCCGCACGCCAGGTACTCCCAATCCCGCATCAACCAATCTGACGTGGTGCGCCGGTTGGATCCGGCCGGGCGATGCGCGTTATGTCCCGGGAGCTGAAACCAACATTTATTTGTTCATGCATGGGCTGTTAGGCAAATACGCGCAGGCGCCAGGAATCTTTAAGTGCCCTTCCGAGAAATTTGTTTATCCCACCACCAAGGGGCCGACCGTCCGCAGCGTCTCGGCGAATGCGTGGATGAACGGCCAGCCGCGTCCCAATCCGTACCCAGCCTCGGCGCCGCAATATCGTTTCTATGAGCGCTCGTTGCAGATGAATAACCCGTCCGCCCTGTGGGTCTTCATTCATGAAGATCCCAATTCCATCGATGACGAAATCATGACTGTGGCTATGGATGTCACCAATACCTGGTCGGGCGTTAATCGCCCGGCTGCGCTGCACAATGGTTCCACTACATTTACCTTTGCCGACGGTCACACAGAGATACATCGTTGGGTCAACCTTGAGCTGGCCGTTGGGCAAGTTCCCGGCATCAAGCGTCCCGCCGCGATCAACAATTCGCCGGATATCTTTTGGCTCAAGGAGCGGACTACGGAGCGTCAATGAGCCAGACGCCTTCTTCGGGCAGCGCCCGTCCCCGGGCGCAGCAATGCAATCAAACCAAGCCGTGAAATAACAAATGAGTTTACGTAGGCTCCGCCTCGATTTTGAAAATGCAACGTTGCTGCCGCCGGGGACGGCGGCTCTCCGTCAAAGGGGGAAACACCGCGCCAAAATTCCGATGAAAGCGACGTTTCTCTTTGGTTTCGCGATGTGCGGCGCGCTCCTGATTTCCGGGTGTTCCAAAAAACAACCGACAACGAGTGTCGCAGAACCCCCGGCCAAGCCCCGGTCGGTATCGATGGAAGAGGTATCCGGCCAGCCGGCTAATGCGCCGGTTGCCGCGCAGGAGAATTCTGAAGCGCCACCGGTCGCTCCGCAGTCACAGAGTGTTCCAGTCAATCCCAGCGACCCGATCACTGTATTCAATCAGGCACTTAGAAAATGGGCTGAGGACTATAATATCGTCCCCGCGAATCTCGAGGCGCTGAAACAGCAGGCGCAAACTTTCCCGGGCCTGCCTCCATTGCCCACACCCCCGCCAGGCCGACGCCTGGTCTACTCCTACGATAAACAGACAATGGAGCCTCGCACTGTAGCGATCAAAGTGGAATAATGTAATCATGACCGCGAGACAGATTTTTCTTTTGCTCCTACTGACGCTGGGCGCGACTTCATGGATCCGCGCCGCGGAGCCACGCACCAGGGTTTCCATTGTCGAGCGCCGTTGGCACATTAACGGAGCGGTCACCTATCCAGGCACGCCCGCCGTGGGGTTGCTGATGAATACGCGGATGGTGAACTCGGTTTTTGAGGACACCAATGAGAGGACTTGTCCAAAGGGGTTCGATCCTGAGGCCAACACTGACGCGTTCATCGCAAAAATCCCCGAGTACGTGAGCCAGGGTGTTCGCGCATTCACGGTGAGCCTGCAAGGCGGCGCATGCGGCTACGAAGGCGCGATAAATACCGCCTTCAACCCGGATGGATCATTGCGGGAATCTTATCTGCGGCGCGTGCAGCGCGTGATTGAAGCGTGCGATCGCAGCGGTGCGGCGGTAATTCTCAGCTGCTTTTACCAAAGGCAGGACCAATTCCTCCGCGACGAGGATGCCGTGCGCGCGGGCGTGGTCAATGTGACGAAGTGGATCAAGGAAAAGGGCTTTACCAACGTCATGCTGGAAGTGGCCAACGAATTTGCTCACGCCGGTTTCGACCACCCGATTTTGAAGAGCCCCACCGGCGAAAGCGAATTGATCAAATTGGCGAAAAAGACCGCACCGCGATTGCTCGTTTCCACCAGCGGCATGGGGAGCGGCAAGTTGCCGGAGGAAATCGCCAATACCAGCGACTTCCTGCTGATTCATTTCAACACTACTAAACTGGAGGATGTGCCCGCCCGCATCGCCGACTTGAAGAAATACGGCAAGCCCATCGTGTGTAACGAAGACGACAAAGTGGGCGCTGCCGGAGTTAAAGCCGTGGATCTCAGCGTGACGAACGGCGCTTCATGGGGCTTCATGCACACCGCCATCAACCAGTATTTTCCGACGCTCACGTTCACCGGTGCGGCAGATGATCCGATTGTTTACGTTGCCCTCAAGCGGCTGACGACACCCAGCGCGGGCGCTCCTGCCACAGCAACGCCGCCCGCGACCGGGCGCTTGCTCGTGAACCTTTTCGTGGAAGGGCGTCTTTCATGGTTTTCATGGATGGGCGAGCAACGGTTCAAGCCCAAGCTCGTGGTGGAATATTCCATCGCCGGAAAGTCCTTAACGAATACCTACCAGCACGGCCTCGACGGCGGACTTTACCCGCAGGCGATTTATTTGAAGCGCGGCAATGAGCCAGGAAATGTTCAGTGGGACCGAGACGGGGGAAGAGAGCGGCACAGGCACGATTTCTTCTCGAAGGACTCGCCGGGGCGGGTCGCTTTCCTCAAGGCCGACATCAGTGACATCCCCAGGGACGCCGTCATCGTGAAGGCCGAGCTTTTCCTCCACATCCACAATTCCGAGGGGTTGAAGAAGGAGGAGGCAAACGATGGCACGGGTCAATTTCATCACGTGAAGAAGGACTGGGATTGGGACCACATCACTCTCACACACTACGCTGAGGGCAAGGCATGGTCCACTCCGCTAGCGACCTATCCCTATCTGGGCGAGGAAGACATTGGGCCCGTGCTGTTCAGCTTGCATCGTCAGCACGATCTTGCCGCCAAGGGTTACCACAAGACCGCCAACCGTGATTATCCATTGGATCTTACTGAGTACGTCCGCAACCTGCAAATGGCCCGTGCCAGTGCCGCCAACGGCACAGACGCTCGCCGAAAATCGGCAGACTACTTTCCGCCGCCGGATGCCGCGGGCGGCTGGCGCACATTGAAGGATGACCAAGAAATCCGTCGCGTCGCTGGAATGGATAAACGAAAGCTAAACGAGGCATTCGCGTACATTCAAGGCAGCACGAAAAATGGCGGATTGCTGGTGCTGCGCCACGGCTGGCTCGTGTACGAGAATTATTTTGGATTAGGGCATCACGACGCCACGCCGAACCTGGCTTCCTGCGGCAAGAGTTTCACGAGCATCGCCGTGGGCAAGTTAATGTCGGAACGGCCTGAGCTATTTCCCGACGGCCTCGACCAAAAGATTTTTACGCCACGCTATTTTCCCGCGGAGGCATTTCCCTTGAGCGACCCGCGCAAGCAGGAGATCAAGCTGGGGCAGTTGCTGGCGTTTAGCGCGGGCATACGCGGGAACAACCCGTCGTATGTCATGGGCCGGGAAACCAATGTTGCTCCTGTTGGTCCAGACGGTTGGCAGGCGATGGTCGATGGGTTTGCGTTCGGCAAGCGAGAAGGCAAGACGGGCAATGCCCCGTTCAGCACGGCGACGCTTTGGTGCAATCCGGGCGAAGGCTACTCTTACGCCTCGTCGTCAATCCATCTTGCGTCGGTGATGTTGCGGCACGTGACGGGAACTGAGATGCAGGATTACCTGGAGCCGCGGCTGGCCAAGCCACTGGGCTGGGGACGCTGGGGCTTCGGCTACAAGAACACCCCTGAAGTGGGGCACACTCCTGGTGCTGGCGGCATCACACTGCGAGCTACGGACATGCTGCGCTTTGGTTATCTACTCCTGCAAGAGGGGCGTTGGAACCATGCGCAACTGATCCCCGCTGAATACATTCGCCTCTGCTCGCGCAAGTCTCCTTACAATCCACACTATCCCTACAGCCTGCAATTCAATGTCAACACCGATGGCGCAATCGCTGAACTCCCACGCGATGCGTTTTGGAAAAGCGGCTCCGGCGGGCACGTGCTTTATGTAGTGCCGTCACTGGACCTCGTCGTGTGGAAACTCGGCGGACGCGACGAGCAATATTCGCCCGCCAATACCGGCCTTCCGGCTTCGCCTGCGTCGAAAGAACAAATCGCCGCGCGCCAGGGCTGGAAGGAAACCGTGAGCCAGGAAGCCGCGCGAGCCCCTACCCTACGAATGGTGATTGACGCTATCGAGCGTTAAGTTTCCCATTATGTTCGTTGCGGAGGGTGCGCAGACGTTCTTGCCCTGTGCTTCAGGCGGAGAGCCCCGTCCTTGGTGCAGTAACGTGATATCACAAAGCGCTTCTGACGCGTTACACGGTTATCCCCATATAGATTCAATGGTTTATGGCATCGTTACCCGATACACCATCACTTCTTATATTGCTTTAACATGGTCAGGAGTTCCGTGAATGACTTTGCGACCGGAAAGAAAGCGTCAGGCGGCTCTAACTCATGAAAATAGAAAACTATCGCTGGTTCCGTTTTATTTTGAGAATAATCAAAGCACAGGTAATCGCCAGCGCCGCCTAAAACGATTGGCAGATAATGGCTAGGTAACTCATGATGCCGGCGCAAAGTCGCCAGGGATTCAATAACATTCTCTTCGGCCTCAAGTGGATCAAGCGTAAGCAGCGTGCCAAACCCTATGGCCCAGGGATGTCCATCTACTTCAATCGTCAAATTATCGAATTTCGGTTGGGCGCCGTGAAACTGCTTTACACACGCAACATAATCCTTTGGTAATTCGAATTGAATTATTTTGGAAACTCCGTCGATTAACTCATCTCGGAGCGGTCGGTGTGTATCCGAATAAATGACCCATTCCATGGAACGAGAATGTATCGGTGGTGAGCTTTTGTCGAGAGAAGGAGAATGCCTGTCCCGCGACGTACTCAAGGACTGATGACCGATCACTTCACCGCCGCAGCCACCGCAGTCGCCGCGAGATCGCGAGGATGTGGCTTCACTGCGATCGCTGGGAGCGAGGTTAACACTACACAAATCGTATGCGTGGCCGGGTCTGCCCAGGCAATCGTTCCGGTTGAACCCGTGTGACCAAAAGTCTTTTCTGAGCATCCGGTGCCAAGGGATGACCCCACCACAAACCCCAACCCGCGCGGAGTCAGACCCGGAGGATTGTGGTTCTTGATCATCAACTTCGCCGTCTCGGGTTTCACCGCCGCGCCAGTCTCGTTCAGGAACTCGCCCAGAAATTTCGCGATATCCGGCGCGGAGGCATGCACGCCTCCCCACGGTGCGCCCAGCTTCCGCCAGAACGGACTATTCCAATCCCAATCTTTCGCCTTGGGATCGCCACCACCGGATTCCGGAGCCGCACGATCCGTCTGGCACGAGACGAAGTCTTCGATCTTGAACCGGCCCAATCCCTGCGCCGAATGCTGCATCTTGAGCGGTTGAAACACCGTGCGATCGACCAGCTTCAAGATGTCCGTTCCGCTAAGGATTTCCGCGACGCGCGAGGCGAGCAGGATCGCCATGCTCGAATACTGGTACTTGGAGCCCGGCGCGAATTGCAGTGGCGTGCGAATCGCGTGTTCGACAAATTCACTGAGCGGCGCGTGCTTGCTGCGCAGCTTATCATTGTCCGCCAATTGATCCGGCAATCCCGAAACGTGCGTCAACAAATGCTGCATCGTCACGCGATCCTTATCCCCGCCCTTGAACTCGGGAATGAACTTTTTCAACGGATCGCTCAGTTTGAATTGCCCTTTATCAAACAGCGTCATCAACGCCGTCATATTAATCGGCTTGGAGATCGAGCCCAAAAGGAACATCGCGTTTGCGTTTTGCGCTTTCCCGAATGCCCGCGTGAACGTGCTCTCACGTTGATTCACATGCAGCGTCGCAGAGGCCACCTGGCCGCTAGCGACGGCTTTGGTCAGCACCTCAACGGCTTCATCCAGTCGCTCTTGCCGCAACGCGGCAAATAGCGGAGTTCCCAATCCAAGCAGCAAGCTACTCTGAATAAATGTGCGGCGTTTCATGGTGGCAATTTGGCAGAGTCGGTAAGGCTCGACGAGATCAATTAACTGGAAGTTGCTAGTAGCCGCCGAGGGAAGGAGGCGGACCCCTTAGCGGATCCTGCTTCACTCCGTCAATTCTTTGATCTCCCCCGATCCGCCTCATTCCTTCGGCGGCTACAGTCAAAGAGGTCAGGCGACGTTTTGGTAACGACGAGGAAAGACCACGCGAAAGGTAGTGCCGGTGTCGGCCGAGCTTGCCATTTCGAGGCTCGCGTCGAGCAGTTCGCACAGGCGTTTGACGATGGAAAGACCGATCCCTTCTCCCGGGTGGGCGCGGAGGGTGTAGGCATCGTCAGCCGGCGGCGGTTGCGTGAGGACTTGCGAGACGTCGCCCTGGGCGGCGGCGGTTTTCTCGTCGGATTCGCGGGCGCTGGCGGTGGCGGCCATCAGGCCGACGGCCATGGACTTGCCGGCGGCTGAGGGCAAGCCGGGGCCGGTATCCTTGACCATCAGCCACCAATTGGCCTTCTCTTCACCCCAACTTACGGTGACGCCGCCCTGCCGTGTGTATTTCAGCGCGTTGGAAAGGAGGTTTTGGAGGAGTCGCCGGACTTTCCCGCTGTCGCATTCCACGCGCAAGCTGGGCGGGCCGTTGACTTCGAGGAATAAGCCCCGTTTCGTGGCGGTGGGCCGATTGATATCGCCCAGTTCGGTCAGCAGTGCGGCGGCGTCAAAGGCGGCAATTTCGCGGCGTTCCTTGCCCGCTTCGAGGCGCGCCAATTCCATGAGCTCGTTGACCATGGCAGTCACCCCGTTCAATGCCTGGTTGAGCACGTTTCTCGCTTCAAGGCGTTCGGTATCGGGGGGCGAAGCGCCGTCAAGCGAATCGGCCGCGAAAGTGGCTCCGATGACATTATTGTGCAGATCATGGACGGCCTGGTGAATGAGGGTGGAGCGTCGGCGCTCAATTTCGTTGAGGTGGGCGAGTGCGCCTTCCAGGTCGCCCAGGCGGCCAGCGGCCTCAGCTTGCTGCAGGCGCTCGAACTGATCGGCGCTGGCGCTGATCGCCTCGCTCACGAGGGTAATGACGTCGCGCGTAGCCATCGCGAGTGTATCGCGCTCAAACTCGGGATGCGTGAGGGCGAAGGCATTCAATTCCTCGAAGAGGCAGAGTTGCAGGTGGCCCCATTCGCGCATCAGCTCCTGCAAGCGGTAACCCTGCTGCCAGCGATGCAGGCCATGTTTGACTTCTTCGGCGCGTTGGCCCGACTCCGCGGCACGGGCGTCCCTTCCGCCGGGACGGGAGCGGAGCTGCAGTTCAAACGCGTCGAGCACTTCGGGAATGTGATCGTTGAACTGACCGCGAGTCAGGGCGTGCGCGGTGGTTTGGGCGGGATCAGCATCAGTGGCCCGGCGCCAGGCTTGCAAGATCGCCGAGCGACGGGACGCAAGGTGATCGCTGAAAGCGTGGAGTTGTTCGCGGGTCGTTAAGGCCATTGAAGCTGAATATAGCCCGACTCACCTAGCCCACAAACTGAAATGCGTAAACTTCCGCGTCCTGCAGCACAAATCGTAGCCGAATCGCCTTTCCTGCAATTCCACTCACGTCACCGCTGATCTTCCATTTGACCAGGCGCTCAATCGTGTCGCCAAACAGCGGTGGACAGTCTTCAAGCGCGAAACCCGGAAACGCTTTTCCATCAGCATCCTGAATCTCAACACGAACCGAGCCGGCGGCTGAGGTGGCGAAATTCAACAGCAGTTTCCCGCCTTGAAAACGGAAGGGCTTGGTCAGGAGTTCCCCGCCGCTCATCGGCGCGCGCGCGGAGACAAACCCATCCAGGCGTAGCGTGAACCGGCGCAGCGTGCTGCTATTGCCGGTCCAGTAGCTCTCGGTGGCGTAGAACGAGAGCTCGTTGGGCGCGCTAGTCTCGATGGATTTGGTTTCGACCGCGTGCCACGCGATGTATTGGTGACCGTAGTTCCAGGTTCCTTCGCGCTCGATGCCGGGGGGGAGAAACGCTTCGTTCCAGCGCTTGAATTTCACGCCGTCGCGGCTGGCCATCAGGAGTCCTTCGGTGATCGCCATGCCGTAACGCTGCGAGGTGCTCGTCCGCAATTCGCGGTGCTCCAGTTCCGGCAGCGCCTTCATGGAATCATTCCAACCACGCTCTGTGTAGCGCGTGGGGAAACCGAGCAGGATATGCGGCGCGCGGTGATACGGTTTCACCTGGTTGGTGTAAAGCTGTTCGCTCGGCGAATCGACGTAGGCGAGGTTGGCCTGCTTTTCCCAATGCAAAAAATCCTTCGACGTCGCAGTGCGAATGGCGCGATGTCCTTCGGGCTTCCAGTTCTTCTCGTCGGTCACACCTGCCGTGAAGTAACGCCAGTACGCACGATACTCGCCACGCGCGCCATCCCAGAACGCGAGATTCTGCGAATCAAACGCGCCATCCGTGATGACCGGTCCGTTGCTCATCGGCGTCCAGTGAATTCCATCCGGCGACTTGAACGGCAGCAGCCCCTTGGCGCCGCTTGAGCGAAGGATGGCCTTGTAACGCGCGTCAGCCGGGGCGTTAGGGTTCTCATCGCGAAAGACTGCAGGATGCCCGGCGTCGACATCCAGACCGCCTATCTTGCCACTCGCAATAACGATGTTGTTTGCCTTCGAGCCATTAAATTCGTGCAAGCCAAGTTCCGGTTTGCGCCAGCGAACACCATCGTCGCTCTCCGCGTAGCAACAAAAGAGCGGATGCGTGTTGGTGTTCACCTTGCCCTTCGAGACGTCGAGGTGCCACGCCTTGTAATACATGCGATAACGGTCGCCATCCTTGAACACGCTGTGGTAACCGCTGCCGCTTCCTTCCCACGGAGCATCGTGCGTCAGGCAAATCTCACGCGGCACCGGATTTTGCAAACGCAACTCCGCCTTGCCGGTGAGCCGCTCGATCAGGAAATCATCCACGAACAATTCCCTCCGTGAACCGATGTCGATGGCTGCGGAATCCGCCGCGAACGATCGCCGCGCAACGAACGGCAGCATCGCACCAAACGCCGCTGTTTGCGCAATAAAATTGCGTCGGGAGAGGTTGTGGTTCATGGCTATTCGAGATTGACTGCCCGGTGGACGACTTTCAAGCCCGGACGCCAATTGGTCTAGTGCGTTCGCGGCAGGCCCAACGCGCGGCGGAATGTCCGATTGGCAGCTTGCGCCCATCCCTCAATTTCTGTTATTTCAAATGGGCGGTTAGTTAGTTAAGGGCACGTGGCGGAATTGGCAGACGCGCTGGACTTAGGATTCTATCGGCCTAGGTTTCTCCCGGATTCTTTCGATTTCTCGAATATCGACTAACCCTCTGCAAATATTGGTCGCAATTCACTTTTTGGCCGACCATCAAGGTTTAGGTGGGAGTTTTGGGAAGTGTAGCAAAAAGTGTAGCAATTGCTTACCATGGTTTTTCCAGCCGAGGCGATTCTGTGGTGGAGTTCTCAGTCAAAGCCCGCCGTGGGCTAAAGTGGCGCGATTGTCGGGGGGATATGTGCCCCCGCGCCCACAATTGGAGCGGCGAATTTGCAGTCTCGGCCATTCCTCCACTTCATTCTGAACTCCTAGTAGTTGAACTAGTCGGACGGGCGCGGGTGTATGGCAAATGTTCAGTTCGTCGGAAACTCAGAGTTGCAAATCATCCCGTTTGAAACAACCAGAAGAGAGCTTACGGAATCGGCGGACTTCAAACGGGTTAGGTGGACGAGTTGATTAGTGCATGAGGTCAGTTTTAACGCACTTCGTTATAAACCATTGGTGAATCCCTGTTTGCTTCACGCCAATTTGTACTTACAAATCTACAGGTTCACTAACCGTACCTTCGAGGAAAGTAGTCCTCCGCAATTCTTGCAGTGCCCTTACTCTCTTCAAGCCAATGGTCAGTGTTTTGCCGTATGTCATATGTGACCTTCCGTATCGTACGCCTGCCCGGGGTTGTCTGCTAGGAAGAGTAGGCATGGCGGAGCCCAACTCCTACCGTGACATAGCTGGTATTCTGAATCATAAATCTCTGGTACCTCGCTGAAGGACTACGGGGCTAAAATGAACGAATACAGATCAGTATATGTTGTTCCAGAAAACCTCCGACTGGCTGTTCGGCTACGACTTTTGTACGCTGGCTGTATTAATCGAGATGATCCCTTGCATACGTTTTTGCATCCTGTGGATCAGAGGGGGGATGCCGCAACTTGGGGTGGGCCTCACCTGACGCTTCTGGATGCATTAACATACAATGACACCAATCAATTCTTCTCGGAAATCCAAAAAGCTTGTAGTGATTTTGAACCACCTGAAATCAAACCAACAAAGCTGACTATTCTTGGCAAATCTAGCCTTGTACTCCGATGTGAATGCCCTGCCTTAGAATTATTGAAATCGAAACTTATCATGGCAACCAGACATTTGATCGACCGAGTCGAAGTCACTGACGAAGAGATCACACGGGCCTACGAAAGGATCGCAAGGTATGGACATGCAAACCGAGAGATTTTTGAGCAAGCAGTGCTTTACTATCGGAATGCAGGCTCTCCTTGTTTGCCGAGGTCCCGCTATTTTCGACTTGGCCTTTTGACGAGACTGGTTGCGGAACTCCTGCGAATCAAAGTGGATTCCAAGCAAAAAAAGGCCCAATCTGTCGATCAGGACCAAGCTGAAAGTAATTTGCTCATGAAGCAAACACAACTTGACCACTTTCTCACGTACGGGGAACCGCCTTGGTACTCCCTCGGAGGGACACTACATTTAACCCTTGTCAGTGGATTGAGCTGCGATCAATCAATTGAATACCATCGCGAGCGTTTGGAAGAGAGCGTTCTGGCTTCCTTTCAATCATATCGTCCGCACCGCCTTGCAGTAATGGGCATAGACTTGGCCTCGCGCACCTCTGCGGTAAGGTACTTCGATTGGTTAACGGAACATCTCGTTGAAGAAACACGTCACCCTTGGAAAGCCGTTGATTGGATTGATTTTTCGCAATGCAGCCTTTGATCAGATCAAATGCTTCCACGAGTTATCGACACTGCGTGATCGAGTGTTACGAATGTTCGGTACGAAACCGCTGAAGCGCCAATACACCTTGCAAATAGAAGGCAATTGCCTTCCGCCCACGGTCGGTAGGGTCAAAATAAAACGGAACGGCGCTACAGAGGTGTATCGCTTCCGCGAAATCGCTTCGAACGGACAAATAAGGGTCATTCAGAATTCCAGAAGAGTGCTGTATTTGCGACTTCAGATGAGAACACAGATCATGGCTGATATCATGCCGTGAGTTTGTAAATTCAAATGCATGAATCGCTAAACATCCAGATCGGAGTTCGTACTCAAGCTCAAATTCCCCCTCTTTGAGCAAGTCAACTTTCGCCCGCACGCTTTGCCACATTTTGCCAATGTCATAAGCAGGGTCCGAAAGGCGGTCAATTCCCGACGTGTCCAAAAGCACAAATCCTTCATCATTTTTCCCACTTACATCAAATAGGATGTGATCGAACTCCAGTTGACCGTGCGTGGAACAAAGTCGACGCGGAAGTAATTTCTCCTTTTGCACTCCACCGTCCAATATCTTGCTCAACAGCGCTTCTGGAGGTTGGTGTGATCGCCCGTTTATCAATATTTCCTTCGCATCCAGCACTTCCCGAAGATGAGGGTCCTTTATCTCTGCAAGCCGTCGCCGCATACGCTCAACGTACATCTCGTCGAAATAGTGACTCGGCACACTTTCGCATTTCCATGGGTACAATCTAGAAACCAAAAAGGTCAATGCGGATCCCAGCTTTGCCTCGAGAAGAGACGCGCTCGCGGTGCTGTAATAGGTAAGCATTCGAAGACTCGAATAATCGTAATATGGCATTTCATACCAAAACGGTTTTGCCTCTAAATTAAATCCTAATAGTTGAGGGTAATGGCTTGCAATCTCTTCCGGAAAACTTTTTAAGGCCTTTACCTGCGCCTTTACATCGCCCTCACCAGCCGGTGAAGCGGTTTTACGAACAACTAGTTGTCCTTTGCGGTCGAAAACCCTCAACTTACTTGTCTTGGTTTCAAATGTTGCGCCGGGAAATCCTTTTAGAGTTCGTCCCTTTTCCTCTGTTCGGTCGCTTAAATTCAATTGGTTACCTTTTTTAATTCGAATGTGTTCAGAAGCGACGTTCCTTTCTTGGAGAGAACAAAATCCGTGATCAGAAGATCTACGACGTTGATTTCGACGACTCCCATCTCCCAGAAACGCAATGCCGTGATTTCTTTCAAAAGTCGATGAACGTTTCTTGGCGCGGGACTAGTAATTCGGGCGATGTTTAAGTGAACTGGAAGTTTATTCTCATAGGCGATTGGGTTTTCGCCGATGCCCCGCATCGCAATCATCAATTCGTTACGAAGGTCGGCCCATGTTCGGCTGTTTGGGAATCCTTGAATAAAAACTTGAGGTCCAGCAATGCCGACGCCACGAAATCTTATTTCTACTTTGTCACGCCCAAAGAGAACCCGTTCGCAGGCCCCTCTGATTGCTTCAATTCGCTCCTTGGTAAACGGCTCCCGAGTGGGTTCGCGTTGAGTACAGCCGAGCAAAGTTATGTGGAGGGAGGGCTCGGGGTAATAAAACTGCTTTCCAGCCAAGTTTTTCAATCGCTCGATAAGTTCCAACAGTCGCGTCACTGGTGCGTTGGATTGTCGTATCAGCTGAGCCACTGTCGTAATGCAATAATCTGGTGTAGTCGGTCGCCCATACCTCATCTTAACTGAAGGTATCTCACCAGAACTCCAATTTGATACAGATTCTTTCCACAAAGACTCGTAATGATGAATGATTTCTCGATCACTCCTATGCTGCGACCTGAGTCGTTCGCAACCTTGTGAATGGACTTGTAATCCCATGGAGTGAATCACGTTCTCGGCTGCTGTAAAATGCTGCTGGGGGTTTTCCTTAGGCGCACGCTCTGCGATCTAAGCCGTTCGAGATCTTGTGAAAGGACTTGGAATCTCATGGAGTGAATCAAGTTCTCGGCTGCTATAAAATGTTGCTGACGATCTTCTAAAATCTCCCGTTCTGCCAGAATCAAGTGCGCCTCCGCTTGCAAATATTTGTAGCCGGCCTCACTCGATATCTGCAAAGCGGATCTCGCGATCAGAAGGGCTTCCGGGTTATCGAGTGCAGCTAATCGAGCCAGCCCAATGTGAGTTTGGACCTTCAAAAACTGATACCCCAATTTTTGACCTATAGCGAGGGCTTGACGATAATATTCACGGGCATCTGTTGTCCTGCCTGTGCGACGGGCAACGTCTCCAAGTCCGCGAGTCGCATCACCTTCGTAGTCACGATAATTCTTGTCGCGTGACCATTTCGCCGCCTCAGAAAAGCATCTTTCTGCTTCTTGAATCCGATTTGAACACAAAAGAATATCTCCATAGTGGGTGAGGATAGCCGGAAGGTGCCTCTCGTTCTTCCTCAACCGCGCAAGTGATACAGCGTCGTTCAAGTGCTTAATTCCTTGGTCGATTTGGCCCTGTAATGCTATTACCAGCCCCAACCACTCCAAACGTGCGGCATCGTAAATGGTATCTATGTCGAGGGGGGCAGTTGGCAAAAGCTGAAAAGCCTCTCTAAAGTTACCGAGAAAGCCGTGTGTAATTCCCTTTTCAATCCTTGCTGCATATTCATGAACCTCCAATCTGCTTTTTACCGCGATTTGCTCTGCGTCTTCAAAATGAGCAAGGGCTTTGTTAGGGTGACCTAGCTTTCGAGCTATGTGCCCTTGGGTCATGCTGAGTACAATTCGTTCATTTGGGCCAATCCGTGTTGGACCTTTGGATTCCAGCACTTTGGCCGTGAGTGATTGAATCAGCTCCAGTTGACCTTGGTACCATCCAATGTAGTAGAGTTTGCGTTCTTGGATGATTTGATATGCTTCCTTGAACATCCCACCTCTCAGACATTGTTGAAACCACTCAACCACATTGTCTAAGTCCGACGAATTTTGAATCAGGTCTGGCTGCCGGTGCTCACTGAAGAATTTCCCAAGAGACTTATGTATTCGCAGACGCTCGCTTTGTGGCATTTTGTCGTAGCAAAATTGCTTCACTAATGGGTGTGCATTCAGTGTGGGTTGGTCCTCGCGGTCATCCGAAATCAGAAGGCGTGAGTCTACCAATCGGGTACGCATTTCCAAAAACTCGTCACCTGACGGATTCAAGTCGGTCAACGCGGGCAATGCGTATTCATCGGCTTCTCCATATAGGGCGCTTAGTCGGGTCATGAGAACTCGCTCGTGTTTCCCCAAACGACTCCAAATATCAGTTAAAACAGCTCGTAATCGCCTAACTTGTTGTTCAATCGGTGATTTAGATTTAGAACTCCCGATTGATCGGAGAATCGACTGGATGACTCTTGGGGCGTTTGCGATTTCAGCTTTGTAATATGTTTTCAGCAGATATCCAAACGCTGTGAGAGTTAGCGCATGAGATCCTAATTTGCGAATCACACCGGACGCGTGATCCTCGGCGGCATCAATCTCATAGGATCGAAGGTAATTACAGAATTCTGCGGGTGTCCATTCACTTAAGGATACTTGTCGATATCCACGCTGATTCTCAAGATCTTGCAGCTGGACTCGGGTAGTGACAATCAATCGGCTCGCTCGGAAGTTCAAGAAACTCCGTAAGAATTTAGTAAACTCGGGATTGAGGAGAGCGCCGAACTTATCCTGTGCAATTTCCAATCCGTCTAGGACCAAGAAATGGTTACCTTTGCGAAATATCTCTTCCAATCGGACCCGTTTATCACTTTGCGCTTCGCGACCGTCGCCAAAGGATTCGGGCGCGACACGTTTCAGAGTAAAATTCAAAAATTGGTCGAACGGATCGATTTGGCCACGTAGCTTGTAGAAGGAAAACCATATTTTCCGTTCAAAGCGTAATTCATGAGATGTAATGTTTTCGAGAAAGTGTCGTGTAAAACAGGATTTCCCGCTACCTCCCATTCCAAATACCTCTATTACACGCGATGCATTTGAATCGGATTCTTTCAAAATCGCGGCTAGGCTCATGGCGTCTTTTTCCATGTGCACCCACTTTTGGGGCAAGGCAGTATCGGAATTGATGATAAGCTCCTCTGAACGATCGATCACGGCGTTCAATACCGGTTGATTGGGAGAGATAGCTCCTGTCTGTGTCTGACCTATCGGTTTCGCAATTTGAGAAATCGGCGGCTCTGCTGTCTCGCCCTCCACATATTTGATGAATCGGTCGAGTTGAAGGAAGGTTGCTTCTTTCTCACCAAAAGGTGAGTCAGGTTTTGAATTTGTTGCACAGGTCCGCCGTGCCTCAGGACTTTGAAGCAGAAAGGTTCTAATTTTCAAAAGAGCTTTGGGTGACACCCATTCCCCATTTTCCAAACCTCGTAACGTACTTTCGCTGACACCGATCAAAGGTGCAAACTCCGCACGGCTGAGTGTTGATCTCTCATTGTGGTGGAAGGTACGAAGGATCTGTGCAAAAGTTTCTTTGCAATCACCCCATCTTTTTTTCTCGTCTTTGCTGATCATGCTGAGGAAGCCAGAATCTTACCGAGACAGGTTCCCCATGGCAAGAGGACAGAATCCACCCAAAGGGAAATCCGTTACGTTTCGTAACGCGGCGTAAAATTGGCTTTGCGCAGCTACAGGTGGCAGCGTCGTTTTATGAAAATACAAACTCCAGCAATTATCGGATATCAAATTTGGATTCGCATCGAACATCAAACTGATGAAGGCGATGTATTGGGCGTCGAGTACAAAAGGGCTAGTTTCAAGGAGCTATTCGGCGTTTCAATTTCGCAGGTCTTCATAGCTTTTCTATTAGGGTTTTGCGGGTCATTTTTGGACTGGCTGCGAACCAAGTGAACAATTGCTGATTTGGTGCGCTCGGGCGAGAAGTTGCCACGTATTGCTTATTCCATTATTGCAGCAATCGCCTTTGGCGCAGCATTGAAGCTTATGTGGAAGAGTTGTTTGACGGCTTTACCGGTGCCATCGCGGCGGCGCAGTCTTAACGAGCCACCATCGCAAACCTTCACTGAAACTGTGTCGCCTCCTACCGTGATTAGTTTGAACCACACCTCTTTGGGATCAAAATCAATATCCATAACCCCGATTCCAATTAGCAATTCCGGTGGGAGGGAGGCGTAGACCTCCAAGGCTTGAAACATATTCGGGAACACGACGAATGGCATCAGTGCATCCGGAGAAATACCGAGGCTCTTGCCGGTTTTTTCTAATAAGGCTGTGATGCCCCCGAAGGCTAATTTGGCGCACTTAAGTGCAGGCAAAGCCTCTGCATATTTGGATGGGAGCATGGCGGTTAATGCTTTAGCCGCGTTCTTGCAAATCACTCATGAGCGACCACACCTTGTGGTATGCACTCGATTTATTGCGTTGATCGGGGGTCGTGGAAATCATGCTTTTGAAATTCGAGTAATCAATGCTGCTCAGTAGTGCTGAGAAAATTATGCCGAGTTGCGCCGAATCGACCTTGATTCGGAAACGATAGTCCGCGTACGGGTACGTAAGAATCTCGGTTTCGATACCGGTTTTCTTGAGAAGATTTTGCAAATCCTTCTTCACGCGCGCACGTACATGTAAGCATCCTTCCTTTTTTACGATTGAGAAAAAGCCCAGCCCGGTAAACGCCCACATTACGCTGCCCTCCGTTCGGAACATTCGTAAAGCGCGGTCGCCAGTCCTTCAATCACACTTCTGTCATGGATTTTTGCCAACCAGTCACTCGGTATCCCTTCCTCCGAGTAGAACGCCCCGGCCAATTGTCCTGCGATGGCCGCCGTGGTATCCGCATCGTCACCGAGATTTGCTGCCGCCAAAATGCAGGCGCGAAAGTTGTCCGTAGTTGAGAAAGCCCATAACGCAGCTTCCAAACTCTGAACTACGAATCCTGTGCCACGAATTTCCGGTGGCGATTTTCGTTTGAACGAGCCCTCGGCGATTTCCCGGATACGAGGGTGCAGATCTTCTGGTGCCCACACCCCGCCCGGTCGGTGCTTCGGCGCGAGCAATTCGTCCTTGGGCGTTCCGTGAAGGGCAGAAACCAAAAGCCCAGCGTAGTAGCGGCAGGCGTCTACCGCCATCGCGGTACCATGGGTCGTCTTGGAACTTTCCCCGGCCTGCTCGATTGCGAGATCGGGCTTCGCGGCAAAAAACATTGGCACGGGAGCCAACCGCATCAGCGAGCCATTGCCCGCAGTGTTCGGATCGATGGAACCTGCGAGGGGATTACCGGAAGTTTGGAAACGCCTGAGGCTTCCAGAAACTGCAATGCCGATGTCGAAACACCGGCCCGTGCTCGAAAGGTACCCCTCACTCCACCAGCGGCAATAACGCTCCATTTGATCCTGTGCGTTCATCTCCATACATTCCACGAGGCTGGAGGCGAGGCACAAGGCCATGCTGGTATCGTCCGTCCATTGGCCGGGCTTCAGCGCAAAGGGACCACCCCCACTCATGTCGGTTATTGGCTTGAAGGATCCCGGCGATTTAAATTCCAAAGTTGTACCCACAGCATCCCCGACTGCCAAACCGAGCAAGCAGCTCTGAAAACGGCTTTTTTTCGTGAGGGCTTCTACATTCGGGGCTGGGGAAGGTTTCTGAGGCTTTAACATGCAAAAATGATGCCAAATCTATATCAATTTGCAAGCACAAAATTAGTGCAACTTGTTCGTGATAGACAACTTGCGATTTGAAACGGCGTAAGGCTGAGTTGAGTGGCAAGACCAAGGCCGACATACCTTTTTCATCGAAAAACGCCCCACGCTTGAACGTGGCGCGACCCGTGGGGGCCTTAAACTCTACATCCGGGGTGATAATTCGAGGTCAAACGAGTGTAAACTCGGGCGACAAAGGATTTTTTGGTTTCAAGCCGTTGATTTTACGGATTTAAGGTCAATCTTGCTCGAAAGCCTTAAGAATTACCGTCGATATAGCTTACAATCCCGATAATTGATTAGGGCACGCCAAAAAATTAAGCGCTTCTCCCACAAGCGATAACATTTGTGAGCCTTTTTGGCTCGATGTGTGCTTTTCCGAAACCTCAAACCTATGAAATTGAGGCTGCTAACGTTTTGCATTCTTGTCACCGGCATATTCTCGGCGAAAGCGGCAACCTACGACCTGAGCACGGATTGGAGCGATACTTCCAACCCAAATGGCGCATGGTCCTATCGCTTTGATGGAGCTTTGATGGGAAGTACTCCAAAGGTTGGCGACCCCTATAGCTCGCCACTGCCCTCGTGGTTTGGGCATGATGCCGGACCTGACGGAATTGTCGGCTGGTCGCGGAGCCAAGGAACAGAACTCTTTCCTCACGACTGGCAAACCGGCGACGTCTTTGGTCATACCGCAGGCGACGGTAGAGCAATCCAAATTCGGTGGACAAGTCCATCCGATGGGTTTGTCGATTTCACCGGCGCAACTTGGATTCCGCGCGACATCAACCGATTCAACAATTGGAATTTCAACCTGAATGGAACAACGATTTTGGCGAATGGGACGGTCGCCAGTGGCGATCCGTACGACCGAGCAAACCCTCTGACTTTTTCCGGAAGCGGGCTTGCGGTGATTGCGGGCGACTACCTCGAGTTCGATGCGGTTACCGGCGGATTGGGAACTGGCGAATACATTGTCGTTAATTATTCAGTGAATCTGCAATCCACAACCAATGTCCCGGAATCGGCTCCAACGGTGTTCTTGCTGCTGATCGGCGTTGTGTCGTTGGCAGGCGTTCAAATTCATTCTTCCCGCAAAAAGAGCTCCTAGTTTGTGGTTGTCTCCTATCTTATTTGACGGGAATGAATCCGCTTTGACGATTCAATCCAGAATCAAGTTTTCTAAATGCAATCTCCTCTTTTGCTAACGCCGCTTCCAGCGCGGACTGCCGAAACCGGGTTGGGTCACCGAGAGCTTGTGCCCTCGCCAACTCCAATGCGGCAATTTGGCTCTCTGTCTCTGCATCAAGATAGTTCTTTTGCAATTCAGTCAATTCATCTATCTCGGTGCGAATACGCCTATATTTTGTTGTCACAGCTTGCGACCATTTTTCAACTTTTCTTTTGTGTTCATCAATGGATTCGCCTTCCACTATCATGGCTTGTGAAGGGTCACTGGTCTGTTCCAGTTCTTCGCGAATCTTATTCAATTCATACAGGCCCTCTTGAATCCTGATTGCATCAAGAGCAGACTTTGCCTTTACCGGATTGAATCCAAATCGTGACGCAAGTTCATCAGTCACGTCTGAAAAAAGAAGTTTGTCGCCACCAAGTGGCCAGAATGCTCTTGGAGGCGGTTGGATCGGAAGCTTTGAGGGCGTTTCGTTACCTTCACGAATTGCAAAGAAAAATCCTTCGGGCATCACCCGCTTCACAACAGCATTACTGAACGATTCGCCTTTTCTGTTTGTGAAATTGATCACATCTCCAATCCTGATGGGGGCCTTGGGGGGTTGAAAACGAGCCGAAAGCCAATCGGGTAGGTCATCAAAAGCTACAGTGCCGCCCCCACCTTTCGGATACATGACTACCAAACCTTTTTCCGTCACGCGGCTGAGCGTTACTTCATGATATTCTTTTCCCGCACGAGTTGTGAATGTTATCACTTCATTAGTGACCGGCTTTTGCGCCACTGCGCTTGTCGCTACAAATAATACGAATAACAATGTCTTCATTTGCCCAATTTGATTAGTACACAATGACCTGCGGTAACCAGCAGTGAGCGCGTGGCGACCAGATTTTCGCTACAAGTATGGAAGGTTGTTCCGACGCCATACTCAAAATGAGTCGCGGCCTTTGTAACTGCGCAAGGCTTTGTCTTCTGCCGGAGTCGGCGGTTTTGTCACTTTGGAAAATACCGCAGTAAATCGGGGGATCGTTTGTGATTGCCTTTTGGTTGTCACATACGAAAACTTGCCATTCGCCCACGCATTTATGTGAATGACGTCACCTTCAGACAGGCGGGGAAAATTTGGGTGATCGGTTAGCAAGCACGGGCCGATATATATCTGCATGTTATTTGTAAACGATCGAATTACTCCCCCATCGCTAGTTGAGAATCCTCCCCGGCTGTTGTATCCAGCATAAGGAACAGTATTTGTGATCAGACGGTCGTACGCGCTAAAAACCAACACTCCTGCATCCAATTTTTTGGAAACCTTGCCTTCGATGACCATGGCGGATTTTAGGTCCCTTGCAGCCTGTTCAGCAGCAAGTTTTGCTTGTAATCTGGCGTTGGCGCGCTCTTCCAAAGCCCTATCCTCGGTTGCCTTTTTCGATCTTAAGGCCGCCTCAAACTCGGCGGCATTCTGGGGGGTGAATCCGAAGCGCTTTTGAACCTCTTCAGGTAAGTCCACAAAAGCTACGCTCCCACCGCCTCCGGGATAACTCAAGATGAGCCCGTTCGGATTCACCTTTACGACCTTGGCATCTTTGATAACGGAACCATTTTTGTTGGTAAATGTTATGAGTTCCGTTTGAGCAAAGCACCAACCGCACGTGAAAAGAATCAACAGAAGGGGTTTCATGAAAAATGCCTTCACCGTAGTTCTATTATGCGTGTCCTTTACTATTGAGCATGTTCGCACCTTTTCATTCTCGCAAAAACTGGTCAAGGATATTATGCGGCTTATAGTCCGTGGACGATAAGTCATCATTTTCACGAGCATGAGCATCGTTGAAAAAGAAGACGTCAGTGCAGATTTTGGGGGAGCGAATCCGTACTGCACGGAAGGCTCAAGGGCTGTCGCAAGAGGCCTTAGCGTTCGAGGCGGGCATTGATCGCTCTTATTGCGGTGGATTGGAGCGCGGAGAGCGCAATCCCTCTTTCAATATGCTGTGTTCGCTGGCCAAGGTCCTGCGAGTGGACCTTGGTTTCCTATGTTCCGGGCTTCCGCTCCCAAAAGGATAATTCCAGCACATGAATCGAGGCTTGTGCCTCCGATTTTCCATCGATACATTTCCTGTCAGTTAGCAGGGCAACCACGAATGTCTACGTACCAGTTCAGCGCTTCGGAGCGATTCGCCGTCTTTGTAACTCACGGCGAAAAGTGTTATCTCTGGATGGTTCGAAAAGATGAAGTTATTATTTCGGCAGCGCGTCAAAAAGGGTGGATTGCATGATCGCGCTTGGTCGCCGATTTATGCTCACTTCTAATTAACAAATGAAGACATGAGTCTGAACACAAAGTATTCAGAGATCGTAGTCGAGTCGTTCATGCCCGCGAATACTGCCGGGCTTCATGGTTCTGTGCACATCCGTCCTGTCGCCGGACAGCGATACTCACGCAATCTTTTCGTTGAATGCTCTAAGAAGCTATCTGAGGATTTCCCTGTAGGCACGAGATTCAGAATAAGAGCCAAACTTACAAACCGTAATGGGGGGAGGCGATTTCTTTACAGTTATCACGGCTGGCCTTTCGAAGTCGTCAAAAAAGGGGCGTAAGGATTGGTTCTTCTGATTACCGATTTAGCTTGCTGATATTCAAAGGCCGACAAGGGCTGCCAAGTCCGGTTGGTCATAAAAAATCCCTGCAACATAAATATGAAGTCGTGTCCCGATGAGCAAAGATTTTTCTGGGATGTATTCGTTTGCAATTCCTGCCAACGGCAAGCGGACTGGCGAATTTTGAAGGGCTTCATTATTCCAAACATATATGCCACCCCCACTCATTCCGTGTGGCAAAGGCGACGTGATGACCCGGCGTTTACCCTCATGAAAGGTATTTCCCCTGTGAAAGCGAATCGCGATGTGAGTGGACCGAGATAAACGCATCGCGTCGTATTCACTCTCTTTGGCTTCAAGACCAGAAAATGTTTGGAAATTGGTTTCAATTCCACGACCTTTGGTTCGCGACTTGCGCCACGGATATCCGGCCATGGTGTATGTGGTTCTGTGCTCCGGTGCTTCAAGCAAAACGTCGGGGCGTTCGAGTACCTTGCAGTTTGGATGGAGTTCCCTCACACATTCTTCATCCAACCAAAAGTAAGCAGCGTCCAGTTTATCGTGATTCCTGTTGCCCGAATCGGGCGGCAGCGTCCCATTAAACACCCCCGTCGGCTGAATAAATGTGCTGCGGCCCGGAATCAGCAGCGTTCCATTCTTTGCATGATCCGTTACGTGGGCCGCAGTTAGGAGAAACGTCCGATTCTCGATCCGCATCAAAACAGCAGAGCCTATTGCTTCGCGCCGCCCTGAATCTGATCTTTCCAAGATTATCGGAATGGTCGCCTCAAATGTCTGATTCTCACGAAGGATCTGGCCTTCCATGTTCCAGAAATGCTCGAAAGCTTCTGCCATGGTCCCGCCTTTGAACTCCTTGGCAAAACGCTCTTTGAGCGGTGAATACATTACTTCAATGTCTGCTAGGAGGTCTGTGCCCGTAGTCTGAGTAAGTTGTTTCAATAATCGCTGCAGTTCCTCGGGTGCTTTAGCTCCCTTCGAAGGAGCGTTCTTAACCGCCTCGGCCACTTTTTTTGGGAGAGGGAGACCAAATGGAAACCCAGATGAGGGCTGGTCGAGGTTTTTTCCCATAGGTCAGAGCCTACGCAACCCAATCACCGGGTCGAGAAAACTATTCGGTCGTGAGTAACGCCAAGACGAAGACCGAATAGGGATCATCGCAATACCACCCGTTCGAAATACTGTTGAGTGCTGGCTTCACGTTTGCTCGTTTCCTTTAAATGAAGGGCGGCGTACACCGATTGTTTAAACCGATCAATCAGCCTTGGCCCTAGCTCCGACTTAAAGTCCTCCTCGGACAAATTCGACGTGAGAACCGAAGGACACATTTCATTGTACCGGTATCATACGGCAACGTCACGAATACATTTGCGGTTGGCGTGGCGATTTCCGTACAATCCCGCTATGAAGGAATCGCGGAGTGGCTAGCATGTTGAACCCATTTTCAAAGCGGGAGAAAACAGGGCCGTCGCAGCCGTACAACTATGACGAATTGCCGGAGCAGCTCAAAATTCAGGTCATCTACGCATGGCGCGATGTCGTCCTCTATTTCCCAGCGGTGTCTTTCAATGGAGCAGAGGTTTTTTATCGAGGTGTGCGGCCGCTGATATGTGAAGAATTGGGTATTGTTCGTCTCACGGATCGGCCCCAAAACGCAGAAGAAGATGTTTGCAACTACTTCTTACATCAGGAGGACGTGGCTGTTTGTTTGGATGTGATCGAGGTCGTTTTCGCCTATTGCATGCGGATTGTTCAGGCAGATACCCACGTTCATTTTGACGGTATGCGTCAGATTCACGAGGCGGCTGCAAAGGTAAATTCACGGTTTCAAGAGCACGGGATTGGATACGAATTCCGAGACCTTCAATTCATTCGTATCGATTCGCAATTCATGCACCAGCAAGCCGTGAGCCCGGCTCTAACGCTTCTTCACGAGGCTTATTTAAGCGGAGCTAATCAGGAATTTGTGAAGGCCCACGAACACTTTAGGCACGGAAGGTTTGGTGAATCGATCAATGAATGCTTAAAGGCATTCGAAAGCACCATGAAAGCGATTTGCCATAAACGCAGGTGGGCTTATAACCAAACGGACACCGCCAAAACGCTTTTGGCGACATGTGAGAAAAACGGCTTGTTTCCAGCATATATGCAGTCATCTCTTTCCGGTCTTCGCTCGGTGCTCGAAACGGTCGCCACCATCAGGAACAAGCTCAGCGCACACGGACAAGGTGCACAGCGAATACAAATCTCCAAAGAGATTGCTGCGTTCATGATTCACTCGGCGGGCGCGAACATTCTTTTGCTGGCTTCATTGGAAAAAGAACTGAAATGAGATTTTGATGGCAATAAAGGCCGAAAGCGTGGTTGACGGTTGAAGAGGCAAGGTTTTTTCACAATTCAGGGCGTCAAGCATGGCGTTAATGAAATGGATATTTTAGCAGTGCGGCGGGACCCAAATCTTCCAACGCTTTCTTTCTGTTGCTTGCTTACTCGAATTAGTCGTACAGTCTTCAGGATGAGCGTTTACCAGACCGCCCTTGGGCTTATTGTCGCAGGGTTGGTATTTTGCAATGTCAACGCCCAAACCGACGAACTTAAAAAGCAATTCCATTACTACAAAGTCAAAGCCGAGAAAGGTGAGGCCACAGCTCAATCTGAGCTGGGTTTTGCATACGCCAACGGTTTGGGTGTAGCGAAGGATATCGTAGAAGCAGTCAGGTGGTTTCGCAAAGCAGCCGAACAAAACGATGCGTCGGCTCAATTCATGTTGGGTAGCTATTACATTGGCGGCGAAGTGGTAGAGAAGGATTATTCAGAAGCTGTTAAATGGTTCCGTAAGGCTGCTGAGCTTGGCGACGCGCCGGCTCAATACAATTTGGGTGTATGTTATCGCGATGGATTAGGAGTGGAGAAAAGTCCCACTGAATTTCTGAAATGGATTCGCAAGGCGGCGGAGCTAGACCTTGCTAAAGCTCAGGTGACTTTGGGTAGCGCCTACTTTCTCGGGCGGGGCGTGGAAAAGAATTATGTCGAGGCTGCAAAATGGCATCGCAAAGCTGCGGAGCAAAACGACCTCACGGCCCAAAAGCAAATGGGACTCTATTATGCCATTGGCCAAGGCGTGGCGAAGGATTACGCGGAAGCAGCAAAGTGGTTTCACAAGGCTGCGGAATTTGGGGACGCTTCGGCTCAACGAAATCTTGGCACCTGCTACGCAAATGGCCAAGGCGTAGAGAAAGACTATTCAGAGGCGTATGCATGGTATAATTTGGCATCCAAAACCGACAAAGAGGCAGCTAAAAATCGCGACGACTTAGAGAGAAAGATTTCCCCGCAACAGGTTGCCGACGCCCAAAAGCGTACGAAAGAATTACGGGGACAAATCGAGGCGAGACTAAAAGGTGGCGACAACTAGGGTTGCCGCCAGATTTGCTTGCTCGCGCCGGGAATACCGGGTCTTGGCTGGGGTGCCAGTATTTGCTAGGGTTGCGCTGGTTTTGCTTCGGTGGTGCTGATTCCTGTTTGCACTCGACAGCATTTTTGCAATATGGCCGAATTTATAACTGTATGACTACAATCAGGACACGGCGCACGCAGTCAAGGCAGGCTCCAAAACCGGTAAGGGTCGAGGTAGCAACCCTTGCAAAGTTGATTGAGCAAGAAATCTCCAAAAAGCTTTTAGAACTTCTTGAGCGCAAACACCTATATCAAACGGTGGCGATTGACCTTACCGCTGTCAATAATCTCATTCACACGGCCACAGAAAGCGATATTAAGATTCCCCCGCCTGCTGCGGGTCTGCTAATGCATCTTACCTCACGTGTTGCACTTCAAAAAGCTCTTCGAGAATATGTTGAGGATTTACTAGACCGAGACTGGCAGTTTGAGTCCACCGGAGCAGAGCCGCACAGAGCGCATATTAAAAAGCAGGGCAATTTCCCAGTGACGTTGCCAACGCTGAAAATTCATTGCAATAAGTGCGACAGCATCTTGCCCCCTCATAATCCCGGTTATCCCGGACAAAGCGAACCAATTTCAATCGTTCTCGAGGAATGGAAGCAATCTGTGCAACTTGTACTGCTTCCGTATCACTGCCAAAGTTGCAAACTTGAACCTCTCGTGTTCGTTGTAAAACGAACGGGACTAAAGCTTCAACTGGTAGGAAGGAGCCAATTTGAAAGCTTCGATGTCCCCAAATTTATTCCAAAAGAGGAACGGGAACATTACAGCGACGCCATGATTGCATTTCAAGCCGGTCGAGTCTTAGCCGGACTGTTTTTTCTTCGAACTATGATTGAGCAGTACATGCGCCGCGTTCTCAACGCGAAAGGACGCATGACCGGGGATGAATTGGGGGATGCCTACGCAAAGTTGTTAGATGATGAATTCCCGAAAAGATTCATATCACTCAAAGGTATTTATTCGCAGGTAAGCGAAAAGCTTCACGCCGCAGATGCGGACGTGAATCAATTCACAGCGTCCCGGGAAGACATAGTGAGGCATTTCGAATTGTTAAAGACCCTTCCCCTGAAATCCATCGTCGCGGAAAACCAAAGCCCGGTTGCCTTGTCACCTCTATTATCGCAATCCGCCTCGCAAATACAAGATGTCAGCACCCCGGACACTTCATCAAAACGCCTGTAATCGAATCCTAGCGCGTCGAGTTTTTCCGAGATCGGGACGAAAACGCTGGATTCGTCTGGGAAACGAACGAGTCAAGAAGGGCGGCATTTCGTTTCCAAACGTGGAAAAAATCTCGTTTCCCAATTCCTTTGTAATTACGGGGCATTTTGCAGATTTTTGGAGTAGAAACGATTTGGTTTCCTGCTTTGTTTCCTCTCGTTTCCAATTTTCCACGCAATGGGGTCGAGATCGGAAACGAAATCCCTAGGCAGAGCGCAACACGTATTCTCTGCCGTCTTTTGTCAGCCAACCTTGCGCCATCGCCTGCTTAGCCAGCTTTGACACTTGGCCTTTCGAGATGCTCATTTCGGCGGCAATGTCCGACGCGTTGGTTAGCCCGTCTTCAATCCATTGCCGAAATACATCAAGCGTGCCAATCCGTTTCCAGCATACTCCCGTGGTTCCATTTTCCTTTTTTCGGAAATGCCATTCTAACGGCGGGCAAGTGTCTTCCGTTGCGTTTCGGTTTTTAACGAAGCGCGAAACAAACCTTGCGCCGGCTTCTTGGGTTCCTGTTTCACGCACTTCTGACAATTGAAGCACCCAAAACGCCGCATCTTCCCGCCGCGAAGTCCCTCGCATCGCTCCATTTCTTCCTGCGTGGTGAATAAAAATAACTGCGATTCGATTTCGACGAAGTTCCAAAAGCCAAGGCAACACCATTTCCCACGCGTCCGCATCATTCTCCTTGATTCCACTAAACAGGCAGGAAAGATTGTCGAGAATGAGCGCTTCCATCTTCTGTGTGATGCAAATATTCAGCAGCGCTTGCTGTGCGGACGGCGAAGAAAGGTTAAGCACTTTGCCGGAATAGTGAAATAAAGCTTCATGGTGAATCAGCGCGAAATTTGGGCTGATTGTCTTGGACAGCGTACCATGACGTTCTTTCGTTGAATCAATCGCCATTTCGCCATCCACGTAGAGAACCTTTCGAGCTTTTGTCACGCCCCAAGGCCCAAAGTCTCTTTGCTCAGCAATGCAGAGCGCGAGGTGGAGAGCCAGCCATGTTTTTCCGACGCCACGCGGAGCAAAGAGAAAGCCTAAATCCCCCTGCTTGAACCATTCGCCGACAATCGGTTCCCGGACGGGCAACTGAAGCGATGAAAATTTGTCAGCGGTCAACAGGGACGACTCAAAAGAGAGTTTCCACTCCTCTTGCAGAGCGGTAGCGCCTGTGGTAATCGTGTCGGAAGCAAAGATTCCGTGGCGCGGTGAGGCTTGCACGCCTTCCGCGCTTTTTATTTCTTCAAGGTTCATGATTTTCATTTGGGGATCAAATTTTCAAGTTCGTGGGTGTCGTCGGAGTGGATGCGGGTGCAGTCGTTCAAGTCCTTTACAGGAGTACTGTCGGCCATGAGCAGGCCGGTGAAGGCAGCAGCGTCAACGCTCGCGCCAACGCTGGCGAGCTGTTCTGCCCACCGTGCAACGGCTTTCCCCCCGGATTTGTCGGCATGTCCAAAAATGCGGACGCGCTTCCCGGCAAAGAACGGCAATGCGTCGGCAGGAATAGAATTGCTTGCGCCAAGCACGGCGGCGGCGGCGGCGTCCGCTTCCCGGTTGTGCGCGGCGAGGAAGTGGTGAGCGGCGAGAAGATCCGGCCCGCCTTCGCAGAGAAGCACGACGGGAAAGGGGGCTAACTCCTTTGCGCCAAGGGGCCACGCGGCACGTGAGCCGGGCAGGGTTTGCGCCTTTGCTCCGATACGGGGCCACGGCTGGCCGTCCATTCGACGGGCCTGAGCGTTCGCTCGGACGCAATCTGTCACAATCCACGCAGGCGAATCGTACCAACGGGTGGCGCGGAGCAATCCGCGTGCGGCCATGAGACTTACCCCCTCAAAAGAGACGTGGCGGAGTTTCGCCAGTAAGGTCAGCGCCTCCGGGGAGGGATTTTCAAACGGTGGCCAAGTCTTGCGTTTCGCACATTTTTCGTCGATTCCCGCAACTCTGGTCGAAACGTGCGGGGAGACGCGCAACCCTTGAAAACTGTCCGCGTGTTTCAAGAAATGCCCACGTGGCTTGCTGGATGGAGCGCGTTCAGCATCTAGGAGCTTGTGGCGCAATTCGGCATCGCTCCATGGCGGTTGGCATCTTGAATTCCAATCTAGAAACAATGGAAGGGCTTCGCCAGTGGAGAGCCTGAAACCGTGAATGAGAATACAAGCGACGTGGAATGTGGCGTTGTGTCCGCCTGCGCCGGAGATTGCGCCCGCCATTTTGGCAAGATAGGCTCGCGCACGTTCAATGGGATTTTTTTGCATAGTCGTAAGAGAGTCCTCTTGCGCCAATGCGGAGCCGTGGTAAGCTGGAAATGTTGAAAGTTTCCGCCCCGTCTGACCCTGCAATGGCAGCCGGGGCTTTTTAGTTTTTAAGGATCTGGTTCTGAATAGGAGTCTTGTGTACTTGAGAGAATTCTCCAGAGGCGGCACGCCGCTCGAATTCAGCGATTGTATTTTCCGTGAGGTAGAGACGCCCTGATATGTTGACACACGAAAGCCAACCCTTTTTCCGCCATCGCCATGCCGTTATCGCCGTTACTCCAATAGACTGGAGCCACGAATTTAAAGATACGAGGCCGTTGCTTTTACTTTTCGTTATCTGCGATTTCATTGCCGCAGATTATCACTTGTCGTATCACCGATTCTAAAGCCGAGGCGGCGTGAAGCACTGCCTAAACGGGGGAATTGTATTAGAACTTTTTCCCTAATCGGGAAATCAACCAACCGCGTGAATGCCTAAAAGGGAAAGGCGCGGCCCAAACTTGAAAAATTTACGCGGAAAAACCTGTCAAGCTGAGAAATCTCACCCTTGTTTGTCAGGACTCTTGGGCTTCCCTTTCAGATTACTTATCTTTACCCTTAGCAGTGCTTCTCGTCGCCACGCATTAAAGTCCCAAAATGTTGATTCAAACTCTTGGCGCGAGAATCCCTTTGATTTCAATTTAGCGAACATTTTATCTGCTCGCCTTTCGATTATCGAATCGCTCGGCTTTTTCTTGGATTCCGTCATGGTTTCACTGCAAAGGTGCCGTAGAAATCGCCGGAAGAGGTAATATTTTTTCCCGATAATATCGTTTCCTCTTACAATTCTGCGGAGCGCATAGTCAAAATTGACTGGGTACGAATCAATCATTTCGTCAAAAGGAAATGTGCCGGGCTTCAATTTTCCTAGTGATGACTCCGTTTCCGCCGCCGCCTTTTCTATGTCATCGAGAAACTCGCCGTACTCGATATCGGCTTTGATTTCCGTTTCGATTGTTAACCGGCACAATGTCCAAATTCCTATAGCGCAATTCACCTGCTCACGAATGCTCTTCTGCTTTTGCAACAGGGTCGCAGTAATCGTCGCCAATGAATCGACCGAAGGAAATGGGGGAACCGTTTCGAGCAATGCCTTGAGTTTTTTCCGATATGCGGGACTCGAGAGCCGTCTTTGTCTTTCGGTATGTTCAAGGGCCTTTCTTATTTGTGCGTGTTTATGCCGCAACTTACTCCCATTCCGTGTCTTTTTCTTGTTCGCCATATTATTCATTCACGCCGCAGGAACAACGGCAGGCGCAAAATTAATACGCTGCGCCTGTAGCTTGGCATGCTCATTTGAGAGGTGCCCGTATACTTTGCCGATCAGGACCCCACCATCGCTATGCCCTACCCATTTGGCGATGGTCATGTAGTCGATCTGGGACATCACGCAAAAGCTAATGAAAAAATGTCGGCAATCGTGAAAGCCGAAGGTTGTGACGTTTGCGGCTTTTCTGGCGAGCCGCATCGTTTCGACAAACGTCTTTGCATGAACATTCTTGGTGCCCCTTTGCGGCGAAGGAAACAGCCACTCGGAATCGGGAACCCGTCGAGAATGCATGTCCTGCAAATGCGCCGCCAGTTCGGCGTTGAAATCAATCACCCGTGCTTGATGATTTTTGGCTAATCCATCACTTCCGATCGTCAATTGTTGCTGGGCGAAATTGACATCACTCCAACGCAACCGAAGCGCTTCATTTCGTCGTGCGCCCGAGTAGGCGAGCAACAAAAGGTAATCCGAGAATTGTTTGGCATTCTTTAATGGCTGTCCCTTTTCTCCCTCGGAAATCAGCCGACTTTTAATAAAGACCGGCTTGTTCGCTGCTTCCGCCATCTTAGTAATTTCCGCCAGAGAAACCAGATTTCGCGTTGGGGGGCTGGTTTTTAGGGGCCGCATGTTGTCAGTCGGTAGTACCTTAAGCAAGCCGTCGTCGATTGCGCGGTTCAATACGTTGCGAAGAATGGTAACGTCGAGATTGGCTGTCCGCGCCGAGACGCCGTCTTCCGATTGCCGTTTTTCAACGAATGCCCGAATCTTCGCCTTGTTGATGTGTTTCAGCCTCGTTTCGCCGAAATGTTTGATCCACAAATTCAAACTGCAACGCTCCCGTTCGACAGTGCTCGCTCGTTTGGCATCCTTGGCACTTTCAAAGTGGGCCAAATACTTTTGGACGTATTCCGCGAACTTTGGGGTTTGGCCCAAGATGGGCAGGGTGTTGTCTTTTCGATCCGTTTTGAGCTTGTTGAGTTCTTGTACGGCTTGAGGAACTGTCATACATCCCGGGAGGGGGACCCACTTGGTTTCTTTGGCCCCACAGTCATCTTCCACTCTTAAACGTGCGACGAAAACACCGTTACGTCGCCAAAGTCCTCGGATTGGGTGCTTGCGTGCATCCTTCACCTTTTGATATGAATACCGTCTCTTGGCCTTCGGGCCGCTGGTTTCTTGCGGAATATTGCTTTGGGCTACATTGGGTTTCACGCCGCAACAGTGTAGCAAAAAGTGTAGCAAGTCAATACCAGCACAGCCCGCAATAGTGTAAATTATTGATAATAAGGCATAAAAGAGTTTGGGCACGTGGCGGAATTGGCAGACGCGCTGGACTTAGGATCCAGTGGAGTAATCCGTGCAGGTTCAAGTCCTGTCGTGCCCACCATTTTGAAGTTTGGATCGAGACGCGGTTAGCTCTACAGCGCCAACAACAACTTCTTAATCTCCTTCAATCGCGCCTTTGCTTCCTTCTTCTTGAGTCGCGGGAATTTCCCTCCCAACAAAATCAGGTCGTTATTGCGCGTCAGCATCAACTTGTCTTCTTTAGTCTCGATCACTGTCACTGATTTGTCGCTCGCTAGTAATTTGAGCTCTGTCACCAGCAGCAGCAACTCCATCGCGGGTGGCAATGGCCCAAACCGATCACGCAATTCTTTTTCCAGGCCATCCAGAGCCGCCTTTTCCGTCACCTGGGCCAGCTTGCGATAAATCTCGATGCGCTGTTTGGATTCTCCGATGTATTTGAATGGGATATACGCTGCCGTCCGCGCGACGGGTTCACTGGCCTCTTGTTGCCGCCCGCGTGGCGAGGTTCGAAACATCAAGTACGTATCCACTTCCCGCGGCACCTGGATATCCGGTTCATCGGATTCTTCGGCCTTGGTCTTCGCGGAACGCACTCGCGCGGTTTCCTCACCGGGATTCAGCGCCAGGAAATCAAGCCGCACTTCCACCTCCAACCTCGGCTTCACTTTCTCGCCTTTGAGCGTGCTGACACTTTGCTTGAGCAATTGGCAATACAACTCAAAGCCCACCGCTGTGATATGCCCACTTTGCTGCGACCCTAACAAATTGCCCGCGCCGCGCAGTTCGAGATCGCGCATCGCAATCTTGAAACCGCTGCCGAGAGTCGAATACTGCTTGATGGCGCTCATGCGCTTTCGCACATCCGCCAACAAACTCGTGTGACGCGGCAGCAGCAGATACGCGTAGGCCTGGTGCTTGTAACGCCCCACGCGCCCGCGCAACTGGTACAACTCGCTCAAGCCAAATCGATCCGCACGATCGATGATGATCGTATTCGCGTTCGGAATATCCAATCCACTTTCGATGATGCTCGTCGACAGCAACACATCCGCTTCGCCATTGACGAACTTCGTCATGACCTCCTCCAGTTCGTCGCTATCCATCTGTCCGTGACCAACGACGATGCGTGCACTGGGCACGAGTGCGCGCAATTTGATGGCCATCGCATCGATGGTCATCACGCGATTATGCAGGAAGTAAACTTGTCCTTCGCGATTCAACTCTCGTTGGATGGCATCGCGAATCGTGCGCTCGTCGTACTGCGCCACAATCGTCTCAATCGGGAGCCGATCGTGCGGCGGCGTCGAAATCGTGCTCATGTCCCGCGCGCCAGTCAGGGCGAGATACAGCGTTCGAGGAATCGGTGTCGCGCTCAGCGTGAGCACATCCACCAGCTTGCGGAGCTGTTTGAATTTTTCTTTGTGCAGCACACCGAAGCGTTGCTCCTCATCGATGACCACGAGGCCCAGATCTTTGAATTCGACATCCGACTGCACCAGTCGATGAGTCCCAATCACAATATCCACCGCGCCAGCGGCCAGTTCGGCGATCACAGCATCCTGTTCGCGCCGCGTGCGATAGCGTGAAAGCAGTTCAACGCGGATGGGATAGTCCGCCATGCGCTCGCGAAAGGTATTGAAATGTTGCTGCGCGAGAATCGTGGTAGGCACGAGAATCGCCACCTGCTTGCCGCCCATGACGGCTTTGAATGCCCCGCGGATGGCCACTTCGGTTTTTCCATAGCCAACATCACCACAAATAAGTCGATCCATCGGTTTGGAGGCCTCGAGGTCGGCTTTGGCCTCGGTGATCGCGCGCATCTGATCAGGTGTTTCTTCAAACAAAAACGCGCTCTCAAATTCACGCTGCCACGGAGTGTCCGGCCCAAAGGAATGTCCCGCCAGGGATTCACGCGCCGCCTGGATCGCCAGCAGATCGCCCGCCAGATCACGCACCGCTCGTTCGGCATGCTCTTTGGCCTTCGCCCAGCGCCCGCCACCAATGGTGTTGAGCGGCGGCCGCGCCTTGCCTGCGCCTACGTATTTGCTAACGAGATGCGCCTCCGTCACGGGCACGTATAATCGCGGTGCGGGAAGACTCGGATCTTTTGCAGCGTACTCGATGACGAGGCATTCCTGCCCTTCCGATTCCGAGGCCGGTTGACTTTGGCTGGTCGGCTTGCGGCCCGCGGCTGTCGGGAGAATTTTTAAGCCGCGATACCGCCCCACTCCGTGTTGCAGATGCACGACAAAGTCCCCTTCCTCCATCTCCGTGAAATCGATATCAAACGCCGACCGCGCTGCCACTGCGTGCGGCGACTTCAGCCGCCGCGCTCGCTGGATTTTGTATCGCCCAAATATTTCCGCATCGGTAATGACGACCAATTTCGCCTCCTCGTACAGAAATCCGCGCGATAGCGAACCGAGATGACAAATCGGCCCCTGCTTAGTTGGCGACGATTGCTCGAATCCATACTCCTTCCAAATCTCTTCAAATCGCTGCCGTTCGCCATCGTTATTGCAAAACACATGCACGGCATACGACTGCCGCAACCAGCGATGCAGTTGTGCAAAGAACTCCCGCCGCTGGGCCTCGGCCACCTGCGGGATCGGAGCGCGCTCGCCTAGTGGCCGGAAGGCGTCGAGGGAGGCGAAGCGGAGTGAGGGAGTGGTGGAGTGATGGGGAAATGGGGATTGGGGCGCCGGAATATTCTCAGGAGCATTGGTTTGTTCGTGCGGTGTCTCCCTCACCCCTGCCCTCTCCCCAGGGAGAGGGGGAACGTGGATGGAGTCTTCGGAATGACTAAACGTGCTGAAGCCATCCCGCAATAGGTCATTCTCCGGAGGTAAATTCGTCGTGCTGTCGTCGGTATCGGTAAGGGAAATGTTGGTGAAGTCACGGGCATTCATCTCCGCTCGAAACTCATCCCACGTCAGGAAAAACGGATCATTCTCCGGCACCTGCAACGCATAATTGTCCGAGTGCTCCAACAATTTCTCCGGCTCGCACAACAAAAAAATCGCGTTGCGCGGCAAATGATCGAGCAACGTGGAAAATGTTGGCGCTACCTCTTGCTTTGCTTCTGCATCGAAGAGCAGCTTCTTCAGGATTCCCAACTCACCACCCGGAGGCAACGTCACTTCGTCCATCGGCTCCCGCGAAATTTGGCTGATCGGATCGAAGTAGCGTAGCGAATCCAGTTCGTCGCCAAAAAACTCCAACCGCACCGGCCACGGGCTGATCAACGGGAACACATCCACGATACCGCCGCGCAATGCGATTTCCCCCTTCTGCGTCACCTGCGCCTCCGGCTCATAGCCCTGGTCTTCCAGCCACTCGATGAGATCCAGCGGATCAATCCGATCCCCACGTTTGAGCGTGCGCGTGTGATTGGAAATAGCACCCGGTTGAAACGTCCGCTGTAAAAGCGCCACTACATTTGTAACGATGATGGGCGATGCTCCCTGCTTCTGCCCGGACAGTGCCACCAATGTCTGCAGCCGCTCGCTGATTACATCTGCATGCGGCAGTTTTGATTCATGCGGTAGAATTTCCCATGCCGGATAAAAGAGCGATGTAGAGTGGTTGGGGGGATTCTTTGTAAGGGAAGGATTTGCGGTGCCTTCTTCCTCGCCGCGGACCGTAGACCCACCCCTAGCCCCTCCCAGGAGGGGAACCGCCGTTGGCGCGGGCGAAGATCCCGTTTCCCGGCTTACTTGTGTGATGGCCAACCACGTTTCGATATCCTGCTGGAAACTCTCCTGAGTCTTGAGTCCCTCGGTGACCACTACAATCGGTCGCTCCGGATACAGCCGTTGCAACAGCACCGCCAAAAACGGTTGTGCGGCTTGTGCCACGGCCCCTTCAAACAATGCGCCGCCCGACTCCATGCGCCGTTGCAGCTCGTGCACGGCGGGAGTTGACGTGATGGTGGCGAACAGGTCTGCCGCCACGGTTGCGGGCGATTCCGTCACCTGACGCGGCCAACGTCGCAGGGGAATGCAGGGGAGTCAAGGGTCTGCAGGGCGGAAGATAAAGCAAAGCAACGATGTGCGCCCCCTTCAGGGGCGTACTGGTTTTTGCGGTTTACCGTGGGCTGGCGCCCACGGCTATTCATGTTTTGTCCCTGCGGGACAGGCGGGGTCATGCCTCAAGATGCGCCCGAGTCTGCACTTCGCCTTCCAAAAATTGCAAATTTACACCGACTCAGGTAAACATCAGGGCGTTGATTTATGGAAGTCATCGCCATTATTATTGCACTCGGTTTAGGCGCCCTTTTCCTTGGCAGTCTCGTTCTCGCCAACCAGTTCGGTTCCTCTGAAACACCGGATCCCAAATCCGATTCGCAGTCTGTACCGTCCTCCGCACCTGAACAACGACCGCCCGACTCCACGAAATAGAACTGAATGTTTACACCCATAGCTATGAAAAGCGGTGGAGCACCACCGCACTCCACGACGCTGGCGCGCCTACGTGCGGCCTCGCGAAATTCGCGTGGTTGTAATCTCTGCTGATGAATTTCCGGCGCATATGAAAATTCTGGTCACAGGCAGTAGCGGACATCTCGGGGAAGCCCTCTTGCGCACCTTGCGACAACAAGGCCATCGGGTCGTCGGCCTGGATCTCCTGAATTCTCCGTTTACCGATGCGGTGGGATCGATCATCGATCGTGCCTTGGTGAAGCGCTGCATGGAGGGCGTGGAATCCGTGCTCCATACTGCGACACTCCATAAGCCGCACGTCGCCACTCACAGTCAGCAGGAGTTCATCGACACCAACATCACAGGCACGCTCACCCTTTTGGAGGAAGCTCTCGCCGCCGGGGTGTCATCGTTCATTTTCACTAGCACCACCAGCGCGTTTGGATCGGCGTTGACTCCGCCCAAAGACGCGCCCGCGGCCTGGATCACTGAAGAGGTGAAGTCCGTTCCCCGAAATATTTACGGTGTTACAAAATGCGCGGCCGAGGACTTGTGCGAACTGTTCCATCGTCGCGATGGGCTTCCTTGTCTCATCCTCAGAACGTCGCGGTTTTTTCCGGAAGAAGATGACAACGAGGAAGTCCGAAATGCGTATCAGGATGGCAATCTAAAAGCCAACGAGTTTCTCAATCGTCGAGTCGAACTTCAGGACGTGGTGGATGCGCATTGGCTAGCCGTGGAAAAAGCGCCATCGATTGGATTTGGGAAATACATCATTAGCGCGACCAGCCCATTTCGAAACGAAGATTTGAAGAACTTGCGACACGATGCCCCAGGCGTCGTAAAAGGGTATTTTCCAGACTTCGAAGCCGAGTATGGGCGGCGTAACTGGAAAATGTTTCCCTCAATCGATCGAGTCTACGTCAACGAGCGAGCGCGAAAGGAACTTGGCTGGCAACCGCGTTACGATTTCAGACAGGTGCTCAATTCCTTGAAGTCTGGCGAAGATCCGCGAAGTCTTTTGGCTCGCGCAATCGGCTCGAAAGGCTATCATTCCGAGACGTTCGAGGCAGGTCCCTATCCGGTATTGTGATTTTCTTAAGCTATGAACAATGCATCGTTGAGTGAAAAATTTTCCCTGATCCACGAGCACTGGCGGCCCAAAGTGGTGGCGCAACTCAACGGACAGGAAGTCAAGCTGGTGAAAATCCTGGGAGTGTTCCCGTGGCATCATCACGAGGAGGAGGACGAGATGTTCCTGGTTTGGCGAGGTGAAATGAGCATCGAGTTTCGCGATCACAAGGTGACTTTACAGGAGGGCGAATTATGCGTCGTGCCTCGCGGCGTGGAGCACCGCACCATGGCTGAAGAGGAAGCGGAAGTCATAATATTCGAGCCTGCGCAAACCCGGAACACGGGCAATCTGGTGGACCAGCAATTCACCGCACCGAACGGCGTAGCGATCTAAACACATGCGGCCAGGCGAAATGAAAACGGACTTCCGGTAGCGTGTGGTTCCATTCGGAGATTTCAAACGTCGCTACGCGACGCGAGGGCTCTTACACTTAACCGTGGGTTGAAACCCACGGTTAACTTCGGGTCGTCGCTACGCGACTAGCAACAGACTCTGAACCCGGCGTCCGTCCGAGATTCAACTGCGCTCCAACCGAAACAATGTTATCTCAGGCCGCACGTTGAACCGAACTTGAATCAAATGGCCGAGACCTCGATTGATATACAAGCGCCGGCGCCACGAGAGTTCGAACTCTCCAGCTGTGTATCGACGATTCTGCACAGGTAGCAGTGGAGCTGGAAGGAAAGGCGGTTTGCACTGGCCGCCATGGGTGTGGCCCGAAAGGATCCAACCGGAATAATCGCCCCAGCCCTCCAAATCCACGGTGTCGGGATTGTGGCTTAACACGATGGCTGCGGAATCCCTGGGGAGTGGTTTGAAGCCAACGGCGAGATCAAAACGCGCTCCCCACAAATCATCCAGCCCGACAATATGAAGACCGCCCGCTTCGCCGATTTCGTTGCGAAGAATTCGAACGCCGGCGCCGTTCGCCAGAGTAGCGATTTTGTCCGCTACTTCCGGGTGCGACCAATTGGGCCCGTAATCGTGATTCCCGAGGATGCCAAACGTGCCCAGTCGTCCGTGTGGCAGGTGGGGAAACATCTGTTGGGCATGATCAAAAATGCCCGGGTCGTAACTGGTGAAATCCCCGGTGTAAACCACGAAGTCCGGAGAGAGCTTTTTCAGGCGTTCAAAACTCTCCTTAAGATAATCGTCATCAACTCGCGGGCCAATATGCAAGTCGCTCAACTGGGCCAAACGTGCGCCCACGAGGTCCTTCGGTAGGTTTGAAATGGGCAGTGCGCGCTCAACGATTTCCAGCCAATGCGGTTCGAAACGCCAGGTGTATAGCCCGACGCCGATGCCAAGACCGGCCATTGCCCCGGCGGCTTTGAGCAGGCGACGGCGCGTGATCAAGGGACCTTTCACTGGATCAATAGACAGGGCTACTGCCGTTTCGTTCAGAGCGCATTCGCGCACTATCGCGGCTGTGTCGAAGACAAAGCCAGAACAACACCTACAACAATCGCTTCGCGAAAGCGCCGCAGCAATGTAAGCAAGCTGGCCGGCTGAGGATTGTGAGCAAAGAAGTTATTTGAAGATTATGGTAGGACATTCGCAAAGGGCCGCTCAAAAACACAGTGGCGGGACTTGTGCTGTTGCTGCGGCTGGTCGTCTGACGACACAGCCGCGCTCCGTGGCGGCGCGAAAGCGCCTATTCATTCACTCGAACTAATGGCTCTGCCTACCCTAGCCACCCGTGCTCGCGGAAAATCTCAATCGTATGCTTCCAACTAGTGACCTGAGTCGCGGTGACTGGGCAGGGTGTCGCCTTATTCCAGTTCTTGATCAGATCAGCGACGACGGAGTCGTTGCCGCCGTCAAAGAGGGCATCGCCGAGGAATACGATTTTCTTGTAGCCCATTTCGAGGAGCTTGTAGACCGGCTTGGTCTTGTCGTTACCAATGATGACGATGTCGAAGGAAGTTTCACCCCCGAGCATGATGCGGAGGTTCTTTTCGCGAATGGTGGCTGCGAGCTTTTCATTCAAGAACGCAAGGATTCGCCGGCGATAGCCCGTGGATTTATCGAAGTGCGCAAAGGCCTCGCGATTGCGAAATCCTTCTGGAGTCACTTCGCCTTTTGGACGTCCGAAGGTGGAAAAGTTCAGCATGGAACCGCGGTCCATGATGCGATCCCCGACGATCTTGATCGTGTCCGGCATCGAAAAATCGGGACTGGTAAGAACGCCCTCCAGCGCATTGATGAGATGCGCATAATGCTCCGGGCCAAGGTGTGCGCGAAAATCAAACGCGTGCACGCGTTGGATCTCGTAGCGTTGCGAGAAAGGGCAATGGAGATGGGAGGAGCCGTTGCTGACAAAACATTCAAAATCCTTTCGCAAGCCGTAGTTCCAGAGCGGTTGCAGGAATTGCGGCTCCACCAGTGCGATGTCGCTTCCAGCAGCGACGTGAAACGGGATGCGGAGATTCTTGAGCGCTTCTCCCATTTCAGGAAGGAGCTGTGCTCGCGGTGGCGTTAGTGTGCCATCAATATCCATCAGCAATGCAATATCCATAATGTTGTGCGTACCAATCCCACAAGGTTTTCACCTGTCGAGTTCCATTTTGAAAATAGGCAGCGGGAAAGGAAGTGAAAAAATTGAATTCTATGCGTGGCCCATCGTAGTCGCGGAGCGACGCTTGATACTATCCAAATCTTCGGGTGCCAATTGCGTTAATCCAAAATTCAAACGTCGCTAGGCGACTCGTGTTTGTCACGAATTTCACGGGATCGAACTCGGCTTGCAAGTGGGTGCGGCTTTCTGAATGCTCCGTGCATGCCCGTCGAATCCTCCAAAAGTGAATCTGGCAAGGCGATCCTGATCGTGCTTGATGGCGTCGGCATTGGCGAATTGCCTGACGCCGCTCAATACGGCGATCAAGGAAGTAACACGCTGGCGCATGTCGCGGAGTCCGTCGGTGGACTGAATCTACCCAATCTTTCCAAACTCGGACTGGGAAACATCGCGCCTATTCGGGGTGTCGTTCCGGTAGCAATCCCTCGCGCCAGTCATGGAAAAATGATAGAGATTTCAAAGGGAAAAGACAGCACGGTGGGGCATTGGGAACTGGCAGGATTGGTTAGTGAAAAAGCGTTGCCGGTCTATGCGCACGGTTTTCCAAAGGAATTGGTCGCCAGATTTCTCGAGGTTACCGGCTGCAAAGGCGTTCTCGGAAATCGCACTGCGTCGGGAACTACCATTATCCAGGAATTGGGGGAAGAACATCTGAAGACGGGATATCCGATCGTCTACACTTCAGCGGATTCGGTATTTCAGATCGCCGCGCACGAAGAACGCATTCCGTTGAATGATCTCTACGACATCTGTCGCGGAACCCGCAATCAGGTGTGCGTCGGGGAACACGCTGTGGGCAGAGTCATCGCGCGGCCCTTCATCGGCACTGCCGGGAAGTTCATTCGCACGGCCAATCGACATGATTTTTCGTTGCTGCCTCCAGGCACCACCATTCTCGACGCGTTGAGCGAGGCTGGGATCGAAACGATTACCATTGGGAAGGTTGACGATCTTTTCGCTGGCCGCGGCATCCATACAGCCATTCACACGAAAAACAATCACGACGGCATCGGACAAATTATCCAATGTTCGGGACAGAAGACGCGCGGATTCATTTTTGTCAATCTCGTGGATTTCGATTCACTCTACGGGCATCGGAATGATCCCAAAGGATTCGCACAGGCGCTGGAGACCTTCGACCGCGCGCTGCCTGAGATCATGGCGACTCTTGGCCCCAATGACCTTCTCATTATCACCGCAGACCATGGTAATGACCCGACGACTCCGAGTACAGATCACTCACGCGAACATGTCCCAGTGCTCTCCTTGCAAAACGCAACCCAATCAGGCACGGGCCTTGGAATTCGTTCCACATTTGCCGATGCGGGGAAATCGATTCTTCAATTCTTTCGGATTGCCAATTCGTTTCCAGGGAAAAGCTTTCTGCAGAAATAGTGCCATTTGGACTCCTCGTTTAATCCATTAATCGTCTTGTATTGGTGCGGGTTTTTTTATACAAATCTGCCTTTAGGTGCTATCTTCCAGCGAAGCGCACGGCTTCCCGTTGATTGTCGAAGTTTGTTTGTCAAAACAGCAGTCGTAACTCGGGTCCTCATATGAAATCGCAGAAATTCTTTTCTTTCGTGGTCTTGCTCGCCGCTCTCCATTGGTTGCCCAATAAAGCAGGGGCGCTGGACGTCTCCGCCTACGGCATAGCGAACCAACAGAACTACACGCAATCGAGCACGGGCGCTCCCACGGCTGATACGGTCAATGGCTTTAATTTTCAGGCCTTCATCGAACTCTGTTCCTCCGCTGGTGTGACCAACGCGAGTTTACAACTTCCCAACGCCACCGTCACGAACTTGCCAATTTACGAAGATTTCGCCGGGTACGAAGCAGTCTTCAACACCAAAGGCGCGCTGGACACGGCGTATCCGGTCGGCACTTACACAATGAATATTGGCGCAGTCACCGACGGCCCCAAAACGCTGCAACTGATTTTCCCGGCGGACAACTATCCTGCCAATGCCCCTCACATCGCCAATTTCGCGGCGGCCCAGAATATCAATTCGCACTCAAATTTCGTAATAACGTGGGATGCCTTCAGCGGTGGAACCGTGAACGACTTCATCCGGGTCGAGATTTTGGACCAAAACGATTTCACCTACTTTGAAACTGGCGGCTATCCCGGGGCGCCTGGTGCGCTGGACGGAACGAGCACTTCCGTGACGATTCCCGCGTTTCGGCTGAGCCCAGGGCTGACCTACAAGGGTTATGTAACGTTTTCCCGGGGCACCGTCTCGAGCGCTTACGCGGGTGTGCCGGGAATTGTCGGTTTTTCCAAGAGCACTGCCTTCACTTTGAGGACGATAGATGTCGTGAATTATATTGTCGCGAAAGGCCAGGCTTTTCAGCAGACGAGCACCGCTGCGCCGGCGTCGCAAGGGTTTGTCATCATCATGAATGTGAACGCCACCGAGAACGGCAACCTCAGCGTGACGGCCGCATCGGTCCAATTACCAGCGGGAGGATCCCAGACTGGCACCCAGACTCTTTCCGACTCCAGCGATTATTCCTTCGATGCCAATTTCGCCTCGCAGGGGCAGTTGGACGCGGCCTATGCGAACGGCACTTATAATTTCAATATTACCGCAGTGCACGATGGCGCGATTGGCCCGGCGGCCCTGAGTTTGACTGGTAACAATTATCCGGCGACCACACCGCGGGTCAGCAACTTCGCGGCGGCCCAAACGATCAATCGCAAATCGGATTTCGTGCTGACCTGGGATGCCTTTAGCGGAGGCACCGTCAACGATTTCATTCTCGTCGAGATTGATGATGGCAACGACAACAAGGTGTTCTCGACGGGTGACTTTGGCGACCAGGGCGCTTTGAATGGGACGGCCACCTCCACCACCATTCCAGCCCGTACCCTGAGTGATGGCACTACCTACACCCTGAGGTTGATCTTCGCCAAAGCCAACTTGAACACCGTCACTTACCCTGGGGCTGTAGGGATTGCAGCTTACTTCAAGCAAACTCAATGTAGCATCAAGACTGTGGACGTCGGCCTTTACGGTGTCTTGAAGGGCCAGGGTTTTCATCAGACCGATACTGGCGCCGGCACATTCTCGGTCGCCTTCGCGAGTATTTTCCTCGATACCAGCGTGGAAACTGTCAACTCCGCCTCCGTCGTGGTCCCCACCATCGGTTCGCAAACTCTGCCAGCTAACAATCTTTCCAGCACAGTGGGATCCGAAGCTTGGAATTCACGTGACTTGAAGTCGCGGCC
>JADMIO010996535.1_pt1 | contig 97860 bp, 67 predicted proteins | sample 8958161 | NCBI WGS metagenome assembly JADMIO01 (sample SAMN16585339, study PRJNA669376) | soil metagenome | isolation source: Crop rotation soil | place: USA: Cullars Rotation, Alabama | collected 2011
CGTGGAATTCTAAGCTTAGGATCCCAATGTGCTGGAAAGGGACGTTTTGCGTAATGCGTGTGCTGATGGATGTCTATAATCTCATCGCGCGACGAAGCGTCGCTTCTCTGCGCAAGCATCGCGCCGACGGCTGCCCCCGCCGCAAGGAACTCCCGCCTGGTGTACTCGAACGCCATCGCGCTTCGCTCCTCTTCCGCAAACGCACCCTACCCGCAGTCCATGCTCTTGGGCCGGCAGGAATCCCTTGAAAATTACGCCAATCCTCGAAAGGATCAACCGCTGATGCCGCAATCTGCATTGGGGGCGTAGTGGCAGACAAGTTCGTGTCCGTCATCTGGATTTCCTTCCAGGGTTCACCTATCTGAACATAACGGCGCCATTGCCTACCAACCAGAAAAATGATCTTAATCTCGTCGAAGATGGGCTTTTAGAAAGGCGTTGGTACGTTCCCAGGCCAATTGGGCGCTTTCCACATGATAGGCGTCTGGCCGGTTCTCCTCAATAAACCAGTGTCCAACGCCGGGATACACATAGAAGGTGACATCCCGTCCGGCGGAGCGCATCTCTGCCTCCACCATACGTGCCTGCTCCACCGGGTCCCAGAGGTCGTTCTCGGCGAAATGGCCAAGATAGGCGCTGCGCGCCACGGTGTAGTCCGCCTCTCCCAGGCCATAAAACAGAACCGCCGCTGCAATCTCCGCCGCCCGCGTTTCCGAGAGCAACACCGCCCAACTGGCTCCCATCGAACAGCCCAATACGCCGACCTGCTCTCCCTCCACACCAGGATAGTTGCGCAATATATCCAGCGCCTGAAGCGCCTTCTCCTGCATCGGCTCAAAGGGGACTTCCTTTTGCAACTGTTGGGCCTCTTCGATGGTGGAGGCGATGGCTCCGTCATACAAATCGGGCGCCAGAGCGACAAATCCCTCCTGGGCCAGGCGCTCACACATTCCCACGAAAAAATCATTCAGCCCCCACCACGCATGCAGAACCAGGACGCCTGCTCCCTTGCCGCCTTCCGGCAAGGCCAGATAACCACTCCGGGTCTTCTTTCCGGGTTGAAATTCCATAACGAATGCTCCTTTCGTTTCCAACATTTCCGTCCAACCCTTACACCTGACAGGTGAACGAATGTAGGCCATATTATACCCACTCTTTCCGGAGAGTTGCTGCGCAAGATGCACACGAAAAACATCAAACATTCGTCCTGGTAGCCGCAAAGCAGCCCGGAGAGGATTTCGACCTGCGGCTATCGAATAGAGAGGCCGAGAAAACAAAGCAGCCAAAGGAGGAGGCGAGGTCATGCGCGCGTTTCCGAGGAGAACCCATGAGTTCCTATGAAGAACTGACTCTCGACGTTCAGGGGGTTAAGACCCGGATCAGAAAGAACGGCAGCGGGCCGCCACTCGTCTACTGGCACGGCGCGGGTGGGGCCGGGCAGTGGTACTCCCATCATGCCCTGCTGGCGCAGCATTTCACTGTCTATGCTCCCGACCACCCCGGCTGGGGCGACTCCGAAGTCGTTGAGTGGATGGACACCATGCACGACTACGTCCTTCACTACGACAGCCTGTTCCGCATTCTGGGCATCGAACGTCCGACTCTCGTCGGCCACTCACTGGGCGGATGGATGGCCGCCGCCTTCGCCTCCACCTATCCCAACCGCCTTGCCCGACTCGCCCTGGTCAATGCAGCGGGCTTCCCGATAGATGACGAGCCGATGCCCGACTTCTTCGCCGCCGCCGCCCGTGGCGGCCCACAGTTCGTCCAGATGCTCTTCCGCAATCAGGAAGCGGCTGCCGCCTACTTCTCGCCAACCCCGACCCCGGAAGACCGCCTGCGCCGTTTCCGCGAGATGACCTCTTCCGCCCGCATCGCCTGGCACTGCTGGTTCGACGACAAGATGCCCATGCGCCTCGCGCGCCTGACCGTTCCCACTCTCGTCCTCTGGGGCGAGTACGACGGCATCTTCCCTGCTTCCCTCGCCCATAAATACGCCGCCGCCATCCCGAACGCCCGCCTTCTTGTCCTCCCAGATTGCGGCCATATGGTTCCCTACGAAGCCCCCGAAACGCTCGTCCGAGCCATCCTCGATCTCCCCGAGTCAACAATGCCTGCTTCTCCCCCTCTCTCAGAATTGGGAGAGGGGGTTGGGGGGGTGAGGGCCACATTATGAAATTTTATTACTTCCATCTCATGCCCTGGCCCTACCTTCCCGCCGACTTCGACACAAAGTACGAGTCGTCCTGGGTGGACCTGCCCAACAGCCTCTACGACCCGGAGCGCGGCCACCATCTCTACAACGAATACATTGACGAACTGGTCGCGGCGGAAGGCTATGGATGGGACGGCGTCTGCGTCAACGAACATCACCAGAACGCCTATGGGACGATGCCCTCGCCCAATATCATCGCCGCCATGCTCACCCAGCGCACCAAGAAATGCCAGATAGGAATCATCGGCAATGCTCTCCCGCTCCACGCCGATCCACTCCGCGTCGCCGAAGAGATCGCGATGCTCGACGTCATCAGCGGCGGCAGGATCATCTCCGGCTTTGTGCGCGGAACCGGTATGGAGTACTACTCCACCAACGTCAACCCCACCTGGTCGCGCGACCGTTTCTATGAGGCCCACGACCTCATCATCAAGGCATGGACGGAACCCGGCCCCTTCCGCTGGGTCGGCAAGCACTACAAGCACCATTATGTCAACATCTGGCCGCGCCCGCTCCAGCAGCCCCATCCGCCCATCTGGCTGCCGGGAACGGGCAGCCTGGAGACCGTGGACTACGCCGCCTCCAAACGCTACCCCTTTATGATGGTCTTCTCCCCGGCGGAGCAGCAGCGCAAAGCCTACGACCTCTACCGCCGCCTCGCGGAGGAGAAATACGGCTACGAAGCCGCGCCCGAACAACTCGCCTTCTGCGTGCCGACCTACGTCGCCGAGACCGACGAAATCGCCCGCAAAGAATCTCGCGACGCCATCCTCTGGCTATTCCATAAGGGGCTGAAGACCGGCGCATTCGGCATGCCGCCCGGCTATATCACCGAGCGCTCCCTGGCAGCCATGATGCAGTCCGGCGTCAAGGGCTTCGGCGAACTGACCTTTGAGGAGTTGGTTGACCAGGGCTATGTCATCGTCGGCAGTCCCGACACCGTCATCGAGAAACTGACCTACTATGTGGAGCGGCTGCACGCGGGCATCATGGTCTCCGGCGCTTCCTGGGGCGACATGCCCCGAGAACTGGTCGCCAAAAACATGGAACTCTTCTCCACAAAAGTCATGCCCGCATTACGCTAACCATAGCCCCTCTCCTTGCGAAGGAGAGGGGTTGGGGGTGAGGTTCATGAAAGAATTCACAGGTAAAGTCGCCGTCATCACAGGCGCGGCCAGTGGGATCGGGCGCGCGCTGGCGGATCGCTGCGCGCAGGAAGGCATGAAGGTCGTTCTGGCCGACATCGAAACGGCGGCATTGCAGCAGGCCGAAACGGAGCTGAAAGCCAATGGCGTAGAGACCCTGGCCATCGTCACCGATGTCTCCAGAGCCGAGAGCGTCGTCGCCCTTGCCGATCAAGCCTATCAGACCTTCGGAGCGGTGCATCTGCTCTTTAACAACGCGGGCGTTGGAGGAGGCTCTTCCCTCTGGGACACCAGCCTGGAGGACTGGCAGTGGATTCTGGGGGTCAACCTCTGGGGCGTCATTCACGGCATCCACACCTTTGTCCCGCGCATGCTGGCGCAGAATACGGAGGGGTGCATCGTCAATACCGCCTCCATCGCCGGGATGGTCTCCTCCCCCGGATTGGGAGCTTATAAGGTGACCAAGCATGCCGTCGTCACCCTCAGCGAGACCCTGAGCCACGAACTGGCCCTGCACCAGTCCCGCCTTAAAGTCGCCGTCCTCTGCCCCGGCTTCGTCAACACCCGTATTCTGGACTCCGCGCGCAACCGTCCCGGCGGCCCGCCCGACTCTGCCGGCATGAGTCCTGCGGATGCTGCCATCCGGGAGAGCGTGCGCCAGGGAATCGAGGCCGGGCTGCCGCCCGCTCAGGTCGCCGACACCGTTTTTGCAGCCCTCCGGGAGGAGAAGTTCTATATCCTCACCCACGCGGAATACAAAGAGGCGATCCGCCTGCGGATGGAGGACATCCTCCATGACCGTCAGCCCACCAACCCGCAGTCCTCATCCTGATTTTCCGGCAATCCGGAAAATGGAAGGAGAACAAGGGCGAGGCGGTCAATAATTCGAAAACAATGTTCAAGGGAGACATGCAGAACCAATGGATGAGAGATTAGCAGCACAACTGGAGACGCTGGAAGAGAAGGGCTATGTCCTGATCTCCGGGGCGTTATCCCCGGAGGAGGTGGAACTCTGCCGCACCTCCCTCAATCAGGCCCGCGCCAACGGCTGGGAAGAAGGGCTGAACCATGTCGGCAATATGTGGTTCGATTCCCTCCTGGAACGCATGCCGGAGGTCTTCGGCCCTCTGGTCGCCCATCCCAGCATCCGCCCGCTGCTGGAGGCCTTGCTCGGCCCGCAGTGCCAGCTCCGTTCCCTGCGCGGCCACATCAACCCCGGACCCTACGAGCAGGAATGGCACATGGACTTCTACGGCTACTGGCGACAACCGCTCACTCCCCGCTACGCCTCGCGGGGGACCGGCATCAACACCACCTTCTATTTCCAGGACAACGGCCCCGGCATCGCCCGCCTGACCTATGTGAAGAACGGCCACCGCATCCAGGCCCCGGACGGCGTCGTCCACCCGGATGGCCGCTCCGTCTCCGAAGAGGCGTTCAATGCCTGGTGCGAATCGCTGGAACATGAGACCATCTATCCCAAAGCCGGGGACTGCGTCCTCTTCTTCTCGCATATCCCGCACCAGGGGGCCAAAGACAATCCCGATGTCGAGCGCTCCAACATCGTCTGCCACTACCAGAACAACCCGTTCTACGAAGGCATCGCCCATGTGAGCAACACCCGGCCCTTCGTCGGCTCCTTCCCGCTGGCTCCCAAACGCAATCGCCCTGCTCCGGCAACAGCTCCCAGTTAATCACGCCACTCCCTCATCACCCCAGCCCTCTTCTCCCAATTCTGAGAGAAGAGGGAGCCATACGTTCTCCCCTCTCTTAGTATTGAGAGAGGGGACGGGGTGAGAGCCGATAAGAAGGGGTGAGGTCATGCAGGTAGATTTAAATGGGAAAGTGGCGCTGGTGACAGGCGCGGGGCGGGGCATCGGCCAGGCGATTGCCGACGCGCTCGCCGCCAATGGGGCGCGCGTCGTCTATTCGGACATTGATGACGATGCGGCGCGGAATGCGGCAGCCCAACGAGAGGGCTGTATTGCTATGCGCCTCGATGTCTCCGATCCGGAGCAGGGAGCGCAGGGCGTTGACGATACGCTTCAGAAGCTGGGGCGACTCGACATCCTGGTCAATAACGCCGGCATCAACACTTTCCATCACCGGGTCAACGTGGATCAGTTTCCGCTGGAAGAGTGGGAACGTATTATCAAAGTGGACATGACCGGGCTGTTCCTGATGAGCCAGGCCGCCGCAAAGCCGATGCTCCGGCAGGGAAGTGGACGAATCATCAATATTGCCTCGGTCGCGGGCCTGGTTCCGCTGCGCCTTCAAAGCGCCTTTGTGGCGGCCAAAGCCGGAGTTATCAACCTGACCCGTTCGATGGCCCTCGAACTCGGCCCGCAGGGCATCCTCGTCAACGGCATCGCTCCCGGTTCTATCCTGACCGAAGGCACCAGGCAGTTGTTCTACGGCGAGGATGGCAAGTTCAGAGAACGTGCTGCCGCCCTCCTGGCCCATGTCCCGCTCGGTCGCCCTGGTGCGCCGGAAGAGGTGGCCCACTGCGCGCTCTTCCTCGCGGCCCCGGAAAGCAGTTACATCAACGGCCACATCCTGACAGTGGATGGCGGCTGGACAGCCGGCTATATGCGCGAGTTCTGAATTACAAAAGGAGACGAACCTCATGGCGGAAATCACAAAATTCAAGAGTTATCAGGAAGGGCCACCCACCATTCCTAAACCGGATCATCCGGTTTTTCCCACCCTCCTGACGGTACAGCAAGGCGTTCCGGTCGCTTATCCGGACTGCTATGGTCTCGGCGTGCGTGTGGTGCATCCAGTCAATCCGGTCGCGCCCGCAAAGAACATGGGCCTCGTGCTGTTCTACCTGCCGCCCCATACCAAAAACGGCGTTGGCTCACACGAGACGGAAGAGACCTACATCATTCTCGAAGGAAGCGGCGTTATGACCTTCGCGGAAGGCCGCCAGGAGAATGTGGAGAAGGGAATGTTTATCTATCTTCCACCCTGGTGCGAACATGGCATCGAAAACACCGGGACGGAGACCCTGGTCGTTCTCATTGCGACATCTCCCCCCAACCCATAGCCTATACAAAGGAGACTCACCATGCAGTTGAGTGAGGCGCAGATCCGGTTTTTCCGTACGTTCGGTTACCTTGCCTGCCCGGCGCTGTTCGCGCCGGATGAGATCGCCTGGATCACGGCGGAGTTCGAGACGGCCATTCAGGCATTCGGCGGCGGGAAGGAACATGACGGATCAAAGCGCACCATGTTTGGCGGCCCCATCGAGCGCACCGAGAAACTCTGCACTTTGCTGGACGATTCACGCATCGTTGGACTTATCGGAGGCATTCTGGGCGAGGATTTCGACTATTGCAGCGGAGACGGCAACTACTATAGCGGCAATACGGGCTGGCATCCCGATGGCAACTGGGGCGAACTGTTTGCAGTCAAGGTCGCCTTCTATCTCGACCCGCTCACCCGTGACACCGGCTGCCTCCGCGTCCTGCCCGGCAGCCAGGATCCGGCACACTACGTCCGTACGCAGAAACTGGACATGAACAAGTCGCAGGAACTGTTCGGCATCGCCCCGCGCAACTTTCCCGGCAATGTCGCTCTGGAGACGAATCCCGGTGATGTCGTCATTTTCAACCATGACACCTATCATTCTGCATGGGGCGGGAGCAATCGGCGGCGTATGTTCACCATGAACTGCATTCGGAACTGCAAGACGGAGGAGGAGTTGATCCTGGGGCGCCGCTACCTCAGTGTCCATTCTCCAGGTGGCTACAATGTAAACACTGGCGCAGGCATGTACTTCCCGCTCATGCTGGACACCGCGAATGCGCAGCGAATGGTTCATCTGGCCCAGCCCTCCCGCATCCATGATGAACTCTTTCCTCAATTCGCCCGCTCCATCTGATTTCTTTACTGCTTTGCTCTATTCGATTAAAGGTAGGAAAAACGACTGAGCGCCTTCCGGAAAATCCGGAAGGCGCTCAGTCTATGCATAGATCCGACTGACCGTATCACTTTAGAATCGGGTGGCGGTCATGTCGAAAGAAATGCGTTTCAGCAGCGTTGAGTAACTAAGTTGCAGTTCACGTGCGCCGATGCGCCGCCCCAGGGTGATCTCGAAGTCCGAGTAGTTCACCCCGTCGAAGCGATCTATCGTCGCCGAACCCAGTATTCTCCAGTGGTTGTCGAGACGATAGGTAATATCGGCCATCAGGCTCGATTCGTCGGAATCCAGCATCATACTTCCGATCACCGAGACTTCCAGCCGTCGGATACCCGCCATGGTAAACGCGCCGCTGAGGCGATGCTTCCCACTGGAAAGATACAAACCGGCCGGCTGCGATACGTAGTCATAGGTAAGGTTCAGAGAACCGCCGCCCTTGAAGGTATGATCCAGGGATGTTGTCAGCATCGCGCTTCTGCCCGCTCCGGCACTGCCGCCCCACACCTGCCCCACCGACAGCGAATTGGTCAGGGTAGTATGGGCGTCAACAACGATGGGCCGGCTAAAGGCGCGGATCATCACGCTCTCTGTTGTCTGCGATCCTAATCCGGCAATGGCCGCAGCGCTATGGGAATTCGTATTGGATACGTTGGTCCCGATGGTGTACATCAGGTCTTTTGCTCCCAACAGTCGCCGTGGCTGCGTTTCCACAAAGAATTCGCTCTGCATACTCGAAGTCGCCGGGCCAGCGAGAGTCTGCCCACCCGAAAGGTTTGCTCCCCAGCGGAAACTGCGCCCCTGCTGTCCGAAGTTCATTGCAGAATAGACGCTGTTATGATGCGGGAAATCAAGATAGAAAGAACCGTTCGTAGCGGAGTTGAACTCGTGATTGTGTGTTAAGCGGAACCCCCAGTCGCCTCTGGTCAGATCAGTAAAGCCGTAAGCACCCTCGTAGCGCTGTCCGCTCTGAGAGGAGTAGCTCTCGATGACGTCAATGCCCCATCCGGGAACGATCGCATCCGAAGAACGTCCTACCTGTTGCTGATGATGAAGGTAAACGACCCCTTGCCTGGTGGGCGTCATCTGATAATAGAACGGCAGATCCAGGCCGAAGCCTTTCGTTCCGATGCTGATAAATTGATCCGAGAAGAGTTCCTGTGAGTTCAGCGAGAGTTCATAATAGGGCAACGCCATGATCTGGGCTTCGTCCTGGAAGAACCTCGGTCCTCGAAACTGCAGACGCTCTCCAGGGAAATAGGTGATGCTTCGCGCCGTGATCACCAGTTTCCGCTGGAAACCGGGCATCGCAAAATAGGAACTGGGCGCTGGAATATCACTTAAATCCCGACGCAGGTGGTCTCCCAGGATCTTATAGGTTTGGAGTTGTCCCTTTTCGTCGGTTGAGATGGCAAAGCCCTGAGAGGTCTGCAGGTTGTAATATAGTCGGGTGGCTTTAACGACATTCGGTCCCCGTTTGATGGTAACGTTATCCTGAGCGCGCACGACGTTATCTGAGCAGCGCAGTTGCAGTCGATCGGCGGTGATCTGAATATTGCGCCAGACCATCTTCCCGCCTCCATCCTTGCCTTCGGCTTCGATCACCCGGTCGGTGGCGCTGTAAGCCAGATAATGCTGAGCGGTAAAGCCCATGTAATTGTTGCCGGTGAAGGTGGCTTCCGGATCATCGGTAAATTCGATGTCAATCGTGTCCGGGGTAGCGCCCGGTGCAAACGCCTGGATATGGCTGACTCCGGCAATCGGAGCGCTCGTCAGGCGGACGCGGGCCTCACCGGAGAAATTGGTGAACGCCTGGGTGGCGGAGAGTTGGCCGCCTGTTGCGGAGAACTGGACGGAGACATTTCCTCCGACAGGTCTTCCGCCGCTGTCACGCAACTCGGCGATAATGTCGGTGGTCTGCTTTCCATCCGCCAGTAGAGTCGTTCGGATGGCGCGCAGCCTTAAGGTGGGAATGCCTGCCGCCTCTGCAAATCGGGGCAAAGCCCCCATCAGCAGAAGCGGCAGGACAAGCAGTAGAAGAGTTGTCTTTCGCATGGTTCGGGTAGCTCCGTTCGGTCTACCGGGGGGACTATTTTGTTCCGCTTTCAGCGCTCGGCGACGTTCCAGGCCTGGGGTTCAGCAGGTCGGTCATGAGCTTTTCCGTCAGGCTTCGGATCACATTATCCGCGATCTTTTCCTGTTTCGGATTCCCGGCGGGGTTTTCCGGGCTTGTCATGCTGGCTCCCGCGCTGCGTACTACCGGCTTCTCGCCGGAGAAATCAATCAGCCGAATTGACATAACCACGCTCACCGAATTGGTTTTCTCATCATAGGTATAGTCGTTGATGGTTGTGGCCAGCACCATATCATAGGATGCGAGTTGGGACAGTTTTTTGAGTTTGGAATCTACATCATATGGATGGCTGACATCGGTTTGTGTGATGGACTGTTCGACCAGGCCAAGCCGAATGGTCGGAATGGCCCTTGAGAACGAGACAGTGCGATATTTGCGGGATGCGACCAGTCGGCCCCGCTCCACATCGGTGATGCTGTCGCTTACCAGTTCACTGACGCCGCCTTTGGTGTCCGGCGGGAAGACCATAATCACCCGCGCGTTGGCCATGGGTTCGCCTGCGCCTTTATTGTCGGGTTTTTTGGCCGGGGGCTTCGATTTGGCAGTCGTACTCTTTCCTGATGAGGATTTATTCGCCTGTCCCTGTGCAACGCCCAGTACGCCTATCGCAAGCGTAGCGATCAGAGCGCAGCGCAATCCGGTCCAAACACCTTTCATCAGGCGAGAAGACGGTTTGCGGTTCACGTTGGCGTCTGGAAAAAGCAAGTGCATGGCTGATTCTCCGTGGCTGTCGCCAGGTCCGGGTATTGCAAAATGGCTTGACTTGCCCCGGCGAAAGCGAATTTTAGGGGGGTGGTAAGGAGGGCAGGCTTTGGTCGCCTACCCTCCTGTTGGTGCGATTAGCGCGACATGATGACCGGTTTCACCTGGCGCGAACGCTGTCCGTCCGCTCCGAGCGCAACCAGTTCCACGTTATAGACGCCGGACGGGAGGGTAACGCCCTTCTGGTCCTTGATGTCCCAGACGGCCTCTCCCACGCTGCTTCCACCCGTATCCCGGGTAGTCGCAGTCAACGTGCGTACGGTGTGTCCCTGAGCGTCGCGGATATAGACCCGCGTCTCCGCGCTGTCCGAAAGCGTGTAGTGAATATTCACGCTGGTCGGAGCGCCTGCAGCCTTTGTACTGCCATTGGCCACCACATCGAAGGAGGTGATGGTCGGCGTACCGCGGCGACCGGTCGGCTGGGCCACGATCTGCATGTGGCGAGTGGCTGCTGCTCCAGTGTTCACGACATAGGACGAGGTTCCACGCAGATCGCGTCGCTCTTTCGTATCCGTGTCCACCAGGGTCAGTTTGTAGGTCTTCGGCACGCTGGCGGCGATGTCGGGCCAACTGAGCGTGACATCCTCATTCGGCCTGGGCGAGGTGAGCGTCAGGTTCCACGTCTTGACCGTCGGGCCAGGAGCGCGAAGATCCTGCGCATAGCGACCATTGCTGTCGGCGCTCCAATCGTTGTGGACGATGTCCAGCGAGACGGAGTTGTTGACAGCCGGCGGCTTGGAATACTTATAGGAGTCCGCCTGATTGGTTGCCTTTGGCGCTACGCCGATGTAGGTCAGTCCATCCATGCTGCTGGCTCCCTGTGCGTTGATGCGCAGGCGCCAGTTATTATCGGTGCCACGGCCCAGTTTCGGTGTGCCAAGACCGGCGCCAAGCAGGGCGGCTTTGGTGATGGAGCCACCCGGCGTATCCAGACCAGGATACACAAACACCAGGTTGTTCTTGTTCACCTTGATCCAGTAGCCTTCGCCCGTCTGCATCTGGAAACCGAAGCTGTCCAGCAGGTCGTAATGCCAGAGTTTGGTATCCGGGTCGGTGGAATCGTAGTGATAGATCGCCGACTGAAGCCAGCCGTGGGCGGAATCTGCAGCCGTGGTTACATCCAGCAACTGAAGTGTGTCGTTGTCGAAGACCTGGGTCTCTGAGAAGCGATAGGCATACACATAGGGATTGCCGATCTGGTTCCAACCGCGCGGATAGACTACCTGATATGTCTGAGCATTGGGCTGTATGGTAGCATCCAGCGGCGGATTCTTCGCGGCATCTATGGTGAACGCCTTGGTGGTTATCGTAGAATCGACCGGGTTATAGCGAATCCAGTAGGCGTATCCGGGTATCCAGGTATTCTGAGAGACATAGTGTCCGGTTGTCGGTTCCCATGCCAGCACATCCACCTGCTGTGTAACGCCATTCGTAGGAGTCGGAATCGGCAGTCCCAGCGCTTCCGAGGGTGTCCTGCCGCCGAAACTGAGCGGGAAGGACTTCATTTCGAATAGCCCGCCGGTAACCGAGTTACTTTTCAAAACCACGGTGGTCGGTGCAGGAATCTCGATCGTCTTCTGTACGTTCTTGCCGTTGCCCAATCGGGGAGTTGCGGACACGCTCATGATGAGGGTGCCATTCCGTGGCTTGTTCGGATCCAGCATTACCTGCCATGAGACGCTGTTTTCACTGCCTGGCGTCATATCGGCGATCTGCTTATTGGCCGTCTCACCCGTGGCAAGCATCAGGCCGGGCGGCAGGTTGAGGAACACATTCACCGGGCCAAGTCCGCTATTGACCGGGTTGGGACCCTGGACATCAGTCAGGTTTTGAACATAGGCTGTCACGGTGAAAGGATTCGGCGCGACGGTTGCAACAGGAGCGTTCGGATTGGTGCGATCTGTGACGAAACTGAGGGAGGGCGGAGCGCTCACCGCGAGGGAGAGCGGATATGCCGGGTCAATTTCCGATTCGGCCTGTCCCAGGAAGGTGACCTTCGTACTGGTAACTCCCCCTTGTATGACTTCCGGATCCCAGAAAAGGCCTACTCCCGCATCCGTGGTGCTGACTCCCGTTTGAATATCGAAGCGAAGACTCGGATCAATATACTTATCCCATTCCCACGGAATCGAGAGATCGCGCACTTTGGTGCCTGTCGCCAGGCTGGCTCCTGCGATATTCGGGAAATCGCCGATGCGGCCATAAATGAAATGGGTGGGCGCTGTGGGTTCTTTCTGGCCGTTGTTCGCCGGCTTGAGGATACCGCGAATAGAATGGACCTGGGCTGCCTGCCCGACACCTCCAGGCCTGACTGTCGAGTAGGTTTCCCATTTCTGGGGTACCAGCGCTCCGGGCAGAATCGTCTCATTGCGCAGATAGGGCTGATTCGGCAGCCGCAGCGGGCCATCCAACAGGAAGGAGGTGGCATTGGCGCTGATGTCCTGAATAAAGGCGAGTCCTACCGAATGCGGAGCCGACAGATTTTTATTCTTGATGGCGAACTCGAAACGTACCATATTGTGGACAAAGGAGGCTTTCACGTCGATCTCGATCTGAGGATCTACGCCTCCAGCCCCTGCCAGCGCCTGAACGGTTCTCCATCGCGCTTCGATGTGATTCCCGATGACAGAGGGTGCGATCACCCAGGCGCCATTGGTCACGTCGCCAAAGTAGTAATCGCGACCGCCTGCTGCCGTCCCGCCATCCACGCGCACATAGAGCCACCCTCCCTTGTAAGGAGCATAGGGCGGTTCCGTTTGATTTGGAACCAGGCTGTCATGGTTCCAGGCTTCCATAATCACATTGAAAGGATCGGTCGCGTTTCCGCCGGTTGTCTCAATACCGAAGGCTCCTGAGACATTATTCCCGAAGCCTATGCCAACTGTGAGATAGTTGTTCGAGACAGTGGTATATATGTCGCCCGGGATTGCCGGGGGGTCGTTGCGAGGAACGAAGGTTCCTTTCCCCCCTCCGAATTGTGCCTGCGCAGCGGTTCCCACCAGCGCCAGCATGCCGGCTGCCAATGCGATCTTGCCCAGGTTTTTCATCTGGTGTAATCGAAACAATTTCCACCCCATAAGGAAAGTCCTCCCTAATTGACTTGAATCGGTTCACAGCGTGGCTGGGGGAACCTCCACGCGATAGCCAGAACGCCACCTCACCTGGTAAACGATCACTCACTTACACAGTGAACGCATGGCGCAGTGGCAATAGAGCCGGGGGGACATGAGACACGTCGCCTTGGTAGTACTGCCGGCGTTTCTCCTGCGGCTCTGGCAGTCGCAGAAGAACTTACCGTTCGTCTCCATGCCGTTTTCGATGGGAGACCACGTTTCCATGGTCTCCCATCCTGTTATCAGCGTCCGGAAATCACGAGCGGCGCGACCTGACGAGTGACTTGCCCGTCCGTCGTGATGGCTCGCAACTGAAGCAGATAAGATCCGGCAGGAATGGCATGGCCGTTATTATCCAGCCCGTTCCAGACGATCTTGTTGTTGCCGCTTGTTGCGGCGCGAGTCGGGCCAAGGTTCGAGACGACATGCCCATTGAAGCCCAGGATCGAGGCTTCGATGCGCACATCCTGCGAAACAGTATACCCGATTTCGTAGGGCGTCGACGCCCGTCCAGCACTTGCCGGAATTCCAGGGTTGACGAAGATATTGGTAATCAACGCTGTACCCGAATGGATATTTGCCGGGGTTGCCGTCAACGTGAAACTACGGGTCGCCGCGTTATGTCCGGAATTGAACTGATAGCTACTGGTATTGCGCAGGTTTACGGACTGACCATTGACCGTATCTGTCAGTGTCAGGTTATAATTGCGCGGCAGCGTTTTGATGTCAGGCCAGGTCACCGTGATGTCGGTATTCGGCTGATCCGTCGTCACCTGGACATTCCAGGTCCGGACGCCGCCAACTGGCTGAAGGTCCTGAGCCAGCATGCCCAGGGATGAGTCAGGTCGAGTCATTCCCAGCGTGAGATAGGGAGACGGTTTCGGCGGTTTGGGAACTTTCGTGAAATCATCGCCCATGGTGGCTCGACTGGACATACCGATATAGTTGTAACTGTCCTTCAGATTGCGCGAATTGGCTTCCAGGCGAATGGCCCAGCTTCCGTTGCCGGTTACGCGCGGAGTGGATGTTACGGTCGTCGTGGCCCTTGTTGACGCCAGGCGCGGCCCGGCTGCAGCGCGTCCCACGGAACCCTGAATTCCAGCGGGCGGAACGATCAGCGTCAGAGCGGTTCCTTCCTTCAGTTTATTGCTGCCATCTCGCGGCAAGACATAGAGCCACTGCCCCTGCCATGCCTGCAGATTACCGTCCGGAAGCGTCTTGAACGTATACTCTCCGGCGGAATACTGATAGATATGGGGCAGCATCAGTTTGCCGTCTACTGCCGCCTGCACCGTCAGTCGCTCGCCACTCTGTTTCTCCACCAGAATGGAGTTGAAGGCGACGCTAAAGGGGAACGGATCGCCGATCATATTCCAGCCTTCATGCAGCGGAATACGGATCGCGGTATTGGTAAGGCCCTGTCCATACGTAACGTAGGGAATGGGGCCGTTCGCCTTGAGGAAGTAGGCCACACCCAGCGGAGCCGGGGGCGGTGTAGTTGAGGGCGCGCCATCTATGGTCGGTACAAAGGCGGTTGGGGTCAGGGAAGCCTGGGGATCCGTATTGCCATTGCCGAATACGGAGTAACCGCCCAGAAGTACTGGTTGTCCTGTCTTGGTATCCAGAATAGGAGTGTTCAGCCAGCGGTAAAGCGTTACCGTATTGTCAATGATGGCTCCCCGCCCGTTTTTGGTCGCATCATCTTTGTCAGCCTGGCTCTCGAAGTAAGGAATGGAGACAAAGACAACTCCGGACGGATCCTGCGGGATGACGTGCGCCGCGATATTGAAACTGCGGGTATCCGTTGCGCTGGTGCCTGTAGTCGTATTGGTTGCCGTAACTTGAATGGTATGGCTGAAGGGAACGGCATTGGTGAAAGAGTATCGGAACGTGACTGTATACTGGGGATTTGCTGAAGTCGTGTCGCCTGTGATGGTAAATTCGCTTACATTGGCGACGGTTCCCGCCTGTACCTGATTCAGACTGAAGGCGATCTGAGTCGGGCCGGGATCAATCACAAACTGTACCTGAGATGTAGGCACGTTTGATACGGTGAAACTCATCACAGGTTTTAGCGTTTCGAGCGGTGCGGGCTGCAGGCCGCCATTGCCGCCTGGATTGTTCGGATTTACCCCATCCGGCGCGTTGATGTCCACGGATACGGATACTCGCAGAAGCGCCTGATAGGCATCCAGAACGCCATATCCAAGTTTGGGATCCGGAATAACGCTCAGCCCCGTCTTATTGGCCCCTTGATGGAGGATCTGAATGGCCTTGGCGGAGGTCATATTGGGCATGCCCATGAGCAGTGTGGCGACAGCGGCGGCATGCGGCGAGGCAAAGGAGGTCCCATCCTCTCCATCCAGTCCATAGCCTGAAGTGGAGGAGTTGTTCGCGACGGTAATTCCGTCCGCCGCATTTCCTGTTGTCTGTGAGTTGCCTCCCGGAGCGCCCACGTCTATTTTTCCTGTGTCGGAATAGCCGGTGACCTTCCTTTGCGGGTCGGTCGAGGAAACCGTAAAGACAAACGAATAGCCGGAGGGTACCAGAGTGGCGTTATTACCACCACCATTTCCGCTCGCAACAACGACGAGGATTCCCTTGTCTGCGACGGCTTTCAGTGCGACATACCTGGGATCGCTGGTGTCGTTGGGATCGCCAGGGCCTCCCAGGCTCAAGTTCAAGACCTTGATACCATACGTGACATTATTTGTGGCTACGTAGGTATATGCGTTCACCAGGTCTGTCAACGGAAAGGAGGGTGGTCCGCCTTTTTTACAGGCTTTCACCGCGACGATTTTCGATCCCTGCCAGATGACGCCTGCCATACCAAGCGCGTTATTGGTATGCGCGGCGGCGATGCTGGTGACGTTGGTACCATGATCGAAACCCGTGCCTTGGGCGTCCGCGGTGAAATCGCTGTCGTTGTCTGCGGTATCGAAACTGCCCGGGACCAGGTAGGTGGTCGTCAGATCTTCATGAGCCGCATAAAACCCGGTATCCACAACAGCCAGATTGGTTTTAACCGTCCCTTTCGTCAGGGTCCATGCCTGCGGCATATTGATCTGCTTGAGTCCCCACTGTTCACCGCTTTTATATTTCGGATCGTTAGGTTCGGTGGTGGCCAGGGGATACGAGATGCTGTTTCGTCCCGCCCAGCGCACACTGGGATCCTGCTTCAGCGTCGCCACTGCATTGATTGCATCCAGATCCGATTGCTTGTTGTTTTGCAACACCAGCTTATAGCAGTCCTGGAGCATCAATGGGACAACGGCTGACGGGTTGACTTTGGCGGCAACGGCTTGAGCGGTGGCGAGCGGCGTTCCGGGCTGCATATACAGCACGACCTCCCCGGCCACAAACTTCTCCTGGAGGGGACCCAGCCGTTGCGCTTTCGCTGGCTGAATGACCGCTGTCATGAGGCAGGGAAGCAATAGCAGCGCCCGACCCCATTCAGACAGTCTGGGCTTTTGATTCATCGTATAACTCCTTGTGCGTGGCGATGTTTCTTTCTATTTGCCACGCTATGAGTGTCTGCACGGAGGGAAGCGACACTGATTTAGAGACCCGTGGTGGCTCCTCCGCACCTATACAGTGTTGGCACCACCGAATGACCGATACTGGAAATATAAGGACTCTGGCCTGTCTGTGGGGGAAGGCGGCAGGCCCTACTATCATACCACTCTCATCGTCTGGAATCAAGACTTTTGTGAGAAAACGCCTGATCGTTTTCTGAATAGGCGGATTGGCAGGCGAAGGGTTACTCCCTTCGCCTGCCATCCCTCTCTCTTTGTGCGCGCTTCCGCCTAGTTGCGGCGGCGGCTTCCACCACTCAGAATCTCCTGCGGTGAGAGAACGCGCGATTGAGACTGAGCGCGAGTTCGGGAGGTATCTCCCGGTTTGGGAGCGGCCGCTGCCCGACCGGCATTCTGGCGATTCAGCGCTGCTGCTGCTTTGCTGTTTTCGGCGCGCCGTCCCGGCGGCGGCGGAGGCAGGGGAGCAGCGGTAAAGTAGGTCGGTTGCGGATAGACGAAGCGGAATGTACGATCCGGCTCATCTGCCCGAGTTGTGATCCAATGCACCGGGCCGGGGATGTCTGCATCATGCCGCGCGCCGACACGCCAATAGATGGGCGGCGGGTTCGGGGTCGTTCCATTCGCTTGCGCGACGAACGCCGCGAAGTTCGGATCGGCCAGCAGTTGCGGAAGGGTGGTCAGATCAATGGGCGAGGGTATGCTTTGCGGCACGCCATCGGCATTGGGCGCTGTTGAGATCACCTGCTGAGTATAGATGAGCGACGGTTTCTTAAACGTACGATCCGTCGAAATCTCCAACTGGAAGATATCGGCGCCGGAGCGGCTGTTCCAGGTCGGTGAGAACGCTTTCGCGTTGACATTCCCTGCGGCCACGGAGGGGGTAATCAGAATAACCGGATTGATCGGCGTCGCCAACTGAGCGCGGGCGGGATCGGTCTCGATCAGTTCGGTTCCACCACCGTTGTTGCCGTTGCCGCCGTTACCGCCGCCACCGACGCCACCACCGCCAGAGCCACCGCCGACGCCACCGCCGCCGGTTCCACCCGTAGAACCACTGCTCGGAATGGAGCGGATAAGGATCGCGGAAACCAGGTAATGGTAACTGCGCCCCGCGGTGAATCCGGTATCCGTACCCGGAGCCGGGATCAGGACGCCGACACTGTTATTGGTGCCATTACCCTGGTTCGAGCCACTGCCTGCCTGGCTGCCCAGGCCACCATTGCTGCTACCAAGCAGAACGGGTTTGCCTGTTGCATAGGGCAAGTGCGGGCTGGGCAAGTCGATGTATTGATGATCCAGTCCGGAAACGACATCCACCGGGATGGAACCGGTCACCGTTGTGCCTCCCTGATTTCCAGTGGGCGGGGTGACGGCATAGGGAAAGTCTTCATCGCGCCATATCTTGTACTGCTGAACGTTGCCTTGGCCGAAAATATTGTCGCGCCAGCGCAGCAGAACGGTCGGCGAGTTACCCGCCGAACTGGCTTCCGCCGTCAGGTCGGTGACGGACTGCTGACCGCCACGCGACGCCTGGGCCACCAGGACTCCGACCGCGATGACGCCCAGCGTGCCGCCAATGGCTGCCATGCTGAAGGAAGGACCTTTCGCCGTCGGGGATACCGTAATGGTTCCTACATCACTGGGTCCGGCAGAGACAAATGCAAACTTGATCGGCGGCTCATAAAAGACGCGGGTCAGGTCTTCCGGCTGAATGCCGCCTTTATTCTCAAGGATGTCGGCTTCCGAGTCGGTGGCATAGGCGCGCGCGATTCGAACTTCGCCTTCTTTGGTTTTGAAGCCGTTGGCTCCTTCGCGGAGAATGATCACCCGATCTCCAACCTTGTATCCGTCACGGATACCGCGATTGAGAATGATGTTATCCCCATTGATATTCAAAACCGTACCGGTTGGCACCTGGCGCTGTACGATCTGGCGCACGGTATCCTGCGCGGCGTCGGCGATAGCGCGATTGTACTGCTCTTCGATGTCGAGAGGTTCGCCAGGGCGAACGGCCGCCGACATGACGGAGGAACCGCCATTGATCGGAATATTCGCCGCCACATCTTCGATCTTGACAATCATGCCAATCTGCGCGGGTTTGCCCTTCAGTACTTTGGTCGCACCGACTTCACCTGTCACAATGCCATCGGCGTTCAGGCTTTTAGCGATGCGAAGCAGGTCCGCTTTGGTAAAGAAGGCAGGGGTTGCCGGGTTGCTGGGGACTTTGATTCCCAGGGAGATGGCTTCGTTCCGTACTTCCGAGGTGGAAGCGATGTTGAACTTACCCACGCCCGAGTTGGCAAATTCCGAATACAGAGCAGCCGTCGTGTTGACGCCCAGATTACGGCTCGCGCCCGGCGTTCTGTTGACGACATCTGCGATGATAAGCCGAAGAATCTGCTGGTCTTGCGCCCGGGCGGCGCGACCGTAGAACAGAATCGGCGCAATCAGAGCCAGTGTCAGCAGCCATGCAGTGACGCGGGTAACTGGACTCCTGCGAATGACTTTCACTCTTTGGTTTCCTCCCTTGATGTTCCCGCGCCTGGACGGCAGGCGGGTCGTGGGCTTCTGCCCGCGGCCACCCCTGGAACCTTTCGATTCCACTGAGGCGACCGTACTGCGTTGGACATTTCGCCTGGTGACCAGGCATTTCCTCCCCTTCTTCTCACGCTCTTACGAGAAGAAGGGGAGCGGTGTGTTTATTAGCGCGGAATGAGAAGGGGGGTTACCTTGCGAACAAGGTGTCCATCCGCATCTTGTGCGCGCACTTCGACCGTATAGGCGTCTGCGGGAACTTTAACGCCCTGGTCGGTCTTGATGTCCCAGAGGACTTCGGCGGTTCCGGCGGCCCGGCTTCGGCCCTGCTCCACAGTTCGGACGGAGCGCCCGTTCTTGAGGATATTGACCTGTACCGTTGCATCGGCGGTGACCGTGTAGGTAATGCCGACCGAGGTGGGGGGTTCACTCGACCCGCGGCTGCCCATATTGAGATGCGCATTGACATCCAGGAGATCCAGCGTCACCCGTGTGGCAGGTTTGACTTCCACCTGGAAGCGGCGTGTGACCCCAGTATGTCCGGCAGGTATGACGTAGTTCGCCCGCGTTCGCAGGTTCGTCTTGACGTTAGTATCCAGATCGGTGAGGATAATATCCTGCTTGCCCGGAATAGTCGCTACCGCCGGCCAGTTGAGGGTGACCGGTTGATCGGCGACATTCGACGTCACGGTGAAGTCCCACTTCTTCGCCAGCGTAGTGGCGGACCGCATATCCACGCTATAGTTGCCGGATTGCGCTCCCCAGTCGGTATGCTCGAAGGCCACTTTGACCCCCTGCTTGCCGACGAACGGAGGCGTTTCCAGTTTGAAGCGGTCGTAGTGGTCGGTCGCGCCGCGCATCATACCCAGCGAAGCCGGCGCAGCATTGATGCCGCCTGCGTTGGCTTCGATCTGGAGTTTCCACCCCTGGCCTGTATTGTTTCCGCTCGTCAGCACGTTGCGGGAATCGGCCACATGGACGGAACGGTCCTGCCGTGCTGCCGGATCTACGATCAGGTAGATCTGCGGAGTCGTTCCCCGCTGATCCAGCGGGCGGTTGTCGAAGACGCGGATCCAGTAGCCTTTCCACTGATCCAGTGTATAGGCGAGCTGATAGACCCCGTTCTCATACGTCCACATCGCCGCTCCCAGGGTGGGGTTGCTGCCGGTCTGCGCGGAGAGGATGTCCATCACCTGCCCATTGGCCCCCTGCACTTTGAGGTTCAGGAAGTTAACCGGGAACGGGAACGGCTCGCCGATCAGGTTCCAGCCGACTTGCAGCGGGATATTGAACGTCTTCACCGGGTCTCCGCCATTGGCGGGCGCGCCGAGTTGAGTGACGGCCAGGGTCACATTCGGGTTTGCTTCCTGCATGAAGTAGCCAACCCCAAGGTGGAACGTATCCGCCGGAGGCGTCGGGAAGGAGATATATCCGGGCGGCGTATTCGTCCAGGTCAGGAACGAGAAGTTCCCGTTGGTCCGGTCGGCTGCCGGGATACCGAGCAGGTCGGCAACATTCCCATTCGCCACACCACCGTACTCGTACGGAGCCGAAACCAGCGTGAGCGTATTCGGTCCGGTCGGGAACGTATGCAGTGGGTCGAGCAGGAAGTTGATGTTCTGCGATTCGACGTCTTCGGCTACCGTCACGCTGGCCGGGTTCGCCGGCGGCGTCACGATGGTATAGCCGTTTTTGGCCGCCGAAACGCTGACGGTGGCTCCGGAAGGAACGGTCTTTCCGGTCGTGTAGTTGAACTGATAGCTGCCAACCGTCTGCACCTGTCCGCTGGTCACTGTTTGGATGACCGTGCCGGCGGCATTGGTAATGGTGATGGTTGCGCCTGCAATCGGAACGCCTGCGCTGGTCTTCACCAGGCCGGAGATGGCGCCAGGCAGAGCGGTCTTCAGCGAGCCGCCGTTGAGTCCGCCCATACCATCGCAGAAGTTGACCTCGGTATCCTGTTTGGTGATGACTGTCGCCGTCACCGTACCGCTGGGCTTATAGCCCGGTGCGACGGCGGAGACCGTGTAGTCACCTGGATCAAGGTTCGGGATAGTGTAATGACCCTGTGCATCCGTAGGCTGCGAGGGATAACTCACTCCCGTCAGCTTCGAGACCGCCGTGACAATGGCTCCCGCGATGGGCTGGAGTTGCACGTTACAAACCGTGCCGCTGATGGAGCCGGGGGCCTGGGTTACCAGGAAGTCGGCGTTCTGCGAGGTCTGCTGCGATTGCACCACGACCTGCGGATAGTTGGCCGCGCCGACAGCCGCGCCATAGAGCGCATTGGCGGTCGTTGCGGATCCGAAGCCGAGCGTGTCCAGGTTGCCATCCGGAGCCTTCGGCACATCTACCGTATAGGTGCTGGCCGGCACGTTGGAGATGACATAGGTACCATCGGCCTGAGTCGTACCTGTATAGACGGAACCGTCCAGGTTATCTTTCGCCCGCACGGTCAGTTGTGCGACAGGGCCGCCTCCGACTTTGAGCGTGATCTTGCCGGAGATGCTGCCAGGCTTGGCCTTCGCAAGGAAGAAGTCCAGGCGAGACTGGTAACCTCCATGGAAGAGACCGGCCTGTCCGTGCTGCGTGATGTAGCCGGGCAGGAAGGCGTCAATGGTGTATCCACCGGTCGTATCCAGCCCGTTCAGGACGTAACTGCCGTCACTCAGGGTCTTGGTGGTCGAGAGAACCACCGGCTGTCCGGTCGCGGTTCGGGCATGGTTGGAGAGCGCCCGCAGGAAGACTCCCTTGAGCGGCCCACCGCCGCCTCCATCCTGGACGGCCCCGACGATGCGCCCGGTGCGCATATAGTCGCTGATGTTGTGCATCACTTCCGCGCGGCGGTTGAGCAGATTGTAGGCACCGATTGACTCCGGCTGAAGGGCTTCAAACGGGAACGGCATATAGACGACTTTGGAAATCAGCGGCTTCTTCGAGCTGTCCGTGACCCAGGTGATACATGGTGTCTTGGAGGCATTATATACCGCATCGAAGTCCGAGACATCGAGGGCCGATCCCAGTAGGAACGTGATCTGATCCGGAGAGAGGGCATTGGGTGCGCCGTATTCCCGTGTCGTGCTGGTGGTGCTGGCAATGTACATTGCCTGCGCCCCTGGAGGAAGGTTGGGGATACCGCCCGGATAAGCATGGAACGCATCGTACCAGGTTTCCATGACAATCGGATGCACGCCGCGTCCTCCCAGGCTGAGCGGAGGGGTATAACCCGGCGGCAACGGATTGGGGATGGCAAGGTTCGCTGCGATCTGGTTATCGTCTACCGTAGGCGTATTGTCCGCCAGGTAGTTGACATGGAACGTCTGAGACAGCATCGCATTGGTCGAGCTGCCGCCCAGGGTCAGACCCCAGGTCAGATCCTGGCCACTCAGGAAGAGGCGGCCACCCTTCGAGACGAAGTTGGAGAGTCGCACCTGCGTATCGGCATCCTGAATGGTTCCAGGGCCGACGAAGAGGTCACCGGGATAAGGCGAGTGCCAGACGACCATGCGCTCCGCGACCCAGACCTGCAGCGGACTGGTGCCACCGGCGATGACGTCAGGAGGCGTGGTTTCGATATGTCCCAGATAGGCATTGAGAACAGCATCCGGAACCGGGCCACGCGACAGAATGCGCCACTGATCATAGCGTCCGGTGACCGGATCGGTTCCGCCCGGCTCATTGGTCAGACCATCCTCATAGCTGGTGACGCCCAGCGTATGAAGGAAGTTACCCAACGGGTAGAAAGGAATCGGGACCGGAGCCACCACTTGCGATGGAATGAGCGAAGGATCGTATTCCGTCATCCAGCTTTCGGTCGGGACGCCGTTGTAGGGCGTACCTAGCAGAGCGCCGAAGGCGCTGCCCAGGTTACCGCCTGCTCCGAAGGATCCGGAACGGGTCTGGAAGAAGCGCTGTCCGCTGTCATAGTCGTTGACATAGAGAATACCGCCGTTCTTACCCTGCCAGCGTTCGGTGGTAAAGCCCCAGACGTTGTCGTAGATCTTCCAGTTGGTGCGAACGGCGGGATCGAAGGGATCTACGGCGTTGTCGCGGAGAATGACATCCAGATACCAGTCGGTGGGCAGGAAGGAGGGCGTCACCCAGGAGTTGGTAAAGACGCCGTCTCCGGCCAGTTCGCCTTCCGGCTCATGGCCCTGCTGGCTGATGGGGCCATCGTCCCACAGACGCAGCCAGAAGCCGCCCTGGTTGGTATAGTCATGATTCGGATCGTCGTCATCGGGCGGGCTGGAACTGCCGCTGAAGGCGTTGCTGTCGTCGAGACCGGCGAGATACTGGTTCCAGCCGGGGAAGTAACTGGGCAACGGGCCGGCGTAGGCATTGGGATCGGCCACCCGGTTAAAGTAGGCGCTTGAGATGCTGCCCGGAGTACGGAACTCATAGGTGCTGGGGTTAATCGCCTGGCAGTCCAGTTCGTAGGGGCAGTTCACGAGACGGGCAGGCGTTTGATTCAGCCAACCAGGGCCAAAGTAGAAGATCTTATGTTCTCTCTGGTCGGGGCTTTTGGGCTGACTGACCGGCGTTTTGATCTGGATGTATGCGGACTCGATGCCGGTCTCATAGTCTACGGCGCGCACGCGGAATCGCACCTTTTCGCCCGGATCCACCTCACGCACGGAGACGTTCGGCAAAGAGTCCTTGGCGACATGGACGATTTCGTTGTTGGGTATATCGTATTTGAGCAACGTGGGCGCATTGATATCGAAGATGGTGGATGCCCAGATGTTCAGGTTATTGCCACGATCGCTCTGGAACGCAATGCGGTAGGAACTGATATATTGCGGCCAGGCAGGAAAGTCTTCGTTGCTGGTAAAGCCGGGGTCGAACGAGAAGGTCGGATCGGTATAGGACGGATCGTTCGGGAAGTTCGGATCGAAGGTCTTTCCAGGTGAGTTCGTCTGCAGTTTGATCGGGGCGTTGCCGCTCGACTCCGGCGTCGTCACCGTCTTATAGCCGGTGTTGATCGGATCGGGACCGATGGAGGCATGGATAAAGTAAATATCGAAGGTGGGTCGGACATCGTTGGCCTGCGAGGGGTTGTCCGCATCCGTATTGGCGCGGGTGCTGGCAAACGCAAGCAGGTTGATAGATGTCGTGACATACCCGGTCGGATCGGTCTCGCTGGGGACGATAGCCAGCGGATCGGGCCGGAGGGTACTCCACGAGGGATTCTTATTGCTGCTGATCTTCCCGACGGGCATCGAACTGGAGTCGGTGACGCGATGCGGGTTCGGGAAGAAGGCATTGGGCGCCATGACCCAGATATCGTACTGGAATTTATCACCGGGAGTGGTCTGGTTCTGCGGGTTCAGGCCGGTTGCGGGCTGAATCGGACCGGTATTCGCAAAGTCTCTCGCATTGGAGGTAAAGGCGATCAGGGTGCCTTCCGGCGACCAGGCAGGCGCGAAGTCATTGGATTCGAAGGCGGGCGTCGTGCCGGGCTTGGGACCGGATATCTGACTGATAACGCCAGTCTGAACATCTACCGTAAAGATATGGTAGGGCTTGCCGAGACCCAACTGCCCGGCAAAAGCGATCAGCGTGCCGCCGGGTGACCAGGTAGGATGGGTGACGTCGGTAAAAATGAAGCCCGAGGTATTGTTCTGAGTCAGAGGCTGCGGTTGTCCGCCATTAGTGATATCATAGACGAACAACTGGAAGTTGCTGGTGGTGGGATTGTCCAGTCCGTTGATCGTATCAATGGTTCCGTTGGCGCAATAGGCCAGTTTGGTTCCATCGAGCGAGACGGAAGGGTAAATCTCATTGTTGGCGCTGCTGCGTATCTGTGTGACACCGGAGCCGTCGGCGAACATACTGAAGATGTTATAGATGCCGCCCGGTCGCACATTGGGGTTGGTGTCGCTGATACGGTTACTGTCAAAGAAGATCGTTTTCTCGTCGCTCGTCCAGTAGGGATGCGCGTCCTGAGAAGGAGCAGGCGCATAGGAGAACTGGATCGAGGGATCGAGTTTGGTCAGCAGTTGGGTCTGTCGGATGACGGCGCTGTCGCCCGGTGCACGTCCTTTCGGTACATAGCGACGGCGCGTCATAGACGCGGGAACCTTTTTCAGGTTGGGTGGATAATAGGTGTGTAGTGCGGCCGCCGTGGTGCGCCGAACCCCCAGGCCCGTGCCTGCCATGCCGCGCGGATCGCGGTTGCCGCGCGCCTGGGTGAATCCCAGACTGGCAGCCATCAGCAGGAACAAGATGGAGAGCAGCACATGCAGGACGACAATGATTGGTTTGGCTCTGTTCAAGGCGAGTCCTACCTCCTGTAGTACACGTAAACACACATCGCACGCTTAAGGGGGAAGCCTGCACCGCCGGGAGGGGGATTTGCCGGCGTTCGTTTTGAGTTCGTAGCGTGACAACCGAGACCCGGTCGCAAAGTGCGTTGCCTTCTCTTTCCACAAAGGTGCGTCGTTTCCAGCGAACCGTCGGTCACGTCGGGTCGCAATCTCCCCCTGGTGGGAGAGTAAAACGAAAAAGCAAGGCAACGATGCGCGGGGGGCGAATCAGCAGCCGGTTGGGGGACTCGTGGGGAGTGTCACCCCTACCAATTGCGGATTATAGCATAATGCAATGGAGAACGCAAGCGATTTTTTGAGAAATGTCCCTTTGTTCTCAAGTATTCGTGATTTGTCCGCTTTTTTTGCCTGTTTTTCGGCTGCTTATGCGGATGAGGCGCTGCCAGAGCGCATCGACCTGCTGTGCCAATTCGTGCAGTGTTCCATCGTTCATCAGCACATCATCCGCGCGGGCTGCCTTATCGGCAAGGGGCCATTGCGCCGCCAATCTCTGCTCGGCTTCGGACTCGCTCAGACCATTTCGGGCGCACAGGCGTTTCTTCTGTATAGGTTCTGACGCGATGACGACGACGATCCGTTCAAACCAATCTTCCAGTGAGTTCTCGAAAAGTAACGGAATTTCGACCGCAATCACCGATTCGGGGGACAAATCGTCCTGCGCGGCCTCGATCTGGTCACGCAGAAGGCGGCGTATGGGGGGATGCATAATGCGATTCAGCGTTTCGCGGGCTTGTGTATCGGCAAAGATCACGCCTGCCAGACGCGAACGATCAAGTTGTCCATCGGCGCGAAGCATCTCCGGGCCGAATATACGGACGATATCATGCAACACGGGGCCGCCGGGTGTTAGCACGGCCCTTGCTGCTTCATCGGCGCTAAACGTCGTCGCGCCTTTTGCTGCGAACAGGCGGGTCACCTGGCTTTTGCCAGTGGCGATACCGCCTGTAATGCCGATCAGCATCGGCTTATCCTGATTCGGACTCGGAAACCGCAGGAATTCCGAGACTACTTCTCTTCTTCGGTCTCGGCTTCCGGCTCGGCTTCCGGCTCATCTTCCAGCAGGCTTTCGTCGTCGAACTCCTCGTCGTACTCTTCGTTCTGGTTGCGGCGTTCGCGTTTGTTGCGCTTCCGCTCGGCGGAACTGAAGGCTTCAGCCAACTGGTTGAATCGCGGTTCTTCCTGGCGTCCGGAAGTATAGCGCGAATAGTCTTCCCGCTCCTCGCGCTCTCCGCCGCCGCGTCCGCCGCGCTTGCCGCCGCGTCCTTCGCCGCCTTCACGCCCCCCACCAGTGCCAGCGCCATCACGCGGCGGTGCGCCTTCGCGGGGTTCTCGGGCTTCACGCGGAGGAGCCGGTTCTCGCTCTTCGACGGGTTGGAGCGCGCGCAGGGAAAGGGTCATCTTGCGCTCGTCCGGCTTGAGACCGATCACCTTGACCTGGACCTCTTCGTTGACATTCACACCGGGCGCGCCCTTGGGACGATTGCGCGGCAGTTCGGCGTTGGGAATGATCCCTTCGACGCCGCCCTCCACCTGAACAAAGGCTCCGAAGGGAACAAGGCGGGTAACGGTTCCGGTGATCACGTCGCCCTCTTTATAACGCCCTGCGATCTCCGTCCAGGGATCGGGCAGGATCTGGCGCAGACCGAGCGAAACCCGGTTGTTCTCCAGATCCATCTTCAGCACCAGCACATCCAGTTCCTGGCCTTCGCGCAGGATCTCTTTCGGATCATTGATCCGAGTCCAGGACATTTCGGAGATGTGCAGCAAGCCGTCAATGCCGCCCAGATCAATAAACGCGCCATAGTTTGTGAGTCGGCGGACGATTCCGCGCCGCACCTGATTGGGTTGAAGCGACGATTTCGTCTCCTGGCTCTTGCTCTCCCGCTCTTCCATCACCGCGAGTTTGTTGGAAAGGACGACTTTGCGCCGCTCCTTATCCACCTCGATGACCTTGAGAGGAATAGACTGTCCGACATACTTGTCCAGATTGTTCTTGAGGCTGCCGGTTCCGACATGAGAGGCGGGTACAAAGCCGCGAATCCCCAGGTCTACCACCAACCCGCCCTTGACGCGATCCTGAACCATGGCAAAGATAGTTTCATTGTTCTGTTTGGACTGCTGGACTTTTTCCCACGCCTGCTCGAAATCAGCGCGCTTTTTGGAGAGAACGGGAATGCCGTCCTGGTTCTCCGCTTCCAGCACATAAACCTTGATCTTATCCCCGACCTGGACGATGCTTTCCGGGTTTACATTGGCCGCCGCATCGCGTGAGAGTTCATTGAGTCGAATAATGCCCTCGGACTTCGCCCCCACATCCACCAGAACGCCCTCGCGATCCACCCGCATTACGGTTCCGGTGATGACGGTATCCTGCTGCAATTGGCGCAGCGACCGGTCGTATTGCGAACTCATATCCAGCGCCTGCATGGCGGCATCGAAGGCGGCGGCATCCGATTCGGCACTGCTGGCAGTGTCATTCGCCTCAACAGCTTCCGGCTCGGAAGGAGCAGGCGCGGTCGCAGGGGGCGCGGCGGGTTGGGCCGGAGCCGGTTCGTGGGTCGCCGGAGCGTCGGCGACTTGGGAAGAGACAGGCGCAGCGGTGGGGTCGCCGGGGGCATGTTCCCCATTGGAACCCTCCGGCAGAGTGGGTCCTCCCGCCGTCTCCGTCTTCTCCTGAACCATCTCGTCAGACATATACGATGCACTCCTCTCAGCGCGGCTTCTTATCCGGTATCCTGGCCGGGGGCAGTGTCCGCGTCGGGTTGACAATGCGGGCAGAAGGTCGTGCCTCGCCCACGCAGGTGAATATCAATAATGTAAGGCTAGCCATGCAAAGATTTCGGTGACCGGGGTGGTCGCAGTTCAAAAAATTCCACACGGCAAGCGTGGAGTCCTTCTTTTTACGGGAGGATGTGTAAAAAATTTCAAATATTGTTGAATCAGACGCATCTCGGCGCTGCGATTCTCCCCGCTATTATAGCACGGTTTTGAAGGATTCGGACAGAAACGCGCGTGGAATATTCACTCTGTTTTCTCTAAGAATGCTTATTCTGCGGACCTGGAATGGGAGACAGCCGCTTCTTTAGGGGGAGTTGAGTGCGTATGATGCGTTTCAGGACGCGGATGGGATCGCAAATGCAGCCAGTAGCGTCGAATCATCACCCGCACCAGCGATGCCGCTGGGGCCGCGAAAAACATGCCCAGCAAACCGCCGAGAGAGCCGCCGATCAGCAGGCTCCCGACCTCTCCACCCACCAGCAGCACCACCAGGATAATCACAGGATGCAGTTCCATCCGGTCGCCGATGAGCATCGGCATAATGAACTTGCTCTCCGCAAAGTGCATAAAAGTAAAAAAGCCCAGCACCGCCAGCGCAACAGCGGGGCCTTTAGTAGCCCAGGTCAGCAGAATGATGGGAATGCCGCCGATGATAGGGCCGATAATGGGAATGGCACGCGTGATTCCCGCCAGAACTCCCAGCGTCCAGGGAAAACTGACCCCCAGAAGCATCAGCCCGAATCCCACGATGACCCCCGCCAGGAGGCAGAGAATCACCTGGCCCACGATAAACGCGCGCATGATCCGGTTGAATTCGTTCATCATCCGAACGCATTCATGCAGACGCTTCCGCGGCAGCAGGGCGACGAACTCATGTTTGAGTTTGCGCCCATCAATCAGAAAATAGAACGCCAGCACTGGGAGAATGACGATCTCGACGACATTTTTCAGGCTCTCCACCACATGGGGAGCCAGTTCCGCCACATACCTCTGCGCGACCTCGGACACATTGCTGCTGCGAATCCGGGACAGCAATTGATCCGATCGGAGGGGGTCAGGAACGCTTTTGTCGTAACGATCCAGTCCTTTTTCCCAACTGGTTTGAAGCGGGGATTTGCCAGTTATCGGGTCTTTACGCGTCGCCGCCGTTAGTTCGCTCACAAAGGGTTTGAGTACCACTCTCGTTCCGTACCAGAGAAGCAGCACCGTTGCAAGCAAGATATACAGCGTGGCATAGACGCGGAGGCTATGGCGATGTATCCGCACCTTATCCGGGGGCATCTCCTCCCCACGATGCGTGAGACGTTGGACGAAATATTGGAAGGCGGCATGAACCCGGATAAAGAATGGCCATTGGCACAACTTGTCTACCGGCCATTCGAGGGTATAGGCGATGATCGCCGCAACGAAGAGGGTGGTGATGACATTGCGCAGACGATAACAGGCGAAAATCACCAGGGCGATGATCGCCACACGAAGTATGAAGCGCCAGACAAAGCGCCAGATGGCATTCAACCAATTTTCAGGACGCTCAGTCGGCTCTGCCACAAGGAACCTCCGGTTCAGGCAGTAGGAGGTAGGCAGTAGGCAGTAGGAAAAGCAATCGTTCTTCTCTACTGCCTACTGCCTACTGCCTGCTTTTCTACATTCTGCGCCGGCGGACGGGCTGCTTCCGGGGCGCGGCGGTGCGCGAAGTTTCGGAACGCTCCCCCTCGGAAGTCGCGCGCTCCACCGCACCGCTCACATCGGCGTCCAGAGTCGGACGCGGGCGCTCCGGTTTGGGCGCCGGAGTGACCAGAGGCTTGTCGCCAGGCAGCGCCGTTGTCGGACGCGCCGCCAGGTTGCTTTTCGGCCCGGTCGCGGCCCCGGCTCCGGCCAGGGTCAGGGTTCCATCCCGCTGCTTCCACAGCACCAGCAGAACGCTGGCGTTGAAGATCGAGGAGTAAGTTCCGCTGATGATACCGAACAGCAGCGCCCCGACGAAGTGATTGATGATGGAGCCGCCGAAGAGAAAGAGCGCCAGCAACGTCACAATGACCGTAAAGGAGGTTCGCAGCGAACGAGAGAAGGTCTGGTCGATACTGCGGTCGGTCAGATCGCTGAAGTTCTCCCCCCTCTGGCGGTGCTGGAGATTCTCACGCACCCGATCGAAGACGATGATGGTGTCATGCACCGAGAAGCCGATGACGGTCAGCATGGCGGTCACAAAGAGGCTGTCCACCTGCCAGTTCAGCGCAAAGCCGAGAATGGCGAACAGGCCCCAGACGACCAGCACATCGTGCAGAAGAGCGATGACGGCGCAGCTTCCATACTTCAGCCCCTCACGCCAGCCGCCGATGGCGAACCGGAACGTCAGATAGAGGACGATCAGGCCGGAGGCGACGATGACGGCGAGGATAGCGTCCCGCGTCAGTTCCGCGCTGATGGTTCCGCTGACATCGGAATAACCCACACTCTGTCCATTGCCCAATGGCCCGACTTTGGAAACCAGCGACTGAGTGACCGTTTCCCGGTCCCCTACACTCAGGCGCGGGATGGTCACATAGGCGACGTTGTCGCCCCCAAAACTGGAGACAACCACCCGGCTGGTATTCTTATAGGTCCCGTTGATCTCCGTCAGCGCTTTCTCGATTTCAATCGGGGAATGGTGTGCGGCGAACGGGATCTGAAGTTCGGTGCCGCCGGTGAAGTCAATGCTGGGCTTGATGCCGCCGATGGCCCAGGCGATCAGGCCAGGGACGATGATCGCGCCCGAAATGCCCAGCCAGAGCATCTTGCGGCTCATGACCTTCAGATCGTAATGGCGCTCGGAGAGGCCATACGCGGCAGGATTGGCGGCGAAACCGCCCAGGCTCACCAGGCTGAACAGGAAGGTGCGCGTGACCGTGATGGCGGTGAACATCGAAACCGCGACGCCGACGCCCAGGGTGAGGGCGAAACCGCGAATCGACCCGGTTCCAAAGCCATAGAGGACGCAGCAGGTCATGATCGTACAGAAGTTGGAGTCGAAGATGGCGGTGAAGGCGCGCTTGAACCCGGTGTCAATGGCGTTTCGAAGCGTCTTGCCGCTCCGCAGCTCCTCCTTCATGCGCTCGAAGATCAGGATGTTGGCGTCTACCGCCATACCGATCGAGAGGATAAAGCCCGCGATGCCCGGCAGCGTCAGCGTGATGGGAATCAGTTTGAAAAGCGCGATGGAGAAGAGGGCGTAGAGAATCAGGGCCACGTTGGCGATAAGGCCGGGCAGCCGATACCAGACAAGCATCAGGAGGACGACGAGGGCGAGGCCGATGATCCCGGCGACAGTCGTCTGTCGGACGGCTTCCGCGCCCAGGGTCGCTTCCAGTTTGCGGACCTCGATGGTCTCCAGCGGCACGGGCAGCGCGCCCGCGTTCAACTGATCGGCGACGGCTTTGGCATATTCGAGGCTGAAACTGCCGTGAATGACGCCCTTGCCGCCGGGAATGACGCCTTCGACGGTCGGAGCGGTAAGCAGTTTCTTGTCCAGGAAGACAGCCAGAAATTCGCCGGTATGGTTGCGGGTGAACTCCTCGAAGTTCTGTCCGCCCTTCTCATTGCCGCTGGTCTTGAATTCAAACTGAATTTCGGCTTTTCCATCCGCGCCGATGGTGGCGCGGCAGGTGTTTTCCAGGTCTTTGCCGGTGGCGATCAGGTGCGAAGGGCTGTCCGGGCCGCCTTCTTTGAATTCTTTATTGCCGAAGATGGCTTCCTCAAGCTGCTGCGGCGTCAGCGCCTGGCCGGTCTCCACGTTGTACAGTTCGTCGCCGACCGCCTTGGGATCTTTGGAGGAGCGCTGATCCCAGGTGCCTTTGCGCCCCGTCTTGCTGTTGCCCAGTTGCGGCAGCCAGTAGAACTCCAGGCTGGCGGTGGATTGCAGTTGCTCCAGCGCCTGCTTCTCGTCTTTGAGGCCCGGCAGTTCGACGATGATCTGATCCGGCGGCTTGGTGATCAGCAGCGGTTCCGCGACGCCGGTGGCGTTGACGCGGTTTTCCAGCACCTTGCGCACGGCTTCCAGGTTTTCCGCGTTCCAGTTGCCGGTATACTCGCTGGTCTTGGCGCGCAGCACCACGCGGACGCCGCCCTTAATGTCCAGGCCCATCTTCGGAGAGACATCGAAATTGCCGATCTTATTCCGAAAGGTGATGACGCCGGAGACAATCGCCAGCGCAAGGATCAATAGGAGAAACCATCTATTCTGTTGCCCAGTCAAAACAAAACCTCCGGATCGGTCTGCGATCCTGCACTATTTTGACCCCGACGGCGTCTTTTCGGTTTCATTTCTTGTGCAACGCCGGGAGTATTGCCGATAAGCGCCTCTCCTCGCCATCGGAATCCGCTCCTGCGGAATCTTGGAAAGTCCGGGAGCAAGAAAGATGAGGACACACGCCAATAGGCGCGGAGGCAATCCCCCGCGCAGAGAGTCCCTCTATTATAGTCGTGAACGCCCTGAATGTCAAGGCAAAAGTGTCCCGCGTAACGCCAAATGCACCCCCTCTTCGTTCCGGCCTTACACGACAAAAGGCCTTGTGGGCAGAGTTTCCGAATCTGGCGTAATCCCAAAGAGGGCGATACAGGGGGTTGACAGGTTCGTCAGACTGTGCGACAATGCCTACGCATTTGAAACAAACCATCAGGAGGAGCAACGTGACCAACACATGCTTCCCGATGGCGAAAGACGCGCATCTCCCCCGCCTGGCCCGGTTCTGCACCGGTCTATTGCTCGCTTCCCTGCTCGTCACGCCCGCCATCGCCCAATCGCCTGCCTCGAACACTGCCGAACCCTCTCTCGCACCCTCGCGAACGATCCCTGCCCCGAATCCGCCTGACACGCGCCCGGTATCTCCCGCCCTCGAAGAGATGCGCGGGATGTGGGTCGTGCGCGATGGATTGGAATCACCCCAGGCTGTCCATCAGGTCGTCGTCACCGCCGTCAAGTACCATCTCAATGCGCTCTTTGTCCAGGTGCGTGGCAGAGGGGACGCCTGGTATCGCTCTTCGTTCGAGCCGCGTGCCGAAGGTCTGCGCGGTCAGCCAGAAAGTTTCGATCCTCTGGAGCAGATCGTCGCCGAGGCCCATGCCAACGGCATCGAGGTGCATGCCTGGCTCAATACCTTCCTCACCTGGTCCGGTTCCCGCCCGCCATCCAGCCCGGAACATCTCTGGAATGCCCACCGCGACTGGTTCACGCAGGATAATCATGGCCGCTGCTCCCCCATCGGGACTAATGCCAGCGAAGGCGCGTTCCTCCAACCCAGCAATCCCGCCGTTCAGCAGCATCTGCTCAACGTCTATACGGAGGTGGCGCGCAACTACGATGTGGACGGCATCCATTTCGACTATTGCCGCTACTGTGGCAGCGAATTCGACTTCAGCCCCGGCACGGTCGCCCGCTTCCGTGCCTACCTCATCGAGAAACTGACGCCCGAACAGGTCGCTCTCTTCGACGCTCGCCTGCCCGGCGACCATTTCGCCTACATCCACGCCTTCCATAAGCAATGGGAGACATGGCGGCGCGACCAGGTCACCACCGTCGTCTCGCGAATCTCCGCCGCCGTCAAAGCGGAAAAACCCTGGATGCAGGTTTCCGCCGCGGTTTTTGCCGACGCGCACGATGCCTTCACCGAGCGCGGCCAGGATTGGGCCGGATGGCTTCAATCAGGTTATCTGGATGCCGTTGCCTTAATGTCCTATGCCACCGACACCAATCGCGTGCTGGAGCAGACCCGGCATGCCGTCGCCATCGCAGGCGACAAGCACGTCTACACCGGGATCGGCGCATGGCGCATGCAGGCCCACGATGTCGCCGATAAGATCTCCCAGATCCGTCAGACGGGCGCGGCGGGCGTCAACCTCTTCTCCTACAATAGCGTCCATACTCGCGATCATTATCTCGAAACCCTGTCACGAGGCGTCTTCTCCAGCCGCGCCGCGCCGCCCCGCATGAAGTGGCTGCCGGACAGGAAAAAATCGGACGCAAAACCGTCTCGCTCCGCGCCCCCATTGCGCAAAAACGATGGATAAAGCAAAAGCGACCTGGAAGAGCTGGCTCTTCCAGGTCGCCGCGATATGCAAAATACAGCACAGGACAACGCTCCGTACTCATTTCGGGGCGGCGAGTTTGAACTCCAGTGTGGTGGCGCCTCCATCCATCTGCATCTTGTTCGCCATTACCGCGCGCATCGTATCTGCCTCGACCTGCATGGCCTGCGCCTGCATCATAGCCTGGGCGGCCGCCGGCATGGCGCCTCCGGACATAGGCCCGCCAGGAACCGGCGCGCCGCCCGACCCACCAGGACCGTTCTGTCCGTTGCCGAGGAAAGCCGCGCTTTTGTCCAGCGGGGTAAGGTTGATAACGGTGCTTCTGGGCAGTGCGCGCGTCGTACCGCCCATACTCAGCATCACCTGCCCCGATTCGACCTGGATCACGGTGGCGGAACCTAGGAATCGATCTCCTATCTTCACATACGTTCCGACCTTTGTCCTCCGGTCTTCCAGCAGCGCCAGACGCTGATTGTCGATGGTCACCGTTCCCGTGTAGATATAATTCTCCAGCGGGTCAGGAGGAGGAGGCATGATAGGCGGCTGCGGACGCGGAGCGGGCGGAGTGGGCGCCGGAGGTTCCGGAGCAGGAGGTGTCGGGCGGGCAAACATACTTCCGCTGATCTGCGCCGAGTTATAGAAAAGCAGAGATCTGGGGGCAGTCGCGCTCACAGGCGCAGCGGAAACCCCTGAGGGCTTCGATGCCTGAGCCACCACCTGTGGTGTTCCGGTCACCCTGTTTTCTGTCACGACTGGACGACTGTTCTGCGCCCAGACAATCGCGCCTACCGTCACACCGCACAGGCCAAAGCCGATCCATAGCGTGGAAATCTTCATTAACGCGCACCTCTTCTTTCCAAAACGCACTGCGTGATGCACCATAGATGCCCGGAAAAGGCGATGGGTCACATGATTTTCCCCTGTTGTGATTCAAACGTTCCTTCTGCTTCTCCGGTTTCATCGTTTTGTGGACGCATGGGAATTTTCATTAGGATAATATCCTCTGGAAGGAAGAACTGGATGATTTGCCTATCCTGAAAGGGGAGGCGTGAAGAGCGTGAGGAACGAGCGGGCAGGAAAATCGGAGGAACGTAGCGAACATGGGCGAAACAGGGTATATTCCCCTTTGAACTGAAAGGCAATGATTACTGCACCGCTGACCATCCATCTCTTTGGCCCGCTCTCGGTCTTTCTCCAGGGGGAGCCGATGCCCCGTGTACGCACCCGCTCTGTGGAGTGGCTGCTGGCTCTGCTTGTCCTGCGCTCCGGGCGAAGTGTCAGCCGCTCCTGGCTGGCCGGGACGCTCTGGCCCGACAGCGAGGAGACCCAGGCCCTTCAGAACCTGCGAAACGCCCTGCTCTCCCTTCGCAAGGCCTTAGGCTCTGAGGGAGAGCGAATCCATGCCCCCACGCGCGAGACCCTCTCCCTCAACCTCAAGGGGGCGGAGGTGGACCTTCTGCGCTTTGATGCGGGAATACGGTTGGGAGAGGAAGCAGCACTTCGGGAAGCGGTGGAGATCCATACCAGGCCACTCCTCGAGGGCTGCCAGGAAGAATGGGCGTTTCTGGAGCGAGAGAGCCGTCAACAAGCCTGCCTGAACGCCCTGGAGACCCTGGCGGATCTTGCCGAGAGGCAGCAGGACTATAGCGAGGCTCTGAACTTACTTCGGCGTGCGGTGGGGATGGACTCGCTGCGTGACACCATACAGCGCGGGCTGATGCGAGTCCTGGCGGCGACCGGGGATACTCCGGCGGCCCTTTTCGTCTATCGTGAGTATCGTCTGCACTTACGGCGTGAGATGAACCTGGAACCGGATGCGGAGACCCTCCAACTCTACCAGCAGATCCGTCAGCAGAAGGGAAGAGGAGAAGAGGAGCAAATCCAGGCTGGCCCCCCCGGTGTCGAGGAGAAAGGCTCACGCAAAGCCCTCGGGGCGCGAAGTGATGGGGTTTCCTATGTCTCCTCTTCTCCCTTGCTCCCCTTCTCGTCTTCTGCTCTTCCGCATCCGATCACCGCGCTGATCGGAAGGGAGCAGGCGGTTCGGGAAGTTTCGGACCTTATCCCAGTGTCCCGCCTGGTCACCCTGGTGGGAGGAGGTGGAGTGGGCAAGACGCGCCTCTCGATCCAGGTTGCCGCCGAGACCGCCGAACGCTTTGCCGAGGGGACTGCGTTTGTAGCTCTGGCTGCGCTCTCCGATCCGGCGCTGCTGTCCGCGTTTGTCGCCTCCGCCCTCGGCATCCGTGAGGAAGGGACTCCCGAACCGGGGTTCATGCTGCATGCCCTCACCGGCTTCCTCTCTACACGCTCGATCCTACTTGTTCTGGATAACTGTGAACACCTGGTGGGGGCGACGGCGGAGTTGTGTCAGTCTCTACTGGAACGCTGTCCCGGACTGCATATCCTGGCAACCAGCCGCCAGCGACTGGGACTGATCGGAGAAGTCGCCTGGAGAGTTCCCTCGCTTCCCTGTCCCACCTCAGAGTTCCTGCACGACTCAACGCGCCCCGTCACCGAGGCCGTGTTGGAGTATCCGGCGGTTCAGCTCTTTGTAGAGCGCGCGGCTATGGCGCGTCCGGGGTTTCGGCTCAGAAGCCGGGAGGAAACGCTTGAAGCCGCTCAGATCTGCCAGCATCTGGACGGTATCCCGCTCGCCATCGAATTGGCGGCAGCCCGCATGGAGATACTGACGGTGGGGCAGATCGCCGTGCGCTTGAAAGACCGTTTCCGTCTGCTGACTGGCAGCGGCCAGGGGGTACTGCCTCGTCATCAAACGCTTCGAACTCTCATAGACTGGTCGTATGAACTGCTCACCGGGGAGGAGCAGGCGCTGTTTGGCCGGCTTTCCGTGTTTGCCGGGGGGTGGACGCTGGAGGCGGCGGAAGCGATCTGGAATTCGCCGGACGAATCAGCGGCCCACACGCAGTATGTGGGGTCCGATGCGCTGGAGTTGATCGCCTCGCTTATCAATAAATCCCTGGTGTTGGCGGAAGAGAGTGCAACGGGCGTGCGATATCGCATGTTGGAGACAGTGCGAGAATATGCACGAGAAAAGCTCCTGCAAGAGGGCTATGAAGAGTCGGCCAGACAGCTCCACTTCACCTGGTTTCTGCAATCGGCGGAGCGGGCAGGGCAAGATTTATATGGTCCTGATCAGGAGACCGCGCTGACGCGATTAGATGCGGAGTTGGACAATATGCGTGTCGCGCTGGATTTCGGGCGGACGTCGGCTGCCCTGCGGGATGGGCATCTGCTTCTATCTGGCGCCCTCTGGCCATACTGGCTATTGCGTGGACTTTTCTCTGAAGGCCGCGAGCATCTGGCGTTCGCCCTTCACCATGCCGACGATGCCCCGCCACAAATACGCGCCCGGGCGCTTCTAGGGGCAGCGACACTGGCAAATGCCCAATGGGAAATCACAACCGCGCGCTCCAACGCCGAAGAGTGCCTCGCCCTCTACCGCGCGATAGACGATCCGAAAGGTATCGCGGACGCACTGCTCTGTTTGGGCTACGCGGCATTTATTAACGCGACGTATATCCACTCAGACTACGCGGAAGCGCAGCAATATCTTGACGAAGGCATAGCGATCTGCCGCCGAATCGGATATCAACACGGTCTCGTGGGGGCGTTGGTACGTCTCGGGTTCTTATTGATGCGGCTGAAACACTTCGAAGCGGCGCGCCCTGTACTCCTGGAATGCCTGTCAGCGTCACAGGCGCTCGGCGCGGAGAGTTCGACCGCGGAATCGCTTTACAATCTCGGGAGGCTCGCGCGGTGTGACGGTGATTTCAATACAGCGCTCGACCTTCTGGAGCAAAGTTTAGCGATAAGTCGGAGATTAGGACATCTCGATTCCATCAGCGCCGCGCTGCTGGATATCGCGCTTGTTGCCGTAGAGCGGGGCGACCTTGAAGACGCCCGGAAACCGCTTGATGAGTTCGTTGAAATCTGGCGCAGGTTGGGAAATCCAGTACGTGCCGCCTGGGGGCTTGTTATGATTGGCAACATCGCGTACCGTCAGGCAGATTATGGCGCGGCGTGGCCGTGGTATCTGGAGAGTCTGAAGATCTTTCGTGAATATAAGAACCAGGTGGGTATCGCGTGTACATGCAATAGCCTTGGAAGCGTGGCTTTCCATCAGGCAGACTTCGCCCGCGCGCGGAACCTTCACATAGAAGCGTTAATAATTTATCATGATCTGACGCTTATGGATGGGATGACCTGGTCGCTGGAGCGCCTTGGCGTGTTAGAGGCATTCCTGGGCAATCCACAGGAGGCGGTGCGGTTGTGCGGCGCAGCCTCAACAGCGCGAGAGGAACTGGGAGTTTCCCTGGAACCCTGGGATCAGGCGGACTGGGACCAGGCCATCGCCGCCATACGCGCGGCGCTTGGACAGGCGTTCGACGCCGCCTGGGCGGCAGGACGCCTGCTTACGTTCGATCAGATCCGATCTTCTCTCTCTGACCGGGGCAGAGTTCCGACAGAAGGTCAAAGACTGTAAGGAAGAGAGTCGTTTTGGCGAGGTCACTTCCGGCAGCGCAGCGGGAGGTGCTGTAGTCATTGCCATGAGCCGGAACGGTCGTGCTGGAGACGACCGTTCCGGCTCATGTTGCGAATCAGAGGCGGCTGATTTCTCAGAGCCTGGCGAGGATGCTGTCGGCAGCGTTGATCAGGGGCTGCCCCTGTTCGCCTGTCAGCCTGCCCGTGCGGATGAAAGCACGTACCTGGTTAATGAAGTCCTGCAATGCCGTTTTAGCCGCAACCACATCATGGGCTTGCAGGGCAGTGATGGCGGCATCGAGTTTGACCTGAAGCGAATTGCCATTGGCGGGAAGGTTCGCACCGCCGGCTGCCAGTTCCGCGACCTGCGCTTTGAGCGCCTGAATGGCCCGAACCGGGTCAAAACGAGGGGCCGGCTTGACATTTATGGTGACCGTTTCCCGGCTCATGTGGCCCATGCCATCCAGCACATTGACGGCGAAGGAGACAGGGCCAGTGAAGCCGGAAGCGGGCATATAGGTGAAGGAGCCATCGGGATGGAGGTTCAGGGTTCCGCTCGCAGGCCCGCTGACCAGGCTTGCCGTAAGCGTATCTCCATCCGGATCGGTATCGATTGAGAGTACGCCCGGGGCATCCACCGTGAGCAGTGTGTCCTGTTTCATACCGTAAACATGATCGTAAACGACCAGGGCGGAATTCTCCAGGGACTCATAGGCTCCCAGATCTACAGTGCCGTTGTAGATGCGCGGATTGCCGTTTAGATCCACAATGACACCGCCGAGGGTGAGGAAGGGAGGCGAGGTCACCACGCTATTGGTTCCGACGCCTATGCAGGGAGAGCCGGATTTCAGGCGCAAATCACCCGTGGCTGCGTCGGAGAACATGGGATCGGCGGCGAAGTTGCCGTCGGCATCGGGAGCGACGTGGGGCAGGTCCTCCACGTCCGAGAAGGAGAGGGCGCAGGAGGAGTCGCCCGAGTTGTACAGACCGGAAGCCGAGGGCGCCGAATTTCCCCAGAGGATGCCGTTGGTGATCGTGGTATTGGAGGAATTGAAGTTTATCAACCCACCGCCAGGTAACAGGGCCCTATTATTGTTGAACGTGCAGTTGATGAGAGTGGGACTGGCGTAGTAAAAATTGATCATTCCGCCGCCCAGTCCGCCAACCAGGGTTGCCTGGTTATTCTCGAAAACACAATCCGTCACGACCGGATTACTATCGGAACCGTTAAACATTCCGCCGCCATAATAGGTCACGACATTATCTCGGAAGATACACCCGGTAAATCTCGGGCTGCTGGAGGCGTTGAGCATTCCGCCCCCTGTGTCTGCGCTGCCATTCTTGAAGGCGAAGCCGGAGATGCTGGACTGGGAGGTCAGGTCCTGGGTATACAGGCATCTTCCGCCTGGCCCGCCGTTGGCGACGCTGGGGTCCAGGATCGTCGGTCCGGACTGGCCTCCTTGGGTCGTAAGATCTATGCCGGTCCAGACGAGAGATTCGTGGAAGGTACCCGCTCCGACGACGATGGTATCTCCCGGAGCCGCATTGTCAATGGCAGCCTGGATGGTCGTGTATTGCGAAGGAACGTCGAGCGTGGCGGCATGAGCGCAGACCGTAAAGAGCGTCAGAAGCGCGCCGCTTGCCAGAGAGACGAGAGATTTCAGAATGGATTGCATCGGTTTCTCCTTTGTGAAAAGTGGTTGCGACCGTATGATGGGCTTATTCTATCAGGCCACCATCGCCCAAACTGTCGTCCAAAAGCGGACGAGCGTCGTCCGTACTGTCGTCCAAAATGCAGGAATATCGTCGTCCGGGAGAGAATTTTCGCTAAAGTCCCATCCGCCGCCGCTCACAAGGCAAATCTTCATGCCCCTGCCGACCCTCACCCTCCATCTTTTTGGCCCACTGCGCGTTCTCATCAATGGAGAGCCGATGCCACGCGTGCGTGGCCGCTCCATCGAATGGCTGCTGGCGCTGCTGGTGCTGCGGCATGGGCGGGCGGTGGATCGCTCCTGGCTGGCCGGAACCCTCTGGTCGGAGAGTGAGGAAGGGCAGGCGCGCCATAACCTGAGTGATGCGCTGACGCACCTGCGGAAGGCGCTGGGAAGCGAGGGAGGGCGCATTCAATCGCCTTCACGGGAGACTCTAACGCTGGATCTGACCGGCGCGGACGTGGATCTCCTCGTATTCGACAGGGCGATCCAGGCAGGCGACGAAGCCGCTTTGCGCAACGCGGTGGACTGCTATGCGGCTCCGCTTCTGGAGGGCTGCTACGAAGCCTGGGTCGGCCTGGAGCGCGAGAACCGGGAGCAGGCGTGCCTGGCCGTGCTGGAGACGCTTGCGGACCGCGCGGGAGAACGGGGAAACGCTTCGGAAGCCATCCGGTATCTGCGGAAAGCGGAAGCGCTCGACCCCTTACGGGATACCGTCGCCCGCCGCCTGATGACAGCGCTTCAGGCGACGGGCGATTCGGCGGCCGCAATCGAGGTATACCATCGCCTGCGTCACCGCCTGCATGAAGAACTGGCTGCCGACCCGGATGCAGCCACCACACGCCTCTTCCAGGAGATACGACAACAGGGAAGAGAAGGGGAGAAAGGGAGCAAAAACCTTTTGAACCACCCCCTTCTCCCCCTTTCCCCCTCTCCGCTGCCCCATCCACTGACCGCGCTGATCGGACGCGCACAGGAGATACGGGAGATTGCCGAAGCCCTTGCCTCCTCCCGTATGGTCACTCTTATCGGCGGAGGAGGTGTGGGCAAGACGCGCCTTGCCATTGAGGCGGCCAGAGCCGTCTCGCCCCGATTTGCCCAGGGGGTGGCGTTCGTGGCGCTGGCCTCGCTCTCCGATGCCGCCCTGCTGCCCGCCTTTGTCGCCACGGCGCTGGGGATTGAGGAGGAAACTGGCCCGGATGCGTCTTTTCTGATCCGGGCGCTGGTGGGATGGCTATTGACGCACGAGGTGCTGCTGGTACTGGACAACTGCGAGCATCTGATCGAGGCGACGGCAGCGTTGACGCAGACGCTGTTGGAACGCTGTCCTGACCTGCATATCCTGGCGACCAGTCGCCAGCGACTGGGATTGACGGGCGAAGTCGCCTGGCGGGTCCCCTCGCTGCCGGTTCCCGAGCCGGAACCCATATCCGAAAGGGCAAAAAATGGTGTCGAGACAGCGCTGGATTACCCGGCCATACGGTTGTTTGTGGAGCGGGCGGCCATGGCACGTCCGGGCTTCCGCCTGACCGAGATCGAAGACGCGAGGGCAGTCGCACAGATCTGTCATCGCCTGGACGGCATTCCCCTCGCCATCGAACTGGCTGCCGCGCGGGTGAACGCGCTGCGCGTCGGGCAGATCGCCACCCGTCTGGATGACCGCTTCCAACTGCTCACCGGCGGCGCACGCACGGCCCTCCCCCGCCACCAGACATTAGGCGCCTTGATTGACTGGTCCTACCACCTACTTACCACGCCGGAGCAGGCGATGCTATGCCGCCTTTCGGTCTTTGCCGGAAGATGGACGCTGGAGGTTGCGGAAGCCGTCTGCGAGTATTCCGAAACGCCCAACGCCCAGCACTCTGGAACTGCTTGCGTCTCTCATTGACAAATCGCTCGTTTTGCTGGAAGAGGGTGAGACAGAGAGCCGCTATCGGATGCTGGAGACCGTGCGGGAGTACGCCAGAGAAAAATTGCGAGAGAGCGGCGCAGAGAATGCCGTCCGCGACCGGTATCTGGCCTACTATATCGAGCGTGCAAGCACCCTCACAGAGACGCTGACGGGGTTGGACCCGGAACCCACAGTCCGCTTTCTGGAAACGGAAGTGGGCAACCTCCGCGCCGCGCTGGCATGGGCGCAGGCGCAGAATTCCGAAGCGTATCTGCAACTGGTGGCGGCGTTGTGGCCTTTCTGGGAGATCCGCAGCTATTTTACGGAGGGGCGTGCGCACCTTCGCTATGCGCTGAACCTTACCCATTCCTCCGCCTCGCCGACACGCCTGCAGGCCCTGCTCGGCGCAACCAACCTTGCGATGTCGCAAATGGACGTCGAGGAGGCGCTGGATTTGGGGCAGGAGTGTCTGGAACGTTTTCAGAGCCTCGAGGATCCGAGAGGCATGGCTGAGGCGCTGCTTTACATGGGCCAGGCGTATCTGTCCTATAATGCATTGGAAAGAGGCATGGTTCTGCTGACGGAGTCATTGAACTCCAGCCGTCTGGCTGGCTGGCTGCCGGGAACGATTCTGGCCACCCTGCATCTCGGAATGACGTACATGTATCGCTATGAAATAAGCCAGGGGCGGTCATTCCTGGAAGAGGGATTGGTGCTGGCGGAAGCGCATGGGAACCCGCGTCTGCTCGCGTTGGCCAATCACAATCTGGGTGTCCTGGAGATGAGAGAGGGCAACTATGCGCGGTCGCGGACACTGTTGGAGAAGGCGATGGAGCTGCGCAGTCGGTTAGGGGATCGGAAAGGGATCGCTTATGCGCTCGGAAATCTCGGAGAGGTGGAACAGCATGTTGACACCGAACGAGCCATCGCCTACTGGCAGGAGGAAAGAGCGATCTTCGGAGAGTTGGGCAATCTTGTCGAGATGGCGCACGCGCTGAATCGGATCGGAAATCTGCGCTACCGGCAGGGCGACTTCGAGGCTGCGCGCAGAGCATATGTCGAGGCGCTGGATCTATGCAGACCGATCCAGGATAAAGGCATGACCGCCTATATCCGTATGAACCTGGGATGCGCGCTCTTCCATTTGGGCGATTCGATGCGCGCGAAGGAACTGCACCGGGAAGCGCTTCCGATCTATGTGAAGATTAAGAGTGAGGAGGGCATCGTCTGGTCGTTGGAGCGCCTGACGGTTGTGGAAGCCGCCTATGGCGACGCCGTGAAATCTGCGCGCCTGCTGGGGGCGGCCTCCCTGCGTCGGGAAGGATCGGGCTTTCCTATGGGTTCCCCGGATAGGAAGGATTGGGAGGAGGCCATCGCTGCGGTGAGCGTCGTTCTGCCCGAATCCCACCTCGCCTCGCTGCGGGAGGAAGGACGAAACCTGACGACGGAACAGGCTATCGCCCTCGCGCTGGAAGAGACGGAGTCTCGATAGGAAATGCCCACCGCACAGCCCACATTGACACGGACGCTGCTGATAACGATGGCGGTCGCCTGTGGGGCGGGGCTGGCGAACCTCTACTACAATCAGCCGCTGCTGGGGCAGATCGCGCGCAATTTCCACGCCTCGGTGCGAGAGGTAGGGGCGCTGCCCATGCTGGCCCAGATAGGTTTTGCGCTGGGTGTCTTCTTCATCGCTCCGCTGGGGGATCTGCTGGAACGGAGGAGGCTGATCCTCACCATGCTGACGCTGGTGGCGATCTCCCTGGCTGCAGCGGCGCTTTCTCCCAGTTTGCAGTTCCTGGCAATCGCCAGTTTTGCCGTGGGCGTCACCTGTGTCATCTCCACGCTGGTGCTGCCCTTCGCGGTCGCGCTTTCCCGCCCCGAAGAGCGCGGCAAAACGGTGGGCATCGTCGCCAGCGCGCTGCTGATCGGCGTACTCCTCTCGCGTACCGTGAGCGGCTTCGTCGGGCAGATGTGGGGCTGGCGGGCGATGTATGGCGTGGCCGATGCCCTGATGATCGCTCTCGCCCTGGTGATGCGGTCGCTCCTCCCGCGCAGCCGGCCTTCCGTCACCATGCCCTACCGCCGATTGATCGCCTCGATGTTCCAACTGTTTCGTGAGCAGCCCCTGCTGCGCGAAGCGACCCTCAACGGCTTCCTCTGTTATGCCGCCCTGAGCGCCTTCTGGGCCACCCTGGTCTTCTTTGTCGAGAGTCCCGTCTATCGCTATGGCTCGGCGGTGGCAGGGCTGTTCGGGCTGGTCGCTGCCTTCGGCGCGCTGGCCGCTCCCCTGGTCGGAAGGCTGGCGGATCAGCGCAGCCCGCGCATTCTGGTGGGGTGGGCCGTTTCCCTGATGCTGCTGGGCTTTCTGGAGTTATGGGCGGTGGGCGGGCATCTGTGGGGATTGATCGCGGGCGTCATTCTGCTGGACATGGCGGCCCAGTGCGCGACCATTTCCAATCAGGCCAGCGTCTACAGTCTGGCTCCGGAAGCGCACAGCCGTGTCTACACGGTCTACCGCGCGGCCTATTCGTTGGGCGGTTCCCTCGGCGCTTTTATCGGCGTGTATGCCTGGAGCCTGTTCCGATGGAATGGTGTTTGCGCTGTAGGCTGCACGCTCCTGAGTCTGGCGCTCCTCCTCCATCTGAAGGCGCAAAGCAAAAACCGGCGAGATTCCCTCTCCTCCCCTCCTTTCTTATCAACCCCGGGTTCGATTGAGGGATATAACGAGAACGCCGGCCTGTAGCGGTAGAGCAAGTTATGCTTCCGAAGAAAGAAGCATTCAAAACAGGGCAGGACAACCTTCTCGCGGTCGCGAATTAGCAGGTATCAACTCGATTGCCAATCTGCTCTGATGGGAAATCGCAGAACGGCTGGTCGCAACCGCAAGGAGACAGGAGAGCCAACCATGAATCGTCGCCAATTTCTGACAGCCGCCACCGGAGCGGGGCTGGCAGCGATGCCCACGCTCGCTCGCGCAACCCGGAAATCCCGGCCCGACAAACTGAACATCGCCCTCATCGGGGTATGGGGGCGTGGACTGGCGCATTACGATGGGCTGGAGAGCGAGAATGTTGTCGCGCTCTGCGATGTGAACGAGGTTCGCTTTGCCGACGCCCTGAAACGCTTCCCCAATGCCAAAACCTACATAGATTGGCGGAAGTGCCTGGATCATAAGGGGCTGGACGCTGTGGTCATCTGCACGCCGGACCACCATCACGCCTTCATTGCCAACTGGGCGCTGAACCGCGACCTGCATGTCTATTGTGAGAAGCCCCTGGCGATCAGCGTCGAAGAGGCCCGCGTGGTGCGCGCCACCTGGGAAAAGAAGAAGAACAAACTCGCCACCCAGGTCGGCATGCAGCGCCACGCCATCCCCAATTTCAACCGTGTACGCGAACTGATCCTGGACGGAGCCATCGGCCCGCTGGAGGAGGCCCATGCGTGGGGCAACCGTCAGATCCGCCGTCCCGGCTATCCGCCCGCCGAAGGAAGCGTGCCTGCGGGACTGCATTGGGATCTGTGGCTCGGTCCGGCGGGCGATCATCCCTACAGTCCCAGTTATTTCGCAGGAAGCGCCGGCATGAACTGCCTTTCCTGGAACATGTACTGGGATTTCGGAGCCGGCCAGATCGGCGACATGGGCAGTCACACCATGGATCTGCTGTGGAACGCCGTGGACGCCCGCCTGCCCACCTCCGCGGAGGCGAAGGGAGAGAAGTATAACCCTGACGTCACGCCCGTCGAATGCACCACGCATTTCGAGCATCCCGCCAATAAGTGGCGGGGGCCGCTTCAGGTGAGTTGGTATCAGGGGGGCGCGATGCCGGAACCGCCCAGGCCCTACATCAACCTGAAACAGATAGACCACGGTGTGATGTTTGTGGGCAAGCACGGCTGGCTCATCGCGGATTTCGGATCGCGTATGGTCGTGCCGATGGTGGACTCGTCCGACCTGACCTACTATAAGCCGCGCGATAAGAGCGCTCTGCTGCCCAACATCGGTGATTTCCAGAAACAGTGGATCAATGCGTGCAAGAATCCCGCTCTGCCGACGGCCTGCGACTTTGGCTATAGCGCCGATATGATCGAGCAGATGCTGCTCGGACTGGTCGCTTATCGGGCCGGCAAGAAGATCGAATACGACAGCGCGACCGGAAAGGTGACGAACGCGCCGGAGGCCAATGCGTTCCTCAAGCGCACCTACCGCCAGGGCTGGACGCTGAACGGCTAACGCCTGCGAGCCGGTCACCATCCCATCCAGGAACCTGGAAAGGAAACGATGTCGGAGATACTCTATTACCGGATCAAACCCACCTATGTGGAGGAAGTCAAGGCGCGGGCCGAAGAATTGGTTCCAGGCAAGAGCCTTGAAGAAGCGGCAGTAGAACTGGTGCTCTCGAAGAGCGAATTCCGGCATTTTATGGCGGGCGGCCCCGTATCCAGAGGGGCCGCCCGGATCATCCTGACGCGCCTGGGCTATTCCCGAACGAAAATAAGGACGCGCATCGAAGTTGCGGAGAAGTGACAGCACCGGAGTATTCTGTCGGAAGCCGTCTCAGACAGGCAGGGCGAAGAAGAGGGCGCGGGTTCGGGCAGCGACCTGTCCGCTCACGTCCTTCCACTCCAGGCCGCTGGTTGCCAGTGTGTCGGATTCCTCTTTCTGCACGTCCTGGTTCATCCACTTGATGACCTCGCCCAATCGCTTCACATCGGCTTTCTTCGGGTCGCCAAATACCACTCCTATTGCCTGCAGGAAGCGGTTTTCGGTCACGGCGTAGGCCACGAACTCCTCGATGGAGGCGAGTTTCTCCGGTGCGACCCCCGCGATCTCCCGGACTTTGCTGACCGAGTGCTTTTCGCCCTTGACCTTGAACATCAAGCGCTTGCCCAGGTAGTCGGCCACCCAGACAACTCCCTCGCCCACGCCTATCACCCCATGCTCCCTGGCGACAGGGCATTCGGCCTCGACCTGCGCGGTGAGGGCGGCCAGTTCCACCTGTGACGCCTGCGGGGTGTTGAAGTCAATGGCGATCCGGTAGGTGGCATAGTCTTCTATGTTGAAGATCCGATGTTCGACGCTGCGCAGGCCGGCAGTGTTCAGCCAGAACGCCTCGTCCTCCTCACTCTGCGTGACATTGGCGGCAAACAGGAAAAACGCCTTCGGGATCTGCGCGATGGCGACGCCCGCCTGAATACCCTGCCCTACCCATTCGCCGTAAAGCGCCAGCACGGTGTCCGGCCCAAAGACGATGCCGTTGGACTCTGCCAGGGCAAGAAAGAGCGTCTCCCAAATCGCCTTGTTCGCCTCCGCCCAGCGCGCAAATCCGGCGTTGTCCTGCGTGGGCGTCAGAATGCTTTCCCGGCTCTGGAACCAGAGACCTTCCGTCGGATGGTAGCATACTCCGGCGTTGGTTCCGTGCAGTTTGACCGTTCCCTGGAAGTTCAAAGTCGGTTTTGGCAGGCTCTCATCGTAGAGCAGCGTGCCGTCCTCGGCGTAACCGGTATGAGTGCTTAAGAGCGTGATCTCTGTGACCGCGTTGCGGAACTGCTCGATGCTCGGGAACGATATAAGTCGCATAGGTCGTGTCCTCCTATTCTTTCCTCTTACTCTCATGAAGGATGACAGAATCTGGCGCGATCCGTTTGCAGTTCCAACCTTTGAAACAAGGAGAATCCGGCATGTATATCCCCGCGCACTTTCGGGTCGACGATCCGGTGTTGCTGCAAGGTCTGATCAGAGAATATAGTTTCGGCACGCTGGTCACCTGTGAGGAGGGCGTCCCGTTCGCTGGCCATCTGCCCTTCCTGCTGGATGCCGAACGCGGCTCGCACGGAACCTTACGGGCGCATCTGGCCCGCGCCAACCCGCAATGGCAGCACTTTCAATTCGGAACGGAAGTCCTGGCGATCTTTCAAGGTCCGCACGCCTACGTCTCTCCCTCCTGGTACGAGACGCACCCCAGCGTTCCCACCTGGAACTACGCTGTCGTCCATGCCTATGGCGTTCCCCGCCTGCTGGAAGGGGAAGAACTGCACGCCGCCTTAGCCGACCTTGTCAGCGCCTACGAATCCCCACGCACGCAGCCCTGGCAGTTCGAGAGCCTGACCGAAGAATACGTGGAGAAGATGCAGCGGGCCATCGTTGGTTTCGAGATTGAAATCACCCGGCTGGAAGGGAAGTTCAAACTGAGCCAGAACCGCCCGGAAGCCGACCGCCTTGGCGTGATCGAGCATCTGAGCCAATCCGGCGACCCTCTGGAAGTTGCCGTCGCGGAACGGATGCGCTGAAATCGTAGTTACCGGGTGTTGAAAACACCCGTCTGGAAAAAGCAAGCGTCTTGCAGACGCGGGAAAGCGTGAGGTTTTGCTGTTTCCTCTACGAAATAGGGACTTCACCCTGCTGTGGATCAGTTTTCAAGACGGTACAGCAATGTCAGGAGCCAGCTGGCGTCTCCGAGGCTGAAGGGCCAGGCGAAGCCCGCGCTGTCCGGGGGATGGGGAAAGACGAGGCGACGGGCGGCTGGCCAGTAGACTTTCACCTGCTTCGTATCGCCTGCCAGTAGTGCGGCATAGGCCATGTCCGCATGGATATGCCCTTCATTTACCTTTTCCGGCGCGGCTGCCCAGTCCGGGCGTTCCTGTCCGTTCCAGCGTTGGTTCAGGGAACGAACCGCGGCCTGAGAGCGTGATGCGGAAGGAGGAACGACTCCGAACAGCAAAGGCCAGAGTTGGGCCTGCATGTCGGGAAACCAGACGTTCAGGTCGGTGCGCGTGTAGGTCTTGTGCTCGAATTTCGCCACGCGATAGGCCTGCGTGGAAGGATCGTACAACTCCGCTTCGATTGCCTTCTGTACCCGTTCCGCCGCCGAGGCGTGCGTTTTTGCGCGTTCTCCGTGTTGAAACAGCCTCTCTTCCAGATGGGATAACGCCTTTAGTCCGGCGTAGACCTCGCTGTTGTCTTCCAGGTATTTGACGCGGTAGTCGCGTTTTGCCCAGAACAGGCCATCCGAATCCTGCAACGCCAGAAGGGTTTCCGCCAGATGCTCGAGCTTCCCTTTGTTTTCCGCAGTTTTCAGAAACGGGGTTTTCCCGCCTGCCTCCGTGTAGGATTCCAGGACCAGAAAGAAGGTCGCGGCGGCGCTGTCCGTCGCATCGTTGTATCGGCACAGACGTGGATCGCCCGGCTTGACGCACACGGTTTCGCCTGTTCCATCGGCCAGATAGAAGTGATCGAAAGGCACACCGTCGGGCGCGCTCTCCGGCGTCAGATGGCGCAGATACCAGGCGATCCAATGCTCTGCGATTGCAAGGCTATCGAGCGCATGGGAGCGCAGCAGGCCAAGCACGCCCAGGTTGGAGTTATACGGGTTGATGCGATAGTATTCCCGTTGGTCCGGCGCGACCGCCGCCACGGTCGGATGGATCTTTACCGCGCCATAGGAGGGGAGCGCGGGATCGGTATATTGCAGCGCTGTCACCCAGCGGGCAAGCAACGCCCTGTCCTCTAAGATCGAATCGCAGCGCGCCGTCAGGGTGACGCCTGCGAGCGCCATCAACAGGATGCCTGCGAGCGAAAACCGCTTCATGGCTCCCTCTGCTCCTCCTGCTCCTCCGGCGCTTGCAAAGAGGTGACTTTGCGGAACTGGCGGCGGTAGAGGGTGGCGTAGAGGCCGTTGCGAGCGAGCAGGTCCTGATGACAGCCCGCTTCCACCAGGCAGCCCTTATCCAGCACCAGGATCTTGTCGGCGCTCAGGATGGTGGAGAGGCGATGGGCGATGATCAGGGAGGTGCGGCCCTCCAGCAGGGTTTCCAGCGCCTCCTGGATGAGATGCTCCGAGGTGGCGTCCAGGCTGCTGGTCGCCTCGTCCAGGATGAGCAGGCGCGGATTTTTGAGAAGGGCGCGGGCGATGGAGAGGCGCTGGCGCTCTCCGCCTGAGAGCCGAAAGGCCCGCTCGCCCACCACCGTGTCGTAGCCTTCCGGCAGAGTTTGCAGGAAGGTATGAATGTTGGCGGATTCGGCGGCGGCAATGATCTCCGCTTCGGTCGCCTCCGGGCGGGCGTAGAGCAGGTTCTCGCGCACGCTGGCATGGAAGAGGAAGGTCTCCTGCGTGACCATGCCGATGAAGGAGCGGACGCTCTCCTGAGTCAGATCGCACAGGTCATGCCCGTCGAGCATGATGCGCCCTGCGGTGGGGTCGAGAAACCGGGGCAGCAGATAGGTGATGGTCGTCTTTCCGGCTCCGCTCGGCCCCACCAGCGCCACCCGCTCGCCCGGCAGGATCTCGAAGGAGATGTCCTCCAGGGCGAAGGGGCCTTTCTCCCCCTGCGTGGGATAGGCGAAGTCGACGTTCTCAAACCGGATATGGCCCTGGAGCGCGGGCAAGGGAGCCGCGTTCGGGCGATCCTCCACCTCCGGCTGCCGATCCAGAAACTCGAAGATACGGTCGAAGACGCCCAGCCCCGCCTGGATGTCCACATAGACGTTGGAGAGATTGGTCAGGGGGCGATACAGGTTCGTGAGGTAGGCGACGAAGGCGATGATGCTGCCCAGGGTCAACTGCTTCTGGATCGCCTCAAAGCCGCCATACGCATAGATCAGGGCCGGCCCGGCGACGCTGAAGACGCTCAGGCAGAGAAACAGCCAGCGCCCCGCCAATGCCTGCTGGATATTCAGGTTCATTACCCGGCGGCTGTGCTGTGTGAAGACCTCCGCATCGGCGCGCGCCTGGCCGAAGATCTTGGTCAGGATCATGCCCCCGATATTCAGACGCTCCTGAAGGAACGCCAGGAGGTCGGCCTGGGTCTCCTGGGTCTGCGCGGAGAGACGGCGACGATATTTGCCCACGATGCGGGTGGGCAGATAGAGGCCAGGGACGATGATGACGGAGAGCAGCGCCAGCCGCCAGTTCATGGCGAAGATGACCGTGACGGTGGCGATGACGGTCAGCACATTGCTCACGATGGCGATCAGCGTCGCGGTCGCCACGCCCTGGACGGCGGCCACATCGTTGTTGATGCGCGAGACGATCTCCCCGGCGCGGGTGCTGGTGTAGAAGGGCAACGACATCTTCTGGAGGTGCTGAAAGAGGTCGTTGCGCAGATCGAAGATGATGCTCTCGCCGACGCGGGCGTTGATATAATTCTGGAGCAGGCTGATCAGGCCGGTGAGCAACGTCAGCCCGATGATTGCCCCCACGTAGTAGTAGAGAAGCGGCAGGTTTCTGCCGGGGATCGCCTGATCCAGGATGCCGCGCACCGCCAGGGGCGGCAGCACTCCCAGCGCGGCGGCGGCGGCGATGCAGAGGAAGATAACCAGCCATTGCCGCCAGTAGGGGATGAAGTAGCGCGCCACCCGCTGGAGCTGGACGCGCTCGATCCGCACAGGTGTCTCGCCGCCAGGCCCGATATTCTTGTTCTGCAAGCCGAACGTGCGCGACAACCCGCCCAGACTGCGCTCCGCTCCCTGCCAGCCTCCCACTCCATCCGGCATCCCGGTTATCCTTCTTTCTCTCGCTCTCGCACTTCCTGCCTTCCCTCTTTCGCCAACCTTGCAGGTAATCCCTTTACAGTACGCGAACCGTTCCGAAACAACTCCTGCGCGCCTCCGTATCAGAGAAGGAATCGGATTTCGGATGCCCGAAGGAAAAATGTACCAAACCCTATGGCGGAAAACGACGAACTGGCGTACAATAGAGGTCTGATGTGAAGGACGCCGGAACAACGGCAGAAAGCGTGCGAGCCAGTGGGGAAGGAGAGCCAGGATGCAACTTCGACGCTATGGGGATGGGAAACTTCTCACCCTTGACACGGCCGCCCCGCTCGGCAAAGGGGGAGAGGCGGGCGTTTACGCCATCCAGGGCGAACCCACCCTCGCCGCCAAAGTCTACTCGCCCGGCAAAGATCCCGCGCGCCGCATCGTCAAACTACTGGTGATGCTGGAGAACCCGCCCGATATTCCACACTCCTCTTCCGTCCAGGCTCCCGTCGCCTGGCCGCTTGATCTGCTGGCGCATCCCGACACCGCGCAGATCGTCGGCTTTGTCATGCCCCGCGTGCATGCCGCCTCGCAGGTGATTGACTACTATAACCCACAGACCCGTCTCATTCGCTCCCCCCTCTTCGACTATCGCTACCTGATGCGCGCCTCCCGCAATCTCGCAGCCACGGTGCGGGCGTTGCATGCCAGAGGGTATGTCATCGGCGATCTCAAACACTCTAATGTCCTGGTGGCCGAGACCGCTCTGGTCACGCTGGTGGACACCGACTCCTTCCAGGTACGCGCTCCGCGCAACGGCCAGCTCTTCCCCTGCCCGGTGCATACGCCCGATTTCACCCCTCCGGAGTTGCAGTACGGCTGGGAGGAAGGCCGCCCCCTCACGCCGGAACAGGACAACTTCGGCCTGGGAGTGATGCTGTTTCAGTTGCTGATGGAGGGAACGCATCCCTTTGCGGGAGTGTACGCCGGGGAGGGCGATCCGCCGCCCTTCGAGGAACGGATCGCGGCAGGGCATTTTCCGTATGGCACGAAGGAAGTTCCCTGCCGTCCGGGCAGCCGGCATGCGCCTCCCTTCTCCCTGCTGGCGCCTCCATTGCGGGAATTGTTCGTCCGCTGCTTCGAGGAGGGGCATTCCGATCCCGCAAAGCGACCGGAGGCGCAGGAGTGGCAGGCGGCGCTGCAGGAAGCTACCCGGGCGCTCTGCCAATGCGAGGTCAACGCCCGCCATTTCTATGGCAGCCACCTCTCCGAGTGTCCCTGGTGTGAGCGCAAACGAACCCAGTGGCGCGGCGTAGACCCGTTCCCTTCCGATCAGGAAGTCGCACAGCGGAAGAAAGCGCCCGAACCGACCCCTGTCCGACAGACACCCGTCGTCAATGCGCCCGTGCTTCACGCTCCCATGCCCATCACGCCGCCTCCCGCACCGGCAAACCCGTCTCTGGCACGCTTCGTCATGGGCTTCCTTGCGTTCGCCGCCGCCGGCCTGTTCGGTTTGTACATCTTTGTCGGTGCGTTCTTCGGCGGCTGGACACATGAGAACGAGGATTATTCTTCCTATGCGGCTTCGGAAAACCGCAAAGTGCGCGCGGTCGCCTGGTCTCCCGACGGTAAAACCTTCTATGGGGGAAACAGATCCCTCTATGCCTGGGACGCGGCTTCCGGCTCCATCATGCAGACCTTTCAGAACAATGAGGATGTCGTTGCAGGACTGGCTCTCTCGCATGATGGTAAACTACTTGCCTCGTACAGCGGCAGCACGGTCAAAATCTGGGATACCGCGACCACGCAATGTCTGTTTCATAAGTCCTTTCCAATGACCATCAACGTGATGACTCTCTCTCCGGATGGCAAGACGCTCGCCGTTGGTACGAACGACGAGCAACTAACCCTCTGGGACGTACAAACAGAGAAGCAAAAGGACCATCTAAATTGTGCCACCTATACCCTTACCGGGTTGTGTTACTCTCCGAACGGTGCGTCGCTGGCTGCCTGTGGCAATACGATCAATTCAGAGGGGATGGTCAAGGTCTGGAATCTCAAAGACGATTCGACACGTTTTCTTCAGAAAAATCCAACTGCGATCTTTGCGGTGGCGTTCTCCCCGAACAACAAAACCCTGGCGTGGGGCGGCGAAACGGTGAGCATCGCCGATATGCAAAGCAACCTGATCATTCCCCTGTCATTCGATGACTCTTCGCTTCACGCGCTCGCCTTTTCGCCGGATGGAGCGCATCTGGCTCTGTCCGGCAGCCATTTGGAAGTGATAGATATAAAAACGCATACCAAAGATCCCGCATTCCCCACCTCTGGGCCGATGAACTACCGGGCCGTCGCCTTTTCGCCAGACGGAAAGATCTTGCTTGTAGGAAGCGATGAACGCGGTCTTGATTGTTACGATACAGTCACCGGCCATATCGGAGTCTCTCCTTCCCTGCCCTGAGATTCCGCCCTATCGCTTTGTATTGAGGAGAAACCCATGTCTCGAAAGTCTGAACGGCGGGCTGCGCCGAAACCGAAACCTCCGGCAGCCAGGCCGCCCAACCAGCCGCATCACGATCATCCCCAACCTTATGCCCGCCTGCTCACGCTCGGCGAAGAGGAGGAAACCAACGTCTACGCCGAAGTCGAGGCCGAACTGCGTAAGGGAGACCTCTCCGTCGCCATCTCCACACTGCTTGGAATGGTTCTGGATGAGACCTACTACGACTACTACGAGGAGAAGATCAACGAGAACGATCCGCGTTCCTGGACACGCCTTCATGCCGTGCGTGTGCTGGCCCGGTGCGGTCCCGACGCGCAGACGGCCATTCAACCCCTCCTGCCGCTTCTGAACGAGGAGGACGACTACCTGCGCGAGGAGATGCCCTTTGTCTACGCCGCCATCGGGGAGCCTGCCATCGAGCCGCTCGCCTGTCTGCTCAACGATGCCGAAGCCGACACCTGGCTGCGCGGCGGTGCGGGGGAAAGCCTGTCGGAGATCGGGCAGGCCCATCCGGAACTGCGCGAGCGTGTGATCGCCCCCCTGGAACAGGCGCTGGTCAACGAAAAGGAAGATGACACGCTCTGCGGCTTCCTCGTCATGAACCTGCTCGACCTGGGGGCGAAGGAGTCCCTGCCGATCATTCAGCAGGCGTTTGAGGAAGAAAAAGTGGATGAGTCGGTGGTGCAGATGGCGGATGTCGAGGAGCATTTCGGCCTTCCCCGCGTGACGCCCCGCAAAAAATGGAACTATTTCCCCGAGGATAACGACGAAGAGGAGGAAAGCGGTATTTTTGCAGGGGATGAGGATGAGGACGAGGACGAGGAAGCCCCTCAGCAGCCTTATGTCGCGCCCATCAAAGTCGGGCGCAACGATCCCTGCCCCTGCGGCAGCGGGAAAAAGTACAAAAAGTGTCATGGGGCCTGAAAGCAGGAACTTCCACGCAGCCGTCGAACTATGCTGCAGAACGCGCCGATCCGTTCTGCGTTGACCTGCTTTGAAGGAGTAAGAACGAAGGATGTCACAACTGATCTGGGTGCTGTTGGCGATGGGGGTTGCGCTGATAATTGCAGGCGCGGCGCTGATGGGAACCGATTTGCCGTTTCTGGGTGGGATGTGTCTGTTTCTGGGCGCCGTTCTGGCGCTTGTGCATCGTCTGTCCAGGCTTTTCCGCGCGTGGCAAAGGGGAAGACATCTGCGCGCCGCCAATCCGCAACTTTCCGAAACGGCCAGGACGCTCACCCCACAGTTGTTCGGAGAGTATTCGCCCTACATCATCGAAGCGGCGGCGAAACTGGCGGCAGAACGGGATATGTCCGCCGTCCCTGCGTTGCTTGTGGCGCTGCAAGGCTGCGTGGATCAGCAGCGGCCCGGTTGGAGAGACGTCGCGGAAGCGCTGGTACTTGCCCTCGCCCGCATCGGCGACCGCCGCGCCCTGGAAGTACTCTATCGCCTGGAAAACGTGCGCGGCATCGGCATTATCCCCGCCATCCGAACGGCGATTGCCTCCCTGGAACCACAGACCAGCCTGCTTCGCCCTGCCTGTTCCAACGATTCCCTGCCCGAAACCCTTCTTCGCCCGGCCCACGCCGTCCCCGAAGGCGACCCAGCCCTCCTCCTCCGCCCAACAACCCTGGAATAGACAGGATTAACAGGATTTTTCAGGATTGATAGGATATTCCAAGAACCTGTCAATCCTGATCACTCCCTGGTATGTAACGAAAATAGCCCGTTCCTTCTCCATGCGACGAAGAGGAATCGGGCTATTTACACCATGCGGCTACATCTTACAGGCAGGATTCTGGCAAGCCATCCTGTCAATCCTGAAAAATCCTGTTAATCCTGTCTAAGGATTTTCTGCCTTGCGTTTGATGGAGTCCATAGTGGACTGGAGGTTGTCGGTCATCTTCTTCTTGATGAGGTTTTTGACCATCGGGCCGATCAGGGGGACATTGTATTCGTATTCGACGACGGAATCGAAGCGCGTCCCTTCTCCCTCCGGGGTAAACTGCCAGTAGCCGGACATACTGTCCATGTCGCCGGTCAGCATATGGAAGTCGTCGCGGTAGGTGGAGTCATTCCAGCGATCTTCCTGAGTCCATTTGACCGTCATTTTGAACTCGCGGATCAGGCCGACCCATTCCGTGACGGTACGCAGGCCGTCCGGGTCGCGCTCCTTGACGGTGAGGGATTGCAGATCTGCCATAAACTGCGGAAACGCCTCGACATCTCTGGCGATACGGTAAACGTGGTCAATCGGTGCGGCAATGAGGACACTCTGTTCGATATGGGGCATGATAACTCCAGGTGATGGGCGTTAAGGCGTTGGGCGTTGGGAAATGCTCGTCTCAACGCCTAACGCCCAAAGCCAAACGCCTACTTGTCTACTTCACGCCAGGCGAGTTCGGCGGCGCCCATGATTCCGGCGTTGTCGCCGAGTTCGGCATGGACGATTTTGGCGGAGGCGAGGATGGAGCCGATAGCACAGGCTTTGGCCGTGCGGACGGCGGTGCTGAAGAGAGTGTCGGAGCGGGAGATCTTGCCGCCCATCACCACCACTTCGGGATTGAAGACGTTGACCATGCAGGCGATTCCGACGCCGACGTAATGGCCGATCTCCTGCATGACCTCGATGGCAAGCGCATCGCCCGCCTGCGCCGCCTCGTCAATCAGGGCGGGAGTGATGATCTGCTGCAGGGCGTCGGTGGAATTCACATGCTTCCAGAGCAGAGTGTCGCGGCCCGATTCCATTTTCAGGGCGACCTTCTCCACGATGGCGTCGCGGCCCGCCAGAGTTTCGAGCCTGCCATGCGCGCCATTGGCGCTGCTGCCGACTCCGTCCGCGATGATGATATGGCCGACTTCCGCCGCGCCGCCTGTCGCTCCCCGCAGGACTTCGCCCTCGATGATGATGCCTCCGCCGATCCCTGTGCCGAGCGTGAACATGACCAGATGGCGTGTGCCGCGTCCGGCTCCATAGCGGAATTCGCCGAGCGCCGCGACATTCGCGTCGTTGTCCATGACCATCGCGAGGCCCAGTTCCGCCTCGACCAGTTCGCGGAGCATGACGTTTTTGTAGGGGATATAGAGGCCATCTTCATAATCACCGAAGTTGGGCGCCCAGACGATCCTGCCGTTCGGCACATCAATGTGGCCCGGCACGGCGATGCCGACCGCGCCGACCTCTTCGATCTTGACGCCCGCGTCCTGGATGGCTCCGCGCACCGCCTCGCCGATGCGTTTGACGGTTCGGGCCACTCCGGACCTGGCGTCGGAGGAGTTTTCCGCGCGTCCGAGCGACTGTTCGTTACGATTCAGCACGGCGGCGCGGACGTTGGTCCCGCCAAGGTCTACGCCGACGACGTAGGGGGCGTTGGGTTTGGGTTGTACGCGGGAGTTGCTCACGCAGGTTCCTCCAGAAGAGTTGAGATGGTAAATCGGGCGCAGGGCGCGGGGCGTCACTGCCTGCCAAGTATAGCACCGTCGCCCTGTTTCGTCAAGAACATCACAAACCAGCTTTGTGCTTCGAATTCTGATAAGCATGCTGCGCCGCCGCATAGACGATTTTCACAGGAGCTTCATGGACACGGGCAGCCGCCTTGACATCCTCATACTCCGGCGAGACACTGGTATCCACGCCCTTCCACGTCCCGATCTTGATGCGGATCGGGCCATACTCCGTCTCCACTACCTCCCACCGTCGCTCCAGCGTCATCCGCTGCATGGTCGTATGCCGGATCCCAAAGGTGCTGGTCTCCGCAAACAGAACCCCGGCGCACGCCTCCGCTCTCTCTGTCGGCGCAAGAACCGTCAGCAGCATGGCTGGCCGCTGCTTCTTCATCTGGATCGGCGCCAGAAACACATCCACCGCCCCCGCCGCAAACAACCGCTCCATCAACACCTCATAAAACTCCGGCGAAAGATCATCCACATTCGTCTCCAGCACCGCCACCATCTGCGGCGGAGTACCTGATTCCCCGGCCCCACTCTCCGGCTTCTCCGCTTCGCGCGCCGCAGAGAACACCCCTACTTCGTTCGCTTCGCTCACAGGGAAGGGGATGACGAGAGGTGGTACCGTGGGTATAGAAGGCCGCTTCTCTGCTGCCTGTAATCTGTGTTGATCTGTGTTAATCTGTGGATAACTCTCTTCGTGCTTTTCTTCGTGTGAAAGAGGTCGCACCTGCGGTGCAGTCCAAATGCGCTCTTCCCCCGCGAATTTCGTGTTCTTCGTGGATTCTCCGTGTCCTCCCTCTGTGTCCCTCTGTGTCCTCTGTGGTGAAATCGTATGATCTACCGGTTCGTCGCGGAGGAGCGCAATCGCGTGGGGGAGCAACGGGAGGAGGACTTCGAGGCCGTCGCGGACGCCGCCGGGACTGCCGGGGAGGTTGATGATGAGGGTACGGCCCCGGACGCCTGCGACCCCGCGCGAGAGAACCGCGCGCGGGATCTTCTGGTAGCCGGTCCACCGGAGGAGTTCGGCAAGTCCGGGGGCATCCCGCTCAATGACGCGGCGGGTGGCTTCCGGGGTGAAGTCACGGGGGGAAAAGCCGGTTCCGCCGGTGGTGAGAATGAGGTCATGGCCTGCGGTACTCCAGGTGCGGAGGGTATGGGCGATCCCGGCGGCATCGTCAGGCACGACAGCACGGGCGGCGATGGCATAGCCCTGAGATTCGAGGGTTTCCGCGAGGATGCGTCCGGAAACGTCTTCGCGTTCCCCACGTGCGCATCCGTCGCTGATCGTCAAGACGCCTGCCTGTCGCGCCATAAGTGTGTCTTCTCCAAATAGGGTCTGTGATGAGACGCTGTTTCGGTATCGGAAGGATCGGTTCCTTCTTCTGCCCTCGGTCACCTATTTCGCCGGGAGAGCAGGCATTGTCGGCGAGAGCGGCTTCTTCCGGTGGAACGCCTTTGTGATCTCCCCGGCCAGACGCAGATACCAGTCGCTCGGCAGGTCGCCTCCGTCCGCATCCAGCGTCAGCCAGTAGCCCTGATCCGGCGCATCCTTCCGGTGGGAAGCCGCCTTGAACATGGCGGTTCCCTCGTTCACCTCGTCGAACATGGCGATCTTCAGCATCTGCGCCCCTTCCGCGCGGGCGTTGACCGCCTGCCGCCACAGGAACTCGCCCTTCAGGCGTGGGATCTGGTTCTGAGGAGAACGGGGGCTGAGATTGTGCCAGGAGAAGCCGGGGAAAATCACCGGCATATAGAGTTGGTTGTGGGCTTTTGTGGCTGCCAGGTCGGGAGCGATCTGTTCCGTCTTCCAGCGCTCCACCCCGGCGAGGTCGCCATAGCGGCCCACATTCCAGGGCTGGATCACGTCCATCGCCTGATACACTTCCGTCCAGGCCGGGTCGGAGTTGGAGTCGCGATTCAGAGAGCGCCAGAAAGCGGGCGTTCCGCCGATATAGACCGTTCCCGCCGACTTCTGGAACCAGCGAATGATCGCCAGGGCCGCTGCGGTATCGGACGGGGGGTGGCTCCGGTCGCTCAGCCCCATGCCCCACACGGCGACGACTGGCTTGCCTCTATGATGCAGATAGCGCGGGTGCGCGGTGACATGCAGGTCGTTGACCAGATAGTTCCAGTCCTTCTGGAGAATATCCATCATGGTATCGGCATGCGCGCCGCTGATATCATACTCGATGGCGAAGGTTCTCCCCGTCTTCTCCGCGGCGGCCATGATGTTCTTAAGCACCCCATCGCCCTGCGCCCGGCTTCCCGGTATATCGCTTAGAAAGCGCTGCACCAGGACACCGTCGAGGCCATACTGCTTCATCCACTCGAAGTGCTTCATCACTACATTCTTATTGTAGGAAGAGAACAGATAGGCAGGCTTTGCGCCGATGGTCTCGCCGGGAATCGCATAGAGATCCTTCGGATCGAACTCGCTCAGGTCGGGGTAGAGGTCAACTGTAATCGTCTCAGGGGACGGCGCGCCGCGCGACCAGTGGCTCCAGCCGACACGGGAGCCATCGTCCGGCGTTCGGAACCAGCCCTGGTAGCCGAACAGCACCTTGCCGTCCAGCGTGGTCGCATCCACCTTATCCTGCGCAAGGGCAGAGTAGGGAATAGCGAACGGCATCAGGGCGAGCAGAACGAGAACGATCCATTTCATGGGCATCTCCTGTCAGGGCTTTATGGTCAGGTCAACCAGCCGGGCCTGCTCGCTCTTTCGACGCCTGCGCCGTCCGTTCCTGCCTGGAATGGATCGTCCGTCATGAAGAACAGGGGAAGGAATCCGATGGCAGCCTGACTAATGAGGGGGTCACCAATTAAGAGAGACAGCATGCCGGGAGGCCGCCGTGGCGTTCCGAAGGAGAGAAAACAGGACGATGTCGGCAAACAGGGGAAAGCCCGAGATACGTGTGGAAGTGGCGCACCAGAAGGATGCGGAGGCCATCGCCGCCGTTTTGCACGCTGCCTTCGCCGAGTTCGAGCCGATCTATACGCCGGAAGCCTTCGCCGCCACCACGCCTGCCGTTGCGCAGATACACTCCCGTTGGCACGAAGGCCCTGTCTGGATAGCCATTGCCAACAACAACATCGTCGGCACGGTCGCGGCGGTGGTGAAGCAGGATTCGCTCTATGTGTTCAGTATGGCGGTGCTGCCTGCCGCGCAGGGGCAGGGCATCGGACGTTTGCTGCTGGAGGCAGCGGAGAACTATGCGCGGACGCAGGGCTGCAATCGCCTGTTTCTCTCCACCACCCCGTTTCTCACAGATGCCATCCGCCTCTACGAGCGTTTCGGCTTTGAACGAACCGACGAAGGCCCGGACGAGTTATTCGGCACGCCCCTTTTCACGATGGAAAAGCGCCTTCCCCACCTCGAATAGCCAACGACCGACCCCGAAAAGAGGGGAACTCCACGCCTACTCCTTCGAGCGTAGTGCTTCCAACTCCGCCATCAGTTGGGCGACACGTGCCTCGGCTTCCAACAGAGCCTGAGCCGTTGCCTCCGCCCGTTGTTCTGCCGCATCGGCCCGTTGCTCCGCGAAGTCGGCTCGTTCCCGTTGTCCCTCCGGGGTGAGCAGCCATTCCCCGGTGATGGGGTTGTAAAGACGCAGGGTCTCCCCCTGGATCACCAGTTCCAGTCCCAACTGTCGGCTGAACATCCGGTCGCCTTCCAGCGGGATAGAAACATACCGCTTCTTTTCAAGCCGATGCCCCTGCAAGATCGGACTCAGATAGTCGCCCGTCGGATCGAACAGGAAATACTCCTTCACTCCCAGGCGCTGTTCATAGACCTGGAACTTGTGGTCGGTGTCTTCCTCACGGGTAGATTTGGAGGTGAACTCGAAAACCACATCGGGCATCCTTCCCATCTCCTCCCATACAAAGTAGGCGTCACGCGGGCCATTGCCGACCTCGAACACTACATAGCAGTCCGGGGAAACGCGGGTCTGGTTGTCCTTCTCGACATAATAAATGAAGTTGTCGCCGGAGACATAGACTTCCGGCTGGTCGGCAAAGTGGGTTTGCAAAGCAAAGATCGTGTCGAGCATCAACTGGCGGTGCAGGTCGGTCTCGGCCATCGGCTCTCCATCTCCGGTGGGATATTCGATTTCGTCCTCGGGTTGAGGACGCAGCAGTTCCGGGGCTATTGCCATCACATCACCTCTTTTGCCGTGATCATACTGCCCTGCAAGGGATACGGCAGTTCCCTTCAAAAGCCATTCTTACCCTCAGTATATCCTGCGCCGGTGGGACTGTCAAGCCGCGCTTTTGGAGACGAAAAGCTCCCTCATGGAGCGGCTTTATGCGCGCGGAACTGCGCGGTCATCTCCGTATCTATCCGCTTTCGCAATTCGGGCGTCATCATGGAGCCATGATCGCCCGGCACGAGTTCGATCACCGCATCCGCCCCAATACGCTTCATGTCCGCCTGAAGTAACTTGACCGCGCCCTCCAGATAGAACGTATCCTTATCGCCCATATAGACATGAATCTTCCCCGCCAGTTTCGGCTCCAACTCCTTCCAGTGTGTGCGCAGGATCAGGCCGATGTCATACTTCTTCCATGCCTCCGCGACCCTGGGATCCACCGCCCCCGTATCCCGATTCCACAACTTCAGCGGCTCTCCATCCGTCCCCTTCGGGCTGAACACCCCCTCAAACGAACCCAACTGTTCCCCGCGCAGAGGGCGCTCCATGTCGCTGAACGCTTTATAGAAAAGGATCGGCGTATCGCCCTGACGCGCAATAGGCCGGGGATGGCCCTCCCCATCCGTAAACATATTGACGTTGGACGCATACAGATCAATGCGCTGAAAGTCCCGAAAATCCACCGGATCGGGCGACGTAGACCAGCAGCCTCCAAACACCTCGGGGTAGGCGACCTGGAGCCACAAACTCGACCAGCCTCCGCTCGAATGCCCCGTCACAAACCGTGCCTCCGGCTTCCCGATGGCCCTGTACTGTTTTTCCAATGCCGGAATCAACTCCGTGGTAAGCGCCGTTCCCCAGGGACCGTTGTTCGCGCTGTCGGCAAAGACACTATGCCCCGTTGGGCAGTCGGGATTGAGCGTGACATACAGGAACGGCTCCCCGTCGCGATGCGTCTGTCTCAGGTTTGCCCTGCCGCTCAGACCATAATGCGTGCCGCCAAAACCGGGGATCTCGTAGACGACCGGAAACTTCCGTTCCGGCTCCTTCGCCCACTCCTCCGGCAGGGCAACCGCCGCCTGAAGAAACGTAGGCCGTCCATAAAACTTCGAGAGCAGTTTCGACTCGACCCGCACCTCCTTCACCGTCTCGGTGTCGCGGAAAACGAGCGCCGGAACGACCTTATCACAGGTCATCCGAACCTCGCGATTCTCTCTGGGATCGAGTGCGATCTTTACCGCTTCCCCATACAGGTTCCCCTCACTGCTCCCGATGGCCCGCCCGCCAAGGTTCCGATCCAGCACCGCCTGAACATAATACTCGCCCGCAGGAAGTTCCGACAGTTTGCCCGGAAAGCCCATCGCCTCCTTCCCAATCACCATCGCTTCTCCCGGCCCGACCTTCGAAAAGAAGAGCGAATACATCGGCTCCGGACGGAACCAGTTCGGCCCGAAGCGCGGCTGCGTCGAGTTTTTAGACAGGCAAATAATCACCCGACCGCTGAATGGCCCGGCGAACGCGGCGGACGGATAGGTAACGGAAAATCGCAGCCCCTGCCCGAAAGCCGGAGCCAGCAGCAGCAACAGCCAGAGCATCAAGGTCAAACGCAAGGCAGCAGCCTGTTTCATCATATCTTATCCTTTGTCAAATACCGGGATGAGATTTTCCCCTCCCTTATTATAGGGAACGGGAATGGGGTGAGGTCATGGAACCTATTTCGGTTCCTTCGGAACGATTTCCTGCGCAGGCGCATACCGCACGGCATTCCTGCTCCGGCCGTGAAAGTTCACACCGACCGTGTGGACTTTTTCGCAGCGAACCTCTAGCCTAATCAGGCGGTTTGTGATATAATTCCGTCGTCGGCCCGCCCCCTGCGGAGCCCCCACTCTAACCCCTTGAAGGACGGACTATGTCGAACACAAATCGTCTGCTGGAATCGGTACATAAAGTCACGAGCAAACTCGCCACCGCGACCGACGCGGGCGATGCATTCAAAATCGCGCTGGACATCGCTGCGGAAGAGATCGGAACCGAAGGCGGCACGGTCTATATGCACGATGCGGAATCGCGTAAACTCTGGTTCCGTCATGTCAAAGGCGGCGGACTGCGCTACTATGGCGAGGCCATTGATGAGGATCAGGGCCTGGCCGGACAGGTCTTCAAGTCGGAAACCCCCAACATCGAAAACAACGTCGCATCAAGCAAACAGCATGCCAAAGACACGGACGAAAAATTCGACTACGAGACCCGCAACCTGATCACCGTTCCCCTGCGCTACCCCGGTGGAACCACCACTTTCGGCGTCATGCAGCTCGTCAACAAGAAGGACGGCGACTTCACCGACGAAGACCTGACCCTCCTGGAGATCGTTGCCAGCATCGCCGCCACGCACGCGGAAAACGCCTCTCTGGAGACGCAGGCGCAAAAGACCAAAGTCCTGGAGAACCTCACCCGCATCGTCTACGACATCAACAACAAGATTGGGCGCATCAACGGGCCGCTGGAAGCCCTCCGAACCGCCCAGTCCCAGGCTCTCGCCCGGCTCTCCGGTGACGATGCCGCGTCGGTTCGGGAAGACCTCCAGAATCGCGTACAGGCCCTCTCCGAAGGCATCAAAGACCTGCAGCGCTACATGGAGTTTATGAACGCCGCCGTCTCCGGCAACCCCATCGCGCCGCGCCTCAACGAGAACGACCTGACCGAAGTGACGGAGCGCCAACTGGCGATCCTGGACGCCGACGCGAAACACCAGGATGTGACGCTGGCGCGCGAGTACGATCCGGCCAGTCCGCTGCGCTTCCGCTTCGACAGTTTCCTGCTGGAGCGCGCCGTCTTCAACCTCGTCAACAACGCGCTCAAAGCCACGCCCAAAGGCGGAACCGTCACCGTGCGCCTCGCGGAAGAGGGCGATAACGCCGTTCTCGAAGTGCGCGACACCGGAACCGGCATCCCCCAGTATGTCCTCTCCCGTATCCTCCAGGGCAACGCCATCGGGACACGCGGAAGCGGCTCCGGACTGAGCGCCAAAATCGTCCGGGAGGTCGGCGAAGTGCATGGCGGCAGCATGGAAGGCGACAGCGCCGAAGGCAAAGGCACCACCTTCCGCCTCCGCATCCCGATGAAACAACCCTTCTGATTCCCCTTGAGGAAAACCACCAGAAGCAAAGAAGGATGGCAGGGGAACTCCACTGCCGTCCTTCTTTTTAGAATCCCCTCCATTTCACAAAACCGTCTGGCCGCAGAGGCGCTCTTAATACGCGCGCGGTGTTCTGACGCCAAGGCGAACAGCCACCAAGACAAGTCCGATCAGGATGAGAGCCGCGAAGACCAGCAGTTGCATTTGCTGAGTCTGCTGTAAAGAAGCCAACTCCGCTTTGAGTTCCTTTACCTCCGGGTTGCCCTGCCCCTGGCGCCTCACGGCCATCTCCGATTGGAGAGCGTTTATATCCTGATGCGCCTTCTGAAGTTCGTTGAGCATCATCGGAGTGAGTTGCTGATAGTAGACCGTGAAGGGCTTTCCCTCTTTGTCATACTGCACCATGTCTGGATAGATCTTCGCCACTTCCTCCGCGATCAGTCCATACTGGATCGGATGCGAACCATCCTCTGCCGCCTCCTTGTAGCGGAAGGAGACAGGCCGCAGATCCATTAAATTGTTGCTGACATTTCCCAGGTTGTGGATGTCGTACTTGAAGCGTTCGGAGGAGGTAAGTGTTCCGAGTTTGCCGCTGGAATTGATGAATACCTGCACCCCTCCGCTGGCTGTTACTCCATTGATCCCGGCGATGAAGGTCGCAGTCTGAGTTCCCGAAGTGCCGATACGGATGATGCCAGTGTCGGATGACGCTCCGACATGCCCGATCATGATGTTGTTGCTGCCAGTGGTGAGGTTCCTGCCGGCATTGTGTCCGAGGGCGGTGTTGGCGTTGCCGGTGGTGTTGGAGAAGAGCGCTCCATCTCCGCTGGCGACATTGTTGCTTCCAGAGGTATTGGAGATAAGGGCGCTGAGGCCATAGGCGGTGTTGCTGTTTCCGGTGGTGTTGGAGAAAAGAGCCACATAGCCGCTGGCAGTGTTGTTGCTTCCGGTGGAATTGTAGAGAGCCGCATAGCCGCTGGCGGTGTTGCCGCTGGCGGTGGTGTTGTTGTAGAGGGCCTGGTAGCCATTAGCGGTGTTGTAGGTGCCTGTGGTATTGAAGAAAAGTGCCTGGCTGCCAATAGCGACGTTACTGCTGGCCGTGTTGTAATAGAGGGCCAGGTAGCCATTCGCGGTGTTACCGTTTCCATTGGTGGTGGTGGTGTAGAGGGCCTGGTAGCCGGTGGCGGTGTTGTTATTTCCGGCGCCGTTGCTGTAGAGCGCATCGTTTCCGACGGCGGTATTATAGCTGCCGGTAGAGTTGGTGAAGAGGGCATTGCTCCCGGTGGCGGTATTGAGAAAGCCGGTAGTGTTGTTGGCGAGGGCATATATCCCAGAGGCGGTGTTGTTGCTGCCTGTTGTGTTGAGGTAGAGGGCATAGGAACCGGTGGCGGTGTTGGCGGCTCCGCTGGTGTCGGAGAAGAGCGCACCGTTACCGATGGCAGTGTTGATTAGGCCGGTGGGATTGGAGTTGAGCGTGCCAAATCCCAACGCCACATTGGTCACATTGGTGGCGCTGTTGGTGCTTCCGCCCGAACCGAAGAAGGTCTGGGCCGACAATGTCATGGGAATCAGAAACAGAGATACTGCGAAGGCGAAACAACCGGAAGAAACGCGAAGCGATGAGAAGAGACGGGCCGACATAATAACCTCCCTGATGGGTGCATGCTGCCAGACGCGTCTGGCAAGCCGGGTTCATGTCATGGGTCGGATGGCGCGTGAATAACAAACGTCTTATGATTCACGAGCCAACGGGTATTTTCGTTCCCAACCAGGCCATCACCTGCTCATCTTCAACGCAAACTCTGTGCCTGCCCTTACGCCGGCATATCGTTTTTGAACTGGAAACGAGGGAACATTCCGGCCTCCGTTTCCGACAAACACAATAGGAATAGACCTTATTCTGATCTTCCTTCCGAGGAGAATCTCTCTCCAAAGTTAGCATTTTGAGACAGCGCTCTCGGCAGGGCTGTCACATCGAAACGCCCGGCGCGTTCCTTACGTATAGGAAATATCTAGTAGACATGGGGTGACCACGTTCTCCCTTCCACTGCGAAGCGTGAGAACAAAAACCCACCCACCCCTGCGCGGATTTTTCTTCGAAAAAGCATGGGCCGTTCCCGCCGATCACTCTGGCAGGAAGCGCGGCGTTTATGATATAATGACGAAGAACGAACGGCCTCTCCGACACAGGCGCATCGCCTGGATAGAAGCCGTTCCGGGAAGGAACAAGACCCTGACGCCGCCGGAACACATGATTGGTAATCTGCATCGGGACATAAGATTGTCCCCACCCTGTTCGCAGGCGATGTCGCCGCTATGCTTACCGTTTTGCCCCCATTTGGGCAAGAGCAATCGAACATAACATAAGCGGTATTCGACGCTGTAGTCGCCGTCTCGGTGGGGAAGATCGCTTCCACCGGGGCTTTTTTTGTTTGGACGCAACCCACACGGTTGCCGAACACTGGTAAGATTTGCGCGCCTCTCCGCTGGAGACGGGGACAACGGGCCTCACGGCCCCGCCGTCCGGGCGCGCAGGAGGGATAGATAGATGGGGGCCATAAATACTTCGGATTTTCTCAAACAGGTTGAAGAGCAGCGGAGTCTGGAAAAATCGCTGGCCTGGGAGGGGACATTTGCGGAATATCTGGATCTCGTTTCCAAACAGCCGCAGATCGCTGACCTGGCCCACGCGCGCCTGTATAACATGATCATGTCGGCGGGCGTCGAGGACGAGGGCGACGGCAAACCGCGCAAATACAACTTCTTCCTCGACGACCTCTACGGTGTGGAGCGCACTCTCCAGCAGCTCGTGGAAGAATACCTGAACCCGGCCTCACGCCGCCTGGATATTCGCAAGCGTATCCTGATGCTCGTCGGCCCGGTCGGAGGCGGTAAGTCCACCCTCGTCACGCTCATCAAAAAGGGCCTGCAGAACTACAGCAAGTCCGACGAAGGCGCGACCTACGCCATCAAAGGCTGCCCGATGCATGAGGAGCCGCTGCACCTCATTCCCGACGAACTGCGCACCGATTTCAGGCGCAACTTCGGGGTCTATATCGAGGGCGACCTCTGCCCGGTCTGCCGCTATCGCCTGGATCATGAGTGGGAAGGCAACATCGACAAAGTACCCGTCCACCGCATCTTCCTGTCGGAAAAGACCCGCGTCGGCGTCGGAACCTTCAAACCCGCCGACCCCAAGAGCCAGGATGTCGCCGAACTGACCGGCAGCGTCAACATTCAGGCGCTCACCGAGTATGGGCAGGAGTCCGACCCCCGCGCCTACAACTTCGACGGGGAACTCAATATCGCCAACCGGGGCGTCATGGAGTTCATCGAGATGCTCAAGGCCGAGAAGCGCTTCCTCTACGAACTCAACACCGTCGCAGGCGAGCAGACCATCAAGGCCAGCCGCTTCGCGCTCATCTACTGCGACGTCGCCGTCATCGCCCATACCAACGAGTATGAGTACAACTCCTACTTCTCCAACAAGGAGAACGAGGCGATGATTGACCGCATCTTTGTGGTCAAAGTGCCCTACAACCTCCGCGTCAGCGAAGAGGTGCGGATCTACGAGAAACTGATCGGGCAGAGCGACGTCCAGGAGCGCGGCATGGATCCGAACCTGAACCTGGCTAGCGTCCATATCGCGCCGCATACGCTCCGCATCGCCTCGATGTTCGCCATCCTCACACGCCTCAAGCCCTCCAAGAAGGCGGGCCTGAGCCTCATCAGCAAGATGAAACTGTACGACGGCGAAAAGCAGGTGGGTGACTGGGATCAACGCCACGTTCGGGAACTGCACGAGGAGTATAGCGACGAGGGCATGAATGGCGTCAGCCCCCGCTTCATCATCAACCGCATCTCGTCCGCGCTGGTCAAGGGCGGCAAAGCCTATGTCACGCCCATTGACATCATGCGCTCTCTGCGCGACGGCATCGCCGAGTACACCAACAACGAAGAGGAGAAGCGCAGGCTGCTCGGCTTCATTGATGAGGTGCGCAAAGAGTTCGACGAGGCGGCCAAGAAGGAAGTGCAGCGCGCCTTCGTCTACTCCTACGAAGAGTCGGCCAAGACCCTGATGAACAACTACATAGACAACGTCGAGGCTTTCTGCAACCGGGAGAAGGTGAAGCACCCCATCACCGGCGACGACGTGGATCCGGACGAGCGGCTGATGCGCTCCATCGAGGAGCAGATCGGCGTCACCGAAAACGCCAAGCGGGAGTTCCGCGAAGGCGTGATGCGCTCCGTCGCCAGCCTGATGCGGCGCGGCCAGAACTTCACGGTCAACTCGGACGAGCGGCTCAAAGAGGCCCTGGAGAAGAAACTCTTCGCCGACCTCAAAGACATCGTCAAGATCACCACCAGCACCAAAACGCCGGACGACACGCAGCTCAAGAAGATCAACGAAGTCATTGACCGCATGTGCAAAGAGCAGGGCTACACGCCGGAGTCCGCCAACGAACTCCTTCGCTACGTCGGAACCCTCCTCAACCGCTAACTCCGCTCCGATAGCCCCTCTCCTCAAGGAGAGGGGTTGGGGTGAGGTCTCTCCCCTTCTCCCCTTGGGGAGAAGGGGAGCGGGGGGTGAGGTTAAACATCAAAAATATAAGCCTTGATATAAGCAAAAACGCCCGGAACGGCTTTTCTCCCCGTTCCCTTTAGGGAAAATTCGCGGGGGAAGAGCGAATTTGGGCTGCACCGAAGGTGCGACCTATTATGGCCGGGGGGTTAGGCGCAAAAATAGGTATTTCGGCCTATTGCTCACCGCGATGGGCTATGTTATCCTTTCGAGAATGGGCGACATCTCGGTAAAACCCAGGTCGCCCTCCCGCTTACCGGCGGTCAACCCGCTATCAAAACCGGCATCGACCGCCGTACAGACAACGAAAGGAAGAGAGATGAAGAGCAAGCGAGGAAAGCGAAATTCACCAGAGAGCGTTCGACGCATAGGGCGTAATCTCTGCTTTGCAGGCTGGGGGTTGTTCGCCCTCTCCATGTTCCTGCCGGCATTGCCCCCCGTCTTCTCGGACGGCCCGTTTTATGGCTGGCATTGCGCCTGGATCGTACTGCTCATGCTCTGGCCGGGCAATTGGAACGGCGCTGTTGGGGAGAGCCTCTATTGGGCCAGTTTCGGATTGACCAACCTGTTGCTGTTCACCTCGCCACTGCTGATGCGTAAATCGCTTACAGGTGGCAAACTGTCCTGGATGGTGCCAATCCTGCTGGCCATCGCGACGCTCGATGTGTTCTCGCTGGCGCGAAGTGGAGATGGCTTGATCGGCTTCTATACCTGGATCTTCTCGTATGCCCTGGTGACCTCCGGCAGTTTCTGCCTGCTCACCGCGCAGAAGAGACAGTCCACACCGACTGAAACGCCGACTGCGCCCCGACCGCGCACCACAGAGGAACTGGCCGCCGAGCGGGAACTGGAAAACTACCTGCGCACGGTGTGATCATTTGAGCCAAAAACATTGTTTTCATACCCCGATCTTGACGAAGGTCGGGGTGAGGTCATCGGATAGAAACATTTAAGCTCTCACAGGAAAGCACTATGCCGGGTTACATCCAGGCTCTCGACATATTATCCACTCAAGCGAGAGGGCTTACCAACTTTTCGGAAGAAGAAATCCTGGCGGCGATTGCATTTCTATCCCGATGCCCGGTTCTGGAGTATCATGCGTTTACAGAACAGGAAGTGCGCCTCATTGCCGCTTACATGAAGGCGGCAAGCGGGCATGCCTACAACGCATTTTGGCGCAGTATGGTCTCAGGCTATCCGGAAGCGTGGACATATGCTGTCCACGAGGCTGCAGAATTGCAAGCCTTTGCTGAGAGAAGCCTGAACCCTTTCGATGCAGGCCAGCATAATGCCTATCTTGCCGAAGCGCATCTGAAGGCTACTGTACAGGAACTGGTCTTCTTACGCGCCTGGGCAAAACAGTTACAGTTGAGGGCGCCAGAACTTGCAATCGAGATGGAAAATCCGATTCGTAGCCAATCTGTTCGACACAAGAACTTTCTTGAAACCTTACGAGGGTATCAGCAGTACCCCGAACCAACGCTCGAAGAATTGCAAATAGCCCGCCAATTCTGGCAGAGGCTTACCTCAGAGGAAAATCTATGAAAGCACGCTTGTTAATTATAGACCCGCAGAACGCGGATAGGCCGCCTATGGAACCCACCCTTATCGTAGAGGGTGAAAAGGGAATTTTTATCTGTACCCATGATTGGGCGCTTCCGGTTGAGGCTGCTTCGCTGGAGGATATTACATATGACCAGATTCGTAAGGCGTTACGAATGCGGCCACAGGAAAATCCATCTATCTACCTCTCGTCTCTGCGTCAATTGCCCGAGGAAGATTTGACCTCTCCTTCCTTGTTGCGCTGTACCAGGGAATGGTGGAGGGAAGTAGTGGCGGAATTGGCGCAGGAGGGCAAAATCTCGCATGCTCCCGCCGTCACAGCCCTGGTGTGATACACCAAGAGTCCGTCATCGTATTGATAGAGAGAGGAAAAGAACCAACATGCAGCGGAAGAGTGACAGGAGGAATTCTCCAACTGGCGTGCGACGCACCGGATGCAATCTCTGCTTTGCAGGCTGGGGACTGTTCGTTCTCTCGATGTTCCTGCCTGCGATCAAATTTACTACTATGTCCAGCGATGATGGCTTCCTGACCGGTGGAGATACGTTTCTGAAGGGTTGGGAGTGCGCCTGGATGGTCCTGCACTTGTTGTGGCCGGGAAACTGGAGTGGAGAATTGGGAGGCAACTTGTATTGGGGCAGTTTCGCAGTGGCAAACCTTCTGCTGCTGGCGTCGCCCCTGTTGCTGCGAAAATCACGGATGGGCCAGAAGATGTCCTGGCTGATACCTGCCCTGCTGATGCTTGCGACGCTCGACGTCTGTTCGTTAGTGCGAGGTTTCGACGGACAGCCCGGCTTTCGGGCCTGGGTAGCCTCGTTCGGCTTGGTCACCGCAGGAAGTCTCTATCTGCTGAAAGCACAGAAGATGCAGCCCGTGCCGACCGGGACACCTACCGCGCTACGACCACGCACTGCCGACGAACTAGCTGCCGAGCGGGAACTGGAAAACTACCTGCGCACGCTGTAATTTGGGAAACTTGTCTTTCGTTGAATCCCCGGCCTTATCGAAGGTCGGGGAAAGTATCCGGGCAGGGAACATCCTGCTTCGGAACACGTCTGCTTAGATAAAAGGCGTGAAATATAAGCCCTGATATAAGCAGAATTTCTTTCTGTACCGAATGAGGTGAAGTTCGATGCCGCAATTTTCGCTCAGTACCGATAGTTGGGACCTGCACCGCCGCGCCGAACGCGACCGCCAGCGGCACAATGAGAAGGTCAAAGAGGTCATTAAGAAAAACCTCGGCGACATCATCAGCCAGCAGGACATCATAACCGCCGAGAATGGGAAGATCGTCAAAATCCCCATTCGCGGCCTGGAACTGCCCCACATCCGCTACGACAACGGCGAGCGGGAGCGGGTCGGCCAGGGCGCGGGTGGCTCCAAACCCGGCGATGTCATCGCGCGCGGCCCCCAGGAAGAAGGACAGGCCGCCGGCAAACAGGCGGGCCAGGAGCCGGGCGTGGACTTCTACGACGCGGAACTGACCATCGAGGAGTTGACTTCCCTCGTCTTTGAAGACCTGCACCTGCCAAACCTCGAAGAGCGCGGCGTCAAGCAGATCATGAGCGAACACGCCGACTTCAACAGCATCAGCAAGCGCGGTATCGCCAGCAATCTCGACCGCAAACGCACCCTCCTGGAAGCCTACAAGCGCAATGCCCGCGAAGGCAAACCCGGCTGGGAAGTCCGCAACGAAGACCGCCGCTACAAGACCTGGGAGATGGTGCAGGAACCGCAGCGCAACGCCGTCATCTTCGCCATGCGCGACGTCTCCGGCTCGATGGGCGAGTTTGAAGCCTATATCTGCCGCTCCTTCTACTTCTGGATGCTTCGCTTCCTGAAGAAGAAGTACTCCAGCGCGGAGATCATCTTTATCACCTGCCATACCGAGGCCAAAGAAGTGGACGAACACGCTTTCTTCGGCCTGGGCGATTCCGGCGGAACCAAGATGAGCGAAGCCTACAAACTGGCGATGCGGATCATTGACCAGCGCTACAATCCGCGTGAATGGAACATCTACCCGTTCCTCTTCTCCGACGGCTACAACTGGGGCGATGTCGAATGCGTGGAGCTGGTCAAGAAGATGGTCGAGATCTGCAACCTGGTCGGCTACGGCGAAATCGCCAACGATGTCTGGAGCCAGTCGCCCCACTTCGCCCCGCTCGGACAGGCGTATCAGGAAGCCTTCGCCGGGGAAAAACGGGTCTGCCTGGTCAAGATCAACTCCAAAGAAGACGTCTGGCCCGCCCTGAAGAAATTCTTCAGCAAGCACCCGGAACTGGAGGAGATGCAAACCTGATGTCGCACAACGCGTAATGCCTTCTTGTTGGGCTGGTGCTTTCTGGTCGCAAACCGGTTGGTTGTAGGGGCGCCGCTTGCTGCGCCCGCAAGTGCAGGAGTGGTAAGATGAATCATAGCGAACGCGAAGAACTGGAAAAGTGGATTGACATGATCACGGAGAAGGCTCTCGAATATGGGCTGGATTTCTATCCCACCCACTTCGAGGTCGTGCCGGACTATGTCATCTACGAACTGGGCAGTTACGGCCTTCCGGCGCGCTTCTCGCACTGGACCTTCGGGCGCGACTACCACCGCCAGAAGACCAGTTACGAATATGGCATGTCCAAAATTTATGAGATCGTCTTCAACACCGACCCCTGCCAGGCGTTCCTCATGGACAGCAACTCCATGCTCTCCCATAAGTTCGTCGTCGCGCATGTCCTGGGCCACAACGACTTCTTCAAGAACAACGTCTACTTCGAGCATACCGACCGGCGCATGATCGAGAAGGTGCGCCTGCACGGCAACCGTATCCGCAAATACGAAGAGGAGTATGGCCCCCTCGTCGTCGAGGAATTCCTGGATTCCGTTCTCTCCATCGAATACAATTTCGACACCGGCCTGACCACCTCGTTTCGCCGCAGAACCCCGGAGCAGCACGAATCCGAACGCCTGCATCCCTCCAAATCCACCAGCGAATACGACGACCTCTGGAACATCACCGGAGCCGCCGCTCCGGAAGCCGTCAAGCCCCGCAAGTTTCCGCCGGAACCCGACCGGGACCTGCTCGGCTTCCTGCGCGACCACGCCCCCGAACTCGAAAAATGGCAGCGCGACATCCTCAACATGGTGCGCGAAGAGATGATCTACTTCATCCCACAAATGCGTACTAAGACAATAAATGAAGGATGGGCGTGTGCTGGCCCCGAATCTTTGCTCATTACGGAAAGCGGAATCTCTCGCTTTGACCATCTGTTTCAGAAAGGTGAGAAGATTACGGTCGGCAGCGGCGGCGCGGGCGCAAAACACCCCATCACCGACTTCCATAAGGAGGAGAACGTCCCAACCCTCCGCATCACGACACGACGCGGTTTCTCCATTGAAGGCGCTTTGAAGCACCGTGTCCAACTGGCCGACGGTTCCTGGGCATTCCTCACAGATGTCAAACCAGGCGACCGCATCGCCCTGGCCTATGGCACAGAAATCTGGCCGACAGAACAGGTTCCTCTCAACTACACGCCCATACCCCGTGATGCCTCCTTAACCGATATTGCGGAGGAAGCAGGCGTCTCCCTCTGGACCGTGCTGCGTCATCGAACGGGCAAACGTACGCAACGCGCCGCCGAGATTGACCGTGTTCTGACCGAGGTTGGCTATCAACCCGGACGCACCGGCAAAACCATCGCCACACGCCAGCCACTCTGTCCACCCGACACTCTCGATGAGCCGTTAGCCTATTTGTTGGGCTATTTCGTCGGCGATGGCAATGTTACCAAATCGGGTATCTGCCTGACCTGTGGCGACGAAGCCCATGCCCGCTACCTGGATTGCCTGATCGAAGCCACTTTCGGCATTCCTGCCACGTTGCGCGATGACCGCACATCCACCGGCCCACGCTGGCGTATCGAAGTCCACTCCCGCGAACTGCTCTGCCTGTTGGAAAACCTGGGCGTCAACCTGTCGGCCCGAGCGAGAGACAAGCAAATTCCGGAAGCGATCCTTCGCTCCCCGCGTTCCGTCATGTCTTCCTTCCTGCGCGGCTACTACGACGCGGATGGCTATGCCGGAAAGGGCGGCGTTATTCTCTCGACCGCCAGCAAAGAAATGGCAAGGATGATCCAGATCATCCTGCTCAACTACGGCATCCTCTCGTCCCAGCGCCTACAGCAGAAAGAGATTCTCAATCTCGAAATCAAAGGCGCATCGGCAGCGAAGTTCCGCGAGGCCATCGGCTTCAAACTGGAGCGCAAGCAGGAGGCGCTGAACGACTACGTGGACAATCGCCGCTGGTTCAAGCGTGAGGAGACAACGGATGAGATCGTTGCCATCAAGACGGGACAGGCGGACGTGTACGACATCACCGTAGACGTCGCTCATACCTATGTCGCCAACGGCTTCGTCAACCACAACTCCTTCTGGCATGAGCGAATCATGACCGAATTGCCCCTCACCCCGGAGGAGCATCTGGAGTTCCGCAAACTCCACTCCTCCGTCCTGTCGCCCGGCTCGCGGATGTCCATCAATCCCTACTATGTCGGCTACAACATCCTGCGCGACATCGAACGGCGCTGGAACGGCGAAACCGACGAAGACTTCCCCGAAGAGGATTGGCGTGGCGAGAAACTGAAGCGACCGGAGGGGGAAGGGCTGAAAAAGATCTTCGAGGTGCGCCAGAGCGAAAACGACGTCACCTTCCTGCGCAAATACCTGACCCAGGGCCTCGTCAACAAACTGGACATGTACACCTACAAACTCGACGAGGTCAACGGCGAGCCGATGTGGGTGGTGCAGGACACCGACTGGAAGCGCGTCCGTGATGCCCTGCTTGACAGCATGACCAACTTCGGTATCCCGATCATTATGGTGGAAGACGCCGACTACAATCGGCATGGCGAACTGCTGCTCCGGCACGCCTACGACGGCAAGCCGCTCGATCTGGACTATACCGCGCGCACGCTCAAAAACATCCAGTCGCTCTGGAAGCGCCCCGTCCATATCGCCACCATCATAGACGACATGGAAACCCTCCTCACCCACAACGGCGAGGAGTTCATCCAATCCTCTATGTAACTTGACAGAGTAGCGATACGGGCATATAATGAAGGCAGCGACCCATGTTCTTTTCGGGGGCGGCGTCACAGCAAGCCGGCGAGCACGTTTAGAGTAAAGAACCCTGTCGTCGGCAAACAAAGAGGACAGGATACCTCTTTGCCTATCGAGACGCATAAATGCAACCGGCATGTTTTGCATTTCGGAAGGAGATCCCCCATGTCTCATCCTGAAAACCGCGCGCACAGTCGAAAATCTGTTGGCTGCTGGCTCCCCGTCCTCCTGGCGGGAAGCCTTTGCCTGCCCCTGGCGGCGCACTCCCAGATAAATAAAGATCGCACCCGCCCGCCTGAGTCCAAACCGCCGCCCTCCACGCCGCCTCCCGCTCCGCACACCTCGACGCCCACCCCATCGCCTCCTGCCCGCTCCTCGGATTCCGGCAGCGTCCCCGTCCGCACACCCTCGACACCGCCTATCTCTTCCTCCGGCTCCTCGTCCCCTTCACGAGGCGGCTCCGGGAAAAGCGCGGATTTCGACAAGATTTTTGGCGGGTCACGCTCGTCCTCCGATCCGGATTCCTCCCGCACCTCCCATCCCAACACAGCAGCGGATACCCTGAATAAGGCCAACGGCGGCGGGCGCGACACACGCACCACCTCTCCACGTGGAGGCACGACGGCCACCGAAGCATCGCAGAACGGTGCAGCCTACGACCGATTCCGGCGAACGAAGGAAGGCGCGATCTATAGTCCAGCTCCCACGGTGGAAGTCTTTGCCCCCTACATCCCCTACTATGGGTCCTACGACGGAGGCTATTTCCCGCTTCCGTATCCCTATCCCTACCCGCCAGGCCCGTACCCGCCCTATCCGCCCGACCCGTCGCGCCGTGAACCGCCCCCCGATGGCGGCCCCGATCCCAATACCGGCACGAACCCGGACGACTACCGCATCGGGGAGCATAATAAGCAGATAGACCCGCTTGCCGAAAAAGCCGCGCAGGAATTGCGCACCGCCTGGCTCAACGGCGATATAGAATTGCTCGCCAAACACATTCGCCGCGATATAGTGATCGAGATCTACGCCGACCACCAGCTTCAGGAGAAACGGGACGCCAGCGACTTTCTCAGCGATGCGCGCTATGCTTTCGATACCAGAACCGTCGCCTTCAAAATCGAGAGTATCCTTCCGGTCTCTCGCATCGTCTATAAAGTAGTAGCCAGAAGGACGACACGCGATGCACAGGGCCAGGAACAGACGACCACCTTGCGTTACCTCCTGGAAAGGATGAATGGAGTCTATATCATTACGCGGGCCGAAACCGAGGACTGACCCTCGCCGCCCCTGCGTGCCGGAACCAGAGAATTATGTTCGACGAAACCCTTGCCCTGGAAAACCAGATGACCGTCTGGTGCGCAGGCCTGATGCGTACCGGAAATCGCTCTCTCACGAAAGAGGAAACCGCCACACTCGACCGCGAGGCGCAACAGTTGCGCGTCCGGGGCATCGCGATGTCGTGCGCCGTACCCATCTCGCTGATCCTGGTCATCGCCCTTCTGCGCGAAGCGCAGGCGCGCAACCAGGCGCTCCTCGTCGGCGTGACGCTCCTCTCCGTCTCCCTCTTTCTGATCATCGCCGGGCTTCCCCTGGAAATCCTGCTGGCGGCGCGCTGGATGGGCCGCAGCCAGAGCCTGTGGGCCGACATTCGTGACGGACAGGTATGGCACTTCAAAGGCCATCTCAACGAATCTTTCCCCCTCGATGCCGCGCAAAAGGCGCTGCTGGCAGCCGACCTCCTCCATCTGGATGCCAATGAACTCCAGTGGATCGAGCTCCTCCCAATCTCCCGGCGCGTCTGGCGGGTCAATGGGGTCACGCCGCTCACCTGGCTGCGGGCAGGCGCTTCCGAAGTTGCCCCTACGCCGGAATTCGCGGCGCTTGCCGCGCAATGGCTGGAACCGCTGGGTCGCAATGAAGACGGTGTCGTCTACGGTGGACAGCGCGAACTCTCCCAGAGCGAACGGATCGAACTCAACCGCCATATTCGCCGCGAGTGGATGCGCCCCCTCACTTCCTCCCTGCCCATCTTCATCCTGCTCAGTTATGAGATCTTCCGCTACTTTCAGAACCAGATCCTGCAAAGCGATCAGATCTCCCGTCTGGCGTTGCTTGGCGCGGGCGTCCTCTTCTTCGCCACCATCTCTCTCTTCCGCATCCGTCAGGCGCAGCGCTACCGGGCCGACCGGGAGAACGGCTACGTCGCCATCCGCCGCGTCGTAGAGGGCGAGAAGGAGACCGGAGAGCCGGAAATCGAGTTCCTGCCCATCTCCGGTATGCTCTGGACACGGGCCGGAGAACCCGCCGCCTGGCGCCGCTCCGAAATCTGATGGACACACAAACCTACCTGCAATACGCCGCCAACGGCTACCACATCGAACGCAATGTCTTCACGCCTGGAGAGGTTGCGGAGATCACTACGCATTATATGGCGATCAACGCCGAGGGGCCGCACCCCGGCGACTTCACAGGGGTCCCGACGAAAACTCCCACAAAGACGCCCGAACCCCTGGCCCGCTATCCCCGCCTCATCCAGATGCACCACTGGGACAAGCCGACGCGGAAATGGATGGAGGATCCGCGTCTGACGACCATCGTCGAGGCGCTGATGGGCCAGAAGCCGCGCCTGCTTCAGACCATGCTCTACTTCAAGCCGCCCGGCAGTCGGGGCCAGAGTTTTCATCAGGACAACCTCTACCTCCGCACCACGCCGCTCTTGGCCGCCTGGGTCGCCCTCGATCCTGCCGACCGCGACAACGGCGCGATGGAGATGGTGCGCGGCAGCCACCTGCTGGGCCTGCTCCCCTGCCGCGTCGCCAATACAGACCTCTCCTTCACCGACAGCGAGACCGTCACGCCGCCCGGCCTTCCCTACGACCTGATTGCCTTGAATGCGGGCGACGTCGTCTTCTTCGGCGGCCTCACCGTGCATGGCTCCATGCCCAATATCACCGCAGATCGCTTCCGTCGCGCCTTCATCTGCCACTACGAGGGCGAGAACGCCCTGCCTATTGTCGGTCCACCCCTGCCGAAGGCCGAGGCGAAATGACCGATCCGCCCTCTTTCAAGCGCCGCACGGAACCCCGCAACCGGGATCTGGAGGCGCTCTGGCAGATCAACAAGTACCTCTGGATGACCCTCGCCTTCCTCCTCGTCTATCTGCCCATCGCCCGATGGCAGGGCATCCTCCGGCTGACCGGATGGCAGGCGGCAGGACTGTTCGCGCTGGCGCTCCTGGACGGCGGCACGCGCAGTTATCTTGCCTTCCGACGCGGCGGTTTTCTGCCCGATTATATGGCCTGGGGCTTCACTGGCCTCGACATCCTCCTCCTCTCCTTCGCCGTTCACTTCACCGGCGGCCTGGAAAGCGAACTCTGGCTCGTCTATTTCGTCGTCCTGATCTTTGAATCGCTCTACGCCACCCGACAGCAAAAGCGACTGCTCAACCTGGCGGTCACCCTCGCCTATCTCGCCGCCGTCCTCCCGACCCAACTTGTCCTGCCCGCCTCCGAACGACATTGGGAGGCGTTCGCACGCATCTTCCTCTCTCGCCTCTTCTTCCTTGTCCTCACCAGTTCGCTGGCTCGCCGCATCAGCCGCAATGTCCAGGAGCGCGACCGGGAACTCTCCCTCCTGCACGAACAGATGGCGACCGCGGAGGAGCGAGGCCGTATTGCCCGCGAGGTGCATGACGGACTGGGACACGCGCTGGTGAGCATCATTCTGCGGTTGGAACTTTGCGCCCGACTGATCCGCAAAGCCCCCGAAGAGGCGGAGACGCTGCTCAAAGAGGAGATTCCCGCCCTCCGCGCCGCCTGGAACGAAGGGCGCGACCTGGCGTTTCACTTGCGCCCCTGGGAGAGTGAAGCCAGCGGCGAATCGCTGACGGAACTGCTGCGCCGCCATGTGGGGCGCTTTGCGGAGCGCACGGGGCTGAGCGTGGATTTCCGGGTGATGGGGGACGAACGGGAACTGAGTCCGGCTGCCGCCTATGGCCTGACCCGCATCGTGCAGGAAGCGCTGACCAATGCGGCAAAGCATGCGGAGGCGACCGGCGTGGAAGTGCTGCTCGCCTTCCCGCTACGCAGCGGAGTAGTCTGTACCGTCCGGGACAATGGGGTTGGATTCGTCCCGGAAGAGAGGCAGAACGGATTCGGATTGCAGGCCATGCGTGACAGAGCCGAAGCGCTCGGCGGAACCCTCGTCCTCGAAAGCGCTCCTGGTGGTGGGGTCGAAATCATAGTTACGCTGCCGTGAGAACGCGATTTGTCGCGCCCTCTTTCCCGTCATTGGGTGTCCTCCTGGCGAGTTCTCTTTTCCGATTGCTCGATGACAACGCTCACACTGCGCCGCCTCCGGTTATACTACGATCAGGCGGAGGAGCAAATCACCCTGAATCCAATCTTTTTTGCGGTTCAAATTCATTGCCGCGGGGTTCAGCACCCCCTACAGAAGACGAGTAAAAAAGCGCTCACAGCGAAAACGCGGTGAGCGCTCATCCATTAGACAGGAAATGTGACGAGAGGGTTACAGTTTCGGTGGGGTGAACGCCGCCACATCCGCCGGCTTCGAGGGCGGGACGACTGTGCCATCCGCGACCATCTTCGTCAGTTTGTCCAGTTTCGCCTGCACATCCGCAGGAACATCCTTCTTCGTGAATTTCATCTCGGACAGCCCGACGCCCCCCTCTTTCAGGGAGTAAACCTTCGTCCCAGAGGCAAAGGTCCCGTTCTGGACACGCTTGATCGTATCCTCTACCGCGTTGTCCACATGTTTCACCATGCTGGTCAGCACGCGCCCCTCCGCCACCCAGTCCTGATCCTGATCCACACCGATGGCGTAGAAGCCGGTTCCCTTCTCTTTCGCGGCCTGGATCACGCCCAACCCGGCCTTGCCCGCCGCCTGATAGACGATGTCCGCGCCATTGCCGAACTCCTGCACCGCCACCTGCTTGCCTTTGGCCGTGTCATCCCAGTTTCCGGTGTAGGCCACCAGCACGCCCTTGTCTGCATCCAGGCCCGCCGTCTTTGCTCCTGCCCGATAGCCCGCCTCAAACTTCCCGATCAGCGGCATTTCCATCCCGCCCACAAAACCGATCTTCTTCGACTTGCTCATCGAACCGGCCAGGAACCCGGCGAGGAACGATCCCTGCTCCTCCTGAAACTTCAGCCCGACGCAGTTCGCCGCACCCTCCGGGGCATCCCCGTCCACAATCGCAAACTTCACATTCGGAAACTGCGGCGCAACCTCCTTCATCGCGCTCTGCATATTGAACCCGACCGCGATGATCAGGTCGAAATTCTGCGTGGCGAAGTTGGTCATATTGCTCTTATAGTCCGCCGCGTTCTTCGATTCCACCGTCTTCACATCGGCGTCGGTCAACCCCAGATCGGCCTTCGCTTTCATCAGCCCGCTGTTCGCCGAGGCGTTGAACGACTTATCATCCGGCCCGCCCAGATCGAACACCAGCGCCACCTTGATCTTCTTCCCACCGGCCCCCGGCGTCCCCGGCGTTTCCGGCGCCCCGCTGGAACTCGGCGCCTTATTGTCTTCCGGCGGCCCCGGACAGCCCATCAGCCCGACCACCGCCATCGCCGCTCCCAACCCCAACAATACTCTTCGTGTCACTCTTCCCATGCGCATCTCCACCTTTTCTGAGAATCGCCCTCACCCCCGGCCCCTCTCCCAATTCTGGGAGAGGGGAGAAGAGTTCGGCCACTCGCCGTATGCCCTCTCTGTGTTCCTCTCCCGGGGTCCGGCCCCCGCTTCGCTCCCCCGCCTCTGTGGTGAATCCGTCCCTAGCGCTTCAGTTTGTGGATCGCCTCGCCCTTCACATCCAGCGCGGCTTCGCCCACCGCCTCCGACAGCGTCGGGTGGGCATGGATCGCATCCATCAGTTCCTCCACCGTGGACTCCAGTTTGATCGCGATCACCGCCTCGTGGATCATCTCCGTGGCATACGGACCGATGATATGGACGCCGAGCAGTTCGCCGTACTTGCGCTCCGCCACCACCTTGACCAGTCCTTCCGTCACATCCAGCGCCATCGCGCGGCCCAGCGGGCGGAACGGGAAACGGCCCGTCAGCACATCATAGCCCTTCTCGCGCGCCTCCTCTTCCGTCAGGCCGACCGAGGCGACTTCCGGAACCGTGTAGATGGGCGCAGGCACGGAGCGATAATCCATCTTCTTGGTATGCCCCATGATATTCTCCGCAGCCACAATGCCCATGTGCGAGGCGAGATGCGCTAGAAGCAGTTTGCCGGTCACATCCCCGATGGCATAGATGCTCGGCACGCTCGTCTGAAGGTACTCGTTCACCTCGACGCCGCGCCTGGAGGTCTGCACACCGAGCGCTTCCAGGCCCAGGCCCTCATAGTAGGCTTTGCGGCCCGCTCCGACCAACACCACCTCGACCTCGATGGTCTTCGCGCCTTCCGGCGTCTCTACCGTGACCACATTGAGGTCACCCTTGCGCTCCACCTTCGCGACCTTGGAGGCGACATGGATCCGGATTCCCTGCTTCTTCAGCGACTTCCGCAACTCCGCGGCCACCTCGCGGTCACCCACCGGCAGAATCTCCGGGGCGATCTCGACGATGTCTACCTCCGCACCCAGGTTGCGGAACGTATAGCCGAACTCCAGTCCGACCGCGCCTGCCCCGATGACCACCATGCTCTTCGGGCAGGCTTTCGCATAGACAGCCTCGTCGCTGGTCCAGATGCCGTTGCTGCTTTCTCCGCGCTTGTCTTTCGGGTCACGCTGCAGGCCCGGAATGGGCGGAATGACCGGAACCGATCCGGTGGCGAGGATAAACGCCTTGCTGGTCACCCGCTCGGTCTTCCCATCCGGCGCGGTGACCTCGACCGTATGCGCATCCACCAGTTTGCCAGTTCCGACGATGCTGCGGACATGGTTGCTCTTCAGCAGGGCACTGACGCCTCCGCGCAAGGTGGTGACGACTTTGGTCTTGCGGGCCATCATCTTGTCGAAATCAAAGCCGATCTCGCCGGAGATGGTGACGCCCATCGCGCCCGCCTCTTTGACATGGTGCAGGCGCTCGACGCTGGCGATCATCGCCTTCGTGGGGATACACCCCCAGTTCAGGCAGGTGCCGCCCCATTCGGTGGCTTCCTTTTCGATACAAACGGTGCGCGCGCCCAGTTGCGCAGCGCGAATGGCGGCGACGTAGCCGCCGGGGCCGGAGCCGATCACAACAATGTCGGCGTCAAACTCTCCCGTGGGGGCCATTTCGGTTTGCTCCTTTGGCTGCGGCGCCAGCAGGCGATCCACAACCTCATCTATTTCCTCAATTTCCGGGGTGAGGGGTTCTAAAACTTTAGGTGAGCCGGCGCGGCGTGAAGGCGGTTCGGCGATGACATTGATGGCGGGCGTTGCGGGTAGGGGCGTCGTATCGGACGATTCGGGCAGGGCGATCTCAGGTTGGGTATCGCGTTTCGTTCTGCTCACGCAAGTGCCTCCAGGCCGGGCGGTGTAAATTCACAAGAAAGCGTTGCTCCGTGTGGGACGGCGCTTTCTGAAGTCATCGGGCTGACCGTCCGCCTTCCGGGTGGCAACGCACGCAAGTATAGCATATCGCCGAAAGGGGCGTCAATCTTGACGCCTGCCATCTGAAGATACCGGAGAACCCTCATAGATATTTACGACGGAGCGATGGCATTTTACTCATTCCCTTGATCTACACCAGGGTTGCTGCTTTCCTTTCTCTGTCTGTATGGTCTGTTTTAATCCGTCTGGTCCCGGAGTATGCATACCAGAGCGCATATTTTTCGAGTCTTTTCGTTCGTATGACCCCAGAGCATGCATATAGGACGCATATTTTTACCGTTTTTTCGTCTGATCTCGGATTCGTCGGATCAACGGATTAACGATGATTCTGATTGTTTGCTTCCTCTTCTCCGCTAATATCTGCGTTAATAATTAGCGATGTTGTTCCTGATAATTCGCCTCCTTCACCGCAATAGTCGCCCACTTCTGCGCCCGAAAAAGGGCAGGCAGGGGTGTCTAGCGGGGCCGGATGGGTCTCGCCAGATGCGTAAGGGCGTGTAGATTGTATGTCGAAGGTTGCTATGTCAGGGATGTGTCGCCGTTATCCCTCGGGGCCTTATGCTTAACATCCGTCTACAATATACAGGATTATTGTCTGGTTGTCAAGGGAGATTGTGGAATTTTGTCTGTAGTTGATATGAGGATACAGGAGTCTTATTCTTCTTTTTGACAGCAGGAAATGAGCGGGCTTTTGGCGTAATTCACTTACAGATTCGCGCTTAACGCTGTATTGTTGGTTCTTCCTGTTTTTTGGATTGCGATTCCAGGGCTTGATTGTTGCTTATGGAGGGTGCGCCATGTCTTTGATCGAACGTATCTATTGGATTGACGGGGAAATTCGGGCAGGGCGCTTCCCCAATGCCGATGCGGTGGCCGCGCATTTTGAGGTGTCGAGACGCACTGCCTTTAAGGATCGTGACTATCTGCTGCATCGTTTGCATGCGCCGTTGGTGCTGCATGAGGTGCGCAACGGCTGGACCTACTCGGACTTCACCTGGATGCTGCCCTTTCTGGCGCTTTCCGAATCGGAAGCGGCGACGATGCGCCGTTCGCTGCTGGCGGCGCAGGAATATCTCAGCCCCGCCGATGCCGCCGTCGCCGGGCAGTTGTTTGCGCGCCTCTCCCCCGATCTGAGCAAGCCACTCGCGACAGAGACGCTGAGCGGGGCGATCCACCTTTTGCCGCAGGCGCAGCCTCCGCGCCAACTGCTTGCCGACTGCCGACAGGCCATTCGGACCGCGCAGCGGATGCGACTGCATTACTACAGCATCCGACATGACGCCGTGACGGAGCGAACAGTCCATCCCTATCACCTGCACACGTTCTCCGGCGAGCCGCACCTGATCGCCTGGTGCGAAACCCAGCAGGCGATTCGCCAGTTTTTCCTGGGGCGTATTCGGGAGTATGCCATGCTGCCCGAGGAAGGGGCGTTTGTACGTGAAGCCGGTTTCGACGCCGAGAAGTATCTGCGGCGTGGATTGGCGCTGCAGCATGGTGAGGAGACAGTGACCATTCGCGCGCGTTTCTCGGCGTATCAGGCGCGCTGGATCCGGGAGCGCGAGTATCATCCCTCGCAGCAGATCGAAGAGATCCCGGAGGGAGGTCTCCTCCTCACGCTGCAGGTGGGCGGTACGGAGGAGGCGCGGCGCTGGCTGCTGAGTTTCGGAGGCGAGGTGGAGGTGCTGGAGCCTGCGTCGCTGCGGGATGAGATCGTCGGGGAACTGCAAAAACTGCAAAAAATCTACGGCCTGTCGGGTCAGTGAATCTATTCTGCACTCTTGCCTGTTACACTGTACCCAACCTCCCGTTTCGGGCCGAGGGAGAAGGAGCGAGGTCATGCGATTAAAGGTAACGTGTGAGGTGGCGCGGGAGACGGCGTTTCCGGTCAATCATCAGCATCATCTGTGCAGCCTGGCGTATGGCCTGCTGCGCCGGTCGGATGCGGAGTTCGCCCGTGCCCTGCATGACGAGGGGTTTGGGGCGGGCGAGGACACGCGCCGCTACAAGTTGTTCTGCTTCTCCACGCTGCGCGCGCCGAAAGGGCGGCGGCGGGTGGAGGGCGAAACGCTCTGGCTACGGCCCGGACCGGTGGAGTGGGTGGTGAGTTCGCCGCTCGCGTCGTTTCTGATGCATTTTGCCACCGGGCTGTTGAGCGCGGGGGGCCTGCGCGTGGGCGAGACCACGCTGCCCATTCTGGAGGCGCAGACTGCGGCCTCCCCGGATTTCGCTGCGGGGACCGCCCGTCTGACGTGCCTGACCCCGGTGGTGGCCTCGGTTCCGGGCGAGGCGGGAGGCAAGCGGTATCTGCGTCCCCACGAGGGTTCGGACTTTTCGGAGGCGGTTCATCGCAATCTGCTTCGCAAGTACGCGGCGCTGCACGGCCAGGCGCACGACGGTTCCGAGCCGTTCTCGCTGACCTGGGATGTCGACTATCTGGCGCGCAATCCGCACGGCGGCCAGAAGAAGACCACTTTCAAGAGCATCGAGGTCATCGGGGTCCAAGCTCCCTGCACGCTGTCCGGCTCCCCTGCCTTGCTGGAACTGGCCTACGACACCGGCCTCGGCGAACTCAACTCCAGCGGCTTCGGCATGGTGGAGGTTTATGAGGGTGTAGGGTGTAGGAAAAGCCAATGCAGGAGTTAGCGGGATGAATTCTGTACGCGAATGGTATAATAAAGGTAGAAACGTTCCCGTGGCCCGAACGGTCGCTGAACGTCCTGCTTCGGTTATATGGCGTTCCAACGCCTGGCGTTCCGCCTCGTCGAAGATAGGGCCGCAGGTCACCTCTTGCGATGCCTTTCTCCCCGATCTTGCGAATTTCCCTGCCGTTGTCAATCCGGCAGAGGTATGCTATAATAACAATACAGACTGTTCAATAAAACTGAACAGTCCGGCGCCTGATGTGAGAAACAGCCCGCCAGGAAGTTCCACGTTCCTGACGGACTGCAGGGCCGCAGGATTACACCTGCTGGTCTTCTTTACGCCGCTTCAAGTCTCGCAACTTGATCACGTAGTAGAGGATGACCAACGTATAAGCCACGATCCCCAAGAGATCGTGTACGAGGCCCAGAAGGTGGTAGGTTCGTACCATCTCCTTCTCCTTATTCGGGCGTATGGTTTACCGGCCTGGCGTCTCTACCGCCGGGCCGGTCTTATGCGGTACCAAGCCCTTGACATACCGCACAAGCCCTATTCCTCCTTTTCTGCCTTAATTCTTCGTCTTATCCTGCCATGCCTTGCGTTCGCCATTTCAGGTTCACGCACCATTTTCCATAGTAAGCAGCGTTTCCGTAGCCGAACTGCCCATTCACAAAATGGGACTGAGCGCGGCACGATTAAAGCCATCGGGCATATAACTTCACGACCTGATTTCAATGCCGTTCGCTCAGTCCCACGGGGAACTATACCACAATCCTATATAATTTCACTACCTGTGGCTGAATATTCCTTTTTACGGTACAATCTTGCCATTGATCGCCTGGGGTTGGCTTTACGACAGTCCGAGTCGTGAACGACCCGTCTGGTGGGCCTTCGGCCAACCGGTCTGCGACCGGGAAATGCAGGCCGCCCGTAAACGAGCGGTCTGCGGACGGCAAGCCTGCTGAAGCAGACTATCAATCATATCTGGCAAGTCACGCTATGCACCATAATTTCATTTTCGGTGATTGGAGGAGACAAAATGCTCGATACAGTTCTTGAAATAGGCAGAGTGTTACGGGCTTCTTCCGATGGCTTAAAGCATCATCGCTATATCAAACGTTCTCCAGAGACTGATCCGAAACGTAACCAGGTTCGTTTCTGGCAGATACCGGTTAATGAAGATGGTACTTTCGACTTTGCTTTAATTTCGTCGCTTGATGACGAAAACAAGCAAAAGCGTCTGTTTTATCTTAACTACAAACAGAGCGACGCGGACTCTACAAAGCCCTATCTCTACGGAGATCTTTATCGCACTGTCACAAAAACAGGCGAAGATGGCAACTTTCGTTTTGGCGATCCGGCAAAGAAGAGTTGGATGGCATTAAACTCCTTCCAACGAGCAGAAAGTATAACAGCCCTCACCACAGATCGTGTCAAGGCATTCCGTGACTCATTTCGGCAGCAAATGGAGACAATTGAAAGGTTTCTCCGTGATAATGCAAACGCCTACATTCACTTTGATTTTGGAGGGCGCTGCTGGCACGAAATGGAAGAAGTTGCGCTTCTGAATAAAGGACTCGTGAACACTTTTTTCGAGAGGACCAGGCAGGGATATATTTCTCGTGCTTTCCTCTATAAGACGCTTTCACCAGGATCAAACAATGCACCAGAGTTTCAAGAGGCGAGTCGTTACAAGACTCGCGTGTTCCATGATGAAGATCAAGCTCTTGATTTAATCTATGGAGTCAATTATGCCTCCCGGCAGACGGTTCGGGTGAGAGATGTTAAGATCGTCGTTTTGCCACGCGGCGACGGACTGACCGCAAAGCAGATAGAACGCTTTTTTGAGCGAACCAGTGTGGCAGAAAGCGAGGCCGAAAGCGATACTGAGGCTGAGGCCATCGTTCAAAGCGACCTTGATGACGAACCTTTGTTCTCCATGCTTACAGACGATGAGCAAACCCGTACTATCGCGCAGTTCGATTTTGTCTTCAGCATTGCAGGAGGCACGAAGGCTGATGTGGACATGATTGAACTGGTCGGGTTGGAACGCTCCAATCTGACATTGATTCGCAATCGCATCAAAAAGATACGTGTTGAGGTGGAGACGGAACGCGAAGCGTTTCAATTGAAGCTGTATGGAAAGCCACCCAAGACGCCTCTGAAACAACTGAGGATTACGCAGTCATTGCTCAATATCCTGAGCAATCGAACCTCTGCGGAAAAAAAGTATCAGCGCCATCTGTATCAGGTGCTGCCAAAGATCTACACGGCCAGTTACTATCACGACCCACTACTTCTGCCCGCGTTCATTGAGAAAACAGAGGCGAACATTCGCAACGATGCGCCCAATTTCAATCTGTTGAAGTTCGACTTCTACTACCTGACACGACTACAAAACGACGAAAGGAACCGTCTGGTGGAAATACAAAACTCACCCTCATATCGCGTTGGCCTGGCGCTAGGGAAACTGGCAAAGCAATTTTCCGGGCCGAAGTCGCCGATCAAATCTTTTGAGAAGAATTACGTTGGTCTGCTTTCGCGTCGAATCACTACCCTGCCGGATGTGATCGAATTGTCCAACGACATCAACCAGAAACTTGTGATGCATGAATTGTCAGGCTTCACTTTCCGAACTTCAACCGAACTCGCCCGGGAAATCAACCAATTCAGCGGGCGTTATGACAAAAATGAGTGTGCATTCGGCTTTTTCGAAAGTTACTTCGCCCCACTTCCCACTAAAAGCACGGACGAAGGCACTGATAATGACACTACGATCCCGTAACGATTCATTCTCAATCACATTTAGGAGCATGTAACATGAGTGAGCCAACATTAGCAGTGGACAAATCCGAGATTCTGTTTCTGTACGAAAGTACCTATTCGGTTCCCAATGGCGACCCTTTCACGGGCGAACAGCGATACGACGAAGAGACTAAGCGCATCCTGGTCAGCGACGTGCGCATCAAACGCTTTGTTCGCGACTACTTGTATGACACCGGACAAGATGTTTATGTCCGAAACGACCGCAGCAATGTGAAACAGGCCACCAAAGAGGGAGATGCGGAATCTGGAGCCGCCGCTCGCTTCAACACGCTTGAGTTGCAATTTCCAAAAGGAACTGCAGCCCAGCAAATCCTTGCAAGCATGATAGATGTCCGCTTGTTTGGGGGGATCTCAACAAAAACCGGCAACGCTGTCAATCTGACAGGCCCAGTCCAATTTGCCCTGCTGAATCCATCGCTTCACTCTGTCGAACTACGGATGCACCAGAATACCTCGGTCTTTTCTTCCTCAACGGAAAAGTCACGGGGCGCAATTGGGACAACGACGGTCGTTCCCTACGCCCTTAACCAGATTCATGGGTGGATCAACCCTTATTCTGCGCAGCATACAGGACTGAGCGATGAGGATATCCAGACGCTTTTCAGCGCTCTCTGGGCCAGTATCAACAATGCCAATACGCGAACAAAATCGAATCAGAGTTCTCTCCTACTCTTACAAATCGTCTACTCCGATCCAAAAAAGAAACTCTATGGCCTTGATCGCCTGATTAAAATTGTGTCCCAAAATGACAAGCGTGGTGAACAACTGCGTTGCCGCGATGACTACTCCATAAACTTCTCGGGCTTGCTGGAAGCAGTTGACAATTCGGATGTGGTGAAGGAAATTCGCTTTTACACGGATGATCCGATCATCAAAACGGAACTGACCGGCAGACCAAAATTCAGCGAGATGACGCTTTAGCGACTCAAAGGACGCGAGATGCAAGGCTTCTTATTTACCGTTCGGGGTAACTGGGCGCAGTTTCGCAAGCCCGAAACCAACAACACCCCTCTCACGCATGACTTTATTACCAAGACGGCGCTCATCGGCTTGATGGGCGCTGTGCTTGGGATTGAGCGCGCAGAAATGCGTATGCTCTTTCCCCACCTCTGTGAAGATCTGCTCTATGGGGTTCAAATCAATGGCGTAGTCAAAAAAGAATCCTGGCAGTTCACGCTACGCAATGTCCACGCACCCAATGATGGCAAAGCGCCACGTGCGATGGAATTCTTACGTGACCCTGATTTTACCGTTGCGCTCGCGGTACAGGAAGAACGCTCATTAGACCTGTTTCGGCAATTTGAAGCGGCAGTACAAAACAGCGAAGCGCGGTTTACGCCTGTTCTGGGACTCCATAACTGCCCTGGGGAACTGGAATGGAAACAATCAGGAACGTTTGCACAGGAAGAAGGCGCATACCAGACGAAGGGGTTTATATTGCGTTCGCACCGTTTACGAGTGGATGCCGATTTTACCCGGTTTCGCGTCGGCTTCGAGCGCATTCCGACCTACCAGGACGCCGAATGGTGGAATCGGCCGGAGGCCTATCGTGAGGTGGCCTATCCCTCCGACGGAATGGAATTATCCGTTGTTGGCGACCACTTTCGCTTTGATACGGGAGAAGCATGGTGCCTGATCTAAATGCAGATGATCCGAGTCCTTTTGATATGGAATACCGTTCTCATCCTAATAAGTGGCTTCGCATTCATATGAACGGTGTGTTGAATGGCGTTCGGCGGCGAACTTCCTCGAAGACTGCGATTACCGCTGCCCTGTTTCATGATTTGGGAAAACTAAATCCCAACTTTCAGCCCAAGTTGGATGGTCAAACTGTCACTGGCTATTCTTCACACGCCTACTTGTCCGCACACGCCTTTCTGTGTTACTGCAAGACAAACCAGCGGCAGTTGGCGCAAGATTTAGGCATCGTCAATGAAGCGGACGTGTTTTCCGTTCTCGCTCAAATTGCACGGCATCATGGTAACTTCCCAGATTTCATTCAGATATTCAATCCAGCGGAACGGGAAAGACTGCTTGCTTTTCTCGCAACCAACCCGAAACTGCCGATTTCTGATTTCCTGAGCCAATGGCTGCCTCATCAATCTTTTGACGTCCTTGATGCGCGCCTATTAAAAGTCACTGAAAAGCATTTTCGTCTCAGCGATAAGGCATTAGAAGCCATTACCAATAAACTGGATTTTTTTCTTGATTCGCAACACAGTTTCGCCTGTCTGCTGGAGGCTGACAAGCGTGATGCAGGCAATAATGCCTGGTTTCAACGCGAGGAACATCTCGATTGGGCAAGGAAGCGCTTCACGCCACTGTTGAATAGTGCCATTAGCAAACTGTCGCCTCACACTGAACTTGACCTGTTGCGAACAGCCATTCGTGAAGAAGCGACACGGAAAGTAAGTCAAGCGTTGCCGCAAGGAGTAAGAACGTTCTCGCTAACGGCTCCGACGGGTGCAGGCAAGACCTTTGCCCTTCTGGCACTGGCCGACGAGATACGCCAATGGGCGAACGCCCAAACAAAGGCCGACTATGCTGTTGTCTATGCTCTTCCCTTTCTTACGATCACAGAACAGGTAGAAGAAATCTGCCGCGCCATTTTTAACGAGTACGTTGATTTCGTGACACGCCTCGACTCGCGTTCGCAAGACCCGCAACTTGAAATGCTGCTCACGTCAATAGAGGAGCAGCCAAAAAACAATGCAGAACTGCTGCAACGCAGTTTTTCACGCGATACCTGGGATGCAGGATTTATCATCACAACCTTCGTCCAATTATTCGAAACGCTTCTCAGCAACCAGAACGCAACCTTACTGCGTCTGCCCAACTTTGATAAGTGCGTCTTTTTGCTTGACGAAATACAGGCGTTGCCGCCGCGTCTCTACGTGTTTCTAACGGCATACCTGCAGGCATTCTGTGAAAAGTACGATTGCTATGCCATTCTTTCGACCGCGACGATGCCTGATTTTCGACTGCCGGATACCAGGATGGATAGCGCGACAAATGCGCGCAGCCTGTTTTCATCTTACACAATCCCGACGCAACTACTCAATTTCGTACCCTATTACGGCGCCGGGCCATTTGACCGCTACATAGTATCGCGCCTGGACCAGGACCGTTCAGGCTTTTCATTGGGGGAACTTGCAAGCCACATTCGGAAGAACAGCACTTCGTGCCTTATCGTTCTCAATACCATTGAAGACAGCAGGCGGTTGTACGAAATGCTTTGCCCATCGAAGCAGTGTCAGGACGTGCTACTGCTCAATACACACTTCACACTGGAAGACCGACGCGCTAAGATTGCGATCTGCAAACAGAGACTCAAAGACAAACAGCCAATCGTTCTCGTTTCCACCCAACTAATCGAAGCAGGCGTAGATATTGATTTTCCGGTTGTCTATCGTGATATGTGTCCTTTGCCAAGCCTGATTCAAGCCGCAGGGCGCTGCAACCGAAACAAAGAGATTGCCACAGGGCGCGTCTACTTTTTCGAATTGTACGGTGACAATGGCAAATCACGGGCAGAACTTATCTACCGCGATCATGCGGATCAATGGATACTGGATTTCTCGCGCGAATATATCATTGACGAGATACCGGAACGTAATCTGCTCCAGGTGCAAACGGCCTATTTCGAGCGCATCAATACCAACCTCGCCGTTGGAGATCACCGCTTGTTGGTCGCTAAGGAACGTAAGCTAGATAACCTGATAAAACGCATAAATGAGGCGGCCTTTGAGATCGTTGGTAGCTTCCGTCTCATTGACGAACAGGCATTTGGAGAAGAATATAGATATTATGTCGCCGAAAATGACCAGGATACTGCGTGGCAAGATCTTAAAGATAGAAGACGGGAGTTTGCGCAGGCGCTTGCAAAGGCCGAGCAAGCCGGTGTCAAATTATCTTATGCCGACTCAAAGCGGTATCAGATTTCTATGGAAGACCAACTCCGTCGTATGAACGCTCGTGTTGTTCAGGTGCGAGTTCGCAGTAACACGGAGCCGCTTCCCATTGTAAAGAAAAGCGATGGCGAACCGGAAATCCTCTGCGGCTTGCGAAACCTGCTCGCACCAGAACGCGACTATTCCTTTTACACTGGAATTGATCTGAGCAGAACCGTCATTGCGCTACTTTGATATCAAGGAGAAATAGGTGTCAACCTCAGTAACCGAAATGATCCAACCAGCCTCACTGGGTGAGCGACGCATCAGTGGGACGGAGGTGCATTATTATGTGCTTTGCCCGCGCAAGTTGTGGTGGTACGCGCATGGGATGGAGCAGGAACATGTGACCGGGGGCGTGGGGCAGGAGAATGTCGCGTTGGGCAGCCTGCTCCATCAGGAGAGTTACCCGGACAAAGCCCGCAAAGACATCCTGGTGGATGGCCTCATCCGGCTGGATTTTACCGACGACGGCAAAGTCCATGAGATCAAGAAGAGCAAGGGCGGGGAGAAGGCGACGCTCTACCAGTTGCTCTACTACCTGTACTATCTCAAACACGAGAAGGGGATCGAGACGGAGGGGGAGATCGATTATCCGCTGCAGCGCCGCCGCCAGTCCGTCACGCTGACGCCCGAACGGGAGGCGGAGATCGAGGACCTGCTGACGCAGATCGAGAGTATCCGGGAAGAGGCGATGCCGCCTGCGGTCGCGAAACCGATGGCGCTCTGCAAGATGTGCGCCTATCAGGAGTTGTGCTGGGGCTGACAGGCCGCCGAAGTCCCGTATTGTGATTATTGCTATATTACGAACCTGTCTTTGAGACAGGAGGAACAGGATAAACAGGATGAAAAACTACTACTTGCTCAGCAACGGGCGTCTGCGCCGCCAGTCGAACAGCCTGGTGATGGAGGGCGCGGACGGTCAGAAGAAACCGATCCCGGTGGAGGATGTGGACAGCCTCTACCTGTATGGCGAGGTGGATCTCAACACCAAAGCGCTAACGTTTCTTGCCACAAAGAAGATCCCGCTGCATGTCTTCAACTATTACGGGTTCTATAGCGGCAGTTACTATCCGCGCGAGTATCTGCACTCCGGGCATCTGCTGGTGCATCAGGTGGGTCACTATGCCGAGGAGTCGCAACGCCTGATGCTGGTGCGCGAGCTGGTGCGGGCTTCTGCGCATTCGATGCTCCGCAATGTCGCCTACTACGCGAACCGGCGTAAGGGCGAGACCGGGGAAGAGGAGTCGGAGCCGACCGGCGAGATAGACCCGGAGCGCGCGTCTGGCGGGGCCGTTCCGCAGGATGCCGAAATGGAGGCCGCTGTGGATGCCGATGTCCCCCAGGAGGCCGATCCGATGCGCGATCCCCTGGAGGCGGACGCCGACCCCTTCGAGTCTTCCTTCGACTTTGAGGAGAATATCGCGCCGCTCACTGCGCTGCGGGCGACGATTGCCGACCTCTCCAGCCGGATCGAAACCTTTGCGCGGGTGAACGATCTGCGGGGCATCGAGGGCAAAATGCGCGAACGCTACTATCAGGCGTGGCAGCACATTCTCTCCGGCGAATGGGCGTTCGACCGCCGTGTCCGTCGTCCGCCCGACAACGAGGTGAACGCGCTGATCTCCTTCGGCAACTCGGTCTGCTACACGGCCTGCCTCAGCGAAATCTATCGCACGCAGTTGACTCCGACGATCTCGTATTTGCACGAGCCGGGCGCGCGCCGTTTTTCGCTGGCGCTGGACCTGTCGGAGATCTTCAAGCCGCTGCTGGTAGACCGGGCGATATTCCGCCTGCTGAACACAGGGCAGCTCAAGCCGGAGCATTTTGATCGCAGTCTGGGCGGGTGTTATCTCACGGAGGCTGGCAAGCGTCTGTTTCTGGCCGCGCTGGAGGAGCGGATGGGCGCCACCATCAAACACCGTCGCCTGGGCCGCCACGTCTCGTATCGGCATCTCATCCGCCTGGAGTGTTACAAGTTGATCCGGCACCTGACCGGCGTGGAGACGTACCATGCCTTTCGCGCCTGGTGGTAGGATACGCCCTCTCGTTTGCGTGCGCCTGGCCTTCCTGAACGGATCCGTTTTCGCTCCGGAAGGCCGACAGTATCCGGTTATCTCAGGATCCCACGAGGCATCAAAGGAATTGGGAGGAGAGAATAAATGTACATCATTCTTGTTTACGATGTGGGCGAAGAGCGAGTCCAGAAAGTGTGCCGCTACCTGAAGCGATATCTGCCGCGTGTGCAAAACTCGGTATTTGAGGGGGAACTCTCCGATTCCAAATTGGCGACGATGAAGGCGGGATTGTATAAGTGTCTCGAACCTGGCAAAGACAGTGTGTTGTTGTGGGTGCTGCGGGATGCGCGTTGGGCGGAGCGCCAGATCATGGGCAACGAAAAACTGCCCGTCAGCCAATTTTTCTGAAATTTGCGTGGCAAAATGGCCCTCGCGCGAGTCGTCGAACCCCGGTAGCCTCCGTTTGAGGTAGAGGCCGACGACTCTTTTTAACGTTTTCCCGTCAACAAGCAGGAGTTTTCCGCCAATCCTCCGAAATCATCCCTACCGATAGAGACAATAGCCCAAGTTCGCCCTAATCCAGGCCATTTAATCGCACCAGGGTGGCATTGAAACCCCTGTCCCTTGCCCGTTTTCCGGAAGCGCTCTTCGCCATTTAATCGCACCAGGGTGGCATTGAAACATATGCTGATCCTGCTTGGTGTACCATTTCTCGTGGGTCATTTAATCGCACCAGGGTGGCATTGAAACTTGCAGGCTATGGGCGATCTCTTCGTGCGTCTCCCCTTCATTTAATCGCACCAGGGTGGCATTGAAACGTCTCCAAAATGGATATCCCCCTTGCGAGCATGGTGCCCATTTAATCGCACCAGGGTGGCATTGAAACCCTGGTTTGTAAATCGCCCCTTGCAGGGACGCGCGGCTCCATTTAATCGCACCAGGGTGGCATTGAAACGATAAACTCGTCACGGCTAAAATAACTGGCGCGGACATTTAATCGCACCAGGGTGGCATTGAAACTGCTGTAGAGTCTCGCAACGGCACTTACCGACTCGGCCATTTAATCGCACCAGGGTGGCATTGAAACGATTGCCGAAGATGCAGGGTATATCGGGAACTCCACTCATTTAATCGCACCAGGGTGGCATTGAAACGATGATGGCCGACGCCAGGGCGATGCAGCAGTTTCGCGACATTTAATCGCACCAGGGTGGCATTGAAACTGCCAGGGAGAACCAATCGCCCATTTCGCACCAACCCCATTTAATCGCACCAGGGTGGCATTGAAACTTCTCAATATCCTCTTTGGTGAGAGTGAACTCATCAGCCATTTAATCGCACCAGGGTGGCATTGAAACTTGCCAACAGGTGGGGTAGGAGCAGGAGATCCGTCACATTTAATCGCACCAGGGTGGCATTGAAACATGTGGGAGCGGGGGGAGCGGTGGGTGGAGACACGCAGCATTTAATCGCACCAGGGTGGCATTGAAACATAGAAACCTTCGCGCTGTTCCGGTTGGGAGGCGAAGGCCACATTTAATCGCACCAGGGTGGCATTGAAACAGGGTGAAATAGGTGGTGACTTTGGTCGCGTTGTTCCATTTAATCGCACCAGGGTGGCATTGAAACCGTGGGCATTGATGCCCCCCGCATTGATTAAAAACCATTTAATCGCACCAGGGTGGCATTGAAACGGAAAGGCTCGTAGATCGTGGATAGAAAGACGCATACACATTTAATCGCACCAGGGTGGCATTGAAACATGGTATAGCGCAGGGCCTGGCGAAGCAAGTCGGTTTGCCATTTAATCGCACCAGGGTGGCATTGAAACGTCAAGGCGGCAGACGGCTGTCCCTGGCCCACGCTGCCATTTAATCGCACCAGGGTGGCATTGAAACGAGAGAATATTCCGGTCGGAGAAGGTGTTTGAGGATGCATTTAATCGCACCAGGGTGGCATTGAAACAGAGCGAGGAAGGACTGCACTGCCATACCCAGGCCACATTTAATCGCACCAGGGTGGCATTGAAACCTGGCTTGTCCGGTTTTGCCGGGGGCTTTACCTTGATTCACATTTAATCGCACCAGGGTGGCATTGAAACTTTCAAGAACCTCCGTCTCTGTGCTAAAGGTCACTGGATCATTTAATCGCACCAGGGTGGCATTGAAACGGAAATCCTGCTCTTTCATCCACTGGTATACCTCATCCTCATTTAATCGCACCAGGGTGGCATTGAAACTTTGCCGACGAGTCTGTAATCTTCGTA